>Ga0272444_10000006_pt1 | contig 499507 bp, 450 predicted proteins | sample SSMForm13_FD_201033 | JGI IMG/M metagenome (GOLD analysis project Ga0272444, IMG submission 201033) | Marine sediment archaeal communities from Little Sippewissett salt marsh, Falmouth, MA, United States - SSM-Form-13 | ecosystem: Environmental > Aquatic > Marine > Wetlands > Sediment ... | reverse complement strand
CCCCCGCTCGGGCTACGCCCTCCCGGCGGTCTCATGCGTGCGCCGCAAGTGGACGACTTTTACTCCGCCCATTGGACTGATTTTGCTCCGCCGTTGACAAATAGTGACTATGCCGAAGAGGAGAGTGAGTGCGACATGCCTTCATCCTATGAATACAGTAGGCACCACTACGTACCGCGTTTTCTTTTGCGGGAATGGTTGGTTGGAAACGACCTCCACGGCTACTGGTGGGATCAACGAAGGCAATGCGTCGGATGTAACACTAAGGGTGTACGCGCTTTTTGTATGGAACGCGATCTCTATGCCTTAAGCCAGCACCCAGAGGGGCGACAAGCCATTGAACAACACTTCTTTGGCTCAGTTGATGACAAAGCAGCTAAAGCGTTCGTACGTGTGCTCTCCGGCAAAATAACCAGTCTGACCAATGATGAGAGATGCGACATTGCCCGTTTGCTGCTTTCGCTGGATGGACGCCGACCGGCGAATATATCGAGATTAAAAACCGAGGGTTCTAGCCAGCTAAAATCCGGCCTCGATAATGACGACGAAATTAAGTCTCTCATGGCCAAGCTAGGGATCGAAGGCACTCCCTCCGAGCTGTTTGAAAGGCACTCCGATCAGACCTTAGAAGACGCCGCATTACTCAATGTTCAGAAGCTGGTGGACAACCCTCGAGTTGGCGGAAAGCTCATAAACGCCAACTGGGGGGTGGTCGACGTAACAGATGGAGGAATTTCCCTGGTGCTTTCAGACCGCCCATTAATCCGGATACATGGATATCAGCATCCACACGCGGTCTGGGCTCTTCCGATCACACCGTGGCGGGTTTTTATAGCGGCAAATGATCAAGCAGACTTGAAACGCATGTTGAATGCGGCGCCAAAAGCGTTAGCAAAACAGGCTAATGTCTCGAGCATCCAGCAAGCCGAACACTATATATTTAGCATAACGAATAGCCACATGCCGCTCTTTGAGAAGTACCTTCCCAGAGCAAGCGCTGTAGACGGATGATGGCTGCTACTGGTCTCCAAAACGCACTCATCAACCGGATCGGACTGCTCGCACACGAGATGGATGAGGTCCGGCGAGGCTCCCTGAAGCTTATGTACATATATACCCAATGCTGCGCACTATCTCGGCGAAAAGACAATTAGCGACATGAACGTCCGCCGATATGACCGGTTCGCGCTTCTCAATCGAAGTAGCGCGTTGCGGCTAGTCGCAACCGCTATAGCAGCATCAGAAGCTCTTACACGATAGAGAGGATCGTAGTCAGCTAAGTGTCGTTTTTCTTGCAGATCAACGACCGCAGTTGCAACGGCAGTTAAATCCGCGCCAAAACCCGCCCGAGGAGCATATCCTGAGTATTTATTAGGTAAATTGGGCTTGGTTACATCCTCGCACAATCGCCTCAACGCCTTATGATCGACACTGCGATACACTAAGGCATACCTTGGGCTGTTCCGATCAACCCGCCCAGCTAAATCATCTGCGATCTGCGTAATAACAGCATGGAAAAGCGCATAGTAGGCATTTGAAACTGCCCTCCGCAGATCGGCTTGCCGCGGCGCTCCTCCCCCAACTGGCGCAATAAGCCTGTCCGCTTGATCAAGCAAATGATCAGGATTAAGGATCGGCATTCTGATCGAGCTCTTCTTCGGTAGCGAATTCAATAATCGGAGTACGATCTTCTCGCATCTCGCTCAGCCGGTTCTGCACACTGACCAGCGCATCAAGCGACTTCTCTGTCAGTTTAGGGACGGCGTCGGGAGCGATTACCACTGTTAATTTTACAGCGTCGTGCCCCCTAGAATCAGCAGCAGGTTCACGCAAGATGCGCAACACACTGTCCCTGCCAAACGTATGGACCAGGGCATCTTTAATAAGCAAATTAAAGGCCTCTGAAGGCGTAGTCCGGGCTTTATAAAATCCGGGCTTCCACTTCGCCTTTCGCGCCTCGCCTTGTTCGATTTCTACAACTACGTGCTTATAACCTCTGTGCGAAAGAGCTTCATTCTGGTTACCGAAGCGAGGCCTCGGAGTCTCATTTAAGCCGCCCAGAAAATCTTCTTGCTTTAGATCAAAAAGCCAAATCACGTCGGACATAGGAACCTTTGCCCACGGCCCCCCAACAGTAGGTTCATTTCCATCATAGACCGGCCATATCTTGGCCATGGCATTACCTCTTCAAGCCGTTGTATTGTCGGCCACATTAGCATGAGACGACCTATTCGGCGACTAATGAGGTCACTAATGCATAGTGCAGAGAACCACTAGCTCACGCCTAATTAGGCCCATGAAGCTCCGTCCCAAAACAGCCCTGCTCGATGCTCAACAAAAGGCCTAGCAGGACCATCTGGCGGGGCTTCCCCTCCATGTCCGTGATCCCACATTTTTCGACCCCAGGACCTGGCTTGAAACTGTTACAGTGAGGTGCTACATCGGAGACAGGAACAGCTTTATCAAGTCATTGTTATTGCTTGATTATCAGCTTCGGAACAGAAAATTCAAATCTCTCCGGCAGCACCATCCAACCACTTGATTTCCTTATAAGCGCTTGAAGTACTGCCGGGTTTCCATGACCTGCGTCTGCGAACACGCTTCCTGAGCCGGTTCGAAGTTCGACGCAGGATCAGGCATCTGCTCGAAGTCGGACGCCGGGCTATTTGAAGAGCAGAAAGGCAAGGGCCGGGCGATTCCGCCCTCAGGCACCGTTGATCCACCTTTGTGGCGCGTGACACCACGGCGGGCGAACTACCTTGCCAGTACCCAAATTCGCACGGTCAAATGACCCGGCTTGATCGGAAAACGCCCTAGTCGAACAGGGACGGCAGGAACAGGGAGAACGCCGGCACATAGGTGACCAGCAGAAGCGCGACGAAGAGGGCCAGGTAGAAGGGCCATATGGACTTCAGGGCTTCCTCGATCCGGATCTTGCCGACCGCGCAGCCGACGAACAGGCAGGTTCCCACCGGCGGCGTGCACAGGCCGAGCCCCAGATTGACGAGCATCATGATGCCGAACTGGATGGGATCCATGCCCAGATCGCGCGCGATCGGCAGGAAGATCGGTGTGCAGATGAGAATGAGGGCCGCCATATCCATGATCATCCCGAGCATCAGCAGCATCAGGTTGATCATCAGGAGAATGACGATCTTGTGTTCGGAAATGCCAAGCAGCAGATCGCTGAGTTTCTCAGGGACCTGATAGAGGGCCAGGAGATAGGCGAATGAACTGGCGAATCCGATCAGGATCATCACCATCGCGGTGGTCCGAAGCGCCGACGTCACCGACACGACGAACTTGTCCCAATCGAGGGTACGGTAGGCGAAGGCTGTAAGCAACAAGGCATAGATTGCGCCGAAAGCGCCCGATTCCGTAACCGTGAAGACCCCGGACAGCACGCCGCCGACGATGATGACCGCCGTGATCAGGCCCGGAACCGCGCTGATCGCGGTCTGCGCGACGACCGCCCAGCCCGGAAACGGTTCGGAGCCGTAGTTATGCTTCAAAGCGACGGCGTAGGCGGCGACCGCCAGACACAGGCACATGAGAATTCCCGGGATCACGCCGGCGAGGAACAGCTTGGAGACCGAGATGCCTCCCCCGGCCGCGACAACGAAAATGATCATGTTGTGGCTCGGCGGAATGACGATGCCGGCAATCGACGATGTGACGGTCACGTTGACGGCGTAGTCCGGCCGGTAGCCCTTCTCCTTCATCACCGGAATGAGCAGGGAGCCGAGCGCGGAAATGTCGGCGATCGCGGATCCGGAAATTCCCCCGAACAGCATGCTTGAAAAGATGTTCACCGAGGCAAGTCCGCCGCGCACATGACCGACCAGTGCAGAGGCGAGCCGTACGAGACGCACGGCAATGCCGCCGTGCAGCATCAATTCGCCGGCGAAAACGAAGAACGGAATGGCAAGGAGCGAGAACGAGGCGACACCGGAAATCGTCCGCTGAAACGTCATCAGCAGCGGAAAGCCTTCATACATGAACGCGGCCGTCGCGGAGATGCCCATGGCGAATGCCACCGGCACGCCGAGCAGGACGCAGAGGCCGAAGACACCGAGCAGTATTTCGAGACCCATTTCAGTTCACCTATCGCTTATTCATGGATCTCGCCACGCAGGGCGGACCGCCCCCTGATCACGAAGCGCATGCCGGAGAAGATGACCATCAGCCCGCCGCACAGAACCGCCGATGCGGTTCGAATGCTTTCGGGAACGTTCAGCATCGGCAGAAGCGTCGACCAGCCGAACTGAAAAAGTTCGAGGCAACTCGCCAGCATGACGCCGCCGAAGACCGCAAGGATCAGATCGTTTGCCAGCAGCAGGAACTGCTTTCCCTTCGGTGGAAGCGCGTCACGCAGGATCGTCACGCCGAGATGGGATTGTTCGTGAATCCCCACTGCCGCGCCCAGGAACGTAATGTAGCAGATCAGCAGAAGCGCAAGCTGTTCGACCCAGGTCGGCGTCTGGTTGAGAACATACCGTCCGAATACCAGCCAGCCGAAAGTGGCGACGAGCACGACCAGGGCAAGCGCCCCGACAAAGACGCAGACACGCTTCAAACGGGCCAGCCAGATTTCCAGCCGCTCCCAAAAGTCCACAGTCTGCCGCATGGGTTCGTCTCCAGGCATGTGGACCGCGCCCGCGAGAGGCCGGCACGGTCCACGCTCTCTTTTACTGTGCGTTCCGGAACAGATCGACCAGTTCGGTCAGATCAGGGTTCTGCGCCAGGAAAGCGTCGTAGACGGGGGCCATCGCTGCCTGGAATGCCGCCTTGTCCTCGACAGAGTTCACGGCAACACCGCCCTCCTCGACCTTCGCCATGCTTGCCGCCTCACGCTCCTTCCAGAGCTCGCGCTGCAGGTTCGTGCTGTTGCGGCCGGCCTGGCGGACAATCTCCTGCTGTTCGGCCGTAAGCGAGTCGAACGTCTTCTTGCTCATGCACAGGCATTCGGGAATGATCAGGTGCTGGGTCAGAGAGTAATATTTCGCGACCTCGTGGTGATTGGTCGATTCGTAGGACGGCGGATTGTTTTCCGCACCGTCAACGACGCCGGTCTTGATCGCCTGATAGACATCGGCAAAGGCCATGGGCGTGGCGTTGCCGCCGAGCGAATCCACCATGCCGACGAACAGGTCGTTGTTCATGACACGGATCTTCATGCCGGTCAGATCCTTCGGCTCGTTGATCGCCTTGACGGATGTGTAGAACGACCGGGCCCCGGCGTCATAAAACCCCAGGGCGACGAGGCCCTTCGCTTCCAGGCCCTTGCCCAGGGCGGCGCCCGGTTCGCCGTCCATCAGCTCGTACATCTGCGAGACGCTCTTGAAGATAAACGGCAGGGAGACAACGTTTGTCTCCGGGACGACCTGTCCCATCGGGCCGAGGCTGAAAACGCCGAAATCAATGACGCCGAGCCGCGTCTGCTCGATGGCGTCCGGCTGCGAACCGAGCACGCCACCGTGGAACACCTTGCCGGTGATTTCACCGCCGGTCTTCTCGCTCACCTCCTTCAGGAACGCTTCCATGCCGTGGGAGACCGGATAGTCCACCACGTGGATGTTCCAGCCGCGCAACTCGCGAGCGCCCGCTTCCAGAGGATTGAAGGCGGCTGCGGCCAACACTGCCGCAGCAAGGCCGATTCCGTATTTCATGGATTTCAGATTGGTCATGAGTTCCTCCCTTGATGACCCTTCCAGACGATAGGTAAATTACAAATTTTTACAAGTAAAAAATCAATAAAACAAATTTTAACGCAAATCCACGCTATCTTTCTGATTTATTGAGATTTTATTGATTTTCGCCAGCAGCCTTCACGGCCGCGGCCCGGTTCCGGATGCCGGGCACGCACGCGCCCGGATACCGCACTAAGAGGGCAAAGAGGCGCGCCGCGCGCGCTTGCCTGTCTCATGAGAACAACATGCCGCCATTGATGTCGACGCAAGCGCCCGTGATGAACGCCGCGTCCCCGGAGGCCAGGAAGACAACCAGGTTCGCAACGTCTTCGGACGTTCCCTCGCGCTTCAGCGGCGTGGCCTCGGCGACCTTCCTGCGCACCTCCGGCCTGGTGAAGACGTTATGAAAATCGGTATCGATCATCCCGGGGCAGACCGCGTTGACACGGATGTCGGGACCGAATTCCTTGGCCATGCCGCGCGTCATGGTCATGACCGCCCCTTTCGCCATTCCATAGGCAACCGCCCCGGGGCCGCCACCGTCGCGGCCGGCCTGCGAGGCAAGCGTGACGATGGACCCTCCGCTCCGCAGGTGCGGCAACGCATTCCGGATGGCCATGAAGGCAGACGTCACGTTCAGGTCGAACACGGTCTGCCAGTGCTCCTCCGTCATCTCCGCCACGGTTTTGCGGGCAACCAGCCCCCCGGTCACGGGGACAAGGATATCCAGTCCTCCGAATTCCGAAACGGCCGCATCGATCAGCGCTGCCACGTCGTCCGGCTTCGTCATGTCGCCTTTCAGGGCGAACGCCTTCCCGCCCGCCGAGCTGATCTCGGCAACCGCGCTTTCCGCGCCGGCCGCGCTGTTGAAATAGTTTATCGCCACATTGGCGCCGGCCCCGGCCAGCGCGAGCGCGCAGGCGCGTCCGATATCCCGGCCGCCGCCCGTGACGATTGCCGTCTTGCCGCTCAGTTTCATGCCTTGTGATCCTTCCGTTTCAATATGGCTCTCCGCGGTCCGGGACGGATCAGGCGGCGGGTCATGCCGCGCGGGTTGTCCGGCCGCTATCTGCTGATGACCGAGAGGCTTGAGTCTTCGCCGAATCCGACCCCGGTCGGGGACTGAGCGTCAGGCTATCCGAAAGGGACGGTCATCATCAAGACAAATTTTTACAAATTTAACATCCCCAGAACCATCAACGCCGTTTCTTGTCACATCAGCGGGCACCAACTCGGGGGCGCCGGCGCTCCAAAGATAGGTTCATAATTTTGATTTATTTGCATTTTCTTTTAGTTTCGCGTTACCATGACCGACGGAACGCACGGCTCCGGGAGCGGCTCGCGGTGAGAACCAAGCTCGCCTTCGAAAGGTTTTTAATTTACAAATATTTGACAATTCGGTCCGCGCTTTATATTCCTGTCCCGACCGCCGCCACAGTCGACCCCCAAGAGCAGGAACGAACCTCATGTCCGAGTTAAGCGCCGATACCTACGATTTGCTGATGGGGGTGAGCACGGCCACATTGACCACCGCTCTCTTCAAGCGCGGGCTCCGAAACATTTTCCTTCAGGGGGTTCACAGGTTGCGGCCAGGGCCGAACATGGTCGGCACCGCTTACACGCTGAGATATATCCCGGCACGGGAGGACCTGGACCATCTCGACTCCTTTGCCGATCGGAACAATGCGCAGCGCCGCGGGGTCGAGGAATGTCCGGCCGGTTCGGTTTTCGTGATCGATTCACGCGGCGATGCGTCCGCCGCATCCGCCGGATGCATCCTGGCGGCACGCCTGCACGCGCGCGGGTGCAAGGGAATTGTCACCGATGGCGGCTTCCGGGATACGCCGGACATCGCCGAACTGCCGATGCCGGGCTATCATGCCCGCCCGAGCGCTCCGACCAACCTCACGCGGCATCACGCCGTTGCCGTAAACGATGCCATAGCCTGCGGAGGTGTCTCGGTTTTCCCGGGCGATATCATGGTCGGCGACAATGAGGGAGTTGTCTGCATACCGCAACATATGGCACATGAAGTGGCGTGCGAGGCCGCCGAAATGACGGTCTTTGAGGACTTCGTTCTCGAGATGGTGAAACAAGGTGCGTCGACATTCGGGCTCTATCCCCCGACCGATCCGTCGACCGACAGCAGGTTCAAAGAGTGGCGGCAGGAGCGAGGAAGATAGCCCAGGGGCCGGCGAAGGAACGTCTCTTGAAGGATCGAACCCTGTCGGACCGGGCCTATGAAAACATCCTGTCCAAGATCATGGACGGCGATATCCCCGTTGGCGGCAAGCTGCCGACCGAACAGGCCCTTTCCAAGGAACTCCATGTATCCCGCCCGGTCTTGCGGCAGGCGCTGAAACAGCTGCGCGAGGACGATGTAATCGTTTCGAGGCAAGGATCCGGCTCCTATGTGAAACGGCGCCCGGAAGAGGCCGTCCGGGACTTCGCACCGGTCGGCTCAATCGCCGACATTCAACGCATGTTCGAGTTTCGGGCCGCCGTTGAAGGCGAGGCCGCCTTTCTCGCGGCGCAACGGCGCACGGATGCGGATATCGCCGGGCTGCGCGCCGCCCTCCACGAGCTGGACCGGTGCATCGCGGAAGGAGAACTCGGAGTGGCCGCCGATGAGGCCTTTCATGTTGCCGTATGCGATGCGGCCGACAACAAGTATTTTGCCGCGGCCCGTTCCTCGATGAAATCGAACATCCTGACCGGCATGAACCTGACGCGGAACCTGTCGCTGACCAAGCCCCAGGAGCGGCTGAAACTCGTCCAGGCGGAGCATTACGCGATTTTCGAGGCCATCGCCCAGGGCGACCGCGAAGCTGCCAGAGCGGCCATGAGAGGCCACGTCGAAAATGCCCGGAAGCGGATATTCGAAGGCTGAGATGTTCCGGTCCGCACGAAACGGACCGTTTCGGGCGGATTTTCCGGGTGAGCGGGAGGGCCGATCCGAACACGCGGGAAGAGGTGAAAGATCGGCATCAGGGGATCCGGCTTCAGAAGTATTTGAAGCTTTCGGACAAACATCCCATTCTCAGGGCAAGCGCGGGCCGCAGACCGGCTGAACCGGATTTACCCGGACAAGGCGGAGATAACGGAATGAAACGGAAACACGGTGTCCTGTCCCTGATGCTGACCGCGCTGCTTGGCGCGGTGACGGGACCTTTGGCCCATGCCCATGACGAGAAGGCTCCTATCGGCGACGCCATTGCCCAGGTGCCCCTGTTCGACGCCCATGTTCACTACAAGCAGGAGGCCTGGGACCCCTTCCCGGTCGAGACCGTCATTGAATTGTTCGACAGGAACGGCGTCGCGATGGCCCTGGTTTCGTCGACACCGGACGAGGGGACAATCCGGCTCTGGGAGTTCGCGCCCAACAGAATTGTTCCGGAACTCCGCCCCTATCATGACGGCGTGACGTCCTCGAACTGGACATCGGCCGACGGTATATTCGAATACCTGAAGAAGCGCATGGAGACCTATCCGCACGCGGGCATCGGCGAATTCCACATTCGCAGCGAGGCGATGTGGAATGAACCGCTGATGCGCAAGGTGATCGCGCTTGCCCGCGAGCGCGACGTCCCCCTGCACATCCATTCCGGGGCCGATCCGGTGCGCTGGGTCTTTTCGGTCGATCAGGATGTGAAGGTGATCTGGGCCCACGCCGGCCTTGGCGAGAGACCGGCGGCGGTGCGCGCACTGATGGCTGAGTTTCCCAACCTTTACGCGGATACGTCGCTGCGCGAATACGAGATCCTGGGCAACGGTCCCGACCTCGACCCCGAATGGAAGGATATCATCCTGACCTTCCAGGACCGGCTGATGGTCGGCAGCGACACCTGGGTCAACGGCCAGTGGGAGCAGTATTCCGACATCATGGATTCCAACCGGCGATGGCTGGCGAAACTGCCGCGCGCGGTTGCCGAAAAGATCGCCTACCGGAACGCCGAGCGCTACTTCGGGCGCAAGATCAGCATGGAGCAGATCGGCACGAAGTAGGCTGCCCGGCGGGAGCGCAGACTGAACGAAAACCGGGCCGCAGGGTTCCTGCGGCCCGGTCAACCGGCAACCGATTTCGGGGCGCGGGCGGTCAGGCCGCCTCGCGCGTCAGTACCGAAACGGCGATCTTCCTGAATTCCTCGTCGGTCAGAATGTCCTTCTTCCGGATGCCGGCCTGTTTCACCAGATCGAGGATTTCAGCATTCTGTTCATCGGTCGCCTCGCCCAGGCCCAGCTGGTCGAGCTTGTAGGCAATCGACGCCTTGCCGCTCTTCTTGCCAAGCACCACTTCGCCGACCCGGCCGGTGAAGGCCGGATGGGTCCCGAACATGACCAGCGGATCGTGCATGACGTACTGGATGCCGATCCCCGATTCACGCGTGAAATTGCCGGACCCCAGGACCGGCTTGTTGCGGGCAATCGGCACATTGGCAACGCGCGACACCAGTTCGGCGAGTTCCGGGAGCTTTTCGAACCTGTATCCGGTCTCGAAACCGTACAGAAGATCGAGCGAAATCATCAGTTCTTCGAGCGCCGCGTTGCCGGTGCGCTCGCCAAGGCCGTTTGCGCAGGAATGCACGCATTGCGCGCCGGCCGTCACGGCGGCGATTTCGGTCGCAACGCCCATGCCGAAGTCGTTGTGGGTGTGGATCTCGATCGGCAGCCCGGTCATCCGCTTGACCCAGCGCACCATGTACTTGATCGCCTCGGGCGTCGCGCAGCCCATGGTGTCGACGATGCCGATCGAATCCGGCACGGCTTCGGCCATGATGCCCTTGCACAGGTTTTCCAGATCTTCCGGCAGAGCCCTGGTCGTGTCGTAAGGGAAGAAGACCGCGTGGAGACCGTTCTCCTTGGCATAGTTGATGACCGGCACGCTCTTTGCCAGCACGTCCTTCCAGGTCCAGCCGAACTGGGTCTTCAGTTTCGGATATCCGATCGGAACCTCGATGATCACGCCGTGGGCGCCGCATTCGAGCGCCTTGTCGATGTCCGCCTTCATCGCCCGGGCGAAGGTGTAGACCCTGGAATTCAGCCCAAGTTTGGTGATTTCCTTGATCGCCTGCTCGTCCTGCGGCGAAACGGCCGGCATTCCGGCCTCGATCCGCTCGACACCGACCTCCGAAAGCTTCCGGGCGATGGCGATCTTGTCGTCGATGGAGAAGACGACGCCGGGCGTCTGCTCGCCATCGCGCAACGTCGCATCGTGGATCTCGACCTTTTCGGGAAGGTCCAGCGCGTTACGAACCTCCGGTACGAAATTATACGGGCTTACCCAGAATTTCCCGTCCTCAACATGGTTCTCGCGCATCGCCAATCTCCCGCAAATTGAAAAGCGTCCTACAGGCATGGACAACCCACATCCCGCTTCGCTTGATACGGATTTATAGCCCCGTTCAAAAAATATCAATATTTTTTCCCGCATTTCATTCGATTTCAACACAAACGCCCTTGACGAAAGCGCGCATTCATTCGGGAGAAATACGATATAAATATCTGTAATTACTATGATTATTGTCATACGCCATGCAACCAGAGGCAGTGCGGAACCTCACATAAAAGCAACTTGCGCCTTTAAAAAATATCGATATAATTTGCTTATGGTCAATTCAGCTCCACTTTCCGACTTCCTTTCGTCGATTGCGCTGCGCGGACGCGCGATCATTGGCTTGCGCCCGATTTCACGGCAGGAAACTTCCAGCGAAGGGATCGTCGAGCTGTGCCGAAACCTCCTGACAAGCCGGGGGGACGCCTCTGGAATCGCCCTCTCGAATGAAGCGCTGTCCGCGTATGAATACCTGGACAATTCGGGTAAACTGGCGTTCTTCAACGCCCTCTACGAAGATTTTACCGCAGATCCCGAACGCACGCGGCAGGCCGCCAGCGCCTATCTGGCAGATCCGTCACAGACCAATCTTTCCAGCCTGTCGGCGGCCGCCGAACCTTCAAGGCGCAGGCTGATCATCCGGCTCAACCAGGCGCCAAACGCCACGTTGCGGCTGATCCGCATGCGGACCGACCTGCTCCGTCTGGCGCAAGAGCACAGACACCTGCGGGAGGTGGACCGCGACTTCTCGAAGCTTTTCACATCATGGTTCAACGGCGGGTTTCTGCAACTGCGGCGCCTCGACTGGTCCACGCCCGCATCCATTCTGGAGAACATTATCCGCTATGAAGCGGTTCACGGCATGTCCGGTTGGGACGACCTGCGAGAACGCCTGGACCCGCCGGACCGGCGCATATACGGCTTCTTCCACCCCAGACTGAATGATGAACCGCTGATTTTCATCGAGGTCGCCCTGATGGAGGAAACGCCATCCTCCATCCAGGCGGTGCTCGGCCCGGACCGCAAGCGGATCGATCCCGCAAAAGCGAAAACCGCCGTTTTCTATTCCATTTCCAACTGCCAGGACGGCCTGCGGGGCATTCCGCTCGGAAGCTTCCTCATCAAGCGCGTTGTCGAAGACCTGCAGCGCTCGCTCCCTCAATTGAAACGTTTCATCACCCTTTCGCCAGCCCCCGGCTTTGCCGCATGGCTCGACAGGATGCTTTTAAATGGCCGTGCCGGCGAAGCCGGCGGTCCTTCGCAGTCTCTTTACGAAAACCTGGCATCGATCCGCGACAACCGCTGGATTGACGACCCGGCCCGCATGGAGCAACTCAAGGACACGATCACTTCGGCAGCCGCCTTCTATTTCACCAGCGCCAAGAATGCGAACGCGCAACCGCTTGATCCGGTCGCCCGGTTTCATCTCGGCAACGGCGCCCAGCTGGAACGTATCAACTGGCCCGCCGACCTGTCCGCCCACGGGTTGAAGCAAGCCTATGGCGTGATGGTCAATTACCAGTATCATCTGGGAGACATCGAGAGGAACAACGAACGGTTCTCGGAACAAGGGGAAGTATGCACGTCCACCGAGGTTGCGAAACTCGCTCGACAGTTCAAACAGAAAGCAAATCCCTTGCATCTTGACGCAGCCTGACGAAAAAATGGCCTATCAAGAAAATAAAAAAGGAATCGCCGGCCATGGGAATGAAGGCGAATGGTACGGACCGCATCGCCAGCACAAAAGCTGAAGACGGCGACACCGGCGGCAAGAGCGAGCGGCCCAGTACCGAGTCGATAACGCAGCAGGCTTACACAAGGCTGAGGCAGGACATCATTTCCGGACGTCTGCAACCGGGTCAGAAACTGAAGATCGAGGTCCTGCGCCGTGACTATGATGTCGGCTCAAGCCCGATCCGCGAAGCGCTCAGCCTGCTGACTTCAGACCATTTCGTCGAGCGGATCGATCAGCGCGGCTTCAAGGTTGCAGCGGTCAGTGCCGCGGAGTTCGACGAGTTGCTGCGCACACGGTGCTGGCTGGAAGAAAAGGCCCTGCGGGAATCCATCGCCCACGGCGACAGTTCCTGGGAGGAGCAGGTGGTCCTCGCCGCCTACCGGCTCAGCCGGATTCCGCGGTCGGAAACCGACGATCATTTCGTTTCGAATATCGAATGGGAAAAGCGCCACAAGCATTTCCACATGACGCTGATCTCCGCATGCCGCTCGTCCTACCTGATGAAATTCTGCGACCAGCTCTACGACCAGAATATCCGCTACCGCCAGGTTGCCGGGAAGGTCGCCTACCCGTCGCGTGACATTGCGGCCGAACACGGGGCGATATGCGATGCGGCGCTTGCCCGCGATGCCGACCTGGCCGCCGAGCTGCTGATCGCCCACTATGTGAAAACCGGCAATTTCCTGAAGGAACACTTCAGCATCTGAACGCCCGGCAGGCGCCTGGAGATCCGTCCGGTCGTTTTCGGGTCGAGACCCGTCCTGCGCCCGGATGGTTTCGCGAAACGCCAGCGGCGGAGACACGGTCGGCGATCCCCTCCCTGCGAGGGCCCGGGGAAACGGCGCGCGAACGCCGCTGCGCGGACGGGAAGCGCTTTATTCCCTGGCCAGAACGAAATCAAAATCGACAATGCAGAACGGCATGGTGACCTCGCTGCCGACCGCATAGCCTTGTGGAATCTCGGCCGCATCGTCGTGCTCGACATATTCCATGATCAGCCGTTCGCGCACGCCGAACACGGCATCCTGGTCCAGATAAGGGTCGTCGACGGGAAAGACTTCCGTCACGAGCGTGCGGTATCCCGGCGCGGTGATTATGAAGTGCAGATGCGACGGCCGCCAGGGGTGGCGGCCGGTCGCATGCAGCAATTCGCCGACCGGGCCGTCATCCGGCACGGTGTAGGGTGCCGGGCGCACCGTCGTGAAACGATACATGCCATCGTCGCCGATCCTCATGTGCCCGCGCAGATTGTATTCCGGCTGGCTCGGATCCAGGTTGGAATAGAGGCCGTTGTCAGCGGTCTGCCAGATCTCCAGTTCCGCCCCGGTAACCGGCGTCCCGTCGGGACCGGTCACCCTGCCCTGAACGAACACGGTCGCTCCGGCATTGTCCCGTTTCAGGTCGCCGCCGACCGGCAGGTCGGGTGCGCCGAGGATGTGGAACGGGCCGAGGACACTGGAAGGCGTTCCCTCGTCCGGCGAGTTGACCATGTCGACAATGGACGACAGGCCGAGCACATCGGAAAAAAGCACGAACTCGTTCCGCTCCTTGTCGGAAATTTCTCCCGCCTTGAAGAGCAGTTCCAGGGCCTTGCGCCACTCCGCATGGGTCAGCCCGGTTTCGCGCACATAATCGTGGATGTGGCGAACCAGTTCCGTCAGCAGATAGCGGACCCGGTCATCCGTGTCCGGCCCCATGTAGTCGATGAAGGCCTGGGTGATGGTGTCTTTGTTGACGTTGCGCATGAATTTTCTCCCTGGTTCGGGCTACCCCAAGATGCCGGTCGAAAGGCCCGGATATGCGATGAGTGCGATGAGAACGAGCAGCATGATGAAGGCGAATGGCAATGCGCCCATGAAGACGTCCTTGAGCGCGATGTCCCGATCGTTCAACGTTGCCTTGATCACAAAACAGGAAATGCCCAATGGCGGCGTCAGCAAGCCTATCTCGGCACCGATGACAGTGATGATGCCGAACCAGACCAGGCTCATGCCCATGCTTTCGATCAGGGTGATGAACAGCGGAACGACGATGAGGATGATCGATGACGTGTCGAGAATGGTGCCGAGAAACAGCATCAGCACGATATAGACGATCATGATCCCGACGAAGCCAAGGTTGTTCTCCGCGAGAAACGCACTCAGTTCATTCGGAAGCCCCGCATAGCCCAGCATGCGGCTGTAAAGCGATGCCATTGCGATCAGGAAGAGAATGGAAGCCGTGATATAGCCGGTCTCAAGTGCGGTTTTCCATAGCCCGTTCCAGGTGATGCGCCGGCGCAGCAGGGCGATGACGAAAGCCGCAAGCGCCCCCGCTGCTCCGGCCTCCACCGGCGTGAGCCAGCCGGTATAGATCCCGCCAAGGACGATCACCACCAGGGCCGCGATCGGCACGGTCTTGTCGAGGAGTTCGAACAAGGTGAGCGGTGGCGCATCGACCGCATTGATGTTGCTGCCCAGATAGGCCGGGTGGATGCGTCCGGCGGCAATGATCCAGACGATATAGGCCGCCGTCAGGATCAGGCCCGGCACGATTCCGGCCAGGAACATGTCTCCGACCGACTGCTCCGCCACGAACGAATAGATGATGAGCATCGCGCTCGGCGGGATGATCATGCCGAGAACCGAGGAACCGGCAACGACGCCGACGGCAAAGCGCTTGTTGTATTCGAGCTTGCGCATCTCCGGCACGGCGATGCGCGTGAACACGGACGCCGAGGCAATCGAGGACCCGGTAACGGCCGCAAACACCGCGTTGGCGCCAACCGTCGCGACACCGACGCCACCGGTCACGACCCGGAACGCCCTGTTGAGCACCGTATAGATGTCGGCCCCCAACCCGGCGCGCGAGACCAGCAATCCCATCACGGTGAAAAGCGGAATGGTCGCGAACGAATACTCGTCGACCCCGTTGATAATGGCGATCTTGAGGAAGTTGAAGGCGAGGAATTCCTTGCCGCTGATGGCCCATATCGAGATGAACGAAACCAGCCCCAGCGCAATCGGGATGTAAACGCCTACGTAAACGAGCACGACGATCGCGACGACCGATGCCGCACCGATTTCAACCGGACTCATTGGGCGCGCTCCGGCGCGACCAGGGCGTGAACCGTGCCGGATCCAAGCAGTACCTTGAAGCCGAAGATCACGGTGCAAAGCGTAATCGACATTGCTACCACCAGTTTGACGGGCCACCACGGCGCCGTGAAAATTCCCGGCGTGCCGAAATATTCGCAGCGCCCGAATGCGGTCTTCAGGCCGGCAAACGGACTGCCGCCGGCTGCCTCGGCGAATGCCGCCATGTTTGCGAACTCGCAGGTTTCAACGGACTCGATCGCTTCCGGCCAGATCGCCCAGGCGGCAAGCGCCATGAACACGCAGGCCGACAGGTCGATGAGGCGGCGCGGACCGTCGCGGAACGCAAGGTTCGTGCGATCCAGCAACAGCAGGAACCCGTCCGACCGCGTCAGCCGGTTGTGGAGCACCACATCGGGCAACTGCAGGAACACGATCAGAACGAGCGAAAAGATGACAAACTCCACGACGCCACGCAGCGGGGCATGCAGGACACCGCGGGCAAAGACGTCGACATTCATGATCACGACGAGTGCGAAAATCACCAGGGTGCCGGTCGTGTTCGCGTAGCCCGCGATCCTGACGAACGGCACCAGCGTCCGGCGGAGAAATTCCATCATTGCAAGTCGTCCCTCCGCCGGGCGGTGTTTAATCAGAGTCCGGCTGACCAGTCGCGCACCGGCGTGAAACCGGCCGCCTTCAACTTCTCAACATAGGCCTTGAGCATGTCGGAGCCCGGCGCGCCCTTTGCGTCCAGTTCCTTTGCCCATTCAGCGGCGATGTTCGGCATCGCAGCTGCCCATGCCTCACGTGCATCCGGGGAGATGTCGATGACCGTTCCGCCGGCTGCCTTGAAAGCTTCGATCGATTCAGCCGCCTTGTCCATTGCAACACCCGCGACATGATCGCGATATTCGACCGAGACGGACTGCAGAACCTGCTTCACCTCATCGGGAAGCTTCGCCCAGACATCCTTGTTGATGGTCACTGTCTTGGTATTGACGGAACCGAGATCCGCCCGGAGCATATAGGGAGCGACTTCCGCGATCTTGAACGTCGCGGCGGCTTCCGGCCAGAGCATTGCGCCGTCGACAACACCGGTCTGTATCAGGTTGTAGAAGTCGGTCAGGCCGCCCCTTACGCCCGCGGCGCCATCGATGCCTTCAAGGTAGCGCAGATTGTATCCCGCCCCGGCAATTTTCTTGCCGTTCAAATCCTGCAGCGCGTTGACCGGCTCCTTCGTGAACATCTGATAGGAATCGAGCACGACGCCGGTTGCCAGATAGACTTGGTTCTGCGTCGCGAATTCCGCATTCATCTGCGGAAATTCCTTTGCGATTTCATCGACGGCCTTTGCCACCACACGGGCATCCGCGGAGATCATCGGGGTCACCGCCGAGATGCCCTGGCTCGGCAGTTCCGAGCTGTGGAAGATCGTCGTCACGATGCCGATATCGCCAAGTCCGAGTGCGATGCCTTCCATGACTTCCTTCGGCTTGACGATCGTGCCGCCATAAGCCTCCTGCCATTCGATGGCATAGTTTCCGGTCTTCGCCAGTTCCTCGTTCACCCGCGGAATAAAGAACTTCGAGAATTCGCGAACCCACATGGAACGATCCGGATATCCGTCGATGGCGATCATCTTGATCGTCTCGGTGGCGGATGCCGGTGCGCCCACAAAGGGAATTGCAAGCGCAGCGGCCACGGCTGCCGCCATGGCACCACACCGGGTGGTCTTTCTGATCATGATATTCATAGTCTCCTCCTCCTTGTTTTGCCGGCTTTGCGGCAGAAGTCCTTGCGCCGTCAGGGCTCACCCCCGGTCCGGATCTCCTCGATCACGGCTCCCGAAATCCAGGCCGATACGGCCCGCCCCTTCCCGAGGCCCCTCCAACTTGACACCGGCGCAACCGACGAGAACCGCAATTGCCGGACCGGCCGATCGCGAAACAGGGCCGACGACGGTGATCCGGCACGCTGCTTTATCCTTCTTCGGCGTTCCGCCAAGGGTCACGCGAATTCCGACACATCCTCAAACCCGAGCCGCGGTAGCCGCTGGAACAGGGCTGTCTCGTCGGCATAGCCGATGTTGACCAGAAAATTGGACTTCAGCGTCGTGCCGGCGAAAAATTCCTCGTCCACGATCTTGTTCGAGAAGCCGGACATCGGACCGACATCAAGACCGATGGCCCTGGCGGCGATCATCAGATAGGCGCCTTGCAGCGTCGAATTGCGATAGGCCGTGTCGTGCGAAAAATCCTCCTTGCCGTCGAAGAGGGGACGCCGATCCTCATGCGGAAAGAGCCTGGGAAGCAGCTTCCAGAATTCCTCGTCCCAGGCGACGATCACGGTCAGCGGCGCGCCCATGACTTTCGGCACGTTACGCGGTTTCAAGGCCTTCGACAGACGGGCACGCCCCTCGTCCGACGTCACCCACACGAAGCGGGCCGGACTCGTGTTCATGCTCGTCGGCCCCATCTTCACGATATTGTACATGCGGCGGATCTGGTCTTCCGTGACCGGCCGATCCTGCCAGGCATAGTGGGATCTTGCGCCCGTCAGGATCAGTTCGATCTCGTCATCCCCCAATGTGGATATGCGCTCCTTCAAGGCGCGGACATTCTGCCGGGCCACCGCGCGCAGCTCCTCCAGCAATTCTCCCTGAGGCGCTTGTAGGGTCATGACGACATACCTTTACGTTCTCCCGTCCGGGGCGTGTTTGCCCGCCCGCATTTCCTGAATCGCAAAATACCCAGATTTTTGATATTAAGTCAATTATTGTCGATATTTTCTTTACGAGGAGAAAAACAAGTTTGTATCGTTCGAATCTGCATATTCAACACGTGCAGTCGCATAGGAGGAGAAGCGAAAATGCCGAAATGGTCCGACTACAAACAACAGTCGCGCGAACGCGGGTCGCTGGCCTTTGAACTCTTTGTCGTCCAGTCCCATCCGGCCGGGTCACCGGAAGCGATGAAGGCACTTCTGCCCGACCACCTCGCCTATCAGGCAAAGCTTGAAGCCGAGGGAAAACTGTTCCTTGCCGGGCCGATGTCGGATGAAACCGGTGAGGAAATGGCCGGAATCGGAAACATCATCTACCGTGCAGGCTCCCTCGACGAAGCGCGGAACCTGGCCGAGGCCGATCCGATGCATGCGAACGGAGGACGCACATTCACGGTGCGCCGCTGGCTTGTGAACGAGGGCTCCTTGAACCTCCATGTCGGCCTGTCGACCGGACAGGTCAGCATTTCCTGACGCTTTCCTTGACAGGGTTTTCCCCGGAACCACCTTCCGGGCCCCTTCACACACGTGGGAACACGCAATGGACATCACGCTTTATCACGCACCCGGCGCTTGCTCGACCGGCCCCTACATTTCGCTGCTCGAGGCCGGCGCGGACTTCGATGTGGCGCTCATCAGCCTGCGCAACAACGAACATCTGAGCGATGAATATGCCGCGCTCAATCCCAAGCGGAAGGTTCCCTACCTTGTCGTTGACGGCAGGGGCCTGAGCGAAAATGTCGCCATCCAGTCCTGGATCGCGGAGACCTTCCCGGACGCGGGGCTTCTGCCGTCCGATCCCTGGGAACACAAGCAGGCCCTGTCCTACATGAGCTGGTTCGGTTCCGGCATGCATCCGCACATCACGCGCCACTTCAAGACGGCAAAGTTCTGCGCGCAGCCGGAAGCGGAAACCGACATCAAGAAGCGGGCCAAGGCCATGCTTTTCGAACAGCTGCGGCTTGCAGACGAGGTGCTTGCGGGGCGCACCTGGTTCTTTGATCACTTCACGGCGTGCGACGCCTATTTCTTCTGGGTGTTCGACAGGGCCCTGCGGGAAGGCTTCGATCTCGGCGAATTCACCGCCGCCAGCGCTCACTATGAGCGCATGCGCGCGCTTTCTTCGGTGCAGAAGGTCATGGCCCACAAGGCTGCCTGACCCGGATCGGAGCACGCGATCATCGCCTGTCGGCTTGATGGAATGGGCTTGATTCCAGGGGGCGCAGAGCCGGCTTTCTGCCCGGTCTGCGCCCCCTCCGATTTCATCGGTCCTGGACCTGGTCCTTCACGGCATCGTTCAGAACGAACATGATGATGCAGGGTTCCGTGCCGCGGTTGGCCCAGGCATGGTTTGTCCCCTGCTGAATGATCACGTCGCCGGCTTTCAGGTGAATGTCCTCCTCGTCCATCAGCATCCAGATCTCCCCCTGGAGAACGATGGAATAGTCGAGCGAGTCCGTGCGGTGCATGTAGGGGTGCCGGGCGTTCTGAACCACGTTGTGGCCCGCCCCCATCGCTTCGAAGGCCTTTTTGCCGTCGATTTTCGCGATGACGTCCGGGTCCTCCGGATCGAACTGGACGACGCGGAAGACGGCGCCGTTCTTCGGCGGGTGCAGGACCAGCGGCCCTTCGACAGGGTCGTCGTGCCGTTCCATCGGCGCCGGTGTGCGGTCGTGCTGCCAGAAATTGGTCAGCGTCACACCCGGTCGTGTGGGGCGCTGCAGGACGCACGCGGCCGTTTCATCGCGGATGACCTTTGCGACACCGTTCTCGTCGTGGCCGGTAACGACCCGGCGGAATTTCCTGGCTTCAAATGCCATGCGAGTGATCCTTTGTCTGTTGTTTGGCAGCGCGTTCGCTGACGGGAAAGTAGCTGTGGGCATAAACGGCAGCGAGACCTGCGATGCCCGCGGCATTCGACAAAAGGCCCTGATCCATCAGGCCAATGCCCGAGAAGAACAGGATCCCCCGCTCCCAGTGGGCGAGCGGATGGCGCAGGTAACCGACCACGGCGGCCGCCACGCACATGACGCCGACCAGGCCGCTGACGAGTGCAAAGCCGATCTGAAGCCAGGTGCCGTTGAGCATGAGCGCCGGGCCGTAGAAGAACATGTAAGGCAGCACGAAACAGGTGATGCCGTAGCCGAAGGCGGTCCAGCCGACCTTGTTGATATCGGCCTTGGCAATGCCCGCCGCCACGTAGGAGGCAAGGGCCACCGGCGGTGTGATGGTCGAAACGCAGCCGAAGAAGAACACGAACATGTGGGCCGTCATAAGCGGCACGCCCATCTTCGCCAGCGCCGGCGCGACTACTGTCGCCAGAATCAGGTAGGCGGCCGTTGTCGGCAGTCCCATGCCGAGGATCAGCGCGGTGAACATGGTGAAGATCAGCGCCAGCAGCGTGTAGCCCATGGAGGCGTCGATGATCAGGCCGGATATCTTCGATCCGAGCCCCGTGATCCCGAGAGTTCCGGCAATAATCCCGGCTGCGGCGCAGGCGACGGCGATCGGCACGACGCTTTGGGCGCCCTCGATGATCGCCTGCGCGATGTTGCGGAAAAATTCCATATCGATCTTGCGGGTCCAGGCGATGTGGCAGGCAAGCAGCAGGAGGATGGAAAAGAACGAGGCCATGAAGGGCGAGTAACCGTAGATCATCATCACGATGAGCGTGACGAACGGGATGATGAACCGTCCACCGTTGAGGAGGATCGACCACAGGGGCTCGTCATCCCCTTCCGGCTGCTGCAGCGGCTCGATCCCGTTGCGGTGCGCCTGGAAATGCACGACGAAGAACATGGAGGAGAAGAACAGCAAGGCCGGGATCAGGGCTGCCGTCATCACGTCCGCATAGGGAACACCGATGATTTCCGCCATGATGAAGGCCGCCGCCCCCATGATCGGCGGCATGATCTGCCCGCCGGTCGAGACGACGGCCTCGATCGCCCCGGCCTGGTTGGCCTTGTAGCCTTCCCGCTTCATCATCGGAATCGTCAGGGAACCGGTGACCGCGACGTTGCCCGCGGCGGATCCGGAAATCATGCCCAGCAACGTGGAGAAGATGACGGCTGTCTTCGCTCCCGCGGCGCGCATTCCCCGGGTCAGCCGGTTCGCCAGGCGGAAGAAGAAATCGCCTGCTCCGAACGTGCTCAGGAAGGCGCCGTACATGGCAAACAGGATGATGTAGGTGGACGAGACCCCGATCGGCACACCGAAGATGCCGTTCGAGGTCGTGGTCATGTATTCCGAAATCCGTGTCAGGCTGTAGCCACGGCCGGCCAGGGGCCCGGGCAGGTATTCGGAAACAAACGGATAGACGAAGAACAGTGTGCACAGGATCGCGAGCGCCAGCCCGGCGCCCCGCCGCGCCGCCTCCAGCACCAGCAGGATGACGACGACGCCGACCGCTGCGTCCATGGGAACCGTCGCACCGCCGGACATGGCGATGTCCTTCCAGCGCGACAACAGGTAAAGCCCCGCCCCGATGGTGACGGCAATCAGTCCGATGCGCAGCAACCGGTCCCAGATCGCATGCTCGAAGCGTTTGGCGGCGGGGGTTGCCATGAACAGCAGCGCCAGCATCATGACCAGATGGACAATCCGGATTTCGCGGGTCGACAGAACCACGACACCGGAGACGATCAGCAGGTGGAACACGCCGATGGCAAAGGCAAATGCCAGTATTCCAACGCTGAAGAACTTCTCGATCAAAGGCTTCTCAGGCACAGGCGTCATGGTGTCGTCGATCCGTTAGGTCCAGGCGCATGAGGCATGTGCGGACGGTCGGCCGGACCATCCGCACACGCCGATTGTTAAGGGGTGGCCGTCACTCCTTGAAGAAGCGCTCCGCACCCGGATGCAGCGGGATCGACATTCTGAGCGACCGGGCCGGATCGATCTGTCTGGCCAGCGCGTTCTCCTCCTTGAACTCGTCCATATGGCCGTAGATCGCACTGGCGATGCGGTAGGCCGTATCCTCGTCCATGGACGCGTTGACCACGAGCATGTTCGAAACGCCGACAACCGACCCTTCGCCGTCCGTGTCGTAGACATCCGGCTCGACGGTGAACGCGTCATAGGCCGGCGTCGCCGCTTTCAGGGTGTCGAGCTGTTCGGCGCTCAGGTTGATGAACCTGAGCTTCGCCGAAGCCTTTGCCTGCATCACCGCGGCAGCCGGGTATCCCGACAGGGCGAAGGAGGCATCGACAATGCCGTCGGACAACTGACTGAAGCCGTCACCGTAGGACACGAAGCTCGGCGTGATATCGTCGATGGTCAGTCCTTCCAGCGCAAGGATTGCGTTCAGGAAGGGGATCGTGCCGCCACCGGCCGGCCCGACCGCGATCCGCTTGCCTTTCAGGTCGGCCACCGAGTTGATGTCCGAATCCGCCAGAACCATCATGTGCAGAATGCTGGGATGCAGCGATCCGATGGCGCGCAGATCCAGGCCGGCACCCTTGTATGGCCCGGCATTCTTGTTGGCGAGAGCGGCGAGGTTGTTGTTCGTGATGCCGGCATCCACTTCGCCGATCCCGAGCAGACGCGGGTTCTGCACCGAGCCTTCGGTGACGATCGGCACCATCGTGATGTCATTTCCCGCATGTCTGCTGACCAGCGTCGAGATCGCCTGACCGACCGGGTAAAAGGCGCCGCCCTGGCTGGCGGTTCCCAGCCGCAGCTCCGCGGCATTCGCGCCAAAGGTGACGGCGAGCAGGGTTGCCCCGGCCAGGAGTCCGGAGACACCCGCGGTGCGCAAAACCGACATTTTCATGATTTCCTCCCAGAAGCGTTTCGGTTCGACGCCAACTTACTCCGGGTTTTTTGCGCACACAATAAAAATATCGATTTTTTTCTTTACTGCTTGCTAATATGCATAATAAGTTGCGATTGAGCGATCCGGAGACCGGCGCGGAGGGATTTCATCGGGCATTACGGTGTTCCGATGCAAGTTGCCGACAGGGCACCGCTCCGCGTCATCGACAGATTGTGCAATGATCGTAAGCGCTTACGGGAGGATAACATGAAGAAAACCAATCGCAGGCTTGGCCTTTTGGCCGCCACGCTTCTCGCCGCCATGGGATCCACATCCCTGGCAAATGCCGCAAATGTCGACGGGCCGAAGGTGTTCTGGAAACTGTCCATGTGGGGCAATCCGCGCGCGCTTTCCGCCGGCATGGAAAAGCTCGCCGAGAAGGTCGCCGAAGAGACCGGCGGCAATTTCGCAATCAAGATCTTCTATGGCGGACAGCTCTCCAAATCGACCGAAAACCTGGATGGCCTGAAGGTCAATGCCTTCGAAGGCGCCGCGATCTGCAACTTCTACCACCCGGGCAAGAACCCGGCATGGATGGTCTTCTCGCTGCCGTTCCTGCCGCTCGGAGACCCGCAGGTCGACAAATACGTCCGCACGAAGATGTTCGAGCATCCGGCGATCGTGGCTGACATGGAAAAGTGGAATGCGGTTCCCTATGTCTCCGGGCTCCTGCCGCAGTACGAGATTCTCGGACGCGGCGAAGCGCCGGTCAATCTGGACGACTGGAAAGGCAGGCGCGTGCGCGCCGGCGGCGGCCTCGGCAGCGCCATGGAAAAGCTCGGAGCCACCAAGCAGACATTGCCGGCCGGCGAGACGTCGACCGCGATGCAGCGCGGTGCGCTCGATGCGGCGGCCTTCCCCTATACCTACGCCCATGTCGCGTTCTCCATCCACGAAGAGTCCGACTGGTACACGTCGAACATGGCCCCGGGCACATCGGAATGCGGATGGGTCTTCAACAAGACCGCCTACGACGCTCTTCCCGATCAGTACAAGCAGCTGCTGATGGACAATCGTGAAATGGTTCTCGACACGGAGCTTGCCGCCTACAAGGCGCAGGACGAGAAGAACCTGCCGATGTTCGAGAAAACGCTCACCAAGATCGTCTATACCGACGAGCAGATCGCGGAGTTCCGCAAAATCGCCGGCAAGCCCGTCTGGGATGAATGGATCGCCGCGAACAAGGACAAGTTCGACGCCCAGGGCGTGTTCGACGCCGTCTGGCAATACGCGGAAGAAGCGTCGAAATAACGGCGCTTGCCGATTGTTCCGGGCGGCTTTCGAGCCGCCCGTTTTCCCTTTTTCGATCGAATCGGAACCAAAGACGTGACCTTTCCTTCTGCCCCTGCCCCGTCCGGCAGCGTGCTGGCATCGCTGGACCGCCTGGCCAGGCTCATCGAAAACATTGCAAGCTACGGAGCGGGCCTGGCCATATTCGCACTCATGGTCATGGGAGCTGCGCAGATCATCCTGCGTTCGGTCTTCAACCTGCCGATCGCCGGTTACATCGACATCGTCTACCTGATCATGCCGGCGATTGCCCTGCTCGGCGCGGCCTACAGCCAGCGCCTCGGCGCCCACATCAGGATGGAACTGCTCGTCGGCCGGCTGGCCGGCCGCACGCTCTGGCTGACGGAAATCTTCGGAACTCTTGTCGGAATGGCCGTTATCGGCATTCTGACGCTCTATGGCTGGGACCACTTCGTGCGCTCGCTCACGCTCGGCGATACGACGATCGATTCCGAATACATCGTCTGGCCTTCCAAGCTTCTGGTTCCCGTGGCCTTCGCGCTCTGGTTCATCCGCCTCTTCATCCAGCTGATCGGCTCGATCCGGCTGTTCATTGATCCCTCGCTGGACTCCATCGGCGTGGCCAGGTTCCACGACGCCCAGGAAACCGCCCGGGAGGAGATCATGGAAACCTTCGACGAAGACATTTCAATCCAGGGAAACGACAAATGATCTTCGGCATCGGTTTCGAAAATCCCTCTCTCGTCGGACTGATCTGCGTCGGCGTTCTCTTTGCGCTGGTCCTGCTCGGCGTGCGGGTCGTCTTCGCCGCAGCCATTTCCGGCATGCTCGGTCTGATCGAGCTTCTCGGCTGGGGGCCCGCGGCCGGCATCGTCGGCACGATCCCGCATTCCAAGTCGGCCAGCTACGAACTCAGCGTCCTGCCGCTGTTCATCTTCATCGGCTTCCTGGCCTATCACGCGGGACTGACACAGCAGCTGTTCGAAGCCGCACGCAGATGGCTCGGCTGGCTTCCCGGCGGCATGGCCGTGGCCACCGTGATGGCGACCGCCGGCTTTGCCGCGGTGTCCGGCGCCTCCACCGCGACATCGGCCGTGTTCGCGCGCGTCGCCATACCGGAGATGCTGAAATACGGCTACGACAGGAAGCTCGCCGCGGGGGTCGTCGCCGCGGGCGGGACCCTGGCCTCGCTGATACCGCCCTCCGCCATCCTGGTGATCTATGCCATCATCGTGGAGGAATCGGTCGGCAAGCTGCTGCTCGCCGGTTTCCTGCCCGGCTTTCTGTCGGCCGTCGTCTATGGCCTGATCATCGTCATCTGGGCGTTGCGCAAACCCGAACAGGCGCCGGCGGTTCCCGCTTCCAACTGGAACGAACGCCTGCGGTCACTGCCCGGCGTGTCGCCCATCTTCCTGGTCGTCGCCATCATCATGGTGTCGATGTTCACCGGTATCGCCACGCCGACGGAGGCAGGCGCACTCGGCGCCTCGGTCGTCTTCGTCCTGGCGCTGGTACGCGGCACGCGGGCAAGAACCATTTCCAAGGCGCTGCTGGAATCGGCAAAGCTCTCGGCGATGATCTTCTCGCTCATCTGGGGGGTGATGATCTTCGTCCGCCTGCTCGGCTTTACCGGGTTGCCGGAGGCGTTTACCGGCTGGATCACCTCGATCGACGCGCCGCCGCTCGTCATCATGATCTGCATCCTGCTCGGCTACGCCGTGCTCGGCATGTTCATGGACGCCATCGGCATGATGATCCTGACCCTGCCGGTCGTCTATCCGGCGGTGATGGCGCTCGGGTATGATTCCGTCTGGTTCGGCATCATCGTCGTCAAGATGGCCGAAGTTTGCCTGATAACCCCGCCGATCGGACTGAACTGCTTCGTCGTCAACGGTGTCAGGCCCGATATCTCGCTGGGCGACGTGTTTCGCGGCATCACGCTGTTTTTCGTCGCGGATGTGGTTACGATCGCGCTGCTGCTCGCCTTCCCGGAAATCGTCACCTGGCTGCCGGGCCTGATGCGTTAGGGTGTGGACACACAAATGAAGAAGAAATGGTTTGAGGCGAATTGGTCTTCATCAAGGAGCGAAAGCACAGGAAATGTAGTTCATTTTCAAGCCTTTCGCGACGCAGAGGAGGACCAATCCGGTCAAATCCGCAGGACATGGAAATGGCTTCGCCCCGTGTCGTCAGCGTGCTCGACCGGGCAGGAAGCCCGCTCCGCGCACGCTTCCTAACGGGGTTTCGCCATTTCCCATGCCATTTCGTCTTCATTTATGAGTCCACACCCTGAGGAGATACAGTCTCATGCACATGGTTACCACCCTGCCCCTGACGGCAGCGGAAGAGATCATCGAGGAAGCCTTCCGGCACGGACGGGAGCACGATCTGTTCCCGCTCACCGTTGTCGTGCTCGATGCCGGCGGCCGCGTTGTCGCGGCCAAGAGCCAGGACGGCTCCGGGATCATGCGTTTCGACATCGCCTTCGGCAAGGCCTGGGCATCGCTCGGCATGGGCATCTCCAGCCGCCTGATCCGCGACCGCCTGTCCAACCGCCCGGTGTTCCAGAACGCGCTGGCCGCCGCCTCGGACGGTCGGTTCATTCCCGTGCCGGGCGGCGTGCTCATCGAAAACGCCAACGGAGAGACGATCGGCGCCGTGGGCATCAGCGGCGATACATCGGAAAAGGATGAGTTCTGCGCGATCAAGGGCATTCACAAGGCCGGATACAAATCGGAACCGGCGGAGATCGATCCGGATTGGGAACGCTCCTATCTCTCCGACAAGGATCACTGACCCGCGAAGCTGACCGGCTCCTCGAAGAACCGGTGCGTTTCCTGCAGGCGGGGCCTTTTTTCGTCCTCCGCGTTGACGAACCGGATGGTCGGCCGGTTCCGGTAGTCCGCCGGGACCACCATCGCCCGGACGAACCGGGTCAGCTCCTCGTCCATGGCGGCCGTGGCCTGGACCGGGGAATCCCGGTCCTCAAACCAGCTCGACCCGCAGTCCATGTCCGTCGCATGACCCTCCGCATCGAGTTCAAGCCGCCCCTTCACCAGGTGCCGGATGCCCGCCCCCGCATGCACATGGCGATAGGCGCGCACCCCCGGTCCGAAGGTCACCTGATCGAGCCTGAACAGCCCCTCCGCACCGGGCCAGTCGAATGTTTCGGACAGAAGCAGCCTGCCGCTGGCGGCGGCCGGCGCGCGCTCGCCCGGGGCCAGGGCAAACCGCAGGAAGCTTGCCGTCTCCAGGACGTCGACAGGTTGCGCGCCGACGTGAATGGCCTGATCGGCCCCGACGATTTCTTCGCCCACCGACAGCCGGCCGGCCGTGACGAAGACCGCGTTGTGGCTTTCGTCAAGGCGGAGCCGCCGGTTGCCCGCCTCCGCATGTTCGAACAGGCTCATACGCAAAATCGCCATCGCCGCTCATCCAAAAATTGAGGGGGAACACGTTGAAGGATCTCGTGAAAGCTACCTACGGTCCCGTTGCCGCCCTGTCAACGATGGCGGCGCTGGTGCTGCTGGCCCTGTTCGGGATCGTCGAGCAATTTGCGCCAGGTCCCCTCGCCGCGGCCGGCGGAAGGGCCGCCTTCGTCCTGCTGTGTCTTTCGAGCCTGCACCGGGCCGGCACGCGGGAGCTGACGATCGTCGCGATCTCCCTGGTGCTCGCAGGCGCGCTCTGGTACCGGGACGGCAACCTGCGCGCCATCGCCGACGGTCTCGACAAGGCCGCCTTCTTTGCCGCCTTCATCTATCTCGTGACGCTGTTGAAGGAGGCCGCGCAGCTCTCATCCTCGGTGCTGAGGCTGGGCAGGTATCTTACCGGCCAGCCGTCCGGCCGCAGGTATTATTCGCTCGCCTTCGGCGGGCACATGCTGGGCATCCTCCTGAATTTCGGCGCGATCAGCCTGCTCACGCCGCTGATCCAGCGCGGCGCACGGGAAATCCGCGATCCGGTCCTGGCGGCAAACCAGGAACGGCAGCAGATTTCGGCCCTGATCCGGGGCTTTTCCTGGATCCTGCTGTGGTCGCCGACCGCGCTCACCCAGGTGGTGATCTCGTCCTCCTTCCCGGCGGCAAACAGTTTTCACGTGTTCTGGCTCGGCGTCGCCTCGGCGGTGATGTTCATGCTTCTCGGCCGGGTGTGCGACCGGATCGAGTGGCCGAAATCGACCTTGCCAGTCCGTCACGAGGCGCAGCCGTTTCCCGCAACCGCCGCGAAACGCTTCTCGTTCGTCTGCGCGGTCCTCGTCGCGGCCACGATCGCGACCATGCTGGCGGCCGGCGTCTCCGCAGCGATCGCGCTGATGCTCGTCTCCCCGGTGATGACCGTCCTCTGGCTGGTCGCCCAGAACGGCAGGCTGCGCCCCGCCCTGGTCCAGCTCGGCACCATCTGGTCCGCATCGGCCCCCTCCCTTGCCAGCATAGCGATCACGCTCGGCCTGGCCGGGTTCATCGGCCATGCCGCGGCCCTGCTGGTGCCCGCCGGACCTCTGGCCGCCGCCCTGGAGAGACTGGACCTGCCCGGCTGGTGCGTTCTCGTCACCCTGCCGGTCATCATCACCCTGTTCGGCCAGGTCGCGATCAGCCCGCTGGTGATCGTCGTGTTCCTGGCCTCGCTGCTCAACCAGCTGCACCCGCTGCCCGCCGATCCGGTCCTGGTCTGCTACACGCTGGCCGTAGGCTGGTCGCTCAGCATGACGCTGTCGCCCAACGCCTCCGCCACGCTCCTGATTTCCGGCGTCACCCGCATCCCGCCGACGACCCTGACATGGCGCTGGAACGGCGCCTACGGCCTTGCCGCCTATTCCGTCTTCGCGGCCCTGATCTTCCTGCTGGCAACCTTCTGGCCGGGGGGCTGAGGGGGGCTGCGTTAGTCCTGAGATGATTTCGCGGATGTCTTTGACAGACTGCGCCCCAGGTTGTCGCAGATGGTCGGCAGCGATTTCATGCACATCAAAGACGCCTACAAGACGCGCGTAAAGCTCGATAAAGAAGATTCTTATATCTTTGATTTTATTTTCATTATTGGATTTTGCAGAGAGCTCAAACCGCCCCGGCAGCACCATCCTCAAGCCCGACATATCAGCAACTTGGTGGCTTCGAAGGGTAATTCCGTCTCGCTGAAGGCGATGGATTATCGAAAAACGTTCCGGCCGCCCTCGGCGCCCGTCCTGATCGTTTTGCCGCCCGGCGCGGCACATCCGAATGGGAGCGACCTGTCTGAGTTGAGCAAGATCATTGTGGTTGCCTGGAACTGCGGTAATAAAAACCGATGCAGGTGCTGTTTCTCATTTCGCTCTATCTCTTCGCCGTCAGCCTGCCGCTGATACTTGCGGCGATTTTTGGCGGCCCTCCGCGCCCCTTCCACCAGGAACTTGCCTCCGGCCTCGGCATGCTTGCCTTCTCCGTCGTTCTTGCCGAGTTCGTGCTCTCCGGCCGTTTCAAGAGCGTGGCCAACGGAATTGGCATGGATGTCACCATGCGCTTCCATCAGCTCATGGCCCGCACCGCACTGCTGTTCGCCCTCGCGCACCCGTTTCTTTACCAGGGAACGCCGACGGGCGGCCAACGGCCCTGGGATCCGACCCGTCAGCTCACGCTCACCACGGAGTTTCCCGCTCTTGCGTCCGGACTTGCCGCATTCGTCCTTCTGCCGACCCTGGTGGTCCTGTCGATCTACCGCACCCAGCTGGACTACAAGTACGAGACATGGCGCCTGATGCACGGCATCGGCGCGCTCCTGATCGCCGTCCTGTTGCTGCATCACGCGATCCATGCCGGGCGCTACAGCGCGGAACCTCCGCTCATGTGGCTTTGGATCGCGATGACCGCAATTGCCGTCGGCTCGCTGATCTATGTGTATCTGATCGTGCCAGTGTCAGACCGAAACCGGCGATGGCAAGTTGCCTCCGTCAAACGACTATCGCCGAAACAGTGGGAACTGGTCGTTGCTCCGGTGAGACATTCAGGCCTGGTCTACAAGGCAGGGCAGTTTGTCTGGCTGAATATCGGTCACAGCCCGTTTTCCCTCCAAGAAAACCCGTTTTCCATCAGCTCGGCGCCCTCCGGCGGCTCGACCGTTTCATTTGTCATCAAGGAATTCGGGGATTTCACGCGCTCTCTTCACAAGGTTCAGCCTGGAACCCGTGCCTATCTCGACGGTCCGTACGGCAGCCTCATTGTCGACGGCCGCAGCGAGCCCGGCATTGTGCTTGTCGCCGGCGGCGTCGGAATTGCGCCGCTCATAGGGATCCTGCGTGAAATGCGCCTCGCCGGCGATCCGCGCGAGGTTCGCCTGATCTATGGCAACAGGGCAGAGGAGCAAATTCTCTATCGGGAAGAACTGGCCGGTGAGGACGGCACCCATGTCCTCTCTGAACCGCCGGAAGACTGGTGCGGGGAAGTCGGCCTCATAGACGGCGCGCTGCTCGACCGGATCCTGCCGCCGGTCCAGGTCCAGGAATGGCTGTTCGTTCTTTGCGGACCATCAGCCATGATGGACACCGTGGAGGACCATCTGATTGCCCGGGGAACCCGGTCGGACCGGATACTGTCGGAGAGGTTCGGATATGATTGATCCCTTTGGAAAGAAACCCCTGCGTTGGCGGGTTTGCTTCACGACCCTTGCCGTGAACGCAATCCTCTGTCTGGTTCTGGTTGCTTTCGTGTTGCGGTGAGGGCCAGGCGTTTCCCAACGGGTCCATGGCCGCTCAGCGATGGAACTTTCTTTTCTCAAGGGCTCAGCAAGAATCCCCGCGCCGGGCACATTCCCGCGATGCTTGAGCGCGGAGAATGGAACTTCCGCGCCTTCCGGGTCTTTTCCAGTACATAATGGCCTGACGAACGGCCGGGGCGATTTTGCCGAGGAGTGCGAAAATGAGACTTCACCACTGTCCGGGCTGCCAGGCGCCGCTTTCCTTTCAGAACCTTGTCTGCGCCTGCGGGCTCGAGGTCGCCTACGAGCCCGACAGCGACCGGTTCGCGGCGCTCGGTGCGGCCTGCGCGAACAGGGCGGAGATCGGCTGCAACTGGACCGCCGAGCCGGGCGACGGGCTGTGCCGGTCCTGCCGGATGAGCGCGGTCGTCCCCGACACCTCATCGGACGAGAACCGGGCCCTGTGGGCGGAGAGCGAGCGGGCCAAGCGCTGGGTGCTGGCCAACCTGGCGCGGTGGGGATGGTTCGTTTCGCAGGATCCGGGACCGAGACCGGTGTTCCATCTGCTTGCGGAATCAACCGGAAACGGAACGGCCCGGGTCACGATGGGGCATGAAGACGGGATCGTTACGATCAACGTCAACGAGGCCGACGACGCGGAGCGCACGCAACGGCGCGCGCAACTGGGCGAGAGACTGCGCACCATGATCGGGCACTATCGCCACGAACTCGGCCATTTCTTTTTCCAACGGCTGGCGTCGCACCACGGCTTCGCCGACCGGTTCCGGGTCCTGTTCGGCGACGAGCAGGCCGACTATGGCGCGGCGCTGGACCGCCATTACCGGAACGGCGCTCCGGCGGGCTGGAACGCGCAGCATGTCTCGCCCTATGCGTCCTCCCACCCTCACGAGGACTGGGCGGAGACCTTCGCGCATGTCCTGCACCTGACCGACATCACCGACAGTTTCATCGCCGCCGGCTTCCGGTCGCCCGACCTGCCCGGCCCGGATTACGACGCCTACGCGGAGACCGATGCGGAACGGCTGATCACGCTCGGCGCCGGGCTCGGCATCGGGCTCAATCACGTCAACCGGTCCATCGGTCTGCAGGATCTCTATCCGTTTGTGCTGACCCCGGTCATCCGGGAAAAGCTCGGCTTCGTGCATCGCTGGATGCAGCAGCGGGACCTGCCGCCGGTTTCCTAGGAACCGGCCCGGGTCCGGATGGAAGGATGGAACGGCCCCATGACCGATCGCAGGCGGGCGTCACATGTGCTCCCGGACCCAGGTCAGCGCTCCGGGCGCCATGCCCTTGAACTTGGGCGCATCGGCAAGCGGAACCACCAGAAGCGGCAGATCGGCGCCCAGCTGCCGCTTGACCGCATGATAGAGTTTCGAACGGCTCATCCCGGTCCGGACGATTGCAAGCCCGCCGCACAGCCAGCACCAGTCCGTGGCGCCCGCCTTTTCCAGGTCGATCCTCCCGGCCGGTCCGTCCGCCTTCATCCTGGACGGGAGGACGATCAGCCAGGCTGTGGATGTCATGACAGCGCCAGGGGGCCGGGGGATGTCTGACCGGCGTGCAGCCGGCTCAACAACTGGCGGAAGTCGGTATCCAGCGCCTTGCGCTCCAGTGCCGTCACAAAACAGTCGGCCCACCAGTTGACGTCTTCGGTCATCACGTTTTCCAGCATCGCCGCGTGCCGTTGCCGGCGTTCTTCGAGCGGCATCGCCAGGGCCTGAGCAATGCAATCGGCCATCTGCTGGGTGTCATAGGGATTGGCGATGAGCGCATGCCGGCCGAGCTGCTCGGCGGCGCCGGCGAAACCGGACAGCACCAGCACCCCGGGATCGCCCGGGTCCTGGGCCGCCACGAATTCCTTGGCCACCAGGTTCATGCCGTCCGCCAGCGGCGTCACCAGCCCGACCCGTGCGGCGCGGAACAGGCCGGCCAGCCGGTCCCGGTCGACCGCCCGGTTGATGTACTGGATCGGCGTGTGACCGATATCGGCGAATTTTCCGTTGATCGCGCCGGCGAGCTGCTCCAGTTCCTCGCGAATGTCGCGGTATGCCTGAACGTCCTCCCGCGTCGGGGAGGCGATCTGCAGATAGTTCACCGTGCGTCTCAGATCCGCCTGCTTTTCGAGCAGATGACCGACGGCCCGGAACCGGTGCGGCAGACCCTTGGAATAGTCCAGCCGGTCGGCACCGATGATGACTTTCGCGTCCGGCCGCGGACTGATCCTCGCCGGTTTTGAGCCCGAGGCCGCGGCGACGAAGGACGAGGCGTCAATGCCGATCGGAAAGCTCTTCACCTCAACGGACCGGGCGCCGAAACGGATCGACCCGTCGGATAGCAGTTCGCTGCCGGGCAGGGTGCGAAAGACCTCAAGGCACGAAGCGACGTCCCGCCTGGTCTGCACCCCGACGAGATCGTAGGCCGCAAGCCAGTTGGCGAGCGACACGACATGGGTCAGGGCATTGATGTTCGCGGCGGAAGGGAACGGGATGTGGAGGAAGAAGCCGACCGGATTGTAAATGCCCTCGCGGCGCAGGGCGTCGGCCAACGGGAACAGATGATAGTCATGCACCCAGATGACGTCGTCGGGCCGCAGCAAGGGTGCAAGAGCCGCCGCAAGGCGCCGGTTCACGTCGATGTAGGCATTCCGGTAGGAGGGCCTCAGGTCGAGCAGATCCGGCCGGCCGTGGCAAAGCGGCCACAGGACCGAATTGGCATAGCCGAGATAGTAGTCGTCATAGAGCTGACCGGGGATCTCCAGGCTTTTGCGGGCGAAGCGGAGACCGGGGTGGTCCTGAAAGCCTCTGTCCGGCCCGGAGAGCCGATCGGACGCGCCGTCCGGACCGCCGGCTTCCTCCGCCCGTGAAATTCCGACCCACAGGCCGCCCTTTTCCTCCATGGTCGCGCGCAGCCCGACGACGAGGCCGCCGGAGGGATTGGAGCCCAGGGGTATGCGATTGGAAATGACGACGAGACGGGGCATGAAACAGCACTCGCAATTCTATTAAGGAAACAAGGAGGCCGGCCGGTCCCGACGGCTTGTGCAGACGTCAGCGCGGTCGACCTCATGATTTTGCGGGAAAAGCCTGTCCATTCAGGAGCAGAGCCGCGTCTCCCTGGCTAATGCCGGGGCCTCAGCTTTCCTCGTGCCGCCCCTGCACCCGGGTCGTTCCCGCCGGGCGTTCGAAGGCGCGCTTCATGTGGTCCTTGGTACCGATGTCGCGCGCCAGGTTGCCGCCGGCGCGCCCGCCGGGATGCTCGACGTCCTCCGCGAGGGTCAGCGGTTCGTCCAATTGTTTCTGTCGTTCGCCCTTTTTCGGGTTTGCCATCGCTCCAACTCCATTTGAGTGAACACCTGTCAATAGAATGCGGGACCGGCCGTTTGGTTCCACCGACGGATCAAAGCGCCCGGTTCCGGTCAGCAGGCCTCGGGCCCGAGTCCAGGCGAGGTAAATTTTTTTAACGAATGAGGGAACCGATCCGCGCCTTGCGCGTTTTCCCGTCAGAGCATTCGAACCCGAAAAGACAGAATAGGAAAATCTCCATGTTCGGTTGGGCCATTGCCATTGCAATCGTTTCGGCGTCTGTCGCCGTTCTCATTCTGGGCATGGTTCCCGAGGCGGCGATCATCCTGGCGAAGTGCATGTTTTTCGTGCCGATCGTTCTGCTCGGATTTTCGCTCACATGGACACGTGCAAAAACCCAGTAACTCCCATCGACCCCATCTCCGGCGCTCCTCTTCCTCCCTCCCACTCAGCGCCGTGCAAACGCCGCAGCGATGCCCCCTCGCTGCGGCGTTTTTTTTCAGCGCAGAGAACGCGGCGTCGAAGCCACGCGGGTTACGGGCATGGGCCGCGAGGATCGGCGGCACCGGCATCCGGCCGGGAAAGAGATCCGGTCACTGCTGCGCCTCACTCAGGCAGGCTGCGCGAATGCCTTCAAGGTCGTAGGGCTTGCCGAGCACCAGAACGTCGCGCAGATCTTCCGGCAGCACACTGTTTTCGCCGTAGCCGGAGGCAAAGATAAACGGCACATTCAAGGCCTTGAGCCTGGCGGCGACCGGGATGCTGGTTTCCGATCCGAGGTTTATGTCAAGAAGGGCGAAATCGAATTCGGCGGTGTCGAGCAGCTGGAGGGCCGCGTTCACATTCCCGCAGAGCTGAACCTCCTTTGCCCCCAGACGGCGCAACGCATCCTCACCATCCATGGCGATGATCATGTTGTCCTCGACCATCAGCACGCGTTCAGGGAACGCCTGGGTGCTTGGCGGTTGCTCGCCGGTGCTTTTTGCCGGCGCGGCAGGCGATGGCATGGACGGCGCATCCCGCAGGTGAACCTGCGGAATACGGAACCTGGCACGTATCCCGGTGACCGCGTAGTCGACTTCGGCTTCACCACGGAGTTCGAAGGGAATTGTCCGTTCGATGATCGTGGTCCCGAAACCCTTACGCGTCGGCGCCTTGACCGCCGGACCGCCGATCTCCTTCCAATTCATCGCCAGCGAATTGTCCGGTTCGCGCCGCAACGCGATCTCGACCCTGCCGGACCGATCGGAAAGCGCGCCGTATTTCGCGGAGTTCGTGATCAGTTCATGCAGCACCAGCGCCACGGTCGAAAATGCGGTCGGCACCAGCAGGACATCGTCACCGGAGATCCCGATGCGATCCGCACCGGCGTTCGCATACCCTTCCAGCTCCGTCTCGATGAGGCTTCTCAACGAGGCCGGCGACCAGTTCTCCCGGGTGATCAGGTCATGCGCCCGCGCCAATGACTGGATCCGGCTGTCGAGAACCCTGGTGAAGTCCAGGGTCGAGATGCCGTCGGTACGGGTCTGGTTCACCAGGCTCCGGACCAGGCCGAGGATATTCCGGACGCGGTGGTTGAGTTCCGCGATCAGCAGTTCCTGTTTTTCGCTCGCCCGCTTGCGTTCCTGAGACGCCTCCTCCATCAGGCGCAGCACGACTTCCAGGATCGTCAGCCGCAGCTGTTCCGCCGCCCGGTGGTGCGCCTTCAGCCATTCGTCGCTCTTGCCTTCGACGATTTCCTGCCAGGTTTCGAAACTCTTGCGCGGCGTCAGGCGGGCGCCGTTCGGGCCGTAGCTCAAAGGCTTTTCGGGATTTCCCGCCCAGTTCACCTTCCTGGCCACCTCCCGGCGGAAGAACATGATGTAATCGCGGGGCATCTTGGAAATGGGCAGCGCCAGCAGGCCGGCCGCGCGATCGGCAAAATCCGCGGCGGCGGGTATCAGGGTCCGCAGTTCGGAGGTCGAAAGGATGGCGCCTGCCGGATTGCGGTTGAGATACTTGGAAATGATGAAAATCTCATCCCTGGTCGGCGTGGTTCCGATGGTTTCGATCCTTCCATCGAGCATCAGGGCCATGCCGTCGGCTTCCATCAACGCCAGCAGTTCATTCGCGTAGGAAAACAGGATCGTCTCGAGACCGCCCTCCGAACCGGCCGCCCTGGAAATCGCGTTGGCGAGTTCGGTCGTCGTGTATTCCAGATCCCTGTCCTGCGATGTGAGCTTTTCCCGCAACACGAGAGAGAGGATCTGGCCGAACAGCGCCAGGGCGTTTCGCGTCGGCTGCGTCAGGAGTTTCGGCGTGTTGTGGTGACAGGCGATCAGTCCCCAGAGGTCATTGTCCACGACGAGGGAGACGGACATGGAGGCCCCGACGCCCATGTTGCGCAAGTATTCAAGGTGAATGGAGGAAACGTTGCGCAGGACAGCGTCCGACAGGTCCAAAAGGTTCCCGTCGCCTTCCGGCGCGATCGGGGTCCCGTCGTCCTGGACGTCTGCAATGACCCGGATCGGCGTACGGACATAGAGCGCACGCGCCTGCCTTGGAATATCGGACGCGGGGTAACGCAGGTTCAGAAACGGCGTCATTCCGTTTTGAACGGACTCTGCCGCCACCTCGCCGCTGCCGTCGGGCAGGAAACGGTAGGCCATGACCCGGTCATAGCCTGTCAGCGCTTTCACGAAGCGGACGGCGAACTGGAGCGTTTCCCCCACCGTCTTCGCAGACCCAATGCGATGAATTGCATGCTGCACCTGGACGACTTCGTCATTGGCGGACGTCGACGGGTCGGCCGGCTCGAATTCCAGGACGATCGTCTGCTGCGTGACATGGATGGAGACGTCGTAGCGTTTGCGATCCTCACCGACCTCCACACCCGACGCGACCTCACATCCGGGCCGCGCGCCCAGGTACTGGAGCCGGTTGCGAATAATGTGGAGAACCCGGTTGTCCAGGAAGTCTGAAACCGGTTGCCCCAAAACGGCGTGGGCCGATGCCACCGGCAGGAACGAGCCGATATTGTCAGAGGCATGCGACACGATCCAATCGGATGTCAGCCCGATCAGGAAGCCGAACGACTGGATCTTGCCAAGACGGTGAATCGGTTCCCGGTCGCAATTCGTGAGATCGACCTCCGGCTTGCTCGAATTGCTCATAGAAAGATCAGTCTCCATCGTCACAGGCCGAAAGATAGGCCCGAAAGACCGATGCCGCGCTCCCGCGCATCACGGCCAGGTCTTCAGGCGTCCATTTTTCCGAGTTGAGCCAGCCCACAAAAGACTGCCAAAGCGGGCGGTCCATACCATGAGAGAGGAACTGCGAGGGCAGACCGGGGAGGCAGGTCTCCAAATGCCGAAGAAGGACTTTCGAACCGAGCCGCGATCCTTCCAGCACATACAGGGCACCCGCGACGGACGCGGCATCCCCGGCGTATGCAATCCCGACGCCCGGCGGGACTTCCCGGCTCAGCAGGCGGAGGTCGCCGGCAAGGGCCTCTTCCCGCCAACGCCGGCTGATGTCCGGAACAAGGTCGGCGGCCATTGACGACCTTATGGCTGCCTCAAGCGGAATAATCACCCGCGCGTGTCTCTGAAGAAAAACAGTATAACTTTCTAAAGAAATAACGTTACCCAACGTCATTAACCGCTCAACTCTTTCGTGCAACTCTTTGGTTGCCGCAAACAATATCTCCCTTGCAGTTCCAGAGTAAGCGTGAACGTTCATTTGTATCTTCAGCTACTTAATAAGAATCAACCATTTAAATTTCTCTCATTCGAACATTTTCATGCTTTATACGTACAAAAGTACCATATCGACCGGATTAATCAAGTATTTCTACTTAATTCCCGGGACGTTGCGGACCCGGCGGACATCCTGACCGCCGGGTCCAGAAGTAAGGAATACCTAGGCCAATCGGGATTCGCGCTCCCAATAGCGGAGGGCCCGGCAGGTCTCGACGAACCCTTTCGCATCCGCCTTTTTCGACAATTCCGCACAGCCGTCATCGCGATCGGACCATACGCCGGCTTTTTCGAGAAGCGGCCTTGCTGCGGCCGAATAGCCGATGAACTTGCAATGGGCGAAGGCGTCGGCGACGAAATCGCGGGCCGCCGGCATCGCCGTCAGCTGTTTCGCCCCCTCTTCAGAGGTCAGGATCGCGACGGCATCATAAAGAATGGAGGGTCCGCCGTCGACCTTCTGCTGCGCCTCGATCCAGGAGCCATCACCGGCTTCGACGCCGCCAACCGCGGGGGCGACGAACTCGATCCGGGCGCCTTCTTTCTTGAGCGCACTCCTGAGCCCTTCGACGACGGCGGCATCCACACCGTCGGTGACGAGCACGCCCAGCTTGCGGCCGGCGAAGCTTTCTGGACCGTTGAGGACGATCGAAAGCTTCGGCGATTTCTCAAGGTCGTCCCGGGGCGCCATGGCCGCATCGGCCGGCTTCGGCTTCGATTTCATCCGGAGACCGTCGATGACCTTTCCGGCAAGATCCTCGTCGACGTTCAGGAGATGCGCGACGATGCGCTCGCGAATGGCCGGCGTCTCCACCTTGGACAGCTCGAAGACGAAGGCGTCGGCAATGTGACCCTGCTCGACCTCCGTCTGGGAGCGGTAGAACTGGCGCGCCTGGGAGTAGTGGTCGGAGAAGGTCTCCGACCGGTAGCGCCCCTTCGGCGCGTCGATCTCCTCCGGATAGGACTGAAAACCGGTATCCGGGTTCTCGCGCGGTCCGCCGTCCTTGCCCCAGGAGTTGGGTTCGTAATTCGCCCGTCCCCTGGGATTGTGGAATGCCATGTGTCCGTCCTGCTGGAAATGATGGAACGGACAGCGCGGCGCGTTGATCGGCAGGTGGGTGAAATTGGTGGACCCGAGCCGCGACAACTGGGTGTCCAGATAGGAGAAGTTGCGTCCCTGAAGCAGCGGGTCGTTGGAAAAATCGATCCCCGGCACGACGCTGCCGGTCTGGAAGGCCACCTGTTCGGTTTCGGCGAAGAAGTTGTCGACGCAACGGTTGAGCACCATCCGGCCGACGATCTTCACCGGTACCTGTTCCTCCGGAATGATCTTGGTCGGATCCAGGACGTCGAATTCGAACTCTTCGGCGAACTTGTCGTCGAAGACCTGCAGGCCGAGTTCCCATTCCGGGTAGTCGCCCATCTGGATGGCGTCCCACATGTCGCGCCGGTGGAAGTCGGGATCGGCCCCGTTCAGCTTGAGCGCCTCGTTCCAGACAACCGATTGCAGGCCCTGCCTGGGTTTCCAGTGAAACTTGACGAAACGGGATTTGCCCTTGGCATTTACCAGCCGGAATGTGTGCACGCCGAAGCCCTCCATGAAGCGCAGGGAGCGCGGAATGGTGCGGTCCGACATGATCCACAGCGCCATGTTGATGGCTTCCGGCGTCAGGGAGATGAAGTCCCAGAAATTGTCGTGAGCGGTCTGGGCCTGCGGGAACCCCCTGTCCGGTTCCTGCTTGGCGGAATGGATCAGATCCGGGAACTTGATCGCATCCTGGATGAAGAAGACCGGGATATTGTTGCCGACAAGGTCCCAGTTGCCTTCCCGGGTATAGAACTTCACCGCGAACCCGCGCACGTCCCGGGCGAGGTCGGCCGATCCCTTGTTGCCGGCGACCGTGGAAAAGCGCACGAAGACATCCGTCTTCTCGCCCTTTTCGAAAACCGCTGCCTGCGTCAGGTCCGAGATGTCTTCCGTCGCCTCGAAATAACCGTGTGCGCCGAAGCCGCGGGCATGAACGACCCGCTCCGGAATGCGCTCGTGGTCGAAGTGAAACAGCTTATCGCGGAAATGCTGATCTTCCATCAGCGTCGGGCCGCGCCGCCCGGCGCGAAGGGAGTTCTGATCGTCTGCGACCGGTGTCCCCAGGGCGGTCGTCAAGGTCGGCAAGTCGCCGCCGGCGGTCTGATGGATCTCGCCCCCCGCCCCGCGATGGACCTCCTGATCACCGATCTTCGCCTTCTTCAGTCTCTGCTTGCTCGCTTTGGCCATGGCGTCCTCTCAAACTGGAAAAAAACGGCTGCGGCGCTCCGCGGCGCGCAACTAAAAGGTGAACACCTTGATCAGGAATTGGTTCCGGGCCAGGCGTCTTTTCGGCGGCGAAGGTCAACAGCCCGCCCTACGCGCGAGCGAAAGGGCAACGGCTCAGGAACGATCTTGCGGCCCCGGCGTTGATCCCTGAGGAAGCCGGGCCTTACCCGCCGGGCACTGAAACTGGAACCGCCGGGAGAACAGCCGTGATGACAGGACCCATCGCCACAGTCGCCGGCGCCTGTCTGGTGGCAAGCCTCCTGCCCCTGATACCGGTGGCCCACGGGCTGGTGCGTAGCTTCGACTTCGCCAGGCTGCAGGTCATCGCCGTATCCGGGCTGGCGCTTGCCGCGGGCCTGGTGCTGGTGCTGGTGCAGGGGGACCAGACGCCGGTGGCTGTGGCATCGATGGCCATGGCTTTCGCCGCACTCGTGATCCAGACGATTCACGTGCTGCCGTTCACGCCGGTCTGGACGAAGCAGACCAAACGCTACGACGGGCAACCGGACCAGACGGCGACGATCTCGCTTCTGGTCTGCAACGTGAAACAGGGCAATCGCGACTACGCAAAGGTCACCGGCCTGCTGGAGGAACGCCAGCCCGACATCGCCGTCTTCATGGAAACCGACAAGGCCTGGGTGCAGGCCCTGCTGCCGCACCTGGACGACTATTCGGAAACACTGGCCTGCCCCTTGTCCAACAGCTACGGCATGCTCTTTGCCAGCCGTGCCCATCTGCGCGAGCAGGAGGTCCGGTTCCTGTTGAACGACGAAGTGCCCAGCATTTCCTGCGTTATTTCCCTTGGGAACGGGGAGGATGTGCGGATTGTCGCCCTCCATCCGGAACCGCCGGTCCCCACCCGGGACACCAAGGGGCGGGACGCGGAGATCCTGCTGGTGGGCGAAGAGGCCCGGAGCGAACCGCTGCCCATGATCGTCACCGGCGATCTAAACGACGTCGCCTGGTCCCGCACGACCCGGCGTTTCCTGCGGATCTCCCGCCTTCTGGATCCCCGCCAGGGACGCGGTCTCTTCAACTCGTTCGATGCGCGGCGCTGGTACCTGAGGTGGCCTCTCGACCACATTTTCCATTCGCGGGATTTCGAGCTGGTGGAGATCGAACGCCTGCCACCGGTCGGCTCCGACCATTTCCCCATGTTCTATCGGTTCGCCCTGACCGACACCAACCGCAACCGCCCGCCGCCGCCGGCCTCGGAGGGGGATCTCGCCGAGGCCGACGAAACGGTCGCCTGCGAGAAACAGCGCGAACGGGCGCCTGTGGGGACCGACTGGGAATAGGCCGGCCCGCCCGGACTATCCGCCGTCCCTTTTGAACCATCAAGCAATCCGGACCATCCTAATGGCTTTTTCTCTGCTCATCTCCGGTCTCCTGATCCTGATACTGGCGGCCGGGGATTTCGCCATCACCACCATCAGCGCAAACCGGACCGGGCCCGTTACCCGCGCAACCGCCGCCGTCCTGTGGTCGGCGTTCCGGCGGCTGGCACGCGCCGCCGGACGGGATATCGTCCAGCCGCTGGCCGGTCCGGTCATCATGTGCGGCGTCGCCTTCTGCTGGCTCGTGCTGACCTCGCTGGGTTGGCTTCTGATCTTCCGCAGCGTTCCCGGGTCTCTGGAAATGAAATCCTCCGGGGCACCGGCGGGCTGGGCCGAGACCTTCGCCTTTGTCGGCAGTTCACTTTCCACGGTAGGCGCCGCCAATGTCAGGCCGGCGTCCGCGCTCTGGGACAACCTGTCAATGATCATCGCGGTCAACGGCATGATCGTGCTGACCCTGTCGGTGACCTTCGTCTTGAACATCACCCAGACCGTCGCCAGCGGCCGGGGATTTGCCGCACTCATCCGGGTCCGGGACCCGGCGGACCCGCGGAACGACGACCTGCTCCTGCCGACGCTTGCCGATCTGTGCGTGCGCCTGAACGCCTCGCCGCTGGCCCTCTACTACTCCTCGCCCCGATCCTCACGCGGCCTCCCGGAAAGTCTCGACTGGCTGGCGCAGCGCGTGTCCTCCGACCCCGGGCGTTACGAGCAGTATCGCTATGTCCTGGGAGAACTTCCCTATTTGCGTGAGGAACCCGAGGCCGGGCGGGACAGGTTTCTGCGTGACCTGCGCCATTGGGCAACAAGGTACAGCCTGCCGGGCTGACGGCATAGCAACCCCGGACGCGCGGTCCAATGACCGGTCGGAGATAGGCTAAACCACGAAATTCCGGCCGGCCTCCCGGGCATAGGACCCGGGACGGCGAGCGGAAATCTGACGGACGCTCAGGGTCAGTCGCTGACCGTGTAATCGATCGGCTTGTATCTGAAGTTGTTGGACTGCCCGGCCGAGCAGGCGGTCATGCCGACGATGAGGTCCATCTCGGCCCGGAAGACGGTCTTTTGACCCGGCTTGCTCCTGGGGGGCAAAACGGCGATCTCACCCGTTTCACCGTCCACCGCGACATGCATGAAAACATTGAAGGCAATCGGGATATCATCCGGGCCGATCCCGTAAGGGGCGAGCGCCTTCTCCAGGTTGCCCTGACACCCGTGATGGGGCGCCTCATCGCCGTAGATAATGCGGAAGGTGTCGCGGGAGCACGGCGTCAGCGTGAAATCATGCCGCCCGACCTCGTCCTCGACGATCGTGAGCATCGGCTTCGACCGGTTCGAATAGAGAATGTCGCCGGTGGTCAGAAACAGCCGGCTGGCGTAATCGATCGACCGTCCGGAAGACATATATTCCGCCGTGTCGGCCGCGTTGAAGGCAACCAGGTCCGAGACCTGCTCGCCTTCCGGATCGATGACCGTCAGGAGCTGGCCCTTGCGCAGTTCGAAGGAGGTGCCGTCGCGAGGCGGGATACGATCAGGCATGACGCGAGATCTCCTTTGCCTGGAAGGGGCACCGCCAGCCCTCCTCGACGAGGCGGCCGCTGTACTGCCGCGCCTCCGACGCTTCGCCGTAATCGGCGAGCATCGGATTGACCTCGCCCGCAAGCTCCTCGTCGCGGGCCCGGATGATGCTCTTCATTTTCTCGAAGCGGCCGTCGGCGCGCAGTTTTTCAAACTGGTTGTGGGAGTTGAACACCAGAGCCGGTTTGCCGAAGCGGCGCGCCGGACGGGACGCATTCGGATGAAGCCCGATCACGAAAAACGGTTCTCCGCCGATGCTCAGGGAAAAATGCGGGGAGTCCGGATCCGGATCGACCTCGCCGTTCCACTCCGCACCGGCCATCACGTCGAGGTTGTGCAGGCACTGCAGGCGGTTCCAGAGCGCCTTTTCGAACGACTCTTCATCCAGATCGCCCGGACCGTCGAAAATGACCACGAACGACCGGACAATCGGGCTCTCCTGATCAAGGCTGCCGCTGAAGTGAAGCAGCGCCTGATGGATGTCGATATCATTCGCGGACCGATCGATGTCGCCGGCGTGACAGATCGTCAAAGCGTCCTGCGCCAGAGCCGATTTGGCACCGACACAGGGAAAATCGGAACTCCGGATGAACTCACGAAAAGATCGGCAAGCATCGTCGTCGGACATGGAACAACCTCCTGTACCCTTGACTGGGTTCAGTTGTTAAACGTGCGTCCTGAACGGAGGTTCCCTGACCTGTCGAAATCGAATCGAGCGACCGGCTTTCGATGTTCCGGCCCGCGCTTCCATGGTCCGGCTCTCAAGATTTTTGGATGTTCCAGGATTGCCCGAAGCGCTCAAACCTCTCCGGCAGCACCGGCTTCATCATTCGAACCCTCATCGGTAAGCGCCAGAAATGGAATTCCCAACCGGGTGGGATCTGTCCTATGTGTTGGGGAACGGACTCGGGAATGGAAGGCGGGCATGGCAATCGGATTGACCAGTACCGATCATGAACTGATCAGAAAGACCGCGATCCTGGGCGGCCTGGGGGACGACGCCCTGACGGCGCTGCTCTCCGACGCAGTGGTCAAGACGCCGGAGCATGGCGAGGTCCTGTTCGTCCAGGGGGATCCGGCGAGCGCCTTTTTCGTCGTGCTCGACGGCTGGATCAAGCTCTACCGGATGACCGTTGCCGGAGAGGAAGCGGTGGTCGGCATCTTCACCAGGGGCCAGAGTTTCGCCGAGGCGGCCGCCTTCACCGCGGGCATGTTTCCGGTCAGCGCGGAATGCGTGACCGATGCCCGGCTGCTGATGTTCCCGTCCAACCGCCTGTTCGACCGGATCCGCCAGAGCCCGGAACTGGGCCTGTCGATGCTTGCCTCCACCTCGCAGCATCTGCACGGCCTGGTGCACCAGATCCAGCAGTTGAAGGCCCACACCGGCGCCCAGCGCCTGGCGGAATTCATGCTGGCGCTGGCGCCGGTCGAGGAAGGGGCCTGCACGATCGCCCTGCCCTATGACAAGGCGTTGATCGCCGGCCATCTCGGCATGAAGCCGGAGAGCCTGTCGCGGGCGATCGCCCGCCTGAGGGAGGTCGGCGTCACGGTGAAGCGCAACATGGCCACCATCCACGATGTCGACCGCCTGCGGAATTTCTTCGAACAGGAACGCGCCGAGGTCCTCAGATCGCGGAACTGAGGCTCTTCCTGACGCGCCCGGCGCCAGGGTACGGACCCTAATCGGCCGCGCTGTCCCGGAACGCCAGGATCGGCAGATAGATCCAGACGAACAGGCCGAACCCCAGGATCCAGAGCGCGCCCGACAGGTACATGGTCTGGAAATACTCCAGAAAGCCGGTGCCGAAGGCCCGCACGAGAGCCGCGGCGAATATGCACAGATAGGCAACCGCGACCGGCCTTGCGACGACCAGCGGGCGGCCGGTGTGGCCGAGCGACGCCCGGGTCATCATGGCAAGCGTCATGCCGCCGACCGCGCCGATCGCCAGCAGATGCAGGGCCGCAGTCTCATCGGGAAACGGGGAGAGAAACGCCGCCGCCAGGGCCAGATAGGCGATTGCCAGAAACGCAAAGGCGAGATGAAGCACCCACAAGATGGGTTCGCGCCAGGTCAGCCGTCCGCACCATCCGGCAACCCGCAGCCCGTTTGACACGCCCGCGACGAGGCACAGGCTCCCGAGGACGATGCCGGGCACGGGCAAGGCACTCGCCACGGCGGCAAGCACGGAGGCGAGGATCGCAACCTTGTCCAGCGCCGGGCGGACCCGCGGCAGCGGGCCGGCATGGCCCTTGCGGTTGAGCGCGTTGCGGGTAAAGCCCGGCACCACGCGGCCGCCGATGATGACGATCATGGCCGCACTGGTGTAAAGGCCGAGCCGGGTTCCCGCGACGGCCGTGTCACCGGTCCAGCCGAGCCACTCCAGATGCATCAGCAGGTTGCCGGTGAACATGGCCGTGAGCAGGCCGAGAAAGATGACGTTGCGGAGCTGCGTCTTCTTCAGGAGGTTGCCGCCGATCTTGAGACCGAGCAGCGGGATGAAGGCCAGATCGATGACCGCGACCGCCAGCGGATCGACATGGGCGGAAAACCAGATCGCCAGCCGCCCGGCAAGCCAGACCAGGCCGGTCAAAGCGACGAAGGCGGACCGGGCCGTAGGCGATCCGGTCCAGTTGGGAACGGCGGTCAGAAAGAAGCCGGCCATCACCGCAACGGTATAGCCGAAGATCATTTCGTGGGCGTGCCACAGATGCGGCGCCATGGCCATGGGCGGGTCCGACAGAGCGCCGCCGGCGTCGTGGAGTCCCAACCAGGCAAGCCATGCGGCAATCGACAGGACGGAGAAACACCCCGCGGCGAGGAAATAGAGGCGGAAACCGGCGGTCAGAAAAAGCGGAAGCCCCGGTCCGGTGACATTGATCGATCCAGTCCGTGCCATGTGGATACCCTCACGTTGAGGCGCGAAGCATGGCTTCGCCGCCATCCGTTTTCAGCAGGAAGGCCCGCGTTCCCTTAAAGCCCTCAAGTGCCCGGGCGAGACCCTTCTCGCCACAGACGAGTGCCGCGGTCGACAGCCCGTCGGCGATGGTCGCCGACGGCGCGATGACGCTAGCCCCCGCGAGGCCCGAGCGCGCGGGCAGGCCCGACCGCGGATCCAGGATATGGGATACCCGGGCTTCCCGGTCGAAGGTGGTGCCCGAAAGCGCCGAGGTGGCGACCGCGCGATCCTGCAGCACGACCCGGCTGCCCAGTTCCCCGTCGCCCGGGGCCAGCAGCACTTCCCAGCCGGCGGTCCGCGCGGGATCCTTCCCCGATGCCGCGATCTCGCCGATATTGACCAGAATGTCCGTGAAGCCCTCGTTTTTCAGCAGGGCGGAAATCCGGTCGGTCATGTAGCCCTGGGCAATGCCGTTCAGGGTCAGGGCCATGCCCGGCTTTTCAAAGGCGACCCGTCCCGGGTCGATCTCCACCTTGTCGAAGCCGGTCGTCCCGAGGACCTTTCGGATCTCCGCCGGGTCGGGCCCTGTCCCTGCTGCCCGCCCTTCGGCGGCGAACGTCCGGGCATAGAGGTCCCAGAGCGGCTGGACCGAGGGGTCGAACGCGCCGGACGTCGCCTTATGGATGCCTCGGGCGGTTGCCAGGAGATCGACCAGTTCGGGCGGCGGCGCCACGATCCGGCCATCCCGGTTCAACCGGGTCAGTGCGCTGTCGGCCCGGTAGAGACTGAAGACCCGCTCGAGGCGCAGGATTTCCGCCTCCATCGCGGCAAAGACCTTCCGCGCGTGGTCTCGATCGGAATCAACGAGCCTGACTTCCGCGCCCGCACCGAGGGCGATGCCGCGCCAGCGTTGCGTCACGGCTTCCGACAGTGCCAGGCCGGGCGACATCGCCAGTCCGGCCGCCGCCGCGGAAATCGTCAGGAACCGGCGCCGGGACAGGGAACCGGCATGCACTGGAGCGGTCATCGGCCTGCCTCCACCATGGTCATGGTCTCTCCGCCGGTTTCGTCCTCCGATACGACGGATCCCAAAACGTAAGATTCGGGTATTGCGGACAGGCGCACGATACTGCCGCCCTCCTGTGCGACAAAGGCTTCCGCCTCCTTCTCGCTGCCGAACGGGATGGCCTCCGGGGCGCCCATACCGCCGGCCTTGCGGCTGCCGATCACGAACCAGGCCGTTTCCGCGTCGATCCAGTTGTCTTTTCCGGGATTGTCCCAACTCTCCGCCCTGCCCATGTCGCTGACATAGACCGCGACATAGTCCTTGGGTTCCTCCGGCGACATGGTGAAGGCAACGGCGTCGCGCACCTGGGTGAACCAGAGCGGAAAAGGGTTGCCGGCCAGATGGATCTGCGCCTTGGGGCCGTCATGCTCGAGAGCGGTCATCTGGCAGTAGTAACCGGTCGCATCGGGCGTCATGGCGACCGGAGCCGGCTTGGCGGCACTGGTTTCTTCCTGACAGGCGGACAGACCCAGGCCGAGCAACAGCGCAAAGGCAAGTGCGGGCATGCGGGCAAAGCGGTTCATGGTGTGATCCTCCGGATCCGTACAAGGGCAAGGCCAAGGGCAAACAGCGTGACGCCGGCAATGGATGCCAGCGCCGCCCCGGGCGGGAACGGCAGGCTTTCGGCAACACCGGCCATGCCGCCGACCAGACTGCTCGCCCCGAGCGCGGCCAGATTGAACAGGCGGAAGGCATCGGCCGGGTTGAGCATGATGGCGTAGGGGAAAACATGGGCGGCGAAGGTGCCGCCGGTGTCGGTCACCAGCAGACCGAGCAGGGCGAGATCGTAAAGCACCACCAGGATCAGCCAGGCGCCGATCGCAAGCGCCGCCGAGGTCGAACTCTGCCGGGTCAGCGCGCTGAGCACATAGCCGACTGACAGGAAGGCGAGACCAAGGGCGGCGGAGGTCAGGATCAGCCGGACAAAGTCGGCAAGTCCCGCAGGCGAACCGGCGCCGACGGCGAACAGGAGCAGGCCCGTGGAGCCGTAGCCGATCACCAGAGCGACGGTCAGAACCATCAGATGGCCGAGGGCCTTGCCGAGCAGGAATTCCGTGCGCGAGATCGGACAGGAGAAGATCAGCAGCAGCGTGCCCCGGTCGATCTCGCCGGAAATCGCGTCGAAGGCGAGCAGCAGCGCGATCAGCGGCACCAGATAGACGGACAGGCTGGCAAGCGAGGCGACGGTGATCGTCATCCGGTCCACGCCGAGGGTACCGGCGGGTGTGGAGCCGAGCAGGGCGAGCGCCAGGGAAAAGGCGGCCAGGATCAGCGTGGCCAGCATGATCCAGCGGTTGCGCAATCCGAGGCGCAGTTCCTGACCGGCGACGGCGAGAATACGGTAGAGCATGGGTTCAGGCCTCCCCGGCCGTGATGCCGGAAAAATGGCGGTAGACGTCGTCGAGACTGGGCAGGTGCATGTCGACATCGTCGACGAGGCCGCCGAGTTCGCCGATGGAGGCAAGGCAGGCAACCTTGCCGTCCGGTTCGCAGAAGAGATCCACGGAGCAGCCGTTGACGCGGGTGCCGCCGAGCCTGTCCGCGATCCGGTCGGCCGCGCCTTCCGTTCCCCTGACCCGGATGCGGATCGGCAGGCGCGCCCGGGCGCGCAGGGCGGACAGCGTGTCATCGGCGACAAGGCGGCCCTTTGACAGGATCAGGATGCGGTCGGTCCGGGCCTCGACCTCCGTCAGCGCATGGGAGGAAAGCAGCACGGTCGCGCCTTCGGCGGCAACCTCCTCGATCAGTTCGTAGAAATTCTGCCGGGACACCGGATCGAGACCGCTGGTCGGCTCGTCGAGCAGCACCAGCTTCGGATGGCCGATGAGCGCCTGGGCAAGTCCGAGACGCTGGCGCATGCCCTTGGAATAGGTGCCGACCTTCCGGCCGGCCGCCTCGCTCAGGCCGACCCGGTCCAGCAGGCCAAGGGCCTTGCGCGGGACTGCGCCTTTCAGCCGGGCATAGAAGGTCATCACTTCCCGGCCCGTCAGCGCCTTCTGGAACGCAACGGCCTCCGGCAGATAGGCCGTGCCGGCGCGGGAGGAAGCGCTGCCCGGTGCGTGCCCCAGGACGGCGATGCCGCCCTTGTCGGGCTGCAGGAAACCGAGCGCCATCTTGAAAAGCGTGGTCTTGCCGGCGCCGTTATGGCCGAGAAGGGCGATGCGCTCTCCGGCGCGTAATTCAAACGACACGTCCTTGATCACCGCGGCGCGGTCGAAGGACTTATCGACGTGTTCAAGTGTGAGTGTGTCTGCCGGGCTCATCCCTGGACTCCCGCATCAGGCGTTTTGATATCCGGGGCATGCATCAGCGGTGCGCTGTCGACGATGCCGCCGGGAAGAAGCGATGGAAACTGGGACTGGGTCCACTGGAGAAGCTGGACCGCCGGGCTGCCGGTCAGGAGCTTTGCCGCCGGCTGGGTCCACAGGAGCTGGTCCACCATGTCGTTCGGCCGGTAGGTGCTGTCGGCGATCCCGTCGCCATTGAGATCGAAGGCGGCCAGATCGGACCAGAAATTGCCGCGGCCGTTTTCGCTCCAGTCCAGATTGCGGCTGCCGACATACTTGACCTGGGTCTGGTTGCCGATGAAGGCGTTGCCGGCGAAATGATTGCCGGCCGATCCGGCGGTAAAGTGAATTCCGATCGGACACCCCTCGAACCGGTTGGCTTCGACCGTGTTCTTGTTGGCGTTGTACATGAACAGGCATTTCTCGCCGCCGTGTTCCACCCGGTTGCCGATGATCCGCGCGTTGTTGGCGTAGTTGAGCATCAGGCCATGGTTGCGGTCGCGGACGGAGTGATTGTTTTCGATGGTCAGTCCGTTGGAGAACATCAGGGCAAAGCCGATGTCGTTGCCGACCGACACGTTGCCGGAAATCAAGCCCTTGTTGCCGTACATGTAATGGATGGCAAAACGCAGATCCTCGAACCGGTTGTTGAGGAACCGGTCCTTGTGGCTGGTGTTGACGAAGACGCCGTCGCGGCCGTAGCGGATGGTGTTGAATTCGGCGGTCAGCCCGGGCGCGTTCCAGACGTAGAGCCCGTTGCCGCGTTCGTTCACGCGCAGGTCCCGCCGGCCTTCGATCAGGTTGCGGGCAATGTGCACGTCCCTGGCGCCGTGAACGTCGATCCCTGTCAGATTGTTCAGCAGCCGGTTGTGTTCGATATAGGCATTGCGCGCCTTTTTCGTCAGCTTGATACCCGCGTCGAGGGTCTCGTGGGACAGGCCGGACCCGGTCAGGGTCAATCCGGCAATCGTCACCGCCGGTGCTTCGACGGTGACGACACTGCCCGTCCCGGATCCCACGATCCGGGCTCCGGACACACCGACGAGCTTGACGCTCTTGTTGATGACGATGGGGCCCTGGTGCGTTCCGGGGGCAAGCCGGAGAACATCCCCGGCCTGCGCGTTTTCAAGAGCATCGTGAAGACCGCGCCCACCCGCCGCCACCTGCCATTCCTCCGCACCGGCCGGAGCGAAGGCCGTCGCGAGGATGCAGAAGGCGGCGAGAAGAGTTCTCGCCGAAGGGAACGGGTGGACGCGTCTCATGATCAGGCTCCGCGCGCCTCGACGAGCATGCGCCCGCGCATTTCCATATGCAGGGCGTGGCAGAACCACTGGCAATAGAACCAGTGCACACCCGGACGGTCGGCCGTGAAGGTGACCGAGGCTGTCGCCTGGGGCCCGACTTCGAAGGCGACCCCGTAGTTGGAGATGGTGAAGCCATGGGTGAGGTCGTCGATGTCATCGATGTTGGTGACATAGATGGTGACCTCGTCTCCCTGCTTGACTGTGAACTTCTCCAGACTGAAGACCGGCGCCGAGGAGTACATGTAGACACGCACCTTGTTGCCGTCCCGGATCACGTCGGCGCCGTCTTCCAGGTCGATGCCGTCCGCCTTGGCCTGTTCGACCGCATCGGCGAACATCGGGTCGTTGCGGTCCCAGACCGTGACCGGGTTCACCTTGGAACGGTGCACGATGATGCTGTCGTGAGGCTCGGCAAAGGTCGGGCTGTCGTGCACCAGCGTCATGCCGTCATCGGAGATGTCGATAAGCTGCTCGTTCTCCGGCTTGAGCGGACCGACGTTCAGGAACCGGTCCTTGGAGAACTTGTTCATCGAGATCAGCCATTTGCCGTCGGCCTCCGCCGTCTCGCCCATGGAGGTCGAGTTGTGGCCCGGCTGGTAGTGGACATCCACCTTGGAGATGATCGGGTCCACCTCCTCGCCGGCATAGGCGCGGATCGCCTTGTCGATGTTCCACTTCACCACCTGGCTGTCCAGGAAGAGCGTGGTGAAGGCATTGCCCTTGCCGTCATAGGCGGTGTGAAGCGGGCCCAGACCGAGCTGAGGTTCGGCAACGACGGCGGACCGCGGGTCCGCGTCGGACTCGAACAGGGCGTCCAGTTTGTTCACGTCGATGACGGTACAGGTCGGCGACAGCTTGCCGTTGATGACCACGTGCTTCTTGTCCGGGGCGGTGTTGACGCCGTGCGGGCTGTTCGGGATCGGGATGTAACGGGTGTATTTCTTGTTGGCCCCCTTGCGGCCGTCCACGACCTTGACGCCGTTCAGTTCCTGGTAATCGCCGGCGGCGATCCCCTTCTCGATCTCCTTCAGATTGAACACGACCACATGGTCCAGCTCGTTGGCCGTCATCTCGGCCAGGTTCATGCCCATTTCCGAGTTGTAGCTGGTCGAAAAGGCGTATTTGCCCTGATAGTCGCAGTCGGTGTTGTCCAGGTTGCCGGTCACGATCACCTGCCAGGCAACTTCCATCGTGTCGCCGTCGATGGCGGTGAAGATGTTCACATACTGCGAGGGGTCGTCCAGGATCTTGCCGTCGTTCACGAGCGGAGCTTCGTGCTCGCTGTTGGCAAAGACATAGCCTGTGCGCGGATATTTCTGCGGGCGCATGCCGTGGATGTCGTGCGCGTTGGGGATCTCGATGATCTTGTCGCATTTCATCACGTCACAGCGGACACGGGCCACGCGGGTGTTGGCCTTGTCGTTCATGAACAGATAGCGGCCGTCGTAGGTGCCTTCGGTGAACGACATGTGCGGATGGTGCAGGTCGCCATTGTCATAGGTTTCCTTGCCCTGCGCGGCGAGGAACGCCCTGGTTTCCTCCGTCAGGCCCTCGGTCAGGATCTTCTTCGATTCATTGGTCTGACCCCAGCCGGTAGCGGAGCAGCGGTTGAACACCGGCACCCGCATGAATTCGCGCATGGAGGGAACACCCATGATGCGCAGTTCGCCGGTCTGACCGGAGGACCAGAACCCGTAATATTCGTCGAGTTCACCCGGCGACAGTTCGAACTTCTGTCCGCCTTCGGCCGCATGGGCCGGGTTCGCACCGCCTAGTGCAACGGCTCCCATGCCGGCCACCACGGCCGTCCTGGCCGTCCCGCCCAGCAGATCACGGCGCGATACGCCCGATTTCGAAACTTTCTCCGTCATGACATTCTCCTTGCTTTCGTCGTCGGAGTTCACTCGGCCGGTGCCGGGGCCGGCTTCGCCCCCCGGGCTTCCGGTTTCGCCATGCCTGTCTGGACCTCGAAGCGCTGGCGCCTGGCCAGTTTCTTGATGCAGACAGGGCATTTCTGGTCGTGCTGGTACAGAACCTGGCAATGCAGGCAGTTCAGGCACTCGTTGGGATTGATGTTGCCTTCCGGATGGATGGCCTGGACCATGCATTCCTTGGCGCAGCGCTGGCAGGGATTGCCGCATTCGCGGTAACGCTTCAGCCAGTCGAACATCCTCAGCCGCGCCGGGATCGCGAGCGCCGCGCCCAGCGGACACAGGTAGCGGCAGTAGAACCGCTCCACAAACAGCCCGGCGAGCAGCAGGGCGACGGCGAAGGCGACGAAGGGCCAGGCGCGCTGGAACTTCAGGATGATCGCGGTCTTGAAGGGCTCGACCTCGGCATAATGTTCGGCGACATCGAGCGAATAGAGCGAGAGACCGAACAGGGCGAGGAAGATCATGTACTTCACCGGCCACAGGCGCTCATGCAGGCTCCAGGGAACCTCGAACTGGGGAATGCGGCACAGCTTGGCGATCCGGTTCGTCAGTTCCTGCAGGGCGCCGAAGGGGCACAGCCAGCCGCAATAGGCGCCCCTGCCCCAGAAGATCAGCGCGGCGGCGACGGAGAACCACAGGAGGAACACCAGCGGGTCCATCAGGAACGCATCCCAGCTGAACTGGGTCGTCAGCGCCGAGAAGAAGGCAAGCACATTGACCACGGAGAGCTGCGCGTTCTGGATCCAGCCGAGCCAGACCAGGGTGAAAACCAGAAAGCCGATGCGGAACCAGAAGGTGAAGCGTTCGTTGCGCGTCACCTGCATCTGGAAGAAGAAGACCAGCGTCAGGATGCCGATGGCGCCGGCGAGGACGAGCACGTCGGCCTTGCGGGTCTTCCAGATCCGCATCCAGAGCTTATCGGCGGCGGCCCGGTTGTCCGTTACCTGCGGCGCGTCGGTTGCAGCCGCCGCTGCGGTCTGCGGGCTCGAAGGGTCGGCCATCAGGTAGGCCTTCGGCAACCGGTAGCCGAGATCGAACGTCAGGAACACCTTGTCGATGGCGCCGACGGCCCGCTGGACAAGCAGCTGCAGGCGGAAATCCCCGGCCGGATCGAAGCCCGCGTCGGCCGGAATGATGAAGAGATCCATCTCCTTGAAGGCGGGCGCGCCTTCGGCGACAATTTCGCCCAGCTTGTGGTGCTGCCGGTCGTGAAAACGAACGGATATATCCTTCTGGACGAGCTGGATGCGGTCGAAGATGCCGCCGCGAACATAGCCGGACCCCTTGAAGGAGTAACGGCCGCGCCCCATCACCAGGATCGCATGCTCACCCTCCTTCAGCCGGCCCTTGAGGTTGGCGTATTCCGCTTCGCCAAGAAGCGACCGGCCGATGGACGGCACGTCGGCAAGGGCCAGGTACATGTCGACAAAGGCGTCGGTGTCCGGACCCTGTTCGGGCCGGGAGATCGCTCTCGGGTCGCCTTCGCGGGCGAAGGCCTCGTTGATCTGGGCGACGTCAAGCGACAGCCGCCGGACCGATCCGTCCCCGGTCAGGGTCTGCCAGTCCGCCGTTTCCTCGACTGACGGATCGATCACCATCTTCGGACCGCCGGCGGCGGCGTCCTCCTTGAGACCGCCCAGACCGAGGCTCTTTGCGACCTTCAGGCTGGCGCGGAGGATGGAATCGTCGATCACCATGATCGTTACCGTCGCGCCGGAGATGATATCCAGGTCATGCGCGGATCCCGGATCCTCCGCCTCCGCCTTCAGGTCCAGGCCGGCGTATTTCGCTGTCACCGCCTTGATCTTGCTGTCCGGGATCCCGATCAGGACGATGGGCTCGGAATGCTTGACCAGCTTCACCCCGGTGAGGACGGCGTCCTTGTCGATGCCGACCAGCGTATGGATCGGCTTTCCGGAATATCCGGTGGTGGAGACGAAGTCCGACGTCAGAAACACCCAGCCGACCGTGTCTTCGCCCTTGAGCGCCGGCACAACGGCACCGTCCTGGCCGGGTTCGCCGTAGCTGTCGGCGCCGGGCACCAGCTCCGATACCGGAGTATCCGGAACGAAGCTGGACAGTTCGGCGGCGGAAACACCCGCAATCGTCAACGTGACCACCACAACGGCGAGCGCCAGACGAAGAGCCCAAAACCGGGTCTGGTTCTGTGATGAATGGAAAAACAAGGCCTCTGCTCCGAAGTCCGGCTCAGTTTGAAATTCGGAGCATTGGTTTCATGTTTGCGCCGCAAAAAACTTGACGATCGTCAAGCCGCGCAAAGTTAAAATAATTCAATTACTTTCGAATGTTGGAACAATATGATCCGCGGGCATCTCCGGACCGGAACATTGCCGAGGCGCCGGCCGACGATTGTCCGTGCCCGTTCAAACAGCGAACGGTGGCGCGCCCGGTTCCGGGACCTCATGCCTCGAGCACGATCGCGCCTGTCGTTTGGCCGGCTTCGAGTTCGCGGTGCACTCGGGCAACATTTTCCAGCGGTTCGATCCGGGGTCGGGGGATGGTCAGGAAGCCCCGGTCGAGCGCGTCGAACAGCCGGTCGGCCTGCAGGGTCATCATCGCGCGGCCGGCGATGTAGTGGCCGTAGTTGGGGCGCGACAGGGTCAGGGACTTGCTCGCCATCGGACCGATTTCGCGCGGGCCGATGTCGCCGGAAGCCTGGCCGAACGACACGAGATGGCCCCGGACAGCGAGTGCCTCGACCGACGCATCGAAACTGTCACGGCCGATGGCATCGTAGATGACATCCGCGCCGCGTCCGCCGGTCAACTGCCTGACCCGTTCGATGAATTCCGGTCCGCGGCCGATGACGACCTCGCTGGCGCCGCTTGCCTCGGCGACCCTGGTCTTCTCCTGATCCGATACCGTGCCGATCACCCGCGCCCCCAGCGCCGCCGCCCATTGGGTGAGCAGGGTCCCGACGCCACCGGCCGCCGCATGGACGACGACCCACTCGCCCCGCTCGACGGCATGGACGTCGTGCAGCAGGAAGCCGGCCGTCACGCCCTTGAGCAGGCCGGCCGCCGCATGCGCGGTATCGAGCCAGTCGGGAATGCGCACCACAAGGTCGGCGTTCATGGTGCGGACGGAGGCATAGGCACCGGTGGGCGGGCAGGCATAGGCCACGCGGTCCCCGGGGGAAAGATGGGTCACGCCCGCACCGGCCCTGTCGACGACACCGGCCGCTTCCATGCCGGGGACGCCCGGCAGGGTCACCAGGTCGAAATAGCCGGTGCGGCAATAGATATCGATGAAATTGACCCCGATATGGGCCTGCCGGATCCGGACCTCGCCGGGCCCCGGCTCCGCAACATCGGTGTCGCGCAGGGACAGGACCTCCGGACCGCCATAGCGGTCCATCACCGCCGCACGCGCCCGCAGGCTGTCCCTCTCGCGGACATTCGGTTCCGCCGCGGGCTGCAGGCGCCGCGTTTCGGTCCGATCTTCGGCCGGTTCATGCGGCTGGTGCTTCTCCGGAGCGCGGGCAACCCGCAGGACGTTCGCTCCGCCCTCTCCCGGCCCCTCGCGCAACCGCCGTTCAAGCGCGCGCATGCCGGCCCGGTAGATGTCGTTCGCGACCAGGGCCTTGAGTTCCCGCGCTCGCTCTGCCGGCGGATTGAATTCGCTTTCCCACTGCCAGAACGTGGCGCCGGTATCGGTGACCGGCTTGAGACGGATGGTCGCCACATAATCGTAGAGCGGCAACGGGGATTCGATCAGGCAGTAGCTGAGTTCACGGGTTTCGTCATCGAGGCTCAGGAGCTGTTCGCGCAGAAAGCCGCCATCCTGGAGCGTGAAGGCGCGCACCGCCCCGACCGTGTCCGCGGCCAGGCCGTTCTCGATTTCACTCTCGGCGATCGCCGGATGCCAGTCCCGATGGCTGTTGAAATCCCTGAGCCAGCGCCAGACCTCCTCGACCGGCACGTCGACGATCGCACTCTCACTGACGCGCGCCACGGCCATCCCCCGGAACCTGACCGACTGACACCGGACCCGCCATCGTCATCGTCCGCCGAAGGATTGCTTGAGCGCGTTGAAGGCGGTCTGGAACACGCCCTTGCCGATCTGCTCGATCAGCGCCTGTTCCCGCTCCGGCGGACAGTCGAAATCCGCCTGCCACTGGGCGAAGGTGACGTTGCCGTCGGTCACCGGCGTGAGCGACAGTCTCGCGATGTAATCCTCGACGCCCATGGGGCTTTCCAGGATCGAATAGGTGCAGCTCATGTCGTAGTCCGACAGGGCCAGCAACTGCTCGCGGATCCTGCCACCGTCGGTCAGCGTGAAGTTGCGGATGCAGCCCACCTTGTCCGACGGCAGGCCCTGTTCGATCCGGCTTTCGGCGACGAAGGGCGTCCACTCCGGCAGGCCGTTGAAGTCCCGCACGCGCCGCCAGACACTTGCCGCCGGCGCGGGGATCACACTGGAGACATAGACGCGGGTCATGTCCGCCCCCGCCTGCCGCCATCGGCCGGGCAGGCCCTACCGGTCGCGGTCACGGTCGTCGTCATCGTTCGACGCATCCTTTCCCTTGCCAGATTTGCCTTCAGCCTTGCCTGAAGCCTTGTCCACCAGAGACGCCATGTCCTTGGCATCCCGGAGTACGTCGGTCATACGCCCCATGGAACCGCCCTCGATGCCGATTTCCTTCATCAGGTTGTCGATCATCGGCGCCTGGACCCGGTAGCGAAGGGCGGAATCGATCACCTCGTCGGTGACGTTCTTGCGGCTGCCGTCATGCCCGTTCATACCGTCGACATGGAGGATCTTGATGCCCTCGATCTTCTCCATGGGACGGACGCTCTCGCGAACGATGCCTTCGAGCCGCTCCAGCAGCTTCTCGCGGATACGGGCCTGGCGCGCGTTCTCCGACAGGGCGTTCTCGCTTTCGTTGAGCGCGCGCTGGCCGTCGGCGTCGACCTTGTAGCGTTCGCTGGCGGCAAGGGCCGCGATCTTCTCCGCCTCCGCCTGGGCCAGGGCCGCGATCTTCTGCGCCTCGGCCAGGCTCTTGGCCGCCTTCATTTCGGCGTCGGCGCGGCCGGTCATCTTCAGCGCCTCCCGGGCGACTTCCCGCTCGGTGGCAATCCGCTCGGTCAGGCTGCGCCGTTCGGCGACTTCCTTCTCGCGGGCGGTGAGTGCCTGTTCCTCGGCCTGGACGGCCTTGGCCCGAACCGCAGCCGCGGCGGCCAGGGCGGACGACCGCTCCTGGGACTTCTTGGCCAGTTCGACCGCCTTCTCGATCTCGGCGATCTCGACGGCGCGGTCCCGATTGACCCGGGCCGTGGAGATTTCGCGCTCGTTGACGATGCGCGCCTCGGCCACGGCCCGCTCGGTGGCAAGGCGCGCCCGTTCCACCTCCTCGGACATGGCGAGTTCCGCTTCCTCGAACGCCTGGCGCTTGGCGATCTGCAGCCCGTCGAGGCGGCGTTCCCGCTCGATCCGGACCTCGTCGAGCGCCCGCTCCTGCGCCACGCGTTCGGCTTCGGTCATCTGGTTCTGGACGATCTCGTTGCGCTGCTTCTCCGCTTCGGCCTTCGCAACCTCGACGGCCTTTTCCGCGATGGCGATCTGGCGCTCGAGCGCATGGATCTCGATTGCCTTCTCGCTTGCGATTTCCCGCTCCCGGCGTTCCAGGTTGCGTGCGATCCGGACCTTTTCGAGTTCCAGTTCCAGAGCGATCTGCTCGCGTTCGGTCTGTTCGCGGCTCTTGATTTCCGCTTCGTCGATCGCCCGGCGCCTTGCGATTTCCCGGCGCTGGGTTTCTTCCTCCGACTTGATACGCTCGTCGGTGATCGCGCGCTCCTGGGCCAGGCGCGCCTTTTCGACCGCCTCGCGGGAGGCCAGCTGTGCCTGCTCGCTCTCCTGTTCCTTCAGGGCGCGTTCGCGCACCAGTTCGGCCCGCTGCGCCGCGCGCCGGATCTCAAGTTCGCGTTCCTGTTCGAGACGGGCATATTCCTGGTCCCGGTCGATGTCGAAGACCTGCTTCTGGGCGGCCAGGTTCTGGGTGCGGATCTCCACCAGCGTCCGCTGCTCGATCTCGTTGCGCATCTTGCGCCGTGCCTCGATCGACTCGGTGATCTGGGTCAGACCTTCCGCATCGAATGCATTGGACGGATCGAAGAACTCCAGGCCGGTCTGGTCCAGATCGGCGATGGCGACCGCGTCCAGTTCGAGACCGTTGCGGGCAAGCGCCTGGGAGGCCACTTCCCTCACCGCTTCGGCATATTCGCCGCGCTGCTCGTGCATCTCCTCCAGGGTCATCCGGGCGGCGACCGTGCGCATGGCGGCTGCGAACTTGCCTTCGAGCAGCGCGATCAGCCCGTCTTCCTGCATGGTCCGGCTGCCGAGCGTCTGGGCCGCGGCCGCGACCGCCGCCTTGGACGACCCGACCTGGACGAAGAACTCCGCGATAATATCGACGCGCATGCGGTTGCGGGTGATCAGCGCCTGTTCGTCGCGGCGCGGCACCTCGATGCGCATGACGTTCATGTTCACCGGCGTGATCTCGTGCAGCACCGGGATGACGAAGGCGCCGCCGTTGACCACCACTTTCTCGCCCAGGAAACCGGTCCGAACGAACGCCACTTCCTTGGTCGAACGCCGGTAGAGCCATCTGAGTATGTAGACGGCCACCACGATCGCGACAACGACCACCACCAGCCAGATCAGCATCTGACCAATCATTTCGCCTGACATGTGTCTCCTCCCTTCGCGCGATGGTTCTGATCGTCCGGTCTCAGAACGTCACCGCCTTGAATTTCCTGGTCTGTTCGGTCAGCGCGGTTTCCGTCGGCAGCCGCTCCATCGAGGACGCGCCGTAGAAGCCGTGACAGTTCCTGGTTCGGTTGAGCACATAGGCCGCGTCCTCGGGCGAGGACACGGGGCCGCCGTGCACGAGGATGATCGCATCCTTGTTGACCTTGAGGGCCGCTTCCGACCATTCGTCGACGAGCGCCGGGCACTGCTCCAGCTTGAGGGACGTCTCCGCCCCGATCGAGCCGCCGGTCGTCAAGCCGAGATGGCAGACGATGATGTCGGCGCCCGCCTTCGCCATTTCCGCCGCGTCGTCCGGCGAGAAGACATAAGGCGTCGTCAGCATGTCCAGCTCGCGGGCCATGCGGATGACGTCCACTTCCTGGGCGTAGGACATGCCGGTTTCTTCCAGATTGGCCCGGAAGGTGCCGTCGATCAGGCCGACGGTCGGGAAGTTCTGGATGCCGGCGAAGCCCATGTCCTTGAGCTGCCGCAGGAACGGCTCGAACAGGCAGAACGGATCGGTGCCGTTGACGCCGGCAAGTACGGGCGTCTTCGTGACCACGGGCAGGATTTCATGCGCCATCTCGACCACGATGTCGTTGGCATTGCCGTAGGCGAGCAGGCCCGACAGGGATCCGCGCCCGGCCATCCGGTAACGGCCGGAGTTGTAAATCACGATCAGGTCGATGCCGCCGGCTTCCTCGCATTTGGCGGACAGGCCGGTGCCCGCACCGCCGCCGACGATCGGCACCCGGTCGCGTTTCATCTGCTGGAATTTCTCGACCAGTTCCTTGCGTTCAAATTTCGGCACTAGGCGGACCTCCTTGTCGGACCGGCGACCGCGGCAAACGCGTTGACGAGCGCGTCCGAGAATGCCGGGTCGTTGATGTTGGCGTTTACGCGAATGATCTGGCGCCGGGCGGTCTGGCGCACGGTTGCCTCGACGGCGTCGAACAGCGCCTTGTCGGCGGCCGGATCGAAGAAGGCGCCGCCGGGCTTGTCCAGGATCGACACGCCGCCTTCGGGAATGAGGAAACGGACCGGCCCTTCCATCCGGTTGATCCGCTCGCCGATCCATTCGCCGAAGGCGCGGTTCTCCTCAGGCGTCGTCCGCATCAGGGTCACGGACGGATTGTGAATGACGAACTTCCGGCTGTTGAACTTTTCCGGCACCGTGTCGCGCGGTCCGAAATTGACCATGTCAAGCGCCCCGCAGGATCCGACCCACGGGAGACCGGTCGCAATCGCCGCTCCGAAACGATCCCGGTCGCACGGGAACACCCCGCCGACGATCATGTCGGCGACCTCGGTGGTGGTGATGTCGAGAAAGCCCGTCAGCAGGCCGGAGTGGCCGAGCGTTTCCATCGCCTTGCCGCCGGTGCCGGTGGCATGGAAGACGAGACAATCGTAGTCCCGCTCCAGCGCTTTCTGCACGGCCTGGACGCACGTCGTGGTCACGCCGAACATGGTGATGCCGACGGTCGGGCGCGCCCTGGCCCGCGACGCGGCCATGTCCTCGCCGCTCGGCAGGCGCGCGACCATGCCGGCGAGCGCGTGCGCCGCGTTGGCGAGCACCCGTTCGGAGATCAGGTTCAGCCCCTGAACGTCGGTCACCGAATGGAACATGTTGATGTCGGAGGCCCCGACATAGGCGCGCGTGTCGCCGGAGGCGACCGTGGAGACCATGACCTTCGGAATGCCGATCGGCAGGGCGCGCATGCCGGCGGTCGCAATCGACGTGCCGCCGGACCCGCCTGCCGAAATCAGCCCACCGACGCCGCGCTGGGCAGCCATGTACCGGGAAAACGCTTCCGCCATGGCGGCGACCGACGCGCCCCGGTCGTCACTGAAAACCGCGCTTGAGCCGCGCGGATGATAACCGGCCACCTGGAGCGGTGTGACGTCGGCGCGCGACGGCTTCTGAGACGTGGAAACATCGATGGTGCGGACCGGGATCCCGAGTTTCTTGATACAGTCGCGCAGATAACCGAGCTCTTGCCCCTTGGTGTCGAAGGTTCCGGCGACATAGGCGGTCTTGCCGATCCGTTCCGAATAGGGGATCTGGAAGACTTTCCTGCCGTCCTCGTCCGCCTGCCGGTTGCGCTCACGAACCATTTCGTCGCGCAGGCTGGCCGCCGGCAGGTTCCAGCGGTTCGGCATCTGCGAAACGGTCCGGATGGCGCCGGAAGAGGATGGCGCACCGCCGGCTTCGCCGCGCGCGACCACATAGACATCGGCCAGACGCTCCCTGGCACTTTCGCCGGCGGGCATGGGTTCTTCGGCCGGTCCGGCGTCATCCTCTGCATGGCGCCCGACCCCCAGCAGGCGCTGCTGGAGCTCCCGGTCGGCGGCGAGCACGCTTGCTTCCATCGTCCGGTTGATCTGACCGTTGACCATGATCGCGACTGTATCGGATACGGAAGTCGCGACCCCGATGTTCTGTTCGATGACGAGGATCGCCATGTCGCCTTCATGACCGAGCTGCAGCATCATGTCGGCGACCTGGTCGACGATGACCGGGGCGAGCCCCTCGGTCGGCTCGTCCATCACCAGGAGTTTCGGATTGGCAAGCAGGGCACGCGAGATCGCCAGCATCTGCTGCTCGCCGCCCGACAGCTGCGACCCGCCGTTGCCGCGGCGCTCGAAGAGCCGCGGGAAGGTCTGGTAGACGCGGTCGAGGGTCCAGGCGGCCTCGTCGCCGCCGGTGGCCGCGAGCCGCAGATGCTCGTCCACGCTCAGGCTGGGCCAGACCCGGCGGCCCTGCGGCACATAGGCGACGCCGGCATTGTGGATCTGGTGCGGTTCCAGACGGGAGATTTCCCGGCCATGGAGCCGGATCGAGCCGGAGCGGACCTCCTTGAGCCCGGTGATCGCGTTGCACAGCGTCGTCTTGCCCATGCCGTTGCGACCGACGACGCTCATCACGCCGGCCTGCAGCGAGAGCGACACGCCCTGAACCACATGGGCCTCGCCGTAGTAGACGTGCAGGCCGTCTATCTGGAGCACGGCGCGCGGCTTGACGTCGGAGGTTCTAGCCATGCCCGCCTCCCAGATAGATTTCCTGGACCGTCGGGTCGTTTTCGATCTCCTCCGGCGTGCCCTCGGTGAAGAGCCGGCCGTTGTGCATCATGGAGACGTATTCGGAAACGCGCAGCGCCACGTCGAGGTCGTGTTCGATGATGATGTAGCCGATATGCTTCGGCAGGGCGTTGAGGATCTCGATCAGGTCCCGGCGTTCGGTCGGCGACAGGCCGGCGGCGGGTTCGTCGAAGAGAATGAAACGCGGCGCTCCGGCGAGGGCGAGCGCGATTTCGAGCTGCCGCTGCTGGCCGTGCGAAAGCACTCCCACCGTGGCATTCCTGTCGTCATCGAGATGGACGGCGTGCACGATCGATTCCGCCTGCGCCATCGCCCCGTCGGACGGGTTCGGCCTGAGCAGCGAAAACCGGCGGCGCGAAACGCCGCGGCAGGCGAGATAGACCGATTCGAGCACGGTCAGGTTGGTGAAGAGCTGCGAGATCTGGTAGGTGCGGCGCAATCCGCGCCGGATGCGCTCGTGGGCGGCGAGCGTGGTGATGTCCTCGCCGAAGAAGCGGATGGTGCCGCTCGTCGGGTTGAAGTCGCCGGTGATCGTGTTGAACAGCGTGGTCTTGCCCGCACCGTTCGAGCCGAGGACCGCGCGCCGTTCCCCGGCCGCGATCCTCATCGATATGCCGGAGAGGGCCGTCAGGGCGCCGAACTGCCGACCGACGTCATCCAGTTCCAGCGCGTTGGCGCCGGTTCCCTGCAGACGTGATGCGGCGACGTTCGTTGCCATGATCAGATCCTCTCCGGTTGGTTTCGCTTAGGGGCAGCTCGGGTTTTCGCGGCTGACCGCGCCGAGGGCCAGGAACTCGTCCTTGGGGATGCCGAGCGTCTGGTTCACCTGCGACGTGACCTTGATGAGCTTGTTGACCAGCGTCCCGTCGTCGGCCTCAGACACTTCCGTGAGGAACATGTCGGCGATGGCGTTGCGGTTCTCGTCAACCGACACCTTTCCGGTCGGGGTCTCGAACTCAAGCTTCGAGAGAGCCTCGCGGAACTTCTTGCCACCGTCGGAGAGATCGCCGTTGACTTCCTGGAGGGCCAGGAGGGCCGCCTTCATGTTGATGTAGTAGGCATGGGCGAAGAGCGACGGGGACGGGAACGCGCCCTCCTGCTTCTTGTAGGCGGCCGAGAAGTCCTTCCAGGCCTGAGCGTCGTTGGTGTCTGCCGTCGGACCGGCCGCGGGCGTCCCGATCAGCACGTCGCGCATGCGTCCCTTGGCCGTCAGCACGGTCTGGTCGACGGTGATCGACCCGCCGATCAGCGGTGCCTGGCCGCCGGCGTCGTTGTACTGGGTCAGGAAGTTGACGGCATCCGCTCCACCGAGCGCGACGTAGATCGCATCGACGTCATCCGGAATGGCGGCGATCACCGAAGAGTAATCCTTGTTGCCGATCGGCACCCAGGATTTCGACGGGACGGTGCCGCCGGCCTTGCAGAATTCAGCCATGAAGCCGAAGACCTGCGTGTAGGGGAAGGAATAGTCTTCCGCCACGGTCGCGACCTTCTTGTAGCCCTTCTCGTTGAAGGCATAGTTGCCGAGACCCGCCATCCACTGCGCGCCATCGGTGGAGAAGCGGAAGAAGTTGTCCGCCGGATTGCGAAGCGTGGTGTCCTGAGCGGCGGAGCTGCCGTTGAGGAAGGTCACGTCGGGCTGGGTCTTGGCGTAGTCCTTGACGGCAATGCCCTCGTCGCCCGAAAGCGGTCCGACGAGAACCTTCACCCCGTCCTGCTCGACAAGCTTGCGCGCCGCGCGCACAGCGCTGTCGGGCGATGCGTCCGAGGAGCCCTTGATGATCTCGATATCCTTGCCGGCGACCTTGCCGCCGAACTCCTCGACGGCGGTCATGGCGCCGCGCTCGCTGTCCTCACCGAGAACGGTGAAGGCGCCTTCGAAGGTGGCAAGCACCCCGATCTTGATTGAGTCTGCCTGGGCGACGGAAAGCGTCGGCGCAGTCAGGCCGGTCGCCAGCGTGAGTGCCAGCAACATGCGTCTGTTGATATTCATGCATTCCTCCCTTTCTTCTCAGCTTCATTCGCGGCCTTTTTGAAGGACCGCCAATCGTCCCGGCCCGCCTGCGGCTTGAACCGCTCCCACAGGCCGAGAATTCCGTCCGGCGATATGAAGACAATCAGCAGAAACACGAGCCCGATGAGCGTGTTGAACCGCTCCGCTCCGATGATATCGATCGCGAAGGTCTGCATCAGGGTGACGATGACGGCGCCGATGAACGGCCCGACCGGATGGCGCAATCCGCCGATGATGGCGATGACCAGGATGTTGATCGACGGTCCGACCGCGATGGTTCCCGGAGAAATCCGGCCATTGAACCAGACGAGAAGGATGCCCGCGGCCCCTGCGATCAGGCCTGCCAGCCACCAGGCGAAGACCTTGTGGGCGGTCACGTTGAAGCCGATGGCGCGCATGCGCCGCGGGTTGTCGCGGATCGCCTGCAGCGTCAGACCGAAGGTCGAACGCGCGCCGTAGAGAACGGCGATGTAGGCAACGACGGCATTTGCCAGGCACAGATAGTAGAACGGCACCGGGTCGCGCCAGTAGACGCCGAAGACCTCCGGCGCCCTCAGGCCGTTGTAGCCGGGAAAGCCGTTGAACAGCGCGTAATTCTGCTGGGCGAAATAGAAGCACGCGGTCGCCACCGCCAGCGTGATCATGATGGTGTAGATGCCCTCGGTCCGCACCGCGATCCAGCCGATCAGCGCCGACATCAGCGACGCGATCATGATGGCGAGGGGACCGTAGATCCACCAGGGCCAGCCGAAACCGTAAACGCCGGAATTGTTCTCGCCGAAGATGGCGACCACGTAGCCGGCCGCGCCCGCGACCGTGATCTGGGCGAGCGACACCATGCCCCCGTATCCGGCCAGCAGCATCAGGGACAGCGCGATCATGCCCAGGACCAGCGAATAGCCGCCGATCTGGGTCAGGAAGAAATCGCTCGCCATGACCGGGTAGATCAGCAGGAAGATCGCCAGCAGGACGTGGCCGATCCCGGCCTTCTCGATCCAGCCCATCGCGGAGGCGCGGTTTTGCGCCGATGTGAGGGTGAGGTCCGTCAAAGCGACCTCCCCATGATGCCCTGGGGCCGGATCGCCAGCGTGATCACCATGATGACGAAGGTCAGCACCACGCCGTAGGTCGGGAAATAGACGAGCCCGATCTGCTCGGCGAGGCCGATGATCAGGGCCCCGATCGCGGCGCCCACGATCGATCCCATGCCGCCGACGATGACCACGACAAGGGAAGCAAGCAGGTAGCGAATGTCCTCGCCGGGCGCCACGGAGAGCGCCGACCCGCCGACGACCCCGGCAAGCCCCGCAAGGCCCGCCCCGAGCGCGAACACGATGGCGAAGACGAAGTGGACATTGACGCCGGAGGCCGCCAGCATGTCCCGGTCATCGACCCCGGCGCGGATCATCGATCCGATCCGCGTGCGGTTGATGAGCAGCCACAGGCCGATGCCGATCACGATTGCCGAGAGCAGGACGACCAGCCGGTAGAACGGGTAGACGAGGAAAACTTCCGTGCCGTTGGAGCGCACCGCCGTGACCACCGGCAGCTTGACCGCCCCGCTCAGCCATCCCGGTGTGAGGATCTGGTAGGTGGTGCCGCCCCAATAGGCGAGCATCAGGTCGGCCGCGACCACCGAGATGCCGATCGTGACCAGCGTCTGGCGCAGGTCCTGGCCTTCCAGCCGCCGGAAGACGAGGATCTGCATGACCAGCCCGACAACCGCCAGGATCACGAAGCCTGCCGCGACGCCGATGAGCCAGTAGCCGGTCCGTTCCGCGAACTCGTAGCCGATGTAGGCGCCGAGCAGATAAAGGGATCCGTGCGCCAGGTTGACGTTGCGCATCAGCCCGAACACCAGCGTGAACCCGCTGGCGACCAGAAAGTAAAGGCCGGCGAGCGTCAGCCCGTTCAGGATGGCCGACAGGAACGCCTTTTTCGAGATCAGGATGGCGTTCAGCCAGTCCGGCCACTGGGCAAAGACCATCCAGATGAAGACGGCCGCGATCACGAGCACGGCCACGCTCCAGGCCTGACGGCGGGTCAGGCCCTGGCTCTGGGCGAGCGGACTGGAGCGGCTGCCGGACATATCAACCATGGCGGATCAGGCGGTCAGCCGGCGGCGGGCTTCGCTCGCGCGCGGCGCCTTGTGAAACTTGCCGTCCTTCATGATGGCGAGCAGACGGTCCTGTTTCTGCAGTATGCGGACATCGGCCAGCGGGTCGCCGTCGACCAGAAGCAGGTCGGCGAGATAGCCTTCCTTGATCAGGCCGAGTTCGTTTTCCATGTTCATGATCTCGCCGCCGTATTTCGTCGCGGCCTGGATCGCTTCCATCGGCGAGAAGCCGAGCATCTCGACGAAGGTCTGGATGTCCTTGGCGTTGGTGCCCTGCGGGGTCCAGGCAAAGCCGTAGTCGCCGCCGATACAGATGCGGATGCCCCGGCGGTGCATCTTCTTCATCGTGTCGATGCACATCTCCAGCTCGCGCTCGTAGAGCATGGAAACGTGGGAACCGGGCTTGATGCCCCATTCCTCGGCATGGCGGGCCGTGTTGATCAGCCAGGCGATCCCCGGCGCCACGATGTGCCGGTCGCGGGCGGCCTCCAGCGCGTCGAGCGCTTCCTCATCGGCAAAGGAGGCGTGGTAGATGTTCTGGATGCCGTGACGGATGCACTGCATCACCGAGCCGGAGGACCGGGCATGGGCGGACAGCACCCGATTGCGGCAGCGCGCCTCGGAAGCGGCCATCGCCACCTCCTCTTCCGACATCGGCGTTTCTTCCGCGCCCATGCCGGTGATCTCCTCGCCGGAGAGGTTCAGCTTGATCGAATCCACGCCGTACTTGATCAGCGTGCGCACGACCCGCCGGACTTCCTCCGGTCCCGAGACGACGATCCCGAGATTGAGCCCTTCGTGGGGAATGTGCGACGGCGCGGCGTCGCCCAGGCCGCCGACCGTGGTGATCTCCGGACCGGCGGCGAGGTAGCGCGGTCCGGGAAAGCGGCCTTCGTTGATGAAGCGCTTGGCGACCACATCGAGACGGGGCTTGGCGGCCGCGGCCCCGCGGCCCGCCGTGAAACCGGCATCGAGCACCAGCTTGGCCATCTCCATGGTCACCAGCATGTGCTCCTCGAGCTCCATCATCTGGATGGGATCGATACCCGGCGCATTGTTCCAGGACAGGTGCAGGTGGGCATCGATCATGCCTGGCATCAGCGTTGCGCCCATGCCGTCGATCACCGTCGCGCCGGATGACGTCATCGGCTGCGAGAAACGGGACGACCCTCGGGTGATCTGCTTGATGCGGTTGCCCTGGACGAGAACCTCGCCCGAATAGGGCTGCTCGCCGGTGGCATCCAGAATGCGCACATTGGTGAACAGGACAGAACCGCCGTCCCCGTTCAAGCTGTTCATGTACTCAGCCATCTAGTCCTCCCTTGCGCCGTCCGCCCTCCCAGACTTCCGGCAGACTTCCGCTTGCGTCGGTCATGCACTCCCGACGAATTCGGATAGCAACCGCCGGCATTCGGCCGGCTTCTCGATCGGTGTCCAGTGTCCGCATCCCGGCAGGATGACCGCCCGGCCGCCACCGACCTCGTCCGCCAACTGGTGGGCGACGGACGGCGGCCCGACCGCGTCCTCCTCGCCCGTCACGATCAGCACCGGCATTTTCAACGCCTTCGCGTCGGCCCGGCCGGCGCCGGCCAGCGCCTCGCAGGACCTGGCGAACCCTTCCGCGTCCTGACGCATGTGGCTTTCGCGTACGAAAGCGACCGCCGCCGCGTTGGTCTCGCCGGACCCGGACGCCAGCCCCCCCGCGGCCACCTGGTCGGCGATGACGGCCATACCCTCGTCGCGCGCCAGTTGTGCCCTGCCCTTCAGACGCTCGCGGGCGGCATCCGCCGGCTCGATGATCGGACCGAACAGGGTCAGCGTGCGGGCCAGCGCCGGCCGCGCCTGGGCGACATGCTGGGCAATCAGGGACCCAAAGGAATGTCCGACCAGATCCGCTTCCGCGATGCCGAGATCGGCGGCGGCCCTGAGAACCGCATCGACGATCAGGCGGAGGTCGATGGGACCGCGCGGCGTGGCCGTCCGCCCCGCTCCGGGCAGGTCCGGGCGCACGACCCGGCGTCCGCCGAGCGCCGGCATCAGGGGCTGAAACGAATTCGACGTCGCGCCGAGCCCGTGGAGCAGGATGATCGCCGGGCCTTCGCCCTCCTGCTCGATGGTCATGCCGGCGGTCATCGTGGTGGTCATGAGCGGCGCTCCGTGACCCGGTTTTCCAGCGTTCCGATGCCGGAGATGTCGATCCGGACCACGTCGCCGTCGCCCAGGTATTTCGGCGGCTTGAAGCCGATGCCGACACCTTCCGGCGTCCCGGTGGCGATGATGTCGCCGGGCTTGAGCGTCACACCGGCCGAAATGGTCGCGATGATGGTCGGCACGTCGAAGATCAGATCGCGCGTATTGGCGTTCTGACGCTCTTCGCCATTGACCCAGGTCATCACCGCGGTGTCGGAAAGGTCGATCTCGTCGGCCGTCACCGCGAACGGCCCCATCGGGCAGAACGTGTCCTGGGACTTGCCGATCAGCCATTGGCTGTACCGGCCCTGAAGATCGCGGGCGGTCACATCGTTGACGATCGTGTAGCCCCAGACGTAATCCATCGCGTCTTCGGCACGGATGCCGCGCCCTTCCCTGCCGATGATGACAGCCAGTTCCGCCTCGTAGTCGATCGCTTCGGAAATCTCCGGATCAATGACAACCGGCTCGCCAGTGGCAATCACGGTTTCGGGAACCTTGGAAAAGATGATCGGGTGCGCCGGCACCTCGCCCTGGGCGGCGGAGGAATCGAAGCCGCTGCGTGAAAACTCACGGGCATGGGCGTGATAGTTCTTGCCGACGCAGAAGATGTTGCGGAACGGCTGCGGGATCGGCGCTTCCAGTTCGACTTCGGAGAGCGGCAGCGGAGACAGGGTTTCCAGCGCCGGAAGGTCCTTGCCGATCAGCGCCGCGACACCACGCTCGGCCTCTTCCACCGAAAGCGCGATGGGGGCAATCGATTGCCCGTCCTCGCTCACGATACCGACACGCCTTTCCCCGGCATGCCTGATCGAGGCTACCCTCATATTCACTCCTCCCAAATGCGCCAATTAAATATTGGCTTATCCTTAACGGTAGCCTATGAGGACAATTCGAGCCTTGCAAGAGTAATTTTCTTGCTTTTTCTGAACCAATATGCAGAAAGTCATCAGAATTGGTTCTCGTTTTGTGAACCATTAAATAAATTGGCTCATGTTAAAAGAGGCAATATGCCCATCAAGAAAGCCTCGGCTCTGGGGTCCGATCTGCAGCGACGTCTGGACAGCGGCGAGTGGCCGCCGGGCGACCTGATGCCGAACGAGAGGGTGCTGGCGACCGAATACGGCGTGGCGCGCAACACGGTGCGCAAGGTCCTCACTAAGATGGCGGAGGAAGGCCTGATCGAGCGGCAGGTCGGCCGGGGCACAGTCGTGCTGGACCGGCCGGACGGCCAGGTTTCGGACTTCCTGGACCATTTCCTGGACGCCAGCCCCCTGGACATCCTCAACCTGCGCATTTTCATCGAGCCACACAGCGCCGAGGCCGCGGCGCGCAACGCCTCGTGCGCCGAACTGGAGGCCATCATCGAGGCCAACGCAAAATGTGCCGAGGCCACCGATCTCGACCGCCATGAATACTGGGACAGCCAGTTTCACAGGCGGATCCACCAGGCCGCGCACAACGCCTTCCTCACCGACCTGTTCGACCTGCTGTCGATCATCCGCTGCCAGGCACCGATGATGGAGCTCCGCCGCCGGACCTTCACCGAAGAGCGGCGGCTCGCCTACGGGGGCGAACACGAGGAAATCCTCGCGGCGCTGAAAAACTGGGACGGCAAGGCGGCCGCCCGCGCGATGCGCAACCATCTCCTGTCCCGACGCCGCAACTATTTCGGCCAGTAGGCCGGATTCAGGAAAGCAGTCCCCATGGCCACACAGGCAAAACTCCGCAAGATCGTCTCGACCGCCGGCACCACGCGCGACTTCATCGACATTCTCAAACGGCTGAGCGGCTCCAGTCCGGCCGACATTCTGGCCGTGCGCCTGATCATCGAGCCCCAGGCCGCCGCCGCCGTGGTTTCGAGCGCGACCGGAGCCGACATCAAGCTGATCCGCGAAGCGCACGAGCACGCCGTGAATGCGGACGATCTCGCGAGCTTCGAGCGCTGGGATGCGGAACTGCACAGCCGCATCTATGCGGCCACGCGAAACGAACTCCTGATCAGCCTGAACGATCTGATCGGCGATATTCGCAACCGCCCGCCGTGGATAAGACTCAAGAAGAAGGTGATCACGGAGGCCAAGCGCAAGGAGTACTGCGGCCATCACGAGCAAATCGTCGAGGCGATCGCGCGGCGTGATTCCGAAGGGGCATCCAAAGCCATGACCCGCCACCTCACGGTCATCATCGAGGACCTGTTCCCCCGCTGACGTTCGAAATGCGGCATGTTCGCGCGGTCGGTGAATAGCGCCTGCCCCTCGCGGCCGGATCCGCCCGGGGACGCCGTCCCGGTTCCGCCCTGCCGCCCCGGCGGTAAATTCCGCCCGCTCGCGATCAGGGAAATCGCCATACGAGGTGTTCCGGCCACACAGGCGGGATGCGAATGAAAGGCGCCGTCCGGCCCGGACGGCGCCCTCAATTCAGCTGCGAAGTCCAACTCCGCTTTCACTCCCGCCCAGGAGCCGCTCAGACCGCGACTGACCCGGCCTCAGGCCTTCTTGTTCGAGACGTGCCATGGCGTCAGCCAGGCGCGAAGCTGGGAAATCAGGCCGTAAAGCACGAGGCCGACGAGCGTCAGGATCACGATCGTGCCGAACAGCTCGGCGACGGCGAGATCCTGAAGATAGGCCACGGCCAGGTAGCCAAGCCCCTCGTTGCCGCCGATGAACTCCCCGACGATGGCGCCGATCATGGCAAGAACCACCGCCACCTCGGCGCCGGCCAGGATGACGGGAAGCGCGGACGGCAGTTCCAGGAGCGTGAACCGCTGCCAGGACCTGGCCTGAAGCATGGTGAGAACGTCCCTGTCTCCCGGTTCGACCGACTTGAAGGCGACCAGCGAGTTGGAGAACACCGGAAAGAAGGACAGCGCGGCGGCGATCACGATCTTCGATTCCAGTCCGAACCCGAACCACAGGATGAACAGCGGCGCCAGGGCGATTTTCGGGATCAGCTGCAGGCAGACGATAAAGGGTTTCGCGGCCCATTCGACCGGTGGAAAGCGGGCCATGGTGAAGCCCAGGCCGACGCCGATGAAGGTGGCGATCAGGAATCCGGAGATCGCCTCGGTCGCCGTCACCCGCGCGTGGTGCCAGAGCTTCGGTTCCGTGATCATCTCGCTCAGCGCGACCAGGATCTTTTCCGGCGGCGGCAGCACGAATGCGGAGACTTCCGCGGAGTGGACATAGACCGACCAGATGATCAGGAAAACGGTCACCGAGGCGACCGGCAGACCGATCCGGTAAAGGCGTTCCCGGTTCATTGCATCCCTCCCGTCAGCGCGTTCCTCAGATGGGCGACCGCGTCCTGGAATTCCGTCCGCCGCTGCAGATCGAGATCCCGGGGTCTTGGAAACGGAAGCTCCTCGATACCGATGATGCGTGCCGGGCGCGGCGCAAGCACGACGACCCTGTCGCTGAGGAAGGCCGCCTCGGTGATCGAATGGGTCACAAGGATCGTGGTTACCTTCGCCCGGGCGCAGATGCCCATCAGTTCCATGTTGAGCGTGTCGCGGGTCATTGCGTCCAGCGCACCGAAGGGTTCGTCGAGCAGAAGAACCTGGGGATCGGTCACCAGGGCACGGGCCAGCGACGCGCGCTGGCGCATGCCGCCGGAGAGCTCCGACGGGCGATTGTCTTCAAACCCGCCCAGGCCGACCATGTCGCAAAGAGCCCGGGCCCGTTCCAGCCGTTCCGTCCTGGCGACACCTTCGATCCGCAAGGGGAGTGCCACGTTCTCCGCGACGGTAAACCAGGGAAACAGCCGTGCCTCCTGAAACATCATGGAGATGGGCCGTGTCGCCTCCGCCGACCGCTTCCTGCCCGGCCAGACCGGTTTGCCGCGAACGGCGACATCGCCGCTGGTGGGGTATTCCAGCCCGGCGATGATCCGCAGCAATGTGGTCTTTCCGCACCCCGACGGCCCGAGCAGGGAGACGAACTCCCCCTTGCTCAAAGCCAGGCTGGCGTTGGAGATCGCCGTGACGGCCCTGTCGTCCGTTCCGAAGATCTTCTCCACCCCGGAGAGTGCGATTTCCGGTTCCTGCGAAACCGTACCTGCATTCATTTCCGCAGGGCCTTGTCCAGCAGCGCGTTGGTGTAGAGGGACTTCGGATCCGGCGTGGTGTCGATCATCTTCGCCTCGGTCAGAAGCGAGACCGCCTTTTCCCAGACTTCCGGAATGTTGCGCAGCAGGTTCGCCTCGGACTTGGACACCCAGTTTTCCGAGTTGGCGCGCAGATCCTGCTTGGCGGTTTCGATGTCGTTGAGACCGCGCACATCGTGCTTGGACCCGATGGCCTTCAGGATCGGCTCCAGATCGGAGGCGGTGGCAATTTCAAGGGCGGACTTGTGGGTCGCGCGCAGGAACCTGACGAACTTCTCCGGATTTTCGCTGATCGCCTCTTCATGGGCGACATAGACCTGCCCGGGCATGCCGTCATCCATGGGAATGGCATGGACGTCGTCGCTGGCGGCCTTGGCCTTGATCATGGAGGAGGTGTTGCCGATGAAGGCGCCCGCGCGACCGGCCTCGATCAGGGCGAAGGACGCGGCGCTGTCGGCGACTTTGACCTTTTCGACGGAGTCCGTTGCAAGGCCCGCTCCGGACAGGAGCAGGTCGAGCGTGCCTTCCATCGAGCCGCCGAGCGAGGCCATGCCCACCGTACGGCCCTTCAGGTCGGCCACGGAGTTCACCGGATTAGACCTGGCGGAGATGATGTAGAACGGCGACAGCTGCGCGATGGTCGCGATTGAAATCAGCGGGGCGCCGTTGTTGACCTTGGAGACGATGTAGTTGGTGCCGCCGGTCCGGCCGGAATCCATCTGCTTCGCGATCACCATCTGGGCCGCCATGGCCGCCCCCTTGGCGGACTGGATCGAAAAGGTCAGGCCCTCGTCGGCATAATAGCCGGCGGCTTCCGCATAGAGAACGGAACCGAAGGCCAGTGACAGGCTGAACGGGGTGATGAACTGAAACTCATTTTCCGCAGCGAAGCCTGTTTTGGGCACGGCCAGAAACGCCGCACCGGTAGCCGCTGCACCAAGGAAACTCCTGCGGTTCAATTTACCTGACATCATCATGCTGGCGTCCTCATTCGCTTGTTAGCAGTTACGGAACCGTCAGCCTATTTGTAAGTAATTTTACGATCGATACGCCGTTTTATATGTGAAACGCTCCACCGAAGAGACGATTGCTTATTGTTTCCTATCGGCTTTTCCAGTTGACCCGGCTTCAGAAAGAGAGTCCTGCCAGCCAAGCAATCTGGAAATGCGCTTTGCGGTCCTGACCAGGGCCTCACGCACCGGCCCGTTCAGTTCTTCAAGCCGGGGCTCGGAAATCGGCGCCGTGACGTTGATACCGGCAATGACCCGGCCGGTCATATCCCGTACCGGGGCCGCGACCGAGGCAATGCCCGCCTCGAAGTTGCCGGCATGCACAATCGCCTCGGCGCCGTGGTCGGCCTTCGCCTGGGAGAGGATCTCCGTCATGCTGACCGCACCGCGGACGAGGGAGGCATTGTCGCTTCTGAACATGCTGACGAGGCTGTCGGCGGGCAGATCGGCGAGCATGACACGGCCAATGGCGGTGTTGCGGGCCGGAAGCCGGCTGCCGACATGGACGATGGACATATCGGCATATTTGGCCGGGACGCGCAGCACATAAAGCACCGAGGTGCCGTCCAGGACCCCCATATGTGCGGACCAGTTCAGTTGATCGCGCATGCGTTCCAGTTCCGGCTGGGCGATCTCGACGATCTCGCGGGTTGCCAGATAACCGTAGCTGAGCCTGAGGATGCCGGGGCCGACCGCATAGGTGTTGGTGCGCTGGTCGTGGATCAGGCAACCCATTTCCGCCAACGTGTAGACCGTGCGAAACGCCGCGGAGCGCGTGATCCCCAGGTGCTCGGATAGGTCCTTCAGGGAAAGGTTCGGCGTTTCCGGGGTAAAACACTGCAACGCCTTCAATCCGCGCACGAGGCCCGGGACCAGGTATCGATCCTCGTCTGCCGCCATTTTCCCTCAACTTCCTGTTCGCTCGAACAAAACCGGCTTGCGTTTCACCAGTAAAACGCAACCTCACCCATAAAACAAGATGCTTCTAGGATAGGCGCATATCAATCGCGTATGAGGACGGAGACGCTGTCATGAACATCGAGAACCAGGAATTCAAGACCCTCCAGGAAGCCCTGAAAGCCAACACCGGCCGCTTCGTCGACAAGCGCTTCGACTGGGAAGCCTTCCCCTCGAACATCGGTTTCCCGGACCTGTCGCGCGCCCAGATGCGCTACATCGGCGCCGGCGGCTCGCCGAAGGTCGGCGACACCTCGACCCTGAAGCCGGATCACTTCACCCTGTCCCTGATCTACAAGGAGCCGGGCAAGTACGCCGCCTGCCACAGCCACGAGATCGAGGAAAGCTTCCTGATCATCGACGGTTCCCTGATCGTCGGCTGGGAGAAGGACGGCGAAGTGGTCGAAGTCAACCTCGGCCCGAAGGACATGATCCTGAATGCCCGCGAAATCGGCCACGGTTTCCGCGTCGACGGCGTCGAGCCGGTGCTGATGTCGATTTCCGTCGACGTCGGCAAGCCGCTGCCGCCGGTCTACCACTACCATCCGAAGGAGCATGCGCCGGAACTCGCCCGCAGCTTCGGCGCCGAACCGGGCAAGACCATGCCCTTCGACCCGAACGGCTCCCATCCGCTGCAGAAGCTGATGGGAAAATACGTCGCCCGCCACAATGAACTGGAAACGACCTGGGACGATGCCGGCTTTACCCGCAAGATCTACTGCGGTCCGGGCGGCGTGGAAACCGACACCTGCCGGAAGGAAATGCTCGGCATTCCCTCCCGTGTCGGCGTCAAGCCGTTCTCCCGCGATGTGGAAGACGCCTTCTTCGTTCTGGAAGGGTCGCTGACCGTAGGCTGGGAGGAAAACGGCGAAACCACCGAAGTCGAACTCGGACCCCGCGACCTGGTGAAGACACCGGCCGGCCGCAAGCACTGGTTCCACAACAACAGCGCCGCGCCTGCAACCGTCTGGTATGTGGTGGGCTCCGCCGAGCCGGAAACGATCAAGTTCGAAAAGGCCTGATGCCGCTAAGACAGTAAAGCGGGGCGGTCAGCCATCGGCGCACTGCGCCGCGGCCGCCGCCCCCTTCGTCTCCAAAGCGCCCGCACCGCCGCCGGTTACGCCGTAACCCGGGTGACGGGCGACGCATAAATAACAATATTTGAACTGATTGTTCAAATATGATCTTTCCGAGGGACTGGAATGGCTGTTTTGAAGGTTGGAATCGGCGGTGGCGGTGTTGGTGGTCTGTGCGCGGCAATCGCGCTGAGCGACATGGGCCACGACGTGACGATATTTGAACAGGCTTCCGAGTTCGGCCGCGTCGGCGCCGATATCAACCTGACGCCCAATGCGGTTCACGCCCTCGACCGGCTCGGCGTCGGCGAACGGCTGCGTGAAACCGCGGCCCGGCCCACGCACCGGATCAGCCGCCAGTGGGACACCGGGGAAGAGACCTCGCGCCTGCCGATGAGCACGGCGGCCGAGGAACGCTACGGCTCACCCCAGCTGACCATCCACCGGGCGGATCTGCTCAATGCCCTGACCGACCGCATCCCGGCCGACCGAATCCTCTTCGGCTCCAGGGTCGCCGGCGTCGAACAGGACGAAACAAAGGCGACCATCCGCTTCGCCGACGGCAGCAGTGCCGACTTCGACGCGGTCATCGGCGCCGACGGCATCCACTCCGTCATCCGCGCCGCTCTGTTCGGCAAGGACAACCCGAAATTCACCGGGCTGGTGTCCTACCGCGCGGTCTTTCCCCGCTCCAGGGGCACCGGAATTCCGGACCTCGACGCCTTCACCAAGTGGTGGGGCCCGACCAGCGACTACCAGATCGTCACCTTCCCGCTCACCCGGGGCGAGGAGATCTTCGTGTTCGCGACCACGCCGCTAAGCGACTGGACCGAGGAAGGCTGGACCCTGCCGGGCGACATCGAGGACCTGCGCGCGGTCTACAAGGACTTCCATCCGCAGGCCCGAGCCCTGCTCGACGCCTGCGAGACCGTGACCCGATCGGCGCTGCATGTGCGCACGCCGATGGAACGCTGGTCGAAAGGCCGGACCACCATTCTCGGCGACGCCGCCCACCCGATGGTGCCGTTCATGGCCCAGGGCGCCTGCATGGCGATCGAGGATGCCGTGGTCCTGGCGCGCTCCCTGGACGGCAAGACACCCGCAGAGGTGCCGGCTGCGCTTGAAACCTACGAGAACGCACGCAAACCCCGCACCGCCCATGTTCAGGAGAGTTCGCTTGCCAATGAATGGCTGAAAGACCGCGGCAACGCCGACTGGGTCTACGGCTACCACGCCTGGGAGGTCGGCCTGGACGACAAGGCGGCCTGACAACACGGCAATTGAGAAGCTGGTCAATATGTGACATATCGTTCACATTAGATCATACACCCGGGATCAACCCGATCTCATTCATGAGTCTGCGACCCGGATCAGGGAGGTCCTTCATGACGTTGGCATCCGATAAGGACGCGGAACGGACGGGCTATTCGGTGCCGCCGGTTCTGCGGGCGATCGCGCTGCTGCGCTACATCGGAGCCGGCAACCGCTGCCGCAACATCTCTTCGGCCTCCAAGGAACTGGGCATCAACCGCACCACCCTGATCCGCCTCATCCATACGCTGGAAGACGAGCGCATGATCGAGGAGATCGACGAAGGCGCCGGCTACCGCCTCGGAACCGGGCTGATCGCGCTCGCCTCCGAAGCCATCGCCGACCGGGACATCGTCCAGGTGGCGCGGCCGATCCTTGCCGACCTGGCCGGCGAACTCAACCTGTCTGCACACCTGGGCATTCTCGACGGTCTGGAGATCGTCTACCTGGCCAGGGAGACGCCGAATTCCTATCTGGTCAGCAACGTGCGCGTGGGCACCCGGCTGCCGGCCCACGCGACCACGATCGGACGCATCCTGCTCTCCGAACTGTCCTCCGAGGCGCTGCACAGGCTTTATGACCACGTCAAGCTGGATGCCTACACCGTCAAGACCAGGACTTCCCTGGAGGAACTGGAGGCCCAACTGGCCGAGGATCGCCGGGGCCGGATCGCCTGGAGCGTCGCCAACTTCGAGCCGGGCATCGGCTCCTGCGCCGTCGCCGTTTACGACGACCGAGGCCGCGCGGTCGGCGGCATAAACGTCACCGGACAGGACAGCGTGTTCACGCCGGGATCGGAAGAGGCCGCCGTGATCGAACGCGCCATCAAGACCGCGGCGAACCGGATTTCCGAGGCGCTCGGCCACACGTCGAGAACCGCCCGCAGGGCGTAATTCAATCGTAGGTATAGCCGAAGGACAGGCCGAACCGGTCCGCGGTCAGCGGCCGATTGCCGGTCACGGCCCGCCTGAGCCACAGGCGGCCGTGGATCTGGGTGTCGGTGAAGTCGGCGTTCTCCGGCAGCCTGGCGCCATCGCACCAGAGCCCGCCCAGCCACTCGGCGCCGGAAAAGTCCGCCTGTTTGCGCAGTGCCGCACCTTCCAGCGAGAAATTGCCATAGGCGACAATGCCGGAAAAATCCGCATCGCCTTCGAAAACGGCACGGTTGAAATTGCCGATCCCGCGGAATTCGCAACCGCCGAAGGACACCTTGCGGGAGAAGGTCACTTCTTCAAACCGGGCATCGTTGCGGAACGAGGCGCCTTCGAAGGAAACGTCCCCGCCGAAGACCGAGCCTCCGAACCAGGACAGCCCCTGGAACACCGCGCCACGCGCATCGATACCGTCGGGAAACCGGGCATTCCGGAAATCGACGCCGGCAAGCTCAAGACCGGACAGGTCGAGCCGGCCTTCGCAGTCGACCCCGGACAGATCGATGCACACGCCGTGATGCCACGGCGTCGACAGGCGGTCGCGGATTTCCCGGGCTTGCATCAGGCCATACCTTCACAAAAGTGGCTGAAATGGCGCGGCAAACGGCAATGAGCTGGAAGGAAAGGCGCGAAAAGCGGGCTTCCTGCCCGGTTGAGCGGTTTGACGCAGCAGATCGAAGCCGTTTTTGCGTCCCTTCGGGATAGGATGAATTTGACCGGCAACGTCGTTGCAAAGCTTTGAAAACCGGACGGTTTCCTGCAGCTTCGCGCCTCGTATCCGAACAAATTCATCTCTACCATTTCCGCCTCTTTTGTGAAGGTACGGCCTAGGCTGCCTGTGAACTTTGTTTTTCGGCGAGAGCGACCATTTCCTCCGCCCAGGGCAGGGCCAGATCGTCGGCCATGTCGCCGCCGGAGGCATCATGGGTCAGCCGTTCGCCCAGCTGGGTCGCGCCGTGTTTGGTGAGCAGGTCGGCCATATGCTTGCTGCCGTGGTTGAAGGTCTCGTCATATTCGGAATCGCCGAGGCCGAAGACGGAGAAGCTGACACCGGAGAGATCGGCGCCGGACTGTGCCATGGCTTCCGCAAAGGGTTTCGCCGAAGCCGGCAGTTCGCCGTCACCGTAGGTGGAGCAGACGACCAGGTAGAACCCGCCCGCCTCGAAATCGTCCGGAGCGAAGTCGGACAGGTTGACGGCTTCGGCGTCATGGCCGCTTTCGAGGCTCGAGACGATATCCTCGGCCAGCATCTCGGCATTCCCGGTTTCGGTGCCGTAGAGAACAGTGATCTTCATCCGTTGAGCTCCTCAGATTTCTGCAGGGCCAGTGCCAGCATGTCCTGCCGGCACGCGATCTTGCGCCGGGTCCTGTCCGCCGGCAGGTCGGCCGTTTCGGCTTCGTCGATCCGCTTCCAGCCGGCGTAGTCGACCAGATCTGATCGCCCTTCGACCAACCGGTCCCGCCCGCCTTTTGCGGCAGCTTCGCCGCCGGCGTCAAGATCAGCCAGAATGCGCGCGGCCAGCGCCTGCGCATCCGCGCGGTTTTCCGGGATCGTGCCGCGCGGGCCGCGCCGGAACCAGCCGGTGGCATAAAGACCGGGAGCAAGCGCGCCGGCCGCCAGGTCTTCCGCAGAGGCAATCAGGTCGTCCCGGCCCAAAGGGCCGGCGGCGGCAAATCCGACGGCGGTGATGAAGGCATCGCAGGCGAGTTCCACGGTCTCGCCGCCGGACTTCCGAAAGCGGATACCGGTCACCTTGCCGCCCTCGCCCGTGATCTCCGCCGGCGTCAGTCCGAAGCGGAAGGTCAGGTGGCGCGGACCGGCGCCGTGGCCGTCGACCGCGGCCAGTGCGTCCAGCTTTTTCCGGCCATCGTCGCTCTCAGCGGATCCCATGTCCTCGACGCGAATGGTCACGCCGGACAGTCTGGCAAGTTCCTTGATCATCACCGGATCGAACTTGGCGGCTTCAGCCGGTGACCTGCCGACGATATCGATGGTCTCGATGTCGTTGGCGGCAAGCCAGGCGCTTGGCCCGGCGCCGAAATCGGACCCGGCCAGTTCTTCCGGCGTCTTGCCGAGGATGCGCAGCAGGTCGATGGCGACGTTGCCGTTGCCCATGATAACGACCCTTTTGCCGAGTTTCGGCAAGGGCCCGGCATCGGGATGTTCATAAAGGGCACGGGTCAGGTCTCCGGCGCGGATCACGCCGTCCAGATCCTCGCCCGGTATGCCGAGCTGCCTGTCGCCCGGCAGGCCGGCGGCCAGAACGACGACGTCGTAGCAGGCGCGCAGGTCATCCAGGGACACATCCTCGCCGATGGCCAGGTTGCCGAGAAAGGTGGCGCCCATGCGCTCGAACACCCGCTCGAACTGGCGCGTGATGCCCTTGGTGCCCTGGTGATCGGCGGCGACGCCGTAGCGCACCAGACCGTAAGGCACCGGCAGGCGGTCGATCAGGTCGACCTTGAGCTCCGGATCGGCCTTGAGCAGGGCCTGCGCCAGGAAGCACCCGGACGGCCCGGCCCCGACGATGGCGATGCTGGTGGCGACGGTTCTGTTCATGCGGCTCCCTCCATCGCAGGCAGGGCCCAGGGATGCGGCTTGCCGGAGAGGTCGTGGTAGATCGACTTCTGCGCCATATAGGCGCGCATGCCCTCCCTGCCCTTTTCCCGTCCGATGCCGCTGTCCTTCTCGCCGCCGAACGGGGTCGAGATGGAGAATTGCTTGTAGGTGTTGACCCAGACCGTACCGGTGCTGATGGCCCGGCCCACGCGCCAGGCCTTCGGAAAGTCCTTTGTCCAGAGACCAAGGGCAAGACCGTAACTGTTGTCGTTCGACTGGGCGATGACGTCCTCTTCGCCGTCGAAGGGCAGCACGGCCAGCACCGGACCGAACACCTCCTCGCGGCACAGGCGCGCGGTGTTGGGCAGGCCGGCGATGATGGTCGGCAGGTAATAGGCCCCCCTGGCGTAGTCCGCGCCTTCCGGGGCCAATCCGCCGCACAGGATCTCGCCGCCGTCGGCGCGGGCGGCCTCCACATGTTCGGCCACGCTCTCGCGGTGATCGAAGTGGATCAGCGGCGCCACCTGGGTGTCGGCCTCGAACGGATTGCCGACCTTGAGCCGTCTGGTGACCTCCACCAGCCGGGACACGAACCGGTCATAGATCGGCCGCTCGACGAACAGGCGCGCACCGGCGATGCAGCTCTGACCCGTGGAGGAAAAGATGCCGAACAGGACACCGGCAATCGCCTGGTCGATATCGGCATCGGCAAAGACGATAGTCGGCGACTTGCCGCCCAGTTCGAGCGACACGGGCATCAGCTTTTCCGCCGCCTGACGGGCGAGCTGGCGGCCGGTGGTGGTACCACCGGTGAAACTGACCCGGGCGATGTCGGGGTGATCGACCAGCAGATTGCCGATCTCACGGCCTGCCCCCGGCAGCACGGAAAACAGCCCCTTCGGCAGGCCGGCCGCTTCCACGATCCGCGCCAGTTCGAGGCTGACGAGCGGCGACCAGGACGCAGGCTTGAGGAGGACGGCGTTGCCGGCGGCAAGGGCGGGCGCCACCTTCTGGGCATCCGACGCGATCGGCGAATTCCACGGCGTAATTGCGCCGACGAGGCCGAGCGGTTCGTAGACCGACAGGGTCAGCGCATCGCCGCGCTGAACGGTCAGCGCCTCGTCGGAGGTTTCCAGGACCGCGCCGAAATAGCGGAAGGTTCCCGCCGCCGATAGCGCCAGCGCTTTGGTCTCCCTTAGGGTCTTGCCGGTGTCGCGGGTCTGGATAAAGGAAATCCGGTCCGCGTTCGCTTCGATGCCATCGGCGATGGCATAGAGATATTTCGCCCGTTCATGGGCTTTCAGGTTGCGCCAGGCGGGATCGGCCTGCGCCGCGCGGGCGCGCTCGATGGCGCGCAGGCCGTCGGCCTGCGAAGCGCCGCGGAGGACGCGGTTGACCGAGCCGTCGGCGGGAAAGATCGAGGTGATTTCGGGGCCCGTGCCCGCTTCCCATTCACCGCCGACGAAAAGTTTGCCTTCAGGAAGGTCGATCATCCGGATCTCCTCAAATCGCGACGGGAGCGACGCGGTTCCGCAACGCCCGCAGAACGCTGTACACCGTGGTCACGGACGTCTTGACGTTGCCCGGCGACGGCAGGTTCTCGATACGGATCGACGTGCGTGCGACGCCGGAAACCGCGGTGAATTCATGGGTGTTGCCGGAGGCCGTCGGATCGGCGATCAGTTCGACCTTCGTGTCGTCGAAGCCGAGCCCCGCCAGAGCAATCGTTGCCGCCACATTTGCGTTCTTCGGGTACTGCGCGGCCGCATCGCGGGCCGTGCCGGAGAAAAACACCGTGGCCTTCTTGAGCCCATCGAGGTCGACCGCGGTTTCCGCGGGCGTCCCGGCCCAGGCCGCCGGCGGCTTGCAACCCCGGTAGGTGACCGACGTCAGTCCCGCCGGGCGCAGGGCGGCCAAAAGATCGATCCCGCCGACCGCACCGGCCGGCAGCACGATGCGCGCGCCGCCTTCCCCGGCCGCCGCGCGAAGCCCGGCTTCCAGTTCCCGATCGGCAAAGGCACCGATCGAAACGAGCACCACATCGATGCCCGCGCGCAGGATCGCCGGCACATGGCTGACGACGGCCTGATGGCCGGCACATTCAATGACCAGGTCGGGCCGGGCCGCCAGTAGGTCTTCCGCGCCGGAGACGGCGGAGAAGCTGCAGCCCAGCTTCCCATGCGCGGTTTCAAGGTCCGCGCATGTCCGGGCTGTCTTTTCCGGCCGGCAAAGCACCGTGACCGCTTCCAGGCTGATCTCCGGGGCCTCCGGGATCAGCTGCAACAGCGTTCCGGCGATATTGCCGTATCCGATCAGTCCGAGGCGCATCGGTCAGGTCCTGTTTCCCGCGGCTCCGGCGGGCGGACCGGAAAAGGCCTGGGCGAAGGGACCGATGGCGCACATGTCGACTTCGATCACCTTGGGCCCTTCGACGGCAACGGCCTCCTCGAAGGCTTCCGCGAATTCATCCACCGAGGCGATAACCCGGTGGGGCATGCCGATGGAGGCGCAGAAGGTGGCGAAGTCCGGGGTCGCCAGAGCGGAATAGTGCCGGCGGGAGTCATACTGCGCATCCTGGATGTTCTGGATGACGCCATAGGCCTTGTCGTTCATGAGCACGTAGACCAGGCCGGCTTTCTCTTCGACCGCCGTGATCATCTCGGAGATGCCGAGCATCGTACCGCCGTCGCCGAGCAGGGTCACCGCCTTGGCCTCGGGCGAAGCCAGGGCCGCACCGATGCCCATGGCCACCCCCTGGCCAATGCCGCCGCCAAGGGCGTGGACACCGTGGCGGGGTTCGGCGATGCGCACATAGCGGTTGCCGAAGGTGGAATTGGAAATGGTGACGTCCCGGACCCAGGGATGCCGGCCGCCGGACACCCGCACGGCGAGTTCATCGGCAATCACGCGGTAAGGCCCGAGAACATCGCGCATGCGGCCTTCGGCGGTCGCACGCGCGGTGGCGATATCGAACGCCTGGTTCGAATCGACATCGAGGTTTTCCGGCAGCAGTTCCAGGATCCGGCCGAGCGTGTCGGCGGCGTCGCCATGGGCGAAGATCTCGACGGGATAGTTCCGGCCGCCCTGGGTGGCGTCCGCGTCGATCTGGATCAGAGGCGACGGCAGGACCATCGCGTTGTTATGGGTCTCGTTGCCGCGCAGCCGCGAACCGGCGACGATCATCAGGTCGGACTTGCGGTAAAGCTCCTGGGCCTCCGGCGTCATGTTGAAGGCGCCGAGATTGCCGGGCTGCTCCTCGGAGACGATGGCACGGCCGTTGGTGCTGGTGACGATGCCGATGCCGCGGCGATGGAGTTCGCTTGCTTCCTTCGAGGCGCCGCGGGCACCGCCGCCGAGCCACAGAAGCGGGCGTTTGGCCGACCTGATCCGCGCGGCGATTTCCTCGATGACCGCATCCGGCGCGCGCGGCCGCATCGGCACCGGTGCGTGGATTGCCCCGGTTTCACAGGCCTGGGTGCGCTGGACATCCACCGGGATTTCCAGGCTCACCGGTCCCGTCGGCGCGCTCAGGGCGGCGGAGACGGCGGCGGTCAGCGTGCCGACCGCATTGCGCGCATCCCACATGCGGAAATAGGCCTTCGAGACGCCTTTGAGCATCTCCGGCTGGCGCGGGACGTCGTGAATGGCGGCGCGGTCCCGGTCGGCGAATTCGATATCGACCTGCGTGGTGATGTGCAGGACCGGAGAACCGGCGGTCAGGGCTTCGGCCTGCGCGCCGGCCGCGTTGCCGGCCGCCGTGCCGGTGGAGGTGATGACCACGCCCAGACCCCCGGAGACACGGGCATAGGCATCGGCCATGTTCATGGCGCCGGCCTCGCCGCGCGCCGGCACGAAGCGGATCCGCTCCTGGCGGGCGATCGCGTCGAGGATCGGCATGTTGTGGATCGAGATGACGCCGAACACGGTGGTGACGCCGATCTCGGCGAGGTAGCGGGCGATGAAGTCACCGACCGTCTCAGTGATCGTGATCTTTTCCATTTTCATTTTTGTTCCCTCAGATATGCCGGGAGACGCCGCCCGAGACCTCGATCTGTGCGCCGGTGATGTAGCTGGCGGCAGGCGAGCCCAGGAAGCAGATCGCCGCGGCGGCCTCCTCCGGCTGCCCCAACCGTCCCAGCGGGATATTCTTTTTCGAAGCGAGATCGGCGAACCAGTCCTCGCGGGTCTGGCTCTTGTCCTCGCGGGCTTCGAACCGCCGCTGCCACTGGCCGGAATCGACCAGGCCGAGCAGGATGGAATTGACCCTAACCTTCGGCGCCAGCTCCACGCTCAGCGACTTGGCCAGGTTCTGCACGCCTGCACGGGCGGAAGACGTGCACACCATGTGCGCTTCCGGCTGATAGGCGAGCAGCGAATTGACCACGACGATGGCGCCGTTCGCTTCCGCCAGCATCGCCTTGAAGGCGCGCACCGGGCGGACCTGGCTGAACAGCTTCAGTTCGTATTCGGCGCGCCAGTCGTCATCCGCCGTGTCGGCAAAGGTCGACACCCGGCCCTGGCCGGCGTTGTTGACCAGCAGGTCGCAGCGGCCGAACCGGTCCTGAACGGCGACGGCGAAGGCCTCGACATCGGCCTCGTCGAGCACGTTCAGCGCCCCGGCGAACACCCGCCCCTCGCCGAATTCGGCAGCAAGTTCGGACGCAACGCGCCGCAGCCGCTCCTCGTTGCGGGCGCAGATCGCCACGTTCGCCCCGCTTGCCAGAAGCAGGCGCGTCGTCGCCAGTCCGATGCCCGAGGATCCGCCGGTCACCACCGCGACCCGGCCGTCGTAGCCGTAATGCATCAGTTCTTCCTCAGTTCCGGGAAGCCCGGATCGGGGCGCCCCTGCATCACCGCGCGCTGCGCCGGGGTCGGCGGACCGGCGGTCATCCAGCGGTCCATCGCTTCCGGATCGTTGCGCGACCAGACCTTGGCCTCGTGGGTTTCCTCGTCGATCTGCTGCAGTTCGGAGGTGAACTCGATCACGAAACCGGAGGGGGAAACGAAATAGGCGAAGGGGTTGTTGCCCGGCCCGTGCCGGCCCGGACCCCAGGTCGGCACATGGCCCTTCTGCTTCATCCGGCCGATGCCGCGCATGAACTCGTCCAGGGTCGGCATCTCGAAGGCCACGTGATTGACGCTCGGATAATGCGCGCGCACCAGGGCGATCGAATGGTGGTCCTTGTTGCAGCGAAGGAAGACCATCTGGTCTGCCGAATAGTCGGAGACCCGGAAGCCGAGCACGCTGCAGTACCAGTCCTGAACACCTTCCATGTCCGGCGTGTTGAGCACGACATGGCTCACCTTGCGCGGCATCGCCCAGTCGTCCTTCGGCTCCAGGGTCCTGGCCTCGGTGCGGAAACGCAGGCGGCGGTTGTCCGGATCGAGGACCTCGAAGCCGTAGCCGCCGCAGAAGTCCGGGAAGGGCGCCGGCACACCGAGGACCGCGGCCCCCGCGTCCGTCACCTGGGCGTGCAGGGCGTCCATCGACGCCCGGTCGGGCATGGAGAAGTGGACATATTCGATGCCGTAGACCGGCGCGTCCTTGAGGCCGTAGAGGAAAGGCTCCGGACCGGTGCCGCGCAGGAGAACCTCGTCATTTCCCTTGTGCGACAGGTCAAGGCCCCACATGTCTTCGTAGAACGGCAGCGTCGCGGTGATGCCGGGACCGCGCATCATGATGCCGCGCAGGGCGCCCACACGTATCGGATCAGACATTTTGCAGTCTCCTGTTCCGGCCCGTCACGATGCGGGCAAGGTCATTGACGCCAGCGCCGCGGCGAAAGCCTCCGGCGCCTGCTGATAAAGGGCGTGTCCTGCCGCCGGCACTTGCGTAAGCGCGCCGCGCACGGATTGCGGAAGGGCGGCATGGGTCTTGCGGGCGGCTTCCGGCGGCGTCACCACGTCTTCCGACCCCACGATCACATCGGTCGGCACGGCCAGCCGGGCGGCATCGTCGAGCAGACGGCCGGACGCGAGCATGCGCACAGCCATGTCGTAGCCCGGGCTCGACACCCGGGACATGGCCTCGCGGACGCGGGCGACCAGATCCGGATTGGCCTCCGGCTCGAAAACCAGCCGGGTGGCGCGGGCTTCGGCGAATTTCTCCGGCCCGAGTGCCGCAAGATCGTCCAACCGCTTCTGCGCGGCCGCGCTCAAAGCGCTCCCCGGCGTCACGCCGTGGCCGAGCGCGGGCGAGGCCAGCAGCAGATGCGCCACGCGCTCCGGATGTCCGGCGGCAAAGGCGGCCGCGATCAGGGTGCCGAGCGAGTGGCCGGCAAGCAGCACGCGATCCAGTCCGAGACGGTCCAGGAGCCCCTTCAAGGCTTCCGCATAATCGGCGGCCCGAGGCCAGTCCCCTGCCAGGGGCTGCGAACCGCCATAGCCCGGCGCGTTCCAGACGATCACCCGGAAGTCCGGGGCGACGTGATCGAGAAAGGCCGCAAACGACGTCGCATTGCTGCCGATGCCGTGGAGCAGCACCAGAACCGGACCATCGCCCTGCCCCGGCCGTTCCAGGTATTCAATGCCGCCGGAAGTGTGGGTCTGGAGGGTCATGGGCGGCTCACTTGAAAACGAAACCGTTGTTGACCGGCAGCACCTGGCCGGTCAGGGCCAGGGCGCCGTTGCTGACGAGAAAGGCGATCGCATCGGTGATCTCGCCCGCCTCCTGGGGCCCCGGAACCGCCCTGCCCTCGGCATAGAACCGGTGACGGGCCTCCGGCACGTAGTCGGTCGATTCCGTGGTCAGGATCCCGGGCGCGACCGCCGTGACACCGATCCGTTCCGGCCCGAGTTCGCGCGCCAGCGACCGGGTCATGGACATGACCGCGCCCTTGCTCGCCACATAGGACATCAGCCGGGGCGCGCCCCAGAGCGCGGTATCCGACGCCACATTGACGATGCGGCCGGTTCCGGACGCGGCCAGCATCGGCCGGCAGGCGCGGGTCATCAGCCAGGTGCCGCGGACATTGACCCGCATCACCCGGTCCCAGCTGTCGATCTCGATCTCGTCGAAGGGAAGTCCGCCGATGCCGGTCGCGATCGCACCGTTGTTGACCAGACCATGGAGCTTGCCCCCGGCCTCCGAAGCCACCGCCTCGCCGAGCGCCTGAATCGATCCCGGCTCGCCAAGGTCGACGGGAAGGAAGCGAACCGTCTCACCCAGCTCGCGCGCCACGGCACGGCCTTCCTCCTCGGCGATATCCGCCAGGATCAGGCGAGCGCCATGGCCGGCGAGACAGCGCGCGATCTCACGCCCGAGGCCGCGCGCCGCCCCCGTGACAAGGATGGTCCGCCCCTTCAGCATTACTCGGCTGCCTCACTGGCGGTCAGTTCCGCCTCGATCTGGCTCTTGGCCGCGCGGGTCAGCATCTGGCGGATCCGGGAGACGCCAAGGTCGTGCTGGTACAGCATCTCGCGCTTGCGGGCATCGTCCGGCATGCCTTCCAGCATGACCCGGTCCTGCTCAAGCACGTGCCAGTGCCGTTCCTCGAGCTTCGCGCGATAGAGGAAACGCCAGCTTTCGCGCGCCAGTCCGCTGACCTTGCGCAGGCGCCAGAAGAAGACCTTGCAGGTGGTGGCGTCGACTGGCGTAACAAAGCCGACGATGCGCATGTTGCCACCGGGGCCTGCCGCGGGCGGATAGGGAATATCCAGGAAGCAGAACATGGTGCCCGGATGGACCTCGAACTCGGTCCAGTCGAAGTTGTCACCGGCCTGCTCGACCCGGCTGACGCGGAACCCGTCGTCGGTCTTGTCCAGTTTCATCAGGTCCTGCTTGGCGCCATAGGCGAGCGTGAAGCTCTCCGCATGCAGGTAGCAGCCATGCATCGGGTCCGCGAGATTGTCTATGGCGTAGCGGTAGTTGGTGCCCCAGACGGAGGTGCACAGGAAGCCGGTCCATTCGTCGCTGGTGAACTCCTGCGGCAGGGCCAGTTCCGGCGGCTCGGGCAGTTCGACGCTCGGCATGTAGACGAAGACCGCGTCGTGGGTTTCGGTGGTGTGGAAGGATTTCAGCGCCTTGCGGCCTTCAAGGGCGCATTCCGGCATGGCCGGCACCCGCTGGACAACACCTTCGCCGTCGACGATGACGCCGTGGTAGCGACAACCGATATTGCCGTCATGGATCTCACCGTAGGAGAGCGGCGCGCCACGGTGCGGACAGAAATCCTCGATGCACTGGATCTTGCCTTCCTTGTCGCGCCACAGGACCAGCTTCTGGCCGAGCAGGCGCGCACCGTAGGGCCTTGAATCCTTGACTTCCACAGATTTGGCGACCGGGTACCATTGCCCCAGGAGGCCCTGGTTGACGCGCTCCTCGATCAGCGCCTTCTTATCGATATCGGCCATCTCTCTCCACTCCTTGTCCAAGGCCGGCGGTCCATCATCCCGCCCCGGCTCTCATCTAAGCTTCGGTGTCTTTTTTCTCGCAGGTGTCCCTTCCCGGCCGGTCATGCCGGGGTATTCGGTTCTGCATGTCCCTCTGGCCGGATCGGCCGTTGCCGGTCCGTTTAGCTCTGCGCTTTCGGCAGGTAATGGAGCACGCGCTCCTCAACCCGCGCGATCGCGGTGTAAAGAATGATCCCGATGACCGTGAGCAGCACGATGGCGTTGAACACCATGGCCGCATTCGCCTGGCCGCCGCCGTAGGAAATCAGGAAGCCGAGCCCGACGTTGCCGCCGACCAGTTCACCGACGGTGACACCGATCACGGCCAGCGTCGACGCAATGCGCAGGCCTGCAAGGAGGTTCGGCATGGTGGACGGCATCTCCACCTTGAAGAAGACGCCCAGGCGGGACAGGTTGTAAGCGCGCGCCAGATTGACCAGATCCCGGTCGACCGTCTTCATCGCCTGCAGCACGTTGACCAGCACCGGAAAGAACACGATCAGGACGGTCACCAGCAGCTTGGGCATGGCGTTGTAGCCGAACCACATGATGAACAGCGGCGCGAAGGCCACCTTGGGCGCGATCTGCAGGGCCAGGATATAAGGCGACAGGACCTTTTCCCAGAAGCTCGACATGCCCAGGACGTAGCCGATCACGGCGCCGAGCAGGCTGCCCAGGGCGAACCCCAGCACAGTGTAGACCGCGGTGGAGATCGTGTTGCCGAGCAGGTTTTCCTGCTGCCACATGCGGACCATTTCCACCGCGCATTCCGACACGGTCGGGATGATATACTTCGGCACGCCGAGCGCGGGCGGCAGGAACTCCCAGCACAGGAGCAACACGGCCAGGACCGCAAGGCTCATAAACAGGGTGCTTTTCGACGAAGTCATCGGTTTCTTCCGTCTTTTCCGGTCCTCACGGGTCGCGGCGGCAGGCGCCGCGACCCCTATTGAAGGACTAGCGTCCGTCATTGCGGGACGAATTCGTTGGTGTAGAGATCTTCCACCGGAACGGCCGTCTTGACGATACCGTTGTCGATATAGAACTTCTGCACCTTGGCCATACGCTCCGGATCGAAGGCGCCGAGCGGCTGACCTTCGCCGGCCGGATAGACCTTCTCCACATAGGCGCGCATCACGGCTTCGATCGCCTTTTCCTTGCCGGTGTGCTGCGGCACGAAGGAGACGTATTCCTTCGCAGCCGTGGCCGGATCGGCCTGGATATCCTTGAGGGCGCGGATCACACCGGCAACGATGCCCTTCACGACTTCCGGACGCTCGGCAATGGTCTTGTCGGAGGCCAGGATCGCCTGGGCCATGGCCGGGAACATGGTGTCCACGGGAACCTGTTCCATCGGAACGCCGGCAGCCTCGATCGCCGCGATCCATTCCGGAACGCCGGACATGCCCTGCAGGGTGCCGGCAATGGTGAGCTGGATGATGCCGCCCGGGCCGACGCCCTGGACGTTGACGTCATCCTTGCCCAGGCCGACGGACGCCATGGCGCCGAGCAGGTTGTAGTAGGTCGTGTCCTGGAAGCCGAGAACACCGATCGACTTGCCCTTGAAGTCGGCCGGTCCGGTGATGCCGGAATCCTTGCGCCAGGCAAGCTGCGTCAGGCCACGGCCGCCCAGAAGGGCAACGCCGCGGACATTCAGGCCGTTGGCGCGAACGATGATCGGCGTATCGCCGATGCCGCCGCCGATGTCGGCATTGCCGACGGCAACCTGGGTCGCCACGTCGGCGCCGCCCTTGCCGACCATGAAGGTGACGTCCAGCCCCTCATCGGCGAAATAGCCCTTGTTCTTGGCAAGCTGGAACGGGGCAAAGGCAGGCAGAAAGTCGGGTGCCGGGAACAGATAGCTCACCTTCTCGGCGGCCTGAGCGGCACCTGCGGAAACCGCCATCACGGCGGCCATCATGCTGATTGCGAAACGCTTCATTACGGAGATCCCCTACTGAACTTCAAAAACGATCTAGATGGTCTTTTCTTCTAGTTTGAGCAGCTCGAAGAGCTGCGCGGCGTAGTTATTGACTTCCGGCAACTTGCGCCGCTGCAGTGGCCGTTCACGGTGTGGCAGATCGACCCTGATTTCCGCGATGACGCGTCCGGGACGCTCCGACAGAACCAGGATCCGGTCGGACATCAGAACGGCCTCGGAAAGGTCGTGGGTAATCAGGAGCGTGGTCTTCCGGCTCTCGGCAATCGTCTCCGCGAAGCTGTTCTGCAGCAGCATCTTGGTCTGCGCATCGAGCGCGGAAAACGGTTCGTCGAGCAGAATGATCTCGGGATTGATGGCAAGGGTGCGGGCCAGGGCCGCGCGCTGGCGCATGCCGCCGGACAGCTGGTAGGGATAGTGGCCCTCGAAACCGTCCAGGTGACAGTGCCTGAGCTCCTTCATGGCGATGGTGCGGCGCTCCTCGGCCGCCACGCCGCGGGCCTCAAGACCGAACTCGATGTTGTGCACGATGCTGCGCCAGGGAAGCAGCAGGTCCTTCTGCAGCATGAAACCGACATGCGGGTTCGGACCGGTCACCGTCTCCCCGCTGACGAGGACGTCGCCGACGGTCGGCTGGTACAGGCCGGCGGTCATGCTCAAGATGGTGCTCTTGCCGCAGCCGGAGGGGCCGACGACAGAAACGAATTCCCCCTCATCGACGCGGAAGCTGACATTGTCGACGGCCGTCATCATGCCGCCGGTGCGGGATTCGAATTCCTTGCTGACGCCGCGAAATTCAAGCGCCATAACCGTTTTCCCGGTATGCGGCGTCGAAGTCCGCGTTGATCGCGGTCAGTTCCTCGGCAAGCAGCGCCTCGGTCCAGTCGGTCCGGCCGGAGACCGGCGCGACGACCTGGCGGTCCTTCAGGGCGGCGGCGACAGCGGCTGCGTCAGCCGCGCCCGCGCCGTAGATTTCCATCAGCGCCTCGGCGAGTTTTTCCTCAACCTCGGTCAGGTCCCGTCCCCGGGACTGGTGGGCAAGCGCCGGACGGCTGGTGTCGAACGCTTTTTGCGACAGGCGGTCTTTAAACAGATCCATGTGACCCTCTGAATTTTGTTCAATTTTGAACACATTGATCAATTATGATGATTGCGCGGATACAGGGGCGGAGTCAATGAAAAATTCACAAGCCCCCCGGAATCGCTTTTCACACGGGAACGCCCAGCTCCGGCAAGAAGACCGGCGCTCACATGAGCGCCGCACGGCAAATCTCCCCGCCCGTCCAAACCGCCCGCCAGCCTTCGCACTGAAAGCATTGTCTGCGGTCAGACGGACGGGCAACGGCTCAAGGCTTCTGTTTCATTCGATCACAGAACAGATCGATCCCAGATCAGATTTGCACATCGGATGAGCAGAACACATCCGTTCGAAGTCCAGGGAATGGGCAATTTGCTCATAATGACTCCAATCAAAATTTATTCCTATATAGGACTTGTAGCCAATTTATTGAGTATGTAGCTTCTATGGCATTAGTCCTTTATAGGACTTAATCCAGCGCGACAGGTGCAGACCCGTGAAAGTTTCGAAACTTGGTTCGGCAAAAGCGAAACACCGCCAGATCTCGGAAGAGATCCTGAGCGCTATTGAGGAAGGGCGGTGGCTTCCGGGAGAACGTCTGCCGGCCGAAGACCAGCTCGCCGCCGAAATGGATGCCAGTCTCGGCACCGTCCAGCGGGCCCTGCGCAGCCTGGTGCAGATGGGCGTGGTCGAACGCCATCACGGGCGCGGCACCTTCGTCACCGGCGCCCAGGCCCAGGAAGGGCAGTTGCGGCACTTCCGTTTCATGGCGGAGGGTGGCAAGCAACTTCTGCCGGTCTATTTCAAGATCATTGGCGTCGAGCTGACGAGCGAAAGCGGACCGTGGAGCAATTTCTTCGGAATCCCCGAAGAGAACTATGTCCATATCCACCGCCTCGTGAACGTCAACGACGAGTTCGACGTCTTCAGCGAGATCTACCTGCCCGCCAGCCGGTTTGCCGAGATCGCCGGAATGAGCGAAGCGACACTCAACGGCGTTTCCTTCCGCGACTTCCTTGCAGAACGCTTCAACGCACCGACGATCAACACGCATCAGACCATGGTGTGTCAGCCGCTGCCGCCACGGATCACGCGCGTCCTGAACGTGCCCCATGGCCAATACGGCATCGTCTGGACCATCGCCGGCCTCAGCTACCGGGACGCGCCGATCACCTGGCAACGGATCTTCGTGCCACCGAGCGACCGGGTCATCGAGATCGTTCCCGTTTCCTCGCCGGAGCAGACCAACCTGCGCGAGATGTTTTGACATGCCGGCGCATCCAGCTTCGCCGGTGAAAAGCAGGATGGGCGCCAAGCCCATCGTGATCAGTCCGCTTTTGGGGAGCGGATCAAACCACAGTAGACAGGAGCACCTTCCATGAACCTGACCTTATCCAATCGTCCCGGCCTGACCAGCAGGCTGGTTCGGACCGCGCGAACCGCAATTGCGGCCCTTTCCGTAAGCCTTGTCGCTCTCGGTGGCGCCAGCGCCGAAGATTATCCGGAAATGACCCTGAAATTCGGCCATCCCTACAACGAGAGCCATCCGCTCGCCAAAGGCGCGCAGATGTTCGCCGATGAAATCAAGGAAAAGAGCGGCGGCAAGATCACCATCCAGGTGTTCCCGAACAGCACCATCGGATCCTCGCGCGAGCTGGTCGAATCCGCCCAGATCGGCGTCGTCGATTTCGCCCTTGTGCCGACCACCAACGTGGCGAGCTTCTATTCCCCGCTCGACATCTTCTACCTGCCGTTCCTGTTCCGCGACAGTGAGCATGCCTATGCGGTTTCCGACGGCCCGGTCGGCGAGGCGCTCTATGACGGCCTGCAGAAGGAAACCGGCATCCATACGCTTGCCATGTATGAAAGCGGCTTCCGGACAATCACGACCCGGGACAAGAAGATCGAGATGCCGGACGACATGAAGGGCGTGAAATTCCGCGTCGTGAACAACCCGCTGAACGTCGCCACCTTCAAAGCGCTCGGCGCCAACCCGACGCCGATGGCGCTGTCCGAGGTCTTTACCGGGCTTCAGCAGGGCACGGTCGACGGCCAGGACAACCCGGTCGGTAACGTCAAGGCCTTCGGCTTCGACAAGGTCCAGGGCAACATCACCCTGTCCCGTCACCAATGGGCCGGCATCATGTTCCTGGCAAGCGACAGCCTCTGGCAGAAGTCTCCGGACAACGTGAAAGCGCTGTTCAAGGAAACCGCCATCGAGACCCAGGACTGGGAGCGCAAGGAACTGAACGCGGTCGAGGCGACCTATCTCGACGAGATGGCGAAGGGCGGCATGGTCGTCACCCGCCTGACCCCGGAGCAGGCAGCCGCCTTCCAGAAGGCCATGGAACCGGTCTGGGCCGAATACAAGGACAAGATCGGCGCCGACCTGATCCAGTCAGCCGTCGACACCGAGTAAGCACCCGCACCACCGGCAGGGAACCCAGATCATGCAGGTCATCAAGAAAGTCCTCGACCTTACCGAACTCACCCTGTCGGTGGTGTGCGTCCTCAGCTTCGTCGCGATGTTCGTTCTCGGCATCGCGACGGTGGTCTTCCGTTTCATCATCGAAAGCTCGCTGGCCTTTCCGGACGAACTCATCCGCTACCTCTTCATCTGGATGATCAGCCTGGGCTCGGCCGTGGCTTTGAGGCGAAACGTTCACGCAGCCATCGGTGTCGTGGTTTCCCACCTGCCCGCGGTCCCGCGCCGTGCCGCGCTGGTCGGCTCGACGCTGCTCGGCATCGTTTTCTTCGCCATGATCCTGGTCGCCGGCATCAAGCTCACGATGCGGGTGCAGTCGCAGATCTCGCCGGCCCTGGAAATCTCCATGGCATGGGTCTACGGCGCCGTTCCCGTCGGCATGGCCTTCCTCATTCTGTTTTCGCTGGAACTGGTCGCCAGACAGCTCAAGGCGCCCGACGCCGAGCTTCTCGCAGACGGCCGGTAACGGCGGCGAATAGTTCCCATTTTCCGGAGATCGGTAAGATATCCATGGTTACAGCGACGATTTTCGGATCTCTGATCCTGCTCATGCTCATCCGCACCCCGATAGCGGTGGCCCTGGGCCTGTCGAGCGCCCTTGGACTGCTCATCAGCGGCATCGATCTGCAGATCGCGGCGCAGCGTTTGCTGTCAACGAACAATTCCTTCCCGCTGCTGGCCATTCCCTTCTTCATTCTGGCCGGTGAGATCATGTCGACCGGCGGCATGTCGCGCCGTCTGGTGAACTTCGCGGGCTCGCTGGTCGGACACCTGACCGGCGGACTGGGCGCCGTCGCCATTCTGGGCTCCAGTTTCTTCGCGGCCCTTTCGGGGTCCAACGCGGCGACGGTGGCCGCCATCGGCGGCGTCATGAACGCGCCGATGGAGGAAAAGGGCTACCGCCCGCAATATACCGCCGCCGCCATCGCGGCCGCAGGCGTCACGGGCATGATCATTCCGCCGAGCATCCTGCTGATCCTCTATGGGGTCGTCACCGGCGTATCGATTGCCGATCTCTTCCTCGCAGGCCTGGCGCCCGGGATCGTGATCTGTCTTTCCATGCTGGCGCTGAACTGGTTCATGACCCGCCGCGAGGGCATCGAGAAGACAGAGTTCAAGGGTCTTCCGGGCATCTGGGACAGCTTCCGCGCAGCCTTCCTGCCGCTGCTCATGCCGGTCATCATCCTGTCTGGCATCTACGGCGGCGTGTTCACCCCGACGGAAGCCGCCATCGTTGCCGTGCTCTACGGCCTGATTGTCGGCTTCATCTACCGGGAACTGACGCTGAAGGATCTCTACAAGGCCTTCCAGAAGGCCGTCCTGTCGTCGGCGGTGGTCATGTTCATCATGAATTCCGCCGGTGTCTTTGCCTGGCTGATCACCATCAACCAGATCCCGCAGAGCATCTCCGCCTATCTGGCCGACGTCGCCGGCGGCCCGATCCTCTACCTGCTCCTGGTGAATATCTTCCTGCTGTTCGTCGGCTGCATCATGAACGCGGCCGCGGCCGTCGTCATCTTCACCTCGATCCTCTATCCCGCCGCCATGAGCTTCGGGATCGATCCGATCCTGTTCGGCATCATCGTCTCGGTGAACCTGAGTATCGGCACCGTCACGCCGCCGCTTGGCGTCGACCTGTTCATCGCCTCCGCGATCACGAAGGTGCCGATCGAAAAGATCGTCACCACCATCTGGCCCTATATCGGCGTCCTCCTGATCGATCTGCTGATCATCACCTACTTCCCGCCCGTTTCCCTGTTCCTCGTGAACCTGTTCGGCTGAGCCCCGGCAAGCCGCCGTCTCTCCGTCCGGCAATAATAAAAGAAGGTTTCAAATGTCCGCCAGCGTACCCGTCACCGATCGTCAAGACCGTCCCTGGGAGGCGATGAACAGCGGCGTGATCCGCGACCCCATCGACCCGTCCCTGCTGGGGCATGCGGAGATCACGCCGGCGGGCGCCTTCGAGGCTGGCTCTTACGCGTCATTCACGCTGATCTATACGGCGGGCACATTCGGCATCGACGATTCCGGCAGCCTCCGCGTCTGCTTCCGGTTTGCTTCCGACCAGGGCAATCCGCAGTTCGACAATCCGGCGGGCCCCAACTATTGCACCGTGGAAGCCTCCAACGGGGCCGTGCTGCAGGTGCGCTGGGATCCGAAGGGGAACGTGCGTCCCTGGGACCGCACGCTCTGGATCAAGGTGGTCAAGGGCTTCCTGCAGGTGGGCGACACGATCACCATCCGCTTCGGCGTCACCGATCATGGCGGTCCGGGCATGCGGCTGCAGACTTTCTGCGAGGACACGTTCGAGTTCCGGGTTCTGGTCGATCCGATCGCAACGTTCAATTTCCAGACCCTGCCGGTCCAGCCGATGATATCGATCGTTCCGGGGCCGGCCGCCAAATATGCCGCCGTGATGCCGACGTTGCGGCGGCCGGGCGAGACCTTCGCGCTCAAGATCAAGGGCGAGGACAAATGGGGCAATCCGACCGACCGCTGTTCGGGAAAACTGTTCCTGACGGCGGAAGGCAACATCGACGGCCTGCCGGAAAGCGTGGAGATGACCAAGGGTGTCTTCGGTGTCACCGTCCCGGGGCTTTCCCTGAACGCGCCGGGAAAGACTGCCGTAGTCGTGACGGACGAAGCGGGCATGATCGTCGCCCGCACCAATCCGCTGATCGTCGAAGACCGGGAGCTGGTGCATTTCTGGGGCGACATGCACGGCCAGTCGGAAGAGACCATCGGCACCAACAGCGCCACGGGTTATTTTGCCTTTGCCCGCGACAAGGCCTGGGTCGATGCCTGCGGCCATCAGGGCAATGATTTCCAGATCACCGATGAATTCTGGGCCGAACTCAACCGCATCACGGCGGAGTTCGACAAGCCGGGCGAATTCGTGGCCATGCCGGGCTACGAGTGGTCGGGCAACACGGCGCTCGGCGGCGACCGCAACGTCTTCTACCCGACCGACGACCGCCTGATCCGCCGGTCCTCGCATGCGCTGATCGAAGATCAGGCGACGGCGGAGACCGATTGCTTCACCGCCCGGGAGCTGTTCCAGGCCTTCGCGGACAATGATGAAACCGACGTGGTCTGCTACGCCCACTGCGGCGGCCGCTATGCGGATATCGGCTACGCCCATGACGGCCGTTTCGAGAAGTCGGTCGAGGTCCACTCCTCCTGGGGAACCTTCGAATGGCTGCTGCATGACGCCATCAGGTTCGGCTACCGGGTCGGCGTGGTGTGCAATTCCGACGGCCACAAGGGACGTCCGGGGGCAAGCTATCCGGGTGCGGGCAAGTTCGGTGCGATCGGCGGGCTGACCTGTTTCAACGTGCCGGAACTCAGCCGCGAGACTCTGCTCGACTGCATGCGCAAGCGCCGCCATTACGGCACCACCGGCGGCGATGGCGGGCGCATGGCGATCACCGTCGAGGCGCGTTTCACCCACGACGCCAGTCTCTATCACGACGATCCGAAGCTGTTTTCAGACAGCACACCGATCACGACGCGCACTGCCATGATGGGCGACATCGTTCATCTGCCAGCAGGCGAGATGGAGCTGGAGGTTTCGGTCAACAGCAGTTCGCCGATCCTGAAGGTCGATGTCTTCAACGGCCTCGACCTGGTGGAAACCATCCGGCCCTATGACCAAGACGACCTGGGCGCACGCCTGCGGCTGCACTGGGAAGGGGCTGAATACCGCGGCCGTTTCCGGGAGGTTATCTGGGACGGCTCGGCCACAGTCTCCGACAATGCTGTCACGGCGATCACACCGATCAACTTCTTCAATCCGGACAAGACGCTCGATCAGGTCAGCCCGACGGAGGTCACCTGGAAGGCGCTGACCACCGGCAATTTCGGCGGCGCGGATGTTTACCTGGACAACCTCGAATCCGGAACGCTTTCTGTGAAGACGCCGCTCGTCAGTTTCGAGGTTCCGATTTCGGACATCGGCATGGAGGAGCAAGTCTTCGACGCCTCCGGCGAGTTGCCCCGCTTCTTCAAGGTCAGCAGGCTGCCGGCGGTCAATCCGCACCGGTCGCTACGCTTTACCAGGTCCGTTGCCCTGACGTCCGAAGGCGACAATCCGGTTTATATACGCGTCGAACTGGAGGACGGCACCCGGGCCTGGACGAGCCCGACCTATCTCTACCGCTGATCCGGGCGTGAACCGTACCCTAGAGTACGGACCCATAAACTTCGGTTTTCAGGCGCCAATCCGGCAATGGAGAGCGAGGAAAAGCCTGCAGAACCATGCGCGTGCATGGTGCAAAGGCTTTGACGCGGCTTGCCGCAGCCGGATTGGCGCCTGAAAGCAGAATTTTATGAGTCCGTACCCTAGACGCCGCCGAGGTAGCTCTCGAAGACACGGGCATCCGATCGCAGATCTGCGGATTTGCCTTCGAGGGCAACCTGACCGGATTCCAGCACATAGCCGTAGTCGGAGCTTTCAAGTGCTGCGAGGGCATTCTGTTCCACCAGGAGGATGGAGACACCGTCGTCGCGCAGGCTTCGGACGATGGCAAGAATTTCCTTCACGATCAGCGGCGCAAGACCGAGACTCGGTTCGTCCAGCATCAGAAGGCGCGGTTCGGACATCAGCGCCCGGCCGATGGCCAGCATCTGGCGCTCGCCGCCCGACAACGTGTCGGCGCGCTGGTGACGGCGTTCAGCGAGCCGCGGAAACAGGTCATGGACCCGCTCCAGCAGTTGATTCAGCTTCGCGCTGGACGGCCGGCGGGTAAAGGCACCGAGCAGCAGGTTGTCGGCGACGCACATCTCTCCGAACAGTTCCCGGCTCTCCGGCACCAGGCACAGGCCACGCCGGACCCGATCCTCGACCGGCAGGCCGCCGATATCCTCGCCTTCGAAGCGGATCGTGCCGCTCGAGGGTAAAAGGCCGATGGCGGCGGCCATCAGGGTGGTCTTGCCCGCACCGTTCGGCCCGATCACGGTGACGGCCCGGCCGGCTTCAAGGGTCAGGGAAACGTCCTGAACCGCCTCGACCTTGCCATATGCTACGTGGAGGTTCTCGATCTGAAGCAGGGCCGTCATGCCGCGTCTCCCAGATAGGCGGCGCGAACGCCCTTGTCGGCGCGTGCGTCCTGCGGTGCGCCTTCGAACAGCTTGGTGCCGAAATTCATGACCACCAGGCGGTCGACCAGTTTCATAACGAAATCCATGTCGTGCTCAACGATGAGGATGGTGACGCCTTCCGCGCGCAATCGGCCGAGCAGCTCTGTGAGCGCCTGCTTTTCTCCTTTTCGAAGTCCGGCTGCAGGTTCATCCAGGATCAGGAGAACCGGATCGGAGGCAAGCGCGCGGGCGATCTCGATGATGCGCTGGGTGCCGAGCGGCATGCTGCCGGCTAGTTCATGCTCGCGCCCGGCCAGACCAATCCGTTCGATCTGGTGCATGGCCTCGGCACGGATGCGGCGTTCCTCTTGCCCGTCGAGGCCGAAGCCCCCGCTCAGGTAACCTGCCCTGCCGCGCGCATGAGCGCCCAGCGCGATGTTGTCGAGGATCGACATCTGCGGCCTGAGCTTGACGTGCTGGAACGTCCGGGCCATGCCCATCAGGGCGATATCGCGCTGTGATTTCCCGGAAATATCCTTGCCCAAAAAGGCGATCCGTCCGGCGGTCAGGTTCAAGGTGCCGGTCAGGAGATTGAACATGGTCGACTTGCCGGCACCATTGGGGCCGATCAGCCCGACGATCTCTCCGGCCTTCACCTCAAAGCCGACGGTATTGACGGCGATCAGTCCCTTGAAATGTTTGGAGACCCCATCCACGGAAAGAAGGACTTCGCCCTTCGGCGGGAGCGTGCGCCGTGGAAGCGGTCGGACCGGCTCACCGATCTTTGCTGCGGGCATCCCTACCCCGCTGCGCGTTCCGGTAAATCGGCCAACAAGGCTCAGCACCCCGCCGCGAGCATGGTGTAGCAGCAGAATGAAGAGGATCGCGAACACGACCGCCTGGATTTGAGCAGCGTGCGTGGAAAAGAGCGGCAGAATATCCTGCAGGATACTCTTCAGTGCGATGACGATCGTCGTGCCGGCGATCCCGCCTGCGAGCTGACCAAGGCCGCCGGCCACCATCATGAACATGTAGTCAATGCTGGCGTGCAGCGAGAACGGTGCCGGGCTAACGAAGCGGTTAGCATGGGCATAAAGCCAGCCGGAGAAGGCGGCAAATACAGCGGAGAAAACGAACAAGGCCAGGCGGACACGGAAGATGTCAGCACCGAAACTCGCCAGCAGAACCTTGCCCCCGCGCACCGCCCGGATCACCCGCCCCATGCGGGAATCGAGCAGCCTGTAGCTGAAGACGGTCACAACCCCGACCAGGATCCAGATGACGTAGAACACCGTCTCGGAGCTGGAGAATTGCCAGCCGCCGATGGAGAGCGGAGCAATGCCGGAAATGCCCGAGTGACGGCCGAGGGTTTCGATATTGCCGAACAGCAGCGGCACTGACAGGCCCCAGGCGATGGTGCTGAGCGGCAGGTAATGACCGCCGAGCCGCAGGGTCAGCATACCGATCAGAACAGCACTGACCGTCGTTACCAGAAGCGCGAACGGCAGTCCGATCCAGGGCGACAAGCCCAGATGGGTATTCAGCCAGGCGCTGGAATAGGCGGCAATCCCCACGAAGGCTGCCTGGCCGAAGGAAGTCACGCCGCCGACACCGGACAGCAGCACCAGCCCGAGCACGACGAGGGCCGCCATGCCGATATCGTTGAACAGGGACACCGTGAAGCTGCCGAAAACAAACGGAACGGCGGCCAGGGCAATGACAGGGACCAGAAGGAGCAGGCGGTATCTGGAGGTCACATTCATGATCAGACCTCCTCTTCCGGCTCTTCATCGGAATGCGACGAGAAATGCGACCGGACCAGCAGGGCCGGAATGAGAAGCGAAAACACGATGACGTCCTTCAGGGCGCCGTGCCAGAATGAGGCAAAGCTCTCCAGCAGGCCGACGGCGACCGCGCCAAGTGCGGTGAGCGGGTAGCTGTTCAACCCGCCGATGATTGCGGCAACGAACGCCTTCAGCCCGATGATCAGGCCGGAGTCGTAATACATGGTCGTGGACGGTGCGATCAGGATACCGACGATGCCGGCGAGCACGGAAACCGCGATATAGGCCAGGGTAGCCGTCGCCGCCGGCCGAATGCCGACAAGCTGCGCCCCGACCCGGTTGACGGCGGTGGCCCTGAGCGCCTTGCCGATCATCGTGCGCTCGAAAGCAAGAAAGAACAGGCCCGCCAGGACAATCGCAGCCCCCACCATCATGAGGATCTGGAAGCTGACGGAAAAACCGGGCGCCAGTTGAAGCGCGCCCTGAACGAAGGGACGGGTACGGAACCCTTCCGGACCGAAGAACAGCAGCCCCAGGCCCGACATCAGGAAATGCAGCACCAGGGAGGCAATCAGCAAAACCAGGACCGACGCATCGGCAATCGGGTGATAGACCAGCCTGGCCGTCAACGGGGCGATGGGAACCACGAGCGCAAGAGATAGCGCGATGGCGGCCAGGGCCGGCATATCACTGCCCGCGAGGACCCATGCGGGAAAGCAGGGCAGAAGCGGGAGAATGCCCCAGTAGAAGACGGCTTTGGGAATACGTGCGAATTCCCTGAGCCTTGCAAACCGGACAACTTCCATCAGGGTGGCAAGAGCCGCGAGCGTAGCGACCAGACCGATGGTCGGAGGCACGCGGCCCGCCTCGATAAAGGCAAGCGTGAGGGCGCTGAAGACGGCCACATCTCCGAATGGCACGTAGATGACCCGTGTCACGGAAAAGACCAGGACCAAACCTATCCCCGCAAGGAGATAGATTGCAGCACCTGCCATACCGTCGACCGCGAGTATCGCCGCAATATCCCAGGACATGACCGTCATTCCTTCACTTGGCCTTCTCAGGCCTGGTTATGGGGCAGCCCCCACACACAGCGGCAATCAGGGTTGCAGGACCCAGTTGCCGTTTTCGAGCTTGACCACCACCGCGGCGCGGTCGTCGGCGCCGTAAGGGTTGCCCGGCTTGAAGGTCAGGACGCCGTGGGTAACCGGCAGATCCTTGGTTGCGAAGATCGCGTCCCGCAAGGCGGCCCGGTATTCCGGCGTGCCCGGCTCCATGTCGGCAGGAAGGCGCGCGGCCGCGCCGGCGATCACTTTCCAGGCGTCGAAAGCATAAGCCGAGAAGGCGTCTTTCGGAGCCTCACCGTTGGCCGCTTCATAGGCAGCTGCAAATTCCGCCGCGACCGCCTTGCTCGGATGGCTATCCGGCAACTGGTCGGCGACGACAACCGGGCCGGTGGGCGCCAGCAGACCTTCGGCCGATGCCCCGGCCACGCGGATGAAGTCGGGGTTGATGATGCCGTGTGTCCCGTAGATCGCTCCCTGGTAGCCGCGGTCGGCCAGAGCCAGATAAGGCAGCGCGCCCGGCGTACCGGCTGTTCCCCCGATGACCGCATCCGGTCCGGCGGCGACGATCTTCAGGGCCTGTCCGGTCACGGACGTATCGGAGCGGGCATACCGCTCGTTGGTTACGACTTCCATGCCCGCATTCTCTGCGGATTTCAGCAGCGTGTTATAGGCAAGGTCGCCCCAGGAGTCTGAGAAACCGATGTAGCCGATGGTCTTGACGCCGTCTTTCTTCATGTGATCGACGACCGCGTCAATCATCAGGGAGGCCGGCTGCGCCGTGGTCACCGACCAGGCGGCCTTATCGCCGGACAGGAAAAGGGGCGTAAAGGACACCAGCGGCAGCTTCGCTTCACTGGCGATGGAGGCAAGCGCCATGGCCCCCGGAACGCCACCGGTTCCGACGATGACGTCGACCTTGTCCTCGTCGATCAGCTTGCGCGCGTTGCGGGCCGTCTGGGACGGGTCGGAGGCATCGTCGAGCTGGATGAACTCGATCTTGCGTCCGTGGACTTCCGACACGTAATTCTGGCCGGCTGCCATTCCCTTTGAAAAGGGAATGCCCTGGGAGGCGATCGGTCCCGACAGCGGCGTAATGAAGCCGATCTTGAGATCGGCCGCCAAGGCGGACTGCCCGGAGGCAAGCGTTGCCCCGACCGCGACCGCGGCACCGGCGAGAAGTTGTCTGATATGCGATTTACCCATGATCCTGTTCCCCTTTATATTTGGTCTGGGTGGTCTCACTGCGTCATGCCTCGCCGGGCGGGCGAAGCTGGGTATCAAGCCAGGTCAGGCATTGATCTTTCTGATCGGCCGGCCAGTGCACGATGACGTGCGTACCGTTGCGCCGGATCTCGACACGGATTACCTGCGCGCCAGCGTTCGGCCGGCGGAACCAGCCGAACAGACCGGCCTTCTTCACCGGCAGGCCTGCCGGCTCTGACACGGAGGCCGTGCCGACTGCCGGAGCGCCTCGGGCAGGCGCGGGCTCCGGAGCGGCAGGCGCCTCGGTTGGAACCGGGCTTTCGACTTCAGTCCGGGTAGCGTCCGCCACCGCGGGCGCTTCAAGCGCCGCCTCGAGATTACCGCAGAACTCCTCCCACATGCGCTCCGCCTTGGTCCGCATGGGATTGAGGCCAAGGGTGCCGAGACGGCCCATGACCGTCGCCTTCACCTTGACCCGCAATTCCGTCCGGGCCTCGTCGACGGCGGTCAATGCCATTTCGGACACCGCTTTCACGGAACTGCCGACCGAGCTGTCCTCGCCGGTGCTTTCGCTGACGAGGACCGTCGGCGGGATCATCTCCGTCACCACCGTCCGCACCTTGAAGCGGGCGCTGATGAAGGCGATCTTCACCTTCACCTCGGCGAGATATTCCCGGTCGCTGATCACCTCGATGGATTGCATGCCGGGCACGCATCCCGCCATGGTGTTCGGATCGAGCAGCGTATCCCAGAGGCGCTGGATCGGAGCGCCAATGACGCTGGAGAGTTCAATTTCCATGGAGTGTCTCCGCGGCATTGCGGACCGCGTCCACGATGCCCTGATAGCCGGTGCAGCGGCACAGGTTGCCGTTCAGCGCCTCACGAATTTCTGCGTCGCTGGGGTTTGGGTTGCGTGACAGGAGATCGGCTGCCGCCATAAGGAAACCGGGCGTGCAATACCCGCACTGCAGGCCGCCCTGCTCCATGAAGCTCTTCTGCAGCGGATGGAGGTCTTTGGCCGTGCCGAGGCCTTCCACAGTGGTGATGTAGCGGTCGTTCGCCTGGACGGCGAGGCACAGGCAGGACTTCACAACGTCGCCGTCGAGAAGAACCGAACAGGCGCCGCATACCCCGGTCTCGCAGCCGCGCTTGGTGCCAGTCAGGGCGAGGTCCTCGCGCAGGAAGTCTGCGAGCAGACGCTTTTGCGGCACCTCCGCCTCGACGGGTTCGCCATTCACCATAAGCTCGATGCGCTGCCTGCTCATGCCACCTTGTCCTTCCAGTTCAAACCACTCGCCTCGGCCAACACCCGGCGCAAGGTCGCGCGCACCACAATTCGGCGGAATTCGCCCTCGCCCCGGCCATCGGAAATCGGCTGGAGCTCGCCGGCCGCCAGATCGGCGGCCTCTTCCGCAATCGCCAGGGTGATCGCCTTGCCGTCCAGAAAGGCTTCGGCCTGCGACAAGCGCTGCGGGATGGGCGTCGCAGCCCCGACCACCAGACGAATGTCCCGGGCGTTCTGTCCATCAAGGCCCATGGTCAGCGCCAGGTTGGCGAGCGGGCGATGCTCGGCGGGGGTGCGAAGATGGCGCCTGTACAGACCGATGCGTCCGGGAACCGGAGCCGGGATGCAGATCTCCGTCAGGATTTCGCCGGGCTCCAGCGCCGTCGAGAAGTAGTCCGAGGTGAAGTCCTCCATCGACAGTCGCCGCTCGCCGGCAGCGCCTGCGATGGTGACTTCCGCGCCGAGCGCAATCAGGCAGGACGGCGGATCGGTCGCAGGGTCGGCGTAGCAAAGATTGCCGCCGATGGTACCCTGATTGCGCACCTGCGGATTGGCAAGACCCGCCGCCATTCCGGCAAGCATCGGATAATGCCTGCGGACGATGTCCGATCGGGAGATATCCGCATGGCGTGCCATGGCGCCGATGCGCAGGCCGGTCGCCGGGTCGAAGGTGATTTCCCGAAGATCATCAAGCCTGCCGAGCGAGACCACGGTTTCGGGCTGGAGCATGCGCTGTCGCATGCCGAGCAGGAGTGCTGTGCCACCGGCAAAGACGCAAGCATCGTCCTGCAGTTCGGTCAGCATCGCCAGCGCCTCGTTCAAAGTCCCCGGTACGAGGAAGTCGAAGTCACGCATGGGCCTGCTCCCTTGCTGCGAGGCCGGCGAGGATCTTTTCCGGCGTGATCGGCAATTCGGTAATCCGGACCCCGATTGCGTCATAGATCGCGTTGGCGATCGCCGGTGCCCCCGGCAGGATCGCGGTCTCACTCGCCCCCTTGGCTCCGAGCGGGCCGTTCGGCTCGAAGGATTCGACGATGTCGCTGTTCAGGGTCGGCAGGGCATCGGCGGTCGCCATGGTGTAGTCGGCCAGGTTCCCGTTCATGACCCGGCCGTCCTCGAACTGCAGATTTTCGTAGAGCGTCCAGCCGACGGCCTGGACCGCAGCCCCGTTCGATTGGCCATGGACAGAGAGCGGGTTGATCGCCCTGCCGCAGTCGTCGGAGAGATAGGTCTCGATCAGGTGCACCCGGCCGGTCTCGGTATCGACCTCCACTTCCACCGCCTGGGCGGCGAAGGAATAAGCCGGCGCGATGTTGCCGTAGTGATCGGCATCCATCATCTTCGTGTCCGGATCGTGGGTGACGCGAACATGGATGCCGTCTCCGCCGTGGCGGAAGATGTGGAACCGGCAGATCTCGGGCAGCGGCGCGAACAGATTGGAATTCGAGGTCGACTGGACGGCCCCGTCGGAAATGGTCAGGTCCGACGAGTCGCATTCCAGTTTTTGCGCCGCGGCTTCCAGGATCTGTGCCCTGGCCTGCCTGGCCGCCTTGACCATGGCGTTGCCGGCATTGATCGTGACCCGCGAGGCGAGCGACCCGAGATTATAAGGCGCACTGTCGGTGTCCGGCGCCGAGACGGTGATGTGGGACAGCGGAATGCCGAGTTCCTCGGCGCAGATCTGGGCGAGCATGGTGTTGGCACCCTGCCCGATATCGGATTCCGCGGTGAGGATCTGGGCACGACCGTCTTCATTGACCTTGAGCACGACGGTCGAACCGTCCCAGTTGCCCATGGTGCGGTTACCGCTGACATGCATCGCAGCCGCCATGCCCACGCCACGGCGCAGAGGGCCGGTATCCCTGGCGCGCGAACGCTTGTCGGTCCAGCGAATGGCAGTCGACACCTGGTCGAGACACTCCGGCAGGCCGCAGCTGCCGATGTTCCAGCCGTGCACGCTGACATCGCCGGTCTTGATGGCATTCCGGCGATGGAGATCGATCGGGTCCATGCCGAGCTTGTCGGCCATCACGCTCATATGGCTGTTGAGCGCGAAGGACATCTGGGTGCCGCCGAAGCCGCGAAAGGCGCCGCGGGGCATGGTGTGGGTGTAGACGAGCCGGGCACAGGACCGCACGTTCTCGATCTTCTGCATGTTGTCGCTGCGCATGGCTGTGACCAGCATCACCTCCGGCGCGAGGCCCGCATAGGCGCCGCATTCGGCCAGGATCCGCACGTCCTTCGCGGTGATCCTGCCATCGCGCGTCATTCCCATCTTGAGCTTGATGCTGCAGGGCACGCTGAAACAGCCGGACTGGAAGTCCTCCAGCCGGTTGAGGCAAAGGCGGACCGGCCGGCCGACCTTCGTCGCCAGGAATGCGGCGATCACACTGCTGCGTTCTTCGACGATCTTGGCACCGAAACCGCCGCCGACGGTCGGCTGGATCACGCGAATGGTGGAAACGGGGCGATCAAGCGCCTCGGCAAAGCGGGCGCGGGCCAGAAACACGGACTGGGTCGACGTCCAGACCGTCAGCCGGCCGTTGCCGTCTTCGACCGCGAGCGTCGCCATCGGCTCCATGTAGCCGGGATATTGCGAGTGGAGTTTGTAGGTCTCTTCATGGACGATGTCGGCTGCGGCAAAGCCCGCATCGACGTCCCCGCGGGAGATGTTGATCTCGTCGGCCAGATTGCCTTCCGGATGCACCAGGGGCGCGCCTTCGGTCAGCGATTCTGTCGCTTCGAGACAGGCGGGCAGTTCCTCGTATTCGACACGGATGAGTTCGAGGGCATCGCGGGCGATATCCTCGCTGGTCGCGACCACGGCCGCCACTTCCTCGCCGGCGAAACGGACTTCGCCGACGGCGAGGACATGCTGTTGCTTGTGCTTCACGCCCCAGCATCGTTCCGGAACGTCGTGTCCGGTTACCACCAGCTTGACCCCGGGGAGGGCTGCGGCTTCAGAGGTATCGATCGAAACGATCCGCGCATGCGCATGCGGGCTGCGCAGCAGCTTTGCATGCAGCATGCCGGGCAGCTTCAGATCGCCCGAATACTGTGCCCGTCCAAGCACCTTCTCCTGGGCCGTCACCTGGGGCAAAGGTTGCCCCAGCACTGATGAAGTCATCGGCTTCCCCCTCTTTTCGAAGCAGACCTATCAGATGCCGAACCGCGAATGGCTTGACGGCCACCGGGCTCGATTTTTGTTGATTAATCAACTTTTCCAAATGTTGACGAAACAACATTGATGAGTCAACATAATTTTGGCGGGGGTGTAAAACCCTGTTCGCAAAATTGAATTTCGGCCGCCGTCAAACAATAAAGTGGCTGCGAGAGTGATCAGCGAGCCAGAAGCGGGACCATGACAAAGCAGGAAATTGCGGGGGAATGCCCCTGGTCGCATCTCGAACCGAGCGGTGACGGGCTGATCGTCCATGATTTCATCACAACCAAGCTCAGCACCCTGATGAGCGCGTTGCGCCGGGAACTGACGAACCCTTATGCCAGCCAGTTCGATCTCTCGGTTTCGGAATGGCGTGTGTTGTCACTCATCGCCCACGCGGGCACGCTGCCGTTCGGCGAGCTTGTGGTTCAATCGACCTCGGACAAGGCACTGGTCAGCCGGACCATCCGCCTGCTGGAACAACGCAATCTCATCGAGATCAAGCCGGAGAACGACATGGCGAAAAAGCGCATCGCCTGTTCGATCACGCCGGAGGGCGAGGCCCTGCACGCCAAGGTCATTCCGCTGGCGCGTCAGCGTCAGGCCGAGATCATCTGCGAGTTGTCCAAGGAAGAACGCGAAGTCTTCTACGCGGCCATCAACAAATTGCAGCGCGCTATCGACAAGTAAGCGTCAGACTCCAGCTGACCGTGGCAGAGTTCAGACCACAGCAGGCACATTCGCCTAGACCCCGCCGCCCGCGCTGAATCTTCCCGCCGCCTCACCGGTGGCGAAGGCCGTGCCCATGACGCGGATGGAGGCATAAGCCGCGCTGTCGGCGCCGATGACGCGGCCGGCGTAGTACAGGTTTTCAAGGCCCTTGGCGCGCAGGCAGTCGAGCGGGATGTCGGCAAAGCCCTCGCCGCCGATGGAGCGGTAGACAGGCTTTCCGGGGATCGAATGGTCCTCGATCGGCCACGCCGCGCGGGCGACCCCGTCCGGCCGGCGGCGGCCGGTCAGGAGATCCTCGCCCGTCAGTTCGTAACGCGCCGGCGGGTGGCGGCTTTCGCGCACGCCGATCTGCGGGCCCGTCTGGGCCAGATAGGCATTCTCGAAGCCCGGCACGTGCTTGCGCAGCACGTTGACATAGTCATGAGCGGCGGCGCGGGACGCCTGTTCGGCGCGGGTGAAGCTCTTCGAACTGAGGTCCTCCAGCGGGTGATCGAAGATCATCCACCACATCTCGCCGGTCCGCGGCACTTCCGTATAGATGCCGCCGTCGGTGCGGGCCACGGGCCAGTCGCCGGTCCTGTTGTAATCCTCGAGTGCTGCAATGATCGCCTGGCGGTCGATGGGCACGGACGGATTGCGGCCGCCGATCCGGATCGGGCCGGAGACCGCCTGCAAGCGGCCCTCCTCGTTGCTCGTCCGGCAGGCCAGGCCGGTCAGGAGCGCCAGGTTGGCATCGCCCGTGGCATCGACGAAGGCTTCGCCGACCACCCGGCGGCGGCCGTCCATGCCGGCGAGCGTGACCGATTCCAGCCGGTCGGCGGTGCGGGTGACGGCGGCGACCCGCGTGTGCAGGAGGACGTCGACGCCATGGTTCTGCAGCACCCGGTCGAGCGCCAGTTTCACCGCTTCCGGTTCCAGCAGGATGATCCAGTTCGAAGTCGTGGGCGAGCAAAACGGATCGCAGGCGAGGCCCAGCGCGCGCAATTCGTCGAGCACCAGGTCGGCGACACCACTCACGGCCTTGACAGGCTCCGGCCCCTGCTGGAAGAAGCCGCAATAGGCAAGCACGTTGGAGGTGGTCGCCGCCCCGCCGAGGAAGCCGTATTTTTCCACCAGCAGGACCTTGGCGCCTTCCCGGGCCGCCCCGAGGGCGGCGCCGACGCCGCCGGCCCCGCCGCCGGCGACGATCACGTCATAGTCGGCCTCCGGCTTGCGGCTCACGAGCGCCACCCGAGCACGCGGCGTTCGATCAGGCCGATGACCGCGGAAACGATCACACCGAGCAGCGACAGGATCACCACGCCTGCGAACAGCCGTTCCAGGTCGTAGAGCGAACCGGCCTCCAGGATATAGGCGCCGATGCCGTACTGGGCGCCGAGCATTTCGGCTGCGACCAAGAGGATGATGGCAATCGCGAGACTGATGCGCAGGCCCGACAGGATGCCCGGCATGGCGCCCGGCAGCACGATCTTGCGCACGATGGAAAACCACGACAGGCCGAAGCTCTGGCCCATGCGGATCAGCGACCGGTCGACGTTGTCGACCGCGCCATAGGTGGCGACCACGGTGGGGGTGAAGGTCCCGAAGGCGATCAGGGCGTATTTGGAGCCCTCGTCGATGCCGAACCAGATCACGAAAAGCGGCAGAAGCGCGATCTTCGGGATCGGGAAGATCGCCGCGACCAGCGGCACCAGGCCGGCACGGATATAGGAAAACAGGCCGATCGCGACCCCGACGGAGACGCCCACGCTCGCCCCGATGGCGGCGCCGACCACAAGGCGGGAAAGCGACAGCGAGAGATGCTTGTAGAGCAGGCCCGAGGTGTAGAGATCGCCCAGGGTCTTCAGGACATCGGAGGGCCTCGGCAGGGTCAGGCTGGAGATCCAGCCGGAACGCGTGCCCCATTCGACCAGCGCGATCAGCACGGCGAAGACGGCGAAACCGACCCAGCGGCGGCTTTTCGGCGCGAAGCCGCCGCCGCGGAAGCGGACCTCGATCTGACTGTCCTCCGTCCGGGCCTGTGCGGTGTTCAGCGAAAGATCAGACATCGATCAGCTCCTCATCCGCAGCGCGTGCCTCTTCGCGCATCAGGCCCCACAGGTGCTTCTGGATGGTCTCCAGGTCCGGGTCGGCGTAGCCGCGCTCGACCAAGGGCTTGTCGATCTGCACGATCTCGCGGATCCGCCCCGGCCGGCGCGACAGCACGACGACCGAATGGCCAAGCCGCACGGCTTCGGCGAGGTTGTGGGTGACATAGACGGCGGTAAAGGGCGTGCGCGTCCAAAGGGCGATCAGGTCGTCCATCAGCAATTCGCGCGTCTGGCTGTCGAGGGCCGACAGCGGTTCATCCATCAGCATCACCGCCGGGTTGACCGCAAGCGCCCGGGCGATGGCGACCCGCTGCTTCATGCCCCCGGAGAGCTGCTTGGGCAGGGCCCTGGCGAAATCGGTCAGCTTGGTGCGGGCGAGAACGTCGGTGATGATCGCATCGGCCTTCGCCCCCCGGATGCCGTGATCCTCCAGCACCAGCGAAATGTTGCCGCGCACGGTGCGCCAGGGCAGCAGGGCGAAATCCTGGAAGATATAGGTCAGCGGGTTGAGGCAGTTTTCCGGCGGGGCGCCGAGCTGCAGGACGCGGCCGGAGGCCGGCCGTTCCAGTCCGCCGGCAAAACGCAGCAGTGTGGACTTGCCGCAGCCGGAGGGGCCGACCAGGCAGACGATCCGGCCGGAGGGAATGTCGAGGGTGATGTCCCGGAGCACTTCCGTATCGCCATAGGAATGGCTGATGGCATCCAGTCTGATGTCCATTTCGGCTCTCAGTTCACGAAATAAAAAACCGGCGACGACCCATTTGTGGTGGGATAACCGGATCGCCGCCGGGAGGGAGTTGCCCTCTCAGGAGTCGATGGTCTCGACGTAGCTTGTGTCCAGAAGCGTATCGAGGGTGATCGCCTTGTCGACCAGGTCTTCCGACTGGAACCAGTTCAGCTGATCGCGCACGGAGGCCACGTTCAGAGCCGCGCCGCGGTTGAGCAGCATGGAGCCGTTGATGATCGACGGAGCGGCCTTTTCCAGCGGGCGGTCGGTGTAGACGTACTTGTGGATCAGCCCGACCATCTCGTTGATGGCGGCCTCGCCGTTCTTTTTGTCCACCATGGTGTCGTCGTAGTCGGCCACGCCTGCGGAAAAGCCCTTGAGGAAAGCTTCCGTCAGCGCGCGGTCGTCGGCGGCATTCTTGGCGGAGGTAAAGACCGTCGTCACCTGGTAGTTCGGCAGGTAGTCGGCGACGTTGCCGATGATATGAGCCGCGCCGGAACCGGCCAGCGGCTTGGCGATATGCGGCACGATGGACCAGGCATCGATCTGGTTCGACTTCAGCGCACCGATGATCGCGCCGACCTTCTGCAGCGGTACGAATTGCGGCGTCGCGCCTTCCGCGGCGGAGATCTTGGAGCCCATGTAATGGAACGAGGATCCGGCCGTGGTCATGCCGAAGCGCTTGCCGTCCAGGCCCTTGGGCGAGGTCAGGCCGGCCTTGAACGCCTCGTCGGACGCCAGGATCTTCTGGCCGTCGATGCCCGGTGCCTCGGACAGGGCCCCGCCGATCACCTTGACCGCGCCCTTGTCGGCCAGAGACACCAGACCGCCGGAAATCGCGGTCACGCCGAAGTCCACGTCGCCGCTGGCGATCGCCACGGCCATGGGCTGGGCCGCCTGGAAGAACTTCAGTTCCACATCGAGGCCGGCATCGGCGAAATAGCCGCGTTCCAGCGCGATGAAGCTGCCGGAGTGGCTGGTCAGGCTGAGCGCGCCGACCACGGTCTTGCGGTTCTGGGCAATGGCCGGGCGGGCGAGCCCGGCCACGGCGGCGGCGCCCATCAGGCCAAGCGTTTCACGTCTGTTCAGTTTCACCATGATTTCCTCCCTGAGTGTCTATGGCTTTGGTTTTTAAGGTTTCTTATGGTTCTGTCTGCCGCTTGTTGTGCGCGGCCGGTTATCCGTGATCATGGCCGAGATCGGCCGCAATCTCCTCTTCAAGACAGGCAAGCGCCTTGCCGGTGTCCTTGCCCAGGATCGCGTCGCGCAGGGCATCGTGACGGGCCTTCCGCGCGGCAAAATCGATGCGGCCCTCCCGCAGGAGCGCCAGCCGGAAGCGGCGCGACTGGTTGAAGAACTTCTCCGCCAGGCCGATCAGGCGCGGCGAGCCGCAGGCGTCCATCAGTACCGCGGACAGGGTGCGGCAGGCTTCGTCCCATTCCAGCGCGGTCAGGTCGTCCGGCTGTTCCTGAACGCGGGCGTCCGCGTGGCGCAGGGTGTGGAAGGTCGCGATGACCCGGCCTTCCCAGGCGACGTTGCTGCGCTCCATGGACCGGGCAAGACCGAGCTTCTCGATCTCCAGCCGCATCAGCAGGATATCGCGCAGGTCTTCCTCGGTGGCGGAGGTGACGCGGAAGCCGCGCTGGCTGGTTGCCTCGACCAGACCTTCGGCCGACAGCATGCGCAGGGTCTCGCGCATGGAATGGTTGGACCCGCCGTAGCGCTGGCGCAGGGCTTCGATCTTGAGTTTCTGGTCGGGCTGCAACACACCGAAGGAGATGTCCCGGCGGAGCGCCGACGCCAGCATGGCGACGACCGTATCGTCCTCGTCGTGCCGTTTACCGAAAAGCATTTCGTGTCCCGTTCCTCAAAATGTTGGATATTTTTTGAATCCTTTTATAAACGAGTCAAGGTTGAAAATTCGGGAGGAATTTCATGAGGATCACCGGCGCGACCCGGCTGCTGCCGATCATCGGTCATCCGGTATCGGGCGTTTTCTCTCCACCCGCCTTCAATGCCCTGTTTCAGGAGCGGGACGTCGATGCGGTGATGTTCGGGCTGGAACTGGAACCGGCGGCGCTTGCCGGCTTCTGGCAGGTCCTGCGCGGCAGTTCCAACATGCTCGGCTGTTCGATCACCTATCCGCACAAGCAGGCCGCCTTTGACGCCGTTAACGCCATGACCGACCGGGCCGCACGGCTCGGCGCGCTCAACACCATCCGCCGGGAACCGGACGGCCGCCTGACCGGAGACGCAACCGACGGCCTTGCCATGTGCAGTGCCATTGCCGGGACAGGAATCGAGATCCGAGGCAAGGCCGCCTGGATCACCGGTGCGGGCGGCGGAGCCGGCATGGCGATCATCGACGCATTCTGCGAACAGGGCATTGGCAGGCTGATCCTTGAGGAGATCGATCCGGCCCGGTGCGAAGCAGCGGTGAAGCTGGTGCGCGATCACTGGCCGCAGGTGGAGATTTCAGAAGCGCGCGATGAGGCGCAGGTTCTCGTCAACGCCACCACACTGGGCAAATCCGAAAAAGACCCCCTGCCCTTTCCGGAGAATGCGATCGGCAAGGCACAGCTTTGCAGCGACGTGGTGACCGTCTCCGGCGATACGGCCTTCGTTCAGACCGCCAAGAGCGCGGGCAAAGCCGTTACCGACGGCAACGGCATGGGCGCCGGGCAACTGAATGTTCAGCTGGGTTTTCTCGGGTTGGATATCGCGAGCTAACCCTTCAGCACCGATTCCACGGCCTTTGCGGCGGAGAGAAGGATTTTATCCTTGCCGTTGGCGCCGACGAGCATCGCGCTCAGAACCTTATCCTGATGGTCATAGGGCAGCGCGATGGCGCAGCCGTCGGCGACATTGGCGAGCGACGGGTTCCGGAGCGCCAGAAGGTTCAGCCGGTTGAAGGCCTCATCGTCGGCGATCAGCTCTTCACGGGACGGCGGCAGGATCGGCGTCGTCGGCAGGAAGAGAAGATCCTCGCCGAGCTCTTCCGAAAACGCCTTCACGAACGCGGCGCGGCGGTTCAGGGTCTGGCGGTATTCGACCGCGGTGATCTCGCCGGCCCGCGCCATTCGGGCATGGACGCGCGGATCGAATTTTTCCGGAGCGCCCTGGAAGTGATCCTCGTAATGGGCGCGCGATTCCACCGAGGTCATGTGCCAGGGCGGTACCTGCGTGTAGAGATCGACCACGCCCAGATCCCGTTCGACGATCTCGAAGCCTGTGGCGCGCAAGTCATTCAGAACCGTTTCGAAACCGGCGGCAATCGCTGGGTCCATCTCGTCGAAGCCGAAATTGCGGGCCACGATCAGGCGCCGCTTTTCGGCAGGAACCGGTTCCGCCGGCAGCCCTGCCATCACCTGCCAGGCCAGTTCACAGGCGGCAACCGTCCTCGCCATCGGCCCGAAGCTGTCGAGCGTGTCGGAAAGCGGCTTGCCGCCGGCAAGCGAGACCGAGCCTTGGGTCGGCTTGAAGCCGGTGATGCCGGTGAAGGCCGCCGGAATGCGCAGGGAGCCGCCGGTGTCGCTGCCGATGGCGATATCGCACAGGCCCAGCGCCACGGAGACCGCGCCGCCGCTGGTCGATCCGCCCGGCACGCCGCCGGGCCAGGCCGGGTTGTCGGGCGTGCCGTAATGGGGATTGATGCCGATGCCGGAATAGGCGAATTCCGACATGTTGGTCAGGCCGACGAAGACGGCCCCTGCGTCGCTGAGGGCGGCAATGCACGGCGCATCGGCGGCGGCCGGTGGGTCGTTCCGCAACACCTGCGTTGCCGCAGTCGTGACCGCGCCCGCCACGTCGAACAGGGCCTTGACGCTGACGAGCGCGCCGGCGAGCGGCGATGTCTTTGCCGCCGCCGCTTCGGCCTGGGACCGGGCACGGTCGCCGAGGGTCCTGGTAAAGACGGCCTCGACGGCCTTGTCCTCTGCAATCCGGCTCAGGGTGGCCTCGACGCGGGCGGGCGCCGTCCCGGCACTCCAGGGGAATAGCAGGTCTTTACGCATGGATGTCCTCGTCAGGTGAAGATTCGGCGGCAGGACTTCAGGAGATAACCGAAAGAACGCGCGAACTGTAGCCCCATTCGATCCCGGCGGGCAGCCGGCGCCGTTCCGCAGTCTCAGATACTCGCCAGAGCGATGATCGCGGCAAGCGAGATCAGGGGGCCGACCAGCGCGACGACGAATATGTCCAGATAGGATTTGGCGTGGCTCATGCCGCAGATCGCGAGCAGCGTGACCACGGCGCCGTTATGCGGCAGGGCATCGAGCCCCCCGGTTGCCACCGACGTCACCCGGTGCAGGACCTGCGGATCGGTGCCCGCGGCAAGGCCCAATTCCAGGTACCGGCTTCCAAGCGCCTCGAGGGCAATGCTCATGCCCCCTGAGGCCGATCCGGTAATACCCGCGAGGATGTTGATTGCGATGGACAACGATATCAGGGGATTGTCGGGCGAAAGGGCCAACAGGCCGTCGCGCAGGGCGGCAAAGGCCGGAAGTGCGGCAATGACCGCGCCGAAACCGACGAGCGACGCGGTGTTGAAGATCGGAATCACGGCCGCATTGGCCCCGTCGCTGAGTGCGTCAATCAGCCTGTCGATGCTGCCCGGGTTGAGGATCAGAACCAGACAGCAGGCAGCGGTCAGGGAGACCACGATGGACCATACCCCGATGACATCGCCGGGAGCGGCGCCTCCCCATTCCGGCAGTGCCAGATAGGCAAGGTCGAGGCCCGGCAGCAGGACTTTCGACAGAAGGTAGTTGATCACGACCACGAGGACGATCGGCAGGATCGCGCGGACGATACCGATGTCCGCAGCCGGAACAGGGTGAACTTCGGCAAGGTCGAAACCCTCGCCCTGCGATTGCTCGCGGTACTGCGCCGGGTCGATCCCGACGCTGCCGATTTCGGAACCGGCGCCAAACCCCTCCCCGGCCCTGCCCGCCGCGGCAGCCCGGCGCATGAGCCAGCCGTAACCGATGGCGAACATGATCACCGCCGCCACGATGCCCAGAACGGGCGCGGCGAAGGGCGTCGTGTTGAAGTAGGGCATGGGAATCGCATTCTGGATGGCCGGCGTTCCCGGAAGGGCGGTCATCGTGAACGTGAAGGAGCCGAGCGCGATCGTGCCGGGCATGAGCCGTGCGGGAATACCCGCCTCCCGGAACAGGGCGGCCGCGATCGGAAAGACCGCGAAGGCGACCACGAAAAGCGAAACGCCGCCGTAAGTCAGGATCGCACAGGACAGGATGACAGCGAGGATCGCGTTTTTCCTGCCGAGCGTCTTCACCGACCAGCGCCCGATCGTGCCGGCGGCCCCGGACACTTCCATCAGAGCGCCGAAGATCGCGCCGAGAAGGAACAGGGGGAAATAGGAGATCACGAACTGGCCGGTCGCCGTCATGAAGACCTGGGTATAGCTGGCCAGAAGCGGCAGGCCGGAAAGGAGGGCTGCGAGCATTGCCAGCGCCGGCGCCAGCAGAACCAGCGAAATACCCCGGAAAGCCAGGACAATGAGCAGTGCGAGGACAAGGATAATCGTTGCCAGTCCCATGAAAATCTCCGTCAGGTCAGAAATATCTCTCGGCAATTCTGGCGGTGGAGCGCTTGCCCAGATCGGCAGAGCAGGTATCGATCCACCCGTCCGCGGCCTTGCGGCCCGTCTCGTGGAGATGGGTCAGCAGGTGCCAGACCGGCGTCATCTTCGATCGCGGATCCACCTTGGACATGGTTTCCTCGTCATGGATTTCGTGGAGGCGCAGATCGCGGATGGCCTTGATCAGGCCGGAACCGAAGAACTGCCAGGCGCCCATGTCCTCCTTCAGCAGCGACAGGCCGCGCAATTCCTTCACCAGGCTCAGGTTGAACATCATCTCGCTGATCCGGCCGGGGATTTCGTTCATGGTCCGCGCGGTTTCCTTGCGGGTGACCGGATTGACCGTCACCAGCAGCAGGTCGCTGCAACCGCTTTCCTGGACAAGAGGCAGGATGGGCGGATTGGCGCTGTAGCCGCCGTCCCAGTAGTCCTCGCCGTCGATGGTGACGGGCGGAAAGTTCATCGGCAGGCAGGCGGAGGCCAGAAGCGCATCGATGCTCAGGTCGGCGTTGCGGAAAATGCGCGGCGCGCCGGACCGGGCGTTAGTGGCCGAGACGAATATCTTCGGCGCTTGCGGCGCGCGGATCGCGTCGAGATCGACATGGTCCTCAAGGACATCCCGCAGGATCCCCTGCGCCATGCGGCCAAGGCGCGGTGACGGGGCAACGGAAATACCCCCGCCGCTGACCATCGACCACAACATGTCCGCCGTCTCGAAGGCTGCGGGAAAGGCTTCGAGGAACGGCAGGATCGTGGTCTGCCGGGCGGACTGGTTCACCGCCTTCCAGAAAGACGACAGCCGGGATGCGGCTTCTTCCGGCCCGCCGCGGACAAGGCCGGACACCAGAACGGCCGCGTTCAGCGCACCGGCGCTCGCCCCGCTGACCGCCCCGACGGAAATTCCGGGGTCTTCCAGCAGCCTGTCCAGGACACCCCAGGTGAAGGCGCCGTGGGCGCCGCCGCCCTGGAGGGCCAGGTCGAGGGTATGAGGTTTGGAGGCTTTCTTCGCCATTTCGTCCGAATCCTGAAATGGAGCGCACGGCTATTTTGCAGTGCAGCATAACACGCTTTCAGGTGGGGCCCACATTTTCCTTTGGCAAGAGCGATACCGTTCAAACCGTCAATCAGGACAGGTCACAGCGTGCCGGCTTCATCGCGCGGGAGGGCGAGCGACGCCACCCAGAGGAGCAGGACCCCGACAACTCAACCGAAGAACGCCCCGCCTTGCGGCCATTTTTGTCCAAAAGCTCAAAAATTTAGGTGGCGGAACCTCTGCCCATATTGTGGGCGTGCAAAACATATGTTCAACTCACCCTGCCAAATAACAGTTTCCAGGGGTTCCAAATGGCGTATTCAAAACTTTTCAAATGGTCCCGGCGGGCGTTCCTGTCGGCCACCTTCGCAGCCGCAACCGTCGCGGCCCTTCCCTTCCAGCCGGCGCTGGCCAAGGACAAGCCGCTCAAGGTGGCCGCGATCTACACCGTTCCGGTGGAACAGCAGTGGGTGAGCCGGATTCACAAGGCGCTGACCGCCGCCCAGGACCGCGGCGACGTCACCTATGTCTTTTCCGAAAACACGGCCAACACCGACTATGAGCGCGTCATGCGCGAATATGCGGAACAGGGCATGGACCTAGTCGTCGGCGAGGCCTTCGCCGTGGAACGCGCGGCCCGCAAGGTGGCCGCCGAATATCCGGATACGGCCTTCCTGATGGGCTCTTCCTTCGGCCCGGCCAAGCCGAACTTCTCCGTGTTCGACAACTGGATCCATGAACCGTCCTACCTCACCGGCATGATCGCCGGCGCGACCACCAAGTCGAACATCATCGGCATGGTCGGCGGCTATGCGATTCCGGAGGTGAACCGGCTGATGAACGCCTTCATGGAGGGCGCTCAGTCGACCAACCCGGACGTGAAGTTCCTCGTGACCTTCATCAACTCCTGGTACGATCCGCCCAAGGCCAAGGAAGCCGCCTTCGCCATGATCGACAAGGGCGCCGACCTGCTCTACGCGGAACGTTTCGGCGTTTCCGACGCCGCCAAGGAAAAAGGCATCCTCGCCATCGGCAACGTGATCGACACCGCCGGCGACTATCCGGGCACGATCCTCGCCTCGGCCCTGTGGCACATGGAACCGACCATCGACAAGGCCATTGAAGCGGTTGCCGGCGACAGCTTCGAGCCTTCCGATTACGGCCCCTACAGCTTCATGTCCTATGGCGGCGGCAGCTTCGTCGCGGACGAAAAGCTCGCTCCGGCCGATGCCCTGAAGGCCGCGAAGGAAAAGGAGCAGGAGATCCTCGACGGCCTGTTCCGGGTCAACGTCAACGACAGCGAACCGAAGTCGACCATGTAAGACCGCGTTCCGGCCGCGGATCCGCCCCGGGACCGGATCCCGGGAAGACCTGCGGCCGGATCCATCGATTTGCCCTCATGCCGCCCGGCATGAACAGTCCGCGCACCCGCGTGCGCTTCGGGGAGAGGATTTCATGACCGGCACGGTGGACGGGGCGCCCGTCGTTCTGAAGCTTGAGCGGATCACCAAGCGCTTCGGCGCGCTGACCGCCAATGACGATGTCTCCCTGGATCTGCACCGCGGCGAGATCCTGGCGCTTCTCGGCGAAAACGGCGCCGGCAAGACAACCCTGATGAACATCCTGTTCGGCCATTATGTCGCCGACGAAGGCACGGTCCAGATGGCCGGCGCGGACGGCACGCTCCAGGAGCTGGAGCCCGGCTCGCCCCATGCGGCGCTCAATGCCGGGATCGGCATGGTCCACCAGCATTTCACCCTCGCGGAAAACCTGTCCGCGCTTGAAAACATCCTGCTCGGCACCGAGCCGCTTTCCAGTTTCAGCTCCGCCCGCGGCAAGGCGCGCAGGCGATTGAACGACCTGATGCAGCGCTCCGGCCTGACGGTCGATCTCAATGCCCGCATTTCGTCCCTCTCCGTCGGCGAGAAGCAGCGTGTGGAGATCCTGAAGGCGCTTTACCGGGATGCGCGGGTTCTTGTTCTCGACGAACCGACCGCCGTGCTGACGCCGCAGGAATCCGACACGCTGTTTGCCACCTTAAAGAAACTCGCCGCCGACGGCCTCGGCATCATCTTCATTTCCCACAAGCTGGACGAGGTGCTGGCGGCTTCCGACCGGATCGGCGTCCTGCGCGGCGGCCGCAAGGTGGCGGACCAGCCGACCGCGGGCTGCGACAAGCGCCAGCTCGCCGAACTGATGGTCGGCAAGAGCGTGCCGGAAAGCACCCGCACGCCGCAGGAGCCGGGGGCTGCCCTTCTCGTACTGTCTGAGGTTACCACGGGCACCGGCCGCGACGCGCTGCATGCGGTCGACCTGGCGCTTCTGTCGGGCGAAATCCTCGGCATTGCAGGCGTTTCCGGCAACGGTCAGGGAACCCTCGCGAGGGTCATTTCCGGGCTGGAAACTCCGGTTTCGGGTGCCGTCAGCCTCAACGGCAAGCCGCTGACGCGGACATCGGCGCGCGGCATGATCGAAGCCGGGATCGCGCGGATCCCGGAAGACCGGCACAGGGACGGCATCGTCGGCCCCATGTCGGTCGCCGAGAACCTTGCCATCGAGACCATCCGCAAGCCGGAAAACCAGCGCTTCGGCTTTTTGCGCTTCGATGCCATCGCCGCCCGCGCCAAAGACGCGATCGCCGCCTATGACATCCGCTGCCAGGGCGGCAACGCGCCGGCACGGTTGCTCTCCGGCGGCAACATCCAGAAGATCGTCCTCGCCCGGACGCTCGATGCCGGTCCGATCGTGGTGCTCGCCGCCCAACCGTCGCGCGGGCTCGACGTGGGCGCGACGGCGGATGTGCACCGCCGCCTGCTCGAGGCCCGGGCCCGGGGGGCGGGCGTCATCCTGATTTCGGAGGATCTGGACGAACTCATGCGCCTGTCGGACCGGATTGCCGTCATCCATCGCGGACATCTTTCGTCCGCCGAGAAAACCGAAAAGCTCGACCGGGGAACGCTCGGCCTGCGCATGGCCGGGCACAGCGAGGAGCAGGCCGCATGATCCGTTTCGAACCGCGCGAGCCGGCCTCCCTCTCCCGCCTGATCCTGGTTCCCGTTGCGGCTGCCGTTGTCGCGCTGGCGCTCGCCGCGATCCCCATGGGTTTTGCCGGCCTCAACATCTTCAATGCCTACGGCCTTATGGCCACCGGCGCCTTCGGGTCCCTGTTCGCCTTCACCGAGATGCTGACCCGGGCCACACCGCTGATCCTGACCGGCCTCGCCGCCGCACTCGCCTTCCGGGCCAAGCTCTGGAACATCGGCGCCGAAGGCCAGCTTTATGCCGGCGCCCTTGCCGCCGTCGCCGTCGGTACCGGGGTGATCGATGCGCCGTCCTTCGTCCTGATCCCGCTGGTCGTCTTTTGCGGCGCGCTTGCCGGCGGGCTGGTCATGCTCGGGCCGACCTTGCTCAAGACCCGGCTCGGCGTCGACGAGGTGGTCACCACCCTTTTGCTCAACTTCGTCATCCTGCTCTTCGTGCAGATGATGCTCGAAGGGCCGATGAAGGACCCGATGGGCATGGGCTGGCCCCAGTCCGAACCGATCCTGGACGCGGCCGCCCTGCCGAAACTGATGGCCCGCATGCGCATCCATGGCGGGCTGATCATCGCCCTGGTCGCGGCCATCGGCGTCTATCTCCTGCTGAAACGCACCGTCTGGGGCTTTGAAATCCGCGCCGTCGGCGAAAACGCCAATGCCGCCCGCCACGCCGGCATTCCGGTGACGGCAACCTTCATCCGGGTCGGGCTGATCTCCGGCGCGCTCGCCGGTCTCGCCGGCGTCGGCGAGGTCGCGGGTCTCAAGGGCTATCTCACCGCCGATCTCTCGCCCGGCTTCGGCTATTCCGGCATCGTGGTCGCCATGCTTGCCGGTCTCAATCCGATCGGCGTGGTGGTCGCCGCCCTCTTCATCGCCAGCATTTTCGTCGGAGCGGATTCCATGTCGCGCGCCACCGGCGTTTCCAACTACCTGGCGGACCTGATCGTCGCCATGGCGCTGATCTCGGTGCTGGTGTCCGGCCTGTTCTTGCGGTTCCGGATCCGCCTCGTCGGCCGGAGACACGCGGAAGGAGCGGCGAAATGAGCGATATTCTCGACATTCTCCTTGCCGCCAATTTCTGGGCCGCGGCCCTTCGCATCGCCACGCCGCTGATCTTCGGCGTGATCGGCGCCCTCGTCTGCGAGCGGGCCGGCGTGCTCAATCTCGGCATCGAGGGGATCTTCACCGCCGGCGCCATGGCCGGCTGGATGGCGGTCTGGCTCGGCGCGGGCCTTTGGGGCGGCGTCCTGGTCGCAGCGCTTGCCGGGGGCTTCTTCGGCCTGATCCATGCGATCCTGACCGTGCCGCTGGGCCTCTCCCAGCACGTGTCGGGCATCGGCGTGACGCTGTTCGCCACCTCGCTCAGCTATTTCATCTACCGCACCGCGCTGCCGGACGTGTCCTCGCCGCCGCGCATCGAGGCGTTCAAGCCGCTCGACATTCCCCTCCTCTCCGACCTGCCCTTCATCGGCCCGGCCCTGTTCCAGCAGACGGCGCTGACCTTCCTGGCGCTCGCCGTCGTCGCGGCCACCGCCTTCGTGCTCTACCGCACCCCGCTCGGACTGGCGATCCGGGCGGTCGGCGACAACCCGTCGGCGGTGGAATCGCAAGGGCTGTCGGTCTACGGCCTGCGGATCGGCGCCGTCGTCGCCGGCTCGGCGCTGATGGCGCTCGGCGGCGCGTTCCTGACCATGTCCGCCTTCGACGCCTTCTTCTTCGGCATGGTCAACGGCCGCGGCTGGATCTGCATCGCGCTCACCGTGTTCGCCTCCTGGCGCCCGGGCAAGGCCCTGCTGGGCGCCCTGCTCTTCGGCGCCTTCGACGCCTTCCAGGTGCGGCTGCAGACGGAGGTCGGCAGCTTCATTCCCGGACAGGTGTTCCTGATGATGCCCTATCTCCTGTCGATCGCCGCCCTTGTGCTGGTGGCACGCAAGGCGGATTATCCGCGCGCGCTGCTCGTGCCCTATTTCCGCGGCCAGCGCTAGTTGATGACCTGAGAGGAAGCCCCGCATGAGCCTCGATCTGCTGATCAGGAACGCGAACCTTGCCGATGGCCGCACCGGCGTCGACATTGCCTGCGAAGCCGGCCGGATCACCGCTGTCGAGCCGGGCATCACGGCGGAGGCGGCGCGCGTCATCGATGCCGGCGGCCTGCTGGTGTCGCCGCCCTTCGTCGACTGCCACTTCCACATGGACGCGACGCTCTCTCTCGGCCTGCCGCGCATGAACGAGAGCGGCACGCTGCTGGAGGGCATTGCGCTGTGGGGCGAACTCAAGGAGATCCTGACCGTCGAGGCGGTCATTGAACGGGCGCTGCGCTACTGCGACCTCGCCGTCAGCCAGGGGCTTCTGGCGATCCGCAGCCATGTGGATGTCTGCGACGACCGGCTGACCGGTGTCGAGGGACTGCTGGAAGTCAGGGAGAAGATCGCGCCCTACATCGACCTCCAGCTGGTCGCCTTTCCGCAGGACGGGCTGTTCCGCTCGCCCAACGCGGAAAGGAACCTGCTGCGGGCGCTCGACATGGGCGTCGACATCGTCGGCGGCATTCCCCATTTCGAACGCACCATGGAGGACGGCGCCCGTTCGGTGAGATGGCTGTGCGAAATCGCCGCCGACCGCGGACTGATGGTCGACCTCCACTGCGACGAGACCGACGACCCGATGTCGCGCCACATCGAGACGCTCGCCTTTGAGACACAGCGGCTGGGGCTGCAGGGCCGCACCGCCGGCTCCCATCTCACCTCCATGCATTCCATGGACAACTATTACGTCTCGAAGCTGCTGCCGCTGATGGCCGAGGCGGAAGTGCATGCCATTGCCAATCCGCTGATCAACATCACGCTCCAGGGGCGCCACGACACCTATCCGAAGCGGCGCGGCCAGACCCGGGTTCCTGAAATGCGCGGCTACGGCATCAACGTCGCCTTCGGCCACGACTGCGTGATGGACCCCTGGTATTCCATGGGCTCGGGCGACATGCTCGAGGTCGCCAGCATGGGCCTGCATGTGGGCCAGATGACCAGCCGCGAGGCGATGCGCTACTGCTTCGACTGCGTGACCACGCACCCGGCGAAGATCATGGGGCTGGAAGGCTATGGCGTCGACAAGGGCTGCAAGGCGGATTTCGTGCTCCTGCAGGCGCGCGACACCATCGAGGCGGTCCGGCTGAAGGCGACCCGCCTCGCCGTGGTCAAGGGCGGCAAGGTGATCGCGGAGACGCCGCCGCGTGTCGCCGCGCTCTCCCTGCCGGGCCGGCCGGAGACGGTCGATCCGTCGGCCTATGCGCCGCGGGCGAATTAGACCAGCGACATAAGCCGGCCGAGCTTAATGGCCGGCTGTCAGGCTGCAGACAAAGCTCTCCCCTCACCATAGTCGCCCCGGCCAAGCGATAGCGCGAGCCGAGGCCGGGGAGGCAAAAGCTTCTCTATTTCAATGGAATAAAGGTAACGAGCACCTCGGCTCGCCGGTCCCGGATCTTCGCTGACGCTTCGTCCGGGACGGCCAAATCAGGGTTTGTCATCTACCTCAACCGGCCGAAGTCTAACGGCCGGCTGTCAGGCTGCTCAGTTGCCGGACCTGAGACGCGCGAGAATTTCCTCGGCAATATCCTGACGCACCTTGCCGAGGGCCTTCAGTTCGCCGGCAACCTTGTCGATCTCGTCGCCCACGGCGCCGACCATCAGGGCGACGTTCTGGGCATGGAGCGCCATATGCCCCTTCTGGATCCCGGTCGTTGCCAGGGCGCGCATGGCGCCGAAGTTCTGCGCAAGGCCGACGGCGACGATGATGCGGGCCAGTTCATCGGCGGCCTTGACGCCGAGGATTTTCAGGTTGGCCTGTGCAGTCGGGTGGATCTTTGTGGCGCCGCCAATGAGCCCGACCGCGATCGGCATTTCCAGGATGCCGACGAGGTTGCCGTCGCCGTCCTTTTCCCAGCGGGTCATGGAGCGGTAGCGGCCGTCCCTTGCCGCATAGGCGTGGGCGCCGGCCTCGATGGCGCGGGTGTCGTTGCCGGTGGCAAGCACCACGGCGCTGACGCCGTTCATGATGCCCTTGTTGTGGGTTGCTGCGCGATACGGGTCGGCATCGGCAAAGTAGTAGGCCGACAGCATGTCGTCACGCACCTGTTCGCCGCCGATTTCATCCAGCGGCCACACGGCACGCACCCGCGCGACACGCCGGTCGGCCAGGTTGGTCAGGATGCGCAGCAGACTGCGGGCGCCGGTCCATTCCTCAAGCTTCGGCGCCAGCGCCTCGGCCATGCTGTTCACCGCATTGGCACCCATGGCGTCGCGGGTGTCGACGATGATGTGAACAACGGTCATCGGACCTTCGGCGCTGTCGATCACCCGGATATGGAGATCACGGAAACCGCCGCCGAATTTCAGCAGCAGCGGATCGGTCTCGTCGCAGATCGCCTTGATCTCGTCGAAGCGCTCCAGCACCTTCAGACGCACGTTCTCCGGATCGCTGGCGCCCAGCAACTGGATCTGCGCCGCCATGACCGGTCCGCTGGTCGAGGTCTGGAAACCGCCGGTGGACCGGCAGCGCTTGGCGGAATTGCAGACGGCGGCAATAACGGAGGATTCCTCGGTCGCCATCGGCACGAGCACGTCCCGTCTGTCGACGATCATGTTGGTGGCGACGCCGACCGGGATCGCCATGCTGGAGATCGCGTTTTCGACCAGCCGGTCGGCCAGCTCGATCTGGCCGGAAGCCGCATCGGCGAGACTGGCCACGGCCTCGTTGTCGAGACCCGCCTGACGCGCCACGGCCTGCAGCCGGGCGTCCGGGCTCATCTTGTGAAGGCCTTCAATACGGGACGATTTGACGTCGCTCATCGGATGTCCTGTCGGTAGTAGCTAGTTGATCATGGTTTGGGGCAGCCAGAGCACAAGCTCCGGGAAAAGCGCGCAGATCAGAATGCCGAGCGCCTGAAGAAGGATGAACGGCACGATGGCGCGGTAGACCGTGCCCATGCCGATCCCCGCCGGCAGAACGCCTTTCATGTAGAACAGCGTGTAGCCGAAGGGCGGGGAGATGTAGGCCATCTGTGCGGACACCAGAAACAGGATGCCGAACCAGAGCCGGTCGAAGTCGAGAAAATCGATCACCGGCAGGAAAACGGGCACGCACAGGAGAATGATGCCCATCTCGTCCAGGAACATGCCCAGGAAGAACAGGATCGCCAGCATGACCGCCAGGACCACCCAGGGGCTGGCATCCAGGTTCTGGATGAAGGAGAGCAGGAAATCCGCACCGCCGGTTCCGGTGAAGATGGCGACGAAGGCGCGCGCACCGATGGTGATCCACAAGATCATGGTGGTGACCTTGACCACGTCCATCGCAACGCCGGAGACAAGCTCCCAGCCAAGGCGCCGCTCGACCGCGGCCGACAGGAACGCCAGGGCCACGCCGACGGCGGCGGCTTCGGTCGGAGTGGCGACCCCCATGTAGATGGTGCCGAGCACGCCGACGATGATGAAGAGCGGCAGGACGAGCGACTTCAGCGAGGCAATCCGCTCCGCCCAGGTCGCGATCCCCTCCTCCGCCGACGGGCGCGGGGCAACCGACGGGTCGAGCGCGGAGCGGAGCACGATATAGCCGATGTAGAGCGAGGCCAGCATCAGCCCGGGCACGACGCCGGCAATGAACATCTGCCCGATGGAGGCTTGCGCCGTCACCGCATAGACGATGGTGATGACCGAAGGCGGAATAAGAATTCCGAGCGTTCCGCCGGCGCAGATCGTGCCGATCGCGAGTTCCGGACTGTATTTCCGCTTCAGCATGGACGGCAGGGCCAGCATACCCATGGCGGCAACCGCCGCACCGACGATACCGGTCATGGCGGCGATGATCGTGCAGATGGCGATGGTGCCGACCGCAAGGCCGCCGGGCAACCGGCGGGACCAGAGTTCCATCGCCTTGTAGAGGCTTTCGATCACGCCTGAGCGCTGCAATACGCTGGCCATCATGACGTAGAGCGGGATCGCCAGAAGCGCTTCCGAGGTCATGGTGGCATAGAGATTGAGCACGGTGACGGTCAGCGCCGCCGGCCCCCACAGGACAAGGGTGAAGACCAGCGCCAGGGCGCCGAGGGTGAAGGCCAGCGGAACCCCGGTCAGAAGAAGCCCGACGAGGCTGGCGAACATGACGACGAGAACGAGTTCCGAACTCATGCTTCGGCCCCGATCTCACCGGAATCCTCGCCGCGCGCGGCCCGGATGCATTCGACCAGCGCCTGGGCAAACAGCAGGGCGAAGGACAGCGGCACGATGAATTTCAGCCACCAGATCGGCGGATTCCAGGCGGAGAAGCTGGTTTCGCCCAGGCCGTAGGCATTCATCGCGAGGGGCCAGCTGACCACCGCGAAGACGCCGGCGAAGACAGCAACGACGAGATGGGTGAAGATGCCGGCGATCAAATGGGGGACACCGCTCAGCTTGGCACTGAAGATGTCGACCGCCACGTGTCCCTTGAGATGCAGCAGATAGGGTCCCGCGAGCATGAAATGCGGACCGAACACCAGGGTGCTGGCCTCCATCGCCCAGACGGTCGGCGCATCGAAGGCATACCGCGCGACGACTTCGTAGAGAAGCATCGGCACCACGGCGAAGATCGCAGCGGCGGCGATCATGAACAGGATCCGGTTCACACCGGTGATAAAGACGCAGACTGCGTTCATGAGGGTCGCGGCCAGCCCGTTTCGGTTTTCAGACAAAAGGGGCAGACGGCGCATCCGGCACCGCCTGCCCAGGGGGGAGGAAGCAGGGTCAGATCAGTCCCAGGGACGTCATGAAGTCGATCTGTCCGTCGACCACGCGGGTCGCCAGCTCGTCACCCTTGGTGGCCTTCTTCCAGGACTCGACCGCCTTGACGCGCGTCTCGGCAACGTCGCTCTCGTCGAGGCGGATGATTTCAACCTCCTGCTCCTTGTATTTCTTCAGCACTTCGGCGTTCTGGACGATGATGTGCTGGCGCAGGGAGCCGGAGATTTCACGGGCGGCCACGGCGAGTGCCGCCTTGTAGGCGTCCGGCAGGCCCTGATATGCCGCCTGGTTCGCGACATAGCTGGTCGCCGTCGTCGGCTGATGGACACCCGGAAGAATGATGTATTTGGCGACTTCGCCGAGACCGGCTTCGTAGTTCGCCGTCAGGTCGCCCCGGTCGGCAAAGTCGATCAGGCCCTTTTCAAGGGCCGTGTAGACCTCGGCCGTCGCCATCGGCGTCACCGCGACACCCAGATCGCCCATCACGGCAGCCGCCAGGCCGACGAAACGGCCCTTCTTGCCAGCCATGTCGGCGATGCTTTCCATCCGCACCTTCGAATGGATCGGCTCCTCGCCGTAGACGGTCGGAGCGATGTAGAACAGTCCCGCCTTCGCATAGGCCTCGCGCGCCAGGTCCAGGCCGCCAAGCTCATAGAACCAGGCTTCGTACTGGTCCGGATCCGGGAAACCGAAGGGAATGGTCGAGGTGAAGGCGAAGGCCGGGATCTTGCCGGCTTCATAGCCGTCGAAGGTCTTCATCATCTGGAACGCGCCGCCGCGAACCGCATCGAAGGCCTGGTTCGCGGGAACCAGCTGGCCGGCGGAAAACAGGTTGATCTTGAAATTGCCGTCCGTCAGCTCGGCGACCCGGGCAACGAATTTCTTCTCGAACTCGTAAGGCGTGGTGCCCGCATCCCAGAGCGCCTGCATGCGCCATTCGACGGTTTCCTGCGCCTGCGCGACAGCCGGTGCCGCCAGAGCAGCTCCACCGAATGCGGTTCCGACCAGCAGGCGACGCCTATTCACTTCCGTCATGTTGTCCTCCCAAAGAACAGTGTTATTAGTCGATTGGTCTAATCTGTCCTAAAATTTATTGGGACAATCAAGGGACAGTTGGGGCTGATTCTTCAGACACTGTACCAGAAAATTCGGGGGGACAATTTCTGATGAAGGACGGATCGAAACGCATGTCGCGCGTCGACCGCATCGTGGAGAAGGTCGCGGTCATGCTGGAGGCCGGCGCCTACAAGACCTTCGAGCGACTGCCGTCGATCCGACAGGCCGCGCGCGAGCACGGCGTCTCGAAAAACACCATGGCCGAAGCCTATGACCGGCTCGTGGCCCGGGGCCTGCTCGAGGCCCGGGCGGGGTCCGGGTACTACATTGCCCAGTTCAAGGTTCCCGATCCCGCGCCGCCCGCACCCCATGTCGCGGCAGCCGTGGATGCGGTTTCCCTTCTGCGCGAACAGCTCGACCAGCATTACGAGGTGAGGCCGGGCGACGGGCGCCCGCCCGCCTTCTGGATGGAAGGATCGGAGCTTAGGCGCCATTTCGCCCATGCAAAGGCCCCTTATCCCGACGCCATCAACTTCGGCTACGGCAGCCCGTGGGGATACTCATCCCTGCGCGAACGGTTGCGCGTGCTGCTGCTGGAACGGTCCATTTCCGTCCAGCCCGAGGGACTGCTCCTGACCCACGGGGTCAATCACGGGCTCGACCTGATCATCCGGCACCTGATCGAACCGGGCGACACGGTCTTTGTTGACGATCCCGGCTATTATCCCCTGTTCGCCAAACTGACCTTCGCCAAGGCGGAAATTGTCGGCATCAAGCGAAACCACGACGGACCGGACCTCGAAGACCTGACGGCCAAGCTGGCCGTCCACCGGCCGAAAATGTTCGTGACCCAGTCCCATGCGCATAATCCGACCGGAAGCTCGCTATCGCCGGCCTGCGCCTTCGGCCTGATGCAGATGGCGGAACGCTGGGGCTTCCTGCTGGTCGAAAACGATGCGCTGGCCGACATCCTTCCCGCCACCCTGCCCCGCCTCGCGGCTCTCGACCAGCTCAACCGGGTGCTTTACGTCGGCACGTTCTCAAAGACACTGTCGGCCGGGCTGCGCTGCGGCTACGTGGCGGGCAATCCGTCCATCGTCCGCCGGCTGAACGACATCAAGATGATCACTTCGGTCGCCTCGTCCGACCATGTGGAACGCTTCGTGTTCAACCTGATCCAGGCCGGGCACTATCTGCGTCACCTGCGCAGGCTCAAGACCCGCGTGGAAGACGCACACAAGGCAGCGCATGCCCAGATGGAGGCCCTCGGCCTGTCGGTCCGTGAAAGCGCGACGTCCGGCTTTTATCTCTGGACCGAGTTTCCCGACGGGGTCGATGAACTCGACCTGTGCCGGAAGGCTGCGGAGCAAAGCATCTTCATCGCGCCCGGGTCCGTGTTCCGGCCAAACCGGAAGGAGCGGCAACGCGCGGCCATGCGCGTCAACGTCGCCTATGGAACCGATCCGAAATTCGTCTCGTTTCTGGAGAATTTCCTGAACCGGAAATGACCCCGGCTCTTCAGGACCCGAAGCGCACCTGACGGACCTGACTATTTCATCAGGACGCGCGCCGCAGCATTGCGGGCATGATCGGCGACGCTCGGATCGCGGGTGATCAGGGCGGCGACAATGGCTCCGTCGATCAGGAGCGCCAGTTCGTGGGTGAGTCCTTCCGGATCGGAGGGCCGGGCGTCCTTTGCCAGTTCCCGGATCTTGTCCAGAACCACGGACTTGTGGCGGAGCGCGATGTCCCGCAGGCGATCGTCGTCCTTGTCGTGCTCGCCGACCGCGTTGATGAAGGGACAGCCGAAGAAATTCTCCTCGCAGAACCAGCGCTTCAGCACGTCGAACAGGTTGACCAGCTTGTTGGTCGCGTCGCCCGGGATGGCATCCACTTCCGCCACGAACCAGTTGCGCCAGAGTTCGCCTTCCCGCTCCAGAACCGCTTCGACCAGACCCTCCTTGGAGCCGAAGGCCTTGTAGAGGGTGGTCTTGGCGGTACCGGCGGCGGCGACTACCGCATCGACCCCGGTCGCGTTGATCCCCTGACGGCAAAACAGGTCGGAGGCCGCGAGCAGAAGGCGTTCACGCGCAGCGCCGCCACGTCCGTCCGCGGCCTTTTCCAGTTCCATGACAGTCGCCAATTCGGCCCCCAAAAGAATACAGATCTGTATTCCCTTCCTAACGCAACGCGTCTTCGATTGCAATCTGCCGAAGCTGCATCCGGCGACACCGACGAAGGTGCACACGAAGTACACCCGCCCATTAAATGGGCTGTTTTTCGAGCAATCGCGCGCATTATGTGCACCGCAGCAGACGCATAAAACTGACCCGAATTGAAATTCCGGTTAAGATTCAAGGCGCCGGGCACCATTTGCCAGTTTGGCACGATCCGTGCAAATCCATCGAAAAGAAAACAGAACGGTTTGTTTCCTTTTCGAGGAGCTTGGTAGTGAAGGGCGCACATATAAAGGCAACGGGGATCTCCCACACATACCGGCGCGGGGCCACCAAGGCCCTGGACGGTATCGACCTGGAGATCCGGCCCGGCGAGGCGATTGCCCTGATCGGCCGCTCCGGTTGCGGCAAGTCCACCCTGCTGCACATCCTCTCCGGCCTGTCCCAGGCCAGCGAAGGCACGGTTTATGTCGACGGAGCGCTGGTCACCGGCCCCTCGCCCAGCCGGGTGATGATGTTCCAGGCGCCGAGCCTCTATCCGTGGATGACCGTGGAGCAGAACGTCGCCGTCGGGCTCAAGTTCAGCGGCCGGATGCGCGAGGCGAAGACGCGGGTCCCGGAAATGCTGGAGCTTGTGGAGCTCGGCTCCTATGCGAAGCGCAATGTCCAGGACCTGTCCGGCGGTCAGCAGCAGCGCGTCGCGCTGGCCCGCTCCCTGGTCCTCAACCCGCAGATCCTGTTCCTCGACGAACCGCTGTCGGCGCTCGACGCCTTCACCCGCCATGCCCTGCAGCGGGACATTCGCCGCATCGCCGCGGAAATGGGCATCACCCTGGTGCTGGTCACCCACGACATCAACGAAGCCGTGATGATGGCCGACCGGGCCCTGGTGATGAAGGCCAACCCGGGCCGGTTCTCGGCCGAGGTCGCCATTCCGATCAAGGGTGACAGGTCTCCTTCAAGCCACGAATTCGCGACCGCCAAGGCCGCCCTGGTCGAAGCCTACGAAGGCGCGGCCGGGCTCACCATGGCCGAAACCGCTGCGCCCGGCCGGCTTCAACCCGCAACCGAAACCGCTCCGGCACGCGTGCGGGCCATCAAGTGAATGAACCCACCTTCCAGAGAAAATCACCTTCCAGAGACAAGGGGAATGACATGGTCGACAAGAAGCAAGGACAGGCAGACGGCAGCAACACCGGCAACCTGGATTGGGATGACGAATACGTCCCGAGCGATTTCACCCGGCGCCAGACGCTGGACATGTTCGCAGCCGGCGGCCTGATGGCGGCCCTCGGCCCGCTCATCGGCGCCATGAATTCACCGGCATTCGCCGCCGCCGACGACGAGATCGTGCGCATCGGCTATCTGCCGATCACCGATGCCACCGCGCTCCTGGTCGCCCACGGCATGGGCTACTTCGAGGACGAGGGCCTGACCGCCGAGCGCCCGACCCTGATCCGCGGCTGGTCGCCGCTGGTGGAAGGCTTCGTTTCCGGCAAGTTCAACCTGGTGCACTTCCTGAAGCCGATCCCGGTGTGGATGCGCTACAACAACAATATCCCGGTCAAGCTGATGGCCTGGGCCCACACCAACGGCTCCGGCCTTGTCGTCGGCGGCCATACCGACATCACCGACTTCACCCAGCTCGGCGGCAAGCAGGTTGCCGTTCCCTTCTGGTACTCCATGCACAACATCGTGCTGCAGTATGCCCTGCGCCAGTCGGGCATCAAGGCGGTGATCAAGGGCGAAGGCGAGCCGCTGGCCGCAGACGAATGCAACCTGCAGATCCTGCCGCCGCCGGAAATGCCGGCCGCCCTCGCCAGCCGCAAGATCGACGCCTACATCGTCGCCGAACCGTTCAACGCGCTCGGCGAGATCAAGGCCGGCGCCCGCATGCTGCGCTTCACCGGCGACGTGTGGAAGAACCATCCGTGCTGCGTGATCTGCATGCATGAGCAGGCAACGACCGAAAAGCAGGAATGGACCCAGAAGGTCATGAATGCCGTGGTCCGCGCGCAGATCTACGCCTCCAACAACAAGGCGGAAGTCGCGCGGCTGATGTCCAAAGACGGCGAAGGCTATCTGCCGATGCCGGCCAAGGTCGTCGAACGGGCCATGACGCTTTATTCCGACGACGCAGCCTACATGGAAACCGGCGCAATCAAGCATGCCGAAAGCTGGGGCAACGGCCGGATCGATTTCCAGCCCTGGCCTTATCCGTCCGCGACCAAGCTGATCGTCGAGCAGATGAACAACACGGTCGTCGGCGGCGACAAGACCTTCCTGGACAAGCTGGACCCGCAGTTCGTGGCCGACGACCTGGTCAACTACGACTACGTCAAGGCGGCGCTGGAAAAATATCCGGAGTGGAAGAACGACCCGTCGGTCAATCCGGGCGACCCCTTCAACCGTGAAGAGGTCCTGGAACTGTGACCCGGTCACCGCAACTCGCCATGGAACCGCCGGCCCTGCCGGCGGAGACCCCGGAGGAAGACGGCGTGCAGGCCGCGCCGTCGCCGTCCGGGCGGGCCAGGCACCTGGCCGCCATGGCGGAGAGTTTCCTTTATGCCCTGGCCGGCATGGCGCTGTTGCTCGTGCTGTGGTGGCTGGGCGGCAAGATGGTGGAAACCAACCCGAGGATGTTCGCCTTCGCGGACTTCGCTCCGGGTCCGACGTTTGTCCGCCTGTTGGAGATGCTCGGCAGCGGCGAGGCGGCCCGGATGACGGGTCCAAGTCTTTACCGCGTCGGTTTCGGCCTTGCCTGGGCGGTCGCGGTCGGCGTGCCGATGGGGATCCTGGTCGGCTGGTTCGGCAAGTTCGGCAAGCTGACCAACATTCCCTTCCAGTTCCTGCGCATGATCTCGCCGCTGTCCTGGATGCCGATCGCGGTCATGGCGTTCACGACCTGGGACGGGGCCATCGTGTTCCTGATCGGCATCGCGGCTGTCTGGCCGGTGCTGTTTGCAACCGCGGCCGGGCTGAAACGGGTCGACCCGTCCTGGTTCAAGGTCGCCCGCAATCTCGGCGCCCGGCCGTGGCACATGCTGTTCACGATCATCCTGCCCGCGATCTCGCAGGACATCCTGACCGGCGTCCGCCTGGCGCTCGGCGTCGCCTGGATCGTGCTGGTTCCCGCCGAATACCTCGGCGTCACCTCGGGCCTCGGCTACGCCATCAACGACGCCCGCGACACCCTCGAATACGACCGTCTGGCGGCCACCGTCGTCATCATCGGCATCATCGGCTTCGGCCTCGACTTCCTCTGCCAGCGCGCCATCGCACGGCTCAGCTGGCACCGAGAGGATTAACCCCGAAGGGCCCGCTCCCGCAGGCCTCAGCAAAGGAGAGAGAAATGTCCAGCCAACCCGCAACCGCCCTGACCGGGTGTCTTGCACCGATCGACAAAGGCGGTCTGGAAGACCTGATCGAAAAGGGCAAGGCCGATCCGAAAGCGGTCAAGACGCTCAAGTGCAAGACCGTGGCGGAAGGCCGTTTCCGGCACGCCAACTACATCCGCGACCTGCAGCCCTACATCGTTGACGAACCCCCGGGACTGCTCGGCGACGACACCGCTCCGAACCCCTCGGAAGCCTCTTTGGCGGCGCTTGGCTCCTGCATCGCGGTCGGCCTGCATGCCAATGCCGTTCACCGCGGCATCACCATCAACTCGCTCGAAGTCGAGCTGGAAGGCGACCTGAACATCACCGCCGTCTGGGGCACCGGCGACGTCAGCGAAAAGCCGGTCGGCTTCACCGACGTGCGCATCATCGTCCACATGGACGCCGACGCGCCGCAGGAAACCATCGACGAGCTGATCGCCCACGTCTGCCAGTGGTCGCCGGTGTTCAACACCTTCTCGCGTCCGGTGAACATGGTCGCGCAGTCGGCCTGACACGTCTGTCCGCCCCGTCCAGCGGGGCGGACGTCCACCAGGAGGGGCCAAACGGTTTAGGAGCTGAAAAATGAACGTACAGGTACAGCCGACGGAACCGGCTTTCGAAGAGCCGGTGAACATGATCGAGCAGGTGGCACAGCTGGCTCGGAAGGACCTCGCCCCCCTGGTCCACGACATCGACCTGAAGGGTCATTACCCGGAAGGGTTCATGCGGGCCCTCGGGACCGCCGGAGCCTATTCCGCCCACGCGCCGATGACCGGCAGCGGCGGTTTCGACATCGAAACAGCGGTGCGCGCCATGTCGGCGGTCAGCGAGCACTGCCTGTCGACCGGCTTCTGCGTCTGGTGCCAGGACGCGCTCGCCTGGTACATCGCCAACAGCGACAACGCGACGCTCAAGAGCACCATCGGACCGAAGCTCGTGACCGGTGAGGCGCTCGGCGGCACGGGTCTGTCCAACCCGATGAAGACCCTGTTCGGCATCGAACGGCTGAAGCTGAAGGCGGAGCGGGTTCCGGGCGGGTTTTCCGTCACCGGCATGCTGCCGTGGGTGTCCAATCTCGGCGACGACCACTATTTCGGCATCGTCTTCTCCCTGCCCGGCGAGAACGACCGGATGGTCATGGCCGTGGCCGACTGTTCGGCCGACGGCGTCAAGATCGTCGCCAACGACGAATTCGTCGCCCTCGACGGCACGCGCACCTTCGCGATCCAGTTCCGGAAGGCCTTCATCCCGGACGCGCATGTGCTTGCCGACCCGATCGACAGCTACATCCCGAAGATCCGCGCCGGCTTCATCCTGCTGCAGGCGGGCATGGCCTTCGGCCTGATCCGGAACTGCATCGACCTGATGGAACAGGCCGGCGGCTCGCTCAGCCACGTCAACTGCTTCCTGCCCGACCAGCCCGCCGACTTCCGCGCGCAGCTCACGGCGATGGAACAGGAGGTCTACGAGCTGTGCAAGACGCCGTTCGATCCGTCGAAGGAGTATTTCGTGCGGGTGATCAAGGCACGCCTGGCCGCGGGCGATGCCTCCGTCGCGGCCGCCCACAACGCCATGCTCCACTGCGGAGCGCGCGGCTACGTCAAGCGCGGCGCCGCGCAGCGCCGTCTCCGCGAAGCCTATTTCGTCGCCATCGTGACGCCTGCCACCAAGCAGCTGCGCAAGATGCTGGCGGATCTCGGCGCGGCCTGAAGACGCCCCGCCGCAAAAACAAGCGAAATGCCAATCGCTTGAACAGAGGGGGCCGGCCCTTCCCCGGCCGTCGGAGTGGAAAGGACAACAGACATGACGGACAAAAGCCTGATTTCACCGGCTGAGCTGGAAAGCCTGGCGCAATCGGAGCCTTGCGTGATCATCGACACGCGGGCACCGGAAGCCTTTGCCGCCGGGCACATCCCCGGCGCGGTCAATCTGCATGACATCTTCACCTACCTGGCGACCTCCTCGCCGGAAGGCATCGTCGAACTCAGGGACAAGTTCGCCGAGGAATTCGGCTCGGTCGGCCTGTCCGGTGCTGAAACCGCGGTCATCTACGAACAGTCGATGAACACCGGCTTCGGCCAGTCCTGCCGCGGCTATTTCCTGCTGCAGTATCTCGGCTATCCGAAGATCAAGGTGCTGCACGGCGGCTTTGCGGCCTGGACCGAGGCCGGTCTTGCCGTTTCCACGGAAGCCGCGGCTCCCGAGCCGAAGACCTTCCCGATGACGGACGCCGGCAAGGATCTGATGATGGACGCGGCGGCCATGCTCGACGCGGTCAAGGATGCCGCCGTGGTCAAGCTCGATGTCCGCGACATCGACGAATGGATTGCGGAAAGCTCTTCGCCCTACGGCAAGGACTTCTGCCCGCGCAAGGGCCGCATTCCCGGCGCCAAGTGGCTCGAGTGGTACCGGATGATGAAGCCGACGCCGGCCGGCCCGATGCTCAAGAGCAAGGAAGAAGTGCTCGCTGAATGCGCGACCGTCGGCATCACGCCGGATACGCCGGTCGCCCTCTACTGCTTCAAGGGCGCGCGGGCGTCGAACACCTACCTGGCGCTCAAGGAAGCCGGGGTGAAGGACGTGAAGATCTATTTCGGGTCCTGGAACGAATGGTCCCGCGATCCGTCGCTGCCGATCGAGGAAGGCCTGCCCTACTAGGGCCGGCTTGACACCCGCATGGGGCGCATATGCAGCCGCGCCCCATGCGCCTCTTTCCCGACATCACGCGCAATCGAAACAGTAACGACCCATGACGGACCCTATCCTCATCGTCGGCGCCGGCCAGGCCGGCCTCAAGGCGGCCGAAACCCTGCGCCAGAAGGGCTATGACGGCGACCTCGTCCTGTTCGGCGACGAGGCCTTCCTGCCCTATCAGCGGCCGCCGCTGTCGAAGGCCTATCTGAAAGGCGAAATGGACGAAGAGCGCCTGTTCCTGCGGCCGGACGCCTATTTCGAAACGGCCTCGGTCGAGCTGCGCACGCGCACTTCCGTTGCCGCCGTCGATCCGGCGGCCAGAAGCATCGGCCTTTCCGACGGCACGCGCCTGGCCTATTCCGCGCTGCTGCTTGCGACCGGCACAAGGGCCAGACGGATCCCGCTGGAGGGTGCCGGGCTTGACGGCGTGTTTTCGCTCAGGACGATGGCCGATGTCGCCGCCATCCGGGATGCGCTCGCCGTGGCGGAAAACGTCGTCATTCTCGGCGGCGGCTACATCGGCATGGAATTCGCGGCCGTTGCCGCCGGGCTCGCCAAGTCCGTCACCGTCATCGAGGCCCGCCGGCGGGTGATGGAACGCTCCGTCGCGCCTGAAATCTCCACCTATTTCCAGACCCTGCACCGGGCCCATGGCGTGACCCTGCGCCTGGAACAGAAAGTCGAGCGCCTGACCGGCGAAACCTCCGTGACCGGCGTCGCGCTCTGCGACGGCACGCAGGTGCCCGCCGACCTGGTGCTGATGGCCGTCGGCGCCGTTCCGGTCACGGAGCTTGCGCAGAGCGCCGGCCTTGCCGTCGGCAACGGCATCACCGTCGACGCCCATGCCCGCACGTCCGCGCCGGAAATCTATGCGGCCGGCGACTGCACCGAATTTCCCTCCGCGCGCTACGGCCGGTCCATCCGCCTGGAAAGCGTGCAGAACGCCATCGATCAGGCCAAGGTCGCGGCCGGCAGCATGCTCGGCGAAACGCAGGCCTATGACCCGGTTCCCTGGTTCTGGTCCGACCAGTACGACGCCAAGCTGCAGATCGCGGGTCTGTCATCCGGCTACGACCGGACCGAACTCGAAGGCGATTACGACGCGGGCCGTTTCGCCCTGAAATATTTCCTCGGCGACCGGCTGCTGGCCGTCGATACGGTCAACGCGCCGCGCGACCACATGTTGGCGCGCAAGGCGCTCGCCCGGACACATCCCGACGGCGCCCAAACACCTGAAAACGGAGACCGCGAGGCCGCCGCCTGACCACGGACGTCACTTCCCCCTTCAACCGCAGACAACCGATCTTCAAAAGGAGCATAGAAATGAGCACTACGGATCTTGCGCCCGCCCCGCTGATGACCAAGCTGGAAATGACCGAGCTGATCATGGCGGCGAAATTCGCCAGGCAGGCAAGCTGGGCCGACATCTCCAAGGCGGCCGGCATGTCCGACGTCTTCGTCGTCTCCGCCTGCCTCGGCCAGAACACCCTGCCGGCGGAAGCGGCCGGCAAGGTCGCGTCCTTCCTCGGCCTCGGCAACCGGACGAAGGACGTGGAAATCGCACTCCAGCTTCCGCCGAAGAAGGGACAGGAAGCGGAGACCGTTTCCAAGGACCCGCTGATCTACCGCTTCTTCGAGATCACCTACGTCTACGGCGACACCATCAAGGAACTGATCCACGAGGAATTCGGAGACGGCATCATGAGCGCCATCGACTTCGACCTGAAGATCGACCGGATCCCGAACCCGAAGGGCGACCGCGTCCAGGTCACCATGACCGGCAAGTTCCTGCCCTACAACCAGTGGTAAGAGCCCGGTTCACCGGAAAAGGCAGGCCAATGAGATCCGTCTCATTGGCCTTTCGTTTGTCCGGCTTCCGATGACGGCCCCGGGGGGCCCCTCCGCCTTAAAGTGTTTCGACGTTCCGGCGCATGACGCGCATGACCCGCAAGAAGGCTTCCAGGTCGTCCGGATCCGCGCCTTCGATCAACTTCTCCTCGCGCTTGAGCGCAACGGCGAGGATCTCGTCGTGCAGGGCGTAGCCGGCATCGTTCAGCCACCAGATCTTTCTGCGGGGGTCCTGCTCCTGGGCCTGAAAGTCCAGAAACCCCCGCTCGTGGAGGCGGGTCAGCGCCCGGCTGGTCGCGGCCTTGTCGAGCGACACGACACCGCAGATCCGGGAGGCCGGAATGCGCGGCTCGATCGCCAGCATGGAGACCACGCGCCACTCGACGATGCCGATGTCGAACTTTTCCAGGTAAAGCTGGGACGCCCCCCGGGACAGGGCGTTGTTCACCGACGACAGGAAATAGGGAATATAGGTCGTGACATCGACAACCGCCCGGCCCTCCCGCAGTTTGGTCGGGCGCGATTCACGCCCTTCCGGACAGGCCTTCTTCCGGCTTTTGGGAGGTGTCCGCTCAGGCGTGTGCTTGTTCATGGGCGAAGAGGCTCTTCCGTCGGCGTCAGATCGTCATGTGCAGACCGCAATCCGCCGGTGCAAATACCATTTGAGCCCGACATATCTCCCATTTTCACGGCAAAGTACACCGCGGCTTTGCCCGTTCTCCGCAATGGCGGGGCAGATCCCGGCCGACGCCGGCCGACGCCGTGATCATTGCTGGCTGTCGGGAACCTGCACGGTCAGACCGTCCATGCCCGCATCCACCGTAATCTGGCAGCCGAGGCGGCTGCCCGCCTTCAGTTCCGCGGTCGCGCATTCCAGCATCTCCGTTTCGCCTTCCGACTTTTCCGGAAGCGCGGCAATCCAGGGTTCCTCGACATAGACATGGCAGGTGGCGCACATCATCGATCCGCCGCATTCCCCGACAATGCCGTCGATACCGTTGGCAACGGCCGCCTGCATGAGATTGTCTCCTTCCTGGACATCCACTTCGGTCCTTTGTCCGGATACAGAAACATAGGTGACCTTCACCAAGGCACTCTCCCTTCTTCTTTTCTTACTTCGGGTGAAAGCGGAGCGGCATGCGGTCGAGGGCATGGATCGCGTTGTTCGGCCGCCACACCGCCTCTCCGGTCATCTCGATCGCGCCCACCTTGTCGGCGATCGCCGACAGAACCGCCTCGACCTCGGCGCGGGCGACGTTCTGACCGACACATCCGTGAATTCCGGTGCCAAACGCCAGATGACCTGTCGGACGGCGGGCGATATCGAACCGGTCCGCTTCCGGCCAGTGTTCGGCATCGAGATTGGCCGCTCCGAGCACGCACAGGATTTTCGTGTCCCTGGCGATCGCCACGCCTGAAACCTGCGTATCCACGTCCGCGGTCCGGCAGAAGGAATGCACCGGTGAAGTGTAACGCAGGGCTTCCTCGAACGCCGGCCGGGCCAGCTTCGGATCGGCCTTCAGTCGCTCGAACTGGTCCGGGAAGGTTGCCAGGCACCACAGGGCGCTGCCGATGCCGGTGACGGTGGTATCCACGCCGGCCGACAGCAGAGAGCGGACGAGCATGCCCGCTTCGTCGGGGGTCAGTTCCCCGGCATCGGCGGCGGCGTAGATCGTTGCGCCGAAGCCTTCCGATCCCAGGTTTTCACGGGCGCATTGCTCCATGATCCAGGGAACGATGTCCGGCGCCTTCGCCATGGCCGCCCGGCGCAGATCATTGTCGGGTCCGAGCGCGTTGAAGACCATCGCGCCGTAGTCGACCAATGCGCGGCGGTTGACCTGCTTCAACCCGACCGCTTTGGGAAAGACCCGCACGGGGAAGACTTCCGCCATGTCTTCGACCGCTTCGAACGTGCCCTTTTCCAGGAGTTCGTCGACCAGCCTGTCGGCCGCGGCCCGGAAGTCGTCCTTGAGCTGCGCGACCGCTTTCGGAGACAGCGCCCGGGCAATCACCGTCCGCGTTTTCGTGTGATACGGGGGGTCGACCTCAAGCACGATCGACGGCGGCCGCCAGGGCTTTTCCAGCTTGAAGTCCTGAAGCCCGACGCCGCGGGAAGAGACAAAGCGGGTATGGTCGGAAAAGACCTCCTTCGTTTCCCCGTAACGCCCGCAGGCAAGGATGCCGTAACGCGGAATATAGGCAAACGGGCCCTTGGCGCGCAGGTCCGCGTAATAGGCTTGAGGATCCGACAATATGGCCGGGTCGTAAGGATCGAAATCCCACACCGGAACGCCTTCCGGCACCTGGGGCGCGATGTGTCCCTCGATCATGGTCATGATCTTTCTCCCTTCGAATGTCTGTCACCCGGCCTGCAGGCCGACGTGCCGTTCCAGTATTTCCGGTGACCGGCGCAGGTCCGCGCACGCCGCCTCGTGAACGATTTCGCCGCCGTCGATGATCAGCGCGCGCGACGCGAATTCCAGCGCCAGCTCCACATGCTGCTCGACCAGGATGACCGTCAGACCCTGCTCGCCCGCCAGGCGCTCGAAGACGCTCATCAGCATGTCGCAGATCACCGGCGCCAGCCCTTCCAGCGGTTCGTCCAGCATCAGCACCTGCGGCTCGCACAGCAGCGCACGGGCGATGGACAGCATCTGCTGTTCGCCGCCCGACAGCTGGTTCCCGCCGTTCTTCCGCCGTTCCTTCAGTCTGGGGAACAGCTCATAGGCCTTTTCCAGATCCGTGCGGCGGCCGGCTCCCGCCAGGAGATTTTCCTCCACGCTCAGCGAGGGAAAGATGTCACGTGTCTGGGGCACCAGGCCGAGGCCGAGACGCGACCGGGCATGGGTGTCGAGCCGGGTGATCGGTTTGCCCAGACAATGAATTTCCCCGCTGTGGACCCGGGTCAGCCCCATGATCGTGGCAAGGGTGGTCGTCTTGCCGACGCCGTTGCGTCCGATCACCGCCAGGCGTTCGCCCTTCGCAACGTCGAAGCTGACGTCATTGAGCACATGGGTCGCGCCATAGCCCGCGGATATGCCCTTGAGCGACAGGACCGGATCAGTCATGGCGGGCTCCAAGATATAGGTCCCTCACCTGCGGATTCCTTGCGATCTCCGCGGGAGCGCCTTCGGTCAGCACGGTTCCGTTCACCAGCACGACGATGGAACGCGCCACCTGGAACACCAGCTTCATGTCGTGTTCGATGACCAGGACCGCGAGGTCGTCCGGCAGGGCCGCGATGGCGTCGGTGATCAAATGGGTATCGCTGGCCGGAACGCCGGCAGCGGGTTCGTCGAGAATGAGGATCCGGGGCTTCAGGGCGAGCGTCAGCGCCATTTCGACAAGCCGCTGCTGGCCGTAGGCGAGTTGCTCGACCGGGCGGTCGGCGTGACGGGACAGGCCGAAACTGTCCATGAGCGTGTCCACTTCCCGCTCGACGTCCGCCATCGAGGCGGCGGACCTGACAAAACCCCAGGAACGCCCTGCCCGCTCGATCACGGGAAGGCGCAGGTTTTCCCGGACCGTCAGCGTGTTGAACAGTGTCGTGATCTGGAAGGTCTTCGCGATCCCCGCCCTGACCCGTTTCGCCTCGGACAGATGCCGGATGTCGCGGCCATCCAGAAAGATCCCGCCGGAGGTCGGCGGCGTTATGCCGGTGATCAGATTGGCGAAGGTGGTCTTGCCGGCCCCGTTCGGTCCGATCAAAGCCTTCCGGTCCCCCGGCTTGAGATCCAGGTTGATGTCGTTTGCCACGGTCAGGCCGCCGAAGCGCTTGTTCAGACCGCGTATCTCAAGTCCGCCGGTCATGGTGCCCTCCCCGTCAGGGACCGGACCACGTCCTTCAGACCCAGCAGGCCGGAGGGGACGAAGAAGACCACGGCCAGAACCATCGCCCCGATGACGAAGAGCCAGTTGAACGGATCCACCGAGGCCGCCGTGTGGTGGACCACCATGAAGATCGCGGTGCCCAGGATCGCGCCGTAAAGACGGCCCGTTCCGCCGAGGATCAGCATGATCAGCGCTTCGGCGGACAGGGAGAAGGAATAGGCCTCAAGACTGACCAGGGAGGTGATCTGGGCGGCGAGCGCGCCGGCGATACCGGCAACGGCGCCACCGATGGTGTAGAGCACCACCAGCCGCCAGTAGACGGAGGTGCCGATCGCCGTCATCCGCGCCGGGCTTGCCTTGATGCCGCGCACGGACAGTCCGAACGGAGACGCGGTGATCACCTTCAGCGCGGCAAAGACCAGACACAGCACGCCAAGCGCGTACCAGTATCCGGTCTGGCCGATGAAATCGAACTTCAGGCTGCCGAACAGGGGCTCCATGCGAATGCCGCGCAGGCCGTCGGCTCCACCGGTGACCGGCCGTGCCTTGTTGGCGGTTTCCTGAAGGATCTGGGCGGCGGCGATCGTCAGCATCAGCAGGGTCAGGCCGTGGGCCCGCATGACGACCAGCGCCGAGAGAAACGCGATTGCCGCGCCGGCAAGCGCCCCGACCAGAAGTCCGGCTACCGGGTCCGCCCAGACATGGATCGCAAACAGGCCGGCGGCATAGGCGCCGGTTCCGTACATGGCCGCCTGCCCCAGCGTGGCGATGCCGCCGTAGCCGAGAACCAGATCCAGCGAGAGCACCAGGATCATCATGATCAGGATGCGGGTCAGGAACGCCAGATCATAGGGAAACAGGAAGAAGGCACCGACGGCCGCAGCCAGAAGTGCGGCATCCGCCACGCGCCGCTGCGAGAAAAACCCGCGCCTGCCGGATCGAACCCGTGCCGTTTCGGTGAGGCCCATGTCACGCCCTCCCCAGGAGGCCGTTGGGGCGCACGGCAAGCAGCGCCATCACGCAGGCGAAGAAGAAGATCGTGCCGAAATCGGGGACGAGGTACCGGGATGCGGTTTCCAGGAGACCGAGCCCGAGTGCCGCCAGAAACGAACCGGTGATCGAGCCCATGCCGCCGACGGCGACGACGATCAGAAACAGCACCATGTAGCGCAGCGGATAATAGGCATCGATCGGCAAGAGTTCCGCGCCGAGAATGCCGCCGAGGGCCGCCAGTCCGGCGCCGAGGCAGAAGGTGATCGCATAGACATGGCCGGTGTTGATGCCAAGCGAAGCGGCGGCATTGCGGTTGTCCACCGCGGCACGGAGCCGGATGCCGAAACGGGTGCGCTCCAGCAGGCCGTAGAGGCCGAGGATCACCAGCACGCCCACGCCGATCACCAGCAGGCGATGCAGCGGCAGGGTGCGGAAGCCGAGATCGACCGAAACCGACAGGGACTTCGGAAGCGGGATCGCGAGCAGCGTGGATCCCAGCAGGACGTTTACCGACGCGATGATCAGGAAGGTGATGCCGATGGTCCCCAGAACCTGCTGCAATTCGCCGAAACGGTAGATCCGGCGGTAAAGCAGCCGTTCGAGCGGGATGGCGAGAGCCATGGTGGCGGCGACCGAGACCACGACGGCAAGGCCATAGGGCATGCCGGTCGCGGCCAGAAGCCAATGCATGGTCGCGCCGCCGATCAGGGCGAACCCGCCATGGGCAAGATTGATGACCCGCATCAGGCCCATGGTGACGGACAGGCCGACGGCGATCATGAACAGGATCATTCCGTAGGCGATCCCGTCCACTGCGATGTTCAAAAGCAGTGACATCAGCGTTCGTTCCGATGAGTGTCAGGGGATTTGCGGGCGGCACGTGCCGCCCGCAGGCTGCGCCTTACTGGTTCCAGCCGAGATCACCGACCGTCGCGATGACCCCTTTTTCACGGTTGACCAGGAGGCCGGTATCCGGATCGCGCTCGACCTCGCGGATGTAGACGTTCTGAATGACCGTCCGGGTTTCCGGATCCATCTTCAGAGGACCGCGCGGGCTTTCCCACTCCAGCCCCTTTGCCGCCTCGATCGCGGCCGGGCCGTCGCTGCCGGCGGCGGCCACCATCTCATAGATCAGATGGGTGCCGTCATAGGCGCCGACCGACGCCCAGTTGGCGATGGCGCCCGGGAACATTTCCGAAAGACGCGAGGTGAAGGCCGCGTTCAGTTCCGAGTCGTGCGCGCCGGAGTAGTGATAGGCCGTGGTCAGGCCGATGGCCGCATCGCCGAGCGCCTGAAGATTGACCTCTTCGGTCTCCGCCGTCCCCAGGAACTTGATACCGGCCTCGGCGAGGCCGTTTTCGTTATAGGTCTTGGTGAAGCCGAAGGTCGGGGGACCGCCGGGCAGGAAGGCGAACAGGGCGTCGGGCGCCTGGTCGCGGATACGCTGGATGAAGGGCGTGAAATCGGTCGTCGCCAGCGGCATGCGGATCGAATCGACCACCTTGCCGCCCCTGGCCTCGAAAGCGGCGGCGAATGCCTTTTCCGCGTCAATGCCCGGGCCGTAGTCGGCCACGGTGGTCGCAACCGTGCGGACGCCCTGATCATAGGCCCATTCGGCCATGGGGGCGGAGACCTGCCACAGGGTGTAGCTGGTGCGGACGTAGAACTCCGACTGCTTGTTGATCGCCGAGGTCGCCGCGTTGAAGATCACCGTCGGCGTTTCGGACTGGTCGATCAGGGGCGCGACGGCGAGCGCGTTGGGCGTGAAGGTGAAGCCGGCGAGATAGTCGACCTGCTCCCGGATCAGCAGTTCCTGGGCGAGCGACCGGGAATTGTCCGGGTTCGGACCGCCGACGTCCTTGTAGATGAACTCGATCTCGTGATCGCCGGCCCTGGTGCCGTGCTGATCGACATAGACCGCGATCGCTTCCTTGTACTGCTTTCCGTAAATGGCAAACGGACCGGAGAACGGCGCGATGACGCCGACCTTGATCGTGTCGGCGAAAGACAAACCGGTCCCGATGACCGAAAGCGCAAGAGCTGCGCCCGCGGCCTTCAAAAGGCTGTTCATGGATTTACCCTCCCTCTCGTGCGGGCTCCTCCTCCCGACGAGTTGTGATGTCAACACGTCAGAGCTAGCCATGAACGAGTTGCGATGTCAACTGCTTAAATTCCAATCGGATGTTTGGCGGCAGTTCCGGGCCCGATGAACGAGGAAGAATGTCTATATTGCAGATAGTTGGACAGGATATCGGCGACGGCCCCAGGGGCCGCCGCCGGTGACCGCAATCAGCCGTGGGCGATCATCACATGTCGCACGGCGGTATAGTCCTCGAGCGCGTAATGGGACATGTCCTTGCCGTAGCCGGACTGCTTCAGGCCGCCGTGGGGCATCTCGTTGACCAGCATGAAGTGGGTGTTCACCCAGGTGCAGCCGTAGCGCAGGCGGGCGGACGTCGCCATGGCGCGGGAGACGTCCTTGGTCCAGACCGACGAGGCCAGGCCGTAGTCGCTGTCGTTCGCCCAGTTGACCGCCTCGTCGACATCGGAGAAACGGGTCACGGAGACGACCGGGCCGAAGACCTCGCGGCGCACGATCTCGTCGGACTGGAGCGCGCCGGCAATCACCGTCGGCTGGTAGAAGAAGCCGTTGCCGTCATGCATCTTGCCGCCGGTGACCGCTTCCATGTGCGGCTGCTCCAGGGCGCGCTCGACGAAGCTTGCCACCCGGTCGCGCTGGCGCATGGAAATCAGCGGCCCGATCTCGTTCTGCGTGTCGTCTTCCTGCGCATAGGCGATCTGGGACACCTCCGACGACAGATCCGCCACCAGCTTGTCGTAGATCTTCGAACCGGCATAGATCCGGCAGGCGGCGGTGCAGTCCTGTCCGGCGTTGTAGTAGCCGAAGGCCCGGAGGCCGGAGACGACGGCGTCGACGTCCGCGTCGTCGAACACGATCACCGGCGCCTTGCCGCCGAGTTCCAGATGGGTGCGCTTGACGGTCTTTGACGCCGCCTGAAGGATCTTCTTGCCCGTCGCCACATCGCCGGTGATCGAGATCATGTTGACCTTCGGGTGGTTGATCAGCGCGTTGCCGACGCTCTCGCCGCGGCCGAGGACGACGTTGACCACGCCCTCCGGCAGGACATCCGCCAGGATCTTCGCCAGTTTCAGGGCCGTCAGAGGCGTCTGCTCGGAGGGCTTGAAGATCACCGTGTTTCCGCCGCCGATGGCGGGTGCGAGCTTCCAGGCCATCATCATCAGCGGATAGTTCCACGGCGCGATCGAGGCGACGATGCCGATCGGGTCGCGGCGGATCATGGAGGTGTGGCCTTCCATGTACTCGCCCGCGGCACTGGCCGGAACGCAGCGCACCGCGCCGGCGAAGAAGCGGTAGCAGTCGACGATCGCCGGGATCTCGTCATTGCGGACGGCGTTGATCGGCTTGCCGCAGTTGAGCGCTTCGAGCGCCGCGAACCCGTCGGCCTCCGCCTCGATCCGGTCGGCGATCTTCAGGAGGTAGCCGGAGCGCTCCGCAGGCGTGGTCCGCGACCAGGTCTGAAACGCCTTGTCGGCGGCCGCCACCGCGCGCTCCACCTGATCGAGGGAGGCTTCGGCCAGGTTCAGGACGGTTTCGCCGGTCCTGGGGTTGAAGATGGCTTCTTCGTGTTCCGTGCCGGCCTCGAAGTCGGCGCCGATCAGCATTTGAGTGTCCATAGTCGACCTCCGTTTGTGGGTTATTTGCCGTGGCCGGCGATCCGGTCGCCGTCGCGGGTGAGATAATAGGCGCCGAGGATCGGCAGGAATGTCACCAGCACCACCACCATGGCGACCACGTTGGTGACGGGCCGCTGGCGGGGGCGCACCAGTTCCTCCAGCATCCAGATCGGCAGGGTCGCCTGCTGGCCTGCGGTGAAGGTGGTGACGATGACTTCATCGAAGGACAGGGCGAAGGCGAGCATGCCGCCGGCCAGCAGCGCCGTCCCGATGTTGGGCAGAATGACATGGCGCAGGGTCTGGAACCCGTTGGCGCCGAGGTCCATGGAGGCTTCGATCAGCGACCCGGAGGTGCGCCGGAACCGCGCCACCGCGTTGTTGTAGACGACCACGACGCAGAAGGTCGCGTGACCGAGGACGATGGTCCAGATCGAAAAGGGAATGTCGGCGATATTGAAGGCCGAGCGCAGCGCGATCCCGGTGATGATGCCCGGCAGGGCGATCGGCAGGATGACGAGCAGCGACACGGTTTCCCGGCCGAAGAACCGGGTCCGCGCCACCGCCGCCGCACAGAAGGAGCCGAGCACGACGGCGATGACCGTGGAGACGGCTGCGACCCTGACCGACAGGGACAGCGCCTCCCAGACATCCGGCCGGTGCCAGGTCACGCCGAGCCACTTCAGCGTGAAGCCCGGAGGCGGCCATTGATAGCTCTTGTCCTCCGTCGTGAAGGCGTAGACGAAGATCAGCAGGATCGGCAGATGCAGGAACAGCAGTCCGCCGGCCGCGGCGATCTTCAGGCCGATGGGGGCTTTGGTGGTTCTGTCAGAGGGCATTGAAGGCCCCCATGCGTTTGGCGCCCCACAGGTAGAACCCCATGATCACGATGGGCACCACGGTGAAGGCGGCCGCAAGCGGGATGTTGCCGGCCGTGCCCTGGTGGGCGTAGACGGCCTGGCCGATGAAAAGCCGCGACGAGCCGACGATCTGGGGAATGATGTAGTCGCCGAGCGTCAGCGAAAAGGTGAAGATCGAGCCGGCGACGACACCGGGCAGCGCCAGCGGCAGGATGACATGGCGGAAGGTCTGGCGCGGCTCGGCGCCCTGGTCGGCGGAGGCTTCCAGAAGGCTGACCGGCACCCGTTCGAGCGCCGCCTGGACCGGCAGGATCATGAACGGCAGCCAGACATAGAGGAAGACCAGGAAAGTCCCGGTGTAGCTGACGGAGAGCGAATTGCCGCCAATGAGCGGGATCGCCAGGAAGACATCGAGCGCCCAGGGCAGGTGCAGCTTGGCGAAGATCCAGTTGAGGATGCCCTCCTTTGCCAGGATCAGCTTCCAGGCATAGACCTTGACCAGGTAGCTGGACCAGAGCGGCAGCATGACGCCCAGGTAAAACAGCGCCTTCCAGCGCCCGCGGGCATAGCGGGCGGCGTAATAGGCGATCGGAAACGCGACCACGGCCGCCGCCAGCGTGACCGAGGCCGCCATCAAAACGGTGCGCAGGATGATGTCGAGATTCGCCGGGCGCAGCAGTTCGCCGTAGGTCTTGAAGGTCCATTCGTACTGAATGAGGCCGGAGAACTCGTCGATGGAAAAGAAGCTCTGGGCGAGAAGGGCGACCAGCGACCCGAGATAGATCACGCCCAGCCACAGCAAGGGCGGCCCGAGCAGAACGGCAAGCAGCACCGAGGGCCGGCGCCAGAAGAGATCGGACAGCCTGGCGAAGGCCCCGGCGCCGGGCGGCAGGATGGCGGGCGCCAGTGCTGTCATCCGTCTCCCTCCATGAAATGCGCCGCGTCCGGGCTCCAGGCCGCGGTCGTCGATGTGCCGGCCTGGGGCACGGGCACGTGGGCCGGGACCGTCGCGGTCAGCCGGGTTCCATCGACGTCGAGCACGATCCGGTTCATGGCGCCGGTGTAGCTGTGCGAGACGACGGTTGCCGGCTTTCCCGCGGCTTCGCCGATCCGGACCGCCTCCGGCCTGAGGCTGGCCCAGCCCTTCCGGCCGGTCAGCTTCTCGGCAACGGCGGGTTCCAGGATGTTGGAGGAGCCGACGAAATCGGCGACGAAGCGGCTTTGCGGGCGCTGGTAGATCTCCTCCGGCGCACCGATCTGCTGGACCCTGCCGTGATTGAAGACGGCGATCCGGTCCGCCATGGACAGGGCCTCGCCCTGGTCGTGGGTGACGAAGATGAAGGTGATGCCAAGGGTCTGCTGCAGCGATTTCAGTTCGTCCTGCATCTGCTCGCGCAGCTTCAGGTCGAGCGCGCCGAGCGGCTCGTCCAGCAGCAGGACCTTCGGCTTGTTGACGATGGCGCGGGCCAGGGCCACGCGCTGGCGCTGGCCGCCGGAGAGCGCGCTCGGCGACCTGTCGCCGTAACCGGGCAGACGGACAAGCTCCAGGGCATCTTCCGCCGCCCTGTACCGTTCCGCCTTGCCCATGCCCCTGATCATCAGGCCGTAGGCGACATTGTCGCGCACGCTCATGTGCGGAAACAGGGCATAGTCCTGGAAGACGGTGTTCACATTGCGCCGGTAGGGCGGCACGCCCTCGGCGGTCTCGCCGAAGATTTCGATATGGCCGGAGGTCGGCTGCTCGAAGCCGGCGATCAGCCGGAGGCTGGTCGTCTTGCCGGACCCGGACGGCCCGAGCATGGCGAAGAATTCGCCCTCCCCGACCTTCAGGTCGACACCGTCGACCGCCCGCACGTCGCCATAGTGCCGGGAGACGTTTGAAAACAATACCGCTGTCTGCATGTCACATTTGCCCTGGCGCCTGCCGGAGACCGGCAGGCGGTTGTTTTATTTCCGGTGCGGCAAGGGATCAGCGGCCGCCGATCACACCGATATAGTCGGACACCCAGCGGTAATAGGGCACGCACTGGTCCTGGCTGGCGCATTTGGAAACCGGCGTTGTCCAGAACTTGATCTTCTCGAAGTCCTCCAGGCCGTTCGCCGCACAGCCTTCCGCGGTCTGCATGCCGCTGCCGTCGGTGCAGGCGGAGGGAACCGAGGGGACGGCCCCGAACCAGACCGACAGGTCGCTCTGCAGGTTGGACGACAGGGTGTGCTCCATCCAAAGATAGCTGCAGGTCGGGTTTTCCGCATCCGCATGCATCATGGTGGTGTCGGCCCAGCCGGTGGCGCCCTCTTCGGGAATGGTGGAGCCGATCGGCTGTTTCTCGCTCTGGAGCAGGCCGACCTGGAACGGCCAGGAGCCGGACGCGACGACGCCCTCGTTCTTGAAGTCGTCGATCTGGATGAAGGCGTCGTGCCAGTAGCGCGAGACCAGCTTGCGCTGCCCGCGCAACAGATCGAGCGCCGCCTTGTACTGGTCCTCGTTCAGCTCATAGGGGCTCTTGATGCCCAGTTCCGGCTTGTGCGCCATCAGGTAGTTGGCGGCATCGGCAATGTGGATCGGGCCGTCATAGGCCTGAACCCGCCCCGAGTTGGACTTGCCGTCCGGCAGGGTCATTTCCTCAAAGACCACGTTCCAGCTTTTCGGCGCGTCCTTGAAGACGTCGGTGTTGTACATCAGGACGTTCGGGCCCCACATGTAGGGCGTGCCGTAGTGGACCCCATCCACCGTGTGCCAGGCCGCCTCCTTGAGCCGGTCGTCGATCTTGGACCAGCTCGGAACCAGGCTGATGTTTACCGGCTGGACCCGCTTGCCCGCGATCAGGCGCAGGGAGGCATCGCCGGAGGCGGTGACCAGATCGAAGCCGCCCTCGTTCATCAGGGCGACCATCTCGTCGGAGGTATTGGCGGTCTTGACCTGGACCTTGCAGCCGGTCTTTTCCTCGAATTTCGTGACCCAGTCGAAGGTCTTGTCGGTTTCGCCGCGCTCGATATAGCCCGGCCAGGCGACGATGTTCACCTGACCCTCCGGTTCGCCCAGTTCGGTGATCATGTCCGCGGCCTGAACGCTCGCGCCCTGCGCGATGACGAGTGACAGGACGGAACAGCACGTAAGCAGTTTTTTCATTTGCAAGCCTACCCCTCAGAATGGATTGCCCAAGCACTTCCGTTCGGAAATTCCGGAAACCAGCTTGCGCGCCCGGGGAAGCCTTCGCAAATTCATAAATCAGAAAGTTACTATCGGAATTTCCGATAGCTTACCGATTCCGCAGCATTCTCTGCGCCTTGGCGACATTGATGAAATTGACAGTGGTCTGCTTCGGCGCGGAGCCCTTGCGCCAGACGATGCCGACCTGCACCACGGGCAAGGCGCCCGAGACGTCGCGCGATTCAATGCGGTCGCCTTCAAGCGACCACGGGCGGTAGACGAGGTCGGGAAGAATGGCGATGCCGGCGCCGGTGGCCACCAGACTGCGGACGGCCTCGACCGAGCGCGTGCGGAACGCGACGGGCGGCCTGGATCCGAGCGCGCCCAGGAGCTTGGTGGTGGCCTCCTCGATCTCGTCCAGCATCAGCATGATCAGCGGCTCGCCGGCCAGTTCGGACAGGGAAATGCTGTCGGGCGTCTCGAGCCGGTGGCCGAGCGGCAGCCACAGGCGGTAGGGAGAGACTTCCAGGATCTCCGACTGCAGCGCCATGCGGTCGCGCAGGTTCGAGACCACCATGACCGCCACATCCAGTTCGCCGCCGATCAGGAGGTGCTCCAGATATTCGCCGCTGTCCTCCGTCGCGGTGATGTCCACGCCCGGATAGGCCCTGCGGAATCGGGCCAGGATGTCGGACAGCACATAACCGGCGACGAGCGAGGTCACGCCGAGGTTGAGCGTTCCCCTGATCTCGTCCGGCTGATCGGCGAAGGCCCGGCGGGCATCGGAAACGTTGGCGAGAATATCGGTCGCATGGCGCAGGAACTGGTGTCCCTTGTGGGTGATGGTCAGGCCGCGGGAATGGCGCTCGAACAGGGTCACGCCGAGATCGCTTTCCAGTTCCTTGATCGCCTCGGTCACGGACGACTGGGAAATCGAGAACGACTGGGCAGCCCCGGAAATGGAGCCTTTTTCGGCGGCTGCGACGAAATACTGAAGCTGTCGGATCGTGAAGGACACAGGGAACTGGAGAACTGTTGCGCTGACGGCAGCTTAGCAGGCCCGGCCGGGAGCGTCAGCCGGTCTACGAAAAGAACCGCCTCGTTCCGGGGAAGGTCCGTTTCTATCATCAGGAAGGTTCTCAGCCTGTGGGTGTGCCGACCGCCGTCTTGCGTTATCCCTTCATTTTGTATACACTTGAATACACATGATGGAGGGTAGCCATGACCGTATCCTTTTCAGACTGTATGCAGGTCGCGCATTGCGAGCTTGTCACCGCCAAACAACTCCTCGACCGGGAAATCGCCGACTATCCGCCGCCCTATTCGGCCTGTGACGCCCAGTACAATCATCTGCTGGCCGAACGCAGGCGCGTCACCCGGCTGCTGCAGGAATTTTCCGCCGAGGTTCACGTTCCAACCCCGAGAGCCCCCTGAAACACATGAAGATTGCCATTCTGGACGACTATTTCGACACCCTGCGGACGCTGCCCTGTTTTGCGAAGCTGGACGGCCACGAGGTCACGGTCTTCAACGACCATGTGCAGGAAACCGGCGCGCTGGCCGACCGGCTGTCCGGCTTCGATGCGGTCGTCCTGTTTCGCGAACGGACCAGGATCACGGGCGAGCTTCTCGACCGGCTGCCGAACCTGAAGCTCATCAGCCAGCGCAGCGTCTATCCGCATGTGGACGTGGAGGGCTGCACCCGCAACGGCATTCTCCTGTGCTCCAACATGCATGCGGACACGCCGTCCTATGCGGCGGCGGAAATGACCTGGGCGCTGATCCTTGCCAGCGTGCGCCAGATCCCGGAGCAGAATGCTTCGCTGAAGGCCGGCAAGTGGCAGATGGGCGTCGGCAAGACCCTGCGCGGCCGCACCCTTGGCGTCTACGGGTACGGCCGGATCGGCAAAGTGGTCGCCGGTTACGGCAAGGCCTTCGGCATGAAGGTCAATTACTGGGCCTCCGAAGGCTCGCGCAAGCGCGCCGCCGAGGACGGCGAAACGGTCGCGTCCTCCCGGGAGGCGTTCTTTTCCGAGGCCGACGTGGTCAGCGTTCATGTGCGCATGAAACCGGAAACGAAGGGCCTGATCACCGCCGCCGACCTGGCGCTGATGAAGCCCACCGCCCTGTTCGTGAACACCTCGCGCGCGGGTCTCGTGGAACAGGGCGCCCTGCTTGCCGCCCTCAATGCGGGCACGCCCGGCTTTGCCGCCGTCGACGTTTACGACGGGGAACCGGTCACGGACCCGGCCGATCCGCTCGTGCATCATCCGAACCTCTTGGGAACGCCGCATATCGGCTTCGTCACCGAGGACGAATACGACCTGCAGTTCGCCGACATCTTCGACCAGATCGTCGCCTACGACCGGGGCGCCCCGATCAACATGATCAACCCGGAAGTCTGGAAGTAAAATCGGCCCGGCGGCAGTCCGGAATCGGTCAGCCGCCTTTTTGCTTCTTCGCGTCGCGCACCTTCAGGAGGTGGGCGATAATAGGGGCGCCGGTGATGACGGTGACAATACGGGTCAGGTGGTGGACCACCACGAAGCCGAGGTCCGCGCCGGCGATGATCGACAGGACCGTCATTTCGGCCTGACCGCCCGGCGCGAAGGCGAGGAAACCTTCCCGCTGCTCCGCGAAGCCGGCCAGGACCACGATTTCGGTGAAGCCGGCGGCCACCACCGCCAGGATCAGCACATAGACGATGCCGGACAGGACGAAGTGTTTCAGTTCGTCCAGGGTCACGCCGACATAGCCGACGCCGATCCCCATGCCGATGAAGAACTGGGCGAACAGGATGGCTTCGGCCGGGGGCCTGGAGTGGATGACCCCGGTCAGGGACAGGATCGCCGTCAGGATCATCGGCCCGAGGATCGAGGCGCCGAACAGGCCGATGCGCTCGCCCCCCTTCCAGCCGACGAAGGCAACCAGGACCATCACCGCCATTTCGTGGACCGGCAGGGAGGCCGCCGGCGCGCCGATGGGGTGGGACAGATCGGCGCCCATTCCCTGCACCAGTATGATCGGCGCGATGGACACGATCACCAGCACCCGTGTCGCATGGACAAGGGACAGGGCGCGGACATTGCCGCCGGCTTCGGCTCCGAAGATCACCATGTCCTGCAGGCCGCCCGGCATGGCGGCGTAGTAGGCGGTCGGCAGGTCGAACCTGCAGATCCTGTAGAAATAGGGAATGCCGACCAGGGCGATGACCACGATGTAGAGCGGAATGAGGGCGACCGATGCCAGCATGTGCGGCACCTGGCCGATAACGGCGGGCGTGATCGACGCGCCGACGGCAATGCCCAGGATCGTTCTGGCGCCGACGGACACCGGCCCCGCCCCGCGCAGCCGCGCGCCGAGCAGCGCCGCAATCAGGCTGCCGAGCATCGGCCCGAACAGGAACGGCAGGGGCAGGTTCAGGAAATGGAACACCGCGACCCCGGCAACCGAAATCGCAAGCGTCATCGCCTGCTGCTTCAATTTTGTCTTGTCGAATGCGAAAGCCAAGAGATCTGCTTCTCAGTCAGCGGGAAGATTGCATTCAATTGTATACTAAACACCCTTCAGCACAAGGGCAGTCACCGGGTTTTATGCCGGCGCCGCCGATTCCCGCGGGGCTATCGGCGCTCGAAAAGCAAGGTGAGACGGGCTTCCAGCGCGTGCCGGATATGGGCGCGCGCCGCCTGCTCGGCCGCGTCCGGCGAGCGCGCCTCGATGGCGGCCAGAATCAGGCCGTGCTCGACCTCGGCGCCTTCCACTCGCCCCTCGACCGTGAAGGTCGTGTCCGACAGCAGCGCGAGCGAATCGTTCAGGTCCTGCAGCATGCGGATGAGATAGGTGTTGTGGGCCGCCTCGTAGATGGCCTCATGGAAGAGCATGTTGATCCGCGCCCGTTCGGACGCATCGCTCTTCGACCTGGCAAACATCTCGGCCACGTGCTTCAGGCCGGCGACCTCGCTGGAAGAGGCGTTTTCCGCCGCAAACCGGGCGGCCGCGCCCTCCAGAACCCCGCGCATGGCATAAAGCTCCATGACCTGGGAGCGGGTGAGTTCGACGATGGTCCAGCCGCCCCGGGCGCTTTCAACGAGCCCCCTCGCCTGCAGCCGGGCAAGGGCCTCGCGCACCGGCGTCCGGCTGACGCCGAGCAGGGAGGCGATCTCGTCCTCGCGCATGCGCGACCCCGGCGGCAGCGTGCCGTTGCGGATGCGCTCCAGCAGCGCCTGATAGACCTTGCTGCCCCGGGAACTGTCTCCCCGGCCGCGTTCCTGCCGCGCCAGTGCCGTGTCCTGATCCAACATTCCGCCTCTTTCAAGGTCCGTTCCGTCACGCTGTCATAACAGCGATCCGGCATCATAGGCATAAAAACATCATCTGAAAAATTTAGTCGACATTAGTATACAAAGGTATCCTGTTTTTATATATAGGACGTGAGTTGGCCCGGAGTGCCGTTATCTCCGGCGTCCGAAGGGGAGAGCGAAATGACAGTTGAGAGCATCGACACCGATGTTCTGGTGATCGGCGGCGGCAATGCGGCGCTTTGCGCGGCCATCGCGGCCCGGCGCAAGGGCGCGAAGGTCCTGGTGGTCGAAGGCGCGCCGAAGTTCTACCGGGGCGGCAATACCCGCCACACCCGCAACATGCGCTGCGCCCACGACACGGCGACCGACACGCTGACGGGACCCTACACGGAAGAGGAATTCTGGGACGACCTGCTGCGCGTCACCGAAGGCAACACCGACGAGGCGCTTGCCCGGCACATGATCGCCAGGTCCAAGGAAATGCTGACCTGGATCACCGAACAGGGCGTGCGTTTCCAGCCGTCCCTCGGCGGCACGCTGAGCCTGGGGCGCACCAACTCCTTCTTCCTCGGCGGAGGACGGGCGATGCTGAACGCGCTCTACCTGACGGCGGAAAAGCTCGGCATCGACGTCATCTACGATGCCCCGGTGACAAGCCTTGAGATCGACAACGGCACGTTCCGCTCCGCCATTGCCAGGATCGACGGCAAGGACACGAAGATCACCGCGAAATCCCTCGTTGCCGCCGCAGGCGGTTTCGAGGCCAATATCGACTGGCTCAAGGAAGGCTGGGGCGAATGCGCGGAAAACTTCCTGATCCGCGGCACGCCCTATAACCGCGGCGACGTCCTGAAGATGCTGCTTGGCAGCGGCGTGGAAGCCATCGGCGATCCGACCCAGTGCCACGCGGTCGCCATCGACGCGCGCGCGCCGAAATACGACGGCGGCATCATCACCCGTCTGGACTGCGTCGTCTTCGGCATCGTGGTCAACCGCAACGCCGAGCGTTTCTATGACGAGGGCGAGGATTTCTGGCCGAAGCGCTATGCCATCTGGGGCCGGCTCGTAGCCGCCCAGCCGGACCAGATCGCCTATATCATCTTCGACGCCAAGTCTTTGAAGAAGTTCATGCCTTCCCTGTTCCCGCCGATCGAGGCGCAATCCATCGCGGAACTGGCGCAGAAGCTGGACCTGCCGGCGGAAAAGCTCGAGGCGACGGTGAGCGGCTTCAACGACGCGGTCCAGCCCGGCAGCTTCGATCACACCGTCTTCGACGACTGCCGCACCAAGGGGCTTGAAATCGAAAAGACCCACTGGGCCACGAAACTGGAAGACCCGCCCTACTATGCCTATCCGGTCCGTCCGGGCATCACCTTCACCTATCTGGGCACCCGCGTCGACAAGGAAGCCCGGATGCAGATGGCCGCGGGCGGCGCGGCGGAAAACATGTTTTCCGCCGGTGAGATCATGGCCGGCAATGTGCTCGGCAAGGGCTATGCCGCGGGCATCGGCATGACCATCGGCAGTGTATTCGGAAAGATCGCAGGCGAAGGAGCCGCTCAGCATGCATGCAACTGATCATCTGCAGGAAGCGGAACGGCTGATGACGGTCTGCAACTCGTGCCGGTACTGCGAGGGCCTGTGCGCCGTCTTCCCCGCCATGGAACTGCGCCGGAGCTTTGCCGACGGCGACCTGAACTACCTGGCAAACCTGTGCCACAACTGCGGCGCCTGCTACGCGGACTGCCAGTTCTCGCCGCCGCATGAATTCAATGTCAACGTGCCGCAGACACTGTCCCGGGTGCGCACCGACAGCTACCGGCACTACGCCTGGCCGAAGGCGTTCCGGCCGATGTTCGACCGCAACGGCCTTGCCATCGCGATCGTCACGGCGCTGTCCGTTGCCGGGTTCATCCTCGGTTTCGCGGTCTGGCACGACCCGTCGGCCCTGACCTCGACCACGGGCAACTTCTATAAGCTGATGCCCCATACGGTCATGGCCGGCCTGTTCGGCGCGGTCGCGCTCTACGCCGCCCTGGCGCTTGTGATGGGCTTTGCCAATTTCTGGAAGGATATCGGCGCGAGCAGCGTCGCGGCCGGGTCCGGGCTTTCGCTGCGGCAGGCGGTCAAGGATGCCGCGTCCCTGCGCTATCTCGATGGCGGCGGGGTCGGCTGCTACAACGAGGACGAACGGCCGACCGACAACCGGCGGATCTATCATCACCTCACCTTCTACGGCTTCCTGCTGTGCTTCGCCGCCACCTGCACCGGCACGATCTATCACTACGGCTTCGGCTGGGAAGCCCCCTACGGTCTTCTCTCCCTGCCGAAACTGTTCGGCATTCCCGGCGGGATCGGCCTGGTGATCGGTCCGATCGGCCTGATGAAGGCCAAGCTGACGCGGGATCCGGACATGGTCGACACGTCGAAATTCGGCATGGAGACGGCATTCCTGGCCATGCTGTTCGCAACCGGCCTGAGCGGACTTGTGCTGATGGCCCTGCGGGAGACACCAGCCCTCGGCATCACCTTGTCCCTCCACCTCGGTGTGGTCTTCGCCCTGTTCCTGACCATGCCCTACGGCAAGTTCGTGCACGGCTTCTACCGCTTCGGCGCGCTTGCGCTTTATGCGGCGGAAACGAAGGCCGACCGGCCGGCGACGGTGCGCAAGGCAGCGTGACGGCTCGTTTTCAGAGCTCGTAGAGCACCTGGGCGGCGCGCACCGCCGCCGAGGCGCGGTTCTCCACGCCGAGCTTCTGGTAGATCTGTTCCAGATGCTTGTTCACCGTGCGCGGGGACAGGCCGAGGATCTCGCCGATGTCCCGGTTCGCCTTGCCCTTGGCGATCCACGAGAGGACATCCGCCTCGCGGGCGGTCAGGCCGAAATGCGCCTGCAGCACGTCCGTCTGGTTCGGGTGATCGCTCGTCGTCATCCGGAACAGGTATTCGTCCGGCCCGACCGAGCCCAGATACTGCATCTGCAGGGTCAATTCGCCGCCCGGATTGAGCGCAAACGGATCGAGGCGCGCCGACGAGACGCTTTCTTCCCGGGCGAGCCAGTCGCCCAGCGCGGCGGCGATTTCCTTCAGCAGTCCCTCGCCCCCCGGCGTGGCGCCGACAAGCTGGTGCGTCTGCGGCGTCGACCAGTGCAGGTCGCCGGCGCGCGAGACCGCAAGCAGGTGCCGGCCGGCGGCATCGAGCGCAATTCTTGCGCTTTGCACCGATCGCGCGTTGGCCAGATGCACCCGGATGCGGGCCTGGAGTTCATCGATGTTGATCGGCTTGGTCAGAAAATCGACCCCGCCGGATTCCAGCGCGTGGACGATGTGCTCGGTTTCGCTCAGGCCGGTCATGAAGATCACCGGCACATGCTGAAGATGGGCCCGGGCCTTGATCTGCTCGCAGGTTTCGAACCCGGACAGTCCCGGCATGATGGCGTCCATCAGGATCATGTCAGGCGTGACCCGGTCGGCGATGGAAAGCGCCGCCGCGCCGCTGGTGGCGACGAGAACGGTCACGCCGGCGTTTTCCAGGGCCTGGGTCAGGAACCCCAGGGTTTCCGGGGAATCATCAACGACCAGAACGATGTCGCGCTGCTTTTCAGTCATCGGCGGCAAGTCCTTCCAGGACCCTGGTGTAGCTGTCGAAATCGAACTGTTTCAGGTGTCCGCGCAAGGCGGCGACCAGCGGACCGTTTTCCGGAAAGCCGGAAAGCTCGGCAAGCTTGGCCTCGATTCCATGGATATAGCCGATTTCCCCCAGGCTGATCAGTTCGCGGACATGGATGCTCCCCGGATTGACGACCGGGTCGTCACCGGCATGACCATTGGTCTCCGGTTTGCGCTGCGGCTCGTCGCCGGTCCAGGTCAGATCCAGGTGTTTCTGGATCTTGTCCAGGAGCTGGCGCAGGTCGAACGGCTTGGCCAGCGTGTCATCGTGCAGGCTCGGCCCTTCCGGACGCAGGGACTGATCGCCGATGTTGGCCGACAGCATGATCACCGGCCGGGACAGGCCGTCTTCGCGCAGGCGCCTGACCAGTTCCCAGCCGTTCATGCCCGGCATCAGGATGTCGACCAGGAAAAGATCGGCCTCGTCCTTTCCAATCGTTTCCAGACACGCCGCGCCGCTTTCCGCCTCGCGGAGCGCGAAGCCGAGCGGTGTCAGGATCTCCCGAATCAGCGCCCTGTGGTCCGGATTGTCGTCGATGACGGCAATGGTGCGCCGCGCGCCGGCATAGCCGCGGATCCGCTGTTCCGGCGGCCGGACCTTGGCCGGTCTGGCCACCTCCGCAAGCATGAGCCGGACCTCGAAGGCACTCCCCTTGCCGGACTCGCTGGAAAGCGCGATCGCGCCGCCGAGCGTTTCGGCAAGCAGCTTGGTGATCGTCAATCCGAGCCCCAGCCCCGGCGTCCGCTTGATCTTCTCGTCCTCGCTGCGCCCGAACGGCTCGAAGATCCTGGTCTGCTCGGACAGCGGGATCCCCGGGCCGGTGTCGGTGACGGTAAAGCTTGCGACCTGCGACCGGTAGCCGACGTCGAGCCTGACCGTGCCCGTATCGGTGAACTTGATCGCATTGGACAGGAGGTTCACCAGGATCTGGCGCAGGCGCTTTTCATCGGTTCGCACATAGACCGGCAGGTTCTTCGCCTTCTCAAACTCGAAGCCGAGCCCCCTGGCCGCCGCCTGCATCTTGAACATGTCCACGATCTGATCGAGGAACTCGTGGATGTTGACCTCGTTCGAATAGACCTGCAGGCGCCCGGCCTCGATCCGGGAGATGTCGAGCAGTCCGTCGATCAGGCCGGAGAGGTGTTCCGCGCTTCTCCGGATCGTGCTGACGTTGGACTTGCGGTTCTCCGGCAGGGCGTCGTCCCGCTCCAGCACCTGGGCATAGCCCAGCACCGCGTTGAGCGGCGTGCGCAACTCGTGGGACAGGCCGACCACATACCGGCTCTTGGCAAGGTTGGCGGCTTCCGCGTCCTCCTTGGCCTTCTGCAGGGCCGCGTCGGTGACCCGGTGGGCATCGATTTCCTTCTGCAGCAGCGCGTTCTGGCGGGCCGACTCCTCCTCCGCCACCCGCCGGGTGTCGTGGGCGAGAACCAGGAACCAGGCCGTGATACCGGCGGCCACCGCAAAGACGAAAAAGACCAGCGCCACGGTCTGGCCGATGATCCCCGCGGCGTCCGGAAACCGCTCCGCCGCCTGGTTATGGATGATCCAGAGCACCAGGCCGATGGCCGCGATCGACGGCACCACCGTCAGCGCATAGCGGCCGAGGCGGGTGTTCAGATGGGCGATCGTCCGATCGGACAGGAATTTCGCGGCGACGACACCGACCTGGTGATTGATACGTGCGTTCGGCTTGCACAGATCGTGGCAGCGGGCATCGAGCGAACAGCACAGGGAGCAGATCGGCGCCTGGTAGGCCGGGCAATAGGCCATGTCCTCCGGTTCGAACGGATTTTCGCAGATCGAGCAGGCGATCGTATCCGCGTCCTGCCAGTGCCTGCGGGGTTTGCGCGCCAGGTAGAACCGCCCCTTGGTCAGGGCCGCGATCGCGGGCACCGCGAGGAAGGCCACACCCATGGCGATGAAAGTGGACAGGGCCGCCGCTTCCCGGCCGAAATAGCCGTAGTAGGCGACCAGGGACAGGACGGCGGCGAGCATCATCCCGCCGGTCCCCACCGGATTGATGTCGAACAGATGGGCGCGCTTGAATTCAATGCCGGGCGGCGACAGGCCGAGCGGCTTGTTGATGAACAGATCGGCGGAAATGGCGCTGAGCCAGGCCATGGCGATGATGGAAAACACGCCGAGGGTTTCTTCCAGCAGCTTGTAGATGCCGAGTTCCATCAGAAGCAGCGCGATGCCGACGTTGAACACCAGCCATACGACCCGGCCCGGATGGCTGTGGGTCAGGCGGGAAAAGAAGTTCGACCACGCAAGAGATCCGGCATAGGCGTTCATGACGTTGATCTTGAGCTGGGAGACGACGACGAAGGCGACCATCAGCAGCAGCGCCATCTGTTCCGACGGGATCATGTAGCCGAAGGCAACCGCATACATTCGCGCAGGTTCGTCCGCGTGATCCGCCGGGACCCCGGCGGACAGGGCCAGGACCGCCAGGAAGGAGCCGGCAAGCATTTTCGGCGCGCCGAGGACGACCCAGCCGGGCCCGGCAAGAAACAGGGCGAGCTTGTGCCGCTTGCGGCCAAAGTCCTGGGCCGGCAGGAAACGGAGGAAGTCCACCTGCTCGCCGATCTGCGCCATCAGCGCCAGGATCACCGCGGTGGCCGCGCCGAAACTGATCAGGTTGAGATCGGAGAACCCCGGGCCGGCCGCCTTGACCGCGCCGGTTGCCGGGTCCACCCCGCCAAAGCCGAACCATGCGCCCACCGCCTGCCAGTCGGAAAAGGCGATCACGATGAACGGCAGGATGTTGAGCACAATCCAGAACGGCTGGGTGACCAGCTGGAACCGGCTGATCAGGGCGATCCCGTGGGTCACCAGCGGGATCACCGCCACCGCGGAAATGATGTAGCCGATCCACAGCGGTACCCCGAACGCATATTCCAGCGCCCCGGACATGATCGAGGCCTCGATGGCGAACAGGATGAAGGTGAAGCTGGCGTAGATCAGCGATGTGACCGTCGAACCGATATAGCCGAAACCGGCCCCGCGGGTGAGCAGATCGATGTCGACCCCGTGGCGCATGGCATAGCGGCTGATCGGAATGCCGATGAACAGCAGGACGATGCTTCCGACCAGGATCGCGACGAAGGCATTGGCCGTTCCGTAGGACAGAGTGATCGCGCCGCCGATGGCCTCCAGCGCCAGAAACGAAATCGCTCCGATGGCCGTTTGCGAGATCCGGCGCGAGGAGAAGCGGCGTGCGCTCTTGGCCGTGAAGCGCAGCGCATAATCTTCCAGGGTCTGGTTGTTGACCCACTGATTGTACTGACGCCGGACAGGGATGATGCGTTGACGCGCGCCCATTCACCTGCCTTCAAAATCATCAATTGACTGCTTTTTGTGCAAAAACTCTTTCCCCCGATAGAAGCCGACCCTGAAAAGCCCCGCGTTTCAGGCGGCTTGCGTCAGGCAGTCTGCACGGTTCGTGCCGCTTTCCTGATCATCGTCAAATTTTACCATCCGCGCCCCGCTGCACCTTTTGCGCAAAAGGCGCAGCCGCCTACGTCATTCGACGTATGTTGCGCTGCGGCAACTCCCCTCACGATCCATTTCCGACGGCGGCTGTTCGGCCTGCCGCAGTGCTTCCACAGGGATCACACAGAGGGGAACATCATGAAAAACAAACTGACTGGCCTGGCCCTTGCCGGGTTGATGGCGTCCACCATGTTCAGCGGCGCCCATGCAGCCGATGACACGATCAAGGTCGGTATCCTGCATTCGCTCTCCGGCACCATGGCGATTTCCGAAACCACGCTGAAAGACGCCATGCTGATGCTCATCGAGGAGCAGAACAAGAAGGGCGGCCTGCTCGGCAAGCAGCTCGAAGCCGTCGTCGTCGACCCGGCCTCCGACTGGCCGCTGTTCGCCGAAAAGGCCCGCGAGCTGATCGAAGTCAACGAGGTCTCCGCCGTGTTCGGCTGCTGGACCTCCGTGTCGCGCAAGTCCGTCCTGCCGGTATTCGAAGAACTGAACTCGCTGCTGTTCTATCCGGTCCAGTACGAAGGTGAGGAATCCCAGCGCAACGTGTTCTACACGGGTGCGGCTCCGAACCAGCAGGCGATTCCGGCCGTCGACTACCTGATGGAAAACGAAAGCGTCGAGCGCTGGGTCCTGGCGGGAACCGACTACGTCTATCCGCGCACGACCAACAAGATCCTCGAAGCCTACCTGAAGGCCAAGGGTGTCGCCGAAGAAGACATCATGATCAACTACACGCCGTTCGGACATTCCGACTGGCAGACGATCGTGTCCGACATCAAGACCTTCGGATCCGCCGGCAAGAAGACCGCCGTGGTCTCCACCATCAACGGCGACGCCAACGTGCCGTTCTACAAGGAACTCGGCAACCAGGGCATCAAGGCCGAAGACATCCCGGTCGTTGCCTTCTCCGTGGGTGAGGAAGAACTCGCCGGTCTCGACACCGGTCCGCTCGTCGGCCACCTGGCTGCCTGGAACTACTTCCAGTCCGCCGATACGGACGCCAACGCCGAGTTCATCGACAGCTGGCACGCGTTCATCAAGGACGACAAGCGCGTGACCAACGACCCGATGGAAGCCCACTACATCGGCTTCAACATGTGGGTGAAGGCGGTCGAGAAGGCCGGCAGCACCGATCCGGATGCGGTCATCGACGCCATCGTCGGCGTGTCCGTGCCGAACCTGACCGGCGGCTATTCGGCCATGATGCCGAACCACCACATCACCAAGCCGGTCCTGATCGGCGAGATCCAGGAAGACGGCCAGTTCGAAACCGTGTGGGAAACCTCCGGCCTCGTCGTAGGCGATGCATGGTCCGATTACCTGGAAGGCTCCAAGGACCTGATCGCCGATTGGCGCGCTCCGCTGTCCTGCGGCAACTTCAACACCGCCACCGGCAAGTGCGGCGGTTCGGGCTCCTAACTCCCGGCAAGAAGACGGAGGCGGGCCCTATCGGCCCGTCTCCTGCCTCTCTTCCCGATAGCCTATCGGGAGAAACAGACAGACAAACGCGGTGGACCATGTCCTTTCTCAGATCGTTTGCCCAGCTCAGATCGCTTGCCCTTGTCGTCGGATTGCTCCTTCTCTCGCTCAACGCCGGATCAATTCCGGCATCGGCACAAGACGATACCGAAAGCCTGCGTCCGCTTATCAACGCGCTCGCAGAAGGCAAATTCAAGGAAACCGAAAAGCAGATCGGCGATCTGGCCGCGACCGGAAATCCCGCGGTCGCTCCCGCACTGGAGGCTCTCGGCGACGGCGACCTTTATTTCAGGAAGTCCGACAGGCAGGTCTTCATCACCACGAAATCCGGCAAGGGCTACGCCCTGACCGACCCGCTGACGCTAGAAAGCGCGGGCGAAGCGGGAAAGCGCGACGTCAGCAAGATCAAGGTCAACAACAGCCTGCGCCGGGTGATCCGGTCGGCACTCGGTTCCCTGACGCTGATGGCGCCGGATCCGAAGGTGCGCAAGGCGGCCGCCGAAGCCGTGTTCAAGGCCAAGGATCCCGATGCCATCGAAAGCCTCGATACCGCAATCGCAAAGGAGACGAATGATGACGTCCGTTTGGTCATGGAGCAGGCCCGGGCCGCAGCCGTTCTCAATTCCGACCGCGGTGACGGTGAAAAGCTTGAAGCCGTCGAAGTCCTGAGCGGCATGGGCAACAGGGATGCCCTGTCCCTTCTGATCGGCCTGCGCGGCAGCGCGACGGGAGACCTGCAGGCAGCCGCCGCGACCGCGGTGAAGCGGATCGAGAAGTCGCTGGCCCTGTGGGACAACGCCCAGAACATCTGGTACGGGCTGTCGCTCGGCTCGGTGCTGCTCCTGGCCGCCATCGGCCTGGCGATCACCTTCGGGGTCATGGGCGTCATCAACATGGCCCATGGCGAAATGGTCATGATCGGCGCCTATGTCACCTTCGTGGTGCAGGAATTGATCCGCACCTCCGCGCCCGGCCTGTTCGACTATTCGCTGCTGATCGCGCTGCCGCTGGCCTTCCTGGTTTCCGGCGCCATCGGCGTCGGCATCGAGCGCGGCATCATCCGCTGGCTCTACGGCCGCCCGCTGGAAACGCTGCTGGCGACCTGGGGCCTGTCGCTCATCCTGCAGCAGGCCGTGCGCTCCCTGTTCGGTCCGACCAACCGGGAGGTCGGCAATCCGGACTGGATGTCCGGCGCCTTCGAGATCGGCCAGTTGACCATCACCTATAACCGCATGTGGATCATCCTGTTCGCGCTCGTCGTGTTCGCGGGCCTGATGCTGGTTTTGAAGAAGACGCCCTTCGGCCTCTATACCAGGGCCGTCACCCAGAACCGGCGCATGGCCGCCTCCATGGGCATCCGCACCCCCTGGATCGACGCGCTGACCTTCGGCCTGGGCTCGGGCATTGCCGGGATCGCCGGCGTGGCCCTGTCGCAGATCGACAACGTGTCGCCGAACCTCGGCCAGGGCTACATCATCGACAGCTTCATGGTCGTGGTCTTCGGCGGGGTCGGCAACCTGTGGGGCACGCTGGTCGGCGCCATGACGCTCGGTGTCGTCAACAAGTTCCTCGAGCCCTATGCCGGCGCGGTTCTCGGCAAGATCTTCGTGCTCGTCTTCATCATCCTCTTTATCCAGAAGCGTCCGAGGGGCCTGTTCGCCCTCAAGGGCCGGGCAGTCGAAGCATGATGACCTCGTTTCTCTTCAGGGCCCTGGACGCCAGGGCCGGTCTGTTCCTGGCGATCCTCCTGGTACTGACCGTCGCGATCCCGGCCTCGAACCTGCTGCTGCCGGAGACCAGCCCGCTGCACGTTCCGACCTATGCGGTCACGCTGATGGGCAAGTACCTGACCTACGCGCTGCTCGCCCTGTCGGTCGACCTGGTCTGGGGCTACTGCGGCATTCTCTCGCTCGGCCACGGCGCGTTCTTCGCCCTCGGCGGCTATGCCATGGGCATGTACCTGATGCGCCAGATCGGCACCCGCGGTGTCTACGGCGACCCGATCCTGCCGGACTTCATGGTGTTCCTGAACTGGAAGGAGCTGCCCTGGTACTGGTACGGCTTCGACATGTTCCCCTTTGCCGCGGTCATGGTGCTCATCGTGCCCGGCCTGCTTGCCTTCGTCTTCGGCTGGTTCGCGTTCCGCTCCCGGGTCACCGGCGTCTATCTGTCGATCATCACCCAGGCGCTGACCTATGCGCTGCTGCTCGCCTTCTTCCGCAACGACATGGGCTTCGGCGGCAACAACGGCCTGACCGACTTCAAGGACATTCTCGGGTTCGACGTCCAGGCGGACAGCACCCGCGCCGGCCTGTTCGTCGCGTCCGGGCTCGCCCTGGCCCTGTGCTTCCTGCTGTGCCGGTCGCTGACCCGGTCCAAGCTCGGCAAGGTGCTGGTCGCGGTCCGCGACGCGGAAAGCCGGACCCGCTTCCTCGGCTACCGGGTGGAGCACTACAAGCTGTTCGTGTGGACCCTCTCCGCCATGATGGCGGGCATTGCAGGTGCGCTCTACGTGCCCCAGGTCGGCATCATCAACCCGGGCGAATTCTCGCCGGCCAATTCCATCGAGGTGGTGATCTGGGTGGCAGTCGGCGGGCGCGGGACCCTGATCGGTCCGGTCATCGGCGCCATTCTCGTCAACTTCGCCAAGACCTGGTTCACCGCCGCCCTGCCCGATATCTGGCTGTTCGCTCTCGGCGGCCTGTTCCTCGGGGTGACCCTGTTCCTGCCCAAGGGCATCGTCGGCACCGTCGCTCAGGGCTGGACGGCCCTGCGCCAGCGCTCCGTCTCCGCCGCCTATGAAGCCGGCTCCGACGAACCGCCGAACCTGCCGCCCAACAGCCCGGCCGCCGCCGCCAACGTGTCTCACAAGAAGGCGCCTTCGGCCGCCGCGCCCCAACCCGCGGAGTGACAGCATGAGCCGCCAAACCAGCCTGCTTTATCTCGATGGCGTGTCGGTGTCCTTCGACGGCTTCAAGGCGCTGAACGACCTGTCCCTGGTGATCGCCGAGGGGGAAATGCGCGCCATCATCGGCCCGAACGGGGCCGGCAAGACCACCATGATGGACGTGATCACCGGCAAGACCCGCCCCGATACCGGGGAAGTCTATTTCAACGGCGTCGTCGACCTGACCGGCGAGGACGAGGCGGCAATCGCGGAACTCGGCATCGGCCGGAAATTCCAGAAGCCGACCGTCTTTGAAAGCCACACGGTCTGGGACAACCTGGAACTGGCGCTGAAGGCTCCGCGCGGACCGTTCGCGACGCTGTTCCATGTGATTTCCGGCGGGGAAAAGAAGCGCATCGAGGACCTGCTGGAGCTGATCCGGCTTGGCGACAAGCGCGAAGAACTCGCGGCCAATCTCTCCCACGGCCAGAAGCAATGGCTGGAGATCGGCATGCTGCTCGCCCAGGACCCGAAGCTCCTGCTCGTGGACGAACCGGCCGCCGGCATGACCGATGCAGAAACCGCGGAAACGGCGGAACTGTTGAAGGATATCGCCCGCACCCACTCCGTCGTCGTCGTGGAACACGACATGACCTTCGTGCGCTCGCTCGGCGTCAAGGTCACCGTGCTCCATGAAGGCTCGGTGCTGGCGGAAGGCTCGCTCGATCACGTCTCCGCCGACGAGCGGGTCGTCGAAGTCTATCTGGGCCGGTGAGGAAAGACCCATGCTGAGCGTTGAAAACATCGATCTCCACTATGGCGCGGCCCAGGCCCTGAAGGGTGTCTCCCTGAAGGCCGACATCGGCAAGGTCACCTGTCTCATGGGCCGCAACGGCGTCGGCAAGACCTCTACCCTGCGCGCGGTCGTCGGCCAGCACCCGGTCAGTTCCGGCAAGATCCTGTGGAACGGCGAGGACGTTTCCCGGCTTGCCCCCCATGCCCGCGCCCGGCGCGGGATCGCCATCGTGCCGCAGGGGCGGGAAATCTTCCCCCTGCTGAGCGTGAAGGAAAACCTGGAGACCGGCTATGCCTGCGTTTCCCGCAAGGACCGAAACATCCCCGAGACCATCTTCGAATTGTTCCCGGTGCTGAAATCCATGCTCTCGCGCAGGGGCGGCGACCTGTCCGGCGGCCAGCAGCAGCAGCTGGCGATTGCCCGTGCGCTGATCACCCGGCCGAAACTGCTGGTGCTCGACGAACCGACCGAAGGCATTCAGCCGTCGATCATCAAGGATATCGGCCGGGCCATCGAATGGCTCCGGGAACAGGGCGAAATGGCCATCGTCCTGGTCGAACAGTATTTCGAGTTCGCCCGGGATCTCGCGGACGACTTCGCCGTCATGGACCGGGGGGAAATCGTCATGGCCGGCGCACGCGCCGACCTGGACGAGGCCGAGGTCCGCCGGCACCTGACGGTCTGAGTGCCGCATTCCTGCGTCCAACTTGATGCGGGACTTTAAGCGGCGTGTTTCAGTTGATAGGGTCCGGTGCATCACCCTCCCCTGTCTTCTTGGGAAACTCCATGACCGACCCGCTTTCTCCTTCCGAAATCGACCGCATCAGGCAGGCGGTCGAGGCGAAATTCGAGACACAGGTTTCCTTTCTTCAGGATCTCGTCAGGACCGCGTCGCTCCGCGGGGAAGAGGCCGAGGTCCAGGCGCTCGTCGCCGAGGCGCTCGTTGATCGCAGCTACGATGTCGAAAGGTTCGGTGTCGATCCGGACGCGGTGGCAGAGCATCCGGCCTTTTCCCCGGCAACCATCGACTACGCGGACACGTTCAACGTCTCCGGCATGAAGAGGCCGAAGACGCAAAAGGGGCGTTCCCTGATCCTGAATGCCCATACGGACGTCGTCCCCACCGCCGACCCGTCCCAGTGGACCTACCCGCCGTTTTCCGCAACGCGCGACGGCGACTGGCTCTACGGCCGGGGCGCGGGCGACATGAAGGCGGGGCTCGCTGCAAACATCTTTGCCGTGGACGCCATCGAGGCGGCCGGCTTCCGGCTGACCGGCCCGCTGCAGATCCAGTCGGTGGTGGACGAGGAAACCACAGGCAACGGCGCGGCCGCCGCCATCCATCGCGGCTACACTGCCGATGCCGTGCTCATCCCCGAGCCGACCGACGAACAGCTCGTCTTCGCCAATGCCGGCGTGATCAAGTTCAGGATCACCACCCGGGGCGTCCCGGCTCATCCGCGCGATCCCGATTCCGGCCTCAGCGCCATCGAGGCCGCTATTCGGCTCATCGGGCATCTGAAGGATGTCGAGACAAAATGGAACGAGGACCGGCACCGGCACGCGGGCTTTGAAAAGCTGCGAAACCCCGCAAGCCTGAACATCGGAACCATTTCCGGGGGCGAATGGCCCTCATCGGTTCCCTTCGCCTGTGTCTTCGAAGGCCGTATCGGCTTCTTCCCCGGCGAGGATCCGTGGGTACGGGCAAGGGAAGTCGAAGACAGTATCGCCGCGCTCCTGGCCGGGGATGCCCGGCTCGCCCGGTCCGCGCCGACTGTGGAATGGATCGGCACCATGCAGGCCGGTTACCGCCTGGCCGATACCTCACCGGCGGAAGACACGCTGCGGCAGGCCCATGGCCTGGTCCACGGCGATGCGCTCGGCCGTTCCATCATGGCTTGCTACCTGGACGCCACGCTTTTCGCCAACCACGCAGGGATACCGGCGCTGACCTACGGCCCGGTTGCGGATAACATCCATGGCATCGACGAACGGGTGAGCCTGGCCTCCCTCCGGCGGGTCACGGAAACCATCGCCCTGTTCACGGCAAGCTGGTGCGGCATCGAGGCGGCGTGACATCGTGCACGTTCACATGCGTCCCGAATTGGTTGGCAATGTCGGATAGTGGCGCTATGGAAACGTAACACTTTCACACGAATGCAATCCGCGGCTGTTAGCTGAGCCGCCTCACGAACTCTCGGACCATCCGGCGATTCCTCGCCGTTACTGCTGAAGACTGGAATTTATAATGCGCGTTGCAATGATCGGGACAGGCTATGTCGGCCTGGTATCGGGCGCCTGCTTTGCAGATTTCGGCCATGTCGTCACCTGCATCGACAAGGATGCACGGAAGATCGACGCCCTGAACAACGGCGAGATCCCGATCTACGAACCGGGCCTGCAGGACCTGGTGGCCAAGAACGAGAAGGAAGAGCGCCTCTTTTTCACCACCGATGCCAGGGAAGCGGTGCGCACCGCCGATGCGGTCTTCATCGCCGTGGGCACACCGGCGCGCCGGGGCGACGGCTATGCGGACCTCACCTACGTCTACGAGGCGGCCCGGGAAATCGCCGGACTGATCGAGGGCTTCACGGTGATCGTCACCAAGTCGACCGTGCCGGTCGGCACCGGCGACGAGGTGGAGGCGATTATCCGGGAAACCAATCCGGACGCGGACTTCGCGGTCGTGTCGAATCCCGAGTTCCTGCGCGAAGGGGCCGCCATCAGCGACTTCAAACGGCCGGACCGGGTCGTGGTCGGCACCGACAGCGAGGCGGCGGCCAAGGTCATGCACGAACTCTACCGGCCGCTCTATCTCAACGAGACGCCGATCGTCATCACCCGGCGCCGGACTTCGGAACTGATCAAATACGCCGCGAACGCCTTCCTGGCCGTCAAGATCACCTTCATCAACGAGATCGCCGATCTGTGCGAGAACGTGGACGCCAATGTTCAGGAAGTCTCGCGCGCGATCGGTCTCGACAACCGGATCGGCGGCAAATTCCTGCACGCCGGCCCCGGCTACGGCGGTTCCTGCTTCCCCAAGGATACGCTGGCGCTCGCCAGGACCGGCCAGGATGCGGGAGCGGCGCTGAAAATCGTCAATGCGGTCATTGAAGTGAACGATGCCCGCAAGAAGAGGATGGCGGAGAAGGTTATCGATTTTCTGGGCGGCGACGTGGCCGGCAAGTCGATTGCGCTTCTGGGTCTTGCCTTCAAGCCCAACACCGACGACATGCGCGACGCGCCGTCCATCGACATTGTCGCCAGGCTGCAGGAGGCCGGCGCGACCGTCCGGGCCTTCGATCCGGCCAGCATGAACGAGGCGAGACATGTGATGAAGGACGTGATTTTCTGCGACGGCCCGTACCACGCCATCGAAAATGCGGACGCTCTCGTGATCGTCACCGAATGGGACCAGTTCCGCGCGCTCGATCTGGACCGGGTCAAGACGACGATGAAATCACCGAACATCATCGATCTGCGCAATATCTACGAGACCGGGGACATGCGCGAACGCGGCTTCAACTACACCAGCGTCGGCCGCGCCTACTAGTGTCAGGAGCCGCGGTTGCATTCACCTGACCTTATGTCAACCTGCGGCTGCACTGTCATTTACCCTGTCCGAAATTTCATCTTTCCACCGCCTCCCCGCCGCAAGGCAGGGAGGCGTAATTATATGTTTTTCATACATTATTCGGACTTCTCCGGCATTAACCCTTTGTAAACCTTTTGCTGGCGGCGGCTGCGAGAGAACCCTAGTTTGAGAACCAGACAAGTATTTCGTTTCGCATTTTTTGATGAGTGTCTGCCGTGTCCCACGAAGCCGTTCCTTACGATGTTGAGGTCGAGCCCGAGACTGCGCATGTGGAGCCGGACGCCAAAACGCCCGACACACCGGCCCGAGACAAAGGGGACCGATCTGCGAAGTCCGGATCATCGAAGTCCCTGTCCCGGGGCCTGAAGATCCACCTCTTCCGGGCGGGTCTTTCGCCTGCGCCGTCCACCGTTCGCTGGGTAGCGGAGGCCAACCGCCAGGTCCGGGTCGAGGAGCCTGACGGTCGTCCGGAGGCCGCATCCGGGGCCCGTCCCTCGAAAGTCGGCTTCGCGCTCAAGCGCACCGTCGACATTTTCGGAGCCTCCGCCGGCATTGTTCTTCTGGCGCCCCTTCTGGTGGCCACGGCCGTCGCCATCAAGGTCAACAGCCCGGGACCGGTGGTCTTCCGCCAGAGGCGCCACGGCGCCAACGGGACCATGTTCGAGATCTACAAGTTCCGCACCATGCATGCGGAGCATTGCGACCAATCCGGGGTCAGGCAGACCGTCGAGGACGATCCGCGTGTGACCCGGGTCGGCCGATTCCTCCGGCGGAGCAATTTCGATGAGCTGCCCCAGCTGATCAACATCCTGCGCGGGGAGATGTCGCTGGTCGGACCCCGTCCGCACGTTCCAGGCATGCTGGCCGCCGGCGTTCCCTATGAGGAGCTGGATCCGCGCTACATGCTGAGGCACCAGGTGAAGCCGGGACTGACCGGACTGGCCCAGGTCAACGGCTACCGGGGCGAGACCGCGACCCGGCACGCGGCCCTGATGCGGCTTGAATTCGACCTGGCCTATCTGGAACGGCGGTCGTTCCTGCTGGATCTGAAGATCATTCTCCGGACCGCGGTGCAGGAATTCCTCGGGGGCAGCGGCTACTAGGCCGGGCTCCTGAGACGCGTGCAAGCGTGGCCTAACCGACCAGTTTCATCAGCCGCAGGAAGGCGAGTTCATAGCCCTGTACGCCGCATCCGGCGATGACGCCGTCGGCGCGCAGGGACACATAGGATTTGTGCCGGAACGGTTCGCGCTTGTGCACGTTGGAGATGTGGACCTCGAACACCGGGAAATCGCAGGCGTTCAGGGCATCCAGGATGGCAACGGACGTGTGGGTGAGAGCCGCCGGATTGATGATCAGCCCGCAGGCGCATTCGCGCGCTTCGTGAATCCAGTCGATAAGCTGATATTCCGCGTTGCTCTGATGAAACCTGAGTTCGGCGCCGTGTTCGCCCTCCAACACCCGGCAACTGGCTTCCACGTCGGCCAGCGTGTCATGGCCGTAGATTTCCGGCTCCCGCTTGCCGAGCAGGTTCAGGTTGGGACCGTTCAGAACGTAAACGATTTTCGACACAATATCCCTCCTCCGGAATTGCGAGCACCAGGATGCACCGCGGCCGGACCGGTCGCCGGGCCGCACCGCCCTTTAGACATGACTCGGCTGCGTATTTCCAGATGCAGGCGTGCGACCGGAACAGGACCGGCCGTTCCGGTCAGCCGACGCTGACGTTCTGGTCGGCTCCTTCGCCGCCTTGCTGCGGGCCGCCCTGCCAGATCTTCTGGCGGTTGCGGATTTCCCGCGGCGCCGGGCCGAAATAGGTAGCGGTCTTGATGAAATCCCGCGGATGCAGGATGACGCTCGAAACCCGCTGGTAGAGCGCCTTGGCGGAGATCGGCTTGGACAGCAGTTCGTGCACGCCCAGACGCCGCGCCTCGACGATCCGGCTTCGCTCGGTATGGGCGGTCACCATGATGATCGGGATATAGGCGAAGGGATTGTTCGGGCTGCGGATCATGCGCACCATGTCCGCTCCGTCGAGGATCGGCATGACCCAGTCGAGGATGAGGATATCCGGGTTTGCACGGTCCATCGCTTCCAGGCCGGACGCGCCATCTTCCGCTTCGACGATGCGCCGGGCGCCGAAGCCCTGCAGCATGGTCCGCAAGATGGTGCGCATGTAGGCACTGTCTTCAACCAGCAAAAATGTCAGCGAGGCAAGATCAAGGCTCACCTTGTTTCTCCGTTTTGTACGGGCACCCTGTCACATAAATCTGAAAAGAGGGTTAGTGAGCCCAATTTGCGCGATATTCGTTGCCGGCCGCGATAATCGCCACTGCCGAGGATCGGTCGACTTGCGGGACGGCGGCCGGAACCGCGGGCGGAACGCGGTCTCCCGGGCCCGGCCGAAAGCGGAATTGGCCAGCGACCCGATAGGCATTCTTAACAATTCCTTACTTTACTTTACGGTAATAATGCCGATAATTCATGATACGGAATTTCCGTTCTTAACCGGCTTTTTATAGTTGCGACGCAACCTCTGACATGCCGGGGGTAATACTTGAACAGTCAATTTGTCGGCGGGTGTATCTATGTTGAGCAGACAAATTCCGAAAGGTCCGGAAAAGCCTCTTACCTTCGTGCAAGGTCCACGTGCGGCTGGAAACTATGTGCCACTTCGGGCAAATCTCCTGCTGCTGTCGGGAATTGCCCTGGTGCTGATCGCGGCCACGATGATTGTCGGGACCCTGTTCGGCTAGGGTACGGACTCATGAAATTCTGCTTTCAGGTCGATCAGGAAACGGCTGTATCCAAGACGCAAAATCGCAGGAAACCCGAAAGGTTTTCAAGATTTTGCAACGCAGGAGGCGGCCGTTTCCCGGTCGATCCGAAGGACGCCAATCCGGCTGCGGACAGCCGCGTCGAAGCCTTTTCACCATGCACACGCATGGTTCCGCAGGCTTTTCCTCGCTCTCCTTTGCCGGATGGGCGCCTGAAAATAGAATTTTATGGGTCCGTACCCTAGGGTACGGATGCTGCCAGGATCCGGCGGCGCGCCGGTTTCCTTTACAGACCCTTCCGGTTTTCCGGCGACGGATGCTCGTCCTCGGGCAGGTCGTCATCGTCGAGAATACGCCACTTCGCCCCCTCAAGATCGTCATACTGACCGCTTTTCAGGGTCCACAGGAACGCGCCGAGGCCGAGAAGACCGAGGAAAAGCGCTATCGGGATCAGATAGATCAGCACATCCATTGGGGCATTCCTGTTATTATGGACGTTCCGCCGGAGGGGCTTCCCCCAGGCGAAGCCTGAGCGCATTCGCCGTCACGGCGATGGAGGATACGGACATGGCGACCGCAGCCATCAGCGGCGTCACGAAGCCGGCAACGGCCACCGGCACGGCAACCACGTTGTAAAGCGCCGAAATCCAGAGGTTCTGTTCGATGGCCCGGCGGGCCTTTTTCGAGATCCGAAGCGTATCCGCGACCGGAGCGAGCCGGTCGCCGAGAAAGACCGCATCCGCGGCTGTCTGGCTCAGGTGGACCGCGGTGACCGGTGACAGGGACACGTAGGCGCCCGCCAGCGCCGGCGCGTCATTGAGGCCGTCTCCAACCATGAGCACCTTGCGCCCGGCCGCTTTCAGTTCGTTCAAACGGGCAATCTTGTCGCCAGGCCGGACTTCCGCCTGCCAGGCCCCGATACCGAGGGCTTCCGCGGCCGCGCTTACCGCTTCCCGCCGGTCCCCGGACAGGATCTCCAGGGCATAGCCCTGCGCCTTCAAGGCCGCGACGGTTTCAACGGCATCCGTCCTGAGTTTCTGGCTGATCGGCAGCAAACGGGGCGCGTCGCTTCCCAGCCGGACGGCCAGAAGCGAGGCACCGGGGTGTTTCGCCAGCACCTGGCGCACGTCTTCGTCCTCCGCGCCGCAAAACGCCGGACTGCCGAGACGCAGCGCCTCTCCGTCGATCTCGGTCTCGACACCGGCCCCGGTCCTTTCGGTCACATGGTCGAAGGGCACAAGCGCGCCGCTCGCCTCGACCAGTGCCAGGGAGAGCGGATGCCGGCTTGAAAGCGCCAGCCGTCCCGCCAGACGAAGCAGGGCGTCTTCCGCCGTCACCGGCTCCATCAGCCGCGGTTCGGCGGTGGTCAGGGTGCCCGTCTTGTCGAAAACGATCGTGTCCGCATCCGCCAGCCGTTCGATCGCATCACCCGCATTCAGCAGCACGCCGGTGCGGAACAACTGACCCGATGCCACCACCTGGACGGCGGGAACGGCCAGCCCCAGCGCACAGGGACAGGTGATGATCAGCACGGAAATCGCAATCACCAGGGACGGCTGCCATCCGGCGCCCGCCAGCCACCAGCCGAGGAAGGTCAGTGCCGCCGCCCCATGAACCAGCGGGGCGTAGAGCTGCGCGGCCTTGTCCGCAAGGCGGACATAGGCCGATTTCGCCTGGGCCGCGGCTTCCAGAAGACGGTTCACCTCGTCCAGCAGGGTCGCCCCGGAGGCGGCCCGCACCCGGACCTTCAGCGACCCCTCCCCGTTCAGCGTTCCGGCATAGACCTCCGCCCCCTTGCGGACAGACGCCAGCACGCTCTCGCCGGTGACCAGGCTCTGGTCGATTTCCGACACGCCCTCTTCGACCACGCCGTCGACGGGGACCCGCTCGCCGGCGGTGACCAGGACCAGATCATCGGGCTGGATCTTGGACAGGGGAACCTCGCGGACCCGGCCGTCGGCCCCGATGCGGGCCGCGACTTCCGCCTTCAGGGCGGCAATGTTTTCCGCAAAGGAGCGGGTCCTGCCGCGCATATTGTGATCGAGATACCGGCCGACCAGCAGAAAGAACAGCAGCATGACGGCGGATTCGAAATAAACCTGATGCTGATGCTGCATGGTCTGGACGAGAGACAGGATCACGGCCAGGAGAACGCCGATCATGATCGGCACGTCCATGTTCAGCCGCCCCGCTTTCAGGGCGCCAATCGCGCTCCTGAAAAACGGCCTGCCCGAGTAGGCAACTGTCGGCAGGGCGATCAGGGCAGAGATCCAGTGAAAGAAATCCCGCGTTTCCGGCGTGATATCGGTGACGTTTCCGGACCAGACGGAAATGGACAGGAGCATGATGTTCATGCCCGCGAAACCGGCGACGGCAAGCGCGCGCAGCAGTTCCTTGCCGTGCCTGTCCTGGCGTTCCCGCTGGCTTGCCGGATCGAACGGATGGGCCTTGTAACCGAGCCGCGACAGGGCCGCGACGATATCGTCGGCTCCGGTTTCCTCCAGGACCCAGTCGACGGCAAGCCTCTGGCTGGTCAGGTTGACCCGGGCTTTCCGGATGCCGGGCAGGCGGGACAGCCCGCGCTCGATTTCGCCCATGCAGGCGGCGCAGGTAATCCCTTCAACGGCGAGGTCCATATGGACGGCGCCGTCCTCCGCCGGAGTAACAAAGGCATCCCAATCGCGCATGTGGAGTGTCACCGGCGCCTCGCTGCTTTTTGCCCGTCAGTCCTTGAGGAACAGGCGGTTTTCGGACCGGAACACCTGCTCGTCGCCGCTGCGGGCCTCCAGGATCAGATACCAGTTTCCGGCCGAAACGTCCGCGATATCCGCAGTGTAGCGGCCGGAGCCCCGGTCATCCAGCCTGACGGAAATGGAGCCGTCGCGGGCCAGTTGCTGCAAGGTTGCGCTGAAGGCAAGACCGGTGAGCGGCGCCTTCGTCTTGTCCAACGCCGTCACCTCCAGATGCGCCGCGGCTTCCGAAGTCCTCGACAATCCGGCATTCACTTCCCAGCCCCGCGCGGCCTGCTCCCTGGCGGTCGCGATGGACTGGTTGTAGGCCTGGCTTGCCTTGTAGGAACTGTCCACCGTCACTCCGGGGAAGGATGTTTCGGCGAGCCAGAACAGAACGCCGTTCGCCGCAAAGATGACGCCGAAGAAGGCGAACAGCCAGATCAGCATTGTCTTCCCGGTAAACGTCTTCGGCTCTTGCATGCCGGACCCTGTCGTCATCTCGTTCTCCTGAAACCCGCCTGTTACGGTGCCTTGAAGTAGTCATCCGCGGTCACGACTTCACCCATGACCGATTCCGTCAAACGGAACTTCACGGGTGTGCTCTCCGGCATCTTGACGCCCGGAGGCGACGTTACCAGAATTCGCACCTCACGTGTCGTGTCCCGATCGACCTCGATGATCGGCCGGTCCGCGAAGACCGTATCGACACCGACAGCCTCCACCTTCGTGCCCGCGGGCATGCCTTCGACATGCAGCATGAAGTGGCGCGCGTGGGCGCGCTTGTTCAGCAGGCGTACGGTGTAGCCGTTGCGGACGGAGCCGTCGGACTGGGTCACGAAGATCGGATTGCGGTCATGCAGGACATTGATGCCCGCGAAATCGCGCGTCAGCAGCGCGAACAGCATGATCGCGCCGATGAAAGCGATGATCGCCGCGTAGACAACCGTACGCACCCGGACGATTTCGTAGACCGGTTCCTTGCCGTCGATCCGGCGCTGAATGTTCTCGTCCGTATCGTAGGCGATCAGCCCCGTCGGCTTGCCGATCCTGGTCATGATGTTGTCGCAGGCATCGATGCACAGGCCGCACTGGATGCAGTCGAGCTGCATTCCCTTGCGGATGTCCACGCCCGTCGGACAGACGTATTCGCACTGATGGCAGTCGATGCAGTCACCGGCGGGAAGGCCCTTGAGCGCAAGCGCCTGGTTCTGCTTCAGGGACCCGCGCGGCTCGCCCCGGTCCCAGCGATAGGTGACGTTCAGGGCCTTCTCGTCCGTCAGGGCCGCCTGGATCCGCGGCCAGGGGCACATGTAGATACAGACCTGCTCGCGCATGTATCCGGCAAGGAGATAGGTCGTGGCCGTCAGGATACCGATCCACAGATAGGCGCCCCACGGCGCCTGAAAGGTCGCCAGGTCATAGACCAGCGTCGGCGCATCGGCGAAATAAAGCACCCACGCGCCGCCGGTCCACCAGGCGATCATCAGCCAGAAGAAGTGCTTGACGGCACGGCGGGCGATCTTGTTGACCGACCAAGGCGCGTTGTCCAGCGCGATGCGCTCGCGCCGGTCGCCTTCCACCTTGCGCTCGACCCAGAGGAACAGGTCCGTCCAGACGGTCTGCGGGCACAGGTAGCCGCACCACACACGGCCGGCGACGGCATTCATGAGGAACAGGGCAACGGCGGCCAGGATCAGTAGGCCCGTCAGGTAGTAAACCTCCTGCGGCCAGATCTCGATGAAGAAGAAGTAGGCCCGCCGCCCCTCCAGGTCGATCAGGAGCGCCTGTCCCGGCGCATCCGGTCCGCGGTCATAGCGGAGAAAGGGAAGAAAATAGTAGAGCCCGAGGGTGATGAAGAGGATCACCCATTTGATCGTGCGGAACTTTCCATGCACGGCCATGGGGAAGATTTTTTTCGCTGAGGCGAACCATTCGTCCGGCTGCTCAGCATTGGCAGCTTCGGTCTCGGCGGTCATGCCGTCCGTCCTTCTTGTTCCGGACCCCGCCCCACAGGGATCCTCGCGTCCTCCGGGCCGGATTGCCGCCGGCCCGGTTCTCTCGATTTTCTGAAGTGTAATCCGGCGCGGGATGCGCTCCATTGCGCCGGATCAAATTCGGCTTCGAAAAGCCGTTCTCCTACTGGCCGCCGCCGAAGGAGTGGACATAGACCGCGAGCGACTTGATCGTCGCCGCGTCCAGCCGGTCCTCCCATGGCGGCATGACACCGTGCCGGGGCGCGGTCACCTGCGCCTTGATGTCTTCCAGCGATTTCCCATAGAGGTAGTTCGCCGACAGCAGGCTCGGTGCGCCGGTTTCCTGAATGCCGGTCATGTCCTCGCCGTGACAGGCCGCACAGTTATCGGCGTAGAGGGTCTCTCCGGCCGCCAGATCCGCCCCGGCCTCCGGTTCCAGACCGACCTTGGACGCGACGAAATTCGCCACCTGGCCGATCTCTTCCTTCGTCAGGAGTTCATCCCTGCCGAAGGCGGGCATTTCGCCGATCCGGGCGTCGTCGTGGCCGGAACGGATGCCGTAGAGCAGCGTTGTCTGGATATCGTCCAGCGTTCCCCCCCAGATCCAGGAATCGTCCTGTAGGTTGGGATAACCGGGTGCTCCCGTCCCGCCGGAACCGTGGCAGGGCGCGCAGTTGTCGCCGAAAGCCGCCTGACCGCTTGCGGAGGCGAATTCCAGCAGAGCCGGCGTGCTCACGATCTCGTCGAAGGATGCGTTGACGAGCTGGTCGCCAATGTGGGACCGGTCGGCGATCGCCTGGTCATAGGTGGCAATCGCATCGGCCCGCTGGCTGTTGCCGAAGACACCCTTGCTGTAGCCGGAGATCAGCGGCCAGGAAGGATAGACCACCCAGTAGCCGATCGCCCACACGATACATGCATAGAACATGTACAACCACCATTTCGGCAGGGGGTTGTTGAGTTCCTTCAGGCCGTCCCACTCGTGACCGGTGGTTTCGACGCCTGAGATTTCATCGATTTCCTTTTGATGGATATCGGCCATGGATCAGTCCTCCCGGAACGGGATCTGGGCGGCATCGTCGAAGGTCTTGCGATTCTTCGGCCACAGTGCATAGGCGAGCACGATGCCAAACAGGATCATGAAGTAGATAAGGCCCCACGTTTGCGCAAAGGCCGCGACTGCGGTGTATGTCTCGTCCATTGCCTTACCTCAGGTTTGCCTTGTCGTCGTAGATGGAGAAATCGACCAGCGTACCGAGCATCTGGAGATAGGCGACAAGCGCGTCCATCTCCGTGACTTCTTTCGGATTGCCGTCGAAGTCGCGCACGATGGCGGTCGGATAGCGTTCCAGGAATGCGTCGGCCGCATCCGTGTCCGGAGTTGCCTGGGCAAGAATGTCCCTGGCCGCTTCGCTGACCTGATCCTCGGTGTAGGGAACGCCGATGATCGTGTTGGTCTTCAGATGAGCCGAGATGTCACGCGTGTTCAGCCTGGTTTCCTTCAGGAACGGATAACCGGGCATGATCGACGCGGGAACGACCGAACGGGGATCAACCAGGTGATCCACATGCCACTCATCGGAGTACTTGCCGCCCACGCGGGCGAGATCCGGCCCGGTCCGCTTGGACCCCCACTGGAACGGATGGTCGTACATGGACTCCGCCGCCAGCGAGAAATGGCCGTAACGCTCCAGTTCGTCCCGCATGGGACGGATCATCTGCGAGTGGCACAGATAGCAGCCCTCGCGGATGTAGATGTTGCGGCCGACCAGTTCCAGCGGCGTGTAGGGCCGCATGCCTTCCGTCTTTTCGATCGTGCTCTTCAGGTAGAAGAGCGGCGCGATCTCGACCAGGCCGCCGATGGCGACCATTACCAGAATGCCGATCAAGAGGACGATCGAGTTCTTTTCAAAGATTTGGTGTTTGGACCATACAGACATTTCGTGTCCTCCCCTTACTCGGCCGGAGCCAGGGAGCCGGCAGCCGTGGCTTCGGCTTCTTCAGCCTCGCCGTGGCGAACGGTCATCCAGAGATTGTAGGCCATGATCAGGGCACCGAGAACGAACAGGGCGCCGCCGAGAGCACGGACGATGTAGAAGGGATGCATCGCTTCAACGGTCTCGATGAAGGAGTACTCCAGGAAGCCCAGCTTGTCGTAGGCGCGCCACATCAGGCCCTGCATGATCCCGGACACCCACATGGAGCAGATGTAGAGAACGATACCGAGCGTGGAGAGCCAGAAGTGCCAGTCCACAAGCTTCAGCGAATAAAGACCCTTCTTGTTCCACAGCCACGGGATGAGGCAGTAGAGCGCGCCGAAGGAGATGTAACCCACCCAGCCGAGCGCACCGGAATGCACGTGACCGATGGTCCAGTCCGTGTAGTGCGACAGGGAGTTGACCGAGCGGAGCGACATCAGCGGCCCTTCGAACGTGGACATGCCGTAGAAGGCAACGGAGACCACCATCATGCGCAGGACCGGGTCGGTGCGCAGCTTGTCCCAGGCGCCCGAAAGCGTCATCAGGCCGTTGATCATGCCGCCCCATGAGGGCATCCACAGGATGATGGAGAAGGTCGCGCCCAGGGTCGACGCCCACTGCGGCAGAGCCGTGTAATGCAGGTGGTGGGGACCGGCCCAGATGTAGATGAAGATCAGCGCCCAGAAGTGCACGATCGACAGGCGGTACGAATAGACCGGGCGGTCAGCCCGCTTGGGCACGAAGTAGTACATGATCGCCAGGAAGCCCGCGGTCAGGAAGAAGCCCACCGCGTTGTGGCCGTACCACCACTGCACCATGGCATCCTGCACGCCCGACCAGACGATATAGGACTTGGTGCCGAACACCGAGACCGGAACGGTCGCGTTGTTGACCAGATGCAGCATGGCGATGGTCACGATGAAGGCGAGATAGAACCAGTTGGCCACATAGATGTGCGGCTCCTTGCGCTTCCACAGCGTGCCCAGGAACAGGAACAGGTATGCGACCCAGACGATGGTCAACCACAGGTCGGCATACCACTCCGGTTCCGCGTATTCCTTGGATTCGGTGACGCCGAGAAGGTAGCCGGTGCCGGCAATGACGATGAAGACGTTGTAGCCGATGATGACGAACCACGGCAGGATCTTGCCCGGCATGCGCGCCCGGCTGGTCCGCTGGACCACATACATGGACGTTGCCAGCAGCACGTTGCCGCCGAATGCGAAGATCACCGCCGACGTGTGCAGAGGGCGCAGACGGCCGAAATTCGTCCAGGGAAGATCGAAGTTCAACGCCGGGTAGGCGAGCTGTAACGCGATTATCAATCCGACCGTGAAACCGGCGATGCCCCAGAACATGGCTGCCACGGAGCCGAATTTGACCGGGCCCATGTTGTAGTTCGGTTTGCCGTCGATTTCCTGCGGGACCGGCATCCCGTCGCTGTCGAAGTAACTTTTGAAGATGACGAACACGCAGACCGCGGCAATCAATGCCCCGAGCCCGGTGTGGAATGCCATCACTTGATCGTATGTCTTGCCTGCTATGATCAGGCAAGCGAATGCCAACGCTACGAGGAAAGCCGCAAAGAAGCCTTCTTCGAGCGAAATGAATCTGGCCTTTGTCTGTGCCATATTTCGCGCCCCAGTCTTTAAAATCGTTACAGAGTGCCAACGATGGCCCGACCATGCGCATGGCGGGGTCATCCTGACGTTGATTCAAATCAACAATGATTGAAACCGCAGAAGAAAGATCGCCGACATGATGCCGCTGGGTCAATTGGCCTCTGTGACAATAAGGCGGGATAAACTCGGGGGAGCGGCGCCAAGGATCTTAGTTTTGCCCGCTTTCGGTCTCATTTCGCACCCGCCCGAGCAGAAGGCCCGTGACAAGAGGCAGCAGCAGCACCATGGAGATGTAGCGCGCAAGCTGATGGACCGCGACAAAGGCCGGATCGAGGTCGAGCATGAAGGCCAGAAGGGTCATGACCTCCAGTCCGCCGGGCGCATAGGCGAGCAGCAGCTGGCCGAAAGGCAACCCCAGCACAACGGAGGCGATCCAGGCGACCGCCAGGGAAACGCAGAGGCCGACGACGATTGCCCCCAGAGACGCCTTGAGCATGCCCAGAAACAGGCTGACGGTTGTCGTGGAGAACCGGCTGCCGATGAAACACCCCAGACCGACGTAGCAGGGCACGAGGACCCATTGGGGAAGAGCGACCGGCATGAGGCCGGTGACATTGATCGCGGAACTCATGAAAAAGGCGCCGGTCAGCCATCCCCCCGGCACGCGCAGGCGCACCGCCAGGAAACTCGCGGCAACACAGGCGATGAGTAGAATGCCGCCCTCGATCCAGTCCGGATAAACGATCGGCGCGGCCGATTGCGGCCCGTGGGACGCCGTCGAGGTGATCACCAGCGGCAGAACCGAAACCAGGACCACCAGGCGCACGGTTTGCGAGGCGGCAATACGCGCCTGGTCCGCCTTGCGGTCCGCCGCAATCGCCATGACGAAGGACAGGGCGCCGGGAATGGCGCCCAAAAAGGCGGACTCCCGATCCCAGCGGGCGAATCGAAGCAGGAAGACATAGGTCGCAGCGGTGACCAGTACGAGGGTCACCGCCAGCAGCGCCATCGTCAGGGGCCAGCGGGCGATCCGGTCGACCACGTCAGGCATGACCCCGCCCCCCATGGACAGGCCCAGAATGACGAAAAACCCGTCGCGCATCCGGTCCGGCAGACGGACGGGCAGCCGCGCCAACGCGGCGGCTGCGACAAAGATCATCGCACCGGCAAGCCAGGAGGCCGGCAATCCGGCCGCAAAGAACAGCGTTCCGCCGAGCCCGCCCAGCGCCAATGTCAGCCCGGTCTCACCCAACGTCCCGGCTGCCGGCATTATCTCGCGCACAAGAGGGATCCCTTTCCGGACGGAACGACAGTTGCAGGCGATATCAGGACGTTTGCCAAACCGCTTCTTCTATATCCCGGTCAGCGCCACCGGGTCCACGTCGGGCCGCCGGGGCTCAAGAAAGACGGGACCGGGGATCCGCTCCAGGTCCCCGGAGCGGACAACCGCCGGCCGGGTCTGCAGGTCGGCGAGCATCGCCGTCAGCCGCGGCCATGAGCTGCGCCTGAATTCTCTCGGTTCCGGATAGAGCTGATACCACCTGGCGCATGTCGCGGCATAGAAATCCGCGACGGAAAGCTCCGCCCCCAGCAGCCAGGGACCGCCCGACCGTTCGAAGGCGGCTTCAAGATGGTCGAACGCCTGTGTCAACCGGCCCTCAAGCCCCGCGCTCAGGAAAGGACGCGCGGCCGCGTCGGCCACATAGCGCTCGGGCCGGAAGGAGATGCGCAAGTCGGCATGGAGGGTGTTGGACAGGAAGAACAGCCACGTCAGAAGCCTTCCGCGCATCGGCGACCCGGGAGGCGGTGCGAGCCGGCCCGCCTTGTCGGCAAGATGAAGGATGATCGCCGCCGTTTCGAACACCGGCGCGTCCAGATCGGGATCGGCGAGCACGGGCAGCAGGCCTTGCGGATTGAGCTTCAGATAGTCCGCTGTCCGGTTCATCCGGGCCGCCCGGTCCACGGCGATGAAGCGATACTCAAGCCGCATTTCCTCCAGAACGAAACGCGCCACAAGGTTCGCACTGTCGAACGAGCCATAGAGGCAAAGCCGGTCCGGGTCCGGCTTGAACGGGTCTGGCATTTCCCCTCCGACTGCACTTTCCGGCGGGCAAATTTTCCGCCGCGGTTTCAGGGTCACTTGAGCGATGTCAAGGACACCCGCCTGAATGGAGCTAATTTTGGCGGCATGACCGACAATGCTCTTACCTACGCCATGCGGACCGTTCCGCGCTACACGAGTTATCCGACCGCGCCGCATTTTCACAGCGGCATAACCGATGCGGTTTATGCGGGTTGGCTGGAAAAACTCGGGCCGAAGGACACCCTGTCCCTCTATCTTCACGTGCCCTACTGCCGTGAGATCTGCCACTATTGCGGCTGCCATACCAAGGCCACCCGCCAGGACGCGCCGCTTGCCGCCTATGCGCAGACCCTCGGCCAGGAGCTGGAGCTCATCGCCGGGCATCTCACCTCTCCCGGACCGGTGAAGCATATTCACTGGGGCGGCGGCACGCCGAGCCTGCTTCCGCAGGACAGTTTCCGCGACCTTGCCGGCCTGATGCGGGTGCTGTTCGACCTTGCGCCGGACATGGAACACGCGATCGAGCTGGACCCGCGCGTGGTCAGCGCCTCCATGGCCCGGACGCTGGCGGAAATCGGTGTCAATCGGGCAAGCCTCGGGGTTCAGGATTTCGATCCCGCGGTCCAGGAAGCGATCGGCCGCATACAGCCCTACGAGACAGTCGAGAAGACCACGGCTCTGCTGCGCGCGGCCGGTCTGGACAACCTGAATTTCGACCTGATGTACGGACTGCCGGCCCAGTCGGTGGAGACGATCCGCGACACGGTTGCCAGAACCGTTGCTGTCAATCCGGGTCGCGTCGCCCTGTTCGGCTATGCGCATGTTCCCTGGATGAAGAAGCACCAGAAGCTGATCGATGAAAGCCTGTTGCCGAGCCCGTCCGAACGGCTGGACCTGGCCGAGACCGCACGGCGCGACCTGCTGGACGCCGGATATGTGGCGATCGGGCTCGATCATTTCGCCCGCGAAGACGATTCCATGGCGGTCGCACTTCGCGACGGCGACCTGAGGCGCAACTTCCAGGGCTATACGACGGATCAGGGCGAGCAGCTAATCGGCGCCGGCGTCTCCTCCATCGGCCGGCTGACCCAGGGCTACGTCCAGAACATTGCCGATGTCGGCAACTGGCGGCGCGCGATTCTCGCCGGCAGACTGCCGGTCGCCCGCGGGCTGGCGCTTTCGAATGACGACCTGCTCAGGGGCCGGATCATCGAGCAGCTCATGACCGACTATCGCTGCGACCTTGCCGCCGCATGCAGCAGTCACGGCGTCGATGTCACGTCCCTCGGCGATTGCCTCGCGGCACTGGACGAACTTGTCATGGACGGACTGGTCAGCGTGGAAGACGGGCGCATCGTTCAGGTGACACAGGCCGGCCAACCCTATGTCCGGCTCGCAGCCGCGGCTTTTGACGCCTATCTCGCCGACAGCCGGGCCAACACCGGCGCGCGCCATTCCATGGCCGTGTGATGCAATGCGGGGACAAAAAGCAAATGCAAGAAGGCCGGCGGGCCGGCCTTCAAATGGTCGATGGGGCTATCTTGCTTGTTGTTCTGATCCCGAATCCGGACCATGCCGCGCGATCGCGGATCGGCTCGACATGATCCGGCTTGATGTCTTGAGGCGTTTTCGCTCCGGAAAACCGGGGTCCACCGTTCCTGGAAAGGCTTCAGTGGATCCCCGTCATCTGGCAGAGGCTGCAGACCTTGTTGAGATGGATCCTGTCCGCCCTGTCGATCCGGATGACGCCGCGGCGCTTGAGTTCGGACACGACGCGGCTGACCGTTTCGATCGTCAGACCGAGGTAGTCCGCGATTTCCTGCCGGGTCATGTGCAGATGGATGTCGCAGCCGTCGTTGTTCTCGTCGGCGGGACCGACGCAGCCGACGCCACCGCGGTTCGGCACGAGGTACATCAGAAAGCTTGCGACGCGTTCGATCGCCGACTTGCGCCCCAGAAGCACGGCGTGCTCATGCAGAACATGCATCTGGTGGGTCAGGCATTTGGTCAGCTTGCGCTGCAGCTCGACCGATGACTCGACCTGTTTCAGATCGATTTCGTGAACTTCGGAAGGCATGAGCGTCTCGGCCGTGCAGTCGTATTCATCGCCGTTCGACAAACCGAAAATGTCGCCCGGGCGCAGAACTTCGACGACCTGGCGGCGTCCGTCCGGGAGCAGCTTGAACAGCATCACCGTGCCGGAACTCAGTTCGTAAATCCGTTTTGCGGGATCGCCTTCGTAGTAGATGACATCATGGGATTCGAAGCGCGTGCGCTTGGCGCCGAAGGCTGCAAACGAAGCGCCTGCCGTGTCCGGCAAACGGTCAAGGACGTTTTGCCGAACGGCAGCCTGTCCGGCGGACTCATGCTGAAGATATGCCATTTTCCCCTCCATTTAGAGGCAAGGCCCTGTCTGAAGAGACAAGTCAACCTGGCAAGAATAGCTGTTTGCCGTCCTTCCCGCTCTGAGGCACAACGTCCCGTCCGACGTCGATACCGTCCCTGCAAGATCTACGTTAGAGAGATTAATCTGGGGGAGTAATTCGGTCGACTGCGTAGGGTTAACTACATAGCCAAAACCTGCAATCCGCCCGTCAGGCCTGGGAAAGGTGCTCGGTCAGGGCAGAAAGCGACAAGGGTTTGCGCAAGAGCACGTGGGAGGGCAAGCCGGCGAGGCGGCGATCCAGCGCATTCTTCGGTTTGCCGGAGATCGCGATGATCCGGGGGCTTTCGGGCATGGTGTTCAGGTGCATGATCACCTCGTCACCTCCGATGCCGGGCAATCCGACATCGACGATCACGACATCCTCGGACGTCAGGAGTGCGGTTCCCACGAACGTCTCGCCATCCGGATAGCATTCCACGGTATGGCCGAAATCACTCAGGACCACCAGAAGCGCATCAGCAACGGCCGTATCATCTTCAACTATATGAACGCGCACGACGTTTCTTTCAGCTTGGAACACTCGCAGATATCCCGGCAAAATACACCAGTTCCGGCCGGAACGATGTACGCAGAAACACTGCAAGCAGATGACCGGCCGACAATGTGGCGGGGATACCCCGGATGCACAATCCGGGGTATCCCCTACAATGCAGGCATATAAACCTGGAGCTCGGGCAAACCTGGACTTCAGGCGCGGCCCAGCACGATACGGACCAGGTCCGCGGCATTGCGGGCGCCGAGTTTCTCCATGATCCGGGCCCTGTGGACCTCCACCGTCCTGGGGCTGATACCCAGCTTGCGGCCGACCTCCTTGTTGGAAGAGCCGTCGGTGATCTCCTTCAGGACCTCGCTTTCCCGGCGGGTCAACAGGTCCGCGCCGGAGAAATTCATCGACAGATCCCCGGCGTTTGCTTTCGTGACCGCGTCGATCCCCTGATTGATCCGCTCGACGACCTTGTCGGCTGTAAACGGCTTCTCGATGAAATCGTACGCACCGTTGCGGATGGCTTCGACGGCCATGGGGATGTCGCCCTGCCCCGAAATGATGAAGATCGGCGCGGGATAATTTTCCGCATTCAGCGACTTCAGGATGTCGATGCCGGACCGGCCGGGCATATGAACATCCAGGATCACGCAGGCGGGATGGGTCTTGCTGGCCGACTGGACGAATGTGTCACCGTCGGAAAACGTTTCAACAACGAAGCCCTCGAGACTGAACACGACCGATAAAGCATCCCGCACGGCCGGATCATCATCGACAATGTAAATGGCTTTCGCATCGTTCGTCATAAAGTCCGGCCCTTGTTCAGTTCTTATCGTTTCAATCATAAATGCCTGTCGCGAGCGCTAGCTGTCCGACCCGGAATGCACAGGTTTTCCGGTTGGAAGCTTCAGGACAAAAGTTGCTCCCGGCTTAACGGAATTCGTGTCGAGGAACAAATCGCCCCCGTGATTCTGCGCGATCGACCGCGAAATGGCGAGACCCAGCCCCAGGCCCTTCTGCTTTTTGCCGGAGAAGGCCCGAAACAGTTCCGGGACCATGTCATCCGGCACGCCCGGCCCCGTGTCACGCACCCGGAATTCTATGAAGCTTTCCGCACCGACCACCGACAGATGCACTTCCTGGGTCTCGCTGCCGGAGACCGCTTCGCGGGCATTGCGGAGAAGATTGACGAGGACCTGGCGGATCTGGACCGGATCGGCCGGCAACGGGGGAAGGCCGGGTTCGATATCACAGCGGACGACCGACCGCTGAGCGCCCTGCCCCATTTCCAGAAGGTCGATACACGCCTGGGTAAATTCCTCGACGTCGATGTTCGCGCGCTCCGGTTCCTTTTTCTCGACCAACTGACGCATGCGCTGAATGATCTCGCCGGCCCGTTCGGCTTCCGCGACCGCCTTGCCGATGACGCTGAGCAATTGCGGGTCGAGTGCATCGTCGGCTTTCGCCTTGCGGGATACGGCCTGCAGGTAGAGCAGAATGGCGGTCAGCGGCTGGTTCAGTTCGTGGGCGATCGCCGCCCCCATTTCGTCCATGGCGCTGATCCGCGTCATGTGCACCAGTTGGGCCTGGGCCTGAGCCAGGCGCTCTTCCACCGAATGACGGGCGCGCAGGTCGCGCAGGATGCCGATAAACTGGCGACCGTCCGGTGTCGGCGCCTCTCCGACGGACAGTTCGACGGGAAATTCCGTTCCGTCCTTGTGCCGGCCGCGGACTTCCCGGCCGATCCCGATGATCCGTTTCTGACCGGTGTCGAGATAGCGCTGCACGAAACCATCGTGGGCCGTGGCATAGTCGGCCGGCATGATCTTGTTGACGTTGTCGCCGAGCAGTTCGCTTGCCTGATAGCCGAAGAGCTTCTCGCATGCCTTGTTGAAGGCAAGCACCTGGCACCGCTCGTTGATCACGACGATACCGTCAACCGCCGTATCGAATACGCTCGCGAGCCGTGCTTCGGAAGTCGATGACGTGACTCCGAAGTTAGGCCTGACGGTATCATCCATTGCCGAATTCCCGGATTCAAAGCTACATTGCGCATGTCTGCTTAAGGGTATTTACTTAACGCAGTCAAGAAAAGCCCCTATCGGATATCGCCCGCTGTTGACGCGATCCGCTCCACAGCAACCTTCAGCTGATCCGGGTTGCGCGCAAAGCACAGTCTCAAAAAACCCTCGCCGCCCGCCCCGAAGGCGGACCCCGGCGCAAGGCCGACACCGGTCGTGGCCACAAGGTCGAGCGCGAGGCGGCGGCAGTCGTCGATGCCGTCGATGCCGAAAAACAGATAAAACGCCCCTTGCGGGGCCGACAGCCTGATCCGATTGGAGGCCGACAGGCCGTCGACGACGATCTTCCGGCCTTTTTCCGCCCGCCCGATCTGCTGTTCAAGGAAATCGGCCCCTTCGCTCAGGGCCGCAACCGCTCCGCGCTGGCTGAAGACCGGCACGCCGGAGGTGGAGTACTGGATCAGGTTTTCAATCACCTGCCCCATTTCCGGCGGGGCGGACAGCCAGCCGATGCGCCAGCCGGTCATGGCCCAGTTCTTGGAAAACGTGTTAATGAACAGAAGCCTGTCGTGCGGGTCGGCGATCTCGTGGAAGGACGGGGCCGGACCGGTGCCCTGGTAGGAAAACCGTCCGTAGACCTCGTCGGCGAGGATCCACAGGCCCCGGCGCCGGGCTTCCTCCAGGAGTGTTTTCAGAAGGGGCCGGTCCGCGACCCAGCCGGTCGGATTGCTTGGCGAGTTCAGGTAGATCGCCCGCGTCCGCGGGGTGACCGCATCCAGGAGCTTTTGGGGGTCGAGGCTCCAGCCGCCGTCCGTATAATCCATCGCGACCGGCACGGCGCGCGCGCCCATGATCCCGACACCGGCGGCCAGGTTCGGCCATGCCGGGCTCGGGAACACGACCTCGTCGCCCGCCCCGGCAACGCACTGCACGGCAATCTGCATTGCCTGCATGCCCGAACCGGTCACGAAAAACTCCTCGGGCGAAAACGGCCTGCGGTAGAGATCCCGATGGTAGCCTGCCAGTGCCTCCCTCAATTCGGGGATGCCTCTCTGATAGGTATAAAATGTCTCCCCGGCGTCCAGGGATGCCTTGGCGGCATTGCAGATGAAATCGGGTGTCGGCAGATCTCCCTCGCCGATCCAAAGCGGGATGAGGTCCTCCCGGTTGCGCGCCGCATTCACGACTTCCACGATGCCGCTTTCGGGCGCGCGCCGCGCCTCGGCCCGAAGGCCCTCGATTACATCATGCGCCACGAATGCCGCCTTTCCGATTGTCCGGGTTGTCAACTCATATATCAGGCTGAAACGGTTTGAACGGATCTGCCCGAAAGGGTTCCGGACAGAGTCCTAACGGGTCGGAGGCCGGTTTGAAACGCCGACCTTTGCCCAATTCATGGCGCCCAAACCCTGGCGCCGGAAGCGCCGCGGCGCAGGTTGGCGCCTGCCGGAGCGGGGCGGCCCATTTTCAAGGAACGGCCCGCTCCCGCCACCGCTTTCCCGAATGACGGTCTATTTTTTCAACAGGTCCCGGATTTCCTGCAGCAGAACGATCTCCTGTGGGGGCGCCGGCGGTGCCTTCGGCGCCTCTTCTTCCTTGCGGCGGAGATTGTTGACGCCCTTGATCAGGACGAACAGGGCGAAGGCGACGATGACGAACTTGATCAGCGCGTTGATGAACAGACCGATGTTCCAGGTGACCGCACCGGCCTCCTTGGCAGCGGCGACCGTCGCATAAGGGCCTTCCGGCGATCCCTGCTTCAAGATGATGAAGATCTCGGAGAAGTCGATATTGCCCAGGAGCAAACCGATCGGCGGCATGATGATGTCATCGACCATCGAGGAAACGATCGCGGTGAAGGCCGCGCCGATCACGATACCGACCGCCATGTCGAGCATGTTGCCCTTCATCGCAAATTCTTTGAACTCTTTAAGCATTTCGCTTTCCCCACTGCAAATAAGCCTCCGCCAAAGCGACGAATCGGCAAACTTCCTCCAGCCTAACGTCGAAAATAACCTTGCGTTAAGAAAAAACGGCCCTGACACCGGCGAGATCCTCAGCAAACACTTCGCCGCAAGACGAATGGACAGTGTGCCGCAGTTGTGATCCGATCCAGTGTGCGGCGGCCCGGGAAAACCGGAAAAACCGGTAAAGCCATGCCGCATCGGGAGGAAGGCACAGACTTGAAATGATGCAGGAAGGTTGGGTCGTGATACTGGTGGCAGTGGGGTATATTCTCCTGCTGTTTGCCATTGCCAGTTACGGGGACCGGATGCCGCGCCGTTCCGTCCCCGGGCGGGGGCGGCCGCTGATCTATGCGCTTTCCCTGTCGGTCTACTGCACATCCTGGACATTTTACGGCTCCGTCGGCGGCGCGAGCCGGAATGGTATCGAATTCCTGACGATCTATATCGGCCCGATGCTGGTGTTCTGTCTCGGCTATCCGCTCCTGCGCAGGATCATCCGCATCGCCAAGACGGAAAGCATCACCTCGATTGCCGATTTCATCGGCGCCCGCTACGGCAAGAGCCAGTCGGTGGCCGCGGTCGCGACCATCATCGCGGTGATCGGCATCATCCCCTATATCGCCTTGCAGCTGAAAGCCGTTTCGCTTTCCATCACCACCATGGTCGGCCCGCTGATTACGCCGGCGGAGGGCTATTTTCCCGTCTTCGACGACCTCACCCTGCTGATCGCCATCGGCATGGCCGTGTTCACATGGCTGTTCGGCACCCGGCATATCGATGCGACCGAGCACCAGGAAGGCCTGATGCTGGCAATCGCCTCGGAAGCGATCGTCAAGCTGGTCGCGTTCCTGGCGCTCGGCATCTGGGTGACCTTCACCCTCTATGACGGTCCGATCGACCTGGTGCGCGCGATTTCAGGTGCGCCCGAGGTGGAGGCCGTCTTCGAGCAGCCGCTCAACCATGGAAACTGGCTGGTCATGACGGTCCTGTCTTCCTTCGCGGTCCTGATGCTGCCGCGGCAGTTCCACGTGATGGTGACTGAGAACAATTCCGAGGGAGAACTGCGCCGGGCGGTCTGGCTGTTTCCGCTCTATCTGGTCCTGATCAATCTATTCGTGGTCCCGATCGCCGCCGCCGGACTGCTGCGCTTCGGGCAGGACATCAACCCGGATACCTTCGTCCTGGCACTGCCCCTTGATGCCGGCGAGCACTGGCTGGCGATGTTCGCCTTCATCGGCGGCCTTTCGGCGGCAACGGCAATGGTCATCGTGGCGACGGTCGCGCTCGCGATCATGATCTGCAACGATATCGTCGTCCCGCTGATCCTGCGCCGGCGCAGCGAGGACGAACTGCTCGCAGGCGGCCGGGACATGAGCCGCCATCTGCTCAGCATACGGCGCATGGCGATTTTCGGCATTCTGCTGCTCGCCTATGCCTATTACCGCGCGGCCGGCGACACCGCGGCCCTGGTGTCCATCGGCCTGCTGTCCTTTGCCGCCATCGCCCAGTTCGCACCGGCCTTCTTCGGCGCCCTTGTCTGGCGCAGGGCCACGGCCCGCGGCGCGATTGCCGGTATGGTGGCCGGCTTCGCCTTCTGGTTCTACACGCTGCTTCTGCCCACGTTCGCGCAATCGGGCATTGTTTCCTCGACCATTCTGGAGACGGGACCCCTCGGACTGGCCTTTTTGAAGCCGCAGTCCCTTCTGGGGCTGCAGATAGATCCCTTCATTCACGGTACGGTGTGGAGCCTGTTCGTCAATGTGCTGTTCTTCGTGGCCGGATCGCTGTCGCGCCCGCCGGAACCGGCGGAAAAACTGCAGGCGAACATCTTCGTTCCGGACGAGATCGCCCCGGCCCCGAGCCTCAGGCTCTGGCGCACCTCGGTGACGGCCGGCGACCTCTCGGCGACCCTTGCCCGCTATCTGGGCGAGGAGCGGGCCAACCGATCGTTCAACCGCTACGCCCAGGAGCGCGGCATCGTACTGGATCCGAATGCCACGGCGGACGCCAGCCTGTTGCGGTTTTCAGAACAGCTGCTGGCAAGCGCCATCGGCGCGGCCTCCTCCCGCCTCGTCCTGTCCCTGATGCTCAAGCGCCACGACCCCTCCACCAAGGGGGCGGTCAAGCTGCTTGACGACGCGTCGGCGGCAATCCAGTACAACCGGGATCTTCTGCAGACGGCCCTCGACCAGGTCCGCCAGGGCATCGGCGTGTTCGACCGTGACCTGCGGCTGATCTGCTGGAACCGGCAGTTCCGCGAACTCCTCGAACTGCCGACGGAGTACGGCCAGGTCGGCACCACGCTCGATGCCATCGTCCGCTACAATGCCAAGCGCGGTGAAATCGGGGACGGCCCGGTCGAGGCTATCGTGTCGGACCGCCTGGAACGGCTGGTCGTCGCCCAGGACACGCACCAGGAGCGTCTTGCCTCGTCGGGCACGGTGCTTGAGGTGCGCATCAGTCCGATGCCCGACGGCGGCATCGTGATCACCTACACGGACATCACCGAACGCGTGCTCGCCGAAGATGCGCTTGCCCGCGCCAACGAAACCCTGGAACGGCGGGTCCGCGAGCGTACCGAGGAACTGACCCATGTGAACGACCGCCTGCGCGAGGCGACCCATGCGGCGGAGGAGGCCAACATCGGCAAGACCCGGTTCCTGGCCGCCGCCGGCCACGACATCCTGCAACCGCTCAATGCGGCCCGGCTCTATTCGTCGGTGCTCGTCGAAAAACTGAAGGACGGCGAGGCCGGTACGCTGGTGCGCAATGTGGAAGGCGCGCTGGAATCCGTCGAGGACATCATCAGCGCGGTTCTGGACATCTCACGGCTCGACACCGGCGCACTGAAGCCGGAACTGACCGTCTTCCGCCTCGACGTCCTGTTCCGGGCGCTGGAAACCGAATTCGAACCGGTGGCGCGGGAAAAAAATCTGGAGCTTGTCTTTGTCCCGACTTCCGTGTCGGTGCGCTCGGATCGCAGACTGCTGCGGCGCCTGCTCCAGAACCTTGTTTCCAACGCGCTCAAATACACCGCCGACGGCCGTATCCTGGTCGGCTGCAGGCGCAAGAACGGCAAGGTGGTCGTGGAAGTCCACGATACCGGCATCGGTGTTCCGGGAACGAAGCAAAAGGTGATCTTCCAGGAGTTTCACCGGCTCGACGACGGCATGCGGGTTGCCAAGGGCCTGGGCCTCGGCCTTTCCATCGTCGAGCGCATCGCCCATGTTCTGGAACATCCGGTCGATCTGCGTTCCTCCGTCGGCAAGGGATCCTGCTTTGCCGTAACGCTGCCGACCGCCGCCGCCGTTCCGCTGGAGAGGCCCGAGCAAAGCGCGGCGCCGGTGAAAGGGCAACTCGACGGGCTGCGTGTCCTGGCGATCGACAACGAACCGGACATTCTCAGCGGCATGCGGCATCTTCTGGAAAACTGGAATTGCAGGGTCATCACCGCGCGCGACGACACGGAAGCGATCGAAAGGCTGCTGAAAGCAGGTGAAACGCCCGACGTGATCGTCATCGACTACCATCTGGACGAAGGCAACGGCATCGATGCCGTCGTCCGGCTGAGGTGGAAGTTCGGGGCAGACATCCCGGCGCTTCTGGTGACCGCGGACCGCAGCCGGGCGGTGCGCGCCGCGGCGGCGGAAAAGAACATCGAGATGTTCAACAAGCCGATCAAGCCCGCAGCCCTGCGCGCCCATCTCGCCCGGTGCCGGGCGGAACATGTTGCAGCCGAATAAGAACCGGACTGTGGTTACAGGATCCTGCCGCCAGGGTACGGGCCCATAAAATTCAGTTTTCAGGTCGATCAGGAAATGGCTGAATCCAAGGCGCGTAAATCGCGGAAAACCTGGTAGGTTTTCAAGATTTTGCAACGCAGGAGGCAGCTATTTCCTGACCGATCCGAAGGACGCCAATCCGGCTGCGGAAAGCCGTGTCAAAGCCTTTGCTCCATGAACCACATGGCTCTGCAGGCTTTTCCTCGCTTTCCTTTGCCGGATTGACGCCTGAAAGCAGAATTTTATGAGTCCGTACCCTAGCCCGAGGAGGCTGCGGATTTCTCCGCCTCCGCCCCCAGCTGCCACTGGCCCGCTTCGATCTTGGACGCCGCGATCACCGCCTGGGTCCGGCTTTCGACGCCGAGTTTCTGAAGAATTGCGGAGACATGGGCCTTCACGGTCGCCTCGGAGACGGACAGTTCATAGGCGATCTGCTTGTTCAGCAGCCCTTCCGACAGCATCATCAGCACCCTGACCTGCTGGGGCGTCAGGGTCGCAAGGCGCTGGACGAGATCGCCCGCGCCGTCGTCCGCGCCGAGATCCACATCCGGCGGGGTCCACATGTTCCCGGCCATGACGGACGAAATCGCTTCGCGGATGACCTCGATGCCGTGGGACTTCGGAATGAAGCCGGACGCGCCGAATTCGACGCAGCGGCGAATGGCCTGCGGTTCCTCGTTGGCCGAGACAATCACCACGGGAACCCCCGCATACTGGGCCCGAAGATACATCAGGCCGGAAAAGCCGCGCATGCCCGGCATGGTCAGATCGAGGAGGATAAGATCGACATCGCCGTCTTCCTCCAGGCGGGCGGTCACATCTTCCAGGGTGCCTGCTTCATCGATACGCGCATCCGGATACTGTGTTTCAAGTGTCTGCCTCAACGCCCCGCGAAACAGCGGATGGTCGTCAGCGATGATGAATCGATATGCTGTATCCGGCACGCTTGGTTTCCTCCCTCGCTTTTGCGATTTCCCGACTGAACGGTACAGGGACCGACTTCCCCATCCTCATTCAATAGTCTCTTTCGGCACACCCCGGTTTGGCCTGGCTCAATCCGCTGGCCGGCCACTCGATGACTTCGGTCGGGAAAGCCCCTGCATGTTTGCTTATTATCCTAGTTATCTCCAGCAAACCCCAGAGATTTTATCGTGTTCCCTGCAAATTGTGCAGGCAGGCCCTGTTTGCACTGCAACGTTTCCGAAAGTCAAACCGATTATAGCCAGGACACGATACCTTCGGCCCAAGAAAAATCAGCAACTTCTTGGCTCCCGCGTCCTAAAGAGCGGCGTTGCGGCCACCTCTCACCTTTTGCCCGCGGGCGAATTTCTGACCGGTATTATTTGGCAATGCACAAACGTTTTCTACGTCATGTTATTGCGAGTTCTTATCCGAAAGTCTAATATAAACTAAAGTCTAATATTGAGTCGGCAGCGCGTCCGCCGCCCTCGGCAGCCCCGGGCAAGGAGGCAAACGCGGCGCGAGAATTCCGACGCGGAGTTCGGCCACACCGGCGTCGCCAGGACGCCATTTTCGTCCACGCCAGGGCATGTTGATGCCGACTTGAAGGAGTGATCGAATGAATGTCTGGAGCTTAACCCTCGCCACCTTGATCATTGTTGCCGCGTTCGCGGGAAAAATCGTCAATCCGGGCTATGCGTATTTCGGTCACGCGACCCTGTCCGGAGCGCCGATCACCACCCTGCACACTCCGGCGACGCCCTGAGGGAACTGATCTGACGGAACTGATCTGGCGGCTGCGATCCGACAATATACCGGACCGCTCGAAGCCTCCGATGACCGCTTCGCAGACGGCGACCGGCGCCGCTGCCTGACCGCCGGTTTCCCGCAAGTCAGGCAGCACGGGGCGTTTCGGCCGCCCCATCCTGACGGCCCGCCTCCCCGCGAACAGCAGGTTTACATCCTCCCGTGAAAAGAGCGATCTCGGGTTGATCCCGTGCCCGTATTCCGGCTGCATTCCTGCCATGAACGCCCTCCTCCCGAAAAAGAAAACGCGCAGGATTCCGTTTAATCTGCCGGACGCCCTCGTCACCCCCGCACATTTCCTTCCTCCCGAAAAGCATAGAAATAAAAGCTACTTAAAAATGCAACATTAACCCGCACAACCAGCAAATCATGATTGTTTAACACAACATTAACGATCAAAAATTCTATCAGAATGAATTATTTTTCTTGAAAATTGCCGCAAAGAAAGTATCCCAGTTGAGAATAACTGGCGATCTCGAGTCGCCGGACAAAAATGCGGCATTGTGCGAGAAAAGATTTGTAATGAGCACCGAAGAAACGCTGTTTTCCTTTGTGAACCGATGGGAGTGCGACGAGAACGACCATCTCAATGTTCAATTCTATTTCAGCCGCTTTGAGGAAGCCGACAGGCAGTTTCAGCTCATAACCGGCCTCAGCGAGGCGCTCGTCGGCGCGCGCCGCGTCCGGCATGTCCGTTATCACAAGGAACTCAGGACCGGCGATCTCGTCACGGTCCGCTCCGCCATCGCCTTCGACGGCCCGCATATGCTGACCGTCGTCCACGAGATGTACAACACGACAACCGGTACGCTCGCGGCGACCGCGATCGACGGCTATGAGCCCAATGCCGGCTCCGTCAAGACGCTGCGCGGCCGGTTCAAGGACCATCAGTGCCCGATGATCGAGGAGGCCGCGCCGCGGGGCATTTCCGCGACACCGGTGGGAACGCGCTTCACCCTGGACAATATTCTCGCATCGGGGGCGAAAATCAGTTTCCGCGGGACCGTGCTGCCGCGTCATCTGGGCGTGGACGGACGGGCCGATGACGGCTTTGCCCTGTCCTGCTTCACCGACGGCGTCGCGCATGTCTGGGAGCGGACCCCGATGACCCACGCCTTCATGAGCGAAAACACCTACGGCCGGGTTGCCGTGGAAATGAAGCTGACCTGGGCCAGCCCGCTGAAGGCCGGCGACGCCGTTGTCGTCGCAAGCGGCCTGACGGGGAACGGCGGCAGCAGGACCTTCTCCATGCGCCACCATCTCTTCGAAGCGCGCACCAGACGCCTGGCGGCCGTGTGCGACGTCGTGGCACTGGTCATGGATCTGAATGCCCGCAAGGCGGTGGAACTGCCCGAGACGGCCAGGAAGGAAATCTCACGCATCTCGATGCAATAGCAGGCGGCGGACATCGGCTCGCATGATCCGTTGCGGACCGGCGGAAGGCGTCCGGAACGGCCGCCGGCGGATCGCCGTCAGTTGCCGCCGAACTCCGTCTGCAGATCTTTCATCAGACCGAAAAACCGGCGCATCGCCTTTTCGGAAAACTGCATCATGCGCTCGAGTTGCTGCTCGTCCTCGTCCGACAGACTCGGGGACGCCTTTTCCTTGTCGACCGGCGGCGTCCCGTCCTCCGACAATTGCGGCGGCTCGGACTTGTCCGCCTCCGGCTGCGGCGCCGCACTGTCCGGACGGGCCTCAGCCTCGAGTTCACGAATACGGGTTTTCAGCCGGTCCACTTCCCGCGACAGATCCGCGATTTCCTCCTGATAGGCCTGTTCGGCCAGAGGCGCAGGCCGGCAGCGCCAGGATCCGTTGATCTTGCGGCAGAAGCTGACCGATCCCGCCTCCCGGTCGATACGGAGAATATCGCCATTCGCCTCGACCAGGCCGTAACGCTGGTTCGCAGGCGATTGGTCTTCGGCCGCGGGTCCGCTTTCGGCCGGCGTGCCGTCCGGCAGTCCGACCTGTGCTTGGCCGCCGGCGGGCAAAACCGCAAGGGCGCCGGACACAAGAAGGCATGCGACCGTGTTGCGCATGAATTTCGGCAGGCTTTCCATCGACAGGCCTTTGTTCCCGATCAACTGTAACACACCGTGTTTATAACGGGCCGGGCGTGGATTAAAGCACCCGGCCTGGCGAACCATGCCACGAACACATGGCCAAAGCGCGGCGGATCCGCCCGTTCCGGCAGAATGCGGATCTTGGAACATCCGGCCGGTTCGCCGGACGCCGCCTCTCAAACGGATTTATACGGCCCTCTTCCGCTCGTCAGCGCGTCGTCCAGAAGATCCAGCCGATCCTGCCCCCAGAACGGCTCGCCGTTCAGGACGTAACACGGCGACCCGATCACGCCCAGCTCGATCGCGTCCGTCTGGTTCCGCCTGTAGATTGCGGTGATTTCTTCCGACCGGGCGGCCGCGAGAACGGCTTCGGCATCCTGTCCCAGATCCGCGAGCAGTTCGGCGAGAACGGCCTCCTCGGCGATGTTCCTTTCCTCCGCCCAGATCGCCTTGAACGCGAGGGCGGTGAAATCGGGCGCCGGACCACCCTGCTCCGCAAGCGCAATGGCGCAGCAGTCACACAGCCCGGGGGGCGTGGGGAAGAATGCGGGCTTGAGCGTCAGCGGAAGCGCCCGCTTGTCGCGCCAGCGCTGCATTTCGATGAAGCGATACGCCTGGCGGGCCGGGTGGCGCTTGCCGAGCGGCAGGCCTCCGGACGCCTCGAAAACGCCGGACAGGTCGACCGGCCGGAGCCGGACCGTTGCCCCGTGCATGGCCGCGATTTCGCGAAAGGCCTCATGGCCGAGATAGGCCCAGGGTGAGATGTGGGTGTAGAAATAGTCGATGACCGCCGGCATGAACTGAACCCTTCCGCGTTTCCGGTTTGCGCCCGAGCCTGCGCCGGGTCGCCCGTCAAATCAACCGCGCCGGCATTCAAAACAGATTTAACGGGTCCACGGCCATCAGCTTTCAGCAAAGTGAAACAAATCCCGCCGATTTGCCGCTCTTGCGCGGTTTCGGTGGACCTTGCGGACATTCCTCTCTATACAGACCGCAAAGTTTGCGCGTTTAACCGGCATTTCTCGCGTTCGATGAGATTGTGGACGGCGCTGTTCCCACTGAAAGAAATGAATGACTGACATGACTTCCGTCGCACCGGCGCTCGCCGCCGCGTTGGCGAAAAAGGGCTATGACACCCTAACCTCCGTGCAGGAGAGCATCCTCAACGAGGCGCCGGCAGAGGCCGACCTCCTGGTCTCCGCCCAGACCGGCTCCGGCAAGACCGTTGCCTTCGGCCTTGCGCTGGCCCCGACCCTGCTCGGCGATCAGGACCGGCTCGGCCCCGCAGGTGCGCCGATCGCGCTTGCCATCGCGCCGACCCGCGAACTGGCGCTGCAGGTGAAGGACGAACTGACCTGGCTTTATGCCGAAACCGGGGCCCAGACCGCGTCCTGTGTCGGCGGCATGGATCCCAGAACCGAACGCCGCACCCTGGAGCGCGGCACCCACATCGTCGTCGGGACGCCGGGCCGCCTGCGCGATCACATCGAGCGCGGTGCGCTCGACCTGTCTGCAATCCGCGCCGTCGTGCTCGACGAGGCGGACGAGATGCTCGACATGGGCTTCCGCGAGGACCTGGAATTCATCCTGGACGCGGCGCCTGAAGACCGGCGCACGCTCCTGTTCTCGGCGACCATGCCGAAGCCGATCGTGGAGCTGGCCCGCCGCTTTCAGAAGGACGCTGTGCGCCTGTCGACGGTCAATGCCCGCGAACAGCATGGCGACATCGATTACATCGCCCATCCGGTCGCACCCAATGAGCGGGAAAACGCCATCATCAACGTGCTCCGCCTGCACGAGGCGGAAAAGGCGATCCTGTTCTGCGCCACCCGTGAAGCGGTCAAGCGGCTGACCAGCCGGCTGGCGAACCGGGGCTTTTCCATCGTGTCGCTGTCGGGCGAACTCAGCCAGGAGCAGCGGTCCGCAGCCCTGACGGCGATGAAGAACGGCTCGGCCCGCGTCTGTGTGGCGACCGATGTCGCCGCCCGCGGTATCGACCTGCCCAACCTCGATCTGGTCATCCACGCCGACCTGCCGACCGGCAAGGCCGCGCTCCTGCACCGCTCGGGCCGGACAGGGCGTGCCGGTCGCAAGGGAACCTGTGTCCTGATGGTGCCCTATCCGCGCCGGCGCGCGGCGGAACGCACGCTGCAGTTCGCGGGCGTGAAAGTCACCTGGAAACCGGCCCCGACCGCGGACGATATCCGGGCCAAGGACAAGGAACGGCTGATGACCGATCCGGTCTTTGCCGCCGAACTGGAACCGGAAGAGCTGGCGATTGCCCGCGAGCTTCTGGAGCAGCAGGGCCCGGACAAGGTGGCCGCTGCCTTCGTCAAGCTCTACCAGTCACGCCTGCCGGCGCCTGAAGACGTTTCGGAAGCGACCGAAGACAACATGAAGGGCCGCGGTCCCGGCGAACGGGGCGGACGTGTCGCGGAAATCCGCGGCAAGTTCGACAACGGCGTCTGGTTCCGCCTGTCGCTCGGGCACAAGCACCGGGCCGATCCACGCTGGCTGCTGCCGATGATCTGCCGCGCCGGCCACGTGACCAAGAAGGAAGTGGGCGCGATCAAGATCTTCCAGAACGAGACCCGGTTCGAGATCGACGGCGCCCATGCCGAACGCTACGCGGAGATCATCAAGCGCGACGGCTCCGGCGAAGACAAGGTCACGATTACGGTGCTCGACGCCCGGGGCGGCAAGACCCCGCCGCCGCCTTCGGACGACCGGTCCGGGCGCGGCCCGCAACGCGGACCCAGGCCGCAGGGCCGTCGCCGCGAAGCTCCTGACTACGAAACCATGGGCCGCGAGGACCGCATCGAGAGCGAAGGCAGAAGTGACAGCCGGGGCAAACGGCCCGCCCGCGACTTTGCGCCTAAAAGCAACAAGAAGCGCCGCCGGTTCGACGACGGCGAGGAAGCCCCGTTCCATCCGGCCTACGAGCCGCTGGACATGAAGGCGCTCGACCGCGGCGCAGGCCGGGACGAAGCGCCGCGCCGTGAATCCGATGACCGGCCGCCGCGCAAGCCTGCCAAGGCCAAGAAGCCGCTCGACAAGAAAAAGGCGAAGAAAAACAAGCCGTCACGAGCAACGCGCAAGGCGGCTCGGGCGAAGCAGGGCTGAACATCCCGTTAAAACGCCTCGCCGGACGTCAATACACCCTGCGGGTTGCATTTACCGCTGCGTCATGCTTGCCTTTGGCATGGATCTAAGGGGAACGGGTGGCATTGCCGCCTGTGAATTGGGGGCATTGATGTTCAGAACTTGCGGACTTCTCGCAACCGCTTGTGTTGTGCAAATGGGATTTCTGGTCCTTCCGGCCTTGGCGGATGAAGCGATCGACTTCGCCATGGATTGCCATATGGCGCGGAGCAACAATGAGACCTTCATTTGCTCGGATGAAGACCTGCTCCGCCGTGATACGGAAATGGGCGAGCTGTCGGACAAGCTCCACGCCCTGCTGGATGCGACCGGAAAATCGGAAATGGAACGCGAATTCGCGGAATGGCTCGCCACCCGGGACGACTGCGAGGACAATTACTTTTGCAATGCGCAGATGTATTCTGACCGGATTGCCATGTTGAATGAGGAACTGGACCATATGGATGCCCCGGCTGGCGACGCTGGCGGGAGCGCCATCGGCAGCGACGGCTTCGGAATGATCGCGAATGCCGGCATTCCCGGTTACAACCGCGAAAGCTTTCCGGGTCTGACCATCGAAATCTGCAAGGCGATCTGTGTCCAACGTGAATGGTGCAAAAGCATCGATTTCGACCGGGCAAAAGGCGCCTGCTATGTCCAGCCGGTGGCTGAGGAAGACGTCGGCACACTCAGGACAGACTATCCCGGCAATCCGTACGACCACTATTTCTACGCGCCACGTCTGCGCAACTGAGACCAAATTCTACTCGTTCACCACCATCGCAATCGCCCAGTCGTCGCCGTCCTGGATCAGGTGGTAGTGGCAGGTGAATTCCAGAACGGCGTCGCCGTCGTCGTTCTCCTGCTGCCAGTCCAGGGTGACCAGGGCGGCCGTGCCGCTGACGTGGCTGGACGAGACATGAAAGTCGGAATAGGTCACCCCTTCCTTTTCAAGGGCTGCCAGCAGCGCCTCGACGTTTTCCAGGAGTTCCTCTTCGTCGTTGAAAACATGGCCTTTTTCGTGCTGCCAGATGATAGCCGGCAGAGCGAAACAGTCGGCAACCCTCTCCGCTTCGAAATCGTTGAACCCGGTCTGATAGTCGTCGAAAAGCTGCGCGATCGCCTCGATGGCCTCGCCGCCGGGATCGGCGCCCGATCCGTTGGTCCCGCGCCCGTTGTCGTCGGACATGTTTAGCCCCCTTTGATCCCTGCCCCAGGTATCGGACTATCCGAACAAAGGGCATTCAGATCTCGCCCTCCGGAGCTTTTGACGGCCCTGACGGCATCTCGATCCATCATATTGACCGGATGGAGCTTTCGTCCATCCGCTTTGCGTCCGGTTTCCAGAGAAGAATTAAGCTGCGCGGGACCGCGCCTCCTACCGGGGAATGTTCTGGCAGGAGGCGTAGAGCCCGACAAGTTGCCCACCGTTGGAGCACAGGATCCCGCCCCACTGGTAGCCGCGCTGACCGTTGTCGAGCACCACCTCGAACCAGTCGTAGCCATCAAAGCTGACGCCCGTGTTGGACAGAATGGTCAGATACGTCCCCTCCTGAAGGCTGCCGATCTGCGGGTAGTTGGTCCCGGGCCCCGAACGCAGTCGGCCGCCCAGCGACTGGCCGACATGGTTGAGCTGTTCGGGCCCGCCGAGAACCGTCGGCGGCGGCGGTGCCACCGGTGCGCGGGCAGTTGTCACCCGGCACGGGAAGGAGACGTCACCGAGCCACAGGGTTCCTCCCTGATCGGTCTTTTGGAACGAGACCCCTGAATTGTCGCCGACGTAGGCGCCGTTCGGCATCGCCTGGAGCGAGGCTATATCGTCGGGACCGGTATACTGGGCGCGGCCTTCTTCCGGGATCGTCTCTACAAAGGCATCGACCGTGCCCGTCCGGCACTTGTAGGTGCGGTTTTCCGAGGCTACCGCGATGGATGAACCGACGCCAGCAGAGATCAAAACCAGGGCGAAGCGCAACAGCAGACCGGATCTCACTTTTTCCTCCAAGCCAAAATTCATCGATTGCAATTCCTGCCGGATCTTACCCGACCTGACCGGGTGCTGGCCACTGCTGACAGGAACCATTCACCGGCATCTCGCCTTTCCGGGAGAGCGCCCTTAAAAAGGGACACGGATGTCGATGTCCCATTTCAGCCTTTCAAGAAGCACGCAGAGCAATCGATGAAATACAAATGGCACGCATTAGCCGAAGTGGTTCCGGCTGAAGGCAATCCTGACGTATTGGAAGGGGCTTCCGGCGCACTCGTGAATGTTATCGCACTGGCACGCGACATAGATGAAGTCCAAGAGCTAACCAAGAATTGGCTCGATGAGTTCGGCCTGAACCTGATCGACCTATCCGATGTCAAGCTAATCACCTCGAAGGTCACTCGGGAAGGCGGTTTGTCTGATGAAATGCTCGAATTGGCAGCACTGCTGAGCGAAACCAATCCCGTTCAGTTTTCAACATTCGATGCTTATCCGTAATAGGCTGGCGTAGAAGAGTCCCCGTTAGCTTTTTCCGTGGCATATCCGGCGATCCATGAACCCCAGCCTTCTCCCTCAACGTTTTCAGGACTGGTTCGCCACACGGGGCTGGGCGCCTCGCGCGCACCAGCTGGCGCTGGTGGAGAAGCTGGGGCAAGGCCGGTCCACACTTCTGATTGCCCCCACCGGCGCGGGCAAGACGCTCGCCGGGTTCCTGCCGAGCCTTGTGGAACTGGAGGCACGGGGGAAGAAGAAGCCGGGGTCGGCCGGTTCGAAGGGCGTGCACACGCTTTATATTTCGCCGCTGAAGGCGCTCGCAGTCGACATCGCGCGCAATCTGGAGGCGCCGGTTTCGGAAATGGGCCTGCCGATCCGGATCGAGACCCGCACCGGCGACACGCCCTCCCACAAGCGCCAGCGGCAGAAGCTCAATCCGCCGGACATGCTGCTCACCACGCCGGAACAGATCGCCCTGCTGTTGTCGGATCCGGCGGCGGAACAGCTATTTTCCTCGCTGAAGACCGTCATCCTCGACGAGTTGCACGCGCTGGTGACCTCCAAGCGCGGCGATCTGCTGGCGCTCGGCCTTGCCCGCCTGCGCCGCCTCGCTCCGGGACTGAGGACCATCGGCCTGTCGGCGACGGTGGCCGAGCCCGATGACCTCAGGGCCTATCTGGTCGGTCAGCCCGAACCGGACAAGCGCGCCCTGTCGGATATGGTGGAGGTCGCCGGAGGCGCGGAACCGGATATTTCGATCCTGGCCTCGGAGGAACGCCTGCCCTGGTCCGGTCATTCGGCGCGTTATGCGCTTCATGACATGTACCGGCTGATCAAGGACCACCGGGTCACGCTGCTTTTCGTCAACACGCGCAGCCAGGCGGAGGCGATCTTCCAGGAGCTTTGGCGGATCAACGATGACACGCTGCCGATCGCGCTCCACCACGGCTCGCTCGATGTCGGCCAGCGGCGCAAGGTGGAAGCGGCCATGGCGTCCGGTGTGTTGCGCGCCGTGGTCGCCACCTCCTCGCTCGATCTCGGCATCGACTGGGGCGACATCGACCTCGTGGTCAATATCGGCGCGCCGAAGGGCGCGAGCCGTCTGGCACAGCGGATCGGCCGCGCCAACCACCGCATGGACGAGCCGTCCAAGGCCGTTCTGGTGCCGGCCAACCGGTTCGAGGTGCTGGAATGCCAGGCCGCCCTGCAGGCCTCCAAACGGGGAGACCAGGATACGCCGCCGCTCCGAAAGGGCGCGCTCGACGTGCTGGCGCAACACATCCTCGGGCTTGCCTGTTCGGCGCCACTCGATGCCGACGAGACCTTTGCCGAAATCCGCTCCTCGGAAACCTACCGGCATCTGGACCGGGTGAGCTTCGACAAGGTGCTCGATTTCGTCGCCACCGGCGGCTATGCGCTGAAAACCTACGAGCAATACGCCAAGCTTCGAAAGGGCAAGGACGGGCTGTGGCGGATCTCCCATCCCAAAATCGCCCAACAGTACCGGCTGAACGTGGGCACAATCGTCGAGGCGCCGATGCTGAAGGTGCGGCTCGTGCGGTCAAAGGCGGACGGACGGCGCACGCCGGTCGGGCGCGGCGGACGTATGCTCGGCGAGATCGAGGAATATTTCATCGAGCAGCTGGAACACGGCGACACCTTCCTCTTCGGCGGCGAGGTGCTGCGTTTCGAGGGCCTGCGCGAAAACGAGGCCTATGTGTCGCGGGCGCGGTCCGACGACCCGAAAATTCCCGCCTACATGGGCGGCAAGTTTCCTCTGTCGACCTATCTGGCGGAAGGCGTGCGCGCCATGCTGGCAACGCCTGCCACATGGCCGGGCCTGCCGGAGCAGGTGCGCGAGTGGCTGGAGCTGCAGAAGCTGAAATCCAAGCTGCCGGCGCGCGACGGCCTGCTGGTGGAAACCTTCCCGCGCAACAACAAGCATTACATGGTCTGCTACCCGTTCGAGGGACGACTCGCGCACCAGACGCTCGGCATGCTGCTCACCAGGCGACTGGAGCGGCTCGGCGCCCGGCCCATGGGCTTCGTCGCCAACGACTACGCGCTCGCCGTGTGGGGCCTGGGCGACCTGTCGCTTTATTTTTCCACAGGCAAGATCGATCTGAACGGGCTCTTCGAGGAAGACATCCTGGGCGACGACCTGGATGCCTGGCTGGCGGAATCCAGCCTGATGAAGCGGACGTTCCGCAACTGCGCGGTGATCGCCGGCCTGATCGAGCGCCGCCATCCGGGAAAGGAAAAATCCGGCCGGCAGGTCACGGTCTCCACCGACCTTATTTATGACGTTTTGCGCGCCCATGAACCGGATCACATTCTCCTGAAGGCCACGTGGAACGACGCGGCCGAAGGACTTTTGGATATCTCCCGGCTGAACCAACTTCTTTCCCGGATCAGGGGTCGAATCACGCATACTCGCCTTAACCGGGTATCGCCGCTTTCGGTCCCGATCCTTCTGGAGATCGGCCGGGAGCCCATCTACGGCGAAGCCATGGAGAGCATTCTGGAAGACGCAGCCGAAGATCTTGTCCTGGAGGCCCTTGGATGACCGCGCTGAATTCGCATTCCCGCCAATTCGCCATCGCACCTGTGTGTCACGACATCCAGGTCAACGGGCAACTGGTCGGTCTGCACGACAGCGGCGCGCTCTGGTGGCCGGAGGAAACCACCCTCGTCGTCTCCGACCTGCATCTGGAAAAAGGCTCGTCCTATGCCCGGCGCGGCACCCTGCTGCCGCCCTATGACACGGCGGTCACCCTGGAAAAGCTCGCCGCCGTGATCGACGCCTTCGAGCCGACCCGGGTGATTTCGCTCGGCGACAGTTTTCACGACGACAACGGCTCCGACCGGCTGCCGCCGTTCTACCGGGCCATGCTGGCCTCGCTGCAGCTCAACCGGGAATGGATCTGGGTGACGGGAAATCATGACCCGATCGCCCCCGTGCGCCTGTGCGGCGAGACCGCCGACGAGGTGACCATCGGGGCGCTGACCTTCCGCCACGAGCCGAGCGAGACGATCAGCCCTACCTTAAGCGCCGGCGAGGTCTGCGGCCATCTGCATCCGGCCGCCCGCGTGCGCCGTTTCGGCCGCTCCATCCGCCGCCCCTGCTTCCTGACCAACGGCAGCCGGCTCGTCCTGCCCGCTTTCGGGGCGCTCACCGGCGGGCTCAACGTCATGGACCGGGCGTTCTGCAGCTACTTCGAGCCCCGCCGCTTCTCCGCCTTCCTGCTCGGCGACAACCGGCTTTATCCGTTTACGGCGTCCCGGCTGATCGGGGATTGAGGCTGAACCGGCCTCCCCTCACCCGAACTCCTTGATCCGCCTCGCCGTTTCCGGATCCAGAAACCCCTTCACCGTTGCTTCCGTCTCCAGGGCCATGGCCATTTCCAGGCCGGCGCCGCCGGGTCTCGTCAGGATGCGGCGGAGGTCCTGCACCGGGCCCTTGGGGAGGGCCGCGAGGCGTCTGGCGAGGGCGATGGATTTTTCCAGGAGGTCCTCGTCGGGGACGACCTCGCGGATCATGCCCCAGTCACGGGCCTGATTGGCGTCGAAGCGCTCGCCGAACAGGATCATGTCGCGGGCGCGCTGGAGGCCGACGAGGCGCGGCAGGAGGTCTGTCACACCACCGGTGACGAACAGGCCCCAGGAGATTTCGGGAAAGAAGAAGCGGGTGCCCTCGGAGGCAATCGCGAAATCGCAGTTGATCACCCATTCCAGGCCGCCGCCGACTGCCCAGCCGCGGATCGCGCCGACCACCGGCGTGTTGCCGAGCACCATGGCGCGGGTGACGTCCTGGATACGCTCCACGTAAGCCGTGGTGCCGGCCTCGTCTGACACCTGGTCCTCGAAATCCTTCAGGTCGTCGCCGGAGCAGAAGGCCCGGCCCTCGCCGGTCAGGACGACGGCGCCGACCGTCTCGTCCCTGTCCGCCTCGGTGAGCGCCTCCACCAGATCGTCCAGCAGCTCCGGCACGATGGCGTTGAGGCGTTCGGGGCGGTTGAGGGAAATCCTGCGGACGCCGTCGCCCAGGTCTTCGGTGAGAACGGTTCCGGTCATGACTTTTCCTCTTTGATGATTCTTCTGGTCTTGCCCTCGGTGCGCGGCAGGGTGTCGAAGGGCACGAGGGTGACCTTCGCGGTGATGCCGATGTCGCGCTTGAGGCGGGTTTCCACCGCCGCGGCCAGGCCGTCGTCGGTCGTGAGCCCTGCCGCAAGTTCGGCTTCCACCGGCAGGAGGTCGTAGGGGCCGGGACCGGTCAGCACGATGCGGTATTCGCCGGAGAGATCCTCGAACCGGTTGATCACGGCCGCCACCTGGGTCGGAAAGGCGTTGATGCCGCGGATGACGACCATGTCGTCGGCGCGGCCGATGACGCGAAAGCGTGGCGCGGTGCGGCCGCAGGGCGCCCTGCCCGTTCCGGTCAGCTCGATGATGTCGCCGGTGCGGAAGCGGACCAGCGGCTGGCAATGGCGGCGCATGTGGGTCAGGACCAGTTCGCCCCGCTCGCCTTCCTGCCAGGGCAGGACTTTCGCGGTTTCCGGATCGATCAGTTCGGGATGGAGAACGTCCAGGGCAACGAAGTGCAGGTCGTTGCTCTCGTCCGTCTGGCCGGCGAAATTGCAGAAGACATCGGTGACGCCGTAATTGGCGTTGCGCACCTTGAAGCCCCAGGTCTCCTCCAGCCGGCGGCGGAAATCGGCATTGTCGAGCCCGGCTTCGCCGCCGAACAGCCCGAGCCGCAGGCCCAGGTCCTGCGGCTTCAGTCCCGGAAACTCCTCCTCGATCACCCGCTCCAGCACGGCCGGATAGGACGGCGTGCAGGAAATCGCGGTGATCCCCAGTTCCCGGATGGTGCGGATCAGAAGCCGCGTGTCGCCGACGCCGAAGGGCACAACGGCGGCGCCCGTCGCCTCCAGCGTCAGGTGGTCGGTCAGCCCGCCCATCCACATGCGGTAGTTCAGGCAATGGACGACGCGGTGTCCGGGACCGAGGCCGCTGGCCGCCTGCGCCCGGCCGCCGACGACCGCCGTCTCATGGGCATCCTGCTGCGACAGCACCAGGTTCATCGCCGTTCCCGTCGTCCCGGACGTCCGGTGCACGCGGGAGATCTCCCCCGGTTCGGCGGCGAGATAGTCGCCGAAGGGCGGATGGTCACGCTGGCTTTGCCGCAGCATTTCCTTGTTGACCAGGGGCAGGTCCGGCAGGGCCTCCAGCTTTTCCGGCGGACGGCGCCCGCCCCAGACCCGGCGATGGAGAGCGGAGCGGGCGCGCACATAGGCGCGTTGCGTCTCCCAAAGGCGCTGCCGGTGGGCGGCAAGCTCCGACAGGTCGGCGAAATCGGCGCGGTGGTGGAGCATCGCCACCTCCAATAAATGATACTGATGTCATTTTCATTTCCATAGATCCGGATCTGTGTCAATATCTTCAGAAACAAGGAGACCTAGACGCTTGATCCGGGAACAGGCGTTGGGCTCTCTGCTTGTCATCCCGGTTTGACGCTATAGCGGCAAGACCGGGATCCAGTACCCCGTGCAGTTGGCGATTGGAAAAGATCGCAAACTCAAGAGTTTGCTGGATCCCAGCCTGCGCTGGGATGACACCGAGTTTGGGGAAAATCGGATTGCCCCAATCGCACACAGCTAATCCGGGCGGTTGTGGAGAAGAAGGAGGCACAGACACCATGCAGGCACGCACCGCCGAACACCCGTTAGCGAGCGACACAGACCTTCGCTTTTCCGCTGTCCTGCAGGCCCGGGCGCGGGACGCGAAGCGGAAAACGGAGCGGACCCGGAACCGGCTGCTTGCCAGTCTCGCGGAGCAGCTGACGTCCGGCATCGACCGGCGCGATCTGAAGGTCGCCGCAGTGACGGCGGCAGCAGACCTCGCCCACGGCACCTTCTACCGCTATTTCGACGATATCCGGACGGCAACGGATGCCCTGATCGAGGACTTCGCCAGGTTCCTCCGGGCCACGCTTTCCAGCCGGCGCGACGGGGACCCGGGATCCCGGGACCGGGTCCGGGGCACGAGCCTCGTCTATGCCCGGCTATTTGCCGACAATGCCGCACTGATGAAATGCCTGTTCGACATGGGCAGCGAGAGTTCCGCCTTTGCCCGCTCCTATCAGGAGCTGAACCGGTCCTGGTACGAGCGGATGGCGATGGCGATCGCACGGCACCGGTCCGAACGCGGAGACGCCGCCACGCCGGAAGACGCCCTGCCCGTTGCCTATGCGCTCGGCGGCATGGCCGACGAGTTCCTGACCCAGGTCCACCTGCGCAAGGCTCCGGCCCTGGCGCATTACGCCGCTGATCCGGACGCGGTCGCGGATCTCCTCACCGACCTGTGGCTGAAAGGCGCCTACGGCAGCGTCAGTCCTTCTTGAAGATGACGCTGGCGAGCCAGCCGGTGAAGATCGCGAGGAAGACGGCGAGAAGACCGTAGGCGACCGGCATCTTCTGGGCCAGGTTGTAGGTCACCTGCTCGAAGCCGGTCTTGGCGACATGCAGCTTGGCTTCTGTCCGGGAGAGCAGCGTTCCCTGCTGCAGCAGGAAGCTTTTGACCTTGTAGGTCCCGACGGGAATGTTGGCCGGCAGGGCCACTGTGGTGCGAAACATCGTGTCGGTCAGGAACTCGATCGCCCCGGGGCGTTCGGAAAACAGCCCCTGCTGCTGGCGCAGCCGCAAGAAGGCTTCCCGGAAATCGTCCCGCTCCGACAGGGGCACGGAAGAGCGGCGCGCAATGGCCAGGTTCAGGTGAGTGAGCCCGATCCGGTGTTCGTCGAGGAGTTCGCGCGAACCGAGTTCGCTCACCTTCGACGTGCTGGCCAGCGCATAGAACGAGGGCACGTTTTCGAAGGTCTCGTAGTAGCGGTTGACCCAGACCCCGAGGAACCGGCCCTTCCGCCGGGTGGTGACTTCCTGGGCCGGCCCCTCGACGATGATCGCCAGATCGTAGTCGCCGCTTCGCCCGATGCTGTTCAGATCGCGCGACACCTGTCCGAAAATGACGATATCCGTGCCCGTGAAATTGGAGCGGATCGACACGAGATCGGAGGAGATCGCGGTGACCAGTTCTTCCGCGCCGAGCGGCCTGCCGGGAATGAGGCCGGCCAGGAAAGCGGCAAACAGCAGGGCGAGATACCGGATCATGATCCCGCCCCCGTGATGATCGCGATGGAATAGAGGTCTTTCGGGGTCAGCAGCAGATCGACCGCAAAGCGCAGGCCCACGCCCAGAACCAGCAGGGCGAGCAGCAGGCGCAGCTGATCGCCGCGCAGGTTTTGTCCCATGCGCGCGCCGAACTGGGCGCCGATGACGCCGCCGATCATCAGGGTCAGCGCAAGCACGATATCCACGGTCTGGGTGCTGACGGCATGAAGCACCGTTGCCGACGACATGGTGAACAGGATCTGGAACAGCGAGGTTCCGATCACGACGGAGGTCGGCACGCGCAGCAGGTAGATCAGTGCCGGCACCATCATGAACCCGCCGCCGATGCCGAGGACGGTCCCCAGGAAGCCGATAATGCCGCCGAGCGCCAGAACCGGGATCACGCTGACATAGAGCCTGGACTGGCGGAACCGCATCTTGAACGGCAGGCCGTGGATCCAGTTGTGCTGTCCCGGACGGCGCGCCGTGACCTTCTCCCCGGTCCTGCGCCGGCGGATGGCCCGGATCGATTCAAACAGCATCAGGCCGCCGATGGTGCCCAGAAAAGTGACGTAGGACAGGGAGATCACGAGATCGAGCTGGCCGAGCGATTGCAGCAGATCGAACAGGATCACGCCCAGCGTCGAGCCCGTCACACCGCCGATCAGGAGCATGATCGCCAGCTTGAAATCGATGGCTTTCCGCCGCCAGTAGCTGATGACGGCGGACGCGGAGGAGGCGACCACCTGGGTCGTCACCGTGGCGACCGAAACCGCCGGAGGAATGCCGGAAAAGATCAGCAGCGGCGTCAGCAGGAACCCGCCGCCGATGCCGAACAGGCCCGACAGGAACCCCACGGCACCGCCCATGCCGAAAATAACGAAGATATTGACCGGTATCTCGGCGATGGGCAGATAAAGTTGCACGATGGGCTGCCGGAGTTCATCTCAGCGCACGGCCTGCGCTGCTTGTGATTGCACCTCCGGTTTAAGACCTTCCCCTGAAGATCTGTCAACCGGCGAAACTTGTTCGATGCCGATTTGAAGCCGCTAAATGGACTGGCTGTCCAGTTCCTTGATCAAATCCGCGTCAATGACCCCGGTTTCCTTGAGCCCGAGACTGCGCTGGAACGCCTTCACCGCGCTGCGGGTTCTGGGTCCCATCTGGCCGTCCGGCGTGCCCGTGTCGAAGCCGAGCTGGTTGAGCTGGGTCTGCGCCTTGCGTACCAATGCCGTGTAATCGACCCTGTCGGACCCTCCGGCCGATGCGTTGGTCGCCCCGATGCCGGCATCCGCCCATTCAGGATCCGTCGCCACCTTGTTGGCCGCCGGGTCGGGCGTCTCGAGCTTGAAACTCTCGACCGCGAGCCGGGCTTTCGCAAGACCTGCCTGGTCGAGCGAATTGGCGACGCCGTCGCGTTTCTTGGCCGCATCCTGGTCGCCCTGTTCGGCGGCGATCGCGAACCACTTGTAGCTCTCGGTCAGGTCCTTCTCCACCCCGAGCCCCCGGGCATAGAGAATACCCAGGTTGAACAGGCTGTCCTTGATCCCGTAGAGGGCAGCGCTTTCGAACCATCTGGCCGCCTTGGTGAAGTCCGGCGTGCCATCGGCTCCCTCCGCGTAAAGCACGGCCAGATTGTGCATGGCCTTGGCGTTGCCGGCTTCCGCCGCCTTCAGGTACCAGGCCCGTGCCTTCTGAAGATCCTTCTCGACGCCGCGTCCCTTCTCGTAGAGGCTCGCAAGACGGTACTGCGCCGGGGCCAGACCCTGATCGGCGGCCTTCTGATACCATTTCGCCGCCTCGGCGAGATCGGAGGGCACCCCGTCGCCCTCGGTGTATTTCACGCCGACCAGGAACTCGGCCGCGGCATTGCCGCTTGCCGCGGCGCTGCGCAGGGCCATGGGGCCGACCGCCTCGGGCGGCAGGCTTGCGACCAGGCCCGCCGGGTGCGTATCGGCCGCGGTGCCGGCCTTGCCAGGCTCGAATTTCGCCTCCGGCTGAACCTTGTCGCCGCCGAAGCTGCCGCTGACGCCGGCCGGCGGCGCGAAGGCGAGTTCCTCTCCGCTTCCGGCGGGGGCCATCGAGGGTTCAGGAGCGGCCGGGGCAGCCTGTGACGGCGTCTGAACCGCCGGCCGTGCCGGTTCGGGCGACGCGGCCGCCTCCCGGACGGATGCAGGCCCGTTTTCCGCGGGATCCGCAGCCATCGGTTCGTTGTTGCCTGCTGCCGGCTTTGCAGCGCTGACCTGCTTGGGTGCCGAAGCCGCCGGGCCCGGCGGTGTCGGGGCCTCCTTGTCCGGCATCCCGGCAACCTTGACCGGCGTCGCGCCCGGGGCCCTGGTGTCCGCAGCCTTGGCATCGGGCATCTTGGCTGCCGTCACCTGCGGCGTGGAAGTGTCGGTTGCCGCGGCGACCTGCCTGTCGCCCGGTTCCGGCGCCATCGCCATCTTGAAGACCTGCAGCGTGCCGATCGCCAGCACGACGGCGGCGGCGGCGAACAGCAGGGCACGGCGGCGCCCGCCGCCGGAGGGCTGAGCTTCTTCCGGTGCCGGACGGTCGCCCGGCAGGACACGGCCCGGATCGCCGGCCGGCTGTGCGGGTTGTTCGGCCGCTTTCCCGGTTTCTTCCGGTGCAGACGCGGCTTCCGCCGGATCCTGCTTCTTCCTGCTGCGCTGCAACGCGCCTTTCAGCCAGCCGACACGGGCCTCGTTCCGGTCCTCGCCCGGTTCCGCGGACGCAGCGGCCATCGGACCTTCGGCCTTCAGTTGCGCGGCTTCTTCCGACGCCGCATGGGCGGCCCGGCGGGCGGCGGCGATGAAATCCGCCTTGCGGTCGCGGACACGCTCCGACGGGCGTTCTCTTGACGCATCCACGGTCTCACGCGCGTCCGCCCCCTCGGTGACGTTGCGGCCGACCTTCGATGCCAGGAAGGACCCGGCCGGACGGCCGGTCGCGCCGCCAGACCGTTCGAGCGTTTCCAGGCGCTCGGTCAGGGAACTGAGGACCGCCTGAACCCCGTCGAAAGTGTTGCGCGTGCGTTCGTCCGATCCTTCGGCGGCATCCAGCAGCCGCTTCAGATCCCCCTGGAGACCTTCAATGGCTTCGTCATATTCGGCCGAGCGGGCCCTGGGCGCTCCGCCGACGGCCTCGCGGGCCGCCTTTTGCGCGATTTCCACGACATCGCGGCGGGTTTCCTGCAGGCCGCTTTCGATTCGGGCGAGCGCGGTCGCCACATCCGACATGTCTTCGGTGCGGTTCGACGAGGTTTCCAGCTGTTCGGCGAGCGCCGCGACCTTCGAGCCGAGCTGCTCCAGCCGCCCCTCGTCGAGGCCGGTGCTGCCGCGATGGATCGCCTCCGCCAGATCGTTGATGCGCTGCTCCAGCGCTTCGGTGGACGCGGGCGCCGAAACGCTTGACCGCATCGCGCCGATTTCCTCGCGCAACTTGTCCAGGTCCGCCGTCGTCACGGTGTCCCTGGGCTGCTCGAGCTGTTCGGACAGGACGTTCAGCCGTGCCTGCAATTGCGACAGAACGCCGGTGTCGATACCGGCGCCGCGCGGCGCGGCGCCATCCGAGGCAGGAACCGGCCTTCCGGCCTGTTTCTCGATCGCCTCGATCTTGCCCGAAATGGTGTCGAGCCGCTCGGCGATCGCGGAATAGGCGGTGTCGTTCGCCGCGGCCGGTCCGGCCTGTTCCATCCGCTCCAGCCGGCCGACGATGTCATCGAGCCGGTTGTCGACCCGGTCGATGTCGGCACCCGGACCGCCCTGGGCCCGATCGTCGGAGATCATGCCGACGATTTCCTCAAGCCGGCCCTGCAGGCGGCTCAGGGTTTCGGGAGCCGGCATGCGCTCTTCCATGGCGCTCAGGCGGCTGTCCAGCCCCTGCTGCTCACGGGCAAGCTGTTCCAGGTCGTCCAGGCGGCCGGAGACGAAACGCATGCGGTCGTCGATGCCTTCGACCAGACCCTTGATGTCGATCTGCTCGATGAACCGGCGCACCTCGAGCAACTCGTTGCGCAGGGGTTCGACCTCCGCATGGTTCTTGCGCTGAAGCAGCACTTCCATGCGTTCGGAAATGTCGCCGATCCGGTCCTGAAGCACGAGGATATGTTCGCTGCGCGGCAGGGCGGCGAAGGCATCCTCGATCTCGTTCAGCCGGGAGGCCAGATTGCGCAGGGAACGCGGATCGACCGCCCCCCGGGACAGTTCGTCGAGACGCTGCAGGATGTGGGCGTAGCCATGCTCCAGCGTCTGCAGGGACCCTTCCACGTTCGTCCCGGCGACCATGGATTTCAGATCGGAAATTTCCTTGCGGATGTCCTTGGCCAGAAGGTCGTCATGGCGGTCGACGCGAAGACGCTCGACCATATCGGCAAGACGGCGCAGTTCGGCGTTCTGCCGGCCCACCTTTTCATGGGTGCCTCGGGAATAGCCGCCGAGCGCCTCGCGCAGGGAGCCCAGCTCCTCGCGCACCCGGCCATAGGCCTCTTCCTGCGGCTCGCGCAGGGCCTCGATGCGGCGGCCGAGATCCCTGTAGATGTGAATTGCCGGATCGGGAGACCGGCGCCTTGACCGGCGGCGCGGCTGCCGGCGCGGGCGCTCGTCGTAGTCTTCCGGCTCCCTGTCGTCGAAATCATCCATTTCGTAGGGCGCCGGCCCCTGATCTTCGTAGCGGTCCTGGTAGCGATCCTCGTAACCATTTTCCGGGCCGGCGTCGTGGCCGTCGTCGTAATCGTCTTCGTAGTCGGCTCCGCCGGACAGGTCCTGGACCTGCCGGTCGAGGCGCTCCAGAGCGCCCAGGACGTCATCGAGGCGGTCGCTCGGGCGGGCATCCGGACGGGGCGCTTCGGCCCGGCGTCCGCGGCGCGGTTCGGGCCGCTCGCGCCGGCCATCCCGGCCGGAGGGCCTTTGACGCGATCCACGCCCACGGGTGTCCAGCAGCCGGTCGAGTTCGTCCGCGACCGCTTCAAGTTCGTCTTCGCCCTCGGAATGGTCCATGTAGCCCGGCCCGAGCGCGGTTGCGGTTCTGGTCAGCCGCTCGATCCGGTCAAGCTCCGCACGGCGGGACCTTCTGGAGCCCGAACCCTCGAAATCATCGCGCAGCGGACGCCCGCGCCGATCCGGCATTTCGAAACGTTCATGCCCGCGGCGTCCTGCATCGCGGTTTTTCCAACCCGGCATGTCTTGACCCTGAACTGACGGTCTTCTGACCGCTGAAAAAGACGCGCTGCGTTGCGCCGAAACAAGGTACAAGAGGCATAGCAGCAATTGCTGAATCTTTGTCGCTTCAGGGTAAACAGGGCGTTAATCGGAATGGCCAAATGCAAAAACGGCCGGTACGGGCCTGTATGCTGTGCACGGAAAACCTGACCCTGGGTGATTTCGGCCGTTAACGAAATTATGCGGTTGTCAACCATCCGACTGGACGGTGACGTTCGCGTAAGCTAGACATAACCGTAACGGAAACCGCCGCCATCCTGCCGTGTCGCGCTGCGCCCTGCGGCCGGTCGTGCTGCTTCCGACCCGGATAATCTCAGACACATCGAGATCGACAAGGCCGGATTCGGCCTCAACAAGCAACAATTTGAACACAGGCGAATACCCGATGAGCGAAGCCCTCTCCATCCTGAGCGACAATGAACTGGTCGATGTCGTCGCGGCCCGAGACGAAAGCACCAAGAAGACCCAATTCACCATCGGCGACCTCGCCAAGGAATTCGGCTGCACCCTGCGCACCTTGCGCTTCTACGAGGACAAGGGCCTTTTGAATCCGAAGCGCGACGGCATGAACCGGGTCTACAACCGGCGCGACCGGGCCCGGCTGAAGCTTGTCCTGATGGGCAAGCGGGTCGGATTTTCCCTGACCGAAATCCGCGACATGCTCGACCTCTACGACCTGCGCGACGGCCAGGTGACGCAGCTGCGCGTCGCGCTTTCGCGTTTCAACGAGCAGATTGCCATCCTGGAAGTCCAGCGCAAGGACATCGAACAGGCGATCGAGGAACTGTCGCGCACGGTTGAAATCGTCTCCGGCATGCTGAAGCAGAAGGAAGCCGAGGGCGAGGAATAACACTTCCGCCGCCCGCCCCGGCCCCGCGGCGGGCGGCCCCGCCAGGGCGCCCACCGATCCTTTCACCGTGCCGAAACCGGGGAGAAATCCCCGGTTTTTCATTTCTGGCGGCTTCAGTTGTTCTATTATTCAAAAAAAGAGCGCAGGTTGACGCTAGGAGACTGCTTGTCTCGTCGCCCATAACCGCGTATCTGTCTCTCCAGGTTTACGTTTACGCAAACGTCATGTGTCATGTTTGCGGAAACGCTCAGGGAGGATTTCATGCCAAGCTACAGTGCCCCCGTCGAAGATACGCTCTTCCTGCTCAATGACGTCCTGGGCTTCGAACGTTACGCCAACCTTCCCGGTTTCGAGGATGCCGCGCCGGACGTCGTGGAAGCAATCCTGCGCGAAGGCGCGAAATTCTGCGAGGAAATCATCCAGCCGCTGAACCGCACCGGCGACATGGAGGGCTGCAAGCGGGCCGACGACGGCTCCGTTGCCGCGCCCAAAGGCTTCAAGGAGGCCTACGTGGCCTTTTGCGAAGCCGGCTGGGGCAGCCTTTCCGCTTCCGCCGATTTCGGTGGACAGGGTCTGCCGCACACTCTCGCGGTCGTGATGAACGAATACCTGTCTTCCGCCAACATGGCCTTTGCCATGTATCCGGGCCTGACGGCGGGCGCCATCGCCGCCCTCACCCTGCACGGCACCGACGAGCAGAAGGCCCGGTATCTTCCCAACATGATCGCCGGGACCTGGACCGGCACGATGAACCTGACCGAGCCGCATTGCGGCACGGATCTCGGGCTGATCCGGACAAAGGCCGTTGCCCAGCCGGACGGCAGCTACAGGATTTCCGGCACAAAGATCTTCATTTCCGCCGGCGACCACGACCTGTCGGAAAACATCATCCACCTGGTGCTCGCCCGCATCGAAGGCGCGCCGGAAGGCACCAAGGGAATTTCCCTGTTCGTGGTGCCGAAGCAGCTCATCGGCGAGGACGGAACGCCGGGGGATGCCAACGGCGTTTCCTGCGGCGCGCTTGAACACAAGATGGGCATTCACGGCAACGCCACCTGCGTCATGAACTACGACGCGGCGACCGGCTGGCTCGTGGGCGAGGAAAACAAGGGCCTGCGCGCGATGTTCACCATGATGAACGAAGCGCGCCTCGGCGTGGCGGTCCAGGGCCTGGCCCAGTCGGAAGTCGCCTACCAGAATGCGGTCACCTATACCAGGGAGCGGCTGCAGGGCCGCGCCCTGTCGGGGCCCAAGGAACCCGGCAAGGCCGCCGATCCGATCATCGTCCATCCGGACGTGCGCCGCGTGCTGATGGGGGTCCGCGCCTTCAACGAGGCCGCCCGCGCTCTGGTCCTCTGGACCGCGCTCAACGGCGACATCTCCCACCGCTCGGAAGACGACAAGGCCAGAACCGCCGCCGACGACATGATGGGCCTGATGACGCCGGTGCTCAAAGGGGTCCTGACCGACACCGGTTTTGCCAACACGGTCAATGCCCAACAGATGTTCGGCGGCCACGGCTACATCGCCGAGTGGGGCATGGAGCAGTTCGTCCGCGACGCGCGCATCGCCATGATCTACGAGGGAGCGAACGGCATCCAGGCCCTCGACCTTGTCGGCCGCAAGCTGCCGGCGAACGGCGGCCGCGCGGTCATGGGCTTCTTCAACGAGGTCGGCACGTTCCTGCAGGAGAATGGCGGGAATGCGGAGCTTGCCGCCTTCACCGGCCCGCTGAAAGCCGGCCTGGAGGACCTGCAGAAGGCCACCATGTGGTTCATGAACAACGCCATGACCAGGCCCGACAACGCCGGTGCAGGGTCCACCGACTACATGCACCTCTTCGGCCTTGTCGCGCTTGGCTACATGTGGGCCCGGATCGCAAAGACCGTGCAGGACAAGCTCGATGCGGGCGCTGGCGAAAAGGAAGACTGGCTCAGGGCCAAGCTGACCTTCGGCACCTTCTTCATGGAACGGCTGATGCCGGAAACCGGGGCCCATCTGGCCCGGATTTCGACCGGTGCCGACACGATGATGGCGCTGCCCGCCGAGGCCTTTTAGTCTTCGCCCCGGGCAGGAGAAACAGGGTGTCCGTCAAAAAGAAAAACGAACTCGGGAGGTACAGTCATGGGTGTTCTGGAGGTTCCGGCACCGTCCTACCAGGATGAGGAAATCACCCTTCTGGACGACGCGTTCGCGCGTTTTCTGGAACAGGAGATCGCGCCGGATTACGAGGACTTCGTGACTGCGGGAAGCGTCAGCCGCGAGGCCTGGAAGAAGACCGGCGACGGCGGCTTCCTGTGCCCGGCCATTCCGGAGGCCTACGGCGGTGCGGGCGGAACCTTTGCCCACGAGGCGGCGATCATCCATCGCCTCGGCGTCGACGGCTTCGACCATTTCGGCATCGCGCTCCATTCGGCGATCGTCGCGCCCTACATCCTGCACTACGGTTCGCAGGACCAGAAGAAGCGCTGGCTGCCCGGCCTCGTCTCCGGCGATCTCATCGGCGCCATCGCCATGACCGAACCGGGCGCCGGATCGGACCTGCAGGGCGTCAAGACCACCGCCCGCAAGGACGGCAATCACTATGTCATCAACGGCAGCAAGACCTTCATCACCAACGGCCAGCTTGCCAACCTGATCATCGTCGTCGCCAAGACCGATCCCGCCCAGGGCGCCAAGGGCATTTCCCTGTTCGTGGTCGAGACGGACACGGTCGAGGGCTTCAGGCGCGGCCGGAACCTGGACAAGATGGGGCTCAAGGGCAACGACACGTCCGAACTCTTCTTCGAGGACGTCCGCGTTCCCGCCGACGCCCTGATCGGGGCGGAGGAAGGCCGCGGCTTCTACCAGTTGATGGAGCAATTGCCCCAGGAACGGCTCCTCGTCGCCTGCCAGGCGATGGCGGCGATCGAACGGGCGCTCCAGGTCACGATCGACTACGTGAAGGAGCGCAAGGCGTTCGGCAAGGCCATCCTGGACTTCCAGAACACGCAATTCAAGCTGGCGGAGGTCAAGACCGAGGCCACGATCGGCCGGGTATTCGTCAACGATTGCATTCAGCGGCACATCGAAGGCAAGCTCGACAGCGTCACCGCCTCCATGGCCAAGTACTGGACCACCGATCTTCAATGCAAAGTGATGGACGAATGCCTCCAGCTTCATGGCGGATACGGTTACATGAACGAGTACCCGATCGCCCGGCTCTACGCGGATGCCCGCGTGCAGCGCATCTATGCCGGGACGAATGAAATCATGAAGGTGCTGATCGCTCGCAGCCTCTAGGCCAAAGCGACAACCTGAAGCGAGAGTTTTCCATGGCCGAATACGTACTGCACTGCTTCGCCCAGTCCGGCAACGCCTACAAGCCCGCCCTGATGCTGGAACTGTCCGGCGCGGACTGGGAGCCGAAATGGAACGATTTTTTCAACGGCGGATCGCGTGCGCCGGATTTCCGGGAAGCCTATAACGAAATGGGCGAGATCCCGGTGCTGGAGCACGCGGGAGTGAAACTGACCCAGTCCGGCGTGATCCTCGATTATCTCGTCGAAAAGCTCGGCACCTTCGGCTGGGCGGACGATACCGAGCGGCGCGAGGTTCTGCGCTGGATCCTGTTCGACAATCACAAGCTCACCAGCTACACCGCGACGCTCCGCTACCTGCGGGTCTTCGCCAGGACCGGCGAGACCGAGGTGGTCAAGTGGCTCGAGGGCCGGGCGATCAGCGCCTACAAGGTTCTGGAACACCATCTGCAGGGCCGCGACTTCGTCGTCGGCGCCAAGCCGACCATCGCCGACCTGTCGCTGTGCTCCTATCTGTACTGGCCCGACGAAATCGGCGTCGACTTCACGCCGTTCAAGAACATCAACCGCTGGCTGGGGACTATCAGCGCCCTGCCCGGCTGGAAAGCGCCCTACGACCTGATGCCCGGGCATCCGCTGCCCGCGTAGGCGCAACCGAGATTTTTCAGGAGGAAACGATGCCGGAAGCCTATATCTACGATCACGTTCGCACGCCGCGCGGACGCGGCAAAAAGGACGGCGCCCTGCATGAGGTGCCAAGCGTGCGCCTGGCGGCGACCGCGCTTGAGGCCGTGCGCGACCGCAACGGCCTGGACACGCGCAAACTGGACGACGTCATCCTGGGCTGCGTCGATCCGGTCGGCGAGGCGGGCGGCGACATCGCCCGCGCCGCCGTCTTTGCCGCCGGCTACGACACGACCGTGCCGGGCATGCAGATCAACCGGTTCTGCGCCTCCGGCCTCGACGCGGTCAACACGGCCTCCGCCCAGGTCATGGCCGGCCAGCACCAGCTTGTGATCGCCGGTGGCGTTGAAAGCATGAGCCGGGTCGGGATCGGTGCCTCCGGCGGCGCCTGGCCGATCGAACCGCAGGTGGCCGTGCCCTCCTACTTCGTGCCGCAGGGCGTTTCGGCCGACCTGATCGCCACCAAATACGGCTTTTCCCGCGACGACTGCGATGCCTATGCGGTGGAAAGCCAGAAGCGCGCCGGCACGTCCTGGAAGGAAGGCCGGTTCGCCAAATCGGTGGTTCCGGTCAAGGACATCAACGGCATCACCATCCTCGACCGCGACGAGCACATGCGCCCCGAAACCGACATGCAGTCGCTCGCCTCGCTCAATCCCTCCTTCGAGCTGATGGGCAGCATGGGCGGTTTCGACGCGGTCGGCATCCAGGCCCACCCGGAAGTGGAAAAGATCCGGCATGTCCATCATGCCGGCAATTCCTCCGGCATCGTCGACGGCGCCGCCGCCGTCCTGATCGGCTCCAGGAAGGCCGGCAAGGCGGCCGATCTGAAACCGCGCGCGCGGATCCGGGCCTTCACCAATATCGGCTCGGAACCGGCGATCATGCTGACCGGCCCGGTCGATGTGACGGAGAAGCTCCTCAAGAACACGAAGATGACGCTGAAGGACATCGACCTGTTCGAGATCAACGAGGCCTTTGCCTCCGTCGTGCTGCGCTACCAGCAGGCCTTCGACCTCGACCCGGAGACCGTCAACGTCAACGGCGGCGCGATCGCCATGGGGCATCCGCTGGGGGCCACCGGCGCGATGATCCTCGGCACCGTGCTGGACGAGCTGGAACGGCGCGACCTGAACACGGCGCTCGTCACCCTGTGCATCGGCGCGGGCATGGGAACGGCAACGATCATCGAGCGCGTGTGAGGAGGAGGCATGCCCAAGATCGATATCGGATCCATTCCGGCCCGCTCCATGACCATCTATCCGGGGCCTTACGCGAAAGCGACCGAGGGCCGCGAAAAGCAGGCGCTCGGAGATGCCGTGAACCTGACCCAGTTCGGGGTCAACCTGACCCGGCTCAAGCCCGGGGGCGGATCGGCGCTCAAACACTGGCATGAGAACGAGGACGAGTTCGTCTTCATCCTGGAGGGCGAGGCGACGCTGGAGGAAGGCGACAGCATCGAGACCCTCAAGGCGGGAGAGGCCGCCGGCTTCAAGGCGGGGGCCGGCGTCGGACACCGTCTGATCAACAACACCGACCGGGACGTGGTCTATCTGGAGATCGGCACCCGCGCCGCCGCGGAAAGCGTCCACTATCCGGACGCCGACCTGCATTTCGAGCGGATCAACCAGTCGAAGCGGCTGATGCACAAAGATGGAACGCCCTACTGAGGCGAAGGGAGGCATGAACGCATGACCTACAAGAATTTCACCCTGGAAACCGACGCCGACGGCATTGCGCTGATCACCTGGGACATGCCCGGCCGCTCGATGAACGTGATCGACATGTCGGTCATGGACGAACTCGATGCCCTGGTCGGCGAGGTCGCCGGCACCGAGGCGATCAAGGGCGCCGTCATCACTTCCGGGAAGTCGTCTTTCACCGGCGGTGCCGACCTGACCATGCTGGAAAGCCTGCTGCAGGACTTTCATGTCAAGCGCCGGACCGACCCGGAGGGCGCGGCAAGGATCCTGTTCGAAGGCTCGCGCCGCCTGTCGCTGATCTACAGGAAGCTGGAGACCTGCGGCAAACCGTTCGTCGCCGCGGTGGCCGGCACCTGCATGGGCGGGGGCACGGAACTGGCGCTTGCCTGTCACGCGCGCATCGTTGCCGATGACGACGGCTTCAAGATGGGCCTGCCGGAGGTGAAGGTCGGACTCTTTCCCGGCGCCGGCGGCACCCAGCGCGTCATGCGCATGACCGACGGCCAGCAGGGGATGCAGTTCCTGCTCCAGGGCAAGACTCTCAGGACCAGGCAGGCGCTTGCGATGAAGCTCGTCGACGGCGCGGCTCCGGCCCGGAAACTTGTCGAGGCGGCGAAAAAGCTGCTGAAGGCCGGCGTCGATCCGGTCAAGCCCTGGGACAAGAAGGGCTTCAAGCTGCCCAACGGCAAGATCTACTCGCCGCAAGGCTTCCAGTTCTGGCCGGCGGCCAACGCCATCTACCGGCGTGAGACCTACGACAACTATCCCGGACCGCGCTACCTGCTGCATTCGGTGGTGGAAGGCCTGCAGTTGCCGATGGATCTCGCCCTGCAGGTGGAAAGCCGCTACTTCGCCAAGGTCCTGCAGACGCCGGAAGCGGCCAACATGATCCGCACCCTGTTCGTTTCCATGCAGGAGCTGAACAAGGGTGCCCGCCGGCCCGAATCCGAGCGGCCGAACAAGATCAAGAAAATCGGCATTCTCGGCGCCGGTTTCATGGGAGCGGGCATTGCCTATGTCACCGCGCAGGCGGGCATCGACGTGGTGCTGATCGACCGGGACCAGGAAAGCGCGGACAAGGGCAAGGCCCATTCCGAGGCGCTGCTGACCAAGGCCATCCAGCGCGGCCGGGCGACCCAGGAGCAGAAGGACAAGCTGCTTTCAAAGATCCTGCCCACGACCGACTACGAGGAACTCGGCAACTGCGACCTGGTGATCGAGGCGGTCTTCGAGGACCGCGGGATCAAGAAGGACGTGACGGAAAAGGCCGAAGCGGTGATGAAAAGCCGCGCGATCTTTGCCTCCAACACCTCGACCCTGCCGATCACCTCGCTCGCACAGGCCTCCAAACGGCCGAAGAGTTTCATCGGCATCCACTTCTTCTCGCCGGTCGACAAGATGATGCTGGTGGAAGTGATCATGGGCAAGAAGACCTCCGACCGGGCGCTCGCCATGGCGCTCGACTATATCAAGGCGATCAGAAAGACCCCGATCGTGGTCAACGACAGCCGCGGCTTCTATACCTCGCGCGTGGTGATGACCTATATCCGCGAAGGCCTGATGATGCTTGCGGACGGCGTTCCCGCCGCCATGATCGAAAACGCCGGACGGATGGCCGGCATGCCGGTCGGCCCCCTGTCCCTCGGCGACGAGGTCGCGCTGGACCTGGCCTGGAAGATCGTTTCGGCGACCCGCAAGGATCTCGGCATCAAGTATGTCGAGGGGCCGCTGGACAACATCCTGGAGGACATGGTCGTCAAGCGCGAACGCTTCGGCCGCAAGAACGGCAAGGGCTTCTACGATTACCAGGGCCGGGACAAGCAGCTGTGGCCGGGGATTCCGGACGTCGTGGGCGCGCCGAAACCGGCCGAGCAGTTCAACATCGAGGAGCTCAAGCAACGCCTTCTGGTGATGCAGGCGCTGGAGACGGCCCGGATCTTCGAGGAAAAGTGCCTGACCGATGTCCGTGAAGCCGATGTCGGCTCGATCCTCGGCTTCGGCTTCGCGCCTTACACCGGCGGCACCCTGTCTTATATCGACACGATGGGAACGGCCGCCTTCGTCAAGCTTTGCCGGCAGTTCACGAAAAAATGGGGCCCGCGCTTCAAGCCGAACCGGCTGCTGCGGGAAATGGCGAAGACCGACGAAACCTTCTACGGAAAATTCCCGCCGAAGGAACAGGACAAGGCCGCAGAGGCGGCCTGACGGCCTGCCGTGTCATTTGCCGGGAAGGGCAGGAAACCCCCAACCTGCCCGTCCCGGCGAGGTGATGCCTCTCCACTGGGGCGTTTGCTCGCGCCAGGAGCATTTCCCCAGAATAATTCATCTTCGCGAAAAAAGATCCTCGTTTGCGCCATCACATGCATTAATATGCATACGTATTGTCCCGTATACGGCTCGGACTGGGAGGATCATGTTTCAGCCGAAAAATAATGCATGGGTCCAGGGAAGCCCGGTCGCCCGTCTCGGCGTCCTGGCCAAGGCACGGGGACTGGACTGGGCGGCAATTCTGAAATCCCGCGACATTGACGAAGACGGGATTGACGACCCGGACGCGACAGTGGGCATGGAGACTGCGCTCGACCTGTTCAGCCACGTTGCGGAGGCCATCGGCGACGACGCTCAAATCCTCGACCTGTTCTACGAAACGCCGGTCGGTTTCACTCAAGGATATGACTATGTCGGCCTTTGTGCCCCGACCGTGAGAGACGGTCTGAAGAACTGGGCCAAGGTCACGCTGCTTCGAAGCAATTGCGCCAAAACGCTCTATTCGGAAAATTCGGAAGCCGCAAGGCTGGAATGGACACTTCCGGGCCCTTACAGCGATCACACGCAGTTTTCCCTGGCCTTTCTCGGCTGGGCGATCAGGCGGACCGAAATGCTCCTGGATGATGAGTACGAGGATTTGACGATCCACGTGTCGTCACCGGCGCCGCAGTGCCCTTCCCGGGTTCTGCAGAAATACGCACACCGGGTGAAGTTCGGCCAACCCGACCACGGGGTCATGGTTCCGGCCCGGCTGCTGGATCGCCGCCCACCCACCGCGGATCCGGTTCTGCTGCGCATTGTCGAACAGCATGTCTACAGCATCATCAAGGACCGTGATCCCCAAACCTCGCCGGTCAACCGGATCATGGAGGCAATGTCCACTCAAATGACGTCCGGAGACTGTTCGGCCGAGGCGGTCGCACGGGAACTGGGAATGTCGCGGCGCAGCCTTCAGAGGACGCTCGGCGATCAGGGAACGACTTTCCGCGACCTGCTTACCGAAGTCCGCCGTACCATGGCGGAAAGATATCTGGTCAACACGGAATTGCCGATGAAGGAAATCGCCTACCTTCTGGGTTTCGCCGAAATAAGCACCTTTTCCCGCGCGGTGAAGGGCTGGTACGGCATTCCGCCGAAATCCGTGCGGCAACGGGTGCATGCGTTACCGTCGGCACGCGTTTCCCTGCTTCGCCAGCACTAGGGTTCAGGTTCAACCGCTTTCCGGCACCCCGTGCCGGAAGTGGGGCCCCCTGCCGTCGCGAGATGATGTCATCCAAGCCGCCGAACAACACCAAATAGATCCGGCGGCTTCGCCGCCGTTTCCTGACTTAACCGGCTGGTTTTCTTTCACAATCTTCAATCGCTTCAATCACGGCTTCCGCATCACCAAAAATCGGCAATTGCCCAGGACAGAACCACTAAAACTTACTTAACGTTAGTTTTAGGTTTCACACATATTCGTCCTCACATATAGGCAATTCTCCGGGCTATAAAATTGTCCAAATGACCCTTAAATTAGACAAAACACGCCAAAGGCTATATTTTTCAGGATACACTTTTTACGTGCGACCTCACAAACAGTGTGTGCCATGCCCTCTCGTTCCGAATGGATGCGTTCCGACGCATTCAAGGCCCTGCAGCAATATCCGCCGGTCGCCGCGCTGGACTGGAAGACAATTGCGGCGAGCTACAATTTCGACCCCGCGGTCATCGAGGACCCGGAAGGCACCGTTCCGATCACAACCTGGTTCGAAGTGTTCGAACATGTTGCGCGGGAGCTTGGCAGCGACGCCATCATGTTCGATATCTTCAACACGATGGCCCCCGGGGCCTTTTCCGTTTTCGACTACCTTTTCATCTGCGCGCCGACGCTCCGGGACGCATGCAAGGCATGGAAGCGCTTCATGCCCATGCGCACCAATGCGTACGAATTCCAGTATTGCGAGGATGAACTGTCCGGCACCATCGAGTGGCCGATCCTTGAAGGACGCGGCATCTGGTATCAGAGCATGTATGCGCGGATCGGCTGGGCTGCAAAACGGTTCGAAATCGTACTTGAAACCGATCGCCCTCCGTTGACCATTGAACTGGCGGCGCCGGAACCGAAAGACCCGTCCCAATTTCTGGAACGCTACGGCAGGAACATCAGGTTCAACTGCCTTCGCAACAGCATTTCGGTGCCCGCATATCTGCTGTCGAAATGTCTGCCGCAGAACGAAGACAACCTCTATGCGATTATCCAGAAATCCGCGTTCCGGGAAATGGGCCTTTTTCAGAACCGGCATTCGCCGATTTCCCGGGTAGCCAACGAAATCGCGGAGACCCTGAAAAGCGGGACATGCAGCCTGGCACAGGTCGCGCAGAATCTCGGCATGTCACAACGTTCGGTCCAGCGCGCCCTGGAACAGGAAGGGACCACCTTTCGCAAGCTGACGGAAGACATCAGAAAGACGGCCGCGGAACGCTACCTGCAGAGCACCGACCTGCCGTTCAAGGAAATCGCCTTTCTGCTCGGCTTTTCGGAATTGAGCACGTTTTCCCGGGCGGTCAAAACCTGGTACGGGGTCCCGCCGCGAAAAATCCGCGAAGGCGGGGTCACACAGATCGATTGATCCGAAATACAGACAGACCCGGATTTAACAATCCAGCTCTCCCGATCTAAACTGCTGCGGCCCAAATTTGGTGGTGGCGAAGTTTACCGGGAGGAGTGACGGTTTGGCTGCCAGAAAACTGCATTCCGAGGAATGGGGACAGGCCGAGCAGATCGGCTATCTGGAGCCGCTCATCAACTTGAGCGGCCGCAGCTGGGACGACCTTGTCCGGCGCTTCCCTCTTCCCAGACGCGCGTCGGAACTGAAAGACCGGAAAGTGGAAATGTCGCTCATGCTTGAGGTGTTCCAGTACGCGGCCACCCTCATCGGCGATGATGCGGTCATCCTGGATTACTTTTCCGACATGCCGCACGGCGCGATCCCGACCTTCGACTATGTTGCGTTGTGCGCCCCTTCGCTGCGCGCCGCCTTGCAGAACTGGCAGCGGTTCATTGCGCTTCGAACCAACTGTTATCACATGCTTTTCACCGAGGAGCCGGACTGCGGCATCCTCACCTGGGACATTCCGGACCGGCTCGGTCCGCGGACCCAGAACATGTTCGCCAAGGTCGCATGGGCATCAAGCCGGATCGAGCATATCGTGCAGGATCCGGATATGCGGCTTCAGATCGAACTGACCGTTCCGCCGCCCGAATCCACCTCCCGTTTCCAGAAGAAATACGGCAGCCGCCTCAAATTCTCGCAGCCAAGGGACAGGATTCTGATTCCCGGCCGGTATCTCGATTCGGTCCCCCCGAAAAACGAGGCAAACCTCTATAGCCTGGTCGAATCGACCGCCATGAGCGAGGTTGAAAAAATCCTGTCACTGAATGATCCGATCACCCGGATCAAGACGGCCATCAACGATCATCTCAAGGCCGGCGACTGCAAGCTGGAAAAAGTTGCCAAAAACCTGGGTATGTCCCAGCGCAGCCTGCAGCGCCATCTCGAAACGGAAGGAACGTCTTTTCGCGAACTAACCGACACGATCCGCCGCTCCCTGGCATCCAGATATCTGCGCGAGACAAACCTGAACCTGAAAGAAATCGCCTTCCTGCTCGGCTTTTCCGAACTGAGTTCCTTTTCCAGAGCCGTCAAGACCTGGTTCGGGCTCTCACCGAGCCAGTATCGCCGCAATCGTCAGGCAGATACGGGCACATGAAATGAAAAACGGGTCCCGTACAGTGTACGGGACCCGTCTGCATGTGTCCGGTCTCTGCTGCGCAGCCTCAGACTCTCTTGGCGATAACATTTTATCGCTCCACTCCGGCTCTGCATCCGCCTTATGCAGTTCCGAAGCGTCATGGGTCCACCGGACCGGATTCAGCCTTGTTCTTTTTATGCCGCCGCTTTCGAACCGTAACCAAAACAGCCGCAGCCAGATGGGGCCATGTGCGGATGTCAGTGCCTCGTTACGATTCATCTTTCAGCGCGATGGCTGAACCGCGTCAACCGGATCGGCGATTTCATGGGAGGAACGAAACCGCGTTTCCGTTACGACGCGACTTGGTAAATACCTCAAAAGGCCGTAGGGGTAATTGGCAGAACTTGTTTCAAACTTACCCAAATATGCCAATTTTCATATAAGTGTCACACATCAAGCAAGTCGGATGGCAATGCCTCTGACGATTTTCTGCATATTCTGCCGAAAATTCCCCGGGCATTGCGGTTATCATTCACTCGACTTAAGTATCGAGGATCGCTTCAGGTCATGATTCATCCGAGCGAAATCCGAATTGGCACCAAATACAGGATCAAGAATGTCTGACAGCAGCCTCACCAAGTTCATGGGCGGTTCCCCCGGTCAGGTGATCCTCCGGCTCCTTTTCCTGTCTTTCGTGGTCGGTGTCATTCTATCCGCGCTTGATCTCAACCCGCTCGACATCGTCGATATCGCCGTCCGCTTCGTCCAGCGGCTCTGGGACATGGGATTTGCCGCAATTGAAAATATCATTCGCTATTTCGCGATCGGTGCGGTGATCGTCGTGCCCATCTGGCTGGTCATGCGCCTGATCAAATCGGTCGGCAGATAGCAGTCTCGATCCGGACAGCAGGCCCGCCACCGGACAGGCGCAGGGCTTCCCGGTGCAGAGTGACATGCCTGTCGGCCAATTCATCGATATCCGCCGAATAGCCGCCACCCAGGACGCCGGCGACCGGCAGACCCGCATTGCGCAGGGTTTCGAACACATACCGGTCGCGGCGGATCAATCCTTCCCGGCTCAGCCCGAGACGGCCGAGCCTGTCGTTCCGATAAGGATCGACACCGGCATTGAAAAAGACGATATCGGGCCGGGCGCGGTCCATTGCCCTGGGGAGTGCCTGCATCAGGCTTTCCAGATAGGCCTCGTCGCCCGTGTTGTCCGGCAGGGCAACATCCAGGTCCGAGGGAACCTTCCTGACCGGATAATTCTTTTCCGCATGCATGGAGAAGGTGAAGACGCTGCCATCGCCGGCGAAGATGTCGGCGGTTCCGTCGCCCTGATGCACGTCCAGATCGACAACCAGAGCCCTTTCGACAGCGCCGTCCGCCTGCATCACCCGGATCGCGACCGCCACGTCATTGAAGACGCAGAAACCCGCGCCGTGGGCGCGTCTTGCATGATGGCTGCCGCCGGCGGTGTTGCAGGCAATGCCATGTTCCAGGGCGAGATAGCCGGTCAGAACGGTACCGCCGGTTGCGCACCGGGCCCGCCGCGCGATGGCCCCGGTCATCGGGAAGCCGATCTCCCTGGCGATGTCCGCCGGAACGCCGGCACCAAACACCTGATCGACGTAGCGCCGGTCATGGGCCAGGGCGACCCATTCGGCCGGCGCCGGTCTCGGCCGGACGAATTCTCCGCCGCCCAGCAGCCCTTCGGCAACGATCCTTTCCGCCACCGCACGGAACTTGTTCATCGGAAACCGGTGATTTGCCGGCAAGTCGGCGCAGTAGTCGGGATGATGTACGATGGGCAGCGTCATGACAGCCGACTATAGCCGGAAAAGCCGCGAATCCACCGCCGATTTTCGCTCCGCCGAAGAGCCAACGGCGGAAGGAGCCCGCCGTCAAACGGCGCCGCGGCGGTCAGCTTGACGGCGCATGGCAAATACCGAAGAGTGTTTAATCACCTGCCGGACTTTCCATGACCACGCGCTCCTCCGACATCAGGCCTGACAAGGCATTTGACGTGACCCATCGCAGTGTCCTTGCGATCGCCGTGCCGATGACGCTGGCTTTCCTGTCGACGCCGCTGCTGGGCGTCGTGGACACCGCCGTGATCGGCAGGCTCGGGGATGCGGCGCTGGTGGGCGGCATCGCCATCGGCGGGGTCATCTTCGATCTCGTCTTCACCACCTTCAATTTCCTGCGCTCCGGCACCACCGGGCTGACGGCCCAGGCCTATGGCGCCGACGACCAGAGCGAGATCAAGGCGACGTTTCTGCGCGCCCTGTCGATTGCAGCCGTCGCCGGGCTTGCGGTCATTCTTCTGCGGATGCCGTTCCTGGAAGTCGGCCTGAGGTTCTTGGGCGGCAGCGCGGACGTGCAGTCGGCCACCCGCAGGTATTTCGAGATCCGCGTCTACAGCGCCCCGTTCCTGCTCGCCAACTATGCGATCCTCGGCTGGTTTCTGGGCCTTGGCCGCGCCGGCACCGGCCTGTTCCTGCAATTGTTCCTGAACGGGCTCAACATCGCCTTGAGCATCTGGTTCGTCATGGGCCTCGGCTGGAGCATCGAGGGTGTCGCCACCGCGACCGTGCTGAGCGAGGCGGCCGCCTGCCTGGCCGGGATTTTCCTGGTGCTGCGCGCGGCCAGAGAGAGCCTCTGGCCGGCCTGGTCCGTCGTCTTCGACCGCCGCCTGATCCTGCGCATGATGGCGGTCAACCGGGACATCATGATCCGCTCGTTCAGCCTGCTTTTCGCCTTCGCCTTCTTTACCGCCCGTTCCGCCGATCAGGGCGACGTCGTTCTTGCCGCGAACGCGATCCTGGAGAAGTTCTTCCTGGTCGGGGGCTATTTCCTCGATGGCCTGGCAACCGCGGTCGAACAGCTGGCCGGCCGGGCGGTCGGCGCGCGCTACCGTCCTGCCTTCGACCGGGCGGTGAAGCTCGCCACGCTCTGGGGATTCGCACTGGCGCTCTGCCTCGCCCTTGTCTATTTCGCGGCCGGGCCCCTGCTGGTGGACCTCATGATCGTCTCGCCGGGCGTGCGGGAGATCGCGCGCATCTATCTGCCCTGGGCGGCGCTCACGCCGCTTTTCGGCGTTCTCGCCTTCCAGATGGACGGGGTCTTCATCGGCGCGACCTGGTCGCGCGACATGCGCAACATGATGCTTCTGTCGCTGGCGGTCTACATCGCGGCCTACCACACCCTGTTTCCGCTCATGGGAAACCACGGCCTGTGGCTGTCGCTGGAAATCTTTCTGGGCGCGCGCGGCCTCAGCCTGGCCGCCATGTGCCGGCACCGGGCCAACCAGACATTTCAGCCGACTTGAGCTGCCCGTTTAAAGATCCAGGCCGGCCCAGGCTTCCAGATTGACGCCGCGCGCCTCGGAAATGTGGTTCAGCCCGTGGCGATCGAGCTTGTCCGAAAGCCCCTTCAGGATCTCTGCGACAAGGCCGATGCCGTGATAGGTCAGCGAGGAATAGAGCTGCAGCAGATCCGCACCCGCCGTGATTTTCGTCCAGGCGGCCTCCGCGCTGTCGATCCCGCCGACACCGACGATCGGCAGATCGGGACCGGCGAGCCGGCGCGCCCTGGCAAGGGCGATGGTCGACTTGCGGAACAGGGGACGGCCGGACAGGCCGCCGGTTTCCCGGGCCGTCGCCGTATCGGTCAGGCCGTCGCGCGAAACCGTCGTGTTGGACACGATCAGCCCGTCGACGCATTTGGCCTGCACCTCCTCGATGATATCCTCCAGCGAGGCCTCGTCCACGTCCGGTGCAATCTTCAACAGGACCGGCACATGGCGGCCGACGACCCGGGTGCGCTCGTCGCGCGCGGTAATGACACCGGTCAGAAGTTCCGCCAGGGCTTCGCGCGCCTGCAGGTCGCGCAGGCCCGGGGTGTTCGGCGAGGACACGTTGACGGTGAAATAGGAGGCGAGATCGGCGAAGGCATGAATGCCCGCGACATAGTCGGCGACCCGGTCCGCTGCATCCTTGTTGGCGCCGACGTTGACGCCGACGATGCCGGTCTGGCGCCTGCGCCCGTCCAGGCGCCGGCGCAGCGCCTCATGGCCTTCGTTGTTGAAGCCGTAGCGGTTGATCACGCCCTGGTCGGCCGGCAGACGGAACACCCGCGGCTTCGGATTTCCCGGCTGAGGCCTCGGCGTGACGGAGCCGACCTCGGTGAAGCCGAAGCCGAGATTCAAAAGGGCATCGGGCACCTCGCCGTTCTTGTCGAAGCCGGCCGCCATGCCGAGCGGGTTGGGAAAGCGAAGATCCCAGAGCCGGACCTCCAGGCGCGGATCGGCGGAGGCCGGCCCCTTCGGCACAAGTCCGGTCTTCAGCGCCTTGATGGTCAGGCCGTGGGCGGTTTCCGCGTCCAGCAGGTGAAGTCCGGCAAGGGCCAGTTTTTCAAGCGGAGACGCCGTCATCGGTCCATATCCGGAAAGACGTGGGCCCCATCGGCGCCGAGCGGCAGAGGCCGGACCCAGACGGCAAGCGATGTCGGAAGGTCGGCATAAAGATGCGGGAACAGATCCCCTCCCCGCGACGGTTCCCATTTCAGGTCCGTGCCGAGACCGTCCGCATCGAAGGCGGCAAGCAGCAGGCGGTCCTGGCCGGCGAAGTGCCTGGCCGCCGTTTCACGCGCCTGGTCCGCGGTGGAGAAATGGATGTAGCCGTCGGCCAGATCCACCGGCGCGCCCTTGAAGACACCGTTTGCCTCGGCCTCGCGCCAGAGGTCCTCGGGCACAATCTTGAAAATCAGTCGCATGCGGATCACGTCCTGGAAACCGGGTTGGTTGACCCGCCTCCGCCAGCGGAACCGGGCGGCGCGGACCCTATCGCCTGGCGCGCGGCAGAACAAGCGTGGGCAACGTCCTTCCAGGCTTTGACAGGCGTTTTCGCCCCGAACATAATCATCAGAGAAAATTTTCCTGTCATACCGATGCTCGCAACAGACCAGCCAACAGGAGCCCGGATTGGGACCGCTTAAGAAGCTCCGCCCGGTCCTGGTACCGGCCATTGTCCTGACCGGCGGAGCGACCTTGCTGGCCTGGCTGCTGCTGGCCGAGCCGCCCCCGCCGCCGGCCCCGCAAGAGGCGGCACCTGCCGGCACCGGGCGGGAAGCCCCCGTTTCGCCACCTGTCCGAAATTCGGTCAAACCGCAAACGAACGCAAAGGGCGAAACCACCCGGTCGCTGCCGCCGTTGCCGAGCGAAATCCGCGACGTCTCTCCGGAAGGCATCACTCCGCCTGAAGTGACGGGCATGCTGACGCGAATCGAGCCGTCGCAACGCTATCTCGACCTGATCAATCCGCCGGTGGAGCCGGTGCCGGACGGGGAATTCGAATTGCGCCGGCCGCAGGTGATCGATGCCGGAACGCTGGGGATCGACGGTCTTGTCGTGCGGATCGCCCATGTCAACGCCCTGAAGACGGACGACACCTGCGTCTCCCGCGTGGGCGGCACCTGGCCGTGCGGCGCCCGTGCCCGCACGGCCCTGCGCGGCCTGGTCCGGATGTTCACCGTCGTCTGTCAGAAGACCGGAGACCTCGGGCCCCGTCAGATCGCGGCCACCTGCACCCGGCGCACGACCGACATCGGCGAATGGCTCATCCGCTACGGATGGGCGGACCCCGGCGGGACTGCGCCGGACCATTATCTGGACCTGGCGGAAGAGGCGAAACAAAGGAAACTGGGCAAATGGCAGTCGGAATGGCTGAAGGAGCTGCCGGCGCCTGCGGCGAGCCTGTCGGTGCCGGATCCCTCGTCCGGCCCCAACGGCGGCGAAAGCAATATTCTTTTCACCCCGCCGGAGGAGCCGTTGGGGGGCCAGATCCGATAGGGGCCGATGACTCGGATCTGCAACCGGTTCCATTGACCGTGCTTTTCTTCCCTCCAGCGTCGGCTTCCGTCAACGGCCGCGACCTTGAACGGCAAATGTATTCCGGACCGAAATCCGTGGCTTTCCGATCGAAACCGCGCGGATACTTACCGAAATAAGCATTGTTTACTAGGTATTTTTGTCAGTAAATATTCTTCGGCGTTTTTTGCTTCAGTTAGCGCAATATTTACATACTCGATCCAAATTTAGACTACTTCATCAGAATCATGAGACAGAAATGAACTCTAAGGCATCCAAGGCATCAAAAGATTCAACAGATCTTTCGAAATATATTCGTTTCATGTCTCCCGCCGGGGAAAATGAAGCGGCCGTCAAAAGATCCTGGAGTCTTCTGGAATCCATACTTCCCGGCATATTGGATCGCTTCTACGAAGATCTCCTCGCAAGCGAGGAACTTCGGGAAAAACTGGGACCCCATTCCCAGAACACGTCTCCGCTGAAGAACGCGCAGATCGAGCATTGGCGGTACATTTTCGAGAACGAGCCGGATCTCGAATTCATCGGTCAGGCCAGCCGGATCGGCCGCGCGCATGTGAAGATCGGTCTGCGCAGCGAATGGCTCATGACGGCCTTCGGGCGCCTTCTCAATGACGCCATCCCTCACATCGTGCACAAATACCGGTTCTCCGGGGGCAAGATCACGGAGACGCTGCAGGCGATGATTTCGCGCCTGTTTCTCGACATGATCCTGGCGCAGCAGGCGTTCGAGACCGGCGAACGCCAGCTTCGGGATGAATACGAACGCGAAACGCGCGGGCTCGACAATCTGCGCAACACGGCCAACACGATCTGCGAACTGAACGAACTCGTCATGTCGATGGCCCTTCTGTCGCGCAACGCGCAGGAAGCCACCGCCAACGGTCACTCGATTTCAGCGGCGGCGGACCAGCTCGTCGCGTCGATCGAGCAGATTTCGGAAAACAGCGAAGGGGCCTCCGCCGACGCCCAGCAGACCAATGAGGCGGTCAAGGACGGACTGTCCACAATGGCGGCGGTCTCCGGCGCCGTCAGCGAGATCTCCGATACCTCGCAGCAGACATCGCAAAGCCTTCACGAACTCAATACGGCCGCGTCCCAGATCGGCGAATTCCTGACCGTCATTCAATCCATCGCCGACCAGACCAACCTGCTGGCGCTGAATGCCACCATCGAGGCGGCGCGCGCGGGCGAAGCCGGCAAGGGGTTTGCGGTCGTTGCCGCCGAGGTCAAGACACTGGCCGCGCAGACCGGCAAGGCGACGGAAGATATCGCCCAGCGGATCGAGGCGCTCACCGCGGGCATGACGACGATCCAGGACGCCATCCGGAACTCGGAAGGCGCCGTCGAGAAAGGCGAGGAGGCCATCGGTTCAGCGAACGAGATCATGCATTCCATTGACAACATGATCGGAAAGGTCTCCGACCGCGTTTCCCAGATCACCGACATTCTGCATCAGCAGAAGGACGCCAGCTACGAGATCGCCCGGAATGTTTCCACCGTGGCCTCTCTCAGCCAGAACACGGACACCCAGTTGTCCGGAATGCAGAAAATCCTGCAGAACAGCAACGATCAGTTCAGCGAAAACGCACGCAACCTGTTCGTCGCGGATTCGAGCCGGTCCCTGTGCGAGATGGTTCGTATCGACCATGTCATCTTCAAGAAGCGCGTGGTCGACACCGTCACCGGCTTTGACAACTGGAAATCGTCCGAAATGCCGGATCACCATGGCTGCCGGCTGGGCAAGTGGTACGACAGCATGTCCAACGAAAAGATCCGCTCGCATCCGGCCTTCAAGAACCTGCTGGAGCCACATCACGCGGTCCACGATGCCGGCAAGAGAGCCTTGCTCGCCCACGAAGCCGGCAACACCCCGGAAGCCTTCGCCGCGCTGGAGGAACTGGCGAAGGCAAGCGGCGAGGTCCTCGAAAGGCTCAGCACCCTCAGCGAGGCCATGGGCAGCGACCTCAAGGACGCGGAGCCGCGCAAGTCGGTGCGTGTCGAGGCCTCCGGGTCAGCCGATATCCAGTCGCGCAGAGGCGCGCAGAAGGTCCAGGTGGAAAACATTTCCAGGGGCGGCATCGGCGTCAAGGGACTGGCTGGAACCGAGCCCGGCAATACTGTGCAGGTGACCTATGAGGGTGAAGAGCGGCTGGGCCACACGGTCTGGTCGGACGGAGACCGGGCCGGCATCCAGTATTTCACGGATTCAAAAGACAGCTAACCTTCCGGGTAAACCGCCCCCTCCCGAAAGAAAAAGCCGAGCGAACCGCGCGGCTTTTTCCATTCCTGACGCCGGTCAACCCTGCCTTACGCAGTCAGCTCGCCCTTCAGCGCCTTTTCGATCAGGGCACGGGTCTCGTCGACGCCGTAGAGCGCGACGAACGATCCGAAGCGCGGCCCGCGCTCCTGGCCGAGCAGGACCTGATAGAGCGCCTGGAACCAGGCCACCGAAACGCCGGGGCCGCCGTCCGGGCTCTTCTTGTTGTGGTCCTGATAGCGCTCGATGGCACGCGCCACATCGAGGGCCGCATCCTGGATCGTCGCCCCGTCCGCGTCGGCCGGCAGTGCCGCCAGTTGCGCGTCCAGTTGTTCCAGAGCCGCCCGTTCCACCTCGTCCGGTGCGCGGAACGACTTGGTCGGCTTGACGAAATCGTCGAAGTAGCGGATCGCGTAGCCGACCAGCGCATCGAGCTCGGTGTGATTTTCCGGCGTCACGCCCGGGGCGTAACGGGAGATGAAGGCCCACAGCACATCCTTGTTCTCGGCATTGGAGGCCGAGACCAGGTTGAGCAGCATGGAGAACGGCACCGGCAGATCGATTGCCGGCACGTTGCCGGAATGAATGTGCCAGGCCGGGTTGCCGAGCTGCTGTTCGATCGGCATCGACGGGTACTTCTGGGCGAAGGTGTAATATTCGTCGACCGCCTTCGGGATCACGTCGAAATAGAGCTTCTTGGCGGTGCGCGGCTTCTGGAACATGTAGAGCGACAGGCTTTCCGTCGGCGCGTAGGTCAGCCATTCGTCGATGGTCAGGCCGTTGCCCTTGGACTTGGAAATCTTCTCGCCGTTCTCGTCCAGGAACAGTTCGTAGACATAGTGCTCCGGCGGCCGGCCGCCGAGCACCTGGCAGATCCGGTCGTAGACGGCCATGTTCGGGCCGTGGTCCTTGCCGAACATCTCGAAGTCGACATCGAGCGCCGCCCAGCGCGCGCCGAAGTCCGGCTTCCACTGCAGCTTCACATTGCCGCCGGTAACCGGCAGGGTGATATCGGTGCCGTCCTCGTCCGCGAAGGTGACCGTGCCGTTCCTGGCGTCGACGGCCTTCATCGGCACATAGAGCACCCGGCCTGTGGTCGGCGAGATCGGCAGGAACGGACTGTAGGTCGCCTGGCGCTCGGCGCCGAGGGTCGGCAGCATCACGTCCATGATCGCCTGGTATTTCTCCGCGGCCTTCAGGAGGATCGCGTCGAACTTGCCGGACTTGTAGTACTCGGTGGCACTGGCGAATTCGTAATTGAAGCCGAACGTGTCCAGGAACCGGCGCAGCATGGCGTTGTTGTGGGCGGCGAAGCTGTCGTAGTCGCCGCCGAACGGGTTCGGCACGGAGGTCAGCGGCTTGTGCAGATGCGGCTCCAGCATCGCCCGGTCCGGCACGTTCTCCGGGATCTTGCGCATGCCGTCCATGTCATCGGAGAAGCACAGCAGCCGGGTCGGGATCCTGTCCTCGGTGATCAGCCGGAAGGCGGTGCGCACCATGGTGGTGCGGGCGACCTCGCCGAAGGTGCCGATGTGCGGCAGGCCGGAAGGGCCGTAGCCGGTCTCGAACAGAACCGGCCGGCCCGGATCCCGTTTCCCGATCCGTTTGACCAGTTTCCGCGCTTCTTCGAAGGGCCAGGCTTTGGATGCCCGGGCCGCCTCGACAAGATCTTGCGAGAGGTCAAGCGGTGGCAGGGATTGGTCGGTCATGATGTATGTACAGTTCTGTTCAGGTGAAGAAATACGCCTTGCGCGGCACAGGCAGAGGATCCGGCCTGCAAAGCGCGGCGACACTAGAAAAGCCGAGGGCTCCCGTCAATCGATTGTCGAGCGGCTGTGACTTGAAGTGCGGTGCCGGAGCGGCTACGAAACGCAAAACCCGAAGCTGGCGACAAGGCAAGACTTTCAATGAACGACACAATCAGCATTCAGGAAGCCCTGATATACGTCATGGTGATCACATCGGCATCCGACGCCAGCATGACCGACAGCGAACTGGCGACCATCGGCGAGGTGGCCAAGACCCTTCCTGTGTTCCGCGACTATGATGCTGCGAACGTGCTGCCGGCCGCCCAGCGCTGCGGTGAAAGGCTTCAGGCCGAAGACGGCCTGATGGAAGTGCTCGGCCTGGTGGCCGACACATTGCCGGTCCATCTGTTCGATACCGCCTATGCGCTCGCGGTCGAGGTCGCCGCGGCCGATCTCGGCGTATCCAAGGAGGAACTGCGGATCCTTCAGCTCCTGCGCGACCGCTTCAACCTGGACAAGCTGACGGTGGCCGCCATCGAGCGCGGCGCGATCGCCCGGCACCGGACCGCTTGATATCCGCTGTTCGGCGGGCAAGCGTCAGTTCATGCTCCGGATCGCGTCCGGCAGGTCGAGCGAAAAGGCGGGGATGGCCACATCGAAGGTCGTCCCGTCCTGGCGCTCCATGCCGTAGCTGCCCTGCATGAAGCCGGAGTCGGTCGAAAGCGGGCACCCGGACGAATATTCGAAGGTCTCGCCCGGACTGATCACCGGCTGCTCGCCGACGACCCCCGCGCCGCGGACTTCCTCCACACGGCCGCGCGCATCCATGATTTTCCAGTACCGGGTCTTCAGCTGGACCGGTTCATTGCCATCGTTGCGGATCTCGACCGCATAGGCCCATATGTACTGGTTTTCCTCCGGATTGGATTCATCGTCGAGATAATACGGCTCGACGCAAACCTCTATTCCGTTGGTGACCGCGCGATACATTCCAAAACTCCAGTCATCTCGTGCAGTTTACCGTTCTGCCCTCAATGCGCTTATAGGGCCGTTGACGCATCCGTGAAAGGGCTGCTTGTTCAAAGGGGCGCTATTGCGCCTTAGACAGTAAACAAAGCCGGTTCCAAAGCAGATGAAGCAAGACCCATGTTCGACACCCGATTGCGCCCCCTGATCGATCCGCCGCTGAATGCGGCCGGCAAGCGCATCGCCAGACTGGGGATCAGCGCCAATGCGGTCACGGTGTCGGGCTTTGCCTTCGGGATGGGAGCCGCCGTCCTGATCGCGCTGGGAGCGCCACTGGCCGGTCTTTTGTTCCTGCTGATCAACCGGCTCGCCGACGGGCTCGACGGTGCGGTCGCCAGGGTCAACGGCAGGACCGACCTCGGCGGCTATCTCGACATCACCCTCGACTTCTTCTTCTACGGCGCGGTGCCGTTTGCCTTTGGCGTGCTCGCGCCCGAGACAAACGCCCTTGCCGCCGCCGCCCTGCTTCTGAGTTTCTATGCCAATGGCGCGTCGTTTCTCGCCTTCGCCATCATGGCGGAAAAGCACGGCCTTGAAACCGACAGGCAAGGGTCGAAATCGCTCTACTACCTGGGCGGCCTGGCAGAGGGCGCGGAAACCATAGGCGTGTTCGTCCTGATGTGCCTGTGGCCATCCGGTTTCGCCGTTCTCGCCTGGACCTTCGCCGCCATCTGCCTCGTTTCCGCCGGCGCCCGGGTCCTGATCGGGATCCGGACGCTCAGGCGGGTACCTGAATAATCGACGTTTGCCGCACAATCACCTCTCCCATGGGGAGAGGTCGGAGCGCAGCTCCGGGTGAGGGGTTTCAGAGCGCGTTTGAGGCACCGCTGTGCCCCAAGAAAGGTTGTATCCCCTCACCCTAACCCTCTCCCCATGGGAGAGGGAACTTGGCTGCGGCTCCTGGCGTTTACCGTCGACTACCTGATCGCGGCCAGCGCGCCCTGGATGTCTTCCAGAAGGTCTTCCGGATCCTCCAGACCGATGGACAGCCGGAGCAGTCCGTCGGAAATGTCGAGTTCCGCCCGCGCCTCCTCGCCGATCGACTGGTGGGTCGTCGTCGCCGGATGGGTGATCAGGCTCTTCGCATCGCCCAGGTTGTTGGAAATCCGGATAATCTCCAGCGCATCGGTGAAGCGGAAGGCCGCCTCCTTGCCGCCGTCGATCTCGAAGGCGAGCATGGTCGAGCCGGCGCGCATCTGCCGCCTGGCGACCTCCGCCTGCGGGTGGTCGTCGCGGCCGGGGTAAATCAGCCGCGACACCGCGGACTGCCCGGCGAGGAAATCGGCGATGCGCCCGGCGGTGGCGGTCTGCCTTTCGACGCGCAGCTGCAGGGTCTCCAGTCCCTTCAACAGCACCCAGGCGTTGAATGGGCTCATGTGCGGGCCGGTGTGCTTGACGAAGGGCATCACCTCGTCGGCGATCCATTCCTCATCGGACAGCACCACGCCGCCGAGACAGCGGCCCTGGCCGTCGATGTGCTTGGTCGCCGAATAGACGACCACATCGGCCCCAAGGGTAAGCGGCGCCTGGTAGATCGGGGTGGCGAAGACATTGTCCACAATGAGCCGCGCGCCGACCGAATGGGCAATGTCGGCCACCGCCGCGATATCGATCACTTCCAGCGTCGGGTTGGTCGGGCTTTCCAGGAACAGGGCCGCGGTGTTCGGCTTCACCGCCGCCTTCCACTGGTCGAGATCGGTGCCGTCGACAAGGGTGGATTCCACGCCGTAGCGCGGCAGCAGCGTCTCGACGATGTAGCGGCAGGAGCCGAACAGGGCCTTGGCGGCAACCACGTGATCGCCGGCCTTGACCGAGGCCATGATCGCCAGATTGACCGCGGCCATGCCGCTGGCGGTCGCCCTTGCGGCTTCCGCACCCTCCAGTGTCCTGATCCGGTCCTCGAACATGGCCGTCGTCGGATTGGCATAGCGCGAATAGACGAAACCCGGGTTCTCGCCGTTGAACCGGCTCTCCGCCGCTTCCGCGTCCGCATAGACGAAGCCCTGGGTCAGAAAAAGCGCTTCGGACGTCTCGCCGTACTGGGAGCGGGACGTGCCGCCGTGCACCAACTGCGTCGCCGGACGCCAGGCCTTGTTCGCTTTCGTGTCGTTGGTCGTCATGGAAATCACCCCAAAATGCAAAAACCCCGGCCTGGACCGGGGTTTTTACAACCCGGCCTTTTTAGCAACTTGTTTAACGTGGCTGCAAGCCGGCCGGCCCAAATCACCACGGATCGCGGACACGAATAGGGTAAAATCTTTCACAGGTCAAATAGCGTTCGGCGAATACATGTTGGCCTCACGAAGCCGATCCGCTAAGCACGGGGGACAAGGAACGGATTGAAACGGGAAGAGCTGATGACAGCGGCACCGACGGGCATATTGCCGGCGCATACGATCGAAGCGATGTTCGGCGACAACACGATCTTCGCCGAAACCGCGCCGGTCAAGGGACAGATCCAGCCGGCGAGCCTCGACCTGCGCCTGGGCCATACCGCCTACCGGGTCCGTGCCAGCTTCCTCCCCGGTCCGGGGGCAACCGTTGCGGAGAAGCTCGAGGCCCTGGAACTCCACGCCTTCGACATCTCCGACGGCGCGGTCCTGGAAACCGGCTGCGTCTATATCGTTCCCTTGCAGGAAAACCTCGCGCTGCCGGCCGACATTTCGGCGACCGCCAATCCGAAAAGCTCCACCGGGCGGCTTGACGTCTTCACCCGAGTGATTACCGACCACGGCGTTGCCTTCGATACGGTTCCGGCCGGCTACAGCGGCCCGCTCTACGCGGAAATCTCGCCGCTGACCTTCCCGATCCTGGTGCGCGCCGGCTCGCGCCTCAGCCAGATCCGCTTCCGCCGCGGCCATGCAACGCTATCCGACGAGACCCTGCTGAAAGTGCACGGCGAGCACACGCTGGTATCCGGCGGCAACGAGCGCATCGGCGGCGGCGTCCAGCTTTCCATCGATCTGGAGGGCGAAGGCGAAGGCAGCCTGGTCGGTTACCGCGCCAAGCAGCATTCCGGCCTGATCGACGTGGACCTGCCCGGCGAGAAGGATCCGCTCGACTTCTGGGAGCCGATCTATCGGCGCGGCGCGGCGGAACTGATCCTCGATCCGAACGAGTTCTACATCCTGGTCAGCCAGGAGGCCGTGCACGTGCCTCCGGCCTATGCGGCGGAAATGGTGCCCTTCGATGCGCTGGTCGGCGAGTTCCGCGTCCATTACGCCGGCTTCTTCGACCCGGGCTTCGGCCATGCGGGCGCCGGCGGCATCGGGTCGCGCGCCGTGCTCGAAGTCCGCTCCCATGACGTGCCCTTTATTGTCGAACACGGCCAGACGGTCGGCCGGCTGGTCTACGAGAAAATGGCGGAACGGCCGAAGCAGCTCTACGGCGAGGGCATCGGCTCCAACTACCAGGGCCAGGCGCTGAAGCTGTCCAAGCATTTCAAGGTGCCCGCCTGAGGGCCGTCATGGACCTCTACACTGTACCAGGCGAAGCCACCGGCGAGCTGGAGGACCGCAAGTCGCGGTTCCTGGCCTTTCTCGTGCCCTATGCCGAGTTCCCGGCCCGGCTGAGCTCTTTACGCAAGGCGCATCGCAAGGCGAACCATTTCGTCACCGCCCACCGGCACCTTCTGGACGACGACCGGATCGAGGAAAGCGGCAAGGACGACGGCGAGCCCGCCGGCACCTCCGGCATGCCGACCCTCAAGGTGCTCCAGGGCGCGAAGCTGATCGAGGCGGGCGTCATCGTGGTGCGCTATTTCGGCGGCGTGAAGCTCGGCGGCGGCGGCCTGGCCCGCGCCTATTCGGGGGCCGCGGCCGATGCCATTGCCCATGCCACCCTGGTGCCGTTTCAAAAGCTTGCCCGCAAGACGGTCAGCGCGGAGTTCGCGCAAAGTTCGGACCTGGAAAGGCAGGTCGAAACACTCGGCCTGACCGTGATGTCCCGCGACTATACCGCGACCGGTGTGACCCTGATTGTCGAAGGGCCAGAAGATCTTCTGGAGCAGTTTTAGGGTCAGGCCCGTTCCAACAGCCAGTCCCGCACCTGTTTCGCCGGATCCGATAGCGCTCTCGTCTTGTGCCAGACAACGTAGAACGCCTTGCCCGTCTTCAGGCTGTGACCGGTCACGCGCTGCAGCAGGCCGGCGCCGACCATGTGCTCGGTCAGATGGGTCCAGCCAAGCGCGATCCCCTGCCCCTCGATGGCGGCCTGCATGACCAGCGCATAGTCGTTGATCACCAGGCCACGGAGCGGACGGGGCGCCTGCACGCCGGCGCTTGCCAGCCAGTCCGCCCAGTCGATGGCGTCGCGGTAGGGTTCCTCCAGATGGATCAGGCGGTGGGCCAGCAGGTCCTCCGGCGTATCGGGCAGGCCCGCGATTTCCCCATAGCGGGTGCCGGCGACCGCGATGATTTCCTCTTCCGCCAGATAGGCGCAGTCATATTCCGGCCAGTCCCGGGGCTCGCCGCCGCGAATGCCGAGCGGAATGCCTTCCGCCAGCAGGTCCAGGTCCCGGTCGGCGCTCTGGAGCCTGAGCTCGATGTCCGGCAGCTCGTTCCGGATCCGTTGCAGTTTCGGCATCATCCAGAAGGATGCGAATGCGGTAGAACCGGCAAGCGTGACATGGGTTTCCGTCGCAAAGGAACGCAGCTCTTCCGCGGACTTGCGGATATAGGACAGGCCCAGGGTGACATCAGCGAAAAACCGCCGTCCTGCATCGGTCAGGACGACCTTCCTGTGTTCGCGCCGGAAGAGGCTGACGCCCAGTTGCGCTTCCAGCGAGCGGATCGCCTGAGAGACGGCCGCCTGGCTCATGCCGAGTTCCCGTCCGGCCGCGGTGAAACTCTGCAGTCGTCCGGCACATTCGAACACGATCAGGGCTCCCGCAGAGGGGATGAGATAACGCAGGCTTTTCATAAGTCCAGCTTATCTGAATAATTAGAATTTTGCAGCTTCACCGCGCATTTTTCCGCTCCTACGCTGCTCGAAACAGCGAATGAGGCGCGCCATGGAATCCTTGCAAAGCGTCATTGAAAACACCCAGACTATTCCACGCCGGACAAGGGAAGGCGGACGTCAGGGTAGACGGGAAAAACGCGCGGCTCCGTCGCAGGTGCTGCACCGACCGTTCATTGTCCGCAACATTCCGCCTTACGAGGTTCTTTCAGAAGAAAACCTTATGCGGATCGAGGCGGCCGCCGACCGGATCCTGGCTGAGGTCGGGATCGAATTCCGCGGCGATGACGAGGCCCTCGCCATGTGGCGCAACGCCGGCGCCGATGTTTCCGGAGAGCTGGTCCGGTTCGAGCCGGGGATGCTGCGGGAGATCCTGAAGACCGCGCCTTCGGAATTCACCCAGCTTGCCCGTAACCCGGCGAACAGCGTCCGGATCGGCGGCAAGAATGTTGTCTTCGCCCCGGCCTACGGCTCGCCCTTCGTCATGGACCTGGACAAGGGTCGGCGCTACGGCACGCTGGAGGATTTCAGGAACTTCATCAGGCTCGGCCAGAGTTCGCCCTGGCTGCACCATTCCGGCGGCACCATCTGCGAACCGGTCGATGTGCCGGTCAACAAGCGCCATCTCGACATGGTCTACAGCCATATCCGCTACTCCGACCGGCCGTTCATGGGCTCCGTCACCACCGACGACCGGGCCGCGGACTGCATCGACATGTGCCGCATCCTGTTCGGCGCGCAGACGGTCGCAGACAACTGCGTCATCCTCGGCAACGTCAACGTGAACTCGCCGCTGGTCTGGGACGGCATGGCGACGAAGGTCATCCGGACCTATGCGCGGGCCAATCAGGCGGCGGTGATCGTGCCCTTCATTCTCGGCGGCGCCATGGGGCCGGTGACCAGCGCCGGCGCCATTGCCCAGGCGCTGGCGGAAACCATGGCCGGCTGCGCCCTGACCCAGCTGGAACGGCCGGGCGCGCCGGTAATCTTCGGCAACTTCCTGTCGTCCATTGCGCTGCGCTCCGGCTCGCCCACCTTCGGCACGCCGGAGCCCGCTGTCGGATCGCTGGTGGTGGGCCAGCTCGCCCGCCGCCTGAAACTGCCGCTGCGCTGTTCGGGGAACTTCACCACCTCCAAGCTGCCCGACGCGCAGGCCATGACCGAAGGCACCATGTCGATGCTTGCCGCCGTCCAGTGCGGGGCGAACTTCGTCCTGCATTCGGCCGGGTTCCTCGACGGGCTGCTGTCCATGTCCTACGAGAAATTCGTCATGGACACGGACCTGTGCGGCGCGCTGCACACCTATCTCGACGGGGTCGTCGTGGACGACAATTCGCTCGCGCTCGATGCCTTTTCGGAAGTCGGCCCCGGCAACCATTTCTTCGGCTGCGCCCATACCATGGCCAACTACCAGACCGCCTTCTGGGATTCCGACATGGCCGACAACGAGCCCTTCGAGAAATGGTCGGATGCGGGGTCGGTCGACGCGGCGACCCGCGCCAACCGCCTCTGGAAGAAGCGGCTTGAAGACTATCAGGCGCCGGAGATCGATGGCAGTGTTGACGAAGCCCTGCAAGCCCATGTCGCTCAGAGAAAAGCCTCGGTGGCGGACCAGTGGTACTGACGTCCTGTTGAAGCAGCCAAGCCGGAGCCGAAGGTAAACCATGTCGAACGATCCCCTGCTCCAGCCGTTTCAGCTCAGGCACCTGACGCTGAAGAACCGCATCATGTCCACGGCCCATGAGCCGGCCTATGCGGAAGACGGCCTGCCGAAGGAACGCTACCGGCTCTATCACGCGGAAAAGGCCAAAGGCGGCATCGCGATGACCATGACCGCAGGCTCCGCACTGGTGTCGCGCGACAGTCCGGCGGCCTTCGGCAACCTGCATGCCTATGACGACGGCATCGTTCCGTGGATGAAGGACCTTGCCGACCACTGCCACGACTACGATTGCAAGGTGATGATCCAGCTCACCCACCTGGGCCGCAGGACCGGGTGGAACACCGCCGACTGGCTGCCCGTGCTTGCCCCCTCCCCCGTCCGGGAGGCGGCGCACCGCTCGTTTCCCAAGATGATGGAAGACTGGGACATCGAGCGGATCATCGGCGACTATGCGGCGGCTGCCGGGCGGATGCAGGCCGCCGGCCTCGACGGCATCGAGATCGAGGCCTACGGGCACCTCCTGGACAGTTTCTGGTCGCCGGCGACCAACCACCGCGACGACGACTACGGCGGTACGCTGGACAACAGGCTGCGCTTCACCTGGCGGGTGATCGACGCGGTCCGCAAGGAAGTCGGCCCGGATTTCATCGTCGGCATCCGCATGGTCGCCGACGAGGACTGGGACAAGGGACTTTCCCGCGAAGAGGGCGTGGAGATCGCCCGGCGCATTGCTTCGAGCGGCCGCTTCGATTTCATCAACCTGATACGCGGCCATATCGACAGCGACGCGGCGCTTTCGAAGGTGATCCCGATCCAGGGGATGCGGTCGGCACCCCATCTCGATTTCGCCGGCGAGGTGCGCGCGGCGACGAAGTTCCCGGTGTTCCATGCCGCCCGCATTGCCGATGTCGCGACCGCCCGGCATGCGGTCGCCGAAGGCAAGCTCGACATGGTCGGCATGACCCGCGCCCATATCGCCGACCCGCATATCGTCGCCAAGGTCACCCGCGGCGAGGAAGCGCGCATCCGCCCCTGTGTCGGCGCCACCTATTGCCTCGACCGGATCTACGAGGGCGGCGGGGCGCTGTGCATCCACAACGCGGCGACAGGGCGCGAGGCCGCCATCCCGCACGTGATTTCCAAAAGCGAAACGCCTGGCAGGCGCGTCGTCATTGTCGGCGCGGGGCCTGCGGGCCTGGAGGCCGCGCGGGTCGCCGCGGAACGGGGCCACGCCGTCACGGTGCTGGAAGCCTCCGGACGCGCCGGCGGCCAGATCAGGCTTCTCGCCCAGAACCCGCGCCGAAAGGAAATGATCGGCATCGTCGACTGGCGGCTTGAGGAACTGGAGCGCCTCGGGGTGGAGATCCGCTACGACACCTATGCGGAAAGCGCAGACGTTCTGGCCCTCGATCCGGACGCGGTCATCGTCGCCACCGGCGGCATCCCTCAGAACCCGCCGCTCGAGGCCGGAGACGATCTGGTCGTCTCCTCCTGGGACATCACCGGCGGCACGGTGAAGCCGGCCGGCACCGTGCTCGTCTATGACGATTCCGGCGGGCACCAGGGCATGACCGCGACGGAGATGATCGCCAACGCCGGCGTTTCCGTTGAACTGGTCACGCCGGAACGCTTCTTCGCCCCGGAAATCGGCGGCCTGAACCATGTGCCCTACATGAAGGCCTTCCAGGAAAACGGCGTCCGGATCACGATCAACACCCGGCTGACCGCCGTCCGGCGCGACGGAAACGGCCTCGTCGCCACGCTCGGATCGGACTATGCCGACGGCTGGTCGGAGGAACGGCGGGTGGATCAGGTGGTCGTCGAACACGGCACCTGGCCGATGGACGAGCTTTACTTCGACCTGAAGCCGCTGTCGGCCAATCTCGGCGCGGTGGATTACGACAGGCTGGTCATGGGCGGAGAGGTGTTTCCGAAAGCCTCGGGCAACGGCAAATTCATCCTGTACCGCATCGGCGACGCGGTCTCGGCGCGCAACATCCACGCGGCCATCTACGACGCGCTCCGCCTCGGGATCCGCTGGTAGCGTCTCTCGCTCCGCCGCTATCCTGAACTCGGGGCCGGCTGCCGTAAATGCGTCTTGACAGGAGGCGGCGCGAAGCGCAGAAAAGCGCTTCCCGGCGCGGGTGTAGCTCAATGGTAGAGCAGAAGCTTCCCAAGCTTAAGACGGGGGTTCGATTCCCCTCACCCGCTCCAATCTTCCAGTGTCCGACCCGGAAGCCGAAGCTCACCCGGCTTTGCCGAAGCCGGCGTTTCCGCGGCCGCAAGCGGCCCGGCCGGAACCCTGAAATCAATTCCAAAAAGCGCCGCCGCACGGCTGCGAAAACGCGCTATAAAGGGCTTGCGAGTCACAAGCGCGTTTGCGTGAAAACCGGTCCGTCAAGACATCAGGGCACAGGCAGCTGTTACAAAAGATGGTCAATTCCGTTAAAAGCGCGCTTCTTGCCCTTCTGATCTTCTGCTCTGTCCTTCCGCGCGCCGATGCGCAGGAGGCCATCGTGGTGCCCAATTTCTGGGACCCGAAGGCCGTCCAGGACCGTCCGGCCGACGTTCCCGGCAAGATCCAGTTTCTGGCGACCGACGGTTACCCGCCCTTCGTTTACCGCGATGCGCAGGAGCAGCTGACGGGCTTCAACGTCGATCTCGCCCGCGCCATCTGCCAGGAACTCGACACGTCGTGCTCGCTGCGCATCAAGGAATTCGGCGGCCTGCTGCCGGCCCTGGAGGAAGAGGAAGGCGACGCCATCATTTCCGGTCTTGCCCGGACCGGGGAGCTTGCGGAGCGCCTCTCGTTCAGTGACGACTACCTGAAGCTTCCGGCCCGGTTCATCGTCCGAACCGGCGGGGAGAGCACCTTCGGCGCGGACGCGATCGCGGGCGCGCGGATTTCCGTCGAGACGGGTTCCCGGCACGAGGCCTTTGCCGCCCGGTTCTGGCCGGAGGCCGTGCTGTTGCCCTTCGACACGGTGGAACAGGCGCGCACGGCACTCGCCAACGGCGATGCGGATGCCCATTTCGGCGACGGGCTTTCCCTCTCCTTCTGGCTCAACAGCACCGCGGCCGCGGACTGCTGCCGCTTCGCCGGCGGCCCGTGGCTGGAGCCCGGCTACTTCGACGAGGGCCTGTCGATCGCCATGCGCAAGGACGATGCCGCAACGCGCGAAGCCATCAACTACGCCCTGCGCCGGCTGCAGCAGACCGGCGTCTACCGCGAGCTTTACCTGCGCTATTTCCCGCTGAGCTTTTTCTGACGCCCGCTTTCTCTACCGGATCCGAATTTTCATGCCCGACTTTCTCTGGTCACGCCCGGAAGCCGCTCCGCTTGCCACCCTCCTGCTCGCCCATGGCGCGGGATCGGCCATGGACTGCCCGTTCATGAACAAGGTAACCGCCGCCCTGACCGACCAGAGGTTCGCTGTCGCCCGGTTCGAATTTTCCTATATGGCGAGCCGTCGAGATGGAACCTCGCTGCCGCCGAGGCCCAAGGACATAGAGTTGATCAGCGAGTTCCGGAGCATCCTGCAGGCTTTCATGGCCGAATGCGAAGGCCCGTTCTTTGTCGGAGGCAAATCCATGGGTGCACGTGTCGCCGCCAAACTTGCCGACGGAGGTTTCCTGCCCGACCGCGTGGTGGGCTTATGTTGTTTCGGCTATCCGTTCCACCAGGCCAACCGACCCGACTCCAAGTGGCATCTGGTACCCCTCAAAGCATCCGGCCGCCCGGTTCTCATATGCCAAGGTGAGAACGACCCTTTCGGGCCGCGCGCCGAACTGGATTCGATATCGCTCCCCAAACAGGTCACTCTTGTCTATCTCGAAGGCGGAACCCACGATTTCAGCCCGGGACCGGACGCCGGAACGACGCTCGATGGAAACATTGCCGAAGCCGCGCGGGCAACGGCCGCATTTGCCGAGAGATCCCTTCTGGCCGACCCGAAATCCAATTGTCTCAGCAAGTTTCGGTTGAGATTCAAGATATGGTCCCGGCGCATTCATCTGCGCACGGGCCATGGCGGTGTCCCAAAATCAGGGTTGCCGCCAATGCCGTCGACGGACAAATGACCGAAGATCAAACTCGTTCTATCGATCCCGCCCTGAAATCAGCTCGCTCCGAGGGACCCTGATCCACATGCCCGACTTTCTCTGGACAACCCCTGACGCCACTCCGGTTGCCACGATCCTTCTTGCCCATGGCGCGGGGGCTGCCATGGACTCCGCCTTCATGAACAAGCTGGCCGCAGCCCTTGCGGCCGAAGGTCTTGCCGTTGCCCGGTTCGAATTCGCCTATATGGCCGGCCGCCGGACCGGCGGGTCCAAACGCCCGCCGCCCAGGGCGGACAAGCTGGTCGGCGAGTTCCAGACCGCCCTGCAGGCGCTGATGGCTGACCGCGACGGCCCGATCCTGATCGGCGGCAAGTCCATGGGCGGGCGCGTCGCCGCCATGCTGGCGGGCGGGGCGTCCCTGCCCGGCCTGGTCAAGGGCGTGTGCTGCTTCGGCTATCCGTTCCACCCGACCGGCAAAGCGGATGCGGACTGGCGCCTGGAGCCGCTGCAGGAGGCCAAGAGGCCCGTCCTGATCTGCCAGGGCGACCGCGACCCGTTCGGATCGCGCGCCGAGCTGGACGGTATTTCCCTGCCGGAGCAGGTTTCAATTTTTTATCTGGAAGACGGCAATCACGACTTCGGCCCGCGCGGAAAGTCGCCGGCGACGCTCGATGGCAACATAACCGAAGCCGCGAAGGCGGTGGCCGGGTTCGCGGTGAAGATAGGCTAAACGGCCTCTTGCCGGCTTGTTTGCGAGTTCAAATTTGGAACTTGCCAACTTGTTGTCACATATGACAACATTCAAACATGAAAGAAATTGCCTGGGTGAAGGCTGCGCATAAGGACTTCGGGAAATTTCCGAAGGCCGTACAGGACAGAATGCTCGATGCGCTTGCGATCGCGCAATTCGGCCAGAAAGCCGACATTGCCAAGCCCATGAAGGGGCTGGGGTCAGGGGTGATGGAAATTGCCCTGCCCTATCGCTCAGACGCCTTCCGCGTCGTCTATGCGGTGCAGATCGGTGACGTGATTTGGGTGGTTCATGCCTTCCAAAAGAAATCCACCAGGGGCATTGCAACGCCCAAAAAGGAAGTTGAACTGATCAAATCCCGCCTGAAACAAATAATGGAGATGGAGCCATGACTGAAGAAAGCATCGAGGTCATTCGCGGAAGTGGCAACGTCTACGCCGACGTCGGCGACCCGGACGCCGAAACCAGACACCTGAAAGCCTATCTGGCCGCTGAAATTATTGCGGTGCTCGACCAACGCAAACTCACGGTGAGAGAGGCTGCAAAGGTCACGCACGTGACTGCTGCCGACCTGTCCCGCATCCGTAATGCGGATTTAGGACGGTTTACCCTCGACCGCCTTGTGCGGGTACTGAACAACCTCGATCGCAGGGTGACGTTGACCGTGAAGAAAGCGGAGGAAACGGCAGCGGTATAATAGCGGGCGGGACATCCCCCACCACTTTTCGTACCCTAAGTCACTTCACCTGTTCCCTACTCAGCCTCTTCCGGATCGAATTCGTAGCGGGTGCTGCAGAACTCGCAGGTGACCACCACCTTGCCGTCCTCTTTCATGTCCGCCAGGTCCTCGGCGCCGAAATTTTTCAGGATGCCGACGACCTTGTCGCGCGAGCACCGGCAGCGGTCGACGATCGGCTGGGGTTCGAACAGGCGGATGCCGCGCTCGTGGAACAGGCGGAACAGGAGCCGTTCGACGGTGACGTCCGGGTCGGTCAGTTCAACGTCCTTGACCGTCTCCACCAGGGCCTTCGCCTCGATCCAGGCGTCGTCCTCGTCGATGTCATGCTCGACCGCGCCTTCCGGCGCGTCGCCGGGCGCGAAATCCGCCTGGCGCATGCGTTCGGGCGCCTCGGGCAGGAACTGGGCGATGACGCCGCCTGCAATCCAGCTGTGCGACGGCCCATCGCCCTCGTTGCGGGTGAAGAGTTCGCCGACGGCAAGACGGACCTCGGTCGGGATCTGTTCGGAGCGGGCGAAATAGCGCTTCGCGACCTCCTCCAGCGAAATGCCGTCGAGTTCGACCAGACCCTGATAGCGCTGCATGTGCCGGCCCTGGTCGATGGTCATGGCAAGGTGACCGCGGCCGAGCAGCTGTTCGGCCGACGGCGGACCGTTTTCCATCACCTTCGCCAGCTTGTCCTTGTCGAAGGTCGCGCAGGCGCGCACGGCGTCGGGCGAGGTGAAGTCGACGACGATCATCGACACCGGCCCGTCGGTCTGGGTCTGCAGGGTAAAGCGGCCGTCGAACTTCAGCGACGTCCCGAGGAGGCAGGTCAGCACGATCGCCTCGGCCAGCACGCGCGAGACCGGCTCCGGATAGTTGTGCCGCTCCAGGATCTTTTCCACCACGGGCCCGAGCGACACCGCCCGGCCGCGCACGTCCAGTCCTTCAACGGCAAAGGGACGCACCGCGTCCTGCCCCGCGGGGGTAACGCCGTAATCCTCGATATTGAATGCCACGCTAAAAGCCTTTCCTACCGCTTTCAAACGGCGTCAAAACACCAGGCAAGGATACCCTTTTGCGCGTGCAGGCGGTTTTCCGCCTCGTCGAAGACCACGGAATTCGGCCCGTCCATCACCTCTGACGTCACCTCTTCGCCCCGGTGGGCGGGCAGGCAATGCATGAAGAGCGCGTCCGACCTGGCTTCCTGCATCAGGCGCTTGTTGACCTGATAGGCGCTGAGGAGGTTGTGACGACTTTCGGCATCATCATCTCCCATGGAAACCCAGCAGTCGGTCACCACGCAATCGGTATCCCTTACCGCTTCATATGGGTCGTCGGTGACGATAATCGAGCCCCCGTCCGCACGGGCCTTTTCAATCAGGTCCGTCGGCGGAGCGAGTTCCTTCGGTGTGGCGATCCTCAGTTCGAAGTCGAAGCGCGGAGCGGCATGCACCCAGGAGGCCAGCACGTTGTTGCTGTCCCCGGTCCAGGCGACGCTCTTGCCGGAAATCGTGCCGCGGTGTTCCTCGAAGGTCAGCAGGTCGGCCATGATCTGGCAGGGATGCGACACCTTGGTCAGGCCGTTGATGACCGGCACGGTGGCGTTCTCGGCCAGTTCGTTGAGCTGGTCGTGATCCAGGATCCGGATCATGATCGCATCGACGAAACGGGACAGGACGCGCGCGGTATCGGCGATGGTCTCGCCCCGGCCGAGCTGCATTTCGGCACCGGTCAGCATCAGCGTCTCGCCGCCGAGCTCGCGCATGCCGACATCGAAGGAAATGCGGGTCCGGGTCGAGGGCTGTTCGAAAATCATCGCCAGCACCTTGCCGGCCAGCAGCCCCTCGCCGCGGCGGACGCCGTTGCGGGTCTTCTTGATGCGCTTGCTGGCATCGAGGATGTGGCGAAGTTCGTCGCCGCCGAACTGGGTCAGGTCGAGAAAATGCCGCGACATGCCGTTACTGGTCACTCTGCCGCTCCCTTTACTGTCAGTTGCTTCTCAATCGCCATGGCCGCTGCCTCCAGGCGCGCGACCGCCTCGCCGATCTCGTCTTCCGTGATGGTCAGCGGCGGCATGACGCGGGCCACGTTGTCACCGGCGGGCACAACCAGCACGTCCGCCTCCCGGGCCGCGCCGACGAAATCGCCGACCGGCACCACACATTTGAGGCCGAGCAGCAGGCCGGCGCCGCGCACCTCTGCAAAGACCTTCGGATGGCTGTCGACCAGCCCGGCAAGCTTCTGCTTGAGGCCAAGGCCCTTGCCCCGGACGGCTTCCAGGAAGCCGTCGCCCAGGACGATATCGAGGACCGCGTTGCCGACGGCGGAGGCCAGCGGGTTGCCGCCGAAGGTGGTGCCGTGGGTTCCCGGTGCCATCGGCGCAGCGGCCTCTTCCGTTGCCAGGCAGGCGCCCATGGGAAACCCGCCGCCGATGCCCTTGGCGATCGCCATGAGATCCGGCGTGACCCCGGCCCATTCGTGGGCGAAGAGCCGGCCGGTCCGGCCGACGCCGGTCTGGATCTCGTCGAAGATCAGCAGAATGCCTTCGTCGTCGCACAGCTTGCGCAGCTGGCGCAGAAAGTCGGCCGGGATTTCGCGGATACCGCCTTCGCCCTGGATCGGCTCGATGGCGATCGCCGCGGTCTGCGGGCCGATGACCTTCTTCAGGGCGTCCATGTCACAGGCCGGGACCTGATCGAAACCGGGCGCCTTGGGGCCGAAGCCTTCAAGATACTTGGCCTGACCGCCGGCTGCGATCGTGGCGATTGTCCGGCCGTGGAACGCACCCTCGAAGGTGACGATATGGTAGCGTTCGGGCTGCCCCCGGTCGTAGTGATAGCGGCGCGCCGTCTTGATGGCGGCCTCCATGGCTTCCGCACCGGAATTGCAGAACATGACCTTGTCGGCAAACGTCGCCTCGGCCAGGCGGCGGCCGAGCCGTTCCTGATCCGGCACCTTGTGCAGGTTGGAAACGTGCCAAAGCTTTTCGGCCTGGTTTTTCAGGGTCTGCACCAGATGCGGATGGCAATGGCCGACTGAGTTCACCGCGATGCCGGACCCGCAATCGAGGAAACGTCGGCCGTCGTTCGTCACGAGCCAGACACCTTCCCCGTGATCGAACTCCAGGCTCGATCTTGCGTAATTCGCGAACAGCGCAGTCGCCGACATCGTTTCAACTCCTCTGGAGACCGGATTTTCCGGGCTCACCGTCAGGCCCCTTTACGGGCCAAAACGCAACGTGCCGCCCCAAAGAGGCGGCACGCGCAGTTCAGGTCTTCTTATACACTGCTTCCCCGGCTTTGTGTCAATGCAAATGGCGCAAATCGGCCACTTCCGGAGACCGGAACGTTCCGCGCCATTTATGGGGAAAAGTCGGTTCTTCCCCATATCATTCGGGCGGGCAACTTGCCTGCGCTTTTCTCTCTATTGTAGTCTCCAACCCATCAGCCACGATATCTCGTGTGCGTAATCAAATCACGGCACTATATATGCCATGACTGGCGCGTTCAGACGCGCCTTAACACCGGGTTAATGCCTGTCGGCAGGCGCTACGGACCAAGGGGTGCGGCAAATGAGTTGGACGACGGAACGGGTCGAGCTTTTGAAGAAACTCTGGAGCGAGGGCCTGAGCGCAAGCCAGATCGCCGGCGAGCTCGGCGGCGTCACCCGCAACGCGGTCATCGGCAAGGTTCACCGGCTCGGATTGTCCGGCCGGGCGAAGACGCCGTCTCCGGCAAGCAAGCCGCGCCGCAGCCGGCCGTCATCACCGTCGTCGCCCGCGTCCTCGCTGAACCGCCACAGCTCCCCGCAGCCGCAGACGCGGGGCGCCACGGCGCTGAAGATGGCCCCGGCTCCCGTGGCCGAAATCGAACCGGAAGCCGAACCCGTCGCCGAACTGGTTCCCATTTCCGAACGGGCAACGATCCTGACCTTGACGGAACGGACCTGCAAGTGGCCGATCGGCGACCCGAGCAGCGAAGACTTCTATTTCTGCGGACGCAATTCCGATCCGGGCGTGCCCTACTGCGCCCACCACTGCAAGATCGCCTATCAGCCGGTCAGCGACCGCCGCCGGGACCGCCGGGTGGCCAATGCGGCCCGCGCCTCCTGAGAGGCAAGCGGGACCAGCCCGACATCAAAAACCCGCCGGACCGGCGGGTTTTTTCGTGGTTGTTCGGGCGGTACTCAGGCGATCGCGAACTGGTCGTTGAACGCGTAGCCGGCGCCGCGCACCGTGCGGATCGGGTCCTTCGCCTTGCCTCTGTTCAGCGCCTTGCGCAGACGGCCGACGTGAACGTCCACCGTGCGCTCGTCGACATAGACATCGTGCCCCCAGACACCGTCGAGAAGCTGCTCGCGGGAAAAGACCCGGCCGGGCGAGGTCATCAGGAATTCCAGGAGCCGGAATTCCGTCGGCCCCAGATGGATTTCCTTGGTGTTGCGACGGACGCGGTGGGTCTCGCGGTCGAGTTCGATGTCGCCGGAACGCAGCATGGAGGAAACGACTTCCGGGCTCGCCCGGCGCAGGATCGCCCGGACACGCGCCATCAGTTCGGGAACGGAGAACGGCTTGACCACGTAGTCGTCGGCGCCGGTCGACAGTCCGCGGATGCGCTCGGCTTCCTCGCCGCGCGCGGTCAGCATGATCACCGGCAGCCGTTCGGTGTCTTCGCGCGCCCGAATGCGGCGGCAAAGCTCGATCCCGGACAGGCCGGGCAGCATCCAGTCCAGCAGCAGCAGGTCCGGCTGGCTCTCCCGCAGCCTGATTTCGGCTTCGTCCCCGCGTTCGCAGGTTTCAACCGTGTATCCTTCGGCTTCCAGATTGTATCTCAGCAGCAGGCTGAGCGGTTCCTCGTCTTCGACGATGAGTACCTTCGGCATTTACAGGCTCCGAGTCATTCCCGCCGGACGGGGATGCCCCGTCAGGCGTTTTCCCTGTCGGTGACGCCGGTTTCGTCGACCTTGGGACGTTCGTCCGCCAGCCGCTGACCGGTCGTCATCCAATAGACGTTTTCCGCGATGTTCGTGGCGTGATCGCCGATCCGCTCGATGTTCTTCGCGCAGAACAGAAGATGGGCGCACTGGGTGATGTTGCGCGGATCTTCCATCATGTAGGTCAGAAGCTCGCGGAACAGCGACGTGTAGATGGCGTCGATCTCCGAATCCCGCTCGCGCACGTTGCGGGCGGTCACCGCGTCGCGCTTCGTGTAGGCGTCCAGCACTTCCTTCAACTGGGCGAGCGCCAGTTCGGCGATGTGTTCCACGCCGATGGACAGCTTCTTGGACTGCAGGTCGTTGTCGATGGCAATGACACGCTTGGCCACGTTCTTGGCCAGATCGCCGACCCGCTCCAGGTCGTTGGCGATGCGCCCTGCAGCCATGATTTCACGCAGATCGCTGCCCATCGGCTGACGGCGGGCGATGATCTCGATGAGCTTGATCTCGACGTCCTGCTGGAGTTCGTCGAGGCGCACGTCGTGTTCGATCATCGACTGGGCAAGCGTCAGATCCTGGGTGACCAGCGCGGTCACGGAATTGCTGACAATGGTTTCGGCAAGGCCGCCCATTTCCGCGATCCGGCTCTTCAGCGCGGTCAGTTCTTCGTCATAGGCCGTAACCGTATGATCAGGCATACCGTATCCCTCCGCAAATTCTCTTCAAAAGCATCAGCCGAACCGGCCCGTGATGTAATCCTGGGTACGCTTGTCCTGCGGATTGGTAAAGATGTCTTCCGTCGGCCCTTCCTCGACCAGGATCCCCAGATGGAAAAACGCGGTCCGCTGGGAAACGCGCGCGGCCTGCTGCATGGAGTGGGTCACGATCACGATCGTGTAGTTCTCGCGCAGTTCGTCAATCAGTTCCTCGACCTTGGCCGTCGCGATCGGATCGAGCGCCGAGCAGGGCTCGTCCATCAGGATAATCTCGGGGTTCACGGCGATGGCGCGCGCAATGCAAAGCCGCTGCTGCTGGCCGCCGGACAGGCCGGTTCCGGGCGCATCCAGGCGGTCCTTGACCTCTTCCCACAGACCCGCCTTCTGCAGGCTGGAGGAAACGATTTCATCCAGTTCCGCCTTGTTGCGGGCCAGGCCGTGGATCCGCGGGCCATAGGCGACGTTGTCGTAGATCGACTTGGGAAACGGGTTCGGTTTCTGGAACACCATGCCGACCTTGGCCCGAAGCTGCACAGGGTCGACCTTGGGATCGTAGACATCCTCGTTGTCGATCAGGATATCGCCTTCCACGCGGCAGATATCGATGGTGTCGTTCATCCGGTTCAGGCAGCGCAGGAAGGTCGACTTGCCGCAGCCCGACGGTCCGATGAACGCCGTCACCGACTGGGCAGGGATATCGACATCGACATCCTTGATGGCGTGGGTGTCGCCATAAAAGACCTGCACCTTCCGTGCGACGATTTTCGGCTCATTCAACATCTCGACAGCCTTCTGCTCGACTTCGGGCATATGTTTCATGGAACTGCTCTTTCCTTACCAGCGGCGCTCGAAGCGGCGGCGGAGAATGATTGCGATCAGGTTCATGAGCACCAGGAACACCAGGAGGACGATGATCGCTCCCGATGCGCGCTCGACGAAGGCCGGGTCGCCGCGCTGGGTCCAGTTATAGACCTGGACGGGAAGCGCGGACGCCGGGTCGAAGAACCCTTCGGGCGGGGCTCCGGGATATTCGCGGACAAAGGCCACCATGCCGATCAGGAGCAGCGGCGCGGTTTCCCCAAGCGCCTGGGCGAGGCCGATGATCGTTCCGGTCAGAATGCCGGGCATGGCCAGCGGCAGGACATGGTGGAACACCGACTGCATCTTCGAGGCGCCGACGCCGAGCGCCGCGTCCCGGATCGACGGCGGCACCGCCTTCAGCGCGGCCCGGGTGGCGATGATGATCGTCGGCAGGGTCATCAGGGTCAGGACCAGGCCGCCGACGATGGGCGCCGACTGCGGCAGTCCGGCGAAGTTGATGAACACGGCCAGGCCGAGGATGCCGAAGACGATCGACGGCACCGCCGCCAGATTGGCGATGTTCACCTCGATCAGGTCGGTGAGGGCGTTCTGGGGGGCGAATTCCTCCAGATAGATCGACGCGGCGACGCCGAGCGGCAGCGACAGGACCAGCACCACCAGCATCATGTAGGCCGATCCGAGGATCGCCACGCCGAGGCCCGCGGCCTCGGGGCGGGTGTCGGATGCATCGGGCGCGGTGAAGAAGCCCCAGTTGAACCCGGTCGTGAGCACCCCGGCGGCTTTCAGCTTGTCCGCCAGCATGAGCTGCTCAGGCGAGATGTTCCGGTCGAGCGCGGCGCTCTCCATGGTCACGCGGCCCTTGTAGTAGCCGTCGATGCGCCCTGAAGCGAGCAGTTTGAAGGAGACGGTCTTGCCGATGCTCGACGGGTCGGCCAGGACGTAACGGCGCAGATCCGCGGGCGCTTCCTTGGAAACCAGTTCCGCTGCCTTCTTGGCATTCAGGCCTTCGACGGCAATACCCTTGGACTTCATCGTTTCGGCAAGAGCCTTGGAAATCAGGGGCGCGTAACCGAAGGTCGTGACCTTGGCGATCTCGTCGATGTTGCGGCCGCCTTTCTTGTCCAGCTTTGCCGGATCGAGATAGACGTCGACCGAAATGAAGGTCTGGCGGAAGGACGACAGCCCGTTCATCAGGATCGAGGTCAGGAGACCCACCAGGGCCAGCACACCGATCATGACGGCGATCTGTCCGATCCGGCGAAAGCGGGCCTCGGCGGCATTGCGCTTCTTGGTGCGCTTGTCGAGGACCAGCAGCGATCCCTTGCGCGGACCCGCGGGTGCGGTCGCGTCGGCCATTGCGGTTGCGTCGCTCATTCGTACTGCTCCCGGTACTTGCGCACGATATAGAGGGCCAGCACGTTCAGCCCCAGCGTGAAGACAAACAGGGTCAGGCCCAGGGCGAAGGCGACCAGCGTTTCGGGGCTGGCGAACTCCGTATCCCCGGTCAGCTGACTGACGATCTTGACGGTGACGGTTGTCATGGCTTCAAACGGATTGAGCCCCAGCCTGGCGGCCGCCCCCGCGCCCAGAACCACGATCATCGTTTCCCCGATGGCGCGGCTTGCAGCCAGCAGGACCGCGCCGACGACGCCGGGAAGCGCTGCGGGCAGAATGACCTGCCGGATGGTTTCCGACTGGGTCGCCCCAAGGCCGTAGGACCCGTCGCGCATGGCCTGCGGCACCGCGTTGATGATGTCGTCGGAAAGCGAACTCACGAACGGGATCAGCATGATCCCCATCACCAGGCCCGCGGTCAGAACCGACGAGGACGAGCTGCCGAGCCCCATGGGCTGCGCGAACCAGTCGCGCAGGAAGGGGCCGACGGTGATCAGCGCGAACAGACCGTAGACGATCGTCGGGATGCCGGCCAGCACCTCGATGGCGGGCTTGGCCAGGTTTCGCACAGCCCTTCCGGCATATTCCGAAAGATAGACGGCGATCATCAGGCCGATCGGCACCGCCACCAGTAGCGCCACCAGGGACACATAAAACGTGCCCCACAACAGCGGCAGGATGCCCAGATCCGATCCGCCGCGGAACTGCGGGTTCCAAACGGTGGAGAAGAAGAAGTCCTTCGCCGGATAGAGCTGGAAGAAGTGGAAGGTCTCGAACAGCAGCGAGCCGACGATGCCCACCGTGGTCAGGATCGCGACCAGCGACGACCCCAGCAGCAGCGCCTTGACGAAGGTCTCGCTGTTGTTCCGGGCCCGCAGATCGGGCCCGATGCGCGCAAAGGCCAGTCCGCCGGCGCCGAACGCCAGCCCCAGCACCGCGATCGTCATCAGCAGCGAGCCGGTTTTCTGCTGGGAACGGAATGTCTTGGCGGCGTCGAACACCTCGACCGGAACGTTGGCCCCCAGGGCAACACCCACCTCGGCCAGACGGCCGCGAACGTTGGTGAAGTCGGCCCGCATCCGGGTCAGGTCATCCTCGCTGAAACCGCCATGCTCCATCAGGGCATCCAGGCCGTCCGCGATCCGTCGAACGTCGGTCATCACCAGGCTGCGCGCGCCGCCTTCGGGGATGACGCTGTCGGGAATCATGCCGCTCACACGGCCTTCAATCAGCATCGGCTGCACGAACAGCCAGGCAGCCAGAAGAAGCAGGGCCGGAACGGCTATGAACAGGGCCAGGAACTGGCCGTAATAACTTGGAAGGGAGTGCAGCTTGCGGCGTTCACGCGCCGCCAGAGACAGGGCACGCTGCCTGCCGAGAAAGTAGCCCAGTACGGCCAGGCCCAGCACAATCAGGATAAGAATGCCCACGCTCATCGTTTTCCGCCATAATCTAAAAAAAGATAACCGGCGGCGCGCGATGCGCGCGCCGCCGGCCGATTTTGGAGATTACTTCAGCGGACCCATCGGAGTACGGTTCTGAACCATTTCCTGGGTCTTGGCCAGTTCCGGGTCGGAGACGAGGCCGTAGGCGGCGAGCGGGCCGTCCGGACCTGCCATTTCGTCAGACACGAAGAACTCGATGTACTCCTGCATGCCCGGGATCACGTCGAGGTGCGCATTCTTCACGTAGAAGAACAGCGGACGGGAAACCGGATACTCGCCGGCGGCGATCGTCTCGGTGGACGGGGTCACGCCGGACATGGTAGCCACCTGAAGCTTGTCGGTGTTGTTCTGGTAGAAGGACAGACCGAACACGCCGATGCCGTTCTTGTTGGCGTCCACGCGAGCGAGCGTTTCGGTGTAGTCGCCGTCGATGTCGATGGACACACCGTCCGTGCGCAGGCTCATGCAGGACTTTTCAGCGGCTTTCTTGTCGCCACCGTTTTCGGCCATCAGGGCTTCAAAGGTGCCGTCTTCTTCACAGCCGTCGATGATGACCTTCTCGTCGAAGACTTCACGGGTGCCGTGCTTGGTGCCCGGGATGAAGGCCAGGATTTCCTGGTTCGGCAGGTCGGAGCGGATATCGCTCCAGCTCTTGTAGGGGTTGTCGACCAGCTTGCCGTCCACCAGCACCTTGGCGGCCAGGGCCTTGTGCCAGTCGGCCGGGGTGAAGGCGAAGCTTGCGCCGTTGATGTCGCTGGCGAAGACGATGCCGTCATAACCGATGCGGACTTCCTGGATTTCAGTGACGCCGTTCTGGTTGCACAGGTCGATGTCCGACTGCTTGATGCGCGAGGAAGAGTTGGCGATGTCGATGGTGTTTTCACCAACGCCTTCGCACAGCTTCTTGCGGCCGGCGCCCGAACCGCCCGACTCAACAACCGGGGTCGGGAATTCGAAGTTCTCGCCGAAAGCTTCGGCAACGATGGACGCATACGGCAGAACGGTGGAGGAACCAGCGATCTGGATCTGGTCGCGGGCCTGAGCGGCTCCGGCGAAAACGGTTCCGGCAGCAGCCAGAGCTGCCACGCTAACGAGGGTCTTGAATTTCACTTGACCACTCCTTTTGAATGTCAAGGTTTATTGGATAATCACCGAGACCGTGGAAGCCCTGGCGACGAGCGGACCCTAGGCCTCGTTCGTGAGACTTCTATGACAGTTATATATCAGTTTTATGACTGCATAACTTATTGAAATATATATTATTTATCTGCCTTGTTATAAATTCATGACATGAACGGTCGGCTTGAATGACAGAATCCCCGCCGCCCGGATCGCGCCGGTTTGCCGTTGGCGGCGATGCCTGCGCAACGGGGCCACTCCGTCCGCTCCAAATTGCCTGAACGTCACTTCCGTATTTCCCCGACCGCAGTCGGAAGCACCGGTCGCCGTTTCCTCCGGTTGGTGGGGGCAGGAAGGCCGGGACGCCTCTCTCCCGGATAAATATCAGGCTTGCGAGCCCCCCTCCCCGTTGCATGCATGCGGCGTTCAACCGGTTTCGGACGGCAGGAAATGGACAGTAAAAACCGAGCCCTTTCCGGGTGCGCTCTCGATTTCCAGCCGGGCCCGGTGGCGCGCAAGGATATGCTTCACGATCGCAAGGCCGAGGCCTGTGCCTTTCATCGCCCGGCTGGATCCCACATCGACGCGGTAGAACCGCTCCGTCAGACGGGGCACATGTTCCGATGCAATGCCGGCGCCGTAGTCCTGAACCGCCAGACAGATATGCTCCGCCGCATCCCCGTTCTTCCTGCTGACGATCCGGACGTCGATAAACTCCCCGTCCCCGCCGTACTTCAAGGCATTCTCGACGAGATTTTCCGCCACCTGGATCAGCTCGTCGCGATCCCCCCTGACGATCGCCTCATCGAGCTCGATCTCCGTCCGGATCGTCATCCCCAGATCACGGGCAAGCGGGGCCAGCGCATCCGCCGTATGACGAACGATCTCGATGAGATCGACGGAAGCGGACGGCCGGACATGGGCCTTCAGCTCGATTCGGGACAGGGACAGGATATCGTCGATCAGCCGGCGCATCCGCCCGGCCTGATCCAGCATGATCTTCAAAAACCGGTCCCGTGCTTCCGGATCATCCTTGGCCGGTCCCTGCAGTGTTTCGACGAACCCGGTCAGGGACGCCAGCGGCGTGCGCAGTTCGTGGCTCGCATTGGCGACAAAGTCCGTCCGCATCCGTTCAAGGCGCTTCTGCTCCGTCTGATCGCTGATGACCACCAGGATAAAATCCGGCGTGGCCGGCAGATTGTCGGCGCCGGCCGTCCCGGGCATGTAGACGGGCGCCACATGGGCCTCGAAGAAGGCTTCGGTGGGCACCTTTTCCTGCCAGTGGATCCGCTCCGGTTCTCCGGTCGTCGAAACCCGGTCAAAGGCTTCCAGCAAGGAGGGTGCGCGCAGGGAGAAGGAGAGCGGATCGCCCGGCTTGACCTGTCCGTAATAGCCGATCGCCGCCGCATTGACGTAGCGGGTAATGCCGCGGCCGTCAGCAACGAAACAGGGAACCGGCAAGGCATCGACGGTCACCTTCATACCGGTTCCCGGCCACATGCGCCGAAGCTGGCGCCGCTGGCCCGCCTGGAGCTTCATCGACCTCGTGCGGCGCGGCACGAATGTCGCAACAGCCACCAGGATGGCGATGCCGGACAGGGACGCCAGCACGGGCACGCCGTAAACAAGGGACGCAACAGCCCCCAGAACGACGCCGGCGAGCAGAAGCCAGCGGGCGTCACGGATCCGCGAAAGCGGGGCGGCCCCCTCCAGGTCTATGGCCAGATCGTCTGGCGAAGTGAATTTATCGGCCATCTTCCAACGCTGGCTGTTGCAGATACCTTTTTACGGATCTTCACGTTTCTGTTCGCCGAACCTAGCAGATTCCCAGAACGGCGGTGTCATCACGGCGCGTGACGGTGGGCAAAGCTGATAGCATGCAGGATATGTCAATCAGGCGACATCTGAACAAGTTTCACGGCACAAATTACTTCGTCAGCGAAACTCCCTGCCGGCGGCCGCCTGCTTCATCCGGGCGAGGCGTTTTTCCCAGCCGCCATCGGAGGCCATGGCGCCAAGATAGTCCTCCGCCTCCTCGCCATGGCGCAGGAATTCGCTGTGCACCAGCTCCAGGCGGCTCGCCTCGCCGGCGTCGCGAAAACTGATCATGACCCGGCTCGCGGTCGCCGGGTCCGCGATCGGCTCTCCCCTGGCCGAAACCTGCCAGGCAAGCCGGACGTACAGGGGCTGTTCGATCGACAGGATCGTCCCCCAGACCCGCCGCCGGCCGTCCTGTCCGATCTCATAGCAGGTGCCGCCCGGACGGGGTTCGATGCCGCATTCACGTATCTCGCCGCCGCTGCCTCGAAACGGCGAAATCCACCAGGCCGAGGGATGGTCGACGACCAGTTCGAACGCCTTGTCGCGAACCAGCGGAAGAAGGCATTCGAACCGGCACGTATCTTCATTCGACATCATCGGCCCCTCAAATTCCGCCTGTCCGTAAAAACTTGGTTCCAGAGAAAACTGTACACAATCGACCGCCCGCTATCGACCGCCCGCCATCGACCGCCCGCCATCGACAACCCGGCCGCCCGCGGGGCTTTAGCCGATTCCGGCATCACGCAGATGACACCTTCAATGACATCGTGCCGCACGATTGGTACAAGATCCATGCTATTGGGCAAGATGCGATCAGGCAATCCTGGCCCGTTGTCACCTTAAAAAGGAACCGCGGTTGAAGCACGAACGCATATTCGATCCTTGCTATGGCTCTGCCGTCGAGGTGTCGGACGGTATCCGCCGCCTGACGTGCCGGAACCCCAGCCCGTTCACCTTCCACGGGACCAACACCTATCTGATCGGCCACGGCGCGATCGCCGTTCTGGATCCGGGACCGGAAAACGAAGCCCATATCAACGATATTCTGGATGCCGCCGGGGCCGGCACCATCAAGGCCATCATGGTCAGCCATACCCATATGGACCATTCGCCGGGCGCACGGCTCCTGAAGGCCAGAACCGGGGCGCCGATCGTCGGCTGCGGGCGGCACCGGGCGGCGCGCACCCTCGCCAGCGGCGAAATGAACCCGATGGATGCGAGCGCCGATACCGCTCATGCACCGGATCAGGAGTTGAAAACCGGCGACACGTTTTCGCTCGGCGACACCGTGTTCGAGGCCGTCGAGACGCCCGGGCATACGGCCAATCATCTTTGTCTTGCCGTTGCAGGGAGCGAGCTCCTGTTTTCCGCCGATCATGTGATGGCGTGGTCGACCTCCATCGTCGCCCCTCCGGACGGCAACATGCGGGACTACATGCTGTCCCTGGACCGCCTTCTTCAAAGGCCGGAAACCGTCTATCTGCCGGGTCATGGCGGCCCGGTGCGGGATGCCCATGGCTATGTGGAGGAACTGAAGGCCCACCGGCTGGGACGGGAGCGCTCGATCCTGGAGCGGCTCGGCGGCGAGCCCGTCTCGATCCCCGATCTCGTCCTGCAGATCTACGATGACCTGCCCCCCGGCCTGCGGCCGGCGGCGGCCCTTTCCGTCTTCGCCCATCTTGAGGATCTTGCCGAACGCGGGCTCGTCGCGGCGGATCCGAATGTGACGCTGACCGCAACCTACCGCCGCCCGTCCTGAGAGCAGGCCTAGCCGGACAAACCGGCCGCGGCCGTCTCTTCATCCGGCAGCGGATTGTCCTCTCCCTCGAAGTACGGCTTGAAAGCGGGAACCGGGATGCGCTCCGCATCCTCTGCCGCGGATCCGGCCGAACCGTCGTCACCGGCGTCCGCGCCTGCCTGGTCCGGGCCGGCCAGGTCCTCGTCCGTGACGGACACCCGTTCAAGGTCGCCGTAGGTCTCCAGGAGGACATCATCGATACCGGCGAACAGGGCGCGGATACGGTCGACGTTGCCGGTCAGCCCCTCAAGCCCGAACCGGGACACCGAACGGGCATCCAGCAGAGCGCCGACCGGATCAGGTCTGATCCTTACGACCATGTCCTCGGTCAGCCCCACCAGCGGTGTTCTGGCCTCGACCTGCAATCCGGTGGGCGCGTCCAGAAGGTCCGGCGGCAGTTCGTAGGAGATGACCCAACCGTTCCTCCTGGACACTTCAAGCGCGGCCGCATGGAGCTGCCCGGGCGCAATGCGGTACCGCCGTGGCACGATGTCGGGGAAAAGGTCGCTCTGGCGGCCGGTTTCGACGGGCCGGAACAGCGCCGTCAGAACTCCGCCCGGGTCTTCGCCTTTGCCGCCGGAAACCGCCTGCAACCGGGGCGGATCGGTCCAATTCGTGGAAACATCCTCCATGCCCGGCGACAGGACAGCCTGTCCCGCAAACAGTCCCAAGGGCACCAGAGCCGCGAGACCGTACAACATCCCGAGTACGGCCCTTGTCGCGCCGGTTCCGCCGCGCGCCCACAGGCGGCCGAAAGCAATCAGAGCCAGTACGATCGCCACAAGGCCCAGCCCGGCCCCCGCCAGCACCGAAAACACCATTTCCCGGGGACCGATCAGCGCAAGCCGCTGTGCGAGCACCGCGAGGATGCTGACAGGCACGGCCACGGCACCCAGCCGCTGACTGATACGCGCACTTGAGGAGCTGTAGACCGGATAACGCTTCATCGCACCGCAGAATCGCTGTTGGTTTTCGCCAACCTAAGGGTTAGCACCACATCTCAGAAAACAGAAAGCGGAAACCTGTCGCAACGACATATGCCATATGCCGGGCTTCGAAAACAGATAAACCGGATCCTTTGCCAAGGCCGGTCCGCACAACGCGTCAAAACTACTTAAAACCGAGAGTAGCTCTGACTATATTGTTAAGCCGCGTAACAATCTGTCATGTATTTTGACTGGTTCCCTCCCCCCTCGAAGCGCATGATGAATCGTCGTTAGCCGCGCGTCGCACCGAAGGGCCTGCAAGCTCCCTTTTGCCACAAGAAGGTCCCAATCGAAGTGCACGCTGATCTAAACGCATCGATTTGGACGCGAACAATGTCTAGAACTGCAACACGCCCCGCATCACAGGCACCGGCACCGGTCAAGCCCAACCTGGAAAACCAGTACAAGCCGGTCGGCATTGCTGCTGTCAATGCAGCCACACTCTGCAAGGGTTCGACCCGGCCGATCACGACCGGCAAGAAATAGTCCCTGCGGGCGTTATCGGCGGCATTCAGGCCTGACGGCCTGTCCGCAGCGGTCATGGTGCGCGATTGCTCCGCATTCGCGGGTTACGTGCGCGAGCGGCCCTGCAAGTCTTCCCTTGGCATTTGCCCGCCGGGGCTTTTACTCTCCCGGGTAATCTGTGACAGGCAGCAGCGGTTCGGCTGCGGCAGGTCTTTTCGCGATTCCGGGAGCCGATTGATGATCATCGCTTACTGCCCGTCCACATCCGGCCTGACACGGATCGAACTGGCCCCTGGCGACCACCTGCCGGCGACGTCGGTGTGGATCGACCTCGTGCGCCCGACCCAGGAAGAGCAGAAAGCCGCCGAAAAACTCATGGGCGCGGCAATTCCGACGCGCGAGGAGATCGCCTCGATCGAGACCTCCGCCCGTCTTTATGACGAGCCGGGGGCCATTGTCATGACCGCGATCCTGCCCATGGCCGCAAAGGCGCTCGACCCGGAGCTGTCCTCGGTCACCTTCGTCCTGAGTTCAAAGCGCCTGGTGACCGTGCGCTACGGCGAACCGAAATCGATTTCCATATGCGCCCGCAAGGTCCAGACGGATGCAACGATCGCCCATAGCGGATCGGCGGTTTTCTTCACCATGCTCGACGTCATCGTCGACCGGTGCGCCGACGTGATGGAAGAAGCGTCGTCGCTCTACGATTCCGTGTCGCTCAAGGTATTCGAGGCGGGATTGAGCTCCAGAAAGACCACGAGCTACCAGGCCGCCATCAAGGAACAGGGCCGCATCGGGATGCAGGTCGCCAAGATGCACGACGTGTGCGCCAGCTTTTCCCGGATGATGCTGTTTCTGGCCAGCCACGCCCAGAAGGTCTCCCTGAGCGAAGACCAGATCGAACAGTGCCGCATGGCCGGACGGGACATCCATTCGATCAAGGAACACGGCGACGCCCTGGACAACAAGCTGTCCTTTCTGCTCGACGCCACGGTCGGGCTGGTGACCCTTGAACAGAACCAGATCATCAAGATCTTTTCCGTCCTGGGCGTCATTTTCCTGCCACCCACCCTGATCGCGTCCATCTACGGCATGAATTTCATCAACATGCCGGAACTGAAGTGGGATCTCGGCTTCTTCTTCTCGCTCGCCCTGATGTTCGGATCGGTCGTCGTGACCTTCCTGTTCTTCCGGCTGAAAAAGCTGTTGTGACGGGTCCCCCCGTCATCAGACCTCAGGGATAGAGCCGGGTGGTGGTCCACTCGTCTTCCGCCGCGGAGCGCTTGAACACGACGCGGTCGTGGAGCCGGAACGGACGGTCATGCCAGAATTCGATGGATATCGGCACAAGCCGCATTCCCGACCAGTGTTCGGGACGCGGAATATCCCCGAGCGCGAATTTGGCGGTGTAACGGGCCACTTCCTTTTCAAGCGCGAAACGGCTTTCCAGGGGACGTGACTGTTTGGATGCCCAGGCACCGATACGACTGCCGCGCGCCCTGGAGCGGTAGTACTCGTCCGCCTCCTCGGCGGAAACAGGACTGACGGGCCCGCGAATCCGAACCTGACGGCGCAGCGATTTCCAGTGAAAGCACATGGCGGCCTTGCCCGCGGAGAGCAGTTCCGTGCCCTTCGCGCTCTCGAAATTCGTGTAAAACACAAAGCCGCGCTCATCGAAGCCCTTCAGCAGGACCATCCGCACATTCGGCAGTCCGTCCGCGTCCACCGTTGCCAGCGCCACGGCATTCGGATCGTTGATTTCGGCGGCCGTGGCGTCGTTAAGCCACTCTCCAAAAAGTTCAAATGGTTTCTTGACCTCCGTAAAGTCACCTTTTGTTAACTCTTTTGTCGAAGGCTCAGGGGTGGTCATCGGATACCTGCATAACAAACGGTGGCCTGTCCAAATCAGTATCGAGTAGCCGGACAAGCGAGGTCTTGGGGGCGTGTTTGAGTTCAAGTCATATACCGCCGGAACTATAAAGATCCAGAGTGCATGGCTCGCAGCGCTCGCGATCTTCGGTCTGCTTGGCGCCTGCAGCCCTGTGAGCATGCCGATCGGCAGTTCCGACATCGAAACGCCGCTTGTGCTGACCGGATCCATTCCGACCGAGGAAACCGACAGCTATGCGGACATCAGCGCCGACGACCGGAAACTGATCGCACAGACCCTTCACGCGGCGCTGGAGGACGACAAAGGGGCCGATGCCCTGGCCTGGTCCAATCCGGAAAGCGGGAATTCAGGCACCATCTCCGACCTCGACGCGTCGCAGTTCGCGGACACGGGCTGCCTCTCCTTCAGGACGACCGCCAACACGATCACCGGTCTCCGGCTTTATCAGGGAACCGCCTGCCGCGACATTTCCAAAACCATGGCCATTACCACGCTGCGCGTGGCCAGGGTTTGAATCCGCCGGCGGTCCCGCCCGGACAGCGGTGAGAGCAAGTTGCCGGGAATCGGATCTGGAATTTTTTCCTAACACTTCCGATATATAGGGTAACACTGTACAGCGATCCCCTGTGTGAACCGCCGCTGGAAGATGCGGCAGGTGTCGGGTGGAATCGCTGGCTTAGACCAGGTACCCCATGGGGTTAGGTGACAATCGATGCGTGATCCCTACAGCGTTCTCGGCGTTGCTAAAGGCGCCAGCGAGAGCGATATCAAAAAGGCCTTCCGGAAACTGGCCAAGAAATATCATCCGGATCAGAACAAGGACGACCCGACGGCGCAGCAGCGCTTCGCCGAAGTCAACCAGGCTTACGAGATCGTCGGCGACAAGGAAAAGCGCCAGAAGTTCGACCGCGGCGAGATCGATGCGGACGGAAAGCCGCGCTTCCAGTCCCACGGTTTCGACGGCTTCAGCGATTTCCAGGATTTCGGCGGCGCCGCAGGTGCGCGCGGCTTCCGTGCGCAGGGAGGCGGCTTTCAAGGTGGCGGCGGTGGCGGCGGCTTCGACGACATCCTGAACGACATCCTGGGCGGCTTCGGCGCCGGGCGCAAGGCCCGTGCCGGCAAGGCCTCCGCAGGTCCGCGCGGCCCTACCCCGCAAAAGGGCAAGAACGCCGAACTGACGGCGCATGTGTCGCTTGAGGAACTGGTCACGACCGGCAAGACCCAGGTGACCCTGCCCAGCGGCAAGACCGTCAATGTCACCATCCCGCCAGGCAGCGGCGAAGGAGACACCATCCGCCTGCGCGGCCAGGGTTATCCGGGCGAGGCCGGCGGCCAGCCGGGCGATGCGCTCGTCCAGGTGCACCTGAAGCGGCACAAGCTGTTCGAGGTGCGCGGCAGCGACCTGATCCTGGACCTGCCCCTGACCCTTTACGAGGCGGTTCTCGGCGCAAAGGTCCGCACGCCGACGCTCACCGGGGCGGTCAATCTCAGCATTCCGCCGAACTCCTCAGGCGGCAAGATCATGCGCCTGAAGGGCAAGGGCCTGCCGACCAAGGGCGGCGGCCACGGCGACCTGCTGGTCAGGCTGCAGATCACCCTGCCGCCCAACGCCGACCAGGAACTGGAAACCCTGATGAAGGCCTGGAAGGAAGTCACGCCCTACCGGGCGCGAGGTCCGGAATTCGAATAAGCGTTCGGACGAGCGAACGGCAATGGCCGCCGGCGGCAAACCGGCGGCGTAACTAAATGTGTCCGCTGAGACAAAAATTAAGCCGAACCCCGCGGTTCTGCGCGACTTTCGGGGTTCGGGGATGCTTCAAACTCTGAAACAAGCAAAAAGCACCGACGTCCCCCCATGGGCGGAAAATTATCGCTCCATAATTCTTCTATGAATAACCCGAATGGGGCCGGGAGGAGACCGTCAACTAGCGTGCTCCGATTGGGATTAGCTGACATTCGTCGGTCTTGAATGCGTCGGCAATTCCGGCCCATCTCGGACCTTTGTGCTTCGCGCAGCAGATGTCCGGAACGAGTCCAAATTGACATTTTCTGCGTCACGAGCAAACTGGCGCAAACTGCGTTAAGCGGACATTGCTCTCGCCGAACAAAAGCAGCAGCTACCCCGAGGTCGCCTGCATCTAGAGACTGATGTGGCTCCGTTATTGCCAGCTGACATCACTGCACAATCTCGGGAGCCGGAAATGTCCACGATCCATCAAGAATTTGCTCCTTGGGTTGATACAGCCTGACGATGTAGTTCCAGCCGGGAACGATCGGCAGGAAGTTGGGTTGATCGGGATCGCCTCCGAAGTGGATGGTCGCACTTCCATCTTCTGCTCTCTCCGCCGTAACGCTGTTGAACGAGTATGCGTTGAACTCATTGACGGGCATCCAGCCTTGCTCGTCGTAGAGGGTCACAGACCAAAAGGCATTCACTGGCACATCCTTGACCGTAAGCTTGTAGGCGATCTTGCCATCATTCTGCTCGGGCACGAAATTCAGGTATGTTGCCGCTTCTGCCGGTAACCCGCCCCAGCCGAGTGCGGCCCCCAGCATCCAATATACCGGGTCCAGATCCTCCTTTCGGCCGAACATTTTCGACGTGTCCGTTACCGTGGACGCAACCACGTTGATCGCATTGCGCGTCTGTTCCAACTCGTCCTGATCCCAATTGGGCAAATCAAGGACGCCAGTATCTGCCTGCTCGACCTTCACCGCATCCTGAAGCCGGTGCGCCGCTGCCACATCTGCCGCATCGTTTGGATCCATGAAGGTCCGCACAGTCAGCATCACATATCTGGTACCGACATTTTCTTCGGTCAGAGTGATCACGTTGGGGCTGTAGGCCGCGTCGAGCGAATGGTCCTGGTTTACGACCATCAGGGACTGATAGCGACCCTCGGTCTCCGGCAGTGTGATGGTAAGCGGCGACGTCAGATCGAAAACACCGACCGAGTACAGCGTATCCCGATTGCCCCGGACGGTCACCTGGTTGTCAATATCGTAGGGCTCACGATTATGGAACAACTGCCCGAAGGTGTAGGGTTCTTCCGTATAGCCTCTCATCTGAAAATCCGACTCTGCGCGGACGTAATTACCAGGTGTGACCGTCTGAGGGGCTTCCGCAAAAGCAGGCGTCAAAGTCCCCGCCGACGCCCCCACAAGAAGCAAGGTTCGCAGAAAGCAATATAGGTTTTTCATGGAGTTCATCTTTCGCGTCCTTCTTCAATCCAAAAGTTGTATCTCGCCCGGCCGCCAAGAGCGGTCGAACCAGGGCTCCAGCGGGCCGTAGAGGCGCAGTCCGATGAACCACCCCTTGCCGGGCACGGTCTGGATCCAGTTCGCATCCTTGCCCTCGGGTGCCTCTGGACCGAAATACAGATCGATCGATCCGTCCGGGTTTACATCCATCTCATGGCGCTGGTTGTTTCGTCCGGGAAACGGTTGGTCTGTCTGCAATTGCGACCGCGTCTGCGGATCATAGGCGACCACGGACCAGAAGTCCTTCGCAGGGACATCCGCTGGAATATTCAGCTTGTAGGTCTTGGCTCCGTCCAAGTAGGCGCCGGTCTCGTCCACATTGATCAAGGCATACTGAGACCCGGCCCCGACCATGGGGACGACCATGGCGGGCGTGATGACCGTCGCCATGTAATGGAACAGAATACGCGCATCGAGGTAGCGGCCCCCGGCGCCGTCGTTCTTCAGGAATTCGTGACTGCCGCCGACAAAGCCGGTGTACCAGCCGGAATCCTCGTAATAGTAGGTTCCCTCCTCGCGCGAGCGGATCCAGATCGCGCGCGCGGTCGCGTTTCCGACAGCAACGGCTTCTTGCAAAATCTTGGTCATGCGCTCATCCGGCGCAAACTCCTGGCCCTTCTCGATCCCGATCGAGGCGAACAGCCCGCGCAATTCAGGATCAAGGAACCCGATGGGTTCGCGCTGAATGACCTCGTCCAATTCGTGATAGAACTCGAAGTTGTTCGCGTGAATGGTGTTGAACGGCTTTTCCGACCCATTGAAGAACTGCATCGCCGGGGGGGCGCCTGCCTCGGCCAGTGGATAGATCTTCAGCCCGTTGCGGAACATTGCAGACGCCGCATCGGGTTTTCCGTCCACGAGGAATCCGCGCAGGATCAGCCAGTTCACGTAACTCGGTGAGCGGGTGACGAACATCCTTTCGGTGGTGCCGTTCACCTCGACGTCCTGTTCCTGTCCGCCGATCGGGGCGTGCAGGGGGCCGTCATACTCGGGTGGCAAGATCAGGTACTTCCCGCCCTTGCCCTGGTCGGGACCGGGCGCGCCCATGTCGATCACGAAACGGAAGAAAGCGTCGTTCACGGTGCCGGGGCCAGAGCCTTCCGGGATCTCGATCACGGTTGGTCCGTCGCGGTTCAAGTCGAGGAATGCCAGCGCGTAGACGGTGTCGGTGTTTCCGGTCAGGAAGATCGGGTCCGAATCCATCAGATCGTCGAAAATGACCACGTGATGGCTTTCCGTGGCGCCGAGTTCGACATTGCCGCGCCGCAACCCTTCGATGGACGACGCGGGCATACCGTTGAGAAATGTCTCCACCCCCCGCATGAAATCGATGTTGTCATAGACCAGGGCCACGGTCTCGTCCGAGGGACTGCCGTCGAAGAACTTCAGCGTCCCGATCCGCGTCTCGATGGTGTCCGGGGTCAGAATGGTGTCGGGGATCTTGTTGTTGTAGCCTGGGGTCTCTTGGGCGCTTGCCGGCTGCGCAAAGGCTATTACGGCCGCGAGCAGCAAACCGCCGTTCGTTCGCTTCAAGTCCCGCATGTCTCGTCCTTTCAATGTCTATTCGCGGATCAGGTCGGAAGAGCCATTCGTGGCCCACTGGGTGCCGTAGAGCGTTGAGATCCAGACGCGGGCCAGCGCAGCGCTGACAGGCTCCGGCCGCCGCCGTGGACGGGTTCCGAATGCTGCAATCGCGGTTCTGGCGTTCATCCGGTTGAGCGCAAAGATGACCGTCTCGGGTTCAAACGCGCCAATGAGACCTTGTTCCTGGTCAGCCCGGACCCGCGCCGCTCCTGCAACATCGAATTCACCAAGAAACGACTCCCAACCCTTCTCGAAACGCGCGTCGCTAGCGGCAGCGTCCGAAATGGCCTTCAGGAACGGCCCACGCTGAAAGCAGACGCGCATCAGAGCTGCAATTGTTTCCGATATCAGCCTGACAGGGTCCCCAACACCCGTGAGCCAGGGCCTCACCGCGTCGAAGATCTCATGCTTGAGAAGGTCCAGCACGGCCTCCATCGGCTCGTGGAGGTCATCGAAATGCGCATAGAATGTCGACCGCGATGATGAGGTCAAATCCATCAGCGAGGAGATCGTCATGTCAGCAAACGGTCGCGACCAGGTGAAATCCAATACGGCGTTCACGATCTCCGCGCGCGTGCGTTCGGATTTTCCGATCTTCTCGATCGCTTGCGGCTGGGCTCGCAACGGGGACGTCAAAATTTTTGACATTGTGTCAATTATAGATAGCGACACGTCAAAATTCAAGGTCCGCTTTCGGGCTGGGCGACAATCGCTACAGTCGCAAACCGCAGATACCAGACACTCAAGTTTGGATGCCGACGGGCAGCTGCGTCCGCACTCCCGCCATTGATTGCCGGCGCAGCGAATTCACACTCTCCGCCCTCTATGGGCCTTCGGCCGCGGCGCAACGAACGGCTGCTTTCAGGACAAGGTCAAGAGCCTGCGAATGACCGACTTGGCGTCGCAAAGCGGTCTCAGCCCTCAAGACCCGGCAACTTTCGCTTCGGGCCAGAAGCGACTAAATGCCAGTGGCACACGAATGTCCTCTTTCTTGGCAACTGTATCCAACCGGCCGATCTCTTTACGCCCCATTCCGGTCAATTACTTGGATCCCAAAGACCGGTAATTCTCCCTCGTCAGACGACAAATCCGAGCAATTTGGAATGCGGCTTTCGGGACGTCTCCGATCCCGGAACGATTGCGGACTCCTCTCCCCTCACGCTTTCTTCGCCATGAACGCCTCGAACGCGGCGATGGTTTCCGGCGCCGTGAGCCGTTCGGTGAAAATCTCCGCCTCCGCGTCGATGCGCTCCAGAAGCGCGTCACGGTCGCTTCTCAGCAGGCGCCGCGCGGCTGCCAGTGCCGCCGGCGGCTTGGCGGCAAGCCTTCGGGCGCAGTCAAGGGCGGCGGCCTCCACGTCGCCGTCGACGACATGATTGACGAGACCCGCCTTTTCGGCCCGCTCCGCGTCGAAGGTCTCGCCGAGGCACAGAAGTTCGAAGGCCCACTGGCTTCCCATCAGCTTCGGGCCGATCAGGGTGGACCCGGCCTCCGGCACCAGCCCCAGATCGACGAAGGGCGCCTTGAACACGGATGTGCTTGAGGCAAAGATCATGTCGCAATGCATGAGCAGCGTCGTTCCGACGCCGACCGCCAGACCGTCGACGGCGGCAATCAGCGGCTTGTCGTTCATCACAAGGGCCTTGAGGAAGCGGCCGGCCGGCCGGTCTCCGCTGTCGCCGCTCAATCCGTATTTGAGGAAATCCGCGATGTCGTTGCCGGCGGTAAAGGCGCCCGGATGACCGCAGATGAGGTGACACCGGACCGCGTCATCCGTGTTGCCCTCCTCCAGCGCTTCCGCCAGGCCGGTGTACATGGCGCCGGTGAGCGCGTTCTTCTTTTCCGGCCGGTCGATGCGCAGGATCTGCACGCCGTCGGCAAGGGATCGGCTGATCATGGATTTGCCCCTTTCCTGCGGCTCAGGACGCAAGTTCCTGCGGGTCGAAGGAGAGAATTCCTTCCGCCGAGGTGAGAATGTCGGCTCTGAGTGCCGCGGTTTCGCACAGGCTGGTTTCGCAGAAGGTGCGTGCCATCAGGGCCCGCAGCCGGCTTGCGGCCGGATTGTCGGAGCCCGAGCGAAGCGCGCCTTTCGCGAGCAGCGCACCGCCCAGGGTCAGGCCGGCGAGCCGCAGATAGGGCGTTGCCCCGGCGAGCGCATCGTTGACCCGGCCGTCGGCCTGGGATTCGGCCATGAAACCGGTCGCCGCCTCCAGGTCTTCGATTGCGGCATTGAGGCGCTCACCTGCAGCGCCCAGATCCGGCCGGTTGGAGGCCCGGGCCTCGTCGGCTATCTCCCTGAGTTCGGCGATGAAGCCCTTGACGTGATTGCCGCCGGACAGGGGCAGCTTGCGCAGGACCAGATCGATCGACTGGATGCCGTTGGTACCCTCGTAGATCGGGGCGATGCGGGCGTCGCGCAGATGCTGGGCCGCGCCGGTTTCCTCGATATAGCCCATGCCGCCGTGGATCTGGACGCCGAGGGAGGCCACCTCGACGCCGAAGTCGGTCGAAAGCGCCTTCGCGATCGGGGTCAGCAGGCCGGCCCGCTCGCTCCAGTGGAGCCGCTCCTCCTCGGTTCCGGCAACCTTCGCCATGTCGATGGCGTGGGCGCAGGCGTAGCAGATCGCGCGGGCGACCTGAGTCCGGGTCTTCATGGCAAGAAGCGACCGCTTGATGTCGGGGTGGTGGGCAATGGCGGTCATGCCTTCCTCCGTCTGGCCCGCGGTCCGGCCCTGCCTGCGGTCCAGCGCATAGGCCAGGGCGTCCTGGTAGGCGCGTTCGGCGACACCGAGCCCCTGGATGCCGACGGCGAGGCGGGCGTTGTTCATCATGGTGAACATGCAGGCCAGACCGCGGTTTTCCTCGCCGACGAGCCAGCCGATCGCGCCGCCCTGGTCGCCATAGGTCATGGTGCAGGTCGGCGATCCGTGGATACCGAGCTTGTGCTCGACACCGGTGCAGCGCACGTCGTTGCGCGCGCCAAGTGTCCCGTCCGCGTTGACGAGGAATTTCGGCACCACGAACAGCGAAATGCCGCGGGTTCCGGCCGGGGCGTCCGGCAGGCGGGCGAGCACCAGGTGCACGATGTTGTCGGTCAGGTCGTGTTCGCCGTAAGTGATGAAGATCTTCTGGCCGAAGATCCGGTAGGTACCGTCATCGGCGCGTTCCGCCCTGGCCCGGAGCGCATTCAGGTCGGAGCCGGCCTGGGGTTCGGTGAGGTTCATGGTCCCCATCCACTCGCCGGAGACGAGCTTCTCCAGATAGGTCGCCTTAAGATCCTCGGACGCATGTTTTTCCAGGGCCTCGACCGCGCCGATCGTCAGCGTCGGACCGATGGCGAAAGCCATCGAGCCGGAATTCCACATCTCAAGGGCTGCCGCCGACAGCATGACCGGAAGGCCCTGCCCGCCCGCTTCCGGGTTGGCCGTCAGACCGTTCCAGCCGCCTTCGATCCAGCGGTGATAGCAATCGCGCCAGCCCGGAGGCGTCGTCACCGCTCCGTTCGACAACGGCGTGCCGTGCCTGTCGGCGACCGCATTGAGAGGGGCGATTTCTTCGGCCGCAAACCGGCCGGCCTCGGTCAGGATCGCCGTGACGAGATCGTCGCCCAGTTCGCTGAAGGCCTCCGTTGCCTGCAAATCGGAAAGACCGCAAACGTCTTTCAGGGTAAAGGCGATCTCATCAGTCGGCGCACGATACATTCCGGTTCTCCCAGACCTTCTTTATTACCGTCGTATCCGGTCATCCGCCTTGACGGGCAAGGGGTTCGCCCGCAAAAGGCAGGCTGACCGGCAAGTTTGTCCGGACAGTAGCGTCGTTTACGTAAACGTCAATAAGATCGAACCCGGAATCCGAAGCGACAGGAAAGAATGCCATGCAGCGATGGACCGTTGACCTGAGCGGGGACAGCTGGCGCGAGGACCGCCAGGCGGATGCGGTCTGCAAGGCCCTGCTGGACGGCGGCCTGGTCGCCGTCCCGACCGAAACGGTCTACGGACTGGCGGCCGACGCCACCAATCCGCTCGCCTGTGCGAAGATCTTCTCCGCCAAGGGCCGTCCGCAGTTCAATCCGCTGATTTCCCATGTCGCCTCGACCGCGGTCGCCCGTCAGCATGGCGACTTCAACGCGGATGCGACAAAACTTGCCGAGGCATTCTGGCCGGGACCGCTCACGCTGGTGGTCCGCAAGAAACCGTCCTCGCCGATCTGCGATCTGGCCACCGCCGGTCTCGATACGGTCGCCCTGCGCGTGCCGGCCGGCCCGGTCATGCGGTTTCTTTCGGAGAAAGCCGCGGTTCCGCTGGCTGCGCCCAGCGCCAATATCTCCGGCCGGGTCAGCACCACATCCGCGGACGATGTCGCCGCCGATCTGTCGGACGCGCTGAGCTATCTGGTCGATGCCGGACCCTGCCGCGTCGGCATTGAATCCACCATCGTGTCCTGCGTCGACGAAACCCCGAGGCTGCTGAGGCCGGGCGGCATTCCCCGGGAAGACATCGAACGGGTCCTCGGCCGTCCGCTGGAACGGCCTGCCGATGCCCCGACGCCGGCGGCGCCGGGCATGCTCAGTTCCCATTATGCGCCGAAGGCCCGGGTCCGGCTGCATGCGAGCGACGTCCGTCCGGGAGAGGCACTGCTGTCCTTCGGCCCGCACGCCCTGCCGGGCGCCGGGCGGGCCGTCAGCGAAGTCAACCTGAGCAGGACCGGCGATCTGCCGGAGGCGGCCACGCGCCTGTTTTCGGCCCTGCGCGCGCTCGACGCGACGGGGGCGGACACGATCTGCGTGCAGGATGTGCCCGATCTGGGTCTTGGAGAAGCGATCAACGACCGATTGAGGCGCGCCGCCGCGCCGCGGTCCTGAAATATAATTCACACGATCGCCCCGGCCGGCTCCGAAACGGCGTGCAGCCCGAAGCGCCTGTAAAACAAAGTAATTTTTCAAGCTGGGAAATACATAACTTTGAGTTAGACAACGTCACGCCAATTGCAACAAGAGTATTTTTCACAGTACTCACACAGGTTATTCACACATTTACCTTCCCTCATTACGGTAAACACCTCGCCTTTCGGCGTCAGAATCATCTAGAGATCGATCAAGGAAACAGAGATGCAGCGGACCTCCCCTCGGGCACGATGATGCTCGCACCTTTCGGGGCCGGATTACCCACCATGCCGGCCCCATTTCTTTTCCTGTTCCCCGGTTTTCCATCGATGCGCTTCCCATCCGGCCGGGCCATTCCTTCAAGGTCCATTGACACTTGCCTGCCGGGACGATCTCATTGCCGTCAGACAAGCGGCGGACAAAGCCGCGGTTATTGAGGAACGCCCGTGTCGACATTGCTGCTGCACCATCATGCCTTTCTTGACCATCTGACGCCGCTGGGACACCCCGAACGTCCGGACCGGATCCGCGCCATCGACCGGATCCTGGAAAACGAACGGTTCCAGCCCCTGGCCAGGGAGCAGGCGCCTCTCGGCAGCATGGAAGACATCGCCCGCGCGCACCCCATGTCCTACGTCGATGCCCTGCACAACATGGCGCCCGAAGAGGGCCTTGTCCGGCTGGACACGGACACGACCATGTCGCCGGGCACCTGGGAAGCGGCCCTGCGCGGGGTCGGGGGCGCCTGCCTCGCCGTGGACGAGGTTATCGAAAAGAAGGTTTCGAACGCCTTTTCCGCCGCACGGCCTCCCGGCCACCATGCGGAGCGAACCCGTGCCATGGGGTTCTGCTTCTTCAACAACGCGGCGGTGGCGGCCCGGCACGCCCAGGCCGTTCACGGCCTCGACCGCGTCGCCATCGTCGATTTCGACGTTCACCACGGCAACGGGACCCAGGACATATTCTGGAACGATCCGACGGTCATGTATTGCTCGACCCACCAGATGCCGCTCTATCCCGGCTCGGGCGCCGCGAACGAAACCGGCGAGGCCGACACCATCGTCAACGTGCCGCTTGCCGCCGGCGACGACGGCGCGGTGTTCCAGGAGGCCATGGAAACGGCGATCCTGCCGCGCCTGGAGGACTTCGCACCGGAGCTGGTCATCATCTCGGCCGGGTTCGATGCCCATGCCCGGGATCCGCTGGGGGCGCTGAACCTGGTGGAGACCGATTTCGCCTGGGCGACCCGGGCGCTGATGGATGTCGCCGACAGGACGGCAGAGGGGCGCGTCGTTTCCGTCCTTGAAGGCGGCTACGACCTGGAAGGCCTTGCCCGGTCCGTGGCAGCACATGTCATGACGCTGATGACCGGTTAGAGCATCGGGCGATAATCCACGTACTATTCCTGATCCGGTTCTTGACCTGACGCGCCCGCGGCGCAAGGTTGGGCTCCTGAGTGAAACGCAAGACGGATCCGGATTCGCGCCCCATGACCGATACCAAGACACAACCCGATGTTGCCGCCCTTTCCTTCGAAGAGGCATTGAAGCAGCTTGAGACCATCGTGCGCGAACTCGAACAGGGCAATGTCCCCCTTGAGCGCAGCATCGAGATGTACGAGCGCGGCGCGGTCTTGCGCAAACATTGCGACGACCTGCTCAAGGCCGCCGAAGCGAAGGTTGAGAAAATACAGCTCGCGCAGGACGGATCGGCGAACGGTACGGAGCCGCTTGACGCCGGCGACTGATGCCCGGCACCAAGAATAAACCCGTCCGGTTAACCAATATATTTGCGAATAAACCTTGCGGCTGAATTTAAAAACGGAATCCGGCGCGTTCCGATCTTAACGACAATTCCTCAAAAGCATTGCCAATTGTTAAAGTTTCAGTAACTCTTCAAGACATGGCAGGGCTTTCAACGGCAGAAGAATTTCGGCTTCTGGAGAACGTGCACGCGTGCGCGAACGATCCCGATTCCTGGCACCAAACCTTGGATCAGATCGAAAAATCCTGCCATTGGCGGATCTATCTGCTCGAACTCACCCCCGAAGGCGGACATACCGGACGTTACTGTGACCCGGACAACGGCGCGGACCTGATTGAATACCTGACTTCGATTTCAACCCGCGCAGGACAGACCGCTTTTCAGTTTCTGCTTCATGAGGCCCAGGCGTTTTTCCCTTACAGCCGGGAAAAACTCGACCTCGGGAAGTCCAAATCCTACTACGGCACGGGCACAAAGATCCACGAATTCGGCATCTATCCGGGCTATATCACCGTGCTGACCCGGGACCACGACCGCATCATCCTGCTTTGCTGCCTCTTTGTTTCCGAAAAGGACGATGAAGCGGTCTGCCGCCAGATGCTTCCGACCTTCGAGCGCCTGTCAAAAGCCATGTCGCTGACGCTGGATGTGATCCGCCGCTTCGAACAGGAAAACATGCGGCACCTTGCCTTGCATGCGATGGTGCAGAACCGGTCGAAATCGTCCTTTCTGATCGGCACGGATTTCTCGATCAAGGTCGCAACGCCTGCCTGTCAGAAGCTTCTCTCGGACGGCGACGTCTTCGCGGCGGAGAACGACCGGCTCATTCCGCTGCGAAAGGAGGTGGAGGCCGCCCTGCACTCCGTCTGTTCGGAGATTACCGGCAGGACGAAGGCGAACGGTCACATCGGCATCGGGCCTGCCGCCACTCCGCTCGCAGAACAATCCCTGGTCCTCGCGCGGGCCGACGACCGCCTGGCGCGCATTCTGGTGCGGAGCGTGCTGCCGGATCACGGGCATGCCCGGGACCGGTCGGATGCGTTCATTCTCGTTGAGGTCCGCGATCAGCACGAGTTGTCGGAGGAGGTCAACGGCCTGCTCAAGTCCTGTTTCGACCTGTCTGAAAAGGAGGCGACGCTGGCCTATTTCCTGGCGACGACCGGGTCACTGACGACAACGCTCGACGTTCTCGGCATCACCCGGAATACCGCCAAGACGCATTTGCGCAGGATCTACGAAAAAACCGCGACCCAATCGCAGCTGGAACTCTCAAAGCTGCTTCACGGGTTGTCCGGCCTTCTTTGAGAGGCCGGCCGTTTCATCCGGCCAACGGACCGGAAACAACCGCCGGTTCACTGCAGTTCAGCAGAAAAAAGGGGCCGCAATGAAGCGGCCCCAGTTGATCACTGTGCACGTGGCCCCATCGACCACAACCCTTTGGTAAGGCAGTTTGGGAACGATTGCATCACCCAGATGGGTGACTGACGCACTAAAACTGCGCAATTTCCGCCCTTTTTCGAACAATATTTCCGCCTACCGAAAACCGGTCCTTGACCCTTCCGTTCTTTGCCGGTTTCAGCCGCCGATTTGCGCCCTATCTGTGCTTGGTGTAAGGCTGCCCGCTTGTAGCCAATCTTTGGAGCCGTTAGCCGCGTGACTTCCCATCCGCATACCCCCTTGCTCGACACGATCAGAAGCCCGGCAGACCTTCGTCAGCTGGCCGAAAGCGACCTTCCGCAACTGTCGGAAGAATTGCGCCAGGAGATGATCGATGCGGTTTCGATCACCGGCGGCCACCTGGGAGCCGGCCTCGGGGTCGTGGAACTGACGGTGGCGCTCCACTACGTCTTCAACACGCCCGAAGACCGGCTGATCTGGGACGTCGGCCACCAGTGCTACCCTCACAAGATCCTGACCGAACGCCGCGACCGCATCCGCACGCTCCGCCAGGGCGGCGGCCTGTCCGGCTTCACCAAGCGCGCGGAGAGCATTTACGATCCGTTCGGCACGGCCCATTCCTCCACGTCGATTTCCGCCGGTCTCGGCATGGCGATCGGACGGGACCTGAAAGAGGCAAAGAACAACGTCATCGCCGTCATAGGCGACGGCGCCATGTCCGCCGGGATGGCCTATGAAGCCATGAACAACGCCGGGCATCTGGGATCGCGGCTGGTTGTCATCCTCAACGACAACGACATGTCGATCGCGCCTCCGGTCGGTGCCATGTCGGCCTATCTCGCCAAGCTCGTTTCAGGGCCGACCTATCAGTCGTTGCGCGACGCCGCGAAACACATCGCCAAGAACCTGCCGAAGCCCCTGCAGGAAAAGGCGGCCCGGGCCGAGGAATACGCACGCGGTTTCTGGACCGGCGGAACCCTGTTTGAGGAGCTCGGCTTCTACTATGTCGGCCCGGTCGACGGCCACAACCTGGAACATCTGCTGCCGATCCTGAAGAACGTCCGGGATACGCACCACGGACCGGTGCTCATTCATGCGGTCACCCAGAAGGGCAAGGGCTACCCGCCCGCGGAAGGCGCCAGGGACAAATACCACGGCGTGGCGAAGTTCGACGTCGTCACCGGCAAGCAGGCCAAGCCGAAGGCCAATGCGCCTTCCTACACGAACGTGTTTGCGACATCCCTGATCCGCGAAGCCGAACATGACGACAGGATCGTCGGCATCACCGCGGCCATGCCGGACGGAACCGGCCTCAACCTGTTTCAGGAGGCCTTTCCGTCGCGCACGTTCGATGTGGGCATCGCCGAACAGCACGCGGTCACCTTTGCCGCCGGACTGGCGACCGAGGGCTTCAAGCCCTTCGTCGCGATCTATTCGACCTTCCTGCAGCGCGCCTACGATCAGGTGGTGCATGATGTGGCCATACAGGGCCTGCCCGTGCGCTTCCCGATCGACCGGGCCGGGCTGGTGGGCGCGGACGGGCCCACCCATGCCGGCTCCTTCGACACGGCCTTCCTGTCGTGCCTGCCCGGGTTCGTCGTCATGGCGGCGGCCGACGAGGTCGAACTGCGCCACATGGTGGCAACGGCTGCCGCCTATGACGAAGGTCCGATCTCCTTCCGGTATCCGCGCGGCGAAGGGGTCGGCCTCGACCTGCCGGAACGCGGCAGCGTTCTTGAAATCGGCCGCGGCACGATTCGCCGCGAAGGCACCAAGGTCGCCCTGCTGTCCTTCGGCGCGCGCATGGCGGAATGCCTCAAGGCGGCCGACGAACTGGATGCGGCGGGACTGTCGACCACGGTTGCCGACGCCCGCTTTGCCAAGCCGCTGGATGTCGACCTGCTGCGGCGTCTTGCGCGCGAACACGAAGTGCTCGTGACCGTGGAAGAAGGTGCGAGCGGCGGTTTCGGCGGCCATGTCCTGACCACCCTGGCCGAACTCGGCCTGCTCGACAACGGCCTGAAGGTACGCACGCTTTCCCTGCCCGACCGATATCAGGACCACGACAAGCCGGACGCCATGTACCAGGACGCCGGCCTGACCTGCGACGGAATTCTCAACCAGGTCTTCCAGGCGCTCGGAACGCAGAACCTGGGCTCGTTCAGGCACGCCTGAGTCCGTGCCGCGGTAACAATTCCGCGGTCGGCCGCCCTGGGCCGAAAGCGTCCCTGCAAGTCGGACCTATGCGCAAAAACATACCGGTGCGTTCCGCTATGCACCGTTATCGGATTGACACCGCGCGGATGTCCTGAAAAGGCTTGATCGGATAAAACAACGCCGGCTCCCAGCCGGCGTTTTGCTTACCTGAATCGGCCGGACGTTCACATGGCGCATACGCTCGCATCGATTTCCGCCTTGCTGATATCCGTGGCCATGCTTGTCTTCGGCCACGGCCTGCAGACCACGCTGCTGCCGCTGGCCGCGGCCAAGGCGTCGTTTACGAACCTCGAAATCGGCGTGGTCTCGTCCTCCTACTTTTTCGGACTGGTTCTCGGCTGCCTCGCCGCGCCCCATGTGATCATGCGCGCCGGCCATATCCGGGCCTACGCGGCCATGGTCTCGCTGATGTCGGCGGCCGCGATCTTCCATCCGATCCTGGTCGACCCGTTTTCCTGGAGCCTGATCCGCATCATTTCGGGCTTCTGCCTGGCCGCCTTCTACATGATCGTGGAAAGCTGGCTGAACGAACGGGCAACCAACGAAAACCGCGGCACCGTCATGTCGATCTACATCGTGATCCTGTTCGGCTTCATGATGATCGGCCAGATCTCGATCTCCACAATGGACATCACCTCCTTCGTGCCGTTCGCCGCCGCGTCGGTGGCGGTGAGCCTTGCGGTCATGCCGGTCGCCCTGACCACCACCACCCAGCCGGCGCCCATTGCCCTCGTGCAGTTCCGCCCGGTGAAGCTTTACCGGAATTCGCCGGCCGCGCTCATAGGCACCCTGCTCGTCGGCATCGCGAACGGCGCGCTTTGGACCCTGGCACCTCTGTACGGGTCGCAGATCGGTCTGAATACCAACCAGGCGGCCTTCTACGCCGCTGCCATCGTCGGCGGCGGCATGCTGTCGCAATGGCCCGTCGGACGTCTGTCCGACCTGATCGACAGGCGTCTGGTACTGATCGGCATCGGCGTTTCCACCGCCCTCGTGGCCCTCATGATCGCCTATCTGTCGCCAACCGGCTTTTATCTGGCGACCGGCCTTGCCGTACTGGTCGGCGTCTGCTCCCAGCCCGGCTACGCGATCGCGGTCGCCCATGCGTTCGACTACGCGGATCCGGAAGACTTCGTGGAAACCTCCTCGGGCCTGCTGCTGTCGTTCGGCGTCGGATCGATCATCGGCCCGCTCGCCGCATCGATCATCATGGGCCACATGGGGCCGGGCGGCATGTATCTGATGGTCGCGGCCGCGGAAATCGCCCTTGCCGGTTTCGTTCTGGCGCGGTTGTTCGCACGCCAGGCGATCGATCCGGAAGAAAAGTACGACTTCGAATATGCCGCCACGGCTCAGGTCGGTTCGTTCATGTCTCCCGAACCGCTCGATGTGGATGCGGACAACGTGATCCCGCCGGAGGAATTCCCCGCCTACGAAGACCCGATCTACGATGCGGAGGCGCATGAAATCACCGAAGAGGTGATTGTCCACGAAGACGGGCACGGACATGAACATGGGCACCGGGCAGGCGCCGCCGAAGAGGATGTCTCTGCGCCGCAAACGGCTGAAAAACAGGACAAGTCGGGCACATGAGCGGCAAGGCTGCCCTGTGACGAATGTAACACTCGACCTTTGCACAAAACATAATCATATTGCGTCCATGTCCGCTCCGATGACCTTCTTCCAGACACTGCGCATGGAACGCCGCCCCCTGGCGGTCCTGGCCATGCTGGCCGTCGGACTGCGGGTTACCGTGATCATGATCGGCCTGGCGCTGTCACCGGAGGTCGCGGCCTCCGGGCTCGGCATTCTGTGCCAGCCCTCCGTTGAGGACAGCGGAGGCCCGCCGGCGCCTGCGTCCCATGACCCGGCCCATTGCATCTGCGGGCCGGCTTGCATTCACTTCGGCCAGTTTTCCGCCGCGCCCGCGGCCGATGCCGCCTGGAAGGCCGCAGCAGGGATGCAGAGCGGCAAGCTCCCGCTGCCCGCCGACAGATGGCAGGATCCGGCGATCCTGAGGGAACAGACCCCGATCCGGGCCCCTCCCCTTTCCTTGACCTGAGACAAGACAGACAAAAAGCGCCCGACCCGGCGCAGACCAATCTCATTCAAGGATGAAGCAGATGAAACTCCTGAAAGCCCTGGCCGCTGCGGCCATGCTCACCGTCGTTGCCTCCGCCGCGCAGGCGGAAGATGTCACCCTCGGCAACCTGACCCTGTCCAAGACCTGGACGCGGGCGACCCCGCCGAAGGCGATGGCCGGCGGCGGCTTTGTCGAAATCACCAATTCGGGCACCGACGCCGACCGGCTGGTCGCGGCCAGCTCGCCGGCCGCGAAAAAGGTGGAACTTCATGAAATGGCCATGAACGACGGCGTCATGGTCATGCGCGAGAAGGAAGGCGGCATCGAGATCCCGGCCGGCGAAACGGTTGCCCTGAAGCCCGGCGGCCTGCACATCATGTTCATGGGCCTGAACGCCCCGTTCGAGGAAGGGACCGAAGTGCCGGTCAAACTCACCTTCGAAAAGGCGGGCGACGTGGAGATCAGGCTGGACGTCCAGAAAATCGGCGCCAAGGGCATGGCTCACGGCCACATGGACCATGGTAAGATGGATCATGGCAAAATGGGCCATGACGGCATGAAAAAAGACAGCAACTGAGGACTTCATGTCTAAACTGAAACTTATCCGTTTCGGGGCTTGGGCGGCGGTTGCCGCCCTTGCTGCCGCCGCAGGCGTGCTGGTCTACCAGCAGGCCACCAGCACCGACAAAGCCCTGATCGAGCCGCTGGCGGCGATCGGCGGACCGTTCGAACTCGTCAACGGCAACGGCGAAATCGTGACCGACAAGGATTTCGCCGGCAAACCGCTCGCGATCTACTTCGGCTTCACCTTCTGCCCCGATGTCTGTCCGACCACCCTCACCGACATGCAGGGCTGGATCGAGGCCCTTGGCCCGGATGCGGACCGCATGAACTTCGCCTTCATCACGGTGGACCCGGAACGGGATACCCCGGACGTCATGCGCGACTATGTCGCCGCCTTCGACAAGCGGATCATCCCGCTCAGCGGCAGCACCGAGCAGGTCGACGGGGTCGTGAAGACCTACCGGGTCTATGCGAAAAAAGTGCCGCTTGACGATGGCGACTACACGATGGACCATTCGGCGGCGGTCTTCCTGATGAATTCGGACAACCGCTTCGTCGGCACGATTGCCTATGGCGAGGACGAGGAAAACGCGCTGAAGAAGCTGCGCCGGCTGATCGACAACGCTTCGTAGAGCAGCTAGCGCGCCGCGCGCACAACCGGAGTGGGTGCCGTGAACGCATCGCTTTACAGGGGACTGGCTGTTGGAGCGGCAATTCTGCTGGTCCTGTCCGGTCTTTTGTGGCTGCGCTTCGGCGAGCGCATCTATTTCGACAGGATGGTCGCCGCCATCGCCGGCTGCTTCTGAACGGCGCCATGAATCCCGCCTCCAAAGCCCGCCTTGACCAGCGTCTCGTCGATCTCGGGCTGTTTCCGAGCCGCGCCCGCGCGCGCGACGCCATCCTGCGCGGCACGGTGACCGTGAACGGCGACGTCTGCGAAAAGCCGGCGCATAAGGTGGCAGGCGACGCATCGGTTTCGGTTGCCGATCCGGCGGCCGGCTATGTTTCGCGCGCGGCCCTGAAGCTGATCGAAGGGCTGGATGTCTTCGGCGTCGACCCGAAAAACAGGATCTGCCTCGACATCGGCGCCTCCACCGGCGGCTTCACCCAGGTGCTGCTGGAGCGGGGAGCAAGGTGCGTCCATGCCATCGATGTCGGCCACGATCAGCTGCACGACACCCTGAGATCGGACCCGAGGGTGATTGCCCGCGACGGGCTCAATGCGCGCGACCTGACCCTAGCCAATCTCAATGGAGACCAGCCGGAGCTGCTGGTCTCCGACGTCAGCTTCATTTCCCTGAAGCTCGCCCTGCCGCCGGCGCTCGATCTGGCAGCGCCCGGGGCGGAAGGCGTCTTTCTGGTCAAGCCGCAGTTCGAGGCGGGGCGGGAGAATATCGGCAAGGGCGGCCTGGTCGACCCGGACATTGCCGAAAGATCCGCGCATCACCTGCGGGCCTGGCTGGATTCAATTCCAGGCTGGCAGGCCTGCGGCCTCACCCCCTCGCCGGTCAAGGGCGGCGACGGCAATGCGGAATGGCTGCTCTTCGGCAGGAAGACCGGATAGCCAGGCCTTCACGGTTGCGTTGTCGCCTCTTCGAAGCTATCGCTCGGCCATGAGCAAGGAAAACACCCAGCTTCAGATTACAAGTCTCGGCCATCGCGGCGACGGCATCGCGGAAACACCGGACGGCCCCGTGTTCGTTGCCGGCGCCCTGCCCGGCGAAACGGTGTCCGCGCAGGTTACCGGCGGTCGGGCGCACCATATCCGGATCGAACAGGCCAGCCCTCAGCGGATCGAGCCGGTCTGCCGCCACTTCGATGCCTGCGGCGGCTGCTCGGTGCAGCATCTGGCCGCCGGCGCCTACCTGGACTGGAAACGCGCGCTCGTCGACAAGGCCCTGTCCGACCGGGGCATCGATGCCGCCGTGGAGGCTGTTGTCCCGGGGGCTGCCGGTACGCGGCGCCGGGCGGTCCTGACCGCCGTCCGGGCCGGGCGTCACGTGCTTCTCGGCTATCATGAAAAGGCAAGCCACCGGCTCGTCGACATCCGGGAATGCCCGGTGCTTGTCCCTGAAATCGTTTCGGCCCTTGCCGGCCTGAAACGCCTTGCCGAACCGCTGATGCCGAAGAAAGGCGAGCTCCGGGTGACGGTGCTGTCGACCACCGCCGGGCTGGACGTCACCTTCGACCAGGCCAACCGGGCCTACGAACAGAAGATCGCGCAACTCTCCTCTCTCGCGGTCGAGCTGGACCTGGCGCGGCTGTCGGTCAACGGCGAAACCCTGCTGGAGGTGCGCCCGCCCGTGCTTAACATGGACGGCACCGCGGTGGTGCCGCCGCCCGGCGGCTTCACCCAGGCGACCCTGGCCGCCGAGATCGCCCTGTGCGACCTGGTGATGCACGGGCTGGGAAAGCCGAAAAAGGTGGCCGATCTGTTTGCCGGCTCGGGCACCTTCACCCTGAGGATCGCGAAGTCGGCCTCCGTCCACGCGGTGGAAGGCGACGCAGCCGCGCTCAAGGCGCTGGAAAACGCCCTGCGCATTCCGAAGGGGCTGAAGCAGGTGACCATGGAGCGGCGCGACCTGTTCCGCCGTCCGCTGATGGGGGAAGAGCTGGACGGCTTCGACGCGGTGGTCTTCGACCCGCCGAGGGCCGGGGCGCAGGCCCAGGCGGAACAGCTGGCACTTTCGAACGTGCCGCGGATCGCCGCCGTTTCCTGCAATCCGGCGACGCTTGCCAGGGATCTCAGGATCCTGATCGACGGCGGCTATGCGCTGCAGACGGTCACGCCGGTGGACCAGTTCGTGTTCTCGCCCCATATTGAGGTGGTCGCAAACCTTGTCAGGGAGTGAACCGATGGAGCCGGCCGAGGCCAGCGAAGCTGTTGAAACCGGCGGGCATGACCGGCCCGCGCGGCCGTCGCTCGGGAACCTGGCGCGGCGGACCGGCTACATCCTGCGGCAGGGCAGCCGGATCGCGCTTTACACCGCCCATTCGGAAGCCATGCGGCGGATCAACCGGCGCCTGCAGGCGGAGCTTCCGGAAACACCCAAGCCGGTTCCGGACGGGCCGGTGCCGTCCCAGCGCCGGATGCTCGCCGATATCGCCAGGCTCTTTGCCGCGGATCTGAAATCGGTGGAGGACGGCGACTATCCCTCCCCGCGCGACGGCACCATGACCCCGCGCGAACTGCTGCAGACCAGCCGCGCCTTCTTCGCCGATGTGCCCAGGGTCGCGGAACGGCGGGCAACCGGCAGCCATCAGGAGGTCTTTGAGGAAAGCGACCGGTTCGGGCAGCACCTGCCGCGCTATTACCGGCAGAATTTCCATTTCCAGACCGACGGCTGGCTCTCGCAGGACAGCGCCAGGCTCTACGATTTTCAGGTCGATGTGCTGTTTTCCGGGGCAACGGCGGCCATGCGCCGGCGTGCGCTCGTGCCCTTCGCGCGGATCCTGCGGGCCAAGGACCAGCGGAAGATCGCTTACGCGGATCTCGCCTGCGGCACCGGCGGTCTGCTGAAGCCGGCGCTCGCCGCCTTCCCGCGACTCAAGGGCATCGGCGTAGACCTGTCGGAACCCTATCTCAACGTCGCCCGGGAGCGGATTGCGACCCGCCGGGCGTCTTACGTCAACGCGATGGCGGAAACCCTGCCGTTTGCCGACAGCAGCCTGGACGTGATCTCCTGCGTCTTTCTCTTTCACGAGCTGCCGCCCAAGGTGCGACGGCAGGTGATTTCGGAAGTGGCCCGCGTCCTGAAACCGGGTGGCAGCTTCCTGTTCGTCGACAGTCTGCAGACCGGCGATGTGGCCGACTATGACGGGCTCTTGTCGCTCTTCCCGCAGCTCTTCCACGAGCCCTACTATACGTCCTACCTGAAGGAGGACCTGACCGGCCTGTTTCAGGCAGCGGGCCTGCGGGAGCATACCATGGTGCCGGCCTTCGTCTCGCGCGTCGCGGAATTCATCAAGGACAAAGACTGACCGGAAAGCCATGATTCTTTCGGAAAAAATGATGTGGCCGCCGCATACGCTCGGCCCGGAGGGCAGACCGCGCCGGGTCGGCGTGGAACTGGAATTTGCCGCCGTCAGCGCCCGCGACGGCGCCAGTCTCGTTCAGTCGCTCTACGGCGGCAGGATCGTTGAGGAAGATCCGCACCGGTTCTACGTCCGGGACACGAAATTCGGCGAATTCGTCTGCGAACTCGACAGCCAGTATGTCCATGCGGCAGACGACGAGGACAAGTTCGAAACGCTGACGGAAGGCGCGAAGGACTTCCTGATCAGGTTCCGTGCCGAGTTCCGCCGGCTCCTCGGCGAGATCTCGTCCTATGTGGTGCCGTGCGAGGTCGTCTGCCCGCCGATCGCCCTCGACGATCTCCCGGAAGTCGAAACCCTGGTGAAGGCGCTTCACGACGCGGGTGCCTCCAGTACGCGCTCAAGCCCGCTCTATGCCTTCGGAGCGCAGCTCAATCCGGAAATCGTGTCGGCGGAGGCAGACTATCTGACGTCGATGCTGAAGGCCTATTTCCTGATGTCCGACTGGCTGAGGGCGGTGATCGACGTCTATCCGACCCGCCGGATCGCCGCCTTTGCGGAACCTTTTCCGCTCGGCTATGTCAGCAAGGTCGTGGCACCGGACTATGCCCCGGATCTGCCGACACTGATCGACGATTACCTGGAGGCCAATCCGACCCGGAACCGGGAACTGGACATGCTGCCGCTTTTCAGCTTCCTCGACGAGGACCGGGTGCGATCCGCCGTCAACGATCCGCTCATCAAGAAGCGGCCGACCTTCCACTACCGCCTGCCCGATTCCCGCCTCGGCGAGCCGGGCTGGGGCATCCTGCTTGAATGGAACCGGTGGTGCCTGGTTGAAAAGCTGGCGGAACGGCCGGAGCTGCTTCGGGAGATGGGCGCGGCTTTCCTGCGTCATCGCGAAAAGCCCTTCAGCGGCACCTGGGCCGTGAAGGCCAGCGAATGGCTGCTGCTGTCATGACGAGACCGCGGATAGGCGTCACCACATCGCGCGGCGGCGGCCGCTACATGTGGTGGTTCTACTGGATGTCGCTGACGCTCTACGGCGCGGAACCGGTGCGGCTGATCGCGCCCGCGCGCCAGTACGACCTCACCGATTTCGACGGTTTCATCATCGGCGGCGGCGACGACATCAGCCCGGACCTCTACCTTGCCAACACGCCCCTCGATGCCCGGCTCGACCCGGAACGGGACCAGATGGAGCTTGAGATCCTCGACTATACCGACCCGCTGGACATGCCCGTGCTCGGCGTCTGCCGGGGCGCGCAGATGCTGAACATCCACCGCGGCGGCTCGCTGCACCAGGATGTGCGTGCCGTTTTCGAGGGTGTTCCGAAGATGTGGACCCCGCTTCCGGCCAAGACCGTGCATTTCGTCAACGACAGCCGGCTTGCCCGCATCCACGAGCGCGAAACCCTCAGGGTCAACAGCCTGCACAACCAGGCAATCGACCGCATCGGCGAGGGTCTGAAAATCGTCGCCCGGGACCAGTTCGACGTCCCCCAGGCGATCGAGGATCCGGACGCCCATTTCGCCATGGGTGTCCAGTGGCACCCGGAATTCCTGATCTACCGGCGGATCCACCGCAGGCTGTTCAAGGCCTTTCTGGCCTCTGTGCGGCAGCGCCTTTGAGCGATTTTCCGCCCGCTTTTCAGTGATACTGAAATTTTTTCCGGAATCGGCTTGCGGCTGACCCGTCCGGGCAGTACATGAACGGGCATGAGACTGGATCACTGGCTATCGCAGAACGGGGAAAGCCGCAGCGCGTTCGCGCGCCGCGCCAATCTTTCGGCTGCATCGGTCACAGCGCTTTGCAACGATCCGAACGTTTGGGTGTCGCGCGACATGGCGCGCAAGATCGCCGAAGCCACCAACGGCGCGGTGACCCCCAACGACTTTCTCGGCCTTTCCACAACCAAGGAGCATCCCGTGTCCCAGGCCCGTGTCGCAGAAGCCATCCGCGCATTCGAGCGCGGCGAAATCGTGGTCGTCACCGACGACGACGACCGCGAAAACGAGGGCGACCTGATCGTTGCCGCCTCCAAGGTGACACCGGAGCAAATGGCCTTCGTCATCCGCCATACCTCCGGCATCGTCTGCGCGCCGATGACGGTCGCTGCTGCCCGCCGGCTGCGGCTCGATCCGATGGTGGCGGAAAACGACGCGCCGCTGGCAACCGCCTTCACCATCTCCGTCGACTACCGCCAGGGCCTGACCACCGGGATTTCCGCCGAGGAGCGCTGCTCGACGGTGCGCGCGCTGGCCAATCCGAACGTCGGCGCGGAAGATTTCGTCCGGCCGGGGCACATCTTCCCGCTGGTGGCCAAGGAGGGCGGCGTCCTGATGCGCTCCGGCCACACGGAAGCCGCCGTCGATCTCTGCCGGCTGGCGGGGCTGCCGGAAGTCGGCGTCATCAGCGAGCTCGTCAACGACGACGGCACGGTCAAGCGCGGCGGCCAGGTGGCCGAGTTCGCCGCCGAGCACGACCTGAAGACGGTCTCCGTGTCCGACCTGATCGCCTGGCGCCAGCGCACCGAACGGCTGGTGGAGCGCATCAACGAGCAGCCGGTGGATACGATCGTCGGGCCGGCCTATGCCATGACCTATTCGACGCCCTACGATCCGATGCACCACGTGGCCATCGTCTACGGCGACATCCTGGACGGACGCAACGTGCCGGTCCGCCTGCAGCTGGAATCCGTCCTCGACGACGTCTTCGGCAAGAACCAGCCGCTCGATGCCACCATGAAGCATTTCGCCGAACGGGGCCGCGGCATCATCGTCTACCTGCGCGAGGGTTCGGTCGGCGTCGCACGCCAGTCGACCCGCCCGCGCAGCGAACTCGAGGCGGCGGAAACCGAAGAGCACAGCTCGGCGCAGGCCCGTCAGGAACAGTGGCGGGAAATCGGCCTTGGCGCACAGATCCTCAAGGATCTCGGTGTCACCTCCATCAGACTGCTCGCCTCCCGCGAGCGGCACTACGTCGGGCTGGAGGGCTTCGACATCAAGATCGAGGAAACCGAAATCCTCGATCACTGATCCGGCGCGGATCCGATTTTCGCCTGAATTCCGCTTTTCCGGTGCCGCTGCCGCGGCACCGGCACCTCCCCGGCTGCATGGCATTTCAGTCACAGCGGGGACCAAATGACCGGGGCACATGGTTCGGTTGTTGCGCCAGACCATTTCCGCCCTTAGCTTTGCCCTGCCCGGTTCGCGCGCACAGTCCTCTTGCCGCGATCCGCGCCGCCCGTGCCTTTCCGGTTTTCAGATTCAGAAATTTCCAGGACTTCGGACCATGTCCAGCGGTTTGCTTCGCTCTGCGGTCGTGCTCGGCCTGATGTCGGCTGTCGGCCCGTTTTCGATTGACATCTACCTCCCCGCCCTGCCTGCCATAGGAAAGGAGCTTGATGCGTCTGTCGCGGCCACGCAGATGACGCTGACCGCATTTTTCCTGTCCTTCGGCCTTTCACAGATGATCTACGGGCCCCTGTCCGACCAGATCGGGCGCAAGCTGCCGATCCATATGGGGCTGACTATCTTCTGTCTCGGCTCGCTCGGCTGTGCCTTCGCACCGACGATCGAGTGGCTGATTGCCGCCCGGTTCGTCCAGGGCATCGGCGCGGCGGTGGTGATGGTGGTGCCCCGGGCCATCATTCGCGACCTGCATACCGGCTACGAGGCAACGCGGCTCATGGCGCTGGTCATGCTCGTGATCAGCGTGTCCCCCATGCTTGCGCCCCTGGCGGGTACCGGTCTCATCGCGCTGGGAAGCTGGCAGGCAATCTTCCTTTTCCTGGCGGTTGCGGCCATCTGCTGCATCGCTCTGGCCGCCCTCTCCCTGCCGGAAACCCTGGCACCCGAGGACAGAACGCCGGTGAATGTCAGGACACTCGTGGCAGGTTCGCGGGAACTCCTGTCGGATACGCGGTTCATGGGCCTGACCCTGATCGGCGGATGCGGCCTGGCAAGCTTCTTTGTCTTCATAGCCAGCGCCTCCTTCGTCTACACCCAGCAATTCGGTCTGAGCCTGGTCCAGTTCAGCCTGGCCTTTGCCGTCAACGCCATCGGCTTCTTCTCCTCCTCCCAGTTCGCCGCCGACCTCGGCGAGCGGGTCGGCATGTCGCGGATGATCGCCTGGGCGACAGCGGGTTTTTTCGTCATAGAACTCACCCTTCTGGCACTCACAGCGGCCGGCCTCGGATCACTCCCGGTCCTGATCGCGTTCCTGTTTGCCGGAAATGCCTGTCTAGGGCTGGTCATTCCGACCGCGATGGTGCTTGCGCTTGATCGGCACGGCCACATCGCCGGCCTTGCCTCGTCTCTCGGGGGGACCCTCCAGATGGTGATCGGCGGGCTCATGATTGCCGCCGCCAGCCCGTTCTTCGACGGCACCGCCTTGCCCATGGTCGCAACCATCGCGGTCTGTGCCGTAATGGCCTTCGCCATTTCCAGGGTCCTGAGGGTCGGCGCCCCGGAGACGCGGGGAACGGTGTGAGTTGCCGGCGATGGGATATGTTTTCCGCACTACCGGCCTTCGGCCTGCTTGAGTGCGGGGATTTCTGCACTACCGGTCTTCGGCCTGCTTGAGTGCGGGTGGCCTTTGACACCGGCGCCGAAGCACCCGAAACTCACCGGAGAGACATCCCGGCAGAAGGCGAACAGCAGCTCATGAGCAACACGGACGCCGATCCGTTCAGCGATCTGGAAAAACCGAAGGGGCCAAGTCCGTTCGCCGTGGGCTTCAACCGGACAAACGGCGATGCCATGGTGTTCGGCGGCGTGTTCCTGGGCGGACTTCTGGTTCTCGTTTCCGCTGTAGCGGGCATGCCTGTAATGGCGCTGATCGCGCTTGCGCCGCTGGCAATCGCCTTCTGGCACTATCCGATGCTCGACCGGCGCGTCCCCCAGATCGGCGCCAATGCGGATGGCCTGTTCGTGGAACGGATCGGCTATATCGACTGGGCATCGGTGCGAAAATTCGAACTCCGCCGGACCGCGGTCCGCAGCATCCAGCTTGCCCGGCTGGAGGTGTCCCTGACACGCCCGCTTGCCGATGCGATTTCCGGACCGCAGATATTTCCGGTGTGGAAGAAGGCGATGATGCACAACTGGAAGACCCGCCGAGAAGCCGACGGCACCGATACGCTCATCGTCCAGCTGCATACGCTGACCGCCGACCCGGACCAGGTTCTGGCGCAGCTCCGAACCTTCAGGAACGTTTGACGCCCATCGTCCATCCATCTGCAACGGGATTGAACACCGCGAAGACACCTGACCTGCAAGCTCTGCGAAAAGCCCTCCCGGTTTCCAGGCCCCGGCAGGGCCCTGCGCGATATTCGCGGGATACCCGACCGCCATTCGCTGAACCGCCGGGCATCGCTGGCGCAAACGGTCGGGCCTTTTCTGAAAACGCGCTGTGTTTCGAGGCCGGTTCGGTTGCATCCGCGATTGCATTCTGGCTCTTTCGGGTTAATACCAATCATGGTGGTTTTGGACCGGACACGGTCAGCCACCTGGTTGCAGGCGATAATACAAGGCGGACGGAGAACAGGATCGTGCGCCATTCGGGAGGAAACCATGCTCACCAAGATACTACGCACGGGCCTTGGCGCCCTCGCCGGCCTGGCAATTGCGCTGCCGGCCTCCGCTGAAACCCGGATCACCTACAAATCCGCCAAGACCGGATCCTCCTACTACCAGATGGGTGTGGAAATCGCCGAGGCGATGAAGGCCGGATCGAAGGGTGATATCATTGTCACCGTCGAGGAAAGCCAGGGTTCCGTCCAGAACGTCATGGAAACCCGCGCCCGCGGCGGCGACTATGTGTTCACGACACCGCCCGCGCTCGTCGGCCTGGCCCAGGCCGGCAAGGCCATGTTCGAAGGCAAGACCAGCCCGAAATTCGACGATATCCGGGCCCTGTTCCCGATCCCGTCACTGACGATGCATTTCGTCATGGCCCGGAAGAGCGGCGTGACCGGTTTCGCCGGGCTGGAAGGCAAGACGATCCTGCTCGGCAAGGGCTCCTTCGGCGCGAGGGAAGGAGAGAAATACCTCAAGATGTTCGGCCTTGAAGGCAAGGTCAAACTGGCCGAGGTGGAACTCTCCAACGCCGTGCCCGCCCTCAAGAACGGCCAGATCGACGGCTTTGTCACCGCAGGCTCGTGGCCCGCACCGAACGTGATCGAAGCGGCCGCGTCCACCGAGGTCACCGTCCTGTCCCTGAGCGACGACCAGATCGCCGAAACCAAACGCGCCAGGCTGGTCATTCCGGCCGGCACCTATGCGGGTCAGGACACGGACATCACCACCACGTCTCTTCCGGTCGTGGCCTACACGACGCTGGCGATGGACGACGACACGGCCTATGCGCTCACCAGGACCTTCTGGGAGACCAAGGCTTCCATGGGCGAAACCAGCCGCTGGTGGAACGGTGTCGACCAGGGCCTGATGGCAACGATCACCGGCAAGATCCATCCCGGTGCCCTGCGCTACTACGAGGAAGCCGGCTTTCCCCTGACCGACGCGCAGAAATAAACTGCCGTTCCCATCCGATCCCCGGGCAAACCGCCCGGGGATCGTCTTGCAGAGCCTTTCATGCAAAGCCTTTCCCCATCCGCCGACCGTATCATCCGGGCCGGCCGTATCCTTTGCGCGGCACTCCTCGTCCTGTTTCATCTGGGGCTGATCTTTTCGGGCCTGGTGCCCAACCTGGTCAGCCGGCCGCTGCACCTTGCGCTCGCCCTGCCGTGGATCTTTCTGTTCGTTCCGGCCTCGCCGCTCCTGCGGGTGACCGGATGGCTGTTTGCTCTCTTGGGGATCGGCGCCAGTGGGTGGGTCGCCCTGAACCATGAGCGGCTGCTCGATCAATACGGGTTCCTTGAAGGCAACTTTCAGATCGCGATCGCCGTGGTTCTGCTGGTGACGGTTCTGGAAGCCGCCCGACGGGCCATCAACTGGCCGCTGCCCCTTGTGGCGCTCATCGCCCTGACCTACGGCTTGTTCGGTCAGCATATTCCCGGCGAATTCGGCCATGCCGGTACGCCGCTTGAAAGTTTTCTCGGTACGCTCACCATCGCGGAAGGCGGCATCTGGGGCAGCCTCGCGGGGGTCTCGGTCTCGGTCGTCGCCATCTTCGTGATCTTCGGCGCCGTGCTCAATGCGGGCGAAGCCGGCAAGGGGTTCATGAATGTGGCCGCGGCTGCCGCCGGACGACTCAATGGCGGCGCGGCCAAGGTCTCCGTCATCTCGTCCGCCCTTTTCGGTTCGATTTCCGGGTCTGCCTCCGCAAACGTGGCGTCCACGGGCGCCATCACCCTTCCGGCCATGACCAGGCTCGGCTATCCCAAGCGTCTCGCCGGCGCCGTCGAGGCGGTTGCCTCTTCCGGCGGCCAGATCATGCCGCCGCTCATGGGGGCCGGCGCCTTCGTGATGGTCGAACTGACCGGCGTTCCCTACACCTCGATCATGGGCGCCGCGATCCTTCCGGCCCTGCTTTACTTCATCGCGGTCTGGATCGGCATCAACGCCCATTCCCGAACCCTGGAACTCAAGGGGCTTGATGCCGCAGACCGCCCCGACCTGAAGAACACGGTGATCACCACCGCCTTCTTCCTGGTACCGTTCAGCGTGCTGATGTGGGGGATGTTTGCCGCCGGATACACGCCGCAATATTCGGCAAGCCTCGCCATTCTGACGGGGTTCATTCTGCTTTTCATCGACGGAAGGCTGTCGCTGAACCTGAAGGATGCGCTGGCGCGCATCGAGGAGGCCCTGGTGACGTCGGCCCGCCAGGTCGCGATGATCGCATCGATCATCCTGTGCGCCTCGATCATCATCGGCGTCCTGTCCATAACCGGCCTCGGGGTGAAGATCACCTCGCTGATCCTGTCCGGTTCGGGAGGACTGCTCTGGCCGTCGCTTCTGCTCACGGCGATCGCCTGCCTTGTCCTCGGCATGGAAGTGCCGACGACGGCCGCCTACGTGATTTGCGTCTCGGTTGCCGGACCGGCCCTGACCCAGCTCGGCCTTGAACCGCTGCAGTCCCATCTCTTCGTGTTCTGGTTCGCGCTGCTGTCGACCATAACGCCGCCGGTGTGCGGCGCGGTGTTCATCGCAGCCGGCATGGTGGGTGAGAACTGGCTGAAAGTGGCGATAACGGCCATGGGCCTCGGCGTCGGGCTCTATGTCATCCCGCTGGGCATGATCGCCAATCCCGCCCTGATTTCCCTGTCGAGCGAACCGCTTGCGGCCCTCGCCGCCTTCGCCCGGATCGGTGTGGGGCTCGGGCTGATTTCCTACGGGCTGATCGCAACCCGTTCCGTTGCCAAGACGGCAGCCCTGCTGGGCGCAGGGCTGCTGGTGATCTTCGCAAGGCTGCTCGCCGACACCCTATTTTAGATGTTCGTTGAAGAACGCGATCGTGCGGTCCTCGGCGAGCTTTGCGGCGGCCTCGTCGTAGCGCGGCGTCGTATCGTTGTGGAAGCCGTGGTTGACGCCCGGATAGATATGGGCGGTATAGGTCTTGCCCGCCTGTTTCAGGGCGTCCTCATAGGCCGGCCAGCCGGCGTTGATGCGCTCGTCGAGTTCGGCGTATTGCAGGAGCAACGGCGCCTGGATGCTCGCCACGTCCTCCGCCTTCGGCTGACGGCCGTAGAACGGCACGCCGGCGGCCAGTTCCGGATAGGCGACCGCGATCGCGTTGACCACCCCGCCGCCGTAGCAGAAGCCGACGGCGCCGACCTTGCCGGTGCAGTCGTCCCGGCCGCGGAGATATTCGAAGCCGGCGAAGAAGTCGTTCATCAGCTTGGTGCCGTCCACCGTCCTCTGCAGTTCACGGCCCTCGTCGTCATTGCCGGGATAGCCGCCGACGGAGGTGAGCCCGTCAGGCGCCAGCGCCATGAAGCCGGCCTTGCCCATGCGGCGCGCCACGTCCTCGATATACGGATTGAGGCCCCGGTTTTCGTGCACGACGAGAACCGCCGGCAGCTTGCCGGTGGCGCCGGCCGGGCGCACCAGGTAGCCGTTGACCTCGCCATGGCCGTTCGGTGAGGGGTAGGTGATCCGTTCGGTGACGATCGATTCATCGTCGGGCGCGACCTGCTGGGCCAGCGCATAGTTCGGCGAAAGCTGGTCAAGCAGCATGGCCGCCGTCACGCCGGCGACGGCGAACTTGCCCGCGCCTTCCAGAAACGCGCGCTTGGAGATCTTTCCATGCACGTAGTAATCGTAGAGCTCCAAAAGCTCCTGAGGAAAATCCTTCGCGGTTTTCCGCACGACAGGCGTCATGTCATTCATTGCTTCCCTCCGAATAGGCCGCAGACCACAGGTCTGCTGCCAGTAGTTTTAGGAGGCCCGCTCCCGCAATCCAGCCTCGCGGGACATGCAAATTGTAACAAGATGTAACCAGCGGCCGATTTCCACCGGTGCTCGCGCAATCGTGAACGGAGCCGGCAGGCCGCGGTGACCTAACCGACCTGACCGCGATGGCGGAGGAAGTGATCGGCCAGCACGCAGGCCATCATGGCCTCGCCGACCGGCACCGCGCGAATGCCGACGCAGGGGTCGTGACGGCCCTTTGTCATGACGTCGACTTCCTCGCCCGTCCGGGTGACCGATCTGCGCTCGGTCAGGATGGACGACGTGGGCTTGACGGCGAAACGGGCGACGATCGGGTCGCCGTTGGAGATGCCGCCGAGGATGCCGCCGGCATTGTTGGACAGGAAAAACGGCTTGCCGTCGTTGCCCATGCGCATCTCATCGGCGTTTTCCTCGCCGGTCAGGGCCGCGGCCTCAAAGCCGTTGCCGATCTCCACGCCCTTCACGGCGTTGATGGACATCATGGCCGCGGCGATTTCGGTGTCGAGCTTGCCGTAGACCGGAGCGCCCCAGCCGGCGGGCACGCCCTCGGCGACGACCTCGATCACCGCGCCGACGGAGGAACCGCTCTTGCGGATGCCGTCCAGATAGTCGGCCCAGAACTTGGCCGCCGCCTTGTCCGGACAGAAGAAGGCGTTGTTGTCGACCTCGCCCCAGTTCCAGCTGGAGCGGTCGATCCGGTGCGGCCCGACCTGCACCAGCGCGCCGCGTATCGTGACACCTTCGAGAACCTTGCGCGCGATCGCGCCGGCCGCCACCCGCATGGCGGTTTCCCGGGCCGAGGAGCGGCCGCCGCCGCGATAGTCGCGAATGCCGTATTTCGCATCGTAGGTGAAGTCGGCATGGCCGGGGCGAAACCGGTCCTTGATTTCGGAATAGTCCTTGGACCGCTGGTCGGTGTTTTCGACCATGAGGGAAATCGGCGTTCCGGTGGTCTTCTGAACGCCGTCGTCATCGACCATGACCCCGGACAGGATGCGCACTTCATCCGGTTCGCGCCGCTGGGTCGTGAACCGCGACTGCCCCGGCTTGCGCTTGTCCATGAAGCCCTGGATGTCCGCCTCCGTCAAAGGCAGAAGCGGCGGACAGCCGTCGACCACGCAGCCGATGGCCGGACCATGGCTTTCGCCCCATGTCATGACACGAAACAGATGACCGAAGATATTGTGCGACATGTATTTGCTTTCCAGCGGAGGTTCGGCAGCGGCCTTTGACAGTCGGATCCCTGAACCGCGGGCAGTACCGCCGTACGCAATTCCGGAACGGTTGGCGCAAGCGATACGGCATGACGCGCCGTAGCTCAAGACCCGGCATGGCGGTCGGCGGCCGGGCGGTCCTTCGACGGAACCGATTCAGCGATGCTCAACGCCGGATTAAATCTTGCGGTCAGCCCCTATCAACCATAATTTCCCCGATCCTAATTCCAAATATATCCGAATAAAAAATACTCATCAGAACCTTACTGCTTTCCGAATGCAAATTCGTCTCCGGTTTTGCAAAATTTTAATTATGGAAGATCTAGAATGCTTTCAGTCTCGTTGCGAATTTAGTGAGGTATCGTGAATATTCGCAGGTGGCTGACGGGCATCATCGTCTTTTTGCTCGCGCCGAGTTTGCTGTTTGCGACGCTATGGATCAAGAAGTCGCTGGATGACGTCAGGGCCGTCGATCATGGCCTTGCCGGCCTTGCGATGATCCGTGACCTGGGACCGCTGATGCGGCACCGCATAGAGACAGGCAAACCGCTGAACGTCTCCCCTGTTCTTGATTTTCCAAGGAACGATATCTTCTCGCCCGAGGAAAGGCAGCGCATCCTCACCGCCTATGCCGCCTTCCTGAAGCAGACGTCCCGAAGCGCCTCCATCCGCGACGCCCGCCGGATCGTGCGAACCATCACGCAAACGGTCGAGCTCTCGTCGATCACGCGTTTCGAGACGGACGAACTGACAGAGCTGATCAACGACACGCTGCTGACAGTGATTGTCGAAGCCAGTGAAATGGTGATGGCCGGCACACGGGCGGCCGAAAAGGCCGAGATCAATCTGTGGGACAAGATGTCGATCCCGGTGCAGGGCGGGCAGTTCAAGTTCGCAGCCGATGAAGCCGACAGGGTGTCCAGCACGCATTTCGGCCTGTTGCCGGATGAAAAGGCCCAGGTGCTCAAACAGCTCGCGGCAGCTTATCGCAAGGCCAACCACACCTTCCAGGAGGCGGGCGCCAGCCTGCTGATGTCGACGATCGATGCGACCCGGGGCAGCGACATCGTCGTCAGTCCGGCGCAGGAGGCCGTTCAGGGCCTGCTCAACAGCACGCTCACGCTTTGGGAAGGCTCCATCGACTACCTCGTCATGGACCTGGAAGACCATCGCAACGCGACCGTCATTTCCGTCTATGTCGCCGCTGCGATCTGCGCGCTGGTCATCCTGATCGCTTTCGGGCTGGCCATCATGTTCGGGCGCGCCGTCGCGAACCGGACGCTGGAGGAATTCCACAAACTGGGTTTCCATGATCCCCTGACCGGCCTGCCGAACCGCCGCGCGCTGAAGAAGACGATCGATGCGATCGCACATACGGCGGACAAGGGGGCGACAGGTCTGATCCAGATCGATCTGCGCCATTTCAAGGCGCTCAATCACCAGCATGGCGATCACGTCGGGGATGCGGTTCTGCGGTCCACCGCCGAAACCCTCATAAAGGCGAGCGGCGAGAGCGATTTCGTTGCGCGGACCGGGGGAACCGAATTCATGCTCTTGAAGCGTGACGTCGGCTCGGCCGACCGGCTGTGCGAACTGGCGGAAATCCTGACGGCGGCCATCGGGCGCGAACAGGACGTCCTCGGACACAAACTGCGTCTGGACAGCTGCATCGGCATTTCGGTCACCGGACCGGACCAGGTGCCGGGTGAACAACTGATCACCGATGCGGGGCTGGCCACGAGGTCCGCCAAGAACAAGGGCTCGCTCTCCGTCTGTCTGTTCAGACCGGAAATGCGGGATACGTTCGAAAAGAACGCCGTGATCGCCAAGGAACTGCAGATCGCCCTTTCGGAAGGTTCCATCGTGCCCTGGTATCAGCCGCAGGTGTCGGCCAGCACCGGAGCGCTGGTTGGGGCCGAAGCCCTGGTGCGCTGGGTGGATCTCAAGAAAGGCGTGCGGTTTCCCGGAAGCTTCCTGCCGGCCGCCATCGAAGCCGGCTATATGGACGCGATCGACCAGTCCGTGCGCCATCAGGCCATGCGGATGACGGCAAGACTCCTGCAGCAAAGCCCGATCCCGTTCCACATCGGGCTGAACATGTCGGCCAGCCTTCTGGCCGATCCGGGATGTGTCGATCTCCTGCTGGAGGAGGTCGACGGCGCCGGACTGACCCCGTCGCAGGTCAGTATCGAAATCCTGGAGGCGGTCATGATCGACGAATTCGCGGCCGCCCCGATCCGCGCCAATGTGGCCAGCCTGTCAGACCACGGTTTCCGCATCGAACTCGACGATTTCGGCACGGGCCATTCCAGCATCTCCAGCCTGCGCGACCTGCATGTCGACCGGGTCAAGATCGACCGCAGCTTCGTCAGCGGGATCGACACGGATCCCGGCCTGCAGAAATTCACGCGCGCGCTCATCCAGCTTGCCCGCAGCCTGGATATCAGCGTTCTGGCGGAAGGGGTCGAGACGGAGAGCGAACGGCAATGGCTCGCCGACAACGGCTGCGACGTGATCCAGGGGTTCCTGATCTCGAAGGCGATCCCCGAGACGGACCTCCTGGCCAAGGCCAACCGGTGGAACCCGGCGATTGTCCGGTTCCCGCGGCAGCAGAGCTCAAACCAAGGGCTCTAGATTTCTTCCATGCGTCCGTCGCGCCAGATGAAGACGACGTCCTGGGGCACGGGAAGTTTCGGCACGCTCAGCCTGTCCATGCCCTCCAGAAGGCCGCGCAGCACCCGGAACACGCCGCCATGGGCGACGACGACGCTCGGCCGGTCGATCGTCACCAGCCAGCCGCCGATGCGCCGCGACAGCATTTCATAGCTCTCGCCGCCTGGCGGCACGAAGCCCCATTTGTCGGTCCGCCGCCGTGCGACGAGGTCCGGAGCGGTTTCGGCGATTTCCTCCAGCGTACGGCCTTCCCAGGAGCCGAAGGTCAGTTCCTTCAGCCGGTCCTCCAGACGATAGGCCTCCGGCGCAAGGCCCATTTCCGTCCTTGCAAGCTCCATGGTCATCCGGGTGCGGCCCAGCGGCGATGCCAGGAAATCCAGACCTGATGGATCGATCCGCTCGTCTTCCAGATAGGCCTTCAGCCGCCTGCCGTTGCGGCGGGCCTGCTCCAGGCCCGTCGTGTTCAGTGGAATGTCCTTCTGCCCCTGCATGCGACCTTCCACGTTCCAGTCGGTCTCGCCGTGGCGCAGGAAAATCAGAAGGTCCGGGTTGTGCAAACGCGGCAGGAGGGACGTCATCGAGAATACCGGCAGACTATTCTGGGCGGCCCTTGTGTCCTGGGAGGACAGCGGACGGGCGGCTGGAACGGAGGCTTGTTCAGGAAAATGGCCGGTGAACCGGCCATTTCAAGAGGGACAGCGATCAATCCTTGACCACGGCAATGTCGGGCGCGTCGACCGCCTTCATGCCGACGATGTTGTAGCCGCAATCGACATGCTGGATCTCGCCGGTCACGCCGCGGCTGAGGTCCGAAAGCAGGAACAGGGCGCTGTCGCCGACTTCCTCGATCGTGACCGTCCGACGCAGCGGCGAATTGTATTCGTTCCACTTCAGAATGTAGCGGAAGTCGCCGATCCCGGAGGCGGCCAGGGTCTTGATCGGCCCGGCCGATATCGCGTTGACGCGAATGTTCTTCGGGCCGAGGTCCATCGCCAGGTAGCGGACGCTGGTCTCGAGCGCCGCCTTGGCGACGCCCATGACGTTGTAGTGGGGCATGACCTTTTCCGCGCCGTAATAGGTCAGCGTCAGGATCGCGCCGCCGTCGGTCATCAGCCTCTCCGCGCGCTGGGTCACGGCGGTGAGCGAATAGCAGGAGATGTCCATGGTGCGGGTGAAATTCGCCGCCGTGGTGTCCACGAACCGGCCGGTCAGTTCCTCCTTGTCGGAAAACGCGATGGCGTGGACGACGAAGTCGATCCTGCCCCACTTGTCTTCCAGGGCCTTGAAGACGCTGTCGATGGTTTCGGCCTCGGTCACGTCGCAATGACCGACCACGAAAGCACCGAGCTGTTCGGCAAGAGGTTCGACGCGCTTTTTCAAGGCATCGCCCTGATAGGTCAGGGCCAGTTCCGCGCCCGCGTCGCTGAGGGATTTAGCAATGCCCCATGCGATCGACTTGTTGTTCGCCAGGCCCATGATCAGTCCGCGTTTGCCGCTCATAAGTCCGCGCGTTTCCGCCATCGTCATCTCCAGAAGGATTCCCTTAACCACCCGAGAGGGCAGCTTCCTATGGCACAGCCCCCCTGTTCCTTCAAGCCGGAGCCTGTGGAATGAACGGTCGACGCGCGCGATCCAACCCACTATGTTGCCGGCCGAATTCACCCATTCCAAAGACGAGGATCCGCGCTCATGGAGCGAAACTCCCATGCCGACCGTTTTGCCGAGATCATCGGCGCCGGCAACGTTCTGACCACACCGGAAGACAAGGCGCCGTTTCTGGTCGAGCAGCGCGACCTTTACCGGGGCACGGCTCCCATCGTGCTGCGCCCGGGTTCGACGGAGGAAGTCAGCGCGGTCCTGACCTATGCCTATGAGAACGACCTGAAGATCGTTCCCCAGGGCGGCAACACCGGGCTGGTCGGCGGTCAGATTCCTACGGAAACCGGTGACGAAATCGTGCTTTGCCTCGGCCGGATGAACAAGGTGCGCCAGGTCGATCCGGACGGCTTCACCATCACGGTGGATGCCGGCGTGGTGCTGGAAACGCTGCAGAACGAGGCGGAAAAGGTCGACCGCCTGTTTCCCCTGTCGCTCGGCGCCCAGGGGTCCTGCCAGATCGGCGGCAACATATCCACCAATGCCGGCGGCACCGCCGTGCTTGCCTACGGCAACACCCGGGACCTGGTTCTGGGACTGGAAGTGGTGCTGCCGAACGGGGACATCTGGAACGGTCTGCGCACCCTGCGCAAGGACAACACAGGTTATGATTTGAAACAATTGTTTATCGGCGCGGAAGGGACGCTCGGCGTCATCACCGCCGCCTCGCTCAAGCTTTTCCCCCGGCCGAAGAAGCTGGAGGTGGCCTTCATCGGACTGGCCAGCCCGGACGACGCGCTGAAGCTGTTTTCCATCACCAAGGCCCAGGCCGGACCGGTCCTGACCGGCTTTGAAATCCTGCCGCGCATCGGCGTCGAGTTCTGCCTCGCGCACCTGGACGGGGCCCGCGATCCGCTGGAGAGCACCCACGCCTGGTACATCCTGATGGAACTGTCCAGCGGCTCGGAGGCCTTTCCGGTCCGCGACCTGATGGAATCGATCCTGGGCGAGGCCTTCGAAGCGGGACTGGTGGAGGATGCCGCCTTCGCCCAGAGCCTGTCGCAGGTGAAGGACTTCTGGCACATCCGCCACGGCATGTCGGAAGTCCAGAAGCACGAGGGCGGCTCGATCAAGCACGACGTCTCCGTTCCCGTCGCCTCGATCCCGGCGTTCCTCGACAAGGCCATGGCCGCCGTGACCGAGCTCGTGCCGGGCTGCCGGCCGGTTCCCTTCGGCCATATCGGTGACGGCAACATCCACTTCAACGTCAGCCAGCCGCTCGGCGCGGACAAGGAAGAGTATCTTTCCAAGTGGGACGAGATGAACGCCATCGTCCATGGCATCGTTCATGACTTTCACGGATCGATTTCCGCCGAACACGGCATCGGGCGCCTGAAGCGCGACCTTTTGAAGGGCGTGAAGAGCGAGCTGGAACTCGACCTGATGCGGCGGGTGAAGGCGGCCTTCGACCCCAGGGACCTGCTCAATCCGGGCCGCGTTCTCTAAGCGACGATGATGCGAACTGGCGTCCGGCATTGACAAAGGCCGGACGCCTTCCTATCTGGGCTTCCGGGCAGAAGGTCCCGGCCGCTCGCGGACACGTGTCTTTGGTGAAACCTTCCCGGCAGAAATACCTGCCGGCCCCAATCAGCCTTTGCATGGTCCTGCAGGCCGATGGCAATGCGAGCCCCCGTCGAATGCGCCTGTGACGACATGAAAGGCGTTGACAATGTCCCTACCGACCATACCCGAGCTCAAGGCTCAGGCGAAAAGACTGCGAACGGCCGTTCCCGTGGTGGACGGCAAACCGCTCGGACACGGCCAGGCACTGGAACTGGTTGCCCGGCAATACGGCTACCGCGACTGGAACACCCTGCACGCGGCCGCCGGAAACGGCCCGAAGGTGCCCCTGTCACTCGGCGACCGGGTGAGCGGTGACTATCTGCATCAGCCGTTTACCGGCGAGGTCATCGGTGTGGCCGCCCTGGGCGCCCATGGGCACCTGCGGGTCACCGTCCGTTTCGACGAGCCGGTCGACGTGGTGAGTTTCGACAGTTTCTCCGCCTACCGGTCCCGCGTGACCGTGACTGTGGATGAATACGGCGTCACCGCCGCCAAGACCTCCGACGGCGTGCCGCATATGCGCCTTCGCCGTCTGGCGAGCTAGTCCGCCAACAGGAAGCCCCTGCCCTGCCAAGGACAGGGGCTAATTCTGCCGGCGAAACTCTTCCTCTCCAAAGTCATCCCGGCCAAGCGACAGCGCGAGCCGGGACCGGAGAGGCAGAAGCCTCACGCATTCAGCAAGACTCATCTTACAAGGACCCCGGCTCTCCGGTCCCGGGTCTCACTGACGTTCGCCCGGGATGACGAAATCCAAGTTTGTCGTCAAGTTCAGCCCCTGCCCTCGACAGGCAGGGGCCTTCCCATTCTCTTCTATTATTGCTTCAGCGGTTCCATCGCCCCGGCGCTCTTGGCGAGACGGACCAGTTCCAGGAACGATCCCCGGTAATTATAGGGATCGTCGCCGCGGGCGGATCCCGCCAGGGCGAGCACATCATCCAGGCTGTAGCTGCCGGTGTACTTGCCGCCTTTCAGGATCTCGCCGAAGCCCGCCACCGCCGCGGCGAAGCGTGTGTCGTTGGAAGCGTCGGCAATTTCCGCCTTGGCCGCATCCTTGCCGATCGGGGTCGTGATCAGCTTGCTCACGTCCTCGTCCGGCAGCTTGTAGCGGATCTTCAGGAACGCGATCTCGTCCGTCTTGTCTGACGCAGCCGGCTTTGCCTCCGTCTGGTAGCGCAAAGGCTCGATCAGGGCGCCGGACGCCGAAGCGGGCCGGTATTCGTAAAGCGCGGTCACCGTATGGCCCGCGCCGATATCGCCGGCATCGACCTTGTCGTTGTTGAAGTCCTCGCGCTGCAGCGTGCGGGTCTCATAGCCGATCAGGCGGTATTCGCCGACCTCGGCCGGGTTGAACTCGACCTGGAACTTCACGTCCTTCGCGATCGGGAACAGGGTGGAGCTTGCCTCGTCGACCAGCACCTTGCGCGCCTCGCTCAGCGTGTCGATGTAGCTGGCGTTGCCGTTGCCGTTCTGGGCCAGTTCCTGCATCAGCAGGTCGTTGTAGTTGCCGCGCCCGAAGCCGAGCACGGACAGGGTCACGCCGGTTTCGCGCTCGCGCTCGACGAAGTCCTTCAGTTGCTCCGGATCGCTGATGCCGACATTGAAGTCGCCGTCGGTCGCCAGGATGACCCGGTTGATGCCGGTCGTGTCCATGTGCTCGCCGGCAAGCCGGTAGGCCTGGCGGATGCCCTCGCCGCCCGCGGTGCTGCCGCCGGCGGACAGATTGTCGAGTGCGGCCCGGATCTTTCCGGCCTCGGAGACCTTCGTCGGTTCCAGCACCGTTCCCGCACTGCCCGCGTAGGTCACGATGGAGACCACATCGTCGGGCCTGAGATTGGCGACCAGCACCCTGAAGGCCTGGCGCAGCAGCGGCAGCTTGTCCGGCGCGTTCATGGATCCGGAGGTGTCGATCAGGAACACCAGATTGGCTTTCGGCGCCTCAGTGCGCGCAATCTCGTAGCCCTTGATGCCGATCCGCATCAGACGGGTTTCCGCGTTCCAGGGCGTGGGCATGATGGACACATCCGCCTGGAACGGCTGGCTCCGGTCCGCGGGCACGGGATAATCGTAGTCGAAATAGTTCACCATCTCCTCGATCCGCACCGCGTCCTTGGGCGGCAATACGCCCCTGTTCAGGGACTTGCGGATGAAGGCATAAGACGCGGTGTCGACATCCGCGGAGAAGGTCGACACCGGATCATCGGCGACCCGCTTGACCGGATTGTCCGGTACGCTGGAAAAACGGTCCCGCCCCTGGTTCTGGTAGACCGGCGGCGGCGCTTCCGTGCCCGGCGCAACGCCGGACGAGTACAATTGATGCCCGCGCGTCTGTGCCATCGAGCGCGCCCGTCCCTCGGTCATTTTCCGGGCAGCCATCGACGGGGCGGCCGCCATCGGGGCGATTGCGCCGGACGGCGGATCGGGAACAGGTGCGGGTTCCGCTGCAACATCATAGCTGACATCGGGACTGCCCTGTTCTTCGGCCACAGGCGCAGGCGCTTCCGGCTTCGATGAATGCAGGCTCAGCAATCCGCCACCGGCGGGTGCCGCCTGCTCTTTTTCTCCCTGCCACGGGGACAGGCCGGGCAGGTTCTCCGAATTCAGATTGACGACGAGAACGAGGGCGGCAAGGCTTACGCTGCCGGCCAGAACATAGGAAAGCCTCGAACGGGTCAGGGTCATGGAAATTCTCCTCAGGATCCGAGCCGAAATTGCACCGGCTCTTGTCTTGAGACGATCCGAAGCCGCCGATCCTTGGTCGGCCGCACGATTTTTTTCCTGTTCAAGCTCCTCGAACTGAAGCATTGCCGCGTGGATCGCGGCATGGCGCGCATCGGGATCGGGATCGCTTGCCCGTTCCCGGCGGAAGGCCGCCTTCAGTTTTTCCAACTCGTCCGTCATGCGTCTGCTTTCGCGATGGATTTGAGTTTCTCTTTCAGTTTCGACATGCGCCAGGAAACCGTGGATTCCTTCACCGACAGGATTTCGGCGGCTTCCGCATGGGTTCGTTCTTCCGCCAACACCAGGATCGCGGTTTCACGAAGATCGCCGCCGATCCGGTCCAGCGTGGCATAGAGCCATGCGGTCTGGTCATCGTCCTCCTCACGGCCGTCCCGTTCGAGGCTGGCGAGTTCCTCGTAGCCGTCGGTGGCGCGGTTCGCGGACGCCTTGCGCCTGTGCATGTCCCGGGCCGCGTTGAGGACCACCCGGTAAAGCCATGTGGTGAATTTCGCTTGCCCGCGAAAACTCTGCAGCCGTTTCGGCAGGGACGCGCAGATGTCCTGCGCCAGATCCTCCGCGTCCTCGCGCAGGCCTGTCAGACGGAAGGCAAGCCGGTAGACCCGGTCATAGTGGCGTTCGAGCAGGCAGCGGAACGCGCCCGCGTCGCCTGCGGCGGCCCGTTCTGCCAGATCCTCGTCGTTTGCCTGCATGTCCATCTTGAAAGATTAGACGCATCGGGATGGCCGATCCTTGGCGCCCGGGCAAATTTTTTGGAAAATTCGGACAATCCTGGTTTAACCGGGCCTTCAGACCGGTCACACCTTGCGGGCAACCACCAGATGACCCGGCACCGGTTCGCCGTCTTCGAGGCGCACGGTGATCGGATCGAAGGACAGGATTTCGAAGCCTTCTTCCGCCAGACGATCCCGCAAATAGGTTTCGCCCTGGGCGAAGCGCTGCTTCGGACCGACCATATAGGGCCGGCCCTGCAGCACGTCGTCGGGCAGGGTCTCGGTCGAGAAGGCGAGATAACCGCCCGGGGCCAGCCGGTCGGCGGCCGCCTTCAGGATCGGTTCGACGGCGCCCAGATAGGGAAACACGTCCGTTGCGGCGATCAGGTCCCAGGCCGGACGGCTGCCGTCGTCTTCCTCAAACTCTTCCAGGAACGCAACCGCTTCGCCGACATAAAGATCGTCATAGACCTCCCGGTCGAAGGCGAGTTCGACGATGCGCTCGGACAGATCGACACCGGTCAGATGATCGGCGCAATCGCTGAAGGCCACGCCGGTCAGGCCGGTGCCGCAGCCCAGGTCCAGCAGCCGTTTGAACGGACCGATGCCGAGCGCGCGCACCTTTTCACGCAATATCAGCGGCACGCAATAGCCGAGTTGATCGACCAGGATGTCGTCGAACACGTCCGCGTTCTGATCGAACAGGGTTTCCACATAGGCGTCCGGCATTTTTTCCGGCGTGTCGCCCCGGCCCATGGCGGCGAGGCGGATCGAGACGCCGCCGGTGTCGGCGGGATCCAGTTTCAGCGCTTCGCGATAGGCCTTCGCCGCGCCTTCCGGGTCACCGGACTTCTCCAGGTCCAGTCCCCGGTTATAGGCCTCGGCCAGGGCATCCTCGTCGATGTCGCTCATGCGTCCGCTTTCCGTTGATGATCGGAGTGCCCAGTTACTGCAGGCATGGCCGTTTGAACAGGCTTTTTGTCAAAACAGGTCCATCTGGCCGTCGCCGGGTTTTGACGCGGCTGCGGCTGCCCGCTTTGGCTTCTCCGGCGTTGTGGCTTCCTCAGGCTCAACCTCGTTCTGCAGGTCCGCGTCGTCGTTGGAGACCTTGTTCACCCTTGGGGAAACCGGGACCGCCGTCAGGTAGTCCTCCGGCGCCGGCGCCAGCATTGTCGTTGCGTCCCGCGCCATGACATTGCCGGTGTCGAGCCAGGCATCGAAGGCGTCCGGCATCAGGATCGCCGGCATGCGGTGGTGGATCTGACCGATCGTCCTGTTGGCGGTGGTGGTCAGCACCGCGCCGGTATCGATGTCGCCGCCGTCCGGATCGGACCAGGTGTCCCACAGGCCGGCGAAGGCCATGAGGCCGCCGTAGGCGGGGCTGATCCAGTACGGCTGCTTGCCCTCCGGGGTCCGCCGCCATTCGTAGAAGCCGGACGCCGGGATCAGGCAGCGGTGATGGCGCATGGCGGCGCGGAACGACGGCTTGTCGGCCGCCGTCTCCGCGCGGGCATTGATCAGGAGCGAGAAGCTTGCCGGATCCTTCACCCAGGACGGCACCAGCCCCCAGCGGACAAGCGCGAACCGGCGCTCGCCGTGGTCCAGGCGCACGGTCGCAATCGGCTGGGTCGGCGCAATGTTGTAGCGCGGGGGAAAGTTCGGCAGGTCAATATAGGCAAACAGCGCGCGAACATCGTCGGGCGTGGCAGTCAGGCTGAAGCGGCCGCACATGTCAGATCCTGTGTTCCTGTCTGCTGCCGCCCGCCCGGGACCGGACTCTCCCCTCAAGTTAGGCAATTGGCAACGAAGACATACTAGTTTGGAACCGTAGTTTAGCCGTTGGGGGAAAAGTATGGAATCCGATGATCCAGTTCTAGGCGCCGGTACCCTGGCAGCCGACCGGCTGGAACGGGCGAATATCAACCCCACGACCGGGCTGGCGACGGACTACCTTAATCATTTCAACGAAGTCGTCATGCTGCTCGAAATGCTGCCTGCCATGCCGGATTGCGCCGAGGACGTGCTCGAATGGGAGCCGCTCGACTACGAAGCCCATTTCGAAAACTCCAACTTTTCCGAAAAGCAGCTGGCGATCACCGCCTATCACGCGGCTCCCGTCAAGCTTCGCACCCATCTGGAATCCCACGTCGCGCAGATCGATGCCGAGGTGCTGGCCGCGCAGGAGAAACTGCGCAGTGTTCCGGACCCGGGCCTGGTGGCTGCCGAAATCGCGGAAGCGGCCACCAATGTGATCAAGCCGCTGATCTCCGTTGCCAGCGGCGTCATCCACGGACATGTGGAACCGGTGGAGGCCGCTCCCGAAGGCGACGCCGCCCAGGCGGAAATCGATGCCATGTTCGCCTGAGGCGTCTCGAGACGATGGAACCGCCGTCGGGGCTGTGGCACTAATGGCGGCATGAGTGTATCGCGCAGCTATCCCCCCGTTCCGCTTCTGGGCGTCAGCGTCCTTTGCCACAACAAGGACGGAGTGCTGCTGATCAAGCGCTCCAAACCGCCCTATCAGGGCTGCTGGAGCCTTCCCGGCGGCCTTGTCGATCTGGGCGAGACGTTAAAGGCGGCCGCCGAACGCGAACTGCTGGAGGAAACCGGGATACGCGCGGCGCTCGGCGAACCGGTCGACACGTTCGACAGCATCCACAGGGACGAGGATGGACGGGTCTCCGCCCATTTCGTGCTCGTGGTCTTTTCCGGTTCATATGTGTCCGGCACCCTGGGCGCGGGCGATGATGCGGCGGATGCGGACTGGATACCCCTGTCGCGCCTGGACCGCATCGATACCACACCGGGCACCCCGCTTCGCATCCGCCGGATCCTCGGACTGGAGTAAACCTCGCGCCTCGGGCGGGATAGGTCTTGCGCCGGGATGCGGGCCGTGTACATCATCCGGCCATGACGCTTCTGCTTCGCACAGTTACGGTTGCCGCCTTCTGGGCAGGTCTGGTGCTTGCGGCCTCCTCCGCCCAGGCGCAGGGGTCCGAACCGCCCTACGAACAGGATCTGTTACGGCTTTCGGAAGTCATGGGCGCCCTGCATTTCCTGCGCCCCCTGTGCGGGAACGACGACGAACCCTCCTGGCGCGAGCGCATGACCGGGCTTCTGGACACGGAAACCGCGGAAGAAAACCGGCGGCGGCGCTTCATCGCCCGGTTCAATCGGGGATATCGTGGTTTCTCAACCGTTTACCGAGAATGCACAATCTCCGCGCGTCTCGCTTTGAGACAGTATATATCCGAGGGTGAAGCGATCATCAGCGACGTCACCAGCCGCTACGGGCGGTAATCAGGGCACCGGGCCGAAACTCTTACCGATTGGTTAACCTTTTTCGTCAATTTTGTGAATGCTTGTTAAGTTTGCGTTCACGGTTGGTTATCCTCACGGTTCGCCGTGCTAGGATTTTTATCAAGAGATTCGAAGGGCTTCATCCGCCGCTGATTTGGCCAAGGATGGGTAAGAACCGGTAAGGGAACGATGATTAACGACGAATACAGTGACGCGGCGATGGAAGCGGAGTTTGCCGAGGACGAGGACATCCGGCGCGCCGCTCTGGGCTTTATTTCCGATGCCTGGGCCGAAGCCATCGCCTGCGGCGTGGATGCGGATGCGGTCGCCCATGCGGCCATGTTCACCGCTCTGGCCGACCTGGTGGCGACCTACGGCGAAGATGCGGTCGCCAAGCTGGCGGAAGGGCTGCCGGAACGGATCCAGCGCGGCGACTACACGGTCAACCGTATCCTGCAATAATCGGGTTCGGCACAGGATGTAAGGGCCGGCACGATGCGCCGGCCTTTTTTGTTGCATTGCTCAGCCGAACAGACCGAAGATCAGGTTCGCGCCGATGACCAGACCGAAGGCGATCAGGACAAAACCGGCGATCCGGTTGGCGCGGTCGAGCCAGCGATCGTCTATTCTGGCGGAAAACCTGGTCACGAGCGCCGACAGCAGGGCCCACCACGCGGCGGCGCCCAGCACCACCCCCAGAACCATCGCCAGTGCGCCGGCATGATCGCCGGGCTGCGGACGCCATTGGCCCAGGCTGCCGACGATGGCGACATAGGCCAGCACCACGCCCGGGTTGGTCAGGACCATGAAAAACGCCGCCGTGACCTCACCCCAGATGCCCTTGACCCGGCCACCGGCGTCCCGGTCCAGGTGCGAATGGGTTTTCATGATCTTCAGGCCGAAGAGGACAAGCAGGGCCGCCCCCGCGGTCTCGATCAGAGCGAACTGGCCTTCGACGAACCGGGTCACGGCGGAAACACCGAATATGGCCGCTGCCGCGTAGATGGCATCGGCGATGACCGCACCGAGCCCGACATACAATCCCTGTCGGAACCCCTGCTGAGCCGCGTGCTGGATTGCCATGATGTTGACCGGCCCGACCGGTGCCGTCGTGATGACGCCAATCGCAAGTCCGATCAATGCGAATTCCAGAACGCTCAAACCCCGGGCCCTTTTGATGCAAGGTCGTTGCGCCTGTCGATACCGCCGCAGCGGCCGGATGACAAGAATGCATGTGCCTTGCGGGAATATCTGTGGTCAGCGGGGCGCGTTTGCGTGTATTGACAAGGCGTCCGACCCGACCGGAGGGAGAAAGAGCCGTGATTGTCCGCTTGAGATGTTTGCTGGTCGTTGCCGGTGTCGCCATTGCCGGCAGCTTCGCCTGCGCGGCCAACGCGAAAACGGTCAAGACCGACACGATCACGGTCAATCCGGCGCAGGCGCCCGACGGTCCCGGCATCCCGGCAAGCGACGTTCCCTCCCTGACCGGTCCCGGCGGCCAAGTCGCGGAGCCGTCCGCCGGTGACGGTGTCCCGGGAGGGCTGAGCCATGGCGACGCGCCGGAAGTCCTCTACGACCTCAGCCGGTTGCCGCCGCCCGTTGCCCGCATGCATGCCCAGATGCTCGAGGCTGCCGAAGGGGCCGACTTCAACCGTCTGCGAATGGTTCTGGAAAGCAACGAGATGCCGCCGACCCTGTCGCTGACGGAGAGCGGCGACCCGATCCAGTTTCTCAAGGACAGTTCCGGCGATCCGGACGGGCTGGAAATCCTGGGCATTCTGGCGGATACGCTGTCGGCGGGCTTCATTCATGTCGATGCGGGCACGCCCCAGGAAATGTACATCTGGCCCTATTTCGCCCGTTATCCGCTGCACCGTCTCACGCCGCAGCAGAAGGTCGAGATGTACCGGCTGATCACATCCGCCGATTTCGCCGAAATGGAGGCCTACGGCGTCTGGCTGTTCTACCGGGTCGGCATCGGGAAGGACGGGACCCTGCACTACTTCGTCGCGGGCGAATAGCCGTCCGGCAGGCTGATTTCCGCGTAGCAGGCGTATCCCCGGTAGAGGTCCTGCGTTTGCAGGTGCCCGCCACAGGCGGCGCAGAGACGTTCCAGCTCCGCCCGCAGGTCCGCGCGCGGACTGACGTGAAACTTTGAAAGCCAGATAAACAGCAGCCTCCTGAAGACGCCCGGCAGCCGTTGCTGCTGGCCGAAATCCACCACGGACAGGCGTCCGCCCGGGGCGAGACGGGCCATGCCGGCCGCAAGCGCCTCACGCCAGACCGGGATCATCGACAGGGTGTAGGAACAGATCACCCGGTCGAAGCACCCGATACCGAAGCCATCGGCCGCCGACGGATCGGCGGCGTCGCCCTGGCACAGCGTGATCCGGTCGCCAAGACCCGCTCGGGCGATGTTGTGCCGCGCGGTCTCAAGCATGTGTCCGGAAATGTCGATCCCGAAGAAGCGGGCATCCGGATAGCGTTTCGCCGCGGCGATCAGGTTGCGGCCCGTGCCGCAGCCCAGTTCCAGGACGGTCGCGCCGGGTGCCGGTTCGAGGCGGCCGATCAGCCGGTCCCGGCCGAGGAGATAATACTTCCGGGTCAGGTCGTAGATATGGCGCTGGTTGCGGTAGACCGCATCCATCAGCCGCGCCGTTTCCACGCTTCCCGCCGGCGATTTATCCGTTAAAGACATACAGATGGAACCCGCCGTAGATCGACGAACGGTCCTGCCGTCCAAGCCGCAGGCTTTCTTCTTCCTCGTAGGTCCAGCGGTCGAGGGTCTCGTCCGCGACCCGGCCCGGCAGCAGCGTCGGCTCGGCCGCGGTGCGGAAGATCACCCGCGCGCCCGGACGCGCGGTCCGGGTGATCTCGCTCCACAGCGCATTGAGCTGGGCATCGGTCATCCAGTCCTGCGCGTCGAGCAGGACATAGGCGTCGAGACTGTCGTCGGCTTCGCCGTGCAGATGTTCGGTGAAGTTGCGGTTGAGCACCCGGACCCGGTCCGCCCGCCCGCGGATGTCCTCGAAGTGCTCCCGCTTCAGATAGGGCGGCAGGGGGCCGGATTCCCCGGTCGATTCCCCTGCCTGGGGCGCATAACCGCGGCTGAAGGCCTGCCAGGCGAAATAGTTGTCCTGGATGGAAAAGTCGCAGGCGAGCTTCTTCAGCCGCCCCTTCAGCACCTCCGACATGTTGCCTTCCGCGCTTGCCGAAACCAGCGCGTCATACTGCGCCGGCGGGATACCGAGGCCGTAGAGCGACATTTTCTTGGAGGTTGCCCAGCGCACCAGCCGCTTGTCGAACAGCGGCGCAAGCGCCGTCTCGAAATAGCTGCGCTGTTCGTCGATCGAGCGCGCCTTGAGGAAATGCTTGGGATCGATGCCGTAGCGTTTGGCGATGAAATGGCCGATGCCGATGAAATAGCCGAGAAGCCCGTGATGATAGAGATCGCGGGAGAACAGCGTGATCCGCTTGCGGCCCCAGCCGGCGAGGTCCCGCCCTTCCCAGTAGGCGCGGGACTCTTCGTCCAGTTCGTCGCGCAGGAACCGCTGATACGCGGCGATATTCGCCTTCTCGTCCGCTTCTCCGAAGAACCGGTAGAAGCTGTCGTAGTTCGGCAGCCGCCGGGCCGCCAGCAGCTTCAGGCGCCCGAGCGCCACATGGGCGCGGTTGAGATCGACGGCGGTGATTTCCGCCGGATCCGCCGTCAGGTAGGACATGACGTTGCAGCCGCCGGAGGCAATGGTCACCATGCGTGATTGGGGCGTCAGCTTCAGCGCCTCCATGTCGACATCCGGATCTTCCCAGATCTGCGGATAGACGAGACCCTTGAACGCAAAGGTGAAGAGGCGCTCCAGAATGCCGTCGCGGGACGTCGCATCGGACCGGTGAACGGCGTTCTTCAACCGGGCCTTGGAGGCACTGAGGGTGTCTGACCGGGGGCTTGGCGTCATCGTTCTCTCCGATTCGGCGCATGTTTAAAAAGTTACGATGCGATACGTGAGAGAGACGACAGTTTGGTGACGCCGCGGCGGTCCGGCGGTTCGAACAGAAAAAGGCCGCCTCGAACGGGCGGCCTTCTTCATGCGATGTGGTGCCCGCTTACCGGGTGACGACAACGAAGTCGGTGCCGAGCCCGGTGTTGCGGGCAAACGACCGGTCCGTGACGATCAGGGACGAGCCAGGCGTCAGCATCCTGGACAGGTCGCGGCGAACCTTGTCCGACAGAACCACCCGGTCAAGGATCTCCGCCGGCGTTCCGTGCTGCTCGCCTTCGGCGGGCACCGCCATCCAGTCGACGTTGGCATCGCCCTGCTTGAAGCCGAGAGCGGTAAAGACAAAGGTACCGACCTTCTGGTCCGGATCCTTGAGCGTGACCGGCGCCTCATAGATATCGCGGAAGCTGCGGCGGATACGCAGGGTCGCATTCTGACCCTTTTCGTAACCGGCATCCTGATACACCCGCTTGATGAGAGCCGTCGTGACCTGTCCGGTCACGGGCAGGTCCGCGCCTTCCTGGAACAGGCTGATCGCGGCGCGGGTCCTGCGGCCGACCACGCCATCCACCGGGCCGGCGTCAAAGCCCATCTTGTTCAGAAGGCTCTGCAGCGTCTTGTTGACGTTCGGCTCCTGGTTCAGCGTGATGATCATGCGCAGCGGCTTGTCGAAATCGGGATTTTCCTTCGGAAGCGTTGCCAGATCGCCGTCCGCATCGGTTGCGGCAACCGTGCCGCGGAGCGCCGGATCGGCCGCAATGGTTCCCGTAGACAGGCTCGCAACCGTGGTTCCCCCCTGCCTGGGCTGCGGCAGAACGGCGTGGCTGATCGGCTCCGGTTCGGCCATGTCCCTGGTCACCACCACATGCAGGCCGCGTTCTGTCATGCCGAACAGGTCCCGGGCGAAGTCCCGCGGCAGGCGAATGCAGCCATGGGAGGCGGGATAACCCGGCAGCCGGCCCTGATGCATCGCCACGCCCGACCAGGTCAGCCGCTGCATGTAGGGCATCGGCGCGTTGTTGTAGAGGTTGGAAAAATGCCTGCGGCGCTTTTCCAGGATCGAGAAGACACCCGGCGGCGTGCTGTTGCCGCGACGGCCGGAGGAAATCGGCGCCGTGCGGATCAGTTCCGTTCCTCGGTAGACGTGGATCTTCTGATCCTTCAGCGACACCAGCATCTGCAGCGGCGCATCGGCATCGGCCGCTTCGGCCTGCTTGGCGACATCCGCGTCACGTGCCAGCGCCGCACCTGAAATCGAAACGGCCATCAACGCTGCGGTGGCCAGGCCTGCAATACCCGCGGTCGCGCGGTCTGCGGCAAATGACTTTACAAAACCAATCATCCCTTTGAGCCCTCTTACGCAAAACTCTTAAAAGCCCGAATGAACTTTTAAAGGTGACGTGTGTATTTTACGTTATGAGATAAGGTTATTAGGTCGTAAACCTCGTCCTTGATCCAGCCTCCCATAATGCCGCACGGGAAGCTGTAATACACATCACAGCTGTTTGTTTCAGGTCTCCGGAGGCAATCAAGTCTTCAGGCGTGCCCGTAAGGCAACACTATTGAGCCCGTCAGAGGACCGGGACAGGCAGAGTGGCATTTGGTCAGGGAACGCAGATCGCCGGATCACGACGCGCGGCAGGCCGTTCTGGACGACAACAGCTTCAACAGTCGACAGGATCGCAGGCCTACGCGCCCCACGGCCCTTGGCCGATGGCGGGTATCACGACACATCCGGTTCTCGGGCGCAAAAGCGGCCCTCTTCCAAACGCTTCGGAAACTGCGTCAGGTTTCGAAGACAGAACAGATTTCATTTCCCAACCATTATCTGTGATTGTATAATTATAATATTACCAACTTAAGGTAAGGATTGCTGCCATGAAACATTTTCTCATGTTGGCTTCTATGCTCGCCGTTTGCTCCGCAATATCGACGGCTGCCTGGAGCCAGGATCGCCCCGCCGCGGAGTATGTTTCCAGCAAGGTCATCAAGGAAAAGGGCGTTAAGCTCGAAATTCCTGGCCGAGGAAATGTTACCTTACGCGAGGTTGCGCCCAAAGATGACCCGAAACTGGAATGCATGGTTCACCTCCCCTCGGTGGCCAAAACAATTTCAGGAATGGGCAGGGTCAATGCCGCGTTCACAATACGCATCAAGGTTCACGCCTCGGGCAATGGGACACTTTATTGCGAAGGACAGGGCAGCGGCTGCAAGATCACAATTGAAACCGATGAGGGTTTCAAGGCAGCTCTCTGAGTCTCCGGGTCGTCTTGGTGCAAAAGGGCCGCGGATCAGCCGCGCGGGAGGCCGTCCTGGAAGAGAACCGCTTCACCGGTTGACGGTGCCGTGAGCTCCCCGTCCCACATGACCCTGGTACCGCGCACGAAGGTGCCGACCGGCCAGCCTGTGACGACCTTGCCGTCATAGGGCGTCCAGCCGCATTTCGAGGCGATCCATTCGTTGCGGATGGTCTGACGCTTCTTCATGTCGACGATGGTGAAGTCCGCATCGTAGCCGACCGCGATCCGGCCCTTGAGCGCCGTCTGGAACAGGCGCGCCGGGCCGGCGCTCGTCATGTCCACGAACCGGGCAAGGCTCAGGCGCCCGGCATTCACATGGTCGAGCATGATCGGCACCAGCGTCTGCACCCCGGTCATGCCGGAGGGCGAGGCCGGATAGGGCTTCTGCTTTTCCTCCAGGAGATGCGGCGCGTGGTCGGAGCCGAAGATGTCGAGGATGCCCTGCTCCAGGCCCCACCAAAGGCGTTCCCCATGGCGGGCGGCACGAACCGGCGGGTTCATCTGCACCAGCGTGCCGAGGGTCCTGTAGGCCTCGTCGGTCAGGGTGAGGTGATGCGGCGTCACCTCGATCGAAGCGATGTCCTTGTGGTCGATCAGGAAATCGACCTCTTCCGCCGTGGACAGGTGCAGGATGTGGATCTTGGCACCGACCTCGCGGGCAATCCGGACCAGGCGCTGGGTGCACTGGAGGGCCGCGATCTCGTCGCGCCAGACCGGATGGGACGTCGGATCGTTCTCCACCCGCAGGTCCTTGCGTTCGCGCAGCCGGTACTCGTCCTCGGAATGGAACGCGGTCCGCCGTCGGGTCTTTGACAGGACCGCACGGACCCCCGCGTCATCCTCCACCAGGAGATCGCCGGTCGAGGAGCCCATGAACATCTTGATGCCGGCGGCACCCGGCAGGCGCTCCAGGTCCGGGATCTCGTCGACGTTTTCGCGCGTGCCGCCGACCCAGAAGGCAAAGTCGCAATGCATGCGGTGATGGCCGCGCTGCACCTTGTCGGCAAGCGCCGCCTCGGAGGTGGTCAGCGGATTGGTGTTCGGCATTTCAAAGACCGCCGTCACCCCGCCCATGACCGCCGCACGCGATCCCGATTCCAGGTCTTCCTTGTGATCGAGCCCCGGCTCGCGGAAATGCACCTGGCTGTCGATCACGCCCGGCAGGACGTGAAGGCCGGTGCAGTCGATGGTCTCGCCCGCCTGCGCCTTGTCGAAATGCCCGAGACCGGCGATCCGGTTGCCGCGGATGGCGACATCGCGGACGCTCTCGCCGTCCTGATTGACCACGGTTCCGCCCTTGAGGATCAGGTCATAGGTCTCGGTCAATTTCGGGTCTCCTGAAGCAGCCAACACGTTCTGACCGGGCTTATACGCGCTTGATCGGCCAAGGACCAGTGGTGCGGGTGCCGCTTTTCCGGTCTTGCCCAGTTTCATGGAGGCGACTATCTCCGTTGGGAGACGAAGATCATACAGACAGGACGCCGCCCGATGACGAAACCGCACTTTGCCATCCTTCCGCACCGCGGCGTGATCCGTGTCTCCGGCGCCGAGGCCCATCATTTCCTGCAGAACCTGATCACCGCGGACGTCGAGGACATCGACCAGAAAGGTGCCGGGTTTGGCGCATTGCTGACGCCGCAGGGCAAGATCCTGTTCGATTTCCTGATCCTGAAGGACGGCGACGCCTACCTGCTGGACACGCCTGCAGAGACGTTGGCCGATCTTGCCAAGCGGCTGACCTTCTACAAGTTGCGCTCCAAGGTCGAGATCGTAGATGCCAGTGCGGATCTTGGTATCTTCGCCTGCTGGAACGGCGCGCCGCCGGAAGACCTGCCCGGCGTTCAGGCCGAAGATCCCCGGCTGGCCGCTCTCGGCCGGCGCGTCATCGGCGTGCCCGATGCGGTCAGATCGGCCCTTGAGGCCGGCGGTTTCACGGAAGCCGACTATGCCGCGCACCGGATCGCCCTCGGCGTGCCGGAAGGGCTGGCCGACTACGCCTATTCGGATGTCTTTCCTCACGATGCCGACATGGACCAGCTCGGCGGCGTGTCCTTTTCCAAGGGCTGCTACGTCGGACAGGAGGTGGTCTCGCGCGTTCACCACCGGGGCACGGCGCGCAAGCGGATCATCCGGGTCTCGGGCGAAGCTGCCCTGCCTGCTTCGGGCACGGAGATAACGGCGGACGGCAAGGTGATCGGAACGCTCGGCTCCAGCGCGCAAGGTACCGGAGGAACGGATGGGCTCGCGCTGGTCCGCCTTGACAAGGCGGCCGCCGCGCTTAAGAACGGCACCCCGTTCCTGTGCGGTTCGAACCAGGTCACGTTGAGCCTGCCCGACTGGGCCGGATTCGGCTGGCCGGAAGATGCCGCCGGGGACGACTGACACCGTTTCCAGGGAAGAGCATTTCATGGCCGCAGACCGCTCGGACCAGCCCCCCAGAGCCTGGCAACGGATGCTGTCCGGGCGCCGGCTCGATCTCCTGGACCCGTCGCCGCTCGACGTGGAGATTTCCGACATCGCCCACGGCCTTGCCCGCGTTGCCCGCTGGAACGGCCAGACCATGGGCGCTCATGCCTTTTCGGTCGCCGAACATTCGCTGGTCGTGGAAGATATCGCCCTGAAGCTGATGCCGGGCCTTTCCGCCGACTGGCGTCAGGCGGTTCTTTTGCACGATGCGCCGGAATATGTGATCGGCGACATGATCTCGCCGTTCAAGGCGGTCATGGGCGGCGCCTACAAGGCCGTCGAAAGCCGGCTGCAGGCAGCCATCCACCTGCGCTTCGGCCTGCCGGCGGACCTGCCCCCGGCCATCAAGAAGCTCGCCAAGCGGGCGGATATCATCTGCGCCTATTACGAGGCGGTCGAACTGGCCGGGTTCGAGGAAAAGGAGGCGGCCAGAATCTTCGGCCGGCCCCGGGGATTTGTGCCGGACGGCGGCAAGGCGTCCGGGCTGGGCCTCACGCCGCTGCCGGTTGCCAGGGCGGAGGTCCTGTTTCTTGAGCGTTTCGAGGAGATCGAAGCGCTGCGCAAGACATCTGCAAACGTTAAAAATGGGAACAACGGGAAAAAGAAGCCGGCCTGACGGGTGACCTGACGCGGGGAGACGGGTACGATTCGTCAAAAGAACAAATCAATGGATCGCCATGCTCCATGTGTGCTCGCTCTCGCGCCTTCCTGAAACCGTCGAAAAGACGGGCGCGACCCATCTCGTGACCCTGATCAACGCGGACACGCCCGTGCCGACGCCGGCCGGCGTGCATCCCGACCGGCATCTGTTCCTGGGCTTCAACGACATCGTCGATGCGGTTCAGGGCCTGACGCCGCCGGCGGAGACGCACGTCGTCCGCCTTCTGGAATTTGTCCGAAGCTGGGACCGCGAAGCGCCCCTGGTCATCCACTGCTGGGCCGGCATCAGCCGGTCGACCGCGGGCGCCTATATCACCGCCTGCGCGCTCAATCCGAAGGCCGATGAATATGCCCTTGCGAGCCGTCTGCGGGAGCGCGCGCCCTCGGCGACACCGAACAGCCGGCTCGTTGCCATGGCGGACAAGATCCTGAACCGGGACGGGCGCATGATCGACGCGATCCGGGAGATCGGCCGTGGCGCCTCCGCCTTCGAAGGCACGCCCTTCGTGATGCCCATGGACTGACCGACACCGTTCGCAGGAGCCCGGGAGACCGAATGCCAGACCAGAAAGCAGCGATCGAAATCGGCCTCAATGCCGTCATCGTTGCCGTTTCGTCCGGCATGCCCCAGATCGTCGAGGTGCATGACCCGGCGGGGCAGGAGCCGGACAGTCTGCCGTTCGGGCCGTTCGACCCGCTGCATCACCGCACGTTCGAGATCGGCCTGAGGACCTGGGTGGAGGAACAGACCGCCCTGCGCCTTGGCTACATCGAACAGCTCTACACCTTCGGCGACCGGGGCCGCCACAGGCACCTCGGCGATGCCGGGCCGCACATGGTTTCGGTCGGCTATCTGGCGCTGACCCGGCAAACGCCGGATTCGGAAAAGATGCTGGAACGGCACCACTCCGCCTGGCGTTCCTGGTACGATTACTTCCCCTGGGAGGATTGGCGCGACGGCAGGCCCGGTCTGCTCGACACCGAAATTCTGCCGGCCCTTCAGGACTGGGCCGCAGAACGGCCGCCGCAGGACACGCCGGCCCGGGCGCTGAGCCGTCCGGAACGGCTGCGGCTTGCCTTCGGCGGCAATCCGGCGGCCTGGGATGAAGAGCGCACGCTGGACCGCTACGAACTCCTCTATGAAGCCGGTCTCGTGCCCGAAGCCCTGCGCGACGGCAGGCCCGCCGCCCGCGACCGGGACACCCTGCCCGCCTTCGGCCGGCCGATGCGGTTCGACCACCGCCGGGTGCTGGCGACCGCGATCTCCAGGCTGCGCGCGAAACTGAAATACCGGCCGGTGGTGTTCGAACTGATGCCGGAAACCTTCACCCTGACCGACCTGCAGACGTCCGTGGAGGCGATCTCGGGGCGGCATCTGCACAAGCAGAATTTCCGGCGGCTGGTGGAAAACGCCAATCTCGTCGAACCGACCGGAGCGACCTCCACCGCCACCGGCGGGCGGCCCGCCGCCCTGTTCCGTTTCCGGCACGAGATCCTGACCGAGCGCCCCGCCCTCGGCCTGCGCGTCGGCGGGCGATAAACTCCTTTTCTTAACCATAACCTGTCAACTCTGCCGAGGTCCGGCGCGATTTTCCGCGATTTTCGAAGCCATTAACGGTCTTTCAAGGTTAAGCGGCCAATTTGAATTTCACCACGGGTGTTCACACCCTGTCAGTGAGTTCAGGTCCGCGCAGTTCGGACGCGCGTAACGAGTTGGAGTTGGCTGCGTATGTCTGGCCGTCGTCACCGCCCCAGGGGGCGGTCTTCTTCCCCGATTGCATCATCCGGAAAACGCGCAAGCCGCCTGTCCTGGCGGCGGTTGAAACATCTCGCCCTTGCGAGTTCGTTCGCCTTCGCGTTCCTGACCACGGCGACCGGCGAACAGGACATCATTGCCCTGATCGCGGCGGAAAAGGCGGAAGCGCCGCGCTGGACCATGGCGCTCGAGTCGGCGAGCTTCATGACAACCCTGACGCCGACGCTTGCCCTGGACAACAACCGGCCGCAGGGTCCCGCTTCCGGCCCGCAGTTCAAGCTGACGTCCGGCATCATGGAAGGCAGGGAAACCCATATCAGCGGTCTCGACGATATCGTCCGCGACTTGCGCCCCACGGAACTGCCGGACGAACTGCCGGTCAACAGGACCGCAAAAGGCGACCGCCTGATCACGATGGCGCCGGACCGGCAGATGGTCGAACAGGCGTCGGGCACCGTCTTTGCCATGCCGAGCCTGATCGACGGCGAGAAAAAGGCAGGCCTGCCGCGCGTGGCCTTCGTGAAGCCCCAACCGCTCGGCAAGTCGCATTCGGTTGCAGGCGTCGAGGACAAGGCGTCGCGCGGGAAGACCGGCGCTCCGATCGACCTGCAGAAAATCATGATGGCGCGCAACGCGGCTGCGGCCAGCTTCTCGCTGGTCTCCGCCTATGCGCCCGAATCCGTCCAGAACACCAAGGAGCCGTTCGACGCGCTGTTCGGGGCGGCGAAATACGAACAGGAGATGCCGCCGCCGGAAGACCCCGAAAACCCGCACTGGTGGGCGCAGCGCCCCCTGCCCCAGTCCGTCTGGAACTCCAAGCAGGAGCGCTGCCTGGCGGAAGCGATCTATTTCGAGGCGCGCGGCGAAAGCGAAGAGGGACAGGTGGCGGTCGCCCAGGTGGTGCTGAACCGGGTCAAGAACCCGTCCTATCCGGACTCGATCTGCGGCGTGGTCTACCAGAACAAGCACAAGCGCAACCGCTGCCAGTTCTCCTTCGCATGCGACGGCATCGCGGACCGGATCGCACAGGCCGGCGCCTGGAAAACCGCGGAGCGGATCGCGAAAGACGTCATCGGCGGCAAGCGTTACCTGAAGATGGTCGACGCCTCGACCCATTACCATGCGACCTATGTGAAGCCCCGTTGGGCCAAGGCCATGGCCCGGCGCGGCAAGATCGGCGAGCATATCTTCTACAAGACCTTTGCCGGCACCTGGAAATAAGAGATCCGGCCGGGACAGCTGAAAGGGGCGTGCCACCCGGGCACGCCCTGTTTCTTTTCCGGCACGGCATTAGCCCTGCTTGCGCCCATCAACAGGAGAATGCCCTGTCAGAATTGACAGGAGGTTTCCCGATCCCTTTTGTGACGACAGGCACGACCCGTACCGGGGTGCCGGATCGACTCAATCAGAGGATCAATCGATGAAACTTCGTTCCCTATTCCTGGCCGCCGGCCTTGTGCTGGCCGGTTCACCGGCCTTTGCCCACCTGAACCCGGCCGAACACGGCTCCTTCGGTTCCGGCTTTTCCCATCCGCTGTTCGGCATGGATCATATCCTGGTGATGGTCGCCGTCGGCTTGTGGGCATTCCAGAACGGTGACCGGTCCGTGTGGCTGATCCCCTCGGCCTTTGTCGCGACCATGCTGGCCGGCTTCGGCCTGTCCCTCACCGGCGTCCCGCTTCCCCTCGTCGAGCCGGCGATCCTGGCCTCGGTGGTCGCGCTCGGCCTGCTGGTGGCCATGGCGGTGCGCCTGCCGGTCGTCCCGGCTGCCGCCATCGTCAGCGTCTTCGCCCTGTTTCACGGACATGCGCATGGCGCGGAAATCGGGACTGCCGGCGCGTTCGGCTACGCGGCGGGCTTCGCCATTGCCACAGCCCTCCTGCACGCAGCCGGGATCGCCATCGCCTGGGGCATCGGCGCAGCCTTAGGCGCGGATACCCGCAAAGGCGAAATGGTTGTCCGGTTCCTGGGAGGGATCACGGCCCTTGTGGGGCTGTCCCTGTTTGCGGGCTGAAGCAAACACCTACGCTTCCGGCGCCGGGGTATCCGGCGCCGTTTTTCATCCGATCCCGATATCGAGCCCCAGGTCGAGCACCGGGGCCGAATGGGTGATCCAGCCGGAGGAAATCAGGTCGACACCGGATTCGGCAATCGCCTTCACCGTGTCTTCTTCGATGCCGCCAGAGGCTTCGAGCGGGACCTTGCCGCCGGTGATCGCGACAGCTTCCCTCAGGCGGCCCGGATCGAAGTTGTCGAGCAGGATCACATCCGGTCCGCAGGCCAGGGCCTCCCTCAGCTGATCCAGGGTGTCGACCTCGACTTCCAGTTTCACCAGATGACCCTTGAAGGCCTTGGCCGCCTCGATGGCCCGGGTCACGCCGCCGGCGACGGCGATGTGGTTGTCCTTGATCAGGATCGCGTCATCGAGGCCGAAGCGGTGGTTCGACCCGCCGCCGCAGCGCACGGCGTATTTCTCGAACGTCCGCAGTCCCGGCGTCGTCTTGCGGGTGCAGACGATATCGGCCTGGGTGTGGGCGATCAGGTCTGCGAACCGGGCGGTTGCCGTTGCGACGCCCGACAGGTGGCCGAGGAAGTTGAGGGCGACCCGTTCGGCCGACAGGATGGCGCGCGCCGGTCCGGACATGCGGGCGACCACCGTTCCCTTTTCAAGCCGGTCGCCGTCCGCCGCCACGGTTTCGAAATCGACCGCGTCGTCGGTCAGGCGGAAGGCGGTTTCGGCGAGCACAAGTCCCGCCAGGATGCCCGGCTTGCGGGCGGCGATGACCGCGCTTGCGGTGGCATCGGCCGGGATGGTCGCCTGGCTGGTAATGTCGCCTGCCCGGCCCCAGTCTTCCAGGAGGGCGGCCTTGACCGCCTCCTCGACGATAAGGCGGGGAAGAACGGGAAGCCGGGCGGTCATGGGTCGGTCCGTTTCTGGGCTGTTGCTCATGAGGCTGTGGCGGCTTCCTCACAGGCCGCCCCGGCGATGGTCTCGACCTCACGCAGTGTGGTGAAGGATCGCCGGGCCTGTGCGGGATCGGTTTCGGCGAAGTCGGAGCGGAAATGCCCGCCCCGGCTTTCCGTGCGCTTCAGGGCGGCGGCGGCAATGATCTTGCCGGCAATCATCATGTTGCGGATGGAGATCCGCGCACAGGCCTTCTCGGCCCCGGCGATGGCGGCGAGCGCCCGCTTCAGGCCGGCGGCGTCGCGCTCCACGCCGACCAGGCTGCTCATGGTCTCGCGCAGCACCGTGATCGCGTCGCGTTCTTCCATGTTCCGCCGGCTGGGCAGGCCCGGCTCGCTGTCGAGCGCGTTCCAGTAGGCGCTGCGCGGCGTCGGCATCAGCCCCTGGATATCCTCGGCGATGCGGGCGGCGAAAACGACGGCCTCCAGCAGCGAATTGGAGGCAAGCCGGTTGGCCCCGTGGGCTCCGGTCGAGGCGACTTCGCCCGCAGCCCAGAGGTTGTCGAGAGAGGTGCGTCCGTTCGCGTCGGTCAGGATCCCGCCCATGTGGTAATGCTGGGCCGGAATGACCGGGATCGGGGTGGTCGCCGGATCGATGCCGGCTTCCGTACAGGCGGCAAAGACGGTCGGATAGCGGTCCCTGAAACCTGCGCCGATGGCCGTGCGGCAATCCAGGAACGCGCCGCGGCCGGCCATGCGTTCGCGGTGGATCGCCCGGGCGACGATGTCCCGCGGCGCCAGCTCGGCGTCGTCATGGATCTTCGCCATGAAGCGCTCGCCCGCGGAATTGATCAGCGTGGCGCCGTCGCCGCGCAGGGCTTCTGTCGCCAGCGGCGCCGGATCCTTGCCGACGTCGAGGGCGGTCGGGTGAAACTGGACGAATTCGGCATCGGCAATGACGGCGCCGGCGCGCGCCGCGATGGCAAGACCATGGCCGTTCGCCTCGCCGGGATTGGTGGTCACGGCATAGAGATGGCCGATGCCGCCGGAGGCGAGCACCACCGCCTTGGCCGGAAACGCCATGCGTTCCAGTCCGCCGCGCTTGCGCGCCAGAACGCCGGTGACATAGCGGCCTTCGGCCATCAGGCTTTCGCCCATGTAGCCTTCCATGACCCGGATCGAGGGCGTGTTGTGAACGGCGGCGACAAGGGCATCCATGATGGCCTTGCCGGCCATGTCGCCACGCACGCGCACGACGCGGTTTTCGGAATGCGCCGCCTCGCGGGAGAGCTGCAGGCGTCCTTCCAGGTCCTCGTCGAACGGCACGCCGTAGGACAGCAGGTCCCGGATCCGGTCGCCGGCCTCGCTGGTCATCTGCTCGACGATCTTTTCCTCGCAGATGCCGTCACCGGCGGCGAGCGTGTCGTCCCGGTGCTTTTCCGCGCTGTCGTGTTCGGAGACGGCGGCGGCGATGCCGCCCTGGGCCCAGGCGGAAGACGCGCCCTTGCCGATCGGCGCGTTGGTGATCACCGTCACGGGTCTCGGCGCCAGTTTCAGGGCGCAGAACAGGCCGGCAAGCCCCCCGCCCAGAATGACCACGTCATCGACGTCCTTGCCTGACCGTGCGGGTACGAAATCCTCAACCGAGACGCTCATGGAATGAACCCCAGGATATGCCGGCTTGGAGCCGACGGCTCCCCCGGCCGATCGTGCCGGGGGCCTTCGAATGCGATGTGCCGATCAGCTTTTCAGGTTGATCATGCGCTCGACCGCGATGCGGGCCTTTTCGGCCACCACCGGATCGACTGTCACTTCTTCCTTCATTTCGACCAGAGAGTCGAGGATCTTGGACAGGGTGATCCGCTTCATGTGCGGGCAGAGATTGCACGGCCGGACGAAGTCGATATCGGGCACCTCGCTCGCCAGGTTGTCGGCCATGGAGCACTCGGTGATCATCATCACCTTTTTCGGATGCTCGGTCCTGACCCAGCCGATCATGTGCGCGGTGGACCCGGCAAAATCGGCTTCCGCGATCACCTCGGGCGGGCACTCGGGGTGCGCGATGATCTTCACGTCCGGATCGATCCTGCGGTAGTCGCGCAGCTCTTCCGCCGTGAAGCGTTCATGGACCTCGCAGGCGCCGTCCCAGACCAGAACCTCCACATCGGTCCTGTTGCCGACATTGGCGGCCAGATACTTGTCGGGGATCAGGAACACCCGGTCGACGCCGAAGCTTTCGACGACCTGCAGGGCGTTGGACGAGGTGCAGCAGATATCGCACTCCGCCTTCACCTCGGCGGAGGTGTTCACATAGGTGATGATCGGCACGCCGGGATTGCGGTCCTTAAGGCCGCGGACGTCTTCGGCGGTAATCGATTCGGCCAGCGAGCAGCCCGCGCGCAGGTCCGGGATCAGAACGGTCTTTTCCGGGCTCAGGATCTTCGACGTCTCGGCCATGAAGTGGACGCCGCACTGGATGATGATCTCCGCATCGGTACGGGTCGCCTCGATGGCGAGCTGCAGGCTGTCGCCGACGATGTCGGCAACCCCGTGGAAAATATCCGGCGTCATGTAGTTGTGCGCCAGGACAACCGCGTTGCGCTCCTTCTTCAGCCGGTTGATCGCATGGATCGTCGGCGCCAGCGCCGGCCATTCGATCGGCGGGATGATGTGCCGGACCTTTTCGTAGACCGGCGCGGTCGCTTCCGCCACCTCGGGTGTAAAGTCGAGCGCCGGGTATTCGATCGGCCCGAACCGGTCGATGGCAAGCCCGGCCGACTGGCGCGCGTCGCGCGGTACGGTTGCGTTCCTGGCAATGGTCATGGCGACCTCCCGATTGATATACTCAAATTGAGCATAATATTGGCAAAAGAAAACGGGCCAAAGGGCCCTGCGCTCTTTTGCTCTCTTTGAGTTTATATAAGTGGTTCCGGATCGAAAATCCACCTGGTTTGTCGCCTATTTTTCTCGAGAATGAAATTCCCTTTTCTTTTCATTTAGTTACCATCTCTTCTTCGATTTCATAACCCGAACCAATCCGACCTGCCGGCGCGCCAGCCAATGACCCGACCGGCAATCCGGGCGGGCCCTTCGACCTATTCAAAACATTTATGGATCAATCAGGAAAAATCGCTTTTTCCTATCCGTTGGCACGTTTATCGTAAGGTAACGATGAATTTGAGCGGCCCGGCCGCGACTGCAGGACCCCATGAGCGACGACAGCCTCTACCGCGCAAAAAGCGGCCCCAATATCCCACTGGTGATCGTCTGCGGCTGCGTGATCGCGCTGTTGTCCTTCGGCCCGCGATCGGCCATGGGTTTCTTCTTTCAGCCGATAACCGAGGCTCATGACTGGAACCGGGAGATCTTCGCGCTTGCCATTGCCATCCAGAACCTGATCTGGGGCGCGGCCCAGCCGGTAGCGGGCATGATGGCCGACCGCTACGGGACCTGGAAGACGCTGAGCCTCGGCGCCGTCCTCTATGCAATCGGCCTGCTTTTGATGGCGAACGCGGAAACGCCGGTGGCCCTGCACCTGTCCGCGGGCGTGCTGATCGGCCTCGGCATCGCGTTTTCGTCCTTCTCACTCGTGATCGCCGCCTTCGGGCGGGTGGTGACGCCCGAACAGCGCTCGATTGCCTTCGGCATCGGCACTGCGTCGGGTTCGCTCGGCCAGTTCGTCTTTGCCCCGCTCGGCAACTCCCTGATCGAGAGCGTCGGCTGGCAGGAAACGCTGATCGTGTTTTCCGGCCTGCTCATGGCGATCCCGCTGCTGGCCATCGCGCTGAAAGGCCGCCCCCATGCGCCGGCAGGCGCGGGTCTCGGCCGGGACCAGAGCCTGACCCAGGCCATGGCGGAGGCCTTCGGCACCCGCGGTTTCAATCTCCTGACCCTGGGCTTTTTCGTCTGCGGCTTCCACGTTGCCTTCATCACCGTCCACCTGCCGCCCTATATCGCCGATCTCGGCCTCGACCCGTCCTGGGGCGCGATCGCCATCGCCCTGATCGGCCTGTGCAACATCGCCGGCTCGCTGATTTCCGGCTATATCGGCGGGCGCTATTCCAAGCCGCATTTCCTGGCGCTGATCTATTTCGCCCGGGCGATTGCCATCACCGTGTTCATCCTGGTCCCGGCCTCGCCGCTCACGGTGCTGCTGTTCGCCGGCGCGATGGGCTTCCTGTGGCTGTCCACCGTCCCGCCGACATCGGGCCTTGTCGCGGTCATGTTCGGCCCGCGCTACATGGCCACCCTGTTCGGCTTCGTCTTCTTCTCCCACCAGATCGGCTCCTTCCTCGGCGTCTGGCTGGGCGGTTATCTCTACGACCGAACAGACTCCTATGACGCCATCTGGTGGATGGGCATCGCGCTCGGCCTGTTCGCCGCGGTGATCCACTGGCCGATCAAGGAGCAACCTGTCGCCCGGCTCGCAGGAGAAGCGGCGGAATAAGAGCGGCACCAGTCCTGGGGGGCAGGCATCCGATCGCCGATGCTTGACCTTCCGCCGCCGCCGTGGCACCTGTCCCGCCGAATAACGGAACTGCTCCCGCAGGGCCGGTGACTTCATCCACGCGGAAAAGCTTCTCATGCCGAACGACGCCATCCCGGCGCACATGCGCCCCCAGAATTCCTTTCAAGGCCTGATCCTGACCCTGCAGCGGTTCTGGGCCGACCAGGGATGCGTCGTGCTTCAGCCCTACGACATGGAAGTGGGCGCCGGCACCTTTCACCCGGCAACCACGCTGCGCTCGCTCGGACCGCGCCCGTGGAAGGCGGCCTACGTCCAGCCGTCGCGCCGGCCGACCGACGGCCGCTACGGCGAGAACCCGAACCGGCTGCAGCACTATTACCAGTTCCAGGTGATCCTGAAGCCGTCGCCGGCCGACCTTCAGGACCTTTACCTGAAATCGCTCTACGCCATCGGCCTCGACCCGTCCGTCCACGACATCCGCTTCGTGGAGGACGACTGGGAAAGCCCGACGCTCGGCGCCTGGGGGCTCGGCTGGGAATGCTGGTGCGACGGCATGGAGGTGTCCCAGTTCACCTACTTCCAGCAGGTGGCGGGCTTCGAATGCTCACCGGTATCCGGCGAACTCACCTACGGCCTGGAACGCATCGCCATGTATATCCAGGGCGTCGATAACGTCTACGACCTGAACTACAACGGCCGCGAGGGCGACGAAAAGGTCACCTACGGCGACGTCTTCCTGCAGGCCGAACAGGAATATTCCCGGCACAATTTCGAGCATGCCGACACGGAGATGCTGTTCCGCCATTTCAAGGACGCGGAGACCGAGTGCAAGGCGCTGCTCGATGCCGGTGCAAAGGCGCGCGAAGACGCCGGCGCTGCCGTACATCAGGTGGTGCTGCCGGCTTACGACCAGTGCATCAAGGCGAGCCACGCCTTCAACCTGCTGGACGCGCGCGGCGTCATTTCCGTGACCGAGCGCCAGAGCTATATCCTGCGCGTGCGCGAACTGGCGAAGGCCTGCGGCGCGGCCTTCCTGGAAACGGAAGCCGGCGGCGTCGGCTACGACGGCTGAGTTCCCGACGGGAAAGGCCCGTTACGCACCCCTACGGATGACATTTTTACGTTGAACGGCTAGCCTTCGCGAAAATCGATTGCGGAGCGCGCCTTCATGACGACCTGGATCATCCTCGGCCTTCTGGTTCTGATCGGCCTTTATGTCATCTATCTCTACAACCAGCTTGTCCGGAAGCGGCAGATGGCGGAGGAAGGCTGGAGCGGCATCGATGTCCAGCTGAAACGCCGGGCCGATCTCATTCCCAACCTCGTGGAAACCGTGAAGGGCTACGCCACCCATGAACGCGGCGCCCTGGAGGAAGTCACGGAGATGCGCGCCCGGGCGGCCAACGTCGCGCCCGGCGACGTCGCCGGCCGGGCCCAGGCGGAGGGCATGCTGTCCCAGGCGCTCGGACGGCTGTTTGCGGTGGCGGAAGCCTACCCGGACCTGAAGGCCAGCGCAAATTTCCAGGATCTCCACGCCTCGCTCGACGGCATCGAAGATGCCCTGCAGATGGCCCGGCGCTATTACAACGGCGCGGTCCGGGCGCTGAATGTCATGGTCGAAAGTTTCCCCTCCAACCTGATCGCCGCGCAGTTCAGGTTCGAAAAACGGGAGTATTTCGAAATCGAGGACGCCGCCGACCGGGCCGTTCCGAAGGTCAGCTTCTGAAGGAGCGCGCCATGCCGGGCTTCCGCCCTTCCCGCCAGCTGGCAGCTCTCGTCCTGGGTTTCCTTGCGCTCATTGCAGCGCTTGACAGCGCCCTTGCCGACGAACGCATCCTGAATTTCGGCTCCACCATCGTGGTTGCCCGTGACGGCACCCTGACGGTGACGGAAAAGATCACCGTCACGGCCGAGGGCCGGGACATCCGGCGCGGCATCTACCGGGACATTCCGCTGACCTTCGAAGACGCCAATGGGCGGGAGAAAAAGGCGGGGTTCGAGCTCAAGGAAGTGCTGCGCGACGGCAGCCCGGAGCCCCATACGGTGAAACGCGCTTCAGGCGGCGTGCGCATCTACATCGGCTCGGAGGACCTGTTTCTCCAGTCCGGCACCTACACCTACACGCTGAGTTATGAAACCACGCGCCAGATCCGGTTTTTCGACGATCACGACGAAGTCTACTGGAATGCCACCGGCAATGAATGGATCTTTCCGATCGACAGGGCCGAAGCGCGTGTGATCCTGCCCCTGGGCGAAAGAGCCTATCAGTGGATCGCCTACACCGGCTCCTACGGTTCCAAGGAATCCTCCGTTACGGCAACACAGGAAGACGGCGGCAACTCTGTCCTGTTCAAGACCACACGCGGGCTCGGTCCCCGGGAAGGTCTGACCGTCGTCGTGGCCATGCCGAAAGGCGCCGTCGCCCCGCCGACATCGGAACAGGAAGCGGCCTATTTCCTGATGGACTACCGGGCGGAGATCATCGGCAGCCTCGGCGTACTTCTGGTGCTTGCCTATTATCTGGTCGCCTGGTGGCAGGTCGGCCGGGATCCGCCGAAAGGCGTGATCTTCCCGCGTTTCAAGGCGCCGGACGATCTCTCGCCGGCTCTTGCCAACTACGTCACCAAACGCGGCTTCGGCGACGGCGGCTGGACGGCCCTTTCGGCGGCCTGTCTGAACCTCGCGGTCAAGGGCCACATGATCCTGGAAGACCTGGACGGCGACCTCACGCTCGTTCGAAAACCGGAAGCCGCCGGCGGACCGCGAGGATGGAAAGATCTCCCGAAAGGCGAGGCTGCCGTCAAAAAGTGGCTGGGGGACCGAGGCGAACGCTTCACGATCAACAAGAAAAACGGTTCCTCCGTCGTCACCCTGGGCAGCAGGTTCCGCAGTGCCATCGAAGGCGAGAGCCGGAGCCGGTACTTCAAGAAGAACTGGGGCTATGTGATCCCGGGCGGGATCCTCAGCGCCGTGGCCGTCGTCGCCCTGGTCGCCTTCGGAAACCTTTCCGACGAGCAGATCGGGTTTCTGATACCGGTCTTCGTGATCGGGATTTTCCTGACCGTTTTTTCCGTCAACTTCGGCAAGATGTTCCGTCGCTCCGGCAATGTCGTCGCCAAGATCGCCGCCGTCTTCATGATCTTCGGTTTCGGCATGTCCATTCTGGCCAGCGCGGTTCCCGTCATTTTCAGCAGCAGTGGCGGCTTGCCGCTGCTTCCGGTCCTCGCCGTGGTGCTCGTTGCAACCAACCTGCTGTTTTATTTCCTGCTCGGTGCGCCGACCGCGCTCGGCCGCCAGGTCCTCGACGAGATAGAAGGCCTGAAGCTCTACCTGTCCGTTGCCGAGAAGGAGCGGATGAACATGGAGGGCGCGCCGGAAATGAGCCCTTCCCACTTCGAGACGCTGCTTCCCTACGCGGTGGCGCTCGGCGTGGAAAAACCCTGGTCGAACGCGTTCCAGGCGTGGCTGCTGACGGCGGCCGGGGCAGCGGTCGCCGCATCCTACGCTCCGGCGTGGTACTCGGGCCACGTGTTCGACACCCACAACATCGCCGGTTCCATGAAGGACGTGACCAGCGCCATGGCGGGCTCCTTCAGCACCTCCCTGCCCGCGCCGAAGTCATCGAGTTCGGGCTTTTCCGGCGGGGGCGGCTTCTCCGGCGGCGGCGGCGGCGGGGGCGGTGGAGGCGGCTGGTAGGCCGCGCGTCGACTGAAGACCAGGGTCAGGACCCGTAAGACGCCCCGGCGGCACAGGCGCCTGCGGAGCGATAGACACCCCCGGGGGCAACAAGGGCAATGGCATGATCCAGGATTCCGTGACGATCGACGCGTTCGCGAGTTTCAATATCGCGATCATCGTCTATTTCCTGGGCGTCCGGCTCAACAGGACCGTCCCGTTCCTCAATGCCTACAACATCCCGGAACCGGTCTCAGGCGGGCTGCTCGTCGCCGCACTCGCCCTTGGCTACTACCTGGTCACCGGCGGCGAAGTCGCCTTCTCGCTTCAAGCCCGCGATTTCCTGCTGCTTTACTTTTTCACCGCCATCGGCCTGAACGCCCGTTTCGGCGATCTGGCGCGCGGCGGCATGGCCCTGTTGAAACTGCTGATCCTGACCCTCGTCTTCATGATCCTGCAGAACGGGGTCGGCGTGGGGCTCGCGCTCACCATGGACCAGCCGACGGGCTTCGGTCTGATCGGCGGAACGATCGCACTCGTCGGCGGCCATGGAACGGCAATCGCATGGGGACCGACCCTCGCCGATACCTACGGCGTGGCCGGCGCCGTCGAGATCGGAGCCGCCACCGCGACGCTCGGCCTCATCGCGGCGAGCCTGCTCGGCGGCCCGATCGCCGATCACCTGATCAACCGCAAGGGCGCGAAGCCGGATCCTTCCGTCCATGACGAGGTTCCCATCATCGGCCTGGAGCACGATGCAGAACCGACCGCTGAAGTCACCCATACCGGCCTGATGCGCAGCCTGCTGGTCCTGAACATCGCGATCGGTCTGGGGGTGGCAGTCCAGGAAGCCCTTTCCGAGGCCGGACTGGAGTTGCCGCTCTTTGTCGTCTGCCTGTTTTGCGGGATCGTCCTGTCGAACACCGTGCCGGTTGTCTTCAAGAACATGAAATGGCCCGCCAGGTCGAAGTCCCTGGCGGTAATCTCGGACCTTTCGCTCGGCATCTTCCTGACCATGTCCCTGATGGGACTGCAATTGTGGGTCGTCGCGGATCTTGCAGCGCCGATGATGATCATTCTGGCCGCCCAGGTCGCCTGCGCCGCCCTGTTCATCGTCTTCGTGCTGTTTCCCGTCATGGGCCGGGACTATGTGGCGGCGGTCCTGGGGGCCGGCTTTGCCGGGTTTGCCCTGGGCGCAACGCCGACCGCCATCGCCAACATGTCCGCGGTGACAAAACAATACGGTTCGGCCGCTCAGGCGCTGCTGATCCTGCCGCTGATATCGGCCTTTTTCGTTGATCTCAGCAATGCGGCGATCATCTGGCTGTTTCTGAGCTGAGCGGATACCGGACAGACCGGCGCATTCGCCGCGACGGCATTGTTCAGGCCGAATGGCGCGTGTTTTCCGGGACCTTCTGCCCGGTGATTTCGAGGAGTTCCGCAATCTTCTCCGGCGGCTTGGCCGCGCCGAACAGGAAGCCCTGTCCGAAGGGACAGCCGCGTTCGTTCAGCTTCTGCAGCACCTCCTGCTGCTCAATCCCCTCGGCAACCGCCTCCACGCCAAGCCCCTGGGACAGCACCAGGATCGAGTCAACGATGGCGGCGCATTCCTTGTTGTCCACCATATGCATGGTGAAGGACTTGTCGATCTTGACCTTGCTGATCGGAAAATCGCGCAGGTAGGTCAGGCTGGAATGGCCCGTTCCGAAATCATCCAGCGCGATCCGGATCCCTGCGTCCGAGATCTGCTTCAGGATCGTGAGCGCGGCTTCGGCATTCTGCATTAGCGAGGTTTCGGTTATCTCCAGGACAAGCCGCTCGGGCAGCAGGCCCGTCCCCGACAGGATCGAGATGATCTTGAGCGGGAGCGACTTGTCCTGCAGCTGCACCGGCGAGATGTTGAAGCTCAAGGTGATGTTCGAAGGCCATGCCGTGGCGACGGAACAGGCTTCGGTCAGGAGTTGTTCCGTCAGTTCGCTGATCAGACCGCAATCCTCGGCCAAGGGGACGAACTGGGCCGGGGAGACCTGTCCGAAATCCCCGTCCGACCAGCGGGCCAGGGCTTCGAAGCCGACGATCTCCTGTTTCCCGAGATCAAGGATCGGCTGGTAGTGGACCTTGATCCGCCGGTTGTCGATGGCGTCGCGCAGCCGCTGTTCCAGCAGGGTCGTGTGCAGGATCGTCGCATCCATATCGACTTCGAAGAAACAATAGGACGACCGCCCGGTCGTCTTTGCCCGGTAGAGGGCGATGTCGGCGCGCCGGAGCAATTCGGCCGGTGAATATCCGTCGTCCGGAAAAATGGCGATGCCGATACTGCTGCCGACCGTAACCTGCCGCGATTCAAGGACGAAGACTTCCTGAATGCGCTGGAGAATTCTCTGCGCGAGTTTCGCGGCATCGCATTTGTCATCGAGTTCGGGCGATATGATTGCAAATTCATCGCCGCCGAACCGGGCGACGACACCGTCCGCGCCCATCGTCAGGCGCAAGCGCTCCGCGAAGCCGTTCAGAAGCGCATCGCCGAAGCCGTGCCCGTAGACATCGTTGATCGTCTTGAACCCGTCCATGTCCAGCATCATGACGGCACGATATTTCTCCGGCGCAATCGTGCCGGTCAGCTGGACCAGGATATCCTGGAATTTTCTCCGGTTCGGAAGGCCGGTGAGAACATCGTGCTGCGCCATCTGAAGCGCCTGCTGCTGCTCCGCCTTGCGTTTGCCCAGTTCCCGTCGAAGCGCGATCAGATGACGGGCGCCTGCAAAAAAACCGAATAGGATCAGGCACGCCGAAACGCTGACCAGGACTTCCACGGTCCTGTGACCGGCGCTGTCTTCATGCGGGAGGAAGGACAGCGGTTGGAACTGCGCGGCAAGGTATCCCACGACCGGCACCGCACAAGCGGCACAAAGGACCCACCATTGAGATCTGGAAGGCTTTTTGAAGGGAATTTTCACGTCGCGCCGCTTTGCCATGGTTTCCGAAGAAGACGGCGAAATTGTCCTTCCTTTTCCTTGAGGAATAATGAATTAGAACATTTTAAATTGCCTGCTTTCCTCGGATTCATTGGTAAAATAGACAGTATTTATACATTTTATACCATACACTTTTCCTCGGCAGTCCTCCCTCGGACGGGCGCGGCGGCGGCAAATTTTCATCGTGGTATCGAGAGGGGGTGACAAGACCGGGCGGACTTGCTAACGGACGAGCCGACCGATCCGATGGATCCCGCTCTACCGAAGGCCAAGTATATCCGATGCCCGATCTCCTGCTTGAACTGTTCAGCGAGGAAATCCCCGCGCGCATGCAGCGTCGCGCCGCCGATGATCTCAAGTCGCTCGTGACCAATGCCCTGGTCGAGGCCGGCCTGCCTTATGAAGGCGCCAAGGCCTTCGCAACGCCGCGCCGGCTCGCCCTGCATGTGGCCGGTGTCCCCGTGGCCTCGGCCGCGACCCGGGAAGAGCGCAAGGGTCCGCGCGTCGGCGCGCCGGAAAAGGCGGTCGAGGGCTTTCTGCGCGGTGCCGGCCTTTCATCCCTCGATCAGGCGCAGATCCAGAGCGACCCGAAAAAGGGCGATTTCTACATGGCCGTGATCGAGAAACCCGGGCGGAATGCCATCGACATCATCGCCGACTTCATGCCCGGCATCATCCGCGGCTTCCCCTGGCCGAAATCCATGCGCTGGGGCACCGGCCAGATGCGCTGGGTCCGCCCGTTGCATTCCATCATCGCCACCTTCGGCCCGGAAACCGAGGAGCCGGACGTGGTTCCCTTCGAGGTCGACGGGGTTGCCTCCGGCAAGACCACCCGCGGCCACCGCTTTCTGGCCGACGAGGCCTTCGGCGTGCGCCGTTTTGACGATTACGCCCCGTCATTGGAGAAGCACAAGGTCGTGCTCGATGCCGACCGCCGCAAGGACATCATCCTGCATGACGCCCGCGACCGCGCTTTCGCGCTGGGTCTGGAACTGGTCGAGGACGAAGGTCTGCTGGAAGAGGTCGCCGGCCTGGTCGAATGGCCGGTGGTGCTGACCGGCTCCTTCGAGGAGGACTTCCTCGAGATACCGGACGAATGCATCCGCCTGACCATCCGCGCCAACCAGAAGTGCTTCGTGCTCAAGGATCCGAAAACCGGCAACCTGGCGAACCGTTTCGTCCTGACCTCCAACATCGAGGCGGCCGACGGCGGCAGCGAAATCGTCGCCGGCAACGAGAAGGTGATCCGCGCCCGGCTGTCCGATGCGCGCTTCTTCTGGGAAACGGACCTGAAGACGCGGCTCGCCGACAACCTGCCGAAGCTCGACGGCATCGTCTTCCACGAAAAGCTCGGGTCCCAGGGCGAGCGGGTAAAGCGCCTCGAGACGCTCGCCGCGGACATCGCGCCGCTGGTCGGCGCCGACGCGGCCTGGGCCAAACGGGCGGCAACGCTTGCCAAGGCCGACCTCGTCTCGGCCATGGTCTACGAGTTCCCCGAACTCCAGGGCCTGATGGGCCGCTACTACGCGACCGCCCAGGGCGAGGATGCCTCGGTTGCGACGGCAATAGAGGATCACTACCGGCCGCAGGGCCCGTCGGACACGGTCCCGGCCGATCCGGTCGCCATCGCCGTGGCGCTCGCCGACAAGCTGGACCTGCTTGCCGGGTTCTGGGCCATCGACGAGAAGCCGACCGGTTCCAAAGACCCTTACGCGCTCCGCCGCGCAGCCCTCGGCGTGATCCGGATCATTCTGGAAAACAACCTTCGGCTGCACTTGGCGGATCTGATCCGGTCCGCGCTCGGACTGATAAAGGCGGACGTTGCCGCTCCGCAGGAAATCGTCATCGACCTCCTCTCCTTCCTGGCCGACCGGCTCAAGGTGCATCTGAAGGACGAAGGCGCCAGTCACGACCTGATCGACGCGGTCTTTGCCATGGAAGGCCAGGATGACCTGCTGATGGTCGTCAGGCGGGTCGAGGCGCTCGGCAAGTTCCTGGAAACGGAAGACGGCGCCAATCTGCTTGCCGGCTACAAGCGCGCGGTCAACATCCTCAAGGCGGAAGAAAAGAAGGACGGCGCGCCGGTCGAGGGCCGGCCCCATTCCGATCATTTCAAGGAACAGGCGGAGGTCGATCTCGCCGCCGCGATCGATACGGCGCGGGCCGATGCCGAGGATGCCGTGGGCCGGGAAGATTTCGAAGGCGCCATGGAAGCGCTGTCGAAGCTGCGCGCGCCGGTGGACCGGTTCTTCGAGGACATCCTGGTCAATGCGGAAGAGGCCGACATCCGCCTCAACCGCCTGCGTCTCCTGTCTGAGATCCGCGACGCCACCCACGTGGTGGCGGATTTCGCGAAGGTGGCCGGCTAGGCTACCTTTTCGTCCCCTGGAAGCCGGTTACTGCTCGGGCCGGTAGCGGCCCGTTTCCGGATCCTGCCGCAAGGTCTTGACCGGCTCCCCATTGGGGCCCCTGGCCGCGGCGGCGGCCTCGGACAACCGCCGTTCGACCTCGGCCATCTTCTTTTTCATGCGATTCACGACCCAGTAGCCACCGACGGCGAGGGCCGCAAATCCGAGTAATTCCGTCATGTCACCTCCCCGCCGGCGCTGCGCGGCCTGAACGTTCAAAGCCCGTAACGCTGCCACAGCGCGCGCGCTTCAAGTGATGATATCATGTCATCGGCAAGGCCGCTTCCTCCGTCCAGCCAGCCCGCCGCGACACCGACACCGCTTTTACGGCCGAACAGCCCGCGCGGCGCCGAGATCAGCCTCGGCTCGGCCTTGTCGCCGAACCGCTTTTTCAGGACCCCGCGCAGGTCACCGATGTCGTCGACCAGTCCGAGTTCACGGGCTTTTCCGCCGGTCCAGAACTTGCCGGAAAAAAGCTCCCCGTCATCGGACAGGATATCACCGCGGCGGGATTTCACCATGTCGATGAAGACCTCGTGGATCTCCTGCTGCAGACCCTTGAGGAATTCGATGTCATCCGGGTTTTCCGCCTTGAACGGATCCAGGATCGATTTCTTTTCCCCGGCCGTATAGACACGCCGCTCGACACCGATCTTCTTCAGGAGTTCGGGAAAGCCGAAACCGGCTGCCACGACGCCGATGGAGCCCACGATGGACGACGGATCGGCGTAAATCTCGTTGCCGGCAAGCGCGATCATGTAGCCGCCCGACGCCGCCACGTCTTCCACGAAGACGAGCACGTCCTTTTCCTTTTCCTCCGCAAGATCTCGGATGCGCTTGAAAATCAGCCGGGACTGGACCGGGGATCCGCCGGGCGAATTGACGATCAGCGCCACGGCCGGCGCCTTTTTCATGGCGAAGGCCTTTTCCAGCGGCTGGGATACGGAGGCAAGCGACAGGCCGGGACGCAGGGGCGTCACCATGCCGATTGCCCCCTGCAGGCGGACGACGGGGATAACCGTCTTGTCGTTTCGAAAAGCTTTGGGAAGCAGTTTGCGCAATTTATCGAACACGGAAACTCCGGAATGGCTCAATCAGGTGGCAAATCCAGCCTCACATCCGGATTTGCGGCCTAAGGGATATAGGGCCGATCGCGGGCAAATATAACCCGTCCGGCCTCGATTTCCGGTCAGCCTTCAATGATCGCCTTGCGGAGCGATCGGCTGTTCAGTCCGCGTTTTTGCGGCTGACTGTTCTGGTGGAGATTTCAGGAGCCTGATCAGAACGGATCGGGCTTGCGGGCGCCGAAGGCCCCGGCTTCGGCGCGGCGTGCCTTGCGTTCGGCGCGTTTCTGCTCGCGGACAGACACTTCCTCGGCGGTCATTTCAATGGCAGCGGCGGCACGCTCGGCCTCAGCCTCCGCGTCGTCCGCCGGCCGCTTCCTGGTACGCCCGAAGTCCAGCGCCTCTCTTCTCGCTTCCTTGTGCTGAGGATTCATGTCATTGAGCACGGGCTTCATTTCCTTGCCGGATGTGAACTGCCACAACAGGCGCACTCCGGCGCAACCCGGGCCGCGCCAGGCGACCGCACCGCGAACCGGCAGATCCAGCCCGGCGATACGCAGGAAGATGTCATCGGGCAGATGTCCGATGCCCTGCCCTTCCAGGCGGCATCCGTTCTTGCTGGCGTTTGAAATGATGCAATGGATGGACGCATTGCCGGACAGATCGCTCACACGGGCGGGAATATGCACCGGGCGGCGCCTTTCCTTCCGCTTTTCCTGGTCCGTGCCGGGTTCGCTGAAATCGAAAAGGACCTTGGCTTCACCGTCGGTCACATAGGTGATCCGGCCCTTGATCATCTTTTCCAGGCCGTCCACGCGCAAACCGACCATTTCGTTCAGTTCGTTCACGCGGTGGGAAAGAATGTTGCAGCCGGAACCGGTGAAGCCCGAAGCGGACCCCTCGATGCACAGAAGGCGTTCCAGATCGACGATCAGGACTGCCAGCGTTGCACCTTCGGGTATGTTTTGGGCCAAAGCGGTCACGAGTCATTTCCCCTTCACTCGGTAAAGGGATACCCGTCTAATGCGAACTTCAGGTTAACGTACCCGTAAAAATTCTCCATATTGGGCATTTTCTAGAACCAGCAGCCAAAACTCGAAACTATAGTTCGTTTCAGACACTGTTAACTTCAGCTTTGCGGAATTTCGGCAAGTTTTTGCTTGATCGACTGAAAATCCTGCCAGGATTGCCTCTTTTCCAGCGGGCTGCGCAAGAGATAGGCAGGATGATAGGTTGCAACGCAGGAAATATCTATACTTCCGGTAGCAAATTTCATCCAGCGCCCGCGCAATTTTCGGATGCCCTCGTGGGTGCCGAGCAAGGTTTTCGCGGAGGCCGAGCCCAGAAATACAAGTATATCCGGGTTCACGAGTTCGATCTGGCGCATGATGAACGGCTTGCAGATTTCCGTTTCCTGCGGCGTCGGCGTCCGATTCCCGGGAGGACGCCAGGGCACGACATTGGCGATATAGGCGCCGGACCGGTCCAGGCCGATCGCCTGCAGCATCCGGTCCAGCAACTGGCCGGAACGCCCCACGAAGGGCTTTCCCTGCAGATCCTCGTCACGGCCCGGAGCTTCGCCGACAAACATGATCCGCGCCTGCGGGTTGCCGTCGGCGAACACCAGGTTTTTGGCGGTCAGGCGCAGGTTGCAGCCTTCAAACCGTTCCAGGCAGGCGCGAAGCTCCGCAAGCGTTGAAACCTGGCGGGCGGCGTCGCGGGCGGAATCGATGGCGGACGCGTTCGGCAGAACCGCCGAAGCAGCGCCACCGGAAGGATCGCCGGCACCTTGCGGCGGGGCCGGAACAGCCGGCGCGGACCGCGCATGCGCCTGCTCGGCACCAGGCGCCCGGGCGCGGGGCGGCTGGAAGGGAGCCGGGCCCGACGGCTGAACATTGCGGTCGGACGATCGCGCGACCTGTTCGGCCGCTCGCCTTTCGGCGAGCTGTGCGGTTTCAACGAAACGGTCAGCCGGCTCCGGGTCCAGCAGACAGTCGATCCCGCTTGCCAGATAGAAATCCAGCAGCGCTTCCAATTCCCTGTTCGCCTGATCCATCGACTGCACTTTACGGCCTCCGAGGCCATTCTATTCGCTGTGACATCCGCAGAGAAAGCGGTGATCGCCCCTTTTCTCTTCAAAGGGCCTGCTTGTCCAACACAATGACGCCTTTCGACGGGTTCAACCCGGCTCAAAAATGACGTTTACGTAAGCGTTATATGCGGACTTGACGACGGAATGACTTTTCAGTCTATGTGCCTGTCGGAAGTTATAAGCCGAATTGCGCTCTTGATGGGGGCAAGGCGACCAATAGGGTCGTGCGTTCCGCCGGCAGATGGTGCAAAAGGTTAGTGTCCGGCCGGGACCGGATTACAAGCGAGGGAGAACTCAATGTCCGAACAGGATGGGGCAGAGCTTGGCGAACGCGAGAGCATGGACGTTGACGTCGTTATCGTCGGCGCCGGCCCGGCCGGTCTGGCTGCCGCGATCCGGCTGAAGCAGATCGCCGGCGAGAAGGGCGAAGAGCTGAGCATTGTCGTTCTGGAGAAGGGTTCGGAAGTCGGTGCCCATATCCTGTCCGGCGCCGTCATCGATCCGATCGGCCTCGACAAGCTGCTGCCGGACTGGCGCGAGGAAGACACGCCGATCAAGACCCCGGTCACGGCCGATCATTTCCTGGTGCTGGGACCGGCCGGTTCCATGCGCCTGCCGAACCTGTTCATGCCGAAACTCATGAACAATCACGGCAACTACATCGTTTCGCTCGGCAACGTCTGCCGCTGGCTGGCGGAAAAGGCGGAAGCGCTCGGCGTCGAGATCTATCCGGGCTTCGCGGCGGCGGAAGTGCTTTATGACGACGAGGGACGCGTCGTCGGCGTGGCCACCGGCGACATGGGCATCGGCCGCGACGGCAAGCCGAATGCGCAATTCACCCGCGGCATGGAACTGCGCGCCAAATACACGCTTATCGGCGAAGGCGCGCGCGGCTCGCTCGCCAAGGAACTGATCGCCAAATTTGCCCTGGACCGGGACAGCGACGTGCCGAAATTCGGCATCGGCATCAAGGAATTGTGGCAGATCGATCCCGAAAAACACCGGCCGGGCCTTGTCCAGCATTCCTTCGGCTGGCCGCTCGACGGCAAGACCGGCGGCGGATCGTTCCTGTATCACCTGGAAGACAATCAGGTTGCGGTCGGCTTCGTGCTGCACCTGAACTACGAAAATCCGTGGCTGTCGCCGTTCGACGAGTTCCAGCGCTTCAAGACCCATCCGGCCATCCGCGAAACCTTCGAGGGCGGCAAGCGCATCGCCTACGGCGCAAGGGCGATCACCGAAGGCGGCTACCAGTCCGTTCCCAGGCTCTCCTTCCCCGGCGGGCTGATCATGGGCTGCTCGGCCGGCTTCGTGAACGTGCCCAGGATCAAGGGCTCCCACAACGCGATGCTGTCCGGAATGCTGGCGGCGGAAGAAGTCATGGCCGCGCTCGGCCGCGGCGAAGCCAATACGGAACTGGCCGGCTACGACACCGCCTGGCGCGAAAGCGAAATCGGCAAGGACCTGAAGACGGTCCGCAACGTCAAGCCCCTGTGGTCGAAGTTCGGCACCGTGCTCGGCATCGCGCTCGGCGGCCTCGACATGTGGACGAACGAACTGTTCGGCTTTTCCTTCTTCGGCACGCTGAAGCACGGCAAGACCGATGCGGCCACCCTGAAACCGGCCAAGGATTGCCGCAAGATCGACTATCCCAAGCCGGACGGCGTGATTTCCTTCGACAAGCTTTCCTCGGTGTTCCTGTCGAACACCAACCATGAGGAAGATCAGCCGATCCATCTGAAGGTGGAAGACGAGGCCCTGCAGAAGTTGTCGGAGCACGACGTCTTCGCCGGTCCCTCGAACCGCTACTGCCCCGCCGGCGTCTACGAATGGGTGGAGGAAGGTGCCGACGCGCCGAGATTCCAGATCAACGCGCAGAACTGCGTCCACTGCAAGACGTGCGACATCAAGGACCCGAACGGCAACATCACCTGGACGGTTCCCGAAGGGACCGGCGGCCCGAACTACCCGAACATGTAAGCTTGCGTTTCCGCCGGACTATCGCGGGTACCGCACAAACAAAAACGGCACCGGGGGAGGATCCCGGTGCCGTTTGCCTGTGGCCGATGGGACATTTTCCGGCAGCCTGCCGAGAGGCCGGCGCGGCCGGTCGCGGTTATCAAAGGCCGGACGGGTTCCCGCGAACTGTGCGTTCGTCTTGTTGAACCGGAACCCGGGCCCTTGCCCGCTGCCACAAGATATTTTGTATACATTCAGAGGCAACCCCAAGGCCGCGCGTCTGAAGTGTCTTCGGTTGTCGGGCCAACCGGCCGCCGCCACATCGTTGCGAACGGCAAAACCTGTTTCACCCATCCGGCTACGCCCGGACAAGAGGGCTGGCGCTACGCTGATACTCGATATTCCGCGGCACTATAAACTGCCAGAACGCTATCGGCCGTGAGATCAAATCCACCAAACCGGGAAGCGTAGCCCCGGTCTTCGATGTTTCATTCGGACCTCCCGGGCACCCGCAAGTTCCCTTACGTCGCCGATGTGCGCGTGTGTACACAACCCTGACCAAGTGGTCAAACTCTTTTTCAGAATTCCGATGTTTGCCGGGACCCGTACCCTAGGCATGCCGCTTCTGCGGGTGACGTCGATGGCCGGCAGTCGATCTATATCAAGGCGGAGTCGGTTCGGCGGAGGCAGACTGGAAGATTATCGATAACGGGAGGACGCCTCATGACTATCAGTATGATACGGCACCTGTTGATCGCAGTCGCCGTCCTGGGCCTTTGCCTTGCAACCGGCGGCGGCCCTTTCGCGGCGGAGATCACGCTGCCCCCGGTCGCCTCGGCGTCAAACGATGGCATCGGCGCGCGATACATGCCGCGCATGCACCCGGATGCCGCGCCGATGTCGGTTGCGCAGATGGGTCTCTTCGGGGACAACCGGGAATTGGCGCGCGGCGATGAATGCCCCGTCGGCAGCGGGGCCTATTGCTCCGACGAGTCGCCTCATTGTTTCATGTGCCGCGGCGAATACGCCTGCTGCTGGACAAGCGAGGTCTGGCGCTGTTGCCCATAACCGGCGACCCGTAACCGGCAGTCAGGAACCGGCGGCGGTCCTTCAATCCGGACGCGCCGCCGGTCCCTGTTCCTCTTCCTCAGGCCGCTTCGGTCCGCCGGCGGGCAGGCCGCCTCGGCTTTGCCCGGCGTGTCTTGGAAGCCGCGTTGTCGTTGTCATTGGACCGGGACTTTTCGCCCCTGCCCTGGCCGCCCCTGCCCTGACCGCCGCTGTTCCGGCCGCCGTTGTTCCGGCCACCATTGTTCTGGCCGCCGTTGTTCTGACGCCCGCGATTGCCGCCTCGTCCCTTGCCCGGCGAAACCGCGGCGCTGGCAGGCGGTACGTCGCCGCTGGCGACATCGATCGAAATGCCGATCAGCTTTTCGATCTGGCGGAACAGTCCGATTTCCTCGGGGCTGCACAGGGCCACGGCCTCGCCGTCGGCTCCGGCGCGCGCGGTCCGGCCGATCCGGTGGACATAGGCTTCCGGCACCTCGGGCAGCTCGAAATTATAGACGTGGCTGACGCCTGGAATGTCGATGCCGCGCGCGGCGACGTCGGTCGCAACGAGAACCTTGATCTGTCCCTCGCGAAGACCCTTGATGGCCCTTTCGCGCTGGCTCTGGCTCTTGTTGCCGTGAATGGACCCGGCCTCGATGCCGGACGACACCATCTTGCGCATCAGCCGCTCCGCGCCATGCTTCGTGCGGCAGAAAACGAGCGACATGTCATCGGGACGCTCGCACAGCGTCGAAATCAGAAAATCCGTCTTGGCCTTCTGATCCATGAAGTGGACGCTCTGATCGATCTTGTCCGCCGTCTTGCCCGCGGGCGCGACTTCGACACGGACCGGGTCGGTCAGGTAGGACTGCGCCAGTTCATTGATCTGCTTCGGCATGGTCGCCGAGAACAGCAGGGTCTGGCGCTTTTTCGATACCAGCGCGGCGATCTTGCGCAGGGCATGGATGAAGCCGAGGTCGAGCATCTGGTCGGCCTCGTCGAGAACCAGGAACGAGACCCCCTTGAGGGAAACCGCATTCCGGTCGACAAGGTCGAGAAGGCGCCCGGGCGTCGCGACAAGGATATCGGTGCCGCGCGACATGCGCTTGATCTGGCTGTTGATGGAGACGCCGCCGACGACGGACGTCACCCGCAGCGGCGTGCCGCGGACGAAAGACACCAGGTTCTTGGCGATCTGGTTCACCAGTTCGCGCGTCGGCGCCAGGATCAGCGCCTGCGCACCCCTGGGCTCCGGCGCCCCGGGATCGGCAAGAAGCCGCTCGACCAGAGGCAGGCCGAAGGCCGCGGTCTTGCCGGTTCCCGTCTGGGCGAGACCCATCAGGTCTTCGCCTTTCAGGATGAGCGGGATGGCGTCTTTCTGGATTGGCGTGGGCGTTTCATAGCCGTTCGCCTCGATGGCCTTGAGAAGTTGATCGGAGAGGCCAAGCGATTGAAATTCTGTCAATTTATACCCTTCTGGAACTGCATTTCGCCGGGTTGAGGCAAAATGCGCCAATGCTCCACGGCCTTCCGGCTGCGGAGTATGATATTGCGGTTGCGATTGGCTCACTCACCCGGGACTGGATTGTCCGCTCAGGTCGAGCCGATCGTCAGCACCCCGCGTGAAATGGGAACCTGGGAAAAGCCGGTCAGATAAACCGATTGAGACTGCATCTTGCACAAGCTTCAGCGCGTTTTAGCCAGCGCTCTTGTGCGAACCGCTCACGCGGCGGTCGGATGCAATGGGCCCTATATCCGCTTTGTGCACCGCAATGTCAAGGAAAGTCTTCCGCCGCATTCCACTCGGAGGACTTGTCGGCCCGTCGACGTCGGACAACCCAAAGCGCTGCACCGGCAATGCGACCGCCTGGAAATCATGCGTTTTTTCGCATCACCCTGATCCGCGAAGGAAGGGCGGCGTCCGCCCGGACGGCCGGCGGAGGAGAGACTTGCGCTCAGGCCTCCGCCAGCTTCTGCGCCTCCACGCATGCCAGTGCCGACATGTTGACCACGCCGCGGGATGTGACCGACGGGGTCAGGATGTGGGCCGGCTTTGCAGCGCCGAGCAGGATCGGCCCGACGTGCAGCGCCTGGGTGGCAACCTTCAAAAGATTGAGGGCGATGTTGGCGGCATCCAGATTCGGGAAGAGCAGCAGGTTCGCCTCGCCTTTCAGCTTGCTGTCCGGCATGACACGTTCCCGCAGAAACTCGTTCAACGCGGAATCGCCGTGCATTTCCCCGTCCACCTCCAGGTCCGGATGGGAGCGCCAGAGAATTTCCAGCGCCGCGCGCATCTTGCGGGAGGACGCGGTGTCGCGCGAACCGAAGTTCGACAAGGACAGCAGGGCCGCCTTGGGTTCGATACCGAAGCGTTGAATTTCTTCCGCGGCCAGAAGCGCCATTTCCGCCAGTTCGGCCGCGCTCGGGTCTTCCGTCACGAAGGTATCGGTCAGGAACACCGCGCCGCGGCTGCTGATCAGGAGCGACAGGGCGGAAAGATCGCGGACCCCTTCGCGCATGCCGATGATCTGGCGGATATCGCGCAGATGGCGGATGAACCGGCCTTCAAGGCCGCAGATCACCGCATCCGCATCTCCCCTGCGGACCGCGAGGGCGGAAATGACAGTCGAATTGGTGCGCACGATCGTGCGCGCGGCGTCCGGCGGCAGGCCCTTGCGCCCGACGCAGGAGAAATACTCGTCGACATAGTCCCGGTAGCGGGGGTCGTCCTGAGGGTTGATGAACTCGAAATCCTCACCCGGCCGGATCTTCAGTCCGAAGCGCTCGCACCGGGCCTCAAGGACGTCCGGCCGGCCGACCAGGATCGGCAGGGCGATCTTGTCTTCCATCAGGACCTGGGCGGCGCGCAGCACCCGTTCGTCCTCGCCTTCCGCATAGATGATCCGCTTGGGGTCCTGGCTCGCCGCCTGGATGATCGGCTTCATGATCAGGCCGGAACGGAAGACGAAGCGGTTCAGGCGGTCCAGATAGGCGGTGAAATCCTCGATCGGCCGGGTGGCGACGCCGGTTTCCATGGCGGCCCTGGCGACCGCCGGCGCGATGCGCAGGATCAGCCGCTGGTCGAAGGGGGACGGAATGAGATAGTTCGGTCCGAACGTCTCCGTCACGCCGCCATAGGCGCGGGCGGCCACGTCCGACGGCTCCTCCCGGGCAAGGCCGGCGATCGCCTCGACGGCCGCACGCTTCATTTCCTCGTTGATGGTGGTCGCGCCGACATCGAGCGCGCCGCGGAAGATATAGGGGAAACACAGGACGTTGTTGACCTGGTTCGGATAGTCGGACCGGCCAGTGCACATCACCACGTCCGGGCGCACCGCCAGGGCCTCTTCCGGCATGATCTCCGGGTTGGGGTTGGCGAGTGCCAGGATCAGCGGGCCCTTGCCCATCCGGGCCACCATGTCCGGCTTCAGGACGCCGGCCGCGGACAGGCCGAGGAAGACATCCGCGCCGTCTATGACCTCCGACAAAGTGCGCTTGTCGGTCTTTTGCGCGAACCTGGCCTTCCACTCGTCCATGAGCGCCTCGCGGCCCTCGTAGACGACACCCTCGATATCCGTGACCCAGATGTTTTCCAGCTTCGCGCCCAGGCTCACCAGCATGTTGAGGCAGGCGAGTGCCGCAGCACCTGCCCCGGAGGCGACGATCTTCGCCTCGGAAATGTCCTTGCCCGCCAGTTCCAGGCCGTTGCGGACGGCCGCGCCGACGATGATGGCCGTTCCATGCTGATCGTCATGGAACACGGGAATGTTCATCCGTTGCCGCAGCCTGGCCTCGATCTGGAAACATTCCGGCGCCTTGATGTCTTCCAGATTGATGCCGCCGAAGGTCGGCTCAAGCACGGCGACCGCATCGACGAACCGGTCGACGTCCCGTTCGTCGACCTCGATGTCGAAAACGTCTATGCCGGCGAATTTCTTGAAGAGCACCGCCTTGCCCTCCATCACCGGCTTGGACGCCAGCGGGCCGATGGCGCCGAGGCCCAGGACGGCGGTGCCGTTGGAAATGACGGCGACCAGATTGCCCCGCGCGGTGTAATCGGCGGCCTTGGACGGATCCTTCGCGATTTCCTCGCACGGCGCGGCAACGCCCGGGGAATAGGCCAGCGCCAGGTCGCGCTGGTTACCGAGCGGCTTGGTCGCCTGGATTTCGAGCTTGCCGGGCTTGGGATACTGGTGAAAGAACAGGGCGGCTTCGGTCAGATCGCTTCCGGTGGTCTTCTTGTCGCTCATGGCTGCCGCCTCTCTTCCATCACACCAAGTCGCATTCGGCCTGCCCGTGCGTTGCCGAAGCGGAATCCAAATCCCTTATTAGACAAAGGGATTACCCGCTGCGCTGTAAAATGAGAACCCGCAGAAGCGAAAACAGCACAAGACTGTTGAAGATATGCCATAAAAAATGCGTTCCGGCCGAAACGTCGTCGCACAAAGGCATGTCCAGCGCCCGGAAGGTGACGGAGACGGCGAACAGGACACCGGTCAAGAGGACATCGCGGCCGAGCCTCCTGTTGATCCTCCAGAAGGCGATCCCGACCGCGAAAATCGCCAGCAGGGCCGGCAGGTAGAAGGCCGAGGATCCGATCAGCGGCGCCCAGGCCTCGCCCAGTCCCGGCGACATGACGAAGAAGCCGATGACGAGGGCCGCGGCCAGCACCCAGGAGAGCTGAAGAAACCGCCGCAGGGCGATCAGAAGATAGAAATGGATAAACACGACGATCGGAATGACATCTGCCATTCCCGCCCATCGGGTCGCGAAGGTGTGGAACAGGAAGGACCCGATACCGGTCAGGAAGACCACGCCGATCAGGGCGAGCGCCACCCGGTCATCCGGCGTCTTCCTCCGCCACATTAGGTAGGCGGCGATCGCCGCGATCAGAAACGCGGCATTGGTCACCGCATTCAGGGGTTCGGCCCAGAATTCCGGACCGAGCCGTTCGCAATACCGATCAACCTGCGCGCCCAGATCCACATGCGCCTCCCTTTTATCGCCGGCGACTGCGGCGGTGTCGCGGGCAGCCTATCGGGACAGTGTTTCTAAAATCAATCGCCCAAGACGGGTAATTCCCTTTTCGATCTTCTCCTCGTCCGGCGCGGAGAAATTGAGGCGCATGCAGTTGGTGCCCGTCCCGTCGGGAAAGAACGCCCCGCCGGGCACGAAGGCCACCTTTGCCTCGGCGATGGAGCGGGCGAGCAGGTCCGCCGAATTGACGGTGGCCGGCAGTTCCACCCAGATGAACATGCCGCCTTCCGGCCGGCTCCAGGTGACGCCGTCCGGCATGTTGCGTTCAAGGGCGCCCAGCATGCAGTCGCGGCGCGCGCGATAGGCTTTGCGGATCTTGTCCACCTGCGTGTCGAAAACAGCTTCAGCAACGGTCGCCATCGCGATCTGGTTGATCGTGGACGAGTTCAGATCGGCGGCCTGCTTGATCAGCACCAGTTTCCGGATGACCGGGGCGGCGGCGCAGACCCAGCCGACGCGCAGGCCCGGGGACAGGGTCTTGGAAAAACTGCCGCAGTAGATCGTCCTGGTGTTGTCGATCCCGCCGCTGCGGGCGCTGTCGAGCGCCAGTATGGGCGGCAGCGGCTCGCCGTCATAGCGCAGGGACTGATAGGCGGCATCCTCGATCACGGCTATGTCGAGACCGCCGGCCAGATCCAGGATCCGCTCGCGCTCGGACAGGTCCAGGGTCAGGCCGGTCGGATTGGCGAAATCGGGCGACACATAGGCGAACTTGACCGCACCGCCCTTCTCCGCCGCCGTGTCGCGATAGTCCCGGGCGGTGCGGTTGGCGGCGGGAAGCAGTCGGTCATAGGCAGGTTCATAGGCATTGAAGGCCTGAAGCGCGCCCAGATAGGTCGGCCAGCCGACCAGGGCGGTATCGCCGGGCGACAGAAACAGCTTGCCCAGGTAGTCGAGCGCCTGCTGCGAGCCCGAGGTGACCAGGATGTTGTCGATGCCGCAGGGAATACCGAGGTCGGCCATCCGCTCCGCGATCCACCGGCGCAGGGGCGGATAGCCTTCGCTCACCGAATATTGCAGGGCCGTGCGGCAGGCGTCGCCTGCAAACAATTCCCCATAGGCGTCGCGGAAGGCGTCTGCCGGAAAGAGCGCCGGGTCGGGTATCCCGCCGGCGAAGGAAATCATCTCCGGCCGGTCCAGCAGTTTCAGCAGTTCGCGAATTTCGGAAGCGGCCATCCGCGACGACCGCGTGGCAAACAAGTGGCTCCAGTCCTGCATGGTGTTTTCGTCTTTTCGGGACGACCTTTTGCTCGACATTATAGGTCAATATAGCTTACCTATCCTTTTCGATTATGTCTTGCAATCCATTCTTTTTGAAATTTTCATCCAAGACAGAAATCGTGAAAGCTCCTCTGGCACAATGCCGCTTCCTTCGCTATTTCTTGCTAGACCATACCCTCATAATACAGGCTGAAATGGCGCAACAAACGGCACTGAGCTGCAAGGAGAAGCGCGAAAAGCGGGCTTTTTGCCCGGTTGAGCGATTTGACGCAGCAGATCGAAGCCGTTTTTGCGTCCTTTAGGGATAGGATGAATTTGATCGGCAACGTCGTTCCAAAGCTTTGAAAACCGGACGGTTTCCTGCAGCTTTGCGCCTCGTATCCGAACAAATTCATCTCTACCATTCCCGCCTGTTTTATGAGGGTATGGCCTAAAGGAGAACTTCCATGTCCCGCATCGACGAAAGCCGCCCGTTCATTCCGCTCAAGATCGCCGTCCTGACCGTTTCGGACACGCGATCGCTGGAAGAGGACCGCTCCGGCGCGACACTCGCCGACCGGATCAAGCGGGACGGCCATGTCCTTGCCGACCGCAAGATCGTCACCGACGACGTCCCGGAGATCCGCGACGTGGTGAAGGCATGGATCGCCGACGAGGCGATCGACGTGGTGATCTCCACCGGCGGTACCGGCTTTACGGGCCGGGACGTGACGCCGGAGGCGATCGAGCCGCTGTTCGAAAAGCGCATGGACGGGTTTTCGACGGTGTTCCACCAGATCTCCTATGAGAAGATCGGCACCTCGACCATCCAGTCCCGGGCCACCGGCGGCGTCGCCAATGCCACCTATCTGTTCGTGCTGCCGGGCTCGCCCGGCGCCTGCAAGGACGCTTGGGACGGCATCTTGAAGTGGCAGCTCGACTACCGGCACATGCCCTGCAATTTCGTGGAAATCATGCCGCGCCTCGACGAACACCTGAAGCGCGGCAAGCTCCGGGAAGCGTGAAAAGGCGCCTGGTGCGCTCGGAGCTCTTCGGACCCCGCCCCGTCAGCGCGGGCTTTTCGCTCTGGATTTCCTACCGCTCAGCAGGGCCCGCTGGAAACGGTCGGGGTCAAAAGACCCGGGACTTGCGGCTTTCGCGTAGATCGCCCGGTCCAGGTCGACCGTTGCGCCTTCCGGTTCGGCAAGATCGACTGCCCGCCGTCTGGCAAGATAGCGTTCCGTTGCGGCCCGAAGCGCCATCAGGTCATTCGCCTTTCCGGCTCTCCTCACCTCACGACGTGTGGGGTCGATGGGCGACCAGCGTTTGAAGGTCAATAACAGCTCGCTTCCCCGGCGCCGCGAGGCACCTGCGAAAACCAGGAGAAGACCGGTCAGCAGCCCCGTCCCGAACACCGCGAAACCGGTGGCGGTCTGTGCCGGGGGGAGCCGGTCGGCACCGGCGCGGTTGCCGGCAAAACTGGCATAGCCGAAGGGAATGGCCGGGATCTCCGCGTGACGCATCTGCCGCGTCGCGGTGTCGAACCACGGGATCCCGACTGCGGGAAGCACGCCCGGCTCTCCGGTCTTCGGCCTCAGATGCCATTCCCAGACGATCGTGGTTTCCGGGCCGTAGGGCGTCGGCTTCATCTCGCGGACCTCCGGCGCGGTGAAGCTGATCAGCCACGGCTGCCGCATCACCGGCCGCGCCGGCAGGAGATGCGGCAAGGCTCCTCCGGCGCGAAGCGTCACCCGCCGGACGAGGGTTTCCCCATCACGCAGCTGGTCCGGCGGCGTCGAGAGGTCGTCCTCCACTTCCAGAGATGAGGCCGCCAGCGGGGTGCCGTCCGCCGGAAACGGGGCGACCTGGATCGTCACCGGCTCGGCCTTGACGTCCAGAACCTCGCGCCCGCCGCCCGCGGCGGCTACGGTGAGGCGATGGGTGAGCGGGCCTACCGTGACCGGCCCGGCACGGCGGGGAAAAAGCGCGATCCGCCGCTCGAACACCTTCACGGCCCGGCCGTCGACGCGCTCGTCGCGCCACTGGTCCCGGTTCAGCTGCATCCAGTCATAGCCGTCGGAATCCGGAAACGTCAGGGTTTCCAGGGTAATGCGCCGTGTATACTCGCCCCGGACGGTCAAGGGGATCATCTCTCCGACGACCGGGTGAACGTCCGGCACGACAAGGCGCAGGGTCTCGGCGCGGGCGGCTCCGCACACAAGGAGCAGCAGGAATGCAACACGGATCACCATGGGTCGCCCTCATGCGGCCGGATCAGGCCCAGTCCGGCCCGGCGTTCGTACTCCCTGGCAAGGCGCAGACGCAGGAATTCGCCGGGATCGTCGGTGATCGTGTCGAGCCAGGCGTCGGAGGCGGCATAACCGCGCGCGCTTACCTTGCGCTGCCATTCCGGATCAGGTGTCCCGGGCCAGCCCCAGCGGCTTTTTTCCGCCTGGTACAAACCGCTGCCATGACCGGCCAGGCGTCCCGGCGCAATGCTGTCGCCGCGTGTTTTGGGCGCCAGTCGGTCGACAAGAGCGCGCAGGCGGCGGGCCTCCGCGTCGGCCGGATTGGAAAAAAGCACCGCATCGAAATAGGCGACCGACAGGGCGTATCTGCCGGTCGCAGCCAGGGTCAGCGCCCGGTTGAAGGTCTGGCCGCGTCCGGCATCCGCGAAGGCCTTGTCCGCGGCTTCGTAAGAGCCGGAGCGGTAAAGCGCGAGGCCGCGGGCGGCCGGATCGCTCATCAGCCCGGCGCCCGCCGGCAGTCCGGACACGAGCAGCAGCCGCCCCCATGCACCCGGACCTGCGAGAAGGACACAGGCCAGACCGGCCAGAAGGAGAAACACCGCCCGTCTCATCCGCTCCTCCTGAAGAGAACAAGCATCGGCAGCAGGGCCAGGACGGCGACAAGAGGGCCGAGATCGCGAAAATGCAGGGCGGTCAATGCGCCGTCGCGGCGAAGCGCGGGGCTATGGGCAAGGGCATCGAGCACCGGATCCGGCGCCCGGGCGGGCGCGGAGGCAAAGATCCGTTCCAGGCCGGAAAAGGCGTTCTTGTTCACCGGTTCGCCCGCGGCATCGGCAAGGGTGAGGACCAGCAGGCGGATGCCCTGACCGGTGAGCCGCTCCGCCTCGGCGACCGCGTCGGCGGAAAGTCCGCCGCCATCGGAGATCAGCACCAGATCCGCATCGGAGACATCCGACAGCATGTCCCGGGCCAGCGCGAAGGCGGCAGCCGGACGGCTGCCCTTGTCCGGCATCGTTTCAGGCCCGAGCACGGCGATCTGGGTTTCCAGGGTCGCCGGATCCGCCGTCGGGGCGGCGACGTCATAGGCTTCGCCGGCAAACAGGATCAGGCCGACCGGACGGCCGTTGGCAGCGGCGAGAACCTGCGCGGCGGCGGCTTGCGCATCGGCAAGGGCCGGACTTTCGGCGACAGACGGAGACATGTCGATGGCGATCAGGACCGCGCCATTGCCGGCCAGGACGGGGGCGTCGGACCGCGGCAGAGCGGGTCCGGCAAGGGCAAGCGCGATCAACCCGGCGGCGGTGAACGAGGCGACACCGAAGGATCCGGTTTGACCTTGCAAATGACCAAGCGCCCGCATCGCCGCAAGCATCCGGGCGGGCATCACCTGCTGCCAGCCGCCCGCGTCCGGTCCGCGCCGCCAGATCCACAGGGCCAGAAGCACGAGGACCGGCAACGCTGCCATCCACCAGGGCCGCAACAAGGTCAGCTCGCTCATGCCCGCCTCCGAAGCGCCATGAGGACGAGCAGGCCGAAGGCCACGCCGGCTGGCCAGATCCAGAGCTGGCGCCAGTACTGCATCGGCGGCCTGCGCATCGGGCTCGGCTCCAGCCGGTCCAGCGTTTCGGCCATCGCCTCAAGGTCGGTCATGGTGCGGACCCTGAAGCTGGTGCCGTCACCTATTTCGGCAATGGACCTCAAGGCCGCGGCGTCGACGGCATCGCGGGACTCCGGCTGATGTTCCAGGTCGTCGGGGCCGAGCGCAATGGTGTGCACGCGAATGCCGTGACGCACGGCCAGCCGGGCGACATCGGTCGCCCGCACCTTGCCGGAGGTGTCGACGCCGTCCGACAGGAGCACAACGACCTTGCTCGCGGCGTCGCTTTCCTCAAGCCGCTTGACCGAAAGCCCGAGCCCGTCGGCGATCGCCGTCGCCCGTCCGGAGATGCCGATCTGCGCCGTTTCAACGGACCGGGCCACCGAGGCGACATCGAACGTCGGCGGTTGCGCCACATAGGGTCGCTCGCCGAAGACCACCAGGCCGATCCGGTCGCCCCTGCGGGCCGCGACGAAGCCGGAGGCCACGCGCTTGACCGCATCCAGCCTGGACAGGGGCTTGCCGTCGAGCACGAAGTCTTCCTTGACCATGCTGCCCGAGAGATCAATCGCCAGGATGATCTCCCGTCCGGAAAACGGCACGATCCCGGTCGTCTGCGACATACGGGGTCCGGCAAGCGCGAGAACCAGGGCGCTCCAGGCGCACAGCAAAAGGACCCGCCCGAGACGGTCGCCATGACGCGTTGCCGCCTCGGCTGCCGTAAAGGTACCGGCCGGAACCGTGAGGGCCGCCCCGGCGCCGCTGCGCCCTGGCAGGAAACGGGCAACCAGCCAGGGCAATGGCAGCAGAAGCAGGATCCAGGGAAAGGCGAGGCTCATTTGCGTTTCGGCCTCGCTTTCAGGGCGATGCGCTCGAGGGTCCTGTCGTCCGGCAGGGCCGCCCGCCCATAGGCGGCGGCGCGCAGCTCCTCGGGCAGGCGGCCAACGATTTTCGCGATGGCAAGCAGCCGTTCCTCCGGCGGCAGGCCGCGGGTCGCACGGACCAGGGTCCTGCGCGACGGTCGTCGGCGGACGAAAGGCGCAAGGAGCATCGACAGGAGCGCGGAGACGATCAACCCGACACCGAAGACGAGCAGCAGGTCGGACGGAGAAAGCGCCATCAGGCCCGGCGGCAAACGGCCGTCCGGAAGGGCGGCAATAAGCTCAGCCTGCGTCATCGCCAGTCACCTCGACCGTGACGTTCAGGCCCCGCATGCGGGCGACCAGCGGCCCTGGCTCGAACGGGTGCAGCCGCGCGATCCGGCGGGCGCCGTCGGAGCAGATCGGCAGGGCGGAACGGGGCGGCGCGATCTCGACGGGATCGAGCGGGCACAGCAGCGTCACCCGGCGCCTGCGCGCCAGGCGGGCAAGCGCCGGCTCGTCCTCGGCGAGGATCCCCTCCGGACCGGTGGCAAGCCACACCTGCGCGCCGGAAGGGGCAAGCCTTGCGGCCTGGACCAGGGCTGCCGCCAGCGACGGCGGAGACGCGCGGCCCTCAAGCGCCCGGTCGTGTTCATGGGCCAGCATTTCCGCAAGCAGGCCGAATTGCCGGATGCTCGCCCCGGGCGGGAGCGCCGCGATGCCGGCGGAAGAGATGCTCATGCCGGCAACGGACGCCCCGCGGGCGATGGCGTCCCAGCCGCGCCGCGCCAGGAGCCTCGCCGCCCGGACCGACCGCAGCGCCGTCCCGGTTCCCCACAGCATGGCCGGGCGGAAATCGGCCACCAGCAGAACGGCGTCGTCCCTGTCCTCGTGGAAACTTCGCACATGCAGGGTTCCCGTGCGGGCGGTCGCGGCCGGATCGATCCGCCTGGTGTCATCGCCTTCGGAAAAGGCGCGGATCTCGCGCAGGTCCATGCCCGAACCGGGCAGGCGGGCGGAGATCACGCCGGGCCGCCGTGTGGCGGGACGGTGCTTGCCAGCCGGCCACGTGTCGTTGCGCAGCGCCAGGAGTTCGCGTGCGCTGAGCCGGATACCGGGACGGTCCAGGATACCGCTCACCATGGCTCGACCGTCCGCAGGATTTCCCTAACAAGGCTGCGGCCGGTCCGTCCCTCGCTGACCGCGGCCCAACTCGGGACCAGGCGATGGGAGAGAACATCGCCCGCAAGCGCCTGGGCATCTTCGGGCAGGCCGTAGTCGCGCCCCTTCAGCCAGGCGCGGGCCCGGACGGATGCGGCCAGCGCCAGCGTGCCGCGCGGCGAGACCGGATGTTCGACCCACTCCGCAATGGTGCCGCCGGCGCGCGAGGCCATGACGAGCCGCACCATGAAGTCCTTCAGGGCCGGCGCGAGATGAACCCGTGCCACCTCCTCCTGGGCCAGACGAAGCTCATCGCCGGACATGGGCGCCGCGGGGATCGCGGAGCGGGCGATCTCCTCGGCCTCGACCAGGTCGAGGATCGCGCGCTCCTGTTCCGCCCCGGGAAGCCCGAGGGAAAGATGCAGAAGGAACCGGTCCATCTGCGCCTCCGGCAGCGGGAAGGTGCCTTCATGCTCGATGGGGTTCTGCGTGGCGACGACCATGAAGGGATCCGGCAGGGCCCGGGTGACGCCGGATGTGGTCACCTGGCGTTCGGCCATCGCCTCCAGAAGGGCCGACTGCACCTTGGGCGGCGCCCGGTTGATTTCGTCGACGAGCACCAGCGAGTGAAACAGGGGGCCCTGTATGAAGTCGAAGGCCCCGGTCTCGGGACGGAAGACCTGTGTGCCGGTCAGGTCGGCCGGCAGCAGATCCGGCGTGCACTGGATCCGGCCATGGCTGCCGGGCAGGTGTCTTGCCAGAAGCTTGACGGTGCGGGTCTTGGCAACGCCCGGCGGCCCTTCGATCAGGACGTGACCGCCGACCAGCAGGGCGATCAGCAGGCGTTCGACCATGTCCTGATGCCCGATCAGGCCCGCGGAAACCTCTGCTTCCAGACGCACGATCGGATGACTGATATCGTCCATGCGCTTCCTCCTCCGCAAGAAGCATGGCCAAAACCGAAGACGGGCGCCAGAGACGTCTTCCCGAGCGGTCCGGGAAGATTTCCCGGGTCACCGCGGCAGCCGGGCACTGGCGCGCATGCCGCCGTCCGCGGGGCTCAGCTCAAACCGCCCCCCGAGGGCGCCGACCCGTTCGCGGATGCCGAGCAGCCCGTAACCGGTCCCGGCGGGCACATCGTCCCGCGCACCGCCGTCATCGCAAACGGTCAGCGCGATTTCCGCACCGATATCGAGCCGGACATGGACGGTTTCAGGAGTGCCGTGCCGGATCGCATTGGTCAGGCACTCCTGGGTGATGCGGTAGAGACTGAGCGCGAGGTCGTCGGAGACGCCATCCGGATCCCCCGACAATTCCAGCTTGAAGCGCACCTCCGGCAGACGGCCGCGCCAGCCGGCGACCAGGCGCTGGAGGGCCGCGTCAAGCCCGAGTTCGTCGAGGTCCGGCGGACGCAGCCGGGAGAGTTCGTCCCGCAGGCTCTGCATCATCTGGCCTGAAATTTCGGCGATCCTGGCGCCGTCCCGGGCCGTTGTTTCGCCGGATTGTGCCACGGCCGTGGCCAGGGCGCGGGTCGCCGTCAGGCACTGGCCGAATTCGTCATGCAGCTCGCGCGCCAGGGCGCGGCGTTCGCTTTCCTGAACCGTGAACAGCCGCCGGGTCAGGTCGGTCCGGGTATCGCGGGCGTCCTGCAGGGCCCGGGCGGTGTCGTTCAGCGCAAGGCTCAGCCGGTCAAATTCGGCCACCCGCTGCCGGGGCTGGCGCGCCGAAAAATCGCCGCTCTGCAAACGCTCGATGCCGCTGAGGATCGTCCGGAACGGCGACAGCAGCCGCGCCACCAGCAGACCGGTCAGGAGCGCACCGACGACCGCCATGCCGAGCGCCAGCCGCATCAGGTCGCCGGTCCGGTCCCAGGCGCGGGCGATGATGACCTTCGGATCGGCGAAGGCGGTGACACGGGCATTGGACGCGTAACGGGTGCGTACCGGCCGGGAAATCGGGGCCGGCACCAGCCCGATCGCCTCCGCGAGCCGGCCGAACCACGCGGGCGGATCCGTATCGGCTGCGACGTAGGAACCGCAGCGGCGATGGTCGGGGCGGCCGTCCGCACCGAACTCGACGCAGATGCCCGGCGCGATCAACGTCCATCTGGGAAAGCCCTGCCAGTCGAGAAAGGCCGGCACCGGCGCCACGCCGCCGAACGCGAGGCCCATGAAATCGGGACGCGCCGCGATCGCCTGCGCAACACGCTCGGCGGTGATGCGCGCATCGTCCCGGGCGGCATCCGCCGTCGCCCACAGCACCCATGCCGCCCCGAGGAGAACCGTTGCCAGCCCCGCGGCAAGCACGCGCAACACAAGCTGAGGCAGGAGCCCGCGCATCAGCCGGACTGCGTCAGGCCGGCCCGCTGCGCCTTGAGCACGAGATCGGCGTCGCCTGAGGCGTTGAGCTTGGCCCGGACCTGGGACAGGTTGTTCTGCACCGTCTTGGCGGAGAGGCCGAGGTTGCGGGCGATCGCCCGTCCGTTCATGCCGCCTGCCAGAAGCTGCAGAATGTCGAGCTCGCGCGGCGTCAGCGCCGCTATATCGTCGCTGCCGAATGCGGTCCGGGCGATCTCCTGCGCCATGTCGGACGACAGGGCCCTGCGCCCGGCCATGACCCTGGCAATCGTATCGACCAGTTCTTCCGGGGGGCTGCTTTTGGAGACAAAGCCCCTCGCGCCCGCCGCCATGGCCTTCTGCGCGAAATAAGCACCCTGGTGCATGGAAACGACGACGATCCGGGCGGCGGGGTCGCGTGCGAGAATGGCCTTCACCGCTTCCAGTCCGCCGGTCCCGGGCATGGACAGGTCCATCAGGACGATATCGGGCTCGTGGGCGACGAACGCGGTAACGGCCGCCTCGCCGTCGCCGGCCTCGGCCACGACCGACAGCCCCGGCTGCCGCTCAAGCAGACGCAGATAGCCCTCCCGCACGATCGGGTGGTCGTCGACCAGGAGAATACGGATCGCTGCCATGGAGGGATGATAGCACCGCCGGCGGTCCGCTCAACGCATCCTTAAGGGTCGGAAACGGGGCTCGCCCAAGGATGGGTGAGCGTTCGAAGCGGGCCAGACTACGGACCCTGGAATTCCAGCGGATCTCTTCAGAACGGACATTCGCGCAGTTGCGCCGCACAGCCGGAACGGCCGGCAAGCGAACGCTCGCTGTACCTGTGACCGGATAACACCACCAACCTTGAACGCTCGATGTCCAATAGTAATCAAGGAAACGAAATATTGATAAGTAGATGAAATAAAATTCTCAGCATTCCGAAAAACAACGACAAAAGATCACGCGCTCCAGAACCCAGGCATGAACAAAAGTAAAATCAAGTCCGATGTTGGCAGATTACTCGCCGGGTCACCCATTCTTCGCCACGGCGCCCGTATCTTTTTGCGCATCCGGACGATGATCGCTCCACGAACCATGCCGTTCGTGGCCGTCCTGTCCATGGGCGAAAAAATGCATGCCTATTCTGCGGCGCGTGGCGTCAAGTCGCTTGGCCGGCGTGTCCTCTTGATCACGGACACTCCGCAGTTGCCGGAACTGGTTTACAGCGATGCCATCATCCTGCGGAACCCTCTGACGGATGCGGAGGCCATTCTGGCGGAGCTGGAGGCCTTCAAGCTGGACGGTGTTCTGGTTTCGACCGATCACGTGCTGCTTCCGCTCCAGGATCAGATCGCAGGCCGCTTCGATCTGATTTCTGTCGGGACGGAAACAACGGTGTTGAACAATGACAAACTGGCCTGGCGCAACGCTCTTGCGGCGGCGGATGTGCCCCAGCCCGAGTATTCATCCGACCCGGCCCATTTTGATGGCAAGGCTTGTGTCCGGAAACCGCGTTTGGGTCAGGGAAGCAAAGACGTCGTCGCGCTGAAAGCCGAGAACGACAAGCACCTCTACGCGGGCAAGGACTATTACTTCGAAGAAGTCATGGCGGGCGATCAATACGACTACGAAGGTATCGTTCGAAACGGCCAGGTCCACATCTTTGCCCGGCTGTTTGAAAAGTACCGGGAGCACAATGGGACTTTCGTTTCGCAATATTACATTTTCAACCTCCCGATCGAACCGGAAATCAAGGCGGCGCTGGACGCCTGTGCGCTGAAGACCCTGGCCGCGGCCAAGGTTCGCCATGGAGCTTTTCACATCGAAATGCGCATGAACGGCGATCATGCGGTCCCGATCGACTTCGCCAACCGGATAAGCTCGGTGGAGCGCGGCGTGAGCTTCTGCATCAACGACAACTTTGCAAAAGCCCACGCCGGCTGCTTCGTTGCCGACATGGAGCCGCTTCCGGTCGCCGAGACCCGTCCGCTTTTGCAGTACTGGTGCTGGACAAAAGACGAATTCGAGCGTGCATCGGCGATCCGTGACGCCAACCCCGACCGTGTTTTCGAAGCGAGAATGGTTCCACATCAAATGAATGGCGAGCAGTGTCTGGGAATGATCACGTTCCTTCACGACGATGCCCGGCAATTGCTCAAGATGACGGAAAGCCTTGCAATCTGATCTATCCGGTCTGTAGCAAGGCGCAGCGCCATTCAGGACTTGGCTTCCTCGGTCGGAGACGGATGGACAACCTCCTGAAAGCTTACATCCAGGACCAACGGGAGATGCCGCGATGACGGGCGCGATGAAAGAATTGATCCCGGCCTGAAGCGGTGGGTCATCGCCCTGCTCTCACGTCTCCAGCTTCCGTTCGCGCCAGATGATGAAGACGCCGCTGGCGATGATGATCGCGGCACCGAGGTAAGTGGCAAGGTCGGGGATCTCCTCCCACACCAGCCAGCCGATCAGGGTCGCCCAGACCAATGCCGTGTAGTCGAAGGGCGCGACGGTTGCGGCGGGCGCGAGGCGGAAGGCCTGGGTCAGCAGGGTGACGCCGATGGTGCCGAAGAAGGCGATCCCCAGGAAGAGCCAGATGTCTTCCGGCCGGATGGCGACCCAGACGAAGGGCAGCGTCAGTGCGCTGACGACGGCGCCCGCCGCCACCAGGTAAAGCATCAGCGTCCACACGCTCTCGCGCGGATCGACGAAGCGGGCCGACAGCATCAGGACGGCGTAGAGAACGGCTGTCGCCACGGGCAGCAGGGACACCGTCTGGAACGCGGCGAAACCCGGCCGGACGACGACCAGGACGCCGACGAACCCGACCAGCACCGCGGACCAGCGCCGCCAGCCGACAGGATCCTTGAACACCAGGGCCGCAAACGCGGTAATGAAGACCGGGGCCGCGAACACCAGCACCGTCGCTTCGGCCAGGCCCAGATACTTGAGACTGGTGAAGAAGGTTCCGGCAGCGGCGATCCAGATCAGGCCGCGGAAGAGATGCATCCCCGGCCGGCTGGTGCGCAGGGCGGCCCCGCCGCCCGCCTTCCAGGCGATCAGCACTGCAAACGGCAGGGCGATGATGTTGCGCAGAAACAGGATCTGCAGCGGCGAATAGGCGGCGGTCAGGGTCTTGGCGATGGCATCGTTGACACACAGGCACGCGACGCCCGCGCACATGAACAGAATGCCCGCTGTCGCCTTCATCTCAACCCCGGCGCCGGCCGTACTCACGCTGTTTCTCCCTTTGCTGAAAAGAGACACAGCTAATCACCGGCACGGGAACGCAACAAGCCGGTTTCAGCCGGCTCTGCCCTTGGCAAGCCAGCATTCACTATCTGAGGGATGGGAATTGCAGGCTCAGCCGTGGATGCGCAGCACGAGCTTCGGCGGAACCCGCAGGGTGCCGACGCAGAAACGGGCGATCGACCTGCGGATGGAAGACAGCAGCCCCGGTTCGTCCAGACGGCCGGACGAGACGGCCGCGGCGCGCAGGCAGACAAGACGCCGGCGCCCGATCCGTTTCACCAGATCGAGGTCCTCCATTTCCGGCAGGGGGCGGTAGCCGCCCAGCTTGGCATAGAACCGGCGGGAGATGATCAGACCCTGATTGCCGTAGGGCATTCCGAGCAGATGCGAGCGCAGCGTGGCGATGAGTTCGGCCAGTCTCGGGCCGAGACCGAAGGCTTCGAATTTCAGCTTGAAGGCCGCGGCTGTCCGGTCCGCGCTGGCGGAGCGCTCGGCCCGTTCGATGAAGGCCTGGACTTCATGAAACCAGCCGGGCTCCAGGACGGTATCGGCGGACAGGAACAACAGCCATTCGCCCCGCCTGGCCTTTTTGGCGCCCGCTTCGAGCAGCTTGCTTCGCGGACCTGTTTCCGAGCACCACTCGCAGCCGGCGGCGTCGGCAAGGACATGGGTGTTGTCGGAGGAACCGCCATCGACCACGATCACTTCGCGAACGACGCCTTCGGCCGCCGCGGGAACGAGTGCGGCCAATGTGTGGGCCAGCACGATCTCTGAATCCAATGTCGGTATGATGACGCTGATCATGATTTTCTTCTAACCGGTTTTCCGCCAAAGCGCGAGACGACCCTCTTGTGTTTCGGCATTTTCTGATTAATGTTCCTGTTATGTTCTCACACCATCTGTCGCGGATTCGAAAATGCAGCCTCATGCCGTAACGGAAGATTTTGACATGCAAGGCGAAGCCGCCAGTTCCGACCTCGAGCCGGGGATCCGCCCGGACCGGCGCCGCGGCCGGGGGGCGGGCCTCAACATGTCCGGGCGGTTCGAGCCGCTGGCGACTGTCGCCTTCGACGACGGCTGGGACAGCGCGGACGATCTCCCGCCCCTGAAGACCACGGTCCAGGAGGAACGCGCGCGCACCATCATCACCCGCAACACCTCGCCGGACATTTCCTTCGACCGCTCCATCAATCCCTACCGGGGATGCGAGCACGGCTGCATCTACTGTTTCGCCCGCCCTTCCCATGCCTTCATGGGACTGTCGCCGGGGCTCGACTTCGAAACCCGGCTGTTCGCCAAGCCGAACGCGGCGGAACTGCTGGAACGGGAACTGTCCCGGCCGAACTACCAGCCGCGCACCATCGCGATCGGCACCAATACCGACCCCTACCAGCCGCTGGAGCGGACTTACGAAATCATGCGCGGGGTGCTGGAGGTGCTCGACCGCTGCAATCACCCGGTCGGCATCGTCACCAAATCCGCGCTCGTCACCCGCGACATCGACATCCTGGCGCGGATGGCGGAAAGGAATCTGGTCAAGGTGGCGCTTTCCGTCACCACCCTGGACAACAAGCTCTCCAGGGCCATGGAACCCAGGGCATCCGCGCCGCACAAGCGCCTCCAGGCGATCCGCAGGCTGTCGGAGGCCGGAATTCCGGCGGCCGCCATGATCGCGCCGGTGATCCCGGCACTGACCGACAACGAGATCGAGGCGATCCTGGAAGCGGCCGCGGAACACGGCGCCACCTCCGCCGGCTTCATCCTGCTGCGTCTTCCCCTCGAAGTCTCCGAACTCTTCCGTGACTGGCTCCTGCGGGAACGGCCGGACCGCTATCGCCATGTCATGAACCTGATCCGCTCCATGCGCAACGGCAAGGACTACGACGCCAAGTGGGGCGAGCGCATGCGGGGCAAGGGGCCTTACGCCGACCAGATCGCCAGGCGGTTTTCCCTGGCCGCGAAACGCCTCGGCCTCAATTCACGGCGGAAGAAACTGGATACGGAGCATTTCGTGTCGCCGCAAAAAGGCGGGGTGCAACTGGATCTGTTTTGAATGACCGCCTTGTGCCGGCACAGGGCCGTTGGCATGGTCGATCCATGACCAAGCCGCCGAGCCTTTTCGACCTGCCCTTTCCCGAAAGTCCCGACGCGGCGCTTGAAAAATCCCGCGCCGCAAACTTCAACTTCCGGCTTGCCGGGGTCGACGAGGCCGGGCGCGGACCGTGGGCGGGTCCGGTGGCGACCGCCGCCGTCATTCTCGATTACGACAACCTGCCGGCCGGCCTGAACGATTCCAAGAAGCTCACCGAGGCCCGACGGGAGAAGCTGTTCGACGAGATCTGTGCCTCCGCCCATGTCTGCGCCGCGACCGCCAGCCCCGCAACGATCGACCGGCTCAATATCCGCGCGGCCACCCTTTCCGCCATGCGACGCGCCGTGAACGGCCTTGCGGTCGCGCCGGAGATGGTGCTGGTCGACGGCCGCGACGTGCCGCCGGGCCTCACGCAACCCGGACAGAACCTGATAAAGGGCGACGGCCGGTGTCTTGCCATCGCCGCCGCCTCGATCGTCGCCAAGGTGCTGCGTGACCGGATGATGGTCCGCCTCGACGCGCTTGCCCCCGGCTACGGCTTTGCCGCCCACAAGGGCTACGGCGTCCCCGCCCACCAGGAAGCGCTCCTGAAACTCGGCCCCTCCCCGCACCACCGCCTGTCGTTCAAGCCGGTCCGGGAAGCGGCGGAGAAATGAGGCGCTGCGCCATACTCGCGGCTGAATGTTAGGGCCCCTCACGCGCGGCTTGTTCCCCTTCCCCCCTTGAGGCAGGGGAATCGCGTATGGCAAAGCCAAACTCCCTCTCCCATGGGGAGAGGGTTGGGGTGAGGGGAACAAACCTCTCAAGGATACGGTTAGGCTATTTCCCCTCACCCGGAGCTTCGCTCCGACCTCTCCCCATGGGAGAGGTTAAATGGAGACTGTTGCCGACGATTTCGATCAAATGCGATTGCCCTACCCCTTGAGATGGAGGCGGGAATGCGCGGCTCTGCCGACTTCAATCAGTCCAACGCCTTGCGAACGCCGAGTTGCTCGCGAAGGCTCACTATCTCATACCGGCTAAAAACAAAAAAGCGGCCGCAGGGGCCGCTTTTCAGGAACTTGATCCGACGGACGTCGATCAGTTCAGTTTCGCTTTCACCTGGTCGATGCTCTGGGCAAGAATGCCGTCGGCAACCTTGTCCTTCACCTTGGCGGCGAGGATTTCCTCGGCGGCGGCGACCGCGATATCGGCGGCCCTGGCACGGACCTCGGCAATTGCCTGGGATTCGGCCTGGGCGATCTTGTTCTCGGCGGCCTTCGACCGGCGGGCAATCATCTCTTCAAGAGCCTGATTGGTTTCCACGGTCAGCCGTTCCGCTTCCGCATTGGCTTCGGAAATGATCGCCTCGGCTTCCGCCTCGGCTTCATGGCGCTTGCGCTGGTAATCGGACAGGAGGGCCTGAGCTTCCTCGCGGAGCCTGCGGGCCTCGTCCAGTTCCTTGCGGATTTCATCCGCGCGCTTGTCGAGGGCACCGCCGAGCTTGCCCGGAACCTTGGCCCAGACGATCACGACGAAGAAAAGGATCAGGCCGATCAGGGCCCAGAATGTTGCGTCCATCTTCGTCTCCTCAGTCCATCGCCGACTTGAGCGCCTTGCTCAGATCGGTCTTCGTCGGAGCCTTGCCCATCAACGCTTCCACGAGAGCCGACGTGGTTTCACCGGCGATATCGCCGATCTGTTCCATGGCCTTGCTCTTCACTTCGGCGATCTGGCTTTCCGCAGCGGTCAGCTTTTTGGCAAGTTCTGCCTCGGCCTTTTCGCGGCGGGCTTCGTTGTCGGACTTCAGCTTCGCACGGGTATCCTGCGCGATGCCATGTGCCTTGGCACGGGCTTCGGCAAGAGCCTGTTCGTAGGCGGCAATCGCCTCGTCGGTTTCTTCCTTCAGCCGGTTGGCTTCGGCAAGATCACCGGCAATGCGATCCTTGCGGTCTTCAAGAATGCCGGAAATCCGCGGCACGGCCACATTCTTGATGATCCAGTAGAACAGACCAAAGGTAATGGCCAGCCAGAGGAGCTGCGAAGCGAACGTCGTGCTGTCGAACGGAGGAAAGGCTCCGCCGCCGCCGTGGTGCTCGGCCGGCACCTCGGTGCCCGTGTGCGTGGCTTCAGTGGCCGATTGGGTTTCGCCTGCCATCTTTGTCTCCAGATGCCGGACTGGCGGCGCAAGCGCGCCACCACCGGTTTCTCGTCAAATGTCGTGTCTGTCGAAAGTCGATCAGACGACGAAGAGAAGCATCAGAGCAACGAGGAGGGAGAAGATGCCCAGAGCTTCCGTCACGGCGAAGCCGAAGATCAGGCGGCCGAACTGGCCGTCGGCTGCGGACGGGTTGCGCAGGGCGCCTGCGAGGTAGTTACCGAAGATCTGGCCGAGGCCGACACCGGCTCCGCCCATGCCGAGGCATGCGATACCTGCGCCGATGTACTTTGCTGCTTCTGCTTCCATGACATATGCTCCTAATAGCGTTTGTCAGTTTCACTTATGGCCCGACGGCCGCGTGATTCATGAACTTAGTGGGATGGATGAAGTGCGTCGTTGAGATACATGCAGGTCAACACCGTGAAGACGTAGGCCTGCAGGAACGCAACCAGGAACTCCAGCGCCGTCAGGGCGACTGTCATTCCGAGCGGGAGAATCGCACCGGCGACGCCGGCAGCTCCCAATGCACCCAGGCTCACGACGAAGCCCGAGAAAACCTTGAGCGTGATGTGCCCCGCCAGCATGTTGGCGAACAGACGGACCGACAGGCTGATCGGACGGGACAGGAAGGAGATCACCTCGATCGCCGTTACCAGCGGTATCAGCGCGCCCGGCACGCCGCTCGGCACGAACAGCTTGAGGAACTTCATTCCGTTGCGCATGAAGCCATAGATGACCACTGTCAGGATCACCAGCATGGCCAGCGCAAAGGTCACGATGATGTGGCTCGTGACGGTGAAGAAGTACGGGAACATCCCGAAGAGGTTCGCGACAAGCACGAACATGAAGAGCGAGAACACCATCGGGAAGAAGCGCATACCGTCGGTACCCGCCGCATCCCTCAGCATGCTGGCCACGAATTCGTAAGCCATTTCCGAAACCGACTGCATCCGCGTCGGCACGAGCCCGCGGCCGCTGGTCGAAAAGATCAGGAATGCGGAGGCCGCCGCCACGGTCAGTCCCATGAACAGCGAAGAATTGGTGAATGAGAAATCCATGCCCCCGACTTCGATCGGGATAATCTTCTGGATCTGGAACTGGTGAATCGGATCGTTCGCCACCGGTCAGCCTTCTTCGTCTGTTCACTTCGGGGCGCGCACGAAGCGCGGTGAATTCATCTGGAGCCGTCTTCGGGCGAATTCTGCTTCGAGGCCCGAGCGTCCTGGCTGGCGACCAGTCCGGCCGAGCGCATGACATTCAGAACCCCTGCCGCAAAACCGAGAAGAAGAAAGACGATCAACCCGAACGGCGATGTCCCCAACCACTCGTCAGCCACCCAACCGATTCCGGCGCCGACCAGCACACCGGCAATGAATTCCGAAGAAATCTTCACTGCCTGCGCGTAACCGTTGGCACTGCTGCGGGACTTCTGCGCCGCGGCCTGTTCGGCCACATGCAAGTCCTTCAGCTTGCGGTCCAGTTGGGCCCGCCGCTTCGACAGACCCGACTCGGTGGCACCTTCCAGCGGATCAGTTCCATCATCGTCTTGCGAAGAGCCGTTCATTACAGTCTCCGACACCCCTCGACGGTTCAGATCCGGCAGGCAGAAAGCCCCCTTAAGCCGCGCGCACCATAATCGGCGCCCAATGCCCTGTCAAGAAGGCCTAAAAAAGGACTAAACATTTGAATTATAATATTTTTCTTCGTCATGAGACGTTTTGACCAAACCTAAGTCGTATAGGTCTGCGGTGCAACGCACACGGATCGGACCGCCTTAACCCGCCTCGCGGAATCTTTCCGCGGTTTCAAGGTCCACCGAAACCAGCTGTGAAACGCCCCGTTCGGCCATGGTCACGCCGAACAGCCGGTTCATCCGCGCCATGGTGATCGGGTTGTGGGTAATGACCACGAACCGGGTTTCCGTCCGGCGCGCCATTTCGTCCAGAAGATCGCAGTACCGCTCCACATTCGCATCATCGAGCGGCGCATCGACCTCGTCGAGGACGCAGATCGGCGCGGGATTCGTCAGGAAGACCGCGAAGATCAGGGCCATCGCCGTCAGCGCCTGCTCGCCGCCCGACAAAAGCGTCATGGTCTGCGGCTTCTTGCCCGGCGGACGGGCGATGATTTCCAGGCCCGCGTCGAGCGGATCGTCGGAATCGACCAGCTGCAGCTCCGCCGTGCCGCCGCCGAACAGATGGGTGAACAGGCGCTGGAAGTGGTCGTTGACCACCTCGAAGGAGGCCAGCAGCCGCTCCCGCGCTTCCCTGTTCAGGTTCGAGATACCGGTCCTGAGCCGGCGAATCGCCTCGACGAGATCGTCCCGTTCGGTGGTCAGCGTCGTCTTCTGCTCGTCGATTTCGGTGAGTTCCTCTTCGGCGCGCAGGTTGACGCCGCCGAGCCGCTCCCGCTCCGCCTTGAGCCGTTCGTGCTTGCGTTCCATTGCCTCCGGATCGGGCAACGGCGCCCCTTCCTTCAGCCCCGCAATCTCCGGCAGCGCGGAAACCGGGACCTCCAGATCCTCGTCGATCCGCTGTTCAAGATTGGTCTTGCGGTCGCGGGCCGCCTGCAGGCGTTCTTCCGCGCGGACCTGCTTCTCGCGGGCGGAGGACAGGCCTTCCAGGGCGGACTTGGCAAGGCGGTCCACTTCCGCCAGGTCCGATTCGGCGCGCTGCAGTTCGTCGTCACGGGCCTTCTTGTCCTCCTCGGCCTTTGCGATCGCGGAGAAAAGCTCGCGGCGCTTGAGTTCGATTTCCTCCGGCGCCTCGATCAGCTCCGCCCGTTCGTCCTCCGCCTCCTGGCGGCGTTCCTTCAGGACCGTGATCTGCCGGGCCGCATTCGCCGCCCGGGTCTTCCAGCTGTCGTATTCGCGCGCGATCGCCTCCAGGCGCCGGTCGCGCATCTGGCGATCCCGCGCCAGGCCCTCGGCCACCGCGCGGGCTTCCGCCAGGGCGGCGCGGGTGGTCGCGACCTCGCCCTGAAGCTTGAGGATCTCTTCCTGGAAACCGTCGACGGCCGGCGCTCCGGCCAGCCGCTCCTCGCATTCGGCGAGGATTTCGCGTGCCTCGACCGTTTCCTCGGCCAGGCGCTCGCAGCGCTCCTCGGCGGCCGCCTTGCGGGCGGCAAGCTGGGAGAGCGCCCGTTCCGCGGCGGCCAGCGCGTCACGGGCGGATGTGAGTTCCCGTTGGGTTTCGCGGACACGGCCGCGCGCGGCCTGCTCGGCTTCCACCGCCTGCCGGCCAGATGCGCTCGCCTGTTCCAGGGCCTCTTTCCGGTCCTCGACGGTCCGCGCCGCCGCCTCGATCCTGTCGGCCAGTTCGGCGAGGCGGTTTTTCTGGGCAAGCCGCTGGGCTGCCGGGGTCGGCGCTTCGGCCCCGACGACAAACCCGTCCCAGCGCCAGAGATCGCCCTCTTTCGAGACAAGCCGCTGGCCGGGCATCAACGCCTTCTGCAGGCGCGGGCCGTCCGCCCTGTCGACAAGGCCGATCTGCGCAAGCCGCCGGGCCAGGGCCTTCGGCGCGTCGACCTCGTCGATCAGCGGCCGGGCGCCGGCCGGCAGGGCCGGGTCGTTCGAACCGTCGGGCGCGGCACCCCAATGGACCGGCGCGTCGGCTGCGACGGGAGCATCCAGGTCTTCGCCCATGGCGGCGCCCAGCGCCGTTTCGAGCCCGGGCGCGACCTTCAGCTCTTCCACCACCGGCGGCCATTCGCCGCCGAAGGAGACGTTGACGATCTTTTCCAGCGTGCGCGCCTCGGTCTCGTAGCTCGACAGCGCCTGCTGCGCTTCCGTGAGCGGCCGCCGCGCCTCCTGTTCGGCCTCGCGGGCCGCCGCCGTCCGGGCTTCGGCTTCCTCGACGGTGGCTTCGGCCTGCAGCAGGATTTCCTCGGCAAGCTCGACCGCTTCCCGGCGTTCGGCAATGCCGTCGACCCCGGCCATTTCCGAGTTGACCGCCGCAAGGGCCTGCTGCGCCTCGGCAGCCTGGGCGGCAAGCCGCTCGGCGCGCTGGCGCGATTCCGTTACCCGGCGTTCCAGCTGCTGGCGTTCGGCGGCCGCCTGCGCGGAGGCGGAGGTCAGTTCCGCCAGCGCGGCCTCCTTCTCCTCAACCCTTTCTTCGGCTTCCGACACCTTTTCACGGGCCAGTTCCGTGCGCTCCTGGACCGTTTCGTTTTCTTCCAGAAGTTCGGCGCGCTCCTCGTTCAGGCGCTCCAGCACCTCGTCGTTTTCCGACACCATCCGCTCCTCGCGGACGACGTCCTCGGCAAGCTGTGCCAGGCGCCGCTCCAGGTCCTGCAGGCGCTCCTTGACCCGGCGTTCCTCGGCGTCGAGATCGTTGCGGGCAATGATCAGCCGCTGCAGCACCGCGCCCGCCTTTGCGGACGCATCGCGCAGTTCCGGCAGCTTGTGGGCGGCGATCGCCTGGACCCGGGCGCTTTCCGCCTGAACGGCCGTCACTTCGCGGACCTCGCGCTGCGCCTCGGCGAATTGGCGCTCGGCTTCGGCCAAGGCGTCGCGGGCCTCCGACCAGCGCAGATAGAGGATCGAGGCCTCGGCCGCGCGGATCTCCGACGACAGGTTGCGGTAGCGCGACGCCTGACGGGACTGGCGCCGCAGGTTGTCGAGCTGGGCATCGATCTGGACGAGGACGTCCTCCAGGCGCTCCAGGTTCTGTTCCGCCGCGCGCAGGCGGATCTCGGCCTCGTGGCGGCGGCTGTGCAGGCCGGAAATGCCGGCGGCCTCCTCAAGGATCATCCGCCGGGAGGTCGGCTTGGCGGAAATCAACTCGCCGATCTGCCCCTGGCGCACCATGGCCGGCGAGCGGGCGCCGGTGGAGGCGTCGGCAAACAGAAGCTGGACGTCGCGCGCACGGACTTCCCTGGAATTGATCTTGTAGTTGGAGCCGGCCTCGCGCTCGATCCGGCGGCTCACCTCCAGCGTGTCGGCGTCGTTGAAGCTTGCCGGCGCCGTGCGTTCGTTGTTGTCGAGAAAAAGGGTGACTTCGGCGGTGTTGCGGGCCGGCCGGTTCAGGCTGCCGGAGAAGATCACGTCATCCATGCCGGATGCGCGCATGTTCTTGTAGGAATTCTCGCCCATGACCCAGCGCAGGGCCTCGACGAGATTGGACTTGCCGCAACCGTTGGGCCCGACTACGCCGGTCAGGCCGTCCCCGATGATGAAGTCCATCGGTTCGACGAAGGACTTGAAACCGACGACGCGGAGCCTGGAAAACTTCATCGGCGCACCCGCTCTTCCAGGCGCCGCGCCGATGGGCTGGTTTCAGAAAAAGAGCGTGCGGTCACCGACCGCCGGACACTGTCCGGCGACTTACATCTTGCCGTCGATGATCTTGCCCATTTCCTCAATCGAAAGCGCTCCTGAATGCTTTTCGCCGTTGATGAAGAACGTCGGCGTCGCATCGACGCCGAATTCGTTGGTGGCCCGCGTTTTTTCCGCCTCCAGTGCGTCAAGCAGCTTCTGGTTTGTCAAGCATTGCTCGAAGGACTCCTGTGTAAATCCGATCTGCTTGGACAATTTCGTCAGGGCGGGCAGGAAAGTCCCGCTCAGGGCGCCGGAACGGAACTGCTCGAACATGATCTCGATGCCGTCGAAATATTTGTCGGCCGGCATGCAGCGGGCCAGCATGGACAAGGCGTAGGCCGGCTGGTTGAGCGGGTACTCCCGGAAAATGTAGCGCACCTTGCCGGTTTCGATGTAGCGGGACTTCAGTTCCGGGAAGGTGACCTCATCGAAACGGGCGCAGTGGCCGCAGGTCATGGAGGCATATTCGACGATCGTGACCGGCGCGTCCTCGGCGCCCAGGACCTTGTCGCCAAGCGGGCCCGGCTTCATCAGGTCATCGATATCGACGGTGTCGGCGGCCCGCGCCAGGGACGGCACGCCCCAAACGGCGATGGTCAAGGCAAGGCCGGAGGCGGCCTGAAGGAAATTTCTGCGAGAAAAAGTCACGTTCGTGGTCCCGTCCAAAGTTCGATCGCCATGCTGGGGATCTTCCAGATGGCCCATTGATGTGCCCGCTCAAGCCGGCGCAGTCAACTCAAACGGTCAATTGTGGCAGCAAGGGGGAAGACGCAAGAGCCAGGCGGCCCCGCCGCGATCACGACGAAGTTATTGCAGCGGGGCCATGCCGGCATCTTCCCGCGCTCCGCTTTGGGACACCAACTTGCCAACCCAGGTTGTCATCCCGGTTTGTCGCGCAGCGGCAAGACCGGGATCCAGTAGCCCCGGTTTTGCATTTAACCACATATGCCTGCGTTTACTGGGTTCCTGCCTTCGCAGGAACGGCAACTGGAGCTGTGTTACAGCCCCGTTCCAACAGGTCCGAAACCTGACCTACCTGGACGCCTTTTCCCGCGCGATCACCTGGGAGCCGAGCTTCTTCAGGGCGTTGCGCAGGCCCTTGTGTTCGAAGCCGGACAGCCGGGCATCCAGATTGCGCTCCTCCTCGCCGGTCAGGGCGCGCAGGGCTTTCCGGCTCGAATGCGGACGCACGGCGACCGGCCGCTGAACGATCCGGATCCGGCCGACGGCGGCCCAGCCGTAAAACGCGTTGATCCGTTCGATGATCTGCGGCATCTCGTGGGAGAGCATCAGGGCGGTCGGGCCGTCGGTGTGGACGACGAGGGTGGCCGGCCTGGGTGCCGCGTCCTCCGCCAGCACGGCATCTTCGGGCTGGCGCGGCCAGATCAGCCGTTCCGGCTGCACCCGTTCGCCGTAGCGTTCGCCGACGATGTCGGGCCAGGAGGTGAGGATGTCCACTGAGGCAAAGCCGCGTTTCCGGCACGCGGGCGTCATCGCCTTGCCGATGAGATCGGCAAGCGGTTTGGCCGCATTTCGTCCTTTGGCCTTTTCCCTGGCGGACACGGTCGAAATGGTTTTACTCCTCACACACCGGGCGAAAGACTACATGCCCCTACGTCATTATACTTAAGCGGGATTGCGACGAAACCAAGACATTTCCGGGATTCTGCAAAAGCGCACAGTGTTATCCCTCCGTTTTCCCCAGACTTTCCAAGTCGTCTCTTGCAAACATTATGGAAAGCAACACCTTTGACCCATGAAATCCGGTCTAACATCGCAGGCACTTCTTGACTGGTACGACCGGCATGCCCGGAAGCTGCCGTGGCGTGTGGCGCCGGAAGACCGCCGGGCCGGCATCATGCCCGATCCCTACCGGGTCTGGCTGTCGGAAATCATGCTGCAGCAGACCACCGTGCAGGCCGTAAGGGATTATTTCCTCAGGTTTATCGGGCTCTGGCCGGACGTGCATGCGCTTGCCGCGGCCGACGACGAGGACGTCATGAAGGCCTGGGCCGGGCTCGGCTATTATTCGCGCGCCCGCAACCTGAAGAAATGCGCGGAACATGTCTCGCGCCACCACGGCGGCCGGTTTCCGCAAGACGAGGACGCGCTTGTCGCCCTGCCCGGCATCGGCCCCTATACCGCGGCGGCGATTTCCGCCATCGCGTTCGACAGAAAAGCAGCCGTCGTGGACGGAAACGTCGAGCGGGTCGTCAGCCGTCTTTGTGAAATCACCGAGCCCCTGCCCGGCTCCAAACCGGCGATCCGCGCGGCCATGGCGGAGCTGACGCCGGAGGACCGGCCCGGGGACTTCGCCCAGGCGGTCATGGATCTGGGCGCGACCCTGTGCACGCCGAAGCGGCCGGCCTGCGGCCTGTGCCCGTGGAACGACACTTGCGCGGCCCGGAAATCCGGCATGGCGGAGGCCCTGCCGGTGAAGGCGCCAAAGAAGCAGAAGCCGACCCGGCGCGGCGCCGCCTTCGTCGCGGTCAGGGATCGGGACGGCGCCGTGCTCCTGCGCCGGCGCCCGCCGAAGGGGCTGCTCGGCGGCATGAGCGAGGTGCCCGGATCGGCGTGGAGCGAGGATTTCATGGTTGCCGATGGCGTCGGCCACGCGCCGTTTGCCGGCGGCTGGACCCCCCGGCCGGGCGTCGTCCGGCACACGTTCACTCATTTCCACCTGGAGCTCACGGTCTACCGGGCGACGCACCCGGCGGACGCGCCGGTTCCGGAGGAATTCTGGTGGTCGACGCCCGCGGAGCTGGACGGCGAGGCGCTGCCGACGGTGATGCGCAAGGCGATCGCCGCCGGACTTTAGCTTTCCCAGAACAAATGCGCCCCGATGTTTCGCCGGCAAGGCGAAAATCGCCGCGATTTTCCCGTTGCAAACGGACGGTTTTGAGCGTTCCTGCGATCTCCCGAACACCCACACCGATGGACCCAGATGTTCACGCATTCGATTGCAAAGCTGTTTTCGAAATCCGAGGCAACCGAGATCATCCGCCTCAGCGAGGACGGCCGCCAGAAGCGGGGCGGCCTGGTCGGCGGCAACCGCCACGACAACATCCGCCGGGCCGAGATTTCCTGGCTGGACGACCGGGGCAGCGCGGAGTGGGTCATGGACCGGATCGTCAATGCGGTGGCGCGCGCCAACCGGGAGACCTTCTCCTTCGACATCACCGACTTCAGGGAGCGGCTCCAGGTCGCCGCCTATGACGAGGCCGACGAGGGCCACTACGACTGGCATTCGGATATCGGCGACGGCCCGATCGCCCGGCACCGCAAGCTCACCATCGTCGCCCAGCTGTCGGACCCGGAGAGTTACGAGGGCGGCGAGCTGGAGATTTCCTTCGGCGGAACCCCGATGGCCTCGCCGAAGGAGCTGGGGTCGGCCACCCTGTTCGCCAGCTTCATGCTGCACCGGGTCGTGCCGGTTTCACGCGGCTCGCGCTATTCCCTGACCTGCTGGAGCCACGGCCCGCAGTTCCGTTAGGTTAAGGACGCGGGCGTACTCACAGATTGCACAGGCTTTTTTGCCGCTTGTGCTGGACAAGAAAAGTAGAACCATTCTAAACTGCAGACCAACGAGCTTGAACCGGAGAGGCCATCGCCATGAAAGGCAATCAGAAAGTTATCGACCGGCTGAATGAAGCCCTGTTCCTCGAACTGGGGGCCATCAACCAGTACTGGCTGCATTACCGCCTCCTGGCCGACTGGGGCTACGCGAAGCTGGCCAAGAAGGAACGCGCCGAATCGATCGAGGAGATGGAACACGCCGACAAGCTCGTCGACCGGATCATCTTCCTGGAAGGCCACCCGAACCTGCAGAAGGTGTCGCCGCTGCGCATCGGCCAGAACATCAAGGAAGTCCTGGAATGCGATCTCGCCGGCGAATACGACGCCCGCGAATCCTACGCCAAGTCCCGCGAGATCTGCCGCGAGGAAGGCGACTACGTCTCCATGCAGCTGTTCGAGGCACTGCTGTCCGACGAGGAAGGCCACATCGACTTCCTGGAAACCCAGCTGGAACTCCTGGAAAAGATCGGCGTGGAACGCTACGGCCTGCTCCAGGCGGCGCCCGCCGACGAAGCGGAGTGATCCGGAACCCTCCGGGCTTTCCTTCATCGACATATTCCGACGCGGCTGCCCCGGGCGGCCGCGTTTTTTATTGGCGGGATTGCTGCCCAGAGTGGCGCGGCCCCGCCGCTTGCACCTCTCTCCCCCCTTGAGGGGGAGATGTCCGTGTCAACGGACAGAGGGGGGTGAACGGCCTCCCGGCAAACCGAAGCTTCTGAATATGGCGCCACCGCTGTTACCCCCCTCTGTCACCTTTGGTGACATCTCCCCCTCAAGGGGGGAGACGGGAGCAAGGGGCGGAGCCTTTCCACTCTCTCAGTTGTCATTCCCGCGAAGGCGGGAATCCAGTAATCCGCGAGGCCGGTTGCTTGAGCCGGGAGGACACGGCGTACTGGGTCCCCGGTCGCGCTGCGCTTGCCGGGGATGACAACCCGGGGTGGGGTATGGCCTTGCCTCTCACACGACCGTCACCCCGGCCCTGAGCCGGGGCCTACTCGCGGCGCCACCTGCCGCAGCTTCGGACAAGGGAACGACGGCTCTGCAAACGAGTGGGTCCCGGCTCTCCGCTTGCGCTTCGGCCGGGACGGCAACGGAGGGTGGGGTATGGCCTGCCTCCCGCACACGCCCGTCATTCCAGACAAGTGAGGCGCAGCCGAGCGCTGATCTGGAAACCAGCTGACAGAGCGAGCGATAGCGAGCACCGCTTTCTTCAGGAGACATGACGCGCTGACGCGCGGCTGATGTCCGGCTCCCGGATCACGTCCGGGACATGTTCCAGATCGGCACGCAGCCTGGCTGCGCTTGTCCGGAATGACGCCCCCCGCTCCTTCGCACCGCAACAGGGTTTGACACATCTCATGGCCGCCGCAATCCGCGGTCATTATATCCTGATGGCAACACCAACAGCGGACGGCGCCATGCTCGATACCAACACGCGACCCGACGAAAACGAGGACATCGAGACGGTCCTCGGCGTGCGGCAGACCGCCGGCTCCCGGGCGCGGCGGGGGCTGAAGTGGCTCGTCATCATCGCGCTGGCCGCCGGGATCGGCTACGGCGGCTACAGTTACCACGGAGCGGACACCACCTCCGACGGCCTGACCTACACCACCGACGCGGCGGCGACCGGCGACATCATCGTGCTGGTAACGGCGACCGGCACGGTGGAGCCGACCAACAAGGTGGAGATTTCCAGCGAGCTGTCGGGCATCGTGCGCTCCGTCGACGTGGATTATAATTCCGAGGTCAAGGTCGGGCAGAAGCTTGCCGAACTCGACACCGACAAGCTGAAGGCCACCGTGGAAAGTTCCAGGGCCCGGCTGAACGCGGCGATCGCGCGCGTGACGGAAGCGGAAGCGACCGTGGTGGAAAAGGAAGAGGACTACAAGCGCAAGGTCTCGCTGGAGGAGCGCAAGATCATCTCCATCCTGGAACTGCAGACCGCGCGCGCCGCCCACGACCGGGCGCTGGCCGCGCTGGCAAGCGCGAAGGCGGACGTGACGGCGGCCGAGGCCGACCTGAAGCTCAACGAGACCAACCTGAAGAAATCCTGCATCTGCTCGCCGATCGACGGCGTGGTGCTCAGCCGCGACGTGGATCCGGGACAGGTGGTCGCCGCCTCGCTGCAGGCCCCGGTGCTGTTCACCATCGCGGAAGACCTGAAGAAGATGGAGGTCCAGGTCGATGTCGACGAGGCCGACGTGGGCAAGGTCAGGCAAGGCCAGACCGCCGTCTTCACCGTCGACGCCTATCCGGCCCGGCATTTCGACGCGGTGATCCGCGAGTTGCGCTTCGGCTCGGAAATCGTCCAGGGGGTGGTCACCTACAAGGCGGTGCTGACCACCGACAATTCCGAACTGCTCTTGCGCCCCGGCATGACCGCGACCGCGGAAATCAAGGTGCAGGAGGAAGACGGCGTCCTGACCGTTTCCAACGAGGCGCTGCGCTACACCCCGCCGAAGACCGGTGCGCAGACGGACAACCGCAGCTTTCTGCAGAAGCTGATGCCGCACCCGCCCCGCTTCTCCCAGGCGAGCCGGCCGGAACCGACCGGCAGCGAGCGCGAGATCTGGGTGCTGCGCGACGGCAAGGCCGCGCCGGTCACGGTCACCATCGGCATTACGGACGGCAGCCGGACCCGGATCGTCAAGGGCGACATTGCCGCCGGCGACCGGATCATCGTCGACGCGCAGGCTTCCGGTTAGGCCCGGCCGATGGACGCCCTCACCCCCAGCTCCGCCCAACCGGTGATGCGGCTGAAGACCGTCGCCAAGATCTACGGCAGCGGCATGGCGGAGGTGCGCGCGCTCGACGGCATCGACCTGACCATTGCCGAGGGCGAGTTCGTCGCCATCATGGGCTCGTCCGGCTCGGGCAAGTCGACGGCGATGAACATCCTCGGCTGCCTCGATACGCCGACCAGCGGCACCTATCTGTTCAAGACCGTGGACGTCGGCGGTCTCAGCCGCGACCAGCGCGCCCTGTTGCGCCGGCACTATCTCGGCTTCGTCTTCCAGGGGTTCAACCTGCTCGCCCGTTCCAGTGCGGTGGAGAATGTGGAACTGCCGCTGATCTATCGCGGTACCAAGTCCGCCGAGCGCCGCCGGCTTGCCATGCGGGCGCTGGCCCATGTCGGCCTCAAGGGCCGCGAACATCATTTCCCGAGCGAACTTTCCGGCGGCCAGCAGCAGCGCGTCGCGGTGGCCCGCGCCATCGTCACCTCGCCCAAGGTCCTGCTGGCGGACGAACCGACCGGCAACCTCGACACGAAGACCAGCCTGGAGATCATGGAGCTTCTGAAGGCGCTCAACGAGGACGAGGGCATCACCGTGATCATGGTGACCCACGAGCCGGACATGGCGGCCTATGCCCACCGGATCGTCCGCTTCCAGGACGGCCGGATCAAGACCGACGGCCACCAGGCGGAGCCCGCCTGATGCTTTGGGAAACCTTCCGCCTCGCCCTGCAGGCGCTCCGGCGCAACGCGCTTCGGTCGTTCCTGACCGTGCTCGGCATCGTCATCGGCGTCGGCGCGGTGATCGCCATGGTCACCATCGGCAACGGCACCACGGTCAAGGTCGCCGAGGATCTCTCCAAGCTCGGCAGCAACCTGCTGTTCGTCCGCCCCGGCCAGTTCGGCCCGGGGCGCTCCAGCGCGGAGGCCAAGGCCTTCAACGCCCGCGACGTCGCGGCGCTCAAGGCCCAGCTGCGCGGGGTCAAGGCCGTCGCCCCGGTGGCGCAGACGTCCGGCACGGTCATCGTCGGCACGGAAAGCCGCTCGTCCACCGTCATCGGCAGCGACAACGACTTCTTCATCGCCCAGGACTGGACGCTCGCCAACGGCCGTGAGTTCCTGACCGGCGAGGTCCGCAGCGGCCGGGCCGCCTGCCTGATCGGCGAGACGGTGCGCGAGGAACTGTTCGGCCCGGTCTTCCCCATCGGCCAGCGGGTCAGGGTCAACAAGGTCTCGTGCGAGGTGATCGGCGTGCTTGCCGCCAAGGGCCAGTCGAGTTTCGGCACCGACCAGGACGACATGATCCTGATGCCGCTCAGGACCTTTCAGCGCCGCATCGCCGGCAACACCAACATCTCCACCATCTATGTCTCGGCCCGGGACGGCGTGGAGACGTCGAAGGTCCAGGGCAACATCGAGCGACTCTTACGCGAGCGGCGCGGCATCACCGGCAACGAGGAAGACGATTTCAGCGTGCGCGACATGAAGCAGATCGCCCAGACGCTGACCTCCACCACCGCCATGATGACCGCGCTTCTGGGCGCGGTCGCCGGCGTCAGCCTGCTCGTCGGCGGCATCGGCATCATGAACATCATGCTGGTGTCGGTCACCGAACGCACCCGGGAGATCGGCATCCGTCTCGCCATCGGCGCCCAGGCGTCCCAGGTGCTGATGCAGTTCCTGGTGGAGGCGGTGGTGCTCTCCATGTTCGGCGGCATCGTCGGCATCCTCGGCGGCCTCGGCCTCGCCCTGCTCGCCTCCGGCACCATGAACATCCCCTTCATGCTCGACTGGAAAATCGTCATCATCGCCTTCGCCTTTTCAGCGGCGGTCGGCATCCTGTTCGGGTTTTTCCCGGCACGGCGGGCGGCCCGGCTGGATCCGATCGAGGCGTTGCGGCATGAGTGAGGGGGGAGAGAGGGAAGTGGTGATTGAACGGGCCAAAGCAGTAATTTGGCAGGTTCACAATCAACGGAAAAATTGAGTACGCGCCTTTCGGCATCGAATAGAAAGTCCAGAATGCACTCCCGTTCGCTCAAGCGCATGGAAAGTTCCCAGCTTCGGCGCGGTAACATTAACCCTCGCCTGCAATCCCCGCTATCCTTTCGATTGCGCTCTTCAGGTCGAGCCGGGGAACCGGCTGATTGAGCATGGGTCTGTCACCGGAGTGAACCACGAAGCGATCCTGGTCCTTCACTCCGAGCGCGGCGCAGCCGTTGTGGAAGCCTTTCTCCGCTTTTCGCTCTTGTCCCACCTTGAATTCGATTGCGACAAGCCGGCCGTTCTGTGAGGGAAAGTCAAGGACCAAGTCGATCTCGTCGTCACCTTCCCTGCCCTTCTCGCGGTAGAACTGGGCGCCGCAACGACCATCCGCCGCGAGAATCAAGGCCTCGGTCGCATAGCTTTCGAAGCTTTCGCCAATCCCTGAGTGCGACCGTAATTGGGTCGAGGTCTCGATGCCTAGAAGCGCGTGGAGAACGCCTGTGTCGCGAACAAATACTTTTTGTTTCTTTGCCATGCTCGAGTTACTTCCGGCCGGGAAGTTGGGCAGGCGGCGCACCAGTCCTAGCCGTTCGAGCACGTAGACGGCGGACTTCAACTCTTGCCGTTTGGCAAAAGAGCAACCGTTCTCATCGAGTTCGGAACCGTTCTGGTTTGCTAGCCAGCGGAGCACATCGGCTAACGGAAAAGCCCTTTCGACATTCCATTCGGTGTAGTCGCGGGCAAGTACACCATCCAGCATGGCGCGCCGCCACGCGAGGCTGCGCTCGTCGCTTTCGGCTTCCAGGCTCTCGGGAAACCCTCCGCGGAGCCAATGTCTATTAGGGTCGATCGCTTCTTGGTTTATTGGCATAGATGCGGTGGGTACCGCATCCACCGGTCCCGTCGCCGCGAATTGAGTCCACGCCTCCGCAGCGACCTCTTCGACGCGGAGCGGCGTGATCTCGATCGCACCCACGACGCCTGGCAGCTTTGTTCGCAGATATTCGGCGGTGGCGAGGTCATTCGGCGCAATTACGAGGCGCGTGCGCAACCTGGCCTCTTCCGCGGCACGGGTAATTGCAATTATTGCATCCGCGGAACTAAGGTCCACATGATCCAGGACGAAAACGCCGGGCTCGACCTTTACGTCATCAATTGTCTCGCAACGCTTCGCGTTAGTATGCCGGCTCTGCCATTCGGCAAGGAACGAAGATCGACCGACTCGAGGAAGCCCCCGGACTACTGTGACACCGCTTTGCTCGACCGCAGCATCAAGCTGTTTCAAGGCGGAGGCGCGACGTGTCATGCCGGTCGCGTCAGATCTAAAACTACGATTTCGGTTCGACCTTCGCGGGTCGTTGCGCTCTGTGCTGCGAGAGCCTTCCGAAGGGCCTCGGCCGACATCGGAGGATCAATGCCGGCGGGTGGGCGACACGGCTTCTTGGAGGCGTCGTGGCCGAACCAGAGGACTACGTAGATACCGCGCTCGGCGCGCCAATCATTCGTATACAGAAGATCGAGCTGACGGTCCGCTGAGGTCCAAAGGTCCTTGTGCCACTGTCCCTTCAGCTCTATAGGAACCATGATTCCGGGAAGCGTGCATTCGATGTCGCAGCGTTTATCGTCTGCCAAGTGGCCTTCTGGCGATGCCTGAATGCCAAACGGCAGCTCCCCAAACATCTTCAGGATGGTGTCCCTGCATTCCTCTTCACCTTTCGGCGTGCTGCCCTCGAAGAAGTCTTTGTACCAGTTGAGACTGCTCCCCCGAATCTTGGCTTGAACTTGGTCCAGTTCCTCAAGCATCACCGCTTGGAGCTGAGGCGCAGTTTTCGGCGCCTGGTCCGTGATGGTAGCGATTACGGTCAGCAAGTCGGGTGCCTTCCACTCCGCCTCTACCCGCTTGCGTTTCTGCTCGGCGACCGCAACCTTCAAATGCTCCGTGTAACCATCCGCCGGGGCGTCCCTAAGCGAAACCAACGCCTCTGTGGCCCCATGGGCGATATCGTCGCCGAGCCGGTTGATAAGCGCGACAAGGTACTCTGTTGCTTCCCAGGGATTGGTATCGCCGGTTGTGACGCCTCCAGGCCTACGGGTAAAGGGGAAAGCGTTTCTGAAAGTACGAATGGTCCAGGCAAGCAGCTTCGCATCGAACGAGACAGGCGACGCCATTCGGTTCTGTTCTTTCGTGCGCTCGCGAAGAACCCACAGTAGATCAACGTCTATCGGCCCTGCTTGCTCAAGCCGCGTGCACGTGGTTTCGAAGTCGAGGATCAGACCAACCGCGTCCCACACCAAGCGCCGTTCATTGCTGAGCGGCATTTCGAGACGTCCGGGCAATTGGTTGAGAATAGCCGTTCTGCCTGCTGGGGTCGGCAGGAGCCGGTCCAAGATTTCCCTCTCAGCCTCACAGGACATATCCGGAAAACTTGCCAGCCACTCCGCGCTGAGGCGATCGACCAGTTCGGTGTCCTCGGTACTTCGCAACAGGTCGTACAAACCAGTGACGTGCCGAACGCTTAAAGCAAGCTGCGGTTCACATAAGAGGCGTTGAACCGCCTCCCATTCTCCTCTGGCACGGAGCACATTCTCGAGCTGAACATCGAGGTCTCCAATTCCGGCTTGGTCATTAATCCGAGTCTGCGAGATTTCGATATAGCCCGCCATAAGACGTTCGTCCGGAAGATCGTCGAAACCTTGTCCGGTACGCGACCGTTCCGCCAGTGCAGCGACTATTATGTAGGCTGCGTCCCAGTGTCGGCTTTCGGCGTGGCTGGTGGCAATATCTCTGGCGGTTGGCATTGGCGGCTCGGCCGTCAGAAATGCCTCGAAGCCGGTGAGTGCGGCATTTCGTAGCTCGGGCCCGAGCCACTCCTCGATCCGACCCAGGCCATCACCGCCCTCGTCGCCTATGTCGTAAAATAAATTCAGGTAAGCCTTGGCTGGATTGACTAGGTAGCCGTATTCTCCGGCGCGTATTGCCTCGATGTGGATGGCGAATTCGGCGCGATGAACCTTCCATTCGGCCTCCCGCTCGGCCCTCCGCTCACGCTCCTGTTGCTCCTGTTCGATCTGCCATTCAGGCACATGGGGCTCAGCGAGTTGTTCCAGCCACGCTTGATCTTCGGCGTTGCTTTCGATGAACCGTTTTGCCGCCGCCCTGATCCTGGCGCCTTCCTCTGGACCGTGGCGGGACAATTGGACTATCTCGCGCCAGCGCGGATCACCGCGGTCGAGTTGGTCAAGCAACCAGAGGATATCGTCCTCACTCGGCTGAAGTCCCAACGCGGGCATATGCCACGCGCGCTGCCAGATATTCTCCTCGCTCTCCAGCTCAAGGAACACGTGGCGTTGCACTGCTCGTCGGAGTTCATCGTTTGCCAGTAGAGCGTCCGCTACAGCCTTCCGCGTTTCGCGATGTACCCCGCGATGGGAGTCGAACGGTTCTAGCCAATCCCAAAGCTTACTTGCCTCCGGCGGTGCGCACACAAGCCGTCTGGCGAGCAACGCGAAGGCTAGATCAGTTATAGCGTCGCTTCGGCGGCGGCTGTGGCGATCGCCGGACATCGTGGTGGCGGTGATACCGTCGAGCAGCGAGTCGATCCGGTCATCGGGGAGATTGCGCTCCAGCCCGCGGAAGACGCCCACGGTGTGCTCCGTTCGATCTAACTGTGCCTTAACGGTGTCGAGCACCAACGCATCATCAAAGAGGCCATACCCAACCTCGTTCATCAATTCGCTGGCAAGCCGCACGCTATTTTCGCTGCCCTGCCCGATCAGATTTTCGATCACGTTGGGCCAATCGGTTGCAGTTCCGCCTAGTTCGACTAGGCGATCGCCCGCCTCCCCACGAAGCGCAAATACAGCCTTGGTGTCGAGTAGGAGCGCCAAAAGATCCTCACGCAACACGGAAACAAGTTCAGAGCCCTTGAGGGCCTGAAGGATGAGCAGGCGCAGGCCGAACTCGACTGAGGGGTCACTGACGACCTGACGGACTTCCGGTAACAGAGCAGGTTGCACTAGGCCGCCGACTAGGTATTCCGACCAGTCCCTAAACCGAGGATTCTCGCTTGACAGCATAAGAAGTGCGCTCAGTAGGGCACGACCTTGTGCAGGAGAGAGCGTGTCCGCGTCCCCATACTCTATGACCCCCATTGGATCTGCGACGATAACCTGGGAGGCGAGAACGGGTGAGTGCCAGGCAAGCCAAGCGTGGATGCCGCGCAGATTGGCGGGCACCAGAGCGTGATTGTTGAAGAGCTCGAGCAAGCGCCGCCGCTTGCGAGCGGTATCAGCCTGCTCGGCGAGCCAACGGGCCCCTAGGAATTCGCCGATGGCACGATGAGCGTAGGTGAACCGCTCGGGTGCGCGCGCCTCAAAGAGCCTGGAGTCGACCACGTCGTCTATTCGGCCAGCGCCGGGCAGCGCGGAGACTTCGGCAAGTGCGGCGTCTGTCTCCTCGGGGTAGACCTCGCGCGACAAGGCTTCTTTGCCGGTGAGTATCAGTGCCGCGAAGCCCGCGCCCGTTGCATCGAGTACGCTCGCCTCGGGGAGACTAGCCAGGGGCGAAGTTGACTTTTCCTTTCGGTGCTCGGCACGCAACAACTTGGTCGCGTCGGAGAACAATTCGCCCTTGGAGAGTGGGAGCTTCCCTTGCTCGGCTACCTTCTTGACCAACTCCAGCGTCTGAGGATTACTCCAAAGGCCGCTCAGCCCACGCGATACCAGGTGGTCGATTGCCTCCTCTGCCACTGTGTCTCCAAGAGTGGCTGCCAGAAAGGTGATTGCATCGTCTCGCTCTAGAGGTTCGAGATGCAGTTCGAGGGGCACGTGGTCGTAGAAGTCGGAGAAGCCTTGGAGGGCGGTAGCGCTCCGCCAGTCGGCCACCCGACAGGATAAAATGAACCTTGGTAAACCGAGTTCAGCGAGGCGCCGTAGAACCAAATCGACTGCGTCGCCCTCGTGCTGAGCAGAGACTTCGTCGAGTGCATCGACCACCAAGGTTGTAGATTCGCCGAGCAACGACTTCGGGTCTGGGGTGACGATAAGTTTGCGGGCAGTGCAGACCACAAAATCATCGATTTCTTTTAGGCGGCCAAGAAGGGTCGATTTCCCCATGCCAGCTTCGCCAAGCACCACTAGCGAACGACTATCATGCTTTAGGAAGTCTTGGTCTACTACAACGCGATCGCCTTGATCGGTGAACCAAAGTCGACGTTGAAGGAATATCTCGCTCATAAATTGCATTTGCCAGAATTTTGGTTGAGTAGGCAAGCCTTCTCCAACGTATAGGCCTCAAATTTACATGAATTGCGTAATGCTTGAGCGGCACGATCACTTCTCGAGTTATAGTCGTCGAAAATTGGCTACCCCTAAGGGAAAACTGCCAGTATCCGTGAAAAATGCAGTGATCGTAAGCTTCACCACCTTGGCTCCCTGTATCCTGCAAAACCGAAATGCTCTCTGAGCAAAGCTTCTCAGTTCCCCAACCCCATATCGAGCCTCTCCTCCTTCCTCTTACCCCCCACTACCCCCCGCCGCAGCCGCCCGGAAATCACTCGGGCTACTGCCCCGGTTCCGCTTGAACGCAACACTGAAGGCAAACGGGTCGGTGTAGCCGACCTGGGCGGCGATGGTGGCCAGGGTCTGGCCGCGGTGCTGGAGGAGATCGGCGGCCAGCGCCATGCGGTGGTTGGTGAGGAAGGTGATCGGCGGTTCGCCGACGACCTCGCGGAAGCGGCGGGCGAGCGTGGCGCGCGACACGTGGCAGCGGTCCGACAGGCTCTCGATGGTCCAGGGCCGGGCCGGCTCGGCGTAGAGGAGCTTGAGCGCGCGGGTGACGATGGGGTCGCCGCCGGATTTCCAGTCGGGTGCTGACGCAGTATCCGGCCGGGCGGCCCAGGCCTTCAGCGCCGATGTCAGCAGAAGATCGACCAGCCGGTCGAGCACGGCGGCCTGGCCGTCCTCGTCGCGGATCATTTCCTCGCACAGGAGGTCCACCAGCGGCGAGCGCCACTCTTCCCGCGTGATCACGAGGATCGGCGGCAGCGCGGCGTTGAGCCGGTCGCTGGTGCGGCTGAGGTTCTCATAAGCCGCGACCGCGAAGACGGTGTCGCCATTGGGATCGTTGCCCCAGGTCCTGACGCCGTGGAGCATTTTGGCGCTCACCGAATTGCCGTCGTTGTCGCGGCAGTCCTGGTCGCGGAAGATCGTCACCGTGGGCGCGCGTTCGGCCATGTCGGCGATGATGTAGCGGGTTTCGGCGCGGGTGATCGCGATATCGCCGGGGCGGATCTCGATCGCTTCGCCCCCCTCAGGCACGAGCCAGAACGACGACTTCACGCCCGCAAGCAGGGTCAGCGGCGATTCCGGCGCAACCAGGATCGACCACGGCGCGGACATGACCGCCCTCAGCGCGAACGCATCGCGCGCCCGGGTCCCCTCCAGCATGTTCAAGATCGCACTCATGGCCTCAGATTAGACGATCACAAATGCTTTTGGAACGGGCAACCATGGGCGAAAGGACGGTCCGCGGTCATCTTGCCGCCGGGTCGCAGAGAGGTTGCGACACCGGACTTTCGAAGAGGACCAAGACCAATGTTTATCACCCCCACGAGGCTTGCCGCCTGGACGATCGCGGCGATCGTTTCCGGGCTTGCCATGAGCGCCGCCGCGCAAACCGAAACAACGCCTGACACCAATCCCGCCAGCGCCCTCAAGCGCCACACCGCCGATACGGTCAGCCTGGACCCGAAGAGCCCGAGCTATTTCGGCCATTTCGCGCCCGAGCTGGCAAAGACGGTGGCGCGCAAGCCGGCGCTCGATCCGGAGACCGGCCTTTCGGTGCAGGAGGTCAAGCCGGGGCTTTTCTACGTCACCGACGGCATCTACCAGTCGGCGTTCCTGGTGACGGAAGACGGCATCGTCGTCTTCGACGCGCCGCCGAGCTTCGCCGGCCGGCTGCCCGCGGCGATCGCTAAAGCCGCACCGGGCGACAAGATCACCACGCTGATCTACAGCCACGACCACGCCGACCATATCGGCGGCGCGGGCGTCTTCGCCGGGGTGCCGGGGCTGGAGGTGATCACGTCCCGCTCCGTCGCCGACAGTCTTGCGGGCGACGGCTATCCCGGCGTGATGGCGCCGACGCGCACCTTTAAGGGCCATCTTGAGCTGTCCCCCGGCGGGGTGGAGATCCGGCTCGACGCGGCGTCCTATCATTCGGAGGACGAGGACGTGATCGCCTACCTGCCGGGGCTGAAGTTCCTGATCGCGATCGACACGATCACGCCGGGCGAGGTGCCGTTCATGAACTTCGGCGCGACGGCCGATTTCGGCCGCTATCTTGGGGTGTTCGACACGCTGCTTGCCTACGACTTCGACCTGCTGCTGCCCGGCCATATCTCGATCCTCGGCACCCGCCAGGACGTGCTCGACAACCGCGACTATACCTATGACGTGCGCGACACGGTGCGCGCAAAGATGGAGACCATGTACCGGAGGTTCGGGGAGATCCATGCGGCGACCAACCACGCCAACGACAACCTGACCTATCGCATGGCGATCGAGGGCATGCGCAACGAATGCGCGGGCGAGATCATCGACCGCTGGTCGGAGCGCCTGTCGGTGGTCGACATCTACGCCGACAGCCACTGCGAAACGGCGATCCTCCATTACATCATGCACTGACGGCAGGGGATGCCGCCGCAAGGCCCGGCGCCCGGATCGCGACAACGGTCCGGGCGGCATATCCGTTGACGCGAAAGATTTTTCGGCACAACCTTTCTGGATCGGGTTCGCCGCAGGAACGTGAATGTGTCGGAAGCCATCTCAAATGCCCTTGGTCGGGCGCAAACTCTTTCCTTCACGGTTTTCTCCGCGGCGCTCGTCGTCACGGTCGTCGTGCTGGCGAGCCTCGACGAGAAAACCAGTTCCCTGGCCCGCCTGAATACGGAATTCAACGACGTCCAACTGGTGGCGACCCACAGCGACAACGTCATTCGGGAAATCCGCCGCTACATGCTGGCGAAACGACCGCCTTCGATTTCCGAGCAACAGGCGCTTCAGGACATCAGACATGCGTTCTTTCACGCACATGAGCAGGCTGAATTGGCAAGCACCCGTCTGTTCTCCGCAGCTCATCCGGGTGTTTCCCTCAGGCTGGTCCGGCAGATCAACAGAGAATTGGCGCCAATGCGCGATCTCTTCGGGGCGATCGTATCCGTAAATGTGGATGTCACGCCCCAGTCCGTGGTCCTGCTCGACAGCCTGGAGAAACTGAGCTTTCGCGATCTTTCGGTCATGGCACACATCGCTTCGGTGGACCCGATCGGCGTCAACGAAGCGGTTTCCGCCTTCAACAGGACCTGGGACCCCGCAGCACCCGCCGATGCCGCGCAGCAGCTTGCGGGCAAGTTGAAGACGCTCGGCGCGGAGCGCTCGGCCTCGTTCGAGCAGATAGGCACCTACGGCAAGGATCTTCGGGTGGCCTGCGAGCAGTTCGGAAAGACCCACGGCAACCTGGCGGTCGGCGGCCTTCGGTCTTCCAACACGCGGGCGCTCGCGACGCTGATTTCCCTTCAGGACGATAGGGCGGCGCTACGCGACCAGCTTTCCGGCTCATTCCAGATCAGCGTTCCGGTGGTCGACCAGACGCTTCCCGTGCCGGTCGTCACCCTGTTGCTGCCCCTGGCGCTTGTCGCCGGCTACGGCCTGATCGGAACCGCGCTTTTGTTCGCCCGCCGGCAACTGAAGGCCATAACCGATAACGCCGGGCGAAGGACCGCCGCGGACAACGGGTTCGTGTTCGACCAGCTTTACTCGGGAGGATTGCCGGCGCGCGTCCTGAACTGGCTGCTCCTTGGCGCGATCACAATCGTCCCCCTGGCAGCCGCCGCATTGCTGGCCTACCAGTTTTCCTCCGCGCTTTCGGGAACATCCGACCTGTTCATGGCGGTCTTTCTTTTGACCGCCCTCGGGGTCATCCTCCTCATCTTCGGGACCGCGCACGAAATTTCGAGGATGGCATCCGGCCGGGTTTAGCCGAAGGCGAGGCTTCTCCGGCCAGCACGGCCTACCTTTTGTTTCGTGCCTCCAGGGCCTTTGCGTAGAGATCCTCCAGCTTGAGTTCCTTTGCGAGCTTCGCATTCAGTTCATCTGCCGCCTTGCGCCAGATTTCGAACGCCTCGCCGCTGATCTTTTCCGCGCGCTTGCCTTCCCCCGAGTATCTGCTGACCGCCTCATCGATCACAGCCTGGATTTTCTCCTCAGCGGCTGCTTCCACGGCCCTGGCGGCCTGCTCTATTGCCTGCTTGACCTCCTCCGTCTGGCTGTCGAAGCGCTGCGCGTTCATCACAAGCACGACTGGCACCAGCATCACCGCAACGTCCGAAGGGTCGGTGATACAGTCAGTCGCCTCGTGCAGATTGGTCTCCAGGATCAGCGGGATCGAGAAAAGACCGGTCCCGGTAAGGCCGGTCAGCATGGCGGTGTAGTATTCGGCCCTCGCCAGGGCAAGCGGAACGCCCCCGAGGCTCTGGACCAGCATCTGGTGATACCTCGGTCCGTCAATGACCCGGGCCCCCTTGAGATCATCCGGGTGAACGACGCATTTATCGGCGGAGATGAAGGTCCCGACAAGCCAGGTATAGCCAAGGATCCTCAACCCGCTGTTGCCGGCTTGTGCCGCAAGGTCCGGGCCGACAGTGCCGATGATCCGTTTCGCCTCATCCAGGTTGGCGGCGAGCAGGGGAAAATTGAGCAACTCAAGCCCGCGGACCCTATCGGCAAGGAAATAGCCGTTCACGAAGGCGATATCGATGGCGTTGGTCACAATCCCTTCGACCGCCAGCCTGGGCCCGCCAAGTTCGCTTTCCGGAAAAGTTTCGATTGCCAGACCGTTGGATTTGATCTCCTCAGCGATTTTGCCGGAAAGCTGACCCCAAATCCCCTCTGGCTTTCCGGGATAGGACATCGTGAGGTCCTCGTCGGCCCGGACCGGGCCGGCAGCCAGCATTGCGGCGGTTATCAGACCGGCGAAGGCGCTCATTCTCAAGCGGAATGAAAGGCGTTTCATCATGTCGGTCTTCCTCCCGGACCCCGGCAGCAAGACCGATCTGCCGGTCGCACCGCCTGACCCGGAGAATTGTATGCGTGTACCGCGAGCAACTCAACACCTGCGGTAGCGAAGCCATTTTGCGCGCCTTGCTGGAAATCGCGGTGTTTCGACGGTGATCCGCCATCGATGTCCCGCACACACCCCTACTGAAACGCCGTCTCGGCAAAGCTTCTGAGCTTGCGCGAGTGCAGCCGGTCGCTCGGCATGCCGCGCAGCTTTTCCAGCGCGCGGATGCCGATTTCCAGGTGCTGGGCGACCTGGCGCTTGTAGAAATCGGTTGCCATGCCGGGGAGCTTCAGTTCGCCGTGGAGCGGCTTGTCGGAGACGCACAGCAGCGTGCCGTAGGGCACGCGGAAGCGGAAGCCGTTGGCGGCGATGGTGGCCGATTCCATGTCGAGCGCGATCGCCCGCGACTGGGAGAAGCGCCGGACCAGCTCGCTCTGGTTCCACAGTTCCCAGTTGCGGTTGTCGATGGAGGCGACGGTGCCGGTGCGCATCACCCGCTTCAGTTCGTAGCCGTCATAACCGGTGATCTCGGCGACCGCGTCCTCCAGCGCCACCTGCACCTCCGCCAGCGGCGGGATCGGCACCCAGACGGGCAGATCCTGGTTGAGCACGTTGTCCTCGCGCACATAGCCGTGGGCAAGCACGTAGTCGCCGAGCGTCTGGCTGTTCCTGAGCCCTGCGCAGTGGCCGAGCATCAGCCAGGCGTGGGGCCGGAGCACCGCGATGTGGTCGGTGATGGTCTTGGCGTTGGACGGGCCGACGCCGATGTTGACCATGGTGATGCCCCTGTGGCCTTCGCGCTTGAGGTGATAGGCGGGCATCTGCGGCAGCTTCGCCACGGCCGCCCCGGAGGACGGCTCGGTCTCGCCGGAAAGCGTGGTGAGGTTGCCCGGCTCGACGAAGGCCTCGTAGCCGCTGTCTGCGTCCGCCAGCAATTGGTGCGACATGCGGCAGAATTCATCGATATAGAACTGGTAGTTGGTGAAGAGCACGTAGTTCTGGAAATGCTCGGCCGCTGTTGCCGTATAGTGCTGCAGCCGGTGCAGGGAATAATCCACCCGGGGTGCTGTAAAGGAGGCGAGCGGCAGGATGCCGTCGGCAGGCTCGTAGGTGCCGTTGGCAATCGCGTCGTCCATCAGCGACAGGTCGGGCAGGTCGAAGACGTCCGCCAGCGGCCGGTCCAGGTTGGCCGCGGCCGCCCCGCCCTCCACGTGGGTGCCGTCGTAAAAGGCGAAATGCAGCGGGATCGGGGTTCCGGAATCGCCGATCAGCACCGGCCGGTCGTGGTTGCGCACCAGAAGCGAAATCTGGTCGACGAGATAGGAGCGGAACAGGTCCGGGCGGGTGACGGTGGTGGCGTGGACGCCGGGCCTTGAGACGAAGCCGTAGGCCAGCCGGCTGTCGAGGCGGGCATGGCTTTCGGTGGTGATCTGCACCTGCGGATAAAACGCCCGGACCCGGCCCTCCAGCGGTTCGCCCTCCAGATGCCGGGCAAAGGCGGCGCGCAGGAACCCGGTATTGGCCTCAAAGATCTCGATCAGGCGGTCGACCGCTTTTTCCGCGTCGGCAAAAGCCTCGAAGGCATGCGCAGGTGCATGTTCCACCGGGCGCGTCGCCGGGGCCCTGAAATATCCGGATGTGTCGGCCAAATCCGTCTCCTGGTTGTTATCGTTATGAACTCAGGATCGCATGTTCGCCTGTCCCGTCAATGACCCTTCGCCGGAAATTTGAAAAATTTTTCATGGGCGGAAGAATTTTTGGAATCTGTCTCCACTGGCGTGTAAAGGCACGGCATTCGCACACACTCCATTGTCATCCCAGCGAAGGCTGGGATCCAGTAATCTGAAGCGTCTGCCATCTTTTACAATCGCGGGCCACACGGAATACTGGATCCCGGTCTTGCCGCTAACGCGTCAAACCGGGATGACAATCCGGGAGAGAGGCAAGGCCTTGCTCCCGTCATCCCGGACAAGTGAGGCGCAGCCGAACGCTGATCCGGGATCCAGCTGACAGTACGAGCGCAGCGAGTTCCGCATTTAATAGGGAAGGAGACGCGCCTGCGGCGCGGCTGATGTCTGGTTTCCAGATCGGCACGCAGCTTCGCTGCGCTTGTCTGGAATGACGGGGGCGGAGAGAGACGCCTCTGGATGACACACCCCGCGGGCTGCTAATCTTGTCTTTTCCAGGAGGGGGCACATGGGTTCATTCGACCGGATCGAAGACCTCGCCCGCGCCCGCAAGGGCGGGGCGGAGAGGCTTGCGGAACTGCTTGGCCAGAACCGGCCGAAGACGCCGGCGGAACTGCGGGAGACCGGCGACGCCCGCTGGCTTGCCATGTTCACACGCTGCATCTTCCAGGCCGGCTTCAACTGGAAGGTGATCGACGCCAAGTGGGACGGGTTCGAGGACGCCTTCCACGGCTTCGACCCGGCCTTCCTCGCCTTCCAGCCGGACGAGTTCTACGATCAGCTGATGGCGGACACCCGCATCGTCCGCAACGGCGCCAAGATCCGCTCGGTTGCCGAGAACGCCCGGTTCGTCTGCGACCTCGCAAAAGAGCACGGCAGCGCGGCTGCCTTCTTCGCCGATTATCCCGTGACCGACCAGACCGGGCTGATGGACCTGTTGAAGAAACGCGGCAGCCGGCTCGGCGGCAACACCGGCCAGTATGCGCTGCGCTTCATGGGCAAGGAGAGTTTCATCCTGTCGAAGGACGTCCTTAACGCGCTGATCCGCGAGGGCGTCATTGAAAACGACGCCCTGTCGAAAAAAAATCTGGCCGCGATCCAGGCCGCATTTAACGAATGGAAGGCCGCTTCCGGCCGGAGCCTGAACGAAATCAGCAGAATTCTGGCCTTTTCGGTCGGGACAGTCGATTAACTTCCTGTAAAGCTTTTACCAGTGTAAACAAACTATTGAAAACACATTATTTTTCTTGCCAGCGATTTAACCGCTGATTTACCAAACCCGGTAACCATGACACTCGAAATTGCGTGAGGTATTGCGTCGCAATGAGAGTACTGCGTACCGGGGTGTCCTCCGCGGCACCCCACCCTTCCCATCTGCCGGCCGGCAATGCCGCCTGGCTCGACACGATCCTGAAGGGCGACTGCGTTGCCGCCCTTGAGAAGCTGCCTGCGAAGTCGGTGGACCTGGTCTTTGCCGATCCGCCCTACAATCTTCAGCTCGGCGGCGACCTGCACCGGCCCGACCAGTCCAGGGTCGATGCCTGCGACGATCACTGGGATCAGTTCGAAAGCTTCGAGGCCTATGACGCCTTCACCCGCGCCTGGCTTATGGCCGTGCGCCGCGTGATGAAGGACGACGGCTCGATCTATGTGATCGGCTCCTATCACAACATCTTCCGTGTCGGCGCGATCCTGCAGGATCTCGGCTTCTGGATCATGAACGACATCGTCTGGCTGAAGTCGAACCCGATGCCGAACTTCCGCGGCAAGCGCTTCACCAACGCCCATGAGACGATCATCTGGGCGACGAAGTCGAAGGACGCCAGGCCGACCTTCAACTATGACGCGCTGAAGGTGTTCAACGACGATTTGCAAATGCGCTCCGACTGGCACCTGCCGCTATGCACCGGTTCCGAACGACTGAAGGACGGCGCGGGTCAGAAGGTGCATCCGACCCAGAAGCCGGAATCCCTGCTCTACCGGGTGCTGACCGCCTCGTCCCAGCCGGGCGACATCGTGCTCGACCCGTTCTTCGGCACCGGTACCACCGGGGCGGTGGCGAAGAAGCTCGGCCGGCATTTCGTCGGCGTGGAGCGGGAACAGGATTACATCGACGCCGCCACCGCGCGGATCGAAGCCATCGAGCCCGGCTCCGGCGTGTCGCTGGAAATGCAGAAGGGCAAGCGCGCGGAAAAACGGATTCCTTTCGGCACCCTGCTCGAATCCGGCCTATTGGAACCGGGCACCGAGCTTTCCTGCGCCAAGGGCAAACACCTGGCCATCGTGCGCGCCGACGGTTCGCTCAAGTCCGGCGACCACACCGGCTCGATCCACAAGGTGGGCGCGCTGGTCCAGGGCCAGGAGGCCTGCAACGGCTGGACGTTCTGGCACGTGAAGAAAGGCCGCGCCCGCTCGCCGATCGACGAGTTGCGCAAGGAAATCAGATCCCGTCTGCAGCCATAAGCAAGACGGCTTTCGCGACTTCCCCGCGAACCTCACGCCTCCGGCCCCGGCCGGGGGCGTTTTTATTTCCAAATTCTTATTTTATTTTCCGACCGTCACAGCGCTGAAATCAAAGCGTTTTTGCGCAAAAGTTCGCAGAATTACTTTTTGAGAAAAAAATAAAGATGGATAAGTTACCCAAAAGCACCTATGTAATGTTTATAAATTGTTTTGGACTGACGTTTACTTCGACGTAAAATATCGAATTATCTGTACAAATCCATAAAATTTATCGCAATGGAAGCGGAGAAAAACTTTTCTCCGCAAGTGCGTTAATTCGGAAGATCTCATGAAAAACGGAACAGTAAAATTCTTCGACAGCCAGCGCGGCTTTGGTTTCATCACGCCTGACGACGGTGCCAAGGACGTGTTCGTCCATATCAGCGCCCTGCAGAGCGCCGGCATCGAGACGGTGGTCGAAGGCCAGCAGCTGAGTTTCAGCGTCGAGCAGGATGCACGCGGCCGCTTCAACGCCGTCGGCGTCCAGGCCGCCTGACAATACCGGCCGATCTCCGGCGCGCCCCGCAAGCGGCGTGACAGGATCCAACCCACGACTTTATCGGACGGCAGGCAGCGACACTGCGCCGCCGCCCGGTACACCCAATCTCAGCGACCCCGTCGCTGCGGGCCTTCGGGCAAAGACCTGACACCTGTCCCCACAGGACGCGTTGGGGTCCTGCCGAGGCCGCGGTTTTACCCCGCAAAGGAAAATCTAAAATGGCACTTCATCGATTCTCAGTCGGACAACAGGTCCGAATGACCGGCTGGCAACGGCAATCGGCCGATTCGGCCGAAACGTTCCGCGTCGTGGCGACACTCCCGGAATGCAACAACCTGCTTCAGTACCGCATTCGCAGCGACAACGAGCGCCACGAACGGGTCACGACCGAAGACAATCTCAAAAACGCGGACACAGCCTCGTTCTGGAAATCCGCGCGATAATTCCTGAAAGGAACAACCCATGGCCAAGGGCCAACTGCGCGGCAACCGCGAAAAGAGAAAGCCCAAGCAACCGAAAAAGGTCGAGGCGGCACCCGTCGCCTTCGGCTCTCAGGTCGAGGCGATCAAGAACCGGGAAGCTGCCGGCCGCAAGGGCAAGTCCTGAAGCGGCGGTCTTCCCTGGCCGGCTGAACGATCAAGGTTCCCGAGCCGACATCCCTATATGAACCGCACCAGCGCCTCCGGCTTCCGGCCGGGGGCGTTTTTGTTTTTAGAGAGGGCTGTTTTCCCTCCCTCACCTTCCCTGCCCAACCAATCCCCTCCGTCATGCCATGGCTCGACCATGGCATCCATGCCGTGACGTTTCCTCCCGCAACCGCTTTACCGGATGGCACCGGAACGGCACGGATGCCCGGATCAAGTCCGGGCAGGACGGCGGAGGGGTGTCAGGCGTCCTGCCCTCACCCGAACGCCACCAGCGCCTTGCGTCTCTTGCCGACGGCCAGGGACAGTCGTTCCTCCGCGCCCAGATCCCCGCTTGAAATCCGGTGGCGGGGATCGTGGACGACCCGGCCGTTAAGGCGGACGCCGCCGGCTTCGACCAGGCGGCGGGCCTCGCCGTTGGAGCCGGCGAAGCCGACAGTGACGATCAGCTCCAGCAGGCCGAGGCCGTCGGCAAGCCTTTGCCGCTCCATCCGATGGGTCGGCTCGGCGATGTCTCCGGTTCCGGCAAACAGGGCGTCGCCCTGTTCAAGCGCGGCGCGGGCCGCATCCGCGCCGTGGACGATGGCGGTGACCTGGGTCGCCAGGATCTTCTTGGCCTCGTTGAGTTCGGCGCCCTGAAGCTCCGACAGGCGGATCACCTCGCTGATCGGCAGTTCGGTGAACAGGCGCAGGAAGCGGGGCACGTCGGCGTCCGCCGTGTTGCGCCAGAACTGCCAGAAGCCGAAGGACGACAGGTGGTCGGGATGAAGCCACACGGCGCCGTCGGCGGTCTTGCCCATCTTGGTGCCGGCCGCGGTCGTCAAGAGCGGCACGGTCAGGCCGAACAGGCGGCGGGCGTCGCAGCGGCGTCCGAGCTCGATGCCGTTGACGATGTTGCCCCACTGGTCGGAGCCGCCGATCTGGAGGGTGCAATCGTGGCGGCGGGCCAGTTCCAGGAAATCCACCGCCTGCAGCATCATGTAGCAGAATTCCAGCACGGTCAGCGGCTGCTGCGCCTCGATGCGGGACTTCACGCTGTCGAAGGTGAGCATGCGATTGACGGTGAACTGGCTGCCGTAGTCGCGCAGGAACTCCAGGAAGCGGAATTCGGTGAGCCATTCCGCGTTGTCGACCAGAAGCGCGCCGTCGGGCCCGCGCATGTCGACCAAGCGCTCCACAGAGCGGCGGATGCCGGCGATGTTGGCCGCGATCTGGCTCCCGTCCAGAAGCGGGCGGGCGTCGTTGCGAAAGCTCGGATCGCCGACCTGGCTGGTGCCGCCGCCAAGAACGATGATCGGCCGGTGGCCGAGCTTCTGCAGCCAGCGCAGGGTCATCAGCGGCATCAGGTGGCCGACGTGAAGGCTCGCCGCCGTGGCGTCGAAACCGGCGTAGGCGGTCACGGAGCCTTTGGCAAGTGCATCGTCCAGTGCTTCGATGTCGGTACACTGGTTGATCAGGCCACGCTCGAGGAGCACCTGGGCTGCTTCCGACTTGAGCTTCGTTGCCGGCTTTCCGGCTTCAATCATGTGGGTGGTCATGTTCGGCTTCCTGGGGATCGGCCCGCCAGGTGCCCTTGAAAACCAAAAAGCCGCCTGACGCGGCGGCTTTTCGGGTTTGGTCAGTGAGACAAGATCCTACGCAGCCGCCGATATGTCGGTGACGTAGTAATAAAAACCGGTAAGGGCGAAGATCTCGTTGCTCATGGATGTTAGATGCGCGAGCTTCGAAGAAATGTCAAGCGGCCGTTCCGGGCGCTTCAGGACCAGCAGAGCGGCGACAGCCGTGCCGCCTATCCGATGCCGAGCTCTTCCTCGCCCCGGTCCAGGATTAGCGGCACCACCAGGTCTTCCTCGTCGTCCAGGTGGCGCATGAGGCCGCCGAGCAGCCGGTCGCTGGCCATGGCGAATGCATCCGCCGATCTCAGGAGCGCGTCCCGGTCAGCACCGCCCAGCGCCTGGAAAAAGACGTTCGCGCTTTCAACCATGTTGCCGATCCTGAGGTGCAGCCATTCGTGGTCGTTTTCCAGAAGCTCGAAGCCCGGCAGGAGACGCCTTTCGGCTTCCGCGAAGACGGGGAAATAGTGGTTGTCCTCGATCAGGTGATGATGGTGCAGCCCGGTCAGGAAATGCTGCAGGTTGCTGGCGAAATGGCGGGCGAAGGGCTGCACCTCGACCTCGCCTTCGCGAAACCTCGTCAGCGCCACGTCCAGAACGCCGCCCATTTCGCGAAAGCCGTTGTGGCGGGCCAGCCAGAATTCGGTCAGCGGACCGAGATTGTGATGGGCCTGCCAGCCCTCGCGCGGATGGGATTTCAGAAGATAGAGCCATTCGTCCGGCAGACCGGTCCGCATGGACAGGTCGGACGGGCCTTCGGCCGGGCTGACTGGTTTTTCGTTCATGGTGTCTCCGCCTCCTGGCGGATCGCGTCCGGGTCATCGCTGCCGCATGACGGCCCAGGGTCCGGGCCCATGCCCCTGACTACCGGGACCTGCAGATTACATCAAAAGCGGCGGAAACACGAGATTGCCGGAGGCCGGGCCTGCAGCGGAGACGGTTTGCCTTCTTTCACCGCGGGCCGGAAACCCGATCCGGTTCAGTCCGCCGCCAAGCCAGGGACGTCCATCCCGAGATACTTCCTCAGAAGGCGTATCAGTTGCCGGGTTTCGCGGGCGTTCAAGCCGCTCGGACGTGCGGCATCGCTTTCGGCGAGCACCGGTTTCATCGCGTCGACGAAGGCGGCGCCTTCGGGCGTCAGGTAGAGCTGGATCGCACGGCGGTCTTCCTCCGACTGCTCCCTCCGGACCCAGCCGTCCGCCTCGAACGACTTGATCAGCTTGGTGGTGTAGGCCAGCTTGAGCTTCAGCATCTCCGCCAGTTCGCCGTGGCGGATGCCCGGATTTTCCCGGATCAGGATCAGCGCGGAAATCTGTGCCGGACGCATTCCCTTGGGCGTCAGTTCCTCGCTGAAATGGTCGTAGACATGAGCCTGGGCCAGCGAAATCAGGAAGCCGGACATGTTCTCCAGTCCGCCATAGGACCGCTCTTCGCAGGTCACGTCGGATTTGAGATTCTCTTGCATGCTCACCGTCATGATTACCGTCCCGGCCCAAGGCCAACTGACAAACAGGCGCTCCTGGCCGCGCATCCGGAGGCGATGCCGGATCCATTCTTCAATCCGCGGCCTTGAGGCCGCCTTCCGGCAGTGTCTATCGCTCCTGCCCCTGCCGGGCAACAGCATGGGTCGGCCGTGTTCCTGCACTCCCCTAAAAGAATATAGGCCTTCATGCGGCCGGCACCCCTGCCCGCTTGAGATCGATGAAATCCTCCGGCCGGTCGCCGAACAGCGCTTCCACATCGCCGGCGCGGTTGGCGATCATCTGCCGCTGGTTCAGATAGGCCTTGTCGGTGATCTCGCCGGCATCCGGGTTCGGCGGGGTCAGCAGGAACCGCGCCCGCGTGGCATAGCGGGACGAGCCGCCGCCCTGCGCCTTGAGGCCGCGCAGTCCTGCCGCGATCCTGTCGCGGACGGCATCGGATGCCAGGACCTCGGCCAAAGGTGCATCGTCGGACAGGCCCGCACAGGCCCGGCACGCCGCTTCGTTCGGAATGAGCAGGAAGCCGATTTCGTCCCGGCCGTGGCCGGAAACGACGACATCTTGCGCGAGAGGCACAAGGGCATCGATGCCGGCAACGCGGAGTTCGCCGACGCTGACCCAGGTACCGGACGCCAGCTTGAAGTCCTCGCTCACCCGGCCGTCGAAGAAGAGCCCCTTCGATGGATCGTCCGGATCGGCAAAGCGCACCGCATCGCCGATGATGTAGAAGCCCTCCTCGTCGAAGGCCGACGCTGTGAGTTCGGGGTGGCGGTAGTATCCCGGCGTCACGCCCGGCCCCTTGACGCGAACTTCCAGCTTGTCGCCGTTCGGGATCAGCTTCAGGACTACGCCGGGCACGGGCAGGCCGATATTGGCGATGTTCTCCACCTGGAAATGGCAATGGGTGGCGAGCGGCGCGGTCTCCGTGGAACCCCAGGAACCGACAATCGGGATTTCGCGCCCGATCGTTTCGCGGCTGAGCCTCTTGAGTTTTTCCCAGACCGTGGTCGGCAGGGCCGCGGCCGCGTTCATGACAAGGTCCAGGTTGAAGAAGACCTCGCGCAGCTCGGCATCCTTTTCCAGCGCCTGGGCCAGAAGATCGTAACCGCGGGGAACGTTGAAGCTGAGGGTCGGCTTCACGTCCTTGAAATTGGCGATGGTCCGCTCGATCAGGCCCGGTGCCGGCTTGCCCGTATCGATATAGAGCGAGCCGCCGTTCCTCAGGACCGTGTTGGAGGTGAAATTGGCGCCGAAGGTATGCGACCATGGCAGCCAGTCCACGATCACGGGCGGATTGTTTTCCAGGAAGGTCCAGACCGCCGCGTTTGCCGCCTGGTTCGACGTCATCATCCGGTGGGTGTTGATCACCGCCTTCGGCGTACCCGTCGAGCCGGACGTGAACAGCAGCCGGGCGACCGTATCCGGACCGATGGCATGGAAGGCGGAGGAGACGGCAGATGAGGCCTCCGGCAGATCGGCCTCGTCCAGGAGCTGGACCTTGCGGCTCGTCTTTTCCGGCGCCTTGCCGGCCAGAATAACCGCGTCGTGCAGATCGTCGATCGCATCAAGAGCAGCTGCATAGACATCCGGATCGGACACGTGGATCACCGACGGGTCGACCAGCTCGACCATGGCCTTCAGCTTGGCATGGTCGTGCGACAACAGCGAATAGGCGGTCGAGACCGTTGCGACCGGCACGCCCACATGCATCGCGGACAGTGCCAAGAGCGCATGATCGACTGTATTTTCCGACAGGACCAGAACCGGATGCTCCGGCGAGGCGCTGGTGGACAAAAGCCAGCCGGCGAGCCCGAGCACGCGGGTCAGCGCCTGAGAATAGCTGACCTTGCGCCAAACCCCTGCCGCATCCCGTTCGGCGAGGAAGGTGGTGTCGGGGCGCTCCTCCGCCCAGCGCACCAGCCATTCGCCGATGCAGCGTTCGTAGGCCGGCAGGGGAATGCTGCTTTCCAGCAGGATCGCGCCCGAGCTTTGCACGGATGTCACAACACTTGGCGGCGCGAACAAAGGTTCGCCCCGCCTTCCGGACCAGGTGCTCATTTCATTCTCCTCCCAGACGCTCCGGCTCCCCCCGGATCGCCTCGATTTACTTTCCTTGTAAACTATTGTCCGGGAGGCGGCCTGAATGCAAGGACTTTCTGGCGGGGTTGGGTTGGCGGGTGGCTATTGCGGCGCTGCCCCCCCGGATCGTCACCCCGGGCGAACGCAATGAGACCCGGGGCCCAATCGTTTGCAGAGCTGTTGTTCCCTCGACCAAAGCTGCGGCAAGCGGCTCTGCGAGTAGGCCCCGGATCAAGTCCGGGGTGACGGTTGTGCCGTGCGTCGTAGTCAGCAACAAAAAAGCCCGGTCAGCTGACCGGGCTTTCTCATCGTGTTCGGAACGTCCCTACTCCGCCGCGGCCGGAGTGACCTCCGCCGGGGCGGGCGGGGTCCATTTGAGGACCGGCTTGCGGGCGGCTGCCGTTTCGTCGAGGCGGCGGCGGGGGGCAAGGTAGGGGGCGCCGGAGAAGCGGTCGGTTTCCTTGCGCTGTGCGCTCATGACCAGATCGCGCATGGTGGCGATGAACAGGTCGAGGGCCGCCCGGCTTTCCGATTCCGTCGGCTCGATCAGCATGGCGCCATGGACGACCAGCGGGAAATACATGGTCATCGGATGGTAGCCCTCGTCGATCATCGCCTTGGCGAAGTCGAGCGTGGTGACGCCGGTGTCCTTGAGGAAGCTATCGTCGAACAGGACCTCGTGCATGCAGGGCCGTTCGCCGAAGGGCAGGCTCATCAGATCCTGCAGGCCGACGCGGACGTAGTTGGCGTTGAGCACCGCATCCTCGGAAGCCTGTTTCAGCCCGTCGGAGCCGTGGCTCATCATGTAGGCGAGCGCGCGCACGAACATGCCCATCTGGCCGTGGAAGGCGGTCATGCGGCCGAACGGCTGTTCGCCGTCGAGCGTGTCCGCTTCCGTTTCGACCAGCACCGGCCCGTCGTCCGTCTGGCGGATGAAGGGCAGCGGAGCGAACGGCGCAAGCCGATCCGACAGGACCACCGGGCCGGAGCCCGGACCGCCGCCGCCGTGGGGCGTGGAGAACGTCTTGTGCAGGTTGATGTGCATGGCATCGACGCCGAGGTCTCCGGGCCGCGCCTTGCCGACGATGGCGTTGAAGTTGGCGCCGTCGCAGTAAAAGTAAGCGTCCGCCGCGTGGATCGCGTCGGCGATCTCGATGATCTCGCGCTCAAACAGCCCGCAGGTGTTCGGGTTGGTGAGCATAATCGCCGCCACATTGCCGGCATGCTCGGCGATGGTCGCCTTGACCGAGGCCAGGTCTACCGTGCCGTCGTCCTTGGCATCGATGGACACGACCTTGTAGCCCAGGAGGGCCGCCGTTGCCGGGTTGGTGCCGTGGGCGCTTTCGGGCACCAGCACCATCTTCGGATCGCGTCCGGCGGCCTTGTGCGCCGCCTTGATCGCCATCATGCCGCACAGCTCGCCATGGGCGCCGGCCTTGGGGCTCATGGCGACCGCGGAGGTGCCGGTGGAGACCATCAGCCAGCGGGCCAGTTCGTCGATCAGCTCGACCGCGCCTTGAACCGTGGACAGAGGCTGCAGCGGATGAATGTCGCCGAAGCCCGGCAGCCGCGCCATCTTCTCGTTGAGGCGCGGATTGTGCTTCATGGTGCAGGAGCCGAGCGGATAAAGCCCGCTGTCGATCGCGTAGTTGTTGCGCGACAGGCGCACGTAGTGGCGCATGGCTTCCGGCTCGGCGAGGCCGGGCAATTCCAATTCCGCCGCGCGGGCATGCTGCCCGAGTTCGGGCGTAAACTCTTCCGGTTCGTCCAGATCGACGCCCATGGTTTCGAAATGGCCGAACTCGAAGATCAGCGGCTCTTCCATATCGAGGCCGCGGTTGCCGGTGAAGGTCTTCGGGCGGTAGCTGGTATCCGCTTCGCCCGGGGCCGTCGGACGGCCTTGGGTGTTCATGCTCATGCCAGCACCTCCTTCAGCGCGCCTGCAAAGGCCGCGCGGTCCTCGTCGGTGTTCACTTCCGTGGAGGCGACCACCAGCAGGTTCTCAAGCTCCGGCTTGCCCGGTTCGAGCCGCGACACCGGCACGCCGCCGAGGATGCCTTTTTCGGCCAGGGCCTCGACCACACCGTGGGCGGCTTTCGGCAGCCGGACGGTGAACTCGTTGAAATAGGCGGCGTTCAGAACCTCCACGCCCGGCACCGCCGACAGATCCTTTTTCAGCTTCACCGCATTGGCGTGGTTGATCCGCGCCAGTTTCTTCAGCCCCGCGCCGCCGAGGAGCGACATGTGAATGGTGAAAGCGAGCGAACAGAGCCCGGAGTTGGTGCAGATGTTCGAAGTCGCCTTTTCCCGGCGGATATGCTGCTCGCGGGTCGAAAGCGTCAGCACGAAGCCGCGCCGGCCTTCCGCGTCGACCGTTTCGCCGCACAGGCGTCCGGGCATCTGGCGGATGAATTTCTGGTTGGTGGCGAAGAGACCCACGTAAGGCCCGCCGAAATTGAGGCCGTTGCCGATGGACTGGCCTTCGCCGACGACGATATCCGCTCCTTGCGCGCCCGGCGGCTCGATCAGGCCGAGGGACACGACCTCGGTGAAGACGGCGATCAGCAGGGCGCCATGGGCATGGGCCTTTTCGGCGATCGGCTTCAGGTCAATGAGCTGGCCGTAGAAGGATGGCGACTGGACCACGACGCAGGAGGTGGCGTCGTCGATCTGGGAGAGAATATCCTCCGTCCCCGCCGGGTCCGCCGGCAGGGCGACGACCGTGTCCTCTGCCATGGCGGAGATGTCCTCGACCACGTCGCGGTATTGCGGATGCAGCCCGCCGGACAGCACCGCCTTGTTGCGGCGTGTCACCCGGTGGGCCATCAGCACGGCCTCGCCGGTGCCGGTCGAGCCGTCGTACATGGAGGCATTGGCCACATCCATGCCCGTGAGCCGTGCGACCTGGGTCTGGAATTCGAACAGGTACTGCAGCGTGCCTTGCGTGATCTCCGGCTGGTACGGCGTGTAGGAGGTCAGGAACTCCGACCGCTGGATCAGGTGATCGACGGTTGCCGGCACATGATGCTTGTAGGCACCGGCGCCGACGAAGAAGGGAACCGATCCAGCGGCGACGTTTTTCGCCGCCAGGGCCGACAGTTGCCGTTCGACCTGGAGTTCGCCGGCACGGCGCGGCAGGTCGAGAAGTTGGTTCAGGCGGGCCTTTTCGGGAACATCGGCAAACAGGTCGTCGATCGTGTCGACGCCGATGCGTGCCAGCATGTCGCCGCGGTCCGTATCGCTCAAGGGCAGATAGCGCATGATGCAGCTCTTCAGAGTTAGGGAGAAACGAGACGCAGGGGTTCGGGGGCGATCACGATCTCCGTCTTGACGGAATTGGCGATGAAACAGATTTCATGCGCCTTTTCGTGGAGGTCCTCGAACCAGGTCGGATCGGGCATCTCTGCGGCCCGAAGCGTGATCTGAGGCCTTAGCGTCACCTTTGTGACCGCCATCCGGCCGCGCGCGATCCGGGTCATGACGCCTTCCGCCTTGTCCGTGTAGCTGTCAATGACGTATTTGGCGTGGCGGGCGAGATCGATGAAGCTCATCATGTGGCAGGACGACAGGGCGGCCACGAAGGCCTCTTCCGGATCGACGGCGTCCTCCTTCGAAAAGGGAAGCGGCACAACCGAAGGCGACGCCGAGGCGGGCACCTCCACGCCGCCGTCGAAGCGCCACAGGTGGCCTCGGGAATACTGACCCTTGGCGAAGTCCCCCTCGCAGCGCCAGGTAACTTCGGCGGTATAGACGTGCCCGGCCATGATCAGAGCGTCTCCACGTAGGCCTTGTAGGCGGCGGCATCCATCAGGCCTTCGAGCTCGCCGGCATCGGCGAGCTTGACCTTGATGAACCAGGCGGCGCCTTCCGGGTCGTCGTTGACCTTGGCGGGCTCGTCGACCAGCGCGTCGTTCGCCTCCACGACGTCACCGCCCACGGCGGCATAGACTTCGCTGGCGGCCTTGACCGATTCCACGACGGCGGCCTCGTCGCCCTTCGACAGGGATTTGCCGACCTCGGGCAGCTCGACATAAACGACATCGCCGAGCTGTTCCTGGGCATAGCCGGTGATGCCGATGGTGGCGGTGTCGCCGTCGACGGAGATCCATTCATGGTCTTTGGAGTAATAGGTGGTCATGATTGTTCCCGGAGTTCTGGAAGGTGGGTATCAGGAGTTCGGTTTGCGGTGATAGCGGTGCGGCACGAAGGGCATGGCGACGACTTCCGCCGGCAGGTCCCTGCCGCGCACGACCAGATCGAGTTTCGTTCCGGCAGCGGCCTGTTCGGCGGCGACATAGCCCATGGCGATCGGCGCGCCGAGGGTCGGGGCAAAGCCGCCTGAGGTGACCCTGCCGACAACCGGGCCGCCGGGCAGGCGGATTTCCGCGCCCTCGCGGGCCGGCGCCCTGCCCTCCAGCTTCAGGCCGACGCGCAGGCGTCCCGGACCGTCGCGCAGCTCCGCCTGGATGCGGTCCGCACCGGGAAAGCCGCCGTCCTCGCGCCGGCGTTTCTGCATGGCGAAGGTGATCGCGCCCTCGACCGGCGAGGTGGTTTCGTCGAGATCGTGACCGTAGAGACAGAGACCGGCTTCCAGGCGCAGGCTGTCGCGGGCACCGAGCCCGATCGGCTTCACCCGCTCGTCGGCGAGCAGCGCACGGGCGATCGGTTCGGCGGCGCCTGCCGGGACGGACATTTCCACGCCGTCCTCGCCGGTATAGCCGGCGCGGGCGATGTGGCAGGCAATGCCGTCGAATTCCATGAAGTCGCCGGACATGAAGGCAAGGTCCGCGGCGGCCGGCGCGTGGGCCGCGACGGCCTCCACGGCCGAAGGCCCCTGCACAGCGATCAGCGCCTTGTCTTCCAGGATTTCCAGGCGGATGTTTTCAGGCAAGCCGGCCCGCAGCAGGGGATAATCGACATCCTTGCGGGAGGCGTTGACCACCAGAAACAGCTGGCCGTCCCGGTCCTCGGCGAGCGGCCGCGTGACCATCAGGTCGTCGACGATGCCGCCTTCGCCGTTGAGCAGAACCGTATAGCGCTGCCTGCCGCGGCCAAGCTCCAGAATATTCGAAGGCACAAGGGCCTCGAGTGCGCGGGCTGTGGTTTCGTGATCCGGCCCGTGCAGGATTGCCTGGCCCATGTGGGAGACGTCGAACAACCCGGCCTCTGCGCGGGTGTGCAGATGCTCGTTCATGATGCCGGCCGGATACTGCACCGGCATTTCATAGCCGGCGAAGGGCACCATGCGCGCGCCGAGTTCGATGTGAAGATCGTAGAGCGGCGTCTTTTTCAAGTCGCCTGGGACATCCGGTTCAGCCATGTGAGCTCCTCGGGTTGAAAGAGTGCGCAAGCGACGATTCTGCATCGTCATCTGCACCCCCTCTGTCCGAGTACCTGAGAGATTTCCCGCGACCCGCCGGCCAGGCTGCCGGCAAAGAAACGGTTACTCCTTCGGTGAGCCGTTCCGGCCCGTTACCAGCCGGGGCGGAAAACTGCTTTCCAGAGCGTTGATGTCCAAGCGGTCCTTTTGCCTGAGAGTTTCCGGGGCGGTTGCTCCTTCGGCTCCGGTCTGTTTCACCCGGTCTCTCCCGCTTGGGCGTTTGGCACAGCCGACAGGTTTCCTGTTCAAGGTTTCCCGCAGACCGTTCCGGCGGCTCGCTAACGACCCGAGCCAGTGCGGGGATTGTTCCCTGCTACCTGCTTATTGTCAATAACCCGACCTTATACATTTGGACGGCTGCGGGATTTTACCGGCCTTTCTTGCGGCCTTCGTCGAAACCGAACACGATCTTCATTTGCGCGTTCCTGGGAACGAGGAAACTGTTCTCGATCAGGGTCCAGGCTTCGCTCGGCGCGCCTTCTCCGACGGTGACCGGAACGGCCAGCAATTCGGAGACGATCGGCGCCTCCTCATCCCCCGGAGGCAGAATCACGACACGGATCGGCAGATCGACCTCCCCGCCCTTCCAGGACGGTCCGGGGGTGACATGGCCGGAAAAGCCGACCTTGATTCGCGTCTGGTCCGTTCCTTCCGGGGTGCAGCTTCTGGCCCATTCTTCGATGGCCGCCTGGTAAAGCAGCCCCTCCGGCAGGGACTCCTTGCCTCGGGCGTATTTCGTGATGAGATAGGTTTCCGACTTGAGCTGGATCGGCGGACAGTAAACCTTTTTCGAAAACGCGGCCGGGTCGACCTCGATCGGCTGCTGGCCGCCTGCCACGATGGTCGCCAGGGTTCCGCGCGAGTTGCCCGATGACGCCCCCTGTCCGGCGTTGCCGCTGCCGGCGAGCTCGTCCGACCCGCCACTCATACATCCACTCAGGAAACCGGCACATAAAGTTCCGGCCAATACGGTCTTGAGCCAGGAGGCACTGACGCCCATTTTCATTCGTCACCTGTCTTATTCGCTGCCATTTGGCGTTGCTTCATAGCAGGAGAGTGAAACATTGGCGAGACTGAGGCGTATTGGAAACCTCCGGTACGGTTTCCGCAGCATCCGCTTACCGTCGCGCCGGGCCGCCGGACCGATGCATTCGGCATGCGCCACACGGGTTTTTGCCGGGAGAAAGCCGCTTGACCGTCACCTCGGCTATGCTCTACGGGTCTCTGACCGGCTTCCGGCGTGCCAAAATGCGGTGCAGAGCGTTGGGAGTGAGAGAAATCGGGCCAGGATGTTATGAGCGAACAAACAGCTGCAAAGCCTGAGTTGACCGTGCTTCTATGCGCGCCCCGCGGCTTTTGCGCAGGTGTCGACCGGGCGATCCAGATCGTCGAACTGGCCCTGGAGAAATACGGCAGTCCGGTCTACGTCCGCCACGAGATCGTGCACAACAAATTCGTTGTCGACGGCCTCAAGGCGAAGGGCGCCGTCTTCGTCGAGGAACTCGACGAGATCCCGGCCGGGGATACGGACCGCCCGGTGATCTTCTCCGCGCATGGCGTTCCCAAATCCGTCCCCGCCGACGCGGGCAGCCGGAACATGTTTTATCTCGACGCCACCTGTCCGCTGGTGTCAAAGGTCCACAAGGAAGCCGAGATCCATCATCGCCGGGATCGCGAGATCCTGCTGATCGGCCACGCGGGCCATCCGGAGGTGATCGGCACGATGGGCCAGTTGCCGGACGGGACGGTCTCGCTGATCGAAACAGAGGCGGACGCAAGGGCATTTCAGCCGAAGTCAAAGCGCCAGCTTGCCTACATCACCCAGACGACCCTGTCGCTCGACGACACGGCCGGCATCGTCGATGTGCTGCGCCAGCGGTTTCCCGATATCGTAGCGCCGCACAAGGAAGATATCTGCTACGCCACCACCAACCGCCAGGAAGCGGTCAAGGCGATCGCGCCGAAAGTGGACGCCATGATCGTGGTCGGCGCGCCCAATTCCTCCAATTCCCAGCGGCTTCGGGAAGTGGCCGAGCGGGCCGGATGCCCGACCTCCATGCTGATCCAGCGGGCCGCCGATATCGACTGGAGCCGCTTTTCAGGCATTTCCTCGCTTGGCCTGACCGCCGGCGCCTCCGCTCCCGAAACCCTCGTCGAGGAAGTGATTTCCGCCTTTTCAGAGCGTTTTAACGTCTCCGTCGATACGGTCCGGACGGCCGAGGAGACCATTGCTTTCAATCTGCCCCGTGAATTGCGGGATGTGGCGGGCGTTGAAGGCGGCCTTCATGGCGGCCTTCAGGGCACGGCAGCAGAGTAGACCAAAGAATGGCCGTTTACACAGAAGTCGCGGACGAAGAGCTTGGCGCTTTCATCGATACCTACGACATCGGCAGGCTGCTGTCGTTCAAGGGCATCGCGGAAGGGGTCGAGAACAGCAATTTCCTGGTTCATACCGAAAGCGGCTATTACATCCTGACGCTTTACGAGAAACGCGTTGATCCGAACGACCTGCCGTTTTTCCTGAACCTGCTCCGGCACCTGGCCTCCAAGGGTCTGAACTGCCCGACACCGGTTCAGGCGCGCAACGGCACGGTGCTGGGAACGCTCGCGGGCCGGCCGGCGGCGCTCGTCACGTTTCTGGAAGGCATGTGGGTCCGGCGGCCGCGGCCGGAGCACTGCAGCGCTCTGGGCGAAAGCATGGCGCAACTGCATCTTGCCGGCGCCGACTTTTCCATGACGCGACGGAATGCCCTGAGCGTCGACGGCTGGCGCCCCCTGTTTGAGCAATGCGACGGCCGCGCCGACACGGTGGTGCCCGGACTTGCAGCCGAAATCGGCAGGGAACTCGATTTCCTGGAGGCGAACTGGCCGTCCGACCTGCCGTCCGGGATCATTCACGCGGACCTGTTTCCCGACAACGTGTTCTTCCTGTCGGACAGGCTGTCGGGACTGATCGACTTCTATTTCGCCTGCACCGATGCCTTCGCCTATGACGTCGCGATCTGCCTGAACGCCTGGTGCTTCGAGCCGGACCTGTCGTTCAACGTGACCAAGGCGCGGGCTCTCCTGAACGGCTATTGCAGGGTCCGCCCCCTCACCGAGCGGGAATATGACGTCCTTCCGCTGCTGGCCCGCGGCGCGGCGCTCCGTTTTCTGCTGACCCGGCTTTACGACTGGCTCAGCGTTCCCGAAGGGGCCCTTGTCACGCCGAAGGACCCGCTGGAGTACCTGAAAAAAATGCGGTTTCACCAGAGCGTCGGCAATGCCGGCGCGTACGGGCTGGATATATGAGCACGGCGGGCAAGGTAACCATCTACACCGACGGCGCCTGTTCGGGGAATCCCGGTCCGGGCGGCTGGGGCGTCATCCTCCGGTTCGGCGCGCACGAGAAGGAGCTTTCCGGCGGGGCGGCGGAGACGACGAACAACCGCATGGAACTGACCGCGGCGATCGAGGCGCTCAACGCCCTGAAGCGCCCCTGCGCCGTCGATCTCTATACGGATTCCACCTATGTGCGCAGCGGCATCACCGAATGGCTGGACGGCTGGAAGCGGAAGAACTGGCGGACGGCGGCGAAGAAACCGGTCAAGAACGCGGATCTCTGGCAGGCGCTGGACGAGGCGCGGCTGCGCCATGACGTGACCTGGCACTGGGTCAAGGGGCACGCCGGCCATCCCGAAAACGAGCGCGCCGACGAACTGGCCCGAAAGGGCATGGCGCCGTTCAAATCCGGATCGGACCCGGCCACTGCGGAGCAGCTTTCTTGAGGATCCTCCGGCGCACCGACCTGTCGCAGCAGGAGCCGTTCCTGCACCCGGCCCCCTGTGACGTCCTGATCATGGCAAACCCGACAGCGGGCGGATATCGTCCGAAACTGCTTGCCAAGGTCCGCCGGAAACTTCAGGACGCGGGCTGCAACGTCACGCTGCGCCTGACCTCCCATGCCGGCGAGATCGGCGAGGTCTGCGCCGATCCGAAGCTTGCCGTGGGATTGCTGGTGATCGCGGGCGGCGACGGATCGATCAACGAGGCGCTGGCCGGCTTTCAGTCCAATCCGGCCCCGCCGGACATTGCGGTCATTCCTTCGGGAACCGCCAACGTGCTGGCCTGCGAACTGGGTCTGCCGAGACGGTCCGGCGCCATTGCCGGCGCCATCCTGCGCCGGCGCACGAAACCGCTGCACGCGGGGCTTGCCAACGGCCACCCCTTTGTCCTGATGGCCTCGTCCGGGTTCGATGCGGAAGTCGTTCACGGCCTTCCGCTGGCCCTCAAGCGCCGGTTCGGCAAGCTCGCCTACGTGATCACCGCCATCCGGATCGGCCTGACCCGCCAGACCAGCGACCTCACGGCGGAGATCGACGGCGAGACGCTGCGCGGCAAGCTCGCGGTGGCGACCAACGGCCGTTACTACGGCGGCCCCTTCGTGATCAGTCCGGACGCCTCGGTGACCAGGGCCGGACTGCAGCTTCTCATGCTGGAAAAGGACGACCCGCTTTCAAGCGTCCGGTTCGGGCTGGCGCTGCTGATGGGGCGGGTACACAAGGCGAAGGGCGTGACGGTGCGCAATTTCCAGCGGGCGCGCATCATGTCCAACAGGCCCGTGCCGGTCCAGATCGACGGCGACCCGTTCGGGACGACGCCGGTCGAGATCGAGCCGGCCCCCGGACATCTCGCGATCGTCGTTCCCTGAGACGCAGTTCGGAGAAGACCCGTCAGGCTGTATGCGCTTCCGCCGGCTGACGCCGCAGAAGTCTGGTCGCCTCGTCCGCGGAAACCGCCTGTCCGAAATGGAAGCCTTGCGCGTATTCACAGCCGAGCTGGTAGAGCTCCAGCGCATCCGCCTCGCTTTCCGCGCCTTCAGCCACCACGGACATGCCGAGATCGTGCCCCATGGCGACGATCGTCCGAAGCAGGACGGGGCGTGCCGACTTGCCATTCGGCTTCACGAAGGACTGGTCGATCTTGATCGTGTCGAAGGGGAACCGCTGCAGGTAGGACAGCGATGAATGGCCCGTGCCGAAATCGTCCAGCGACAGGCCCGCGCCGAGCGCACGCAACCGCTCCAGGACCTTGGCGGAGTATTCCGGGTTGGACATGACGAGCGATTCCGTCAGTTCCAGCTTCAGCGTCCCCGGCGCAAGCGAGGAGCGCGACAGCACCGCTTTCACGTCGTTGATCAGGTCGTGTTTCAGCAACTGCCGGGACGACAGGTTGACCGATGCGAACAGCGGCCGCGGCATGGCTGTCTCCCGCTGCCAGAACGCGAGCTGATGCGCACCCTTTTCCAGCATGTACATGCCGAGCTCATTGATCAGTCCGGATTGCTCGGCGATCGGAATGAACTCGGCGGGAGAAATCTTGCCGCGCTTGGCGTGGTTCCAGCGGGCAAGAACCTCAAAGCCCGCGATTGTCCGGTCTTCCAGACGAATGATCGGCTGATAGAAGACCCCGAGCGTTTCCTTGCGGATCGCGTCGCGCAGGTCGGTCTCCAGGTCGATGATGTTCTTGCCGAGCGGACGCAGGATGGGGCGGAACACTTCCTGGCGGTCGCCGCCCAGCCGCTTGGCATGATTGAGGGCGATTTCCGTGTTGGTGATCAGGTCTTCCGCGGCCTGCTTCTCCCCCTCATGGAGCGAGATGCCGACGGAACAGGTCAGAAAGATCTCCCGGTCGCCGAAGGTGATCGGCGAGCGGACCGCCTTGCGCAGGCCGTCGGCGAGGGCAACGATCCGGTCGGGTTCGGCTTCGGACAGAACCAGCAGACCGTACTGGTCGCCGCTGATGCGCGAGAGCGTGTCCTGTTCGCCGATCATCCGGGCGAGCCGGCGGGCGACGGTGAGCAGAATGCTGTCGCCTGCGGACAGGCCGATGCTGTCGTTGACCTGTTTGAACCGGTCGAGGTTCAGGATCATGACGGCCGGCTTGCTGTTTCCGTCCGCCCGGGCAAACGCCAGGGCGGCCTGCAGCCGGTCCATGAACAGTTCCCGGTTCGGCAGGCCGGTCAGGTTGTCATGCACCGCGTCATGCAGCAGCCGCTCCTCGGCGGTTCTTTCCTCGGTCACGTCCAGCAGAGTGCCGACGCAGCGGATCACTTCCCCGTCGGAGCCGACGATCGGCCGGGCGCGCAGCCGGAACCAGCGGAAATGGCCGTCTTCGGAGCGCAGGCGGAAGGTCTGGACGATCTTGCCCCGGCGCTGGTCGATCACCGCGTCCAGCGTGGCGCGGAACCGGTCCCTGTCCTGAGGGTGCAGGACCTCCAGCCAGTCGCGCGCCGGGCCTTCCAGCGTGCCGTGGCGCAGGTTGAGCAGGTCCTCCACCTCGTGGGCGGTAAAGATCCGGTCACGGTCCACGTCCCAGTCCCAGATGATGTCGCCGGCGCCCGTCAGCGCCAGGGCCCTGCGCTCCACATCGGAAATCAGTCCCTGGGCGATGGCCCCGCCGGCGAAGGCGTGCTGCATGACCGTAAAGCCGATCAGCAGCACGATCAGGACGAGCCCGCCGCCAAGCGCGGGCTGAACGATGTCGTTCGCCAGGGTGCCGGTGACGGTCATGGCCGCGCCGATCAGCCAGGCGATCAGCAGGCACCAGGTCGGGATCAGCATGATCGCCCGGTCGTAGCCCTGGAAGGCAAGCACCATGACGGTGATGAACCCGAGAACACCGATGATGCCCAGGGACAGGCGCGCGATGCCGGCGGCAATGGAGGGATCCCAGACCGCGACACCGATGAGGCCGAGGAGCAGCACCAGCGTCGTCAGCGCCAGGTGCGAATAGTGGATGTTCCAGCGGTTCAGGTTCAAGTAGGCGTAGAGGAAGATGATCAGGCTGGCCGCCAGCATCACCTCCGCATAGGCCCGGTAGAGCTGGTCGCCGCCCTCCTGCAGGTTGAACACCAGGTTCCAGAAGCCGAAATCGATGCACAGATAGGCGAGCACCGCCCAGGCAAGAGCCGCGGTCGCGGGGAACATCACCGTCCCCTTGACCACGAACAGAATGGTCAGGAACAGCGCCAGCAGCCCGGAGATCCCGAGCACGATGCCACGGTAGAGGGTGTAGGCGTTCACCTTCTCGGTGTAGGTGTCCGGTTCCCAGAGCCGGAACTGGGGCAGGTTGGGCGAGGTCAGCTCGGCAACGAAGGTGACCACCGATCCGGGATCGAGCGTGACCAGGAAGACGTCCGCCTCCAGGCTCTTCTGACGCGCCGGCGCGATCCCCTGGCTGGGGGTGATCGCCGTGATCCGCGAGGAGCCGAGATCCGGCCAGAACAGCTTCGAGCCGACAAGCTGGAAGTAAGGCGCGACCAGAAGCCGGTCGATCTGCTCGTCACTGGTATTTGCAAGCGCAAAGACGGCCCAGCTCTTGTTCTCGCCGTCCCTGGAGGCGACCTCGATCCGCCGCACGATACCGTCGGCGCCCGGCGCGGTGGACACCTGCAGGCGCGGGCCGGCATTGGAGTGAATCTCGACCATGTCGGTCAGATCCAGGGCATCGGCATCGATCGGCACCGGGATCGGCTCCACAGCCAACGCCGGCACGGCTACAAAAAATCCAAGCAATCCCAGGAGCAATGCGGCGATAAGTTTACGAATGCCCACGAGCCCTTCCGGTATCAGTTCTGACATGGGCCGCATGAGTACCGGGTTGCGCCACATGTCACAAGATTTCTTTCATGGTTCTTCCGCCCGACACGGCAGTAGGCCCGCAGGCAAACGCATGATCTTCGGCGAGACAGGCAAACAGAAGGTGATCCTGCCATTTGCCGTTGATCAGCAGATATTTGCGTGCGTAGCCTTCGCGCCGGAATCCGGCTTTTTGAAGGAGATGGATGGAAGGTTCGTTGTTCGGCAGACAGGCGGCCTCGACCCGATGCAGCCCGAGGACATCGAAACAATGGGGCAGGACCAGGCGAACGGCGTGGCTCATGTGGCCGTTTCCGGCAAAGGGGGCTCCCATCCAGTAGCCCATGGTGGCGGACTGGCACACGCCCCTGCGGACGTTGGACAGGGTCAGGCCGCCGAGCAATTCGCCGGTCCGGGTGCTGAAAAGCAGGAATGGATAGCCGCGTCCGTCGCGCCTGTCCCTGGCGTATTTGCGCAAACGGCGGCGAAAGCCGGACTTGGTCAGGTCGTCCCGCGGCCAGAGCGGTTCCCAGGGTTTGAGGAATTCGCGGCTGGCCGCCCTGAGTTCGGCCCATGCCCGAAAATCGCCGATGACCGGCGGACGCAGGTAGTGAGTGTCCGATTCGATGCGGGGCTCGGCTTCCAGCGCGATCGTGGAACGCAAGAGTGACATGCCGGACGTCCCCTTTCCTGGATCGCGACCTACATCGACACCGCTTTCAACAGCGGCGCATTCAGCCGCTGTGATATCTCTTCGGCACTCATCATCTTTCCGACCGGACCGACCGCGGTCAGCGTGGGCGGCGATCCGGTGAAGGTCTCGTGCGCCACCCGGCGTATGTCGGCCGCGGTCACGGCCTCGATCTTTTCGGAGATTTCCTCCAGGGTCAGGGTGCGTCCGTGCACCAGGATCTGGCGGGCGATCTGCCCGGCCCGGGCGGCCGGGCTTTCCAGCGCCATCATCAGGCCGGCCCGGATCTGGGCGCGGGACCGGGCGACCTCGTCATCGGTGACCGTCTCGCAGGCCGATTTCAGTTCGCTGACGATCGCCGGCATCAGGTCGGCGATATCCTCCTGGCTCGTCGCCGCATGCAGACCGAACAGGCCGGTATCGGAAAACGCCCAGTGAAAACTGTAGATCGCGTAGCAAAGGCCCAGTTTTTCACGGATTTCCTGGAACAGCCTTGAAGACATGCCGCCGCCAAGCACGGACGCCAGGATCTGGATCGCGTAATAGTCCGGGGACTTGTACTGCCTGCCCTCGAAACCGATCAGGATCTGCGCTTCCATCAGATCCTTGACGAGTTTCTGTTCGCCTCCCCGGTACACGGCACTGGTCCCGCTTTCCGCGGGTTCGGCGCCAATTCCGGAAAACCTTTCCTCGGCCAGTCCGACCAGGACTTCGTGATCGACGGCGCCGGCCGCGGACAGGATCATGTCCGGTCCCCGGTAGCGGGACCCAAGATAGCTGTTCAGCGCATCCCGGCTGAAGCCTCCGACCGTTTCCGGCGTGCCGAGGATCGGACGGCCGATGGCCTGGCCCGGCCATGCGGTGTCCTGGAACAGATCGAAAGCCTGATCTTCCGGGGAATCGTGAGCGGCGCCGATCTCCTGCAGGATGACGTGCTTCTCGCGCGCCAGTTCGTCCTCGTCGAAGGTCGAATTCTGCAGGATGTCCGACAGAAGCTCCACGGCGAGCGGCAGATCCTCCGACAGGATCCGGGCATAATAATTGGTGTGCTCGATGCTGGTGGCGGCATTCAGCTCACCGCCGACCGCCTCGATCTGCTCCGCAATCTCGCGCGCCGAGCGGGACAGGGTGCCCTTGAAGGCCATGTGTTCGAGCAGATGGGTAATGCCGTTCTGGTCCAGGCTTTCCGCCCGGGATCCGGTCCGCACCCAGACCCCGAGGGCCGCCGTCTTCAAATGCGGCATCCGGTCGGTGACGACCGTCATGCCATTGGAAAGTGTGCTTGTCCGAACCTCCATGACCTATACCCCGCTGTGCACGGCGCGGGCATGGGTCTCGATATGCCTCTCGACCGCGGACCGGTCGGCCGGGAGGACCTGCTGGCGCTCCTCCGCCGCCATCATCGGCTGAAGTTCGGCCGGCAGATCGGGCCGCACGCCGCAGGCGGCTTCCACCGCGTCCGGGAATTTCGCCGGATGGGCCGTGCCGAGCACGATCATGGGCGCACCGCCATCGGCATGGGCCCTGGCGACATGCACGCCGATCGCCGTATGCGGATCGAGCAGATAGCCGCTGTTCCTCAATGTGTCTGCGATGGTCGCGGCCGTCTCGGCCTCATCGCAGCGCCCGGCGGAAAACCGCTCCCGGATCTTCATCAGGGGGCCGTCGGCAATGGTGAAGCTGCCCGATTGGGACAACCGGTTCATCAGTCCGCGCACGGCCTCGCCGTCATGGTCATAGACCTCCGACAGCAGGCGCTCGAAATTGGAGGAGATCTGGATGTCCATGGACGGAGACGTGGTGGCGGTGACGCCGCGCATCTCGTAGCGGCCGGTCTCCAGCGTCCGGGCGAGGATGTCGTTGACGTTGGTCGCGACCACCAGCCTCTCCACCGGCAGGCCCATCTTCATGGCGGCATAGCCGGCGAAGATATCGCCGAAATTGCCGGTCGGAACCGTGAAGGAAACGGCACGGTGCGGCGCACCGAGGGCGACGCCGGAAACGAAGTAATAGACGATCTGCGCCAGGATGCGCGCCCAGTTGATCGAGTTCACGCCGGACAGAGCCACCCGGTCGCGGAAGTCGAAATTGTTGAACATGCCTTTGACGATCGCCTGGCAGTCGTCGAAATTCCCGGTCAGGGCGAGCGCATGGACATTGGCCTCCGACGGTGTCGTCATCTGCCGCCTCTGCACCGGGGACACCCGGCCATCGGGGAAGAGGATGAAGATATCGGTGCGCTCCCGTCCCCGGAAGGCTTCGATGGCGGCGCCGCCGGTATCGCCGGACGTGGCGCCGACGATCGTCGCCCGCAAGCCCCGCTCGGACAGGACATGGTCCATCATCCGGCCGAGGAACTGCATCGCCACATCCTTGAAGGCAAGCGTCGGGCCGTGGAAGAGCTCCAGAACGAAAGCGTTCGGTGCGATCTGCACCAGCGGCGTGACGGCCTCGTGGCGGAATTCCGCGTATGTCTCCGCGATCATCTGGCGGAGCCGGTCGGCGGGCACGGCATCGCCGACGAACGGCTCGATGACTTCAAACGCGACGTCCGCGTAGGGCTTTCCGGCAAAGGACGCGATCTTTGCGGCGTCAAAGCTCGGCCAGGATTCCGGCAGGTAGAGCCCCCCGTCCCGCGCCAGGCCCTGGAGAAGAACGTCGGAAAATCCAAGGACTGGTGCTTCGCCACGCGTACTGAAGTATCTCACCGCGCCAATTGCCTCCAAACTCACTTTCGCACCGGAAACAACGAGCTCCCGGTTTCCGCTCACCCTAAATCAAACTTTGCCGGATTTAAAACAAAACGATGGGCCTGTCAGGGCCAAGTTCCCCCAACAGCAGATTTTCTTCTGAACGGGGATCGGAAATATCCGGATCAGGCGTGACCGGCGTCGCCGAAAAGCATGGCCGGGTCGATGCCGATCGACAGCAGGGCGCGCTGCCACTTGTCGTCATAGACCGGATCGAAGACGAGCTGCCGGCTCGCCGGACAGGTGAGCCAGCCGTTCGCCTGGATCTCGCTTTCAAGCTGTCCCGGCGCCCACCCGGAATAACCGAGCGCGAGCATGGCCTGGTCCGGACCGCCGCCCTCGGCCATGGCCTTGAGGATCTCCAGGGTCGCGGTCAGGCAGATCCCGTCGGCAATCGGCAGGGTTGAGCGATCGATGACGTAGTCGTCGCTGTGAAGAACGAACCCGCGCTCGACCTCCACCGGACCGCCCTTGTGGACGTTCATTTCGCGGATTTTCGCCGGCAGGCGGATCGCGGTTTCGTCGTTGAGGATGTTGAGCTGGACCAGAAGATCCTCCAGGGACAGATGGCGGGCGACCTGGTTCAGGATCAGTCCCATCGCCCCCTGTTCGGAATGGGAACACAGATAGATGACGGAGTGATCGAACCGCCCGTCCATCATGTTCGGCATGGCGACCAGAAGCTGCCCTTCCAGAGAATCCGCGCTCGACTGATCCGTCATATACACCTCACCTGTTGATCACCCCCCAACACCCATGGCGCGACGTCACCCTAACCTGTTCCGACCCGATTGTTAACGCCCGCAGATGCGGCGGGACTGCGCAAATTTGCTCACGCGCCTGTCACATCGAAATGACCGGATCACGATTATCCCGCCCGTGACGGCGGTTTCTCCATGTTGTAGGTATCAGTCATGCTGTTCAGATCCGTTTCCCTCATAACCCGGCTTGTCGCCTTCCCTGCATGGCTTTGCCTGGCCGGCCTTCCGGCCCAGGCCGCTTCCACGGACTGGGTTGCCGTGACCGGCGGCGCGGTCCGGATCATCTCCGCCGGGCCTTTGGAAAACGGCACCTATCGCGCGGGTCTGGAGTTTTCCCTCGATCCGGGCTGGCACACCTATTGGCGCTACCCGGGGGAGGCCGGCGTGCCGCCGACCCTCGACTTCTCCGGCTCGCGGAACCTTGCACGCGCGGAGGTCAGGTATCCGGCGCCGGCCCGCTATGACGACGGCTTTTCCACCTCGATCGTCTATGACGAGAACGTCGTGCTGCCGATCCTGGTCACTCCCGAGACCCCGGGCGCGCCCGTGCACCTGAACGCGTCCCTGTTCTTCGGGATCTGCAAGGAGATCTGCGTGCCGGGAGACGCGGTGTTCGATCTCGTCCTGACGCCGTCGGACCGCGAAGACGCGGTGTCGGCGAAGCTGATCGCTCGGGATCAGGCGCTGGTCCCGGAAATCGCGGAAGGGCCCGCTTCGGGTATCGTCGCAATCACCAGCAAGGCGGGCAAGAAAGGCCCGGTTCTGCAGATCAAGGCCGAGGTCGGTCCCGACACCTCGGAGCCGGAACTGTTCGCCGAAGGTCCGGAGGGCTCCTATATCGGTGTTCCGGTCATGCAGTCGCGCGATGGCGGGACCGCGGTCTGGACGCTTTCGACGACCGGTCTGGCGGGAAGCGGGGACGGATCCATCCTGACCCTCGTTCTCATCAACGGGGACAAGGCGGTGGAAAGCCGGCACGTGCTGCCGGCCGACCTGCTGAAATAACCTGTGGTCAGGACCTGCTCGAAAGACAGTTTTATTCGCACGGGACCTCGACGGAACGCGCGGCAGACCCTAAGTCGTTATCTGGCGCCTGATGCTCTATCGTGCGCACAGATACTTGGGGAGACACCGGAATGACCATCAAAGTCGGCGACAAAATTCCGCAGGCCACGTTTCATCGCATGACAGCCGACGGGCCGGGTGAAATCAGCACAGACGATATCTTTGCCGGCAAGACCGTCGTGCTCTTCGCCGTACCCGGCGCCTTCACGCCCACCTGCCACATGAACCACCTGCCCGGTTTCGTGGAACATGGCGACACCATCAAGGCCAAGGGGGTCGACACCATCGCCGTGCTTGCGACCAACGACCTGTTCGTCATGGATGCCTGGGCCAAGGCCACCAATGCCACCGGCAAGATCGAATTCCTGTCCGATACGTCCGGCGGCTTCGTCAAGGAACTCGGCCTGTCGATGGAAGCGCCGATCCTGGGCCACACCCGCGCCCAGCGGTTCGCGCTGATCGCCAAGGACGGTGTCGTGACCTATCTGGGCACTGAGGACGGCCGCGAGGTCACCCAGTCCGGTGCAGCAGCCATTCTCGAGGCACTTTCCTGAACCTTCAACCGGACGGTTTGTTCAAGCTGAAAACGGGGACCTACAAGTCCCCGCTTTTTTCTGCCCGCGCTCGGCGGATGAGACTGAGCGCATAGGTGAGGAAGACGCCGACCAGGGTCGCGGCGAGCCCGAACCAGGTCAGGGCATAGCCCAGGTGATCGTTCTTGAACTTGACGATCGTTTCGCCGGCCTGAGGCAGGCCGGAGCCCGGTGTGAAGGCGGCGTCGAGATCGATGCTGTAGGGGGCGATCTTCTCTCCCGGCACGCCCAGGACCGCGGCCATGTCATCGGTATCGCGGGCAAACCAGACCTTGTTGTTCACATCCGTTTCCGGGGTCGCCCAGTTCGGTTTTTCCGAGCGGCGCAACACGCCCTCGATCCGCATCTCGCCCTCAGGCGGCGCCAGGGCCGCGCGCCTGACGTCGGGCGGCACATCCTGGGGAATGAAGCCGCGGTTGACCATGACGCGCCAGCCGTCACCGGTTTCAAACGGGCTGTAGACGAAATAGCCGGGCCCGGAATACCGGCCCTTCGGCTCCGAGAGCGCGATGTAGTACAGCGCCGCCCCTTCCAGGAACCGGCCGCTTGCCTCGACATGGCGGTAGTCGGCCTCATCCGGGTCCATGTCCGGCCACCGTTCCGGCCCCGGAGCCGGCACCGGGTCGAGCCGGACGTCCTCCGCCACCTTCGCGATCAGGGCCTCCTTCCATGCCAGGCGGTCCACCTGCCAGAACCCGAGCTTCAGAAGCACCGCCAATGCGCAGACGGCGGCGATGAAAGGCCACAGCAGTTTCCTGAACAGGCTGCTCACGGCAACCGGCTTACTGGTCAAGACGGCCCTCTTCGGCATTGTGCTTGTACTGCAGGGCAATCAGGATCCCCTTCAGGGGGCGAAGGATCCCACCTGCCAGGATCGCGGTCAGAGGCAGCCATAGAACAAGGTGAACCCAGATCGGCGGCTGAAAGGCGAGTTCCACCGCCAGCACCAGGCCGACGATGATGAAACCGACGATCATGATGACGAAGACGGCGGGGCCGTCGCCGCTGTCGGCGAAATCGTAGCTCAGACCGCAGTTGCTGCAGGATCTGGAGAGGGTGAGAAATCCGGAAAACAACCTGCCCTGGCCACACCGGGGACAGCGTCCGGACAGGCCGGCGGAGATCGGATTGACCGGCGGATAATGGGCTTTGTCTGACACGTTAGAGCCTTTCATGATCTTCAAAAACGCCCCCGCCGTTTTTATTCAGTCGCGAAACGACAAGCGCCCGGTCCTTGAGGAGGACCGGGCGCCAGATGATTTTTCCATGGAGCGATCCGCCGACGGATCGCTCCCTGCCCGGATCAGTGGGCGGCCGGAACGCCCGCACCCCAGACGTAGATGGCGGCAAAGAGGAAGAGCCAGACCACGTCAACGAAGTGCCAGTACCAGGCGGCCGCCTCGAAACCGAAATGCTTTTCGGGGGTGAAGCCACCGTTCAGAGCACGGATCAGGCAGACCAGCAGGAAGATCGTACCGACGATCACATGGAAGCCGTGGAAACCGGTCGCCATGTAGAAGGTCGCGCCGTAGATGTTGCCGCTGAAGTCGAAGGCCGCGTGCGAATATTCGTAGGCCTGGGTGATGGTGAAGAGAACGCCGAGCAGAACGGTCAGCGTCAGACCCCATTTCAGCCCCTGGCGATCGTTGTGCAGCAGAGCATGGTGTGCCCAGGTCACGGTCGTGCCGGAGGTGAGCAGGATGATCGTGTTCAGCAGCGGCAGGTGCCAGGGATCGAAGGTCTCGATGCCGGCCGGCGGCCAATGACCGCCGGTCGCCTCGACACGGGCGAACTGGATGGCCTCGCCGGTAAACAGGGACGCATCGAAATAGGCCCAGAACCAAGCGACGAAGAACATCACTTCCGACGCGATGAACAGGATCATGCCATAGCGAAGGTGAAGGGAGACGACACGGGTGTGATGGCCTTCGGCGGATTCACGGATCGTGTCGCGCCACCAGCCGAACATGGTGTAAAGGACGATCAGCAGACCGACGGCAAAGATGCCCCAGCCGGTCATGTCGATGCCGAAGATGGCAAATTCCTTTTCCTGAAGCCCCTTCATCCAGCCGATGGCGCCGATGGCCATGACGAATGCGCCAACCGAGCCGGTAAACGGCCACGGACTGGGATCGACCAGATGATAGTCGTGATTTTTGGTGTGTGCCTCAGCCATAGGCATGCTCCCCGGAGTTCCCACTGACCGTCGCGTCCATCGCCACGGTTCTATAGCCTGTCTTCCGCGACCGGAGCGTCATCGCTCCGCGCCGCAACTGGTTTAACCGGCTCTTCGACCGGATAAAAGGTATATGACAACGTGATTTCCTTCACGTGTATCAGGTTCGGATCCTTTGCCATTTCCGGATCGACGAAAAAGATGACCGGCATTTCCACGGTTTCGCCGGCTTGAAGCGTCTGCTCGGTAAAGCAGAAGCACTGGATCTTGTTGAAATAGGCACCGGCCTCATTCGGCGTGACGTTGAAGACGGACGTGCCGACGGTCGCGTGGTTGCCGGAATTGGTGGCCAGGTAGGCCATCTCGGCCGTTTCGCCCATCTTCAGCGTGACGGTCTTTTTCTCGGGCTTGAAGATCCAGTTCAATGCCGGATTGACATTGCCGTCGAGCCGGACGGTGATCTGGCGGTCGATGATCACGTCCGACGCGGCTTCCGCCCTCTGCGTCGTGCCGCCGTAGCCGGTCACCTGGCAGAAGAGCTCGTACAGCGGAACCGCCGCATAGGCCGCGCCGATCATCGAGACGAATAGGCCGAAGCAGACCAGTCCGACAATCCGGTTCCGGCGTGCGGGTGTATCGGCAGCGGATGACGAGCGGTCGGTCATGGCAATCCTCACAAGGGCCTGGTGAGAACGTCCGGCCCCATCTTCACGATGGTGACCACGTAGAACAGGACGACCAGCGCGGCGAGCACGAGCGCAATCGCGATCGAGCGCGAACGCCGGTTCTTTTTCTGCTTGTCGGTCAGCTTCACGCCATTGTCTTCCATGACGACCTCAGACCATCCGCGCCAGAAGATTTTCGCCCAGAAGCAGAGCGAAAATCAGGAAGAGATAAAGGATCGAATAGCTGAACAGGCGAACCGAGGCCTTGCGCGCGGCATCGCCTTCGCGCTTCCGCCAGACGTTGAAGGCGAGCGCCACGAACACGGCGCTCAGTGCAGCTGACACGCCGCCGTAGACGGGGCTTGCGAAACCGAGCAGATAGGGGCTGACAACGATCGGCGCCAGAATGACAGCATAGGCGAGGATCTGGGTCCGTGTGGAGGGCTCACCTGCCACCACCGGCATCATCGGGATGCCGGCTGCGCGGTAGTCGCCGCTCTTGAAGAGAGCCAGGGCCCAGAAATGGGGCGGCGTCCACATGAAGATGATCAGGAACAGGATCAGGCTTTCCAGGCTGACGTTGCCGGTGACCGCCGCCCAGCCGATCATCGGAGGGAACGCACCGGCCGCGCCGCCGATGACGATGTTCTGCGGCGTGGAACGCTTCAGCCACATGGTGTAGATCACCACATAGAAGAAGATCGTGAAGGCCAGAAAAGCCCCGGCGAACCAGTTCACCACAAGGCCGAGTGTCAGGACGGATCCGAGCGACAGCGTCAGACCGAAGACCAGGGCTTCGTCAGGGGTGATCTTTCCGGCCGGTATCGGGCGCGTCCGCGTCCGGGACATGATCCGGTCGATGTCGGCGTCGTACCACATGTTCAGTGCACCGGAGGCGCCGGCGCCGATGGCGATGCAAAGAAGGCCCACGCCTGCCAGAACCGGATGCAGTTGCCCCGGTGCCAGCATCATGCCGACGAAGGCGGTGAAGATCACCAGCGACATGACACGCGGCTTCAACAGCGCGATGTAGTCGCCGACGGATCCCATTCCGCCGTCCCAGGCGGCTTCCTGCCCGGTCATCAATTCGTGGCGCTCGGCGAGCGACATGCGGCCAATCCTCATTCTCTTCCCGGACCGGCAATTGCGCGTGCGCCGGTCCTGTTGGTCTTGCGGCACCGCGCCGGTGGGCGCGATGCCGAATGTCGGGTCCGGCCGGCGGGACCCGGAAGGTCTGCCGGCCGTTTGCCGTTACTTGATGCGCGGCAGGGTCTCGAACTGGTGGAACGGCGGCGGGGACGACAGGGTCCACTCGAGCGTCGTTGCACCTTCGCCCCACGGGTTGTTACCGGCGACACGCTTCTTGGCGAAGGCCTCGACGATGCCGATGAGGAACACCAGAACCGCGAAGGCGGAGATGTAGGAGCCCCAGGAGGAAACCAGGTTCCAGCCGGCCAGCGCATCCGGGTAGTCGACATACCGGCGCGGCATGCCGGCAAGACCCAGGAAGTGCTGCGGGAAGAAGATCAGGTTCACGCCGATGAAGGTGATCCAGAAGTGCGCCTTCCCGATCATTTCATTGTACATGTAGCCGAACATCTTCGGGAACCAGTAGTACCAGGCGGCAAAGATCGCAAACACGGCACCGAGCGACAGCACGTAGTGGAAGTGAGCCACAACGTAATAGGTGTCGTGCATGGCGCGGTCGAGACCGGCGTTGGCAAGCTGCACCCCGGTCACACCGCCGACGGTGAACAGGAAGATGAAGCCGATTGCCCAGACCATCGGCGTGCGGAACTCGATGGACCCGCCCCACATGGTGGCGATCCAGGAGAAGATCTTCACGCCCGTGGGCACCGCGATCACCATGGTGGCCGCCACGAAATAGGCCTGCGTGTCGACCGACATGCCCACCGTGTACATGTGGTGCGCCCACACGATGAAGCCGACGACACCGATCGCGACCATGGCATAGGCCATGCCGAGGTAGCCGAAGACCGGCTTGCGGGAGAAGGTGGAAATGACGTGGCTGATGATGCCGAAGCCCGGCAGGATCAGGATGTACACTTCCGGGTGACCGAAGAACCAGAAAAGGTGCTGGAACAGAATCGGGTCACCGCCCCCGGCCGGATCGAAGAACGTCGTGCCGAAGTTGCGGTCCGTCAGCAGCATGGTGATGCCGCCGGCCAGAACCGGCAGGGACAGAAGCAGCAGGAACGCGGTGATCAGCACGGACCAAGCGAACAGCGGCATCTTGTGCAAGGTCATGCCCGGCGCACGCATGTTGAAGATCGTGGTGATGAAGTTGATCGCCCCGAGGATCGACGAGGCACCCGCGATATGCAGCGACAGGATCGCCAGGTCCATGGCCGGACCGGGCTGGCCGCTGGTCGACAGCGGCGGATAGATGGTCCAGCCGCCGCCCACACCGTAGGCACCCGGCGCGCCCGGCGTGAAGACCGAGAGCAGCAGCAGCAGGAATGCCGGCGGCAGGAGCCAGAAGGAGATGTTGTTCATGCGCGGGAACGCCATGTCCGGTGCACCGATCATGATCGGCACGAACCAGTTGGCGAAGCCGCCGATCAGGGCCGGCATGACCATGAAGAAGATCATGATGAGGCCGTGCGCCGTGGTGAAGGCATTGTACATGCTCTTGCCGGCGTCGAGCGCGGCATCGCCTTCCGCGCCGTAGACCATGGCCGCGAGACCGTGGAAGATCTGGATACCCGGCTCAGCCAGTTCCCACCGCATCATGACGGACAGGAACCCACCGATGATGCCCGCGATGATCGCGAAGATCAGGTACATCGTGCCGATGTCTTTGTGGTTCGTCGAATAAACGTAGCGGCGCCATCCTGTCGGATGATCGTGCGCTGCGTGGGCGTCGGTCGCAGCCATGCTTGTGCTCCCTCGTAGATTTCAATCGCTGCGCGCCGATTTGCCCTGAGCGCGCAGCTTCCCCAGTTTTGATGCCGTCCGGAAGCTTACCGTGCGGCGACCGTCATGTCCGCCGTGCCGGCATCCGCGGAAGCGGACTTGCGCTCGGCGTCGATCTCGGCCATCAGCTGCTCGTTGGCCTCATCGATATCGTCCTTGGCTGCCTCGACCCAGGCGTCATACTGCTCCTGGGTGACGACGCGGACGGCGATCGGCATGTAGGCATGATCCTTGCCGCAAAGCTCGGAGCACTGACCGTAGTAGACGCCGGTGGTGCGGGCGCGGAACCAGGTCTCGTTCAGGCGGCCCGGAACGGCGTCGACCTTGACGCCGAAAGCCGGCATGGCAAAGGAATGCAGCACATCGGCGGCGGTCACCTGGACGCGCACGGTCTTGTCGACAGGGACCACCATGTCATAGTCAACGGCCAGAAGCCGCGGCAATTGAGAGATGTCGACACCGCGGGCTTCGGCGACTTCCTGGCGCTCGTCATCGTCCAGGAGGAGGGAATCGAAGCTCACATCCTCCATGCCTTCATCCGTGTACTCGTAGCCCCAGTACCACTGGTAGCCGGTCACCTTGACCGTCATGTCGTATGCCGGAATGTCGAGCTGCTTGAAAAGCAGCCGGAACGACGGAATTGCGATCACGACAAGGATGAGGATCGGCACGACCGTCCAGATCACCTCGATCGTCGTGTTGTGCGACGTCCGGGACGGGACCGGGTTGGCCTTGGAGTTGAACCGCACCATCACGATCACCAGCAACGCCAGGACGAAAAGCGTGATGACGGTAACAATCACCAATGTCAGGTTGTTGAACGCATGGATGCTGTCCATGACCTCGGTATCGGACGCCTGCAGTCCCAACTGCCACGGCTTGATCCCGGATTCGGCCAGAACCGCCCCCGTTGAAGCGGCCAGTGCCGCCGCACCGCCGGTCAGCTTCATGAGACGCTTGAGGATAGCCTTCACGTCTACGCTCCCTTCCCTCTTTATCCGCCGCATTCCGGGCGGATCACGCATGCCTATTTCCCGGGCCGCGAAGCCCGCTCAACTTTTAGGCAGAACCCTGCCCAAGAAACGGCATTCCGATCCGGATTTGCCGCATCATACACACAATCGCCAATGTAGCGCGATCTCACCCATAGCCGGAGCGGCGATCTGCCGCATGCATCATGCCAAAGGCTTAACGCCGCACAAAAACCACAACAATCGCCTATCTGCAATGGTGTTACCGGTATTTATTTCCACGTATCTGGAACCCTTCCAGTTGATATTTGTCAATGACCGCCCGAATTCCGCTAAAAATCCAAGGAATATGCTATCGAAGTTGCCTACGGGCTGGTCATGAGCACCCTGTTACGGCAATGTCGCCGATGAAATCTGACGCTGATTCGGCATCCGGATACCGGTTGAAAACCGGGGTATTCCGCGCCGGAATCGACCGGCGCAATTGACTGGAGGATTCTTTGTCGATCCGTTCGTTGCAATATCGTACCGCTTTTCTCCGGAGATCGACCGGAAGTTACGGCAGGAAATTCCGCGGGGCGCTGATGACCCTCAGCGTGATTGCGGCCGGCCTCGCCTGGTCCGCTCCTCCCGCATCGGCTCAGGGGGAAGTCAAGGCGACCCACGGCGATTGGCAGATGCGCTGCGACACCCCTCCGGGCGCGACCGGCGAGCAATGTGCCCTTATCCAGAACGTCACGGCTGAAGACCGCGAAAACGTGGGCCTGTCGGTCATAGTCCTGAAAACGGCCGACAAGCAGGCACGGATCCTCCGGGTCCTGGCGCCTCTCGGGGTTCTCCTGCCCTCCGGGCTCGGTCTCAGGGTCGATGACGCGGATATCGGCCGGGCCGGTTTCGTCCGCTGCCTCCCCAACGGCTGTATCGCCGAGGTCATTCTGGAAGACGCGCTGCTGACGCAGCTGAAATCCGGCGGACAGGCGACCTTCATCATCTTCCAGACACCGGAAGAAGGCATCGGCATCCCGATTTCCCTGAACGGCTTTTCCGCGGGCTTCGACGCCCTGCCCTGATCCGGGACCCGCTCAGTTTTCGAGCACCGTTTCAGGCAGACGGGCCGGACGTTCCTTCCGGCTCGTCGCCGGAGCGCCTTCGCGGCGTGACGCCGTGAAGCCGGTCGCTGCCGGCGAACATGCCATCCGTCATTTGCATGGTGAGCCGTTCCCCGTCGCGCCGGCGGACATCTTCCTCGATCTGGGCAATACGGTCCAGGGGAATGCCGAGCCGCTCCAGGGCCGCCTTGCCAAAGGCGATGCTTGATTCGAAGGTCTCCCTGATCTGGTAGTCGACACCCTGCTTCGTCAGCGCGAGGGCATGCGCCCTATCGGTCGCCCGGCAGAAAAGCAGCGCGTTCGGGAAGCCCTCCCGGATCAGTTCGATCGACTTGCCCATGACGCGGTCATTCTCGATGCACATCGCGATAAGGGCGGCCTTTCCCGCCCCCGCCGCGGCGAGGACGTCCGCGCGCGTGGCGTCGCCGTAGTAGACCCGGTAGCCGAGCTTGCGCGCATAGGCGATCCGGTCCGGCCGGTTGTCGATCGCCGTGATCTCGAGACCTTCGGATGTCAGAAACTGCGCAACCATCATGCCGAACCGGCCGAACCCGACGACCAGGACGGTCGGCATCGCCTCTTCGAAGGTCTCGATGACCGGGCCATCGGATCCCTTCGCCTTCATCCGGCCGGCGATCGCGTCGAGACCGAGACAGGCGACCGGCGTCAGCAGCATCGAGATAATGACAATCGCGTTCAGGATGTTGGCATGCTGATAGTCGAGGATCTGGCTTCCGACCGCCGCGGTGAAGAGGACGAAGGCGAATTCACCGCCCTGGGGCAGGGTGACAGCGATCCGCAGCGCATCGGAATTGGACGACCCGGTCAAACGGCTCAGGCTCCAGAGAAACACGCCCTTCACCAGCATGACGACGGCAACGCCGGCAAGCACTTCGGCCAGGTGGTTGCTGAGGACCGGAAAATTCAAGGTCATTCCGACCGCAATGAAGAAAAGCCCCATCAGCAGCGAACGGAACGGTTCGATATCGGCTTCCAGCGTGTGCTTGAAACTGGATTCGGCAAGCAGGACGCCTGCCAGGAACGCTCCCATGGCCATGGACAGCCCGACCGTATGCATCAGGTCCGCGCTGCCGAGCGCGACCAGGAGCGCCGCGGTCAGCATGACTTCCCGCGCCCGGCTCCCGGCGAGAAACAGAAACAGCGGAGACGCCAGATACCGCCCCGCCAGGATAACCGCGGCGACCGCGCCGAGCGTCTTGGCGGTTTCCGCCAGAATGCCGGGACCGGTCTCGCCGGCTTCACCCGGCGTCAGGATGGAAACCATCGCAAGCAACGGCACGATGGCAATGTCCTGCATCAGCAGAATGCCGAATGCGCGCTTGCCGTAGGCAGACGACAGTTGTCCGCGTTCCTGCAGGATCTGAAGGGCAAAGGCGGTTGAGGACAAGGCCATGCCGAAGCCGGCCACAAGCGCGGTGCTGGTCGGCAGGCCGACAAGCAGCGCCAGGCCGTAAAACGTCAGGCCCGTCAGGATGACCTGGGCACTTCCAAGGCCGAAGATGTCACGCTTCATGCGCCATAATTTCTTCGGATCAAGCTCCAGGCCGATCACGAAAAGCAGCAGCACGACGCCCAGTTCGGCAACATGAAGCACATCCTTGCCGGCCTCGATCAGTCCCAGGCCGTAAGGGCCCAGAACGACACCGGCGCCCAGATAGCCGACCACCGACCCCAGCCCGAGGCGCTTGGCGATCGGCACCGCGACGACGGTCGCCGTCAGAAGAACTATCGCTTCATGCAGAAACGGGGGTGCACCTTCGGCCGCCATTCTCTCTCCCGGATTTAAGTCACACTCAGAACCTGTCCGATAATGACTGTAGCCCGAAACGGTAACTGATTTCCGAAGTCCCGCGCGGCAGCGGCAATTTGCCTGGGCTCGGCGCGCCGGACTCCTGACCGTGTGCCGTCAGACCGCGGTGCCGCCGACCGTCAGCGCGTTGATGCGCATGGATGGCTGGCCGACTCCGACGGGAACGCCCTGCCCCTGCTTGCCGCAGGTCCCCATGCCGGGATCGAGCTGCATGTCGTTGCCGATCATGGCGACGCGGGTCAGCGCATCCGGTCCGTTGCCGATCAGCATGGCGCCCTTGACGGGGGCACCCACCTTGCCGTTCTCGATCCTGTAGGCTTCGGTGCAGGAAAAGACGAACTTGCCGGAGGTGATGTCGACCTGGCCGCCGCCGAAGGCAACCGCGTAGATGCCGTCCTTCACGGACGACAGGATTTCCTCCGGCTCCCTGTCGCCGCCCAGCATGATGGTGTTGGTCATGCGCGGCATGGGGATGTGGGCGTAGGACTGGCGGCGGCCGTTGCCGGTCGGCGTCATTCCCATCAGCCGGGCATTCTGGCGGTCCTGCATGTAGCCGACGAGAATGCCGTCCTCGATCAGCGTGGTCCGGCTCGAGGGCGTTCCCTCGTCGTCGACGCTCAAGGACCCGCGCCGATCCGGGATCGTGCCGTCGTCGACGATCGTCACGCCGGGAGACGCCACGCGCTGGCCCATGAGCCCGGCGAAGGCCGATGTCTTCTTGCGGTTGAAGTCGCCCTCCAGTCCGTGGCCGACCGCTTCGTGCAGCAGGATTCCCGGCCAGCCCGGGCCGAGGACCACATCGAAGGTTCCGGCCGGCGCCGGGACCGCATCGAGATTGACCAGGGCCTGGCGCAGGGCTTCATCCACCCCGGCCTGCCAGTTTTCCGGCGTGATGAAACGCTCGAAGCCTTCCCGTCCGCCGCAGCCGAAGGACCCGGTTTCCTGACGCGCGTCGGAGCCGGCGATCACGCTGATGCTCATGCGGACCATCGGACGCACGTCGCGAACGCGGTGGCCGTCGGCCCGCAGAATATCGACCACCTGCCAGGAACCTGCAAGAGAAGCGGTGACCTGGCGCACCCTGGGATCCTTCGCCCGTGCATAGGCATCGATTTCCTGGAGGAGCTTCACCTTGTCCTCGAAGCTCGGGCCGCCGAGCGGATTGGCGTCGGTATAAAGCGTCTGGTTGGTGCGGGCGGGCGCGGCGGCATAGGAGCCCGAATAACCGGTCCTGACCGCGCTCACCGCGTCGGCGGCGCGTTTCAGCGCCCCTTCGGAGATCTCGCCCGAATGGGCATAGCCCGCGGCCTCCCCGGCAACCGCGCGCAGGCCGAACCCTTGCGCCGTGTCATAATTGGCGCCTTTCAGCCGGCCGTTGTCGAACACAAGCGCTTCCGACTGGCGGTATTCGACAAAGAGCTCGCCGTCATCGGCGCCGGACAGGGCATCGGCCGTGATGCGTTTCGCGGCCTCAAGGCCGAGGCCCGACGTTTCGATGAGATCGGAGGTGATATCGGCCATGGTCAAGTCCCTGTTTCAGGAAGCCTGCCGGCAGATCGCGGCATTGCCTGCGTCTCCGCCCAGGTTCGGTTCGTGAAGTGTCATCCCCGGTAACATAGACACTTTTTTGATGATTTCACCTGCCGCGCAGGATTCTCCACGCACAAGACCGGCTCCTGTCGCGGCAGTCCTTCCTTTCGGCGGACGCGATTTCCTATCCGGGCTTTCCTTAGGTCATGCGGCCGCTCACGGGCCCGGACTTGCCCTGCCCCGCCGGACTGCATAGGATCGCGCAAAATATGGACGCCGGCACCTGAGCACTCAGCGATACCGGCCCCTTTCCCATTCCGGACAAAAAGCCATGAACCGTTACGAAAATCCGCGCATGCCGAGCGAAGCCAAGATCCGATATCTCGACGGCGACTATCAGGTGGAAAGCCCGGGCACCTTCGTGCGCTGCGCGGTGACTGGCGCGGCCATCCCGCTGGAAGAATTGAAATACTGGTCCGTGGAGCTCCAGGAGGCGTACGTGGATGCCGCCGCCTCGCTCAAGCGCTACAAGGACACGCATCCGGCGAAGGCCTGACGTCAGAAAGACGCTGATCGCCTTGCCGACAGGCGCAGGCCGTCCGCCATGTTCCGGCCCAGCAGCCAGATATTCATTGCACCGGCGGTCAGTTCCAGGGCCTGGACGGCATAGAACCAGGCATCGAAAGTTCCGGCCTGGGCGCGCATGGCCAGAAAGATGGCCGACGGCAGAAGAATACCCAGACCGTTCGCCGCGATGATCCGCATTCTGCGCATCTTGCGCGCGACCACCGGCGTCCGCCAGCCTCTTGCCAGAACGGCGCCCGACAGGCCGGCCGCCATCATGGCAGGGATCAACCCTGCCATCGCCCACAGGATCCCGGTCTTGACCCGGGCGACCGCCTCGACGGATCCGGACAGTTCCGACACAAGGGTTGCGCTCCAGAACAGGGAGATCATGGCCAGCGCCAGACCGCCGGCCACTGCATGCACCATCGCTTTCATTGTTCGCCTCCATTTACATAGCATGCTATTTATATAGCACTTGCATAGCACGCTATACAATGCCTAGATGGCCGAATGACTTTCAGGAAACTGCAATCGGCGGGCTATCTCGCGAACCACATGGCCCGGCTGTTCGCGGTCGCCCTTAACCGGGAGATCGCGCCGCTCGGCCTGGCGCCGGCCCAGTTCATGACGCTTCTGGAGCTCTGGCCGGAAGAAGGCCTGACCCAGCGCGACCTCATCCGGCGACTGGACGTGGAACAGGCAACCATGGCCAATACCCTGTCGCGCATGGAGCGCGACGGCCTGATCGTGCGAAAACCCCATGCGGAGGACCGCAGGGCCCAGTCGGTCTGGCTCACCGACAAGGCGCGGGCGCTGGAAGCCCCGGCGAAGGCCGCGGCAAGCGGCGTCAATGAAACAGCACTTGCCACGCTGTCACCGGAAGAACGCGATGCCTTCGTGGAGATGATGGGCCGGGTGATCGCGAACCTGCATCGGTCCTGACCCCAGGTCACGGACCGCCGATGCTCAGCGCCTGAAAGTCCGTGAACGCCTGATCTCGCGGATGAGACCGACCAGCCGGTCTTCCCCCTGGATTTTCATCGTCACGTTGAGGACCGCCGAACGCGCGGCCAGCCAGCGGAATATCTCGTGCCGGGCGGTATTCAGCCGCACCATGTCCTTGGCCGTGGTGACAAGCTGCAGCCCCTTCGCCTCCGACCTGGTCAGCAAGGCCTCGGCCTCCTTTTCGGTAAATTCGTGGTGGTCGGCAAAGGCGCGGGTTTCGGCGACGTCCAGTCCGAGCCCGACCAGGCTGGCAAAGAACTTGCGCGGCCGCCCGATCCCGGCATAGGCCAGCAGCGAACATTCCCGCAGCAATTCCGTGTCTTCGGCTTCGAGGGTCGCGGAGATGATCGGCAGTCCCCTGCGGGAGGCGAGATGAACGGCGTCCCGAGCCGCATCGCCCTCGCCCACGACCACCAGGACATCGGTCTTGAGGATCTGAACGTTCATCGGCGCCCGCAACGGGCCGGCCGGCAGACAGCGTCCATTCCCGAGACCGGTCTCGGCATCGACCAGAACGATACTGAGATCCTTGTGCAGCGCCGGGTTCTGAAAGCCGTCGTCCATGAGGATGATGTCGGCATCGAGTTTCCCGATCAGGTCCGCACCCGCGATCCGGTCGGCGGCAATCACGGTCGGGGCCTGACGGGCCAGCATTAGCGCCTCGTCTCCGACGGTTGCCGCATCATGTTCATAAGCATCGACGACCAGCGGGCCCTTTTCCGAGCCGCCATAGCCGCGCAGCAGGAAAGCCGGTTTGTAGCCTTCCCCTTCCAGGCGCTGCGCCAACCGCAGGCTGAAGGGCGTCTTGCCCGCGCCGCCGACAACGAAGTTTCCGACGCAGATGACCGGCACCGATGCGCGGCCCTGCGGCGCCCGCAGCATCCTTCGCCCGGCGACACCTCCGTAGACAATGGACGGCAGCGCGAGCATGAGCGCCTGCCAGCTGCCTCCCCTGCGCCACCAGAAACCGGGTGCCTGCTTCATCAGGACGCTCCGCCGCCGGCGGTCTGGACCGTCTCGGCGATGAGCGGTTCCAGCTGTTCAAGGGTCTGTTTCAGCGCGCCGCGTCCGCTCTCGACTATCCCGGCGGCCCGTTGCACCAGCCGCTGCCGCTCCTCATCGCCGTCCCGCAGCGCCAGAACCGCTTCGGCCAGGTTTTCGGGATGCTCGATCCTTCTGGCGGCCCCGCTCTCCCAGAGCGACTTGTAGATCGCGCGGGCATTGGCCACTTTCGGGCCGGAGAGAATGGCCGCACCGAAGCTTGCCGCTTCCACGGGATTGTGCCCGCCGACGTCGACATAGGACCCGCCCAGGAACGCGATCGGCGCCAGCCGGTAAAACAGGGCCATCTCGCCGAGCGTATCCCCCAGATAGACCTGGGTTCCGGCTTCAGGCACTTCGTCGCGGCTGCGCCGGGCGCGGGTAAATCCCCGCGTTTCGACAAGCTCTTCGATCGCGTCACCACGCGCGGGGTGCCGGGGCACCAGCAGCAGCAGACAATCCGGCACCGTTTCCAGAATCGCGCGATGGGCGTCCAGAACGATCTCGTCCTCCCCCGGATGGGTCAGGGCCGCCAGCCAGACCGGCCGGCCGCCGACCGCCTTCGTCAGCAGCTCCAGCTGGTTCCGGTCCGCATCCTTCGGACGGGCGTCGAATTTCAGATTTCCCGGACAGGACACGTCGCGGCATCCGAGTTTTTCAAGGCGGTCCGCGTCGGCGGGCGTCTGGGCAAGCGCCATGTCCAGGCAACCGAAGAGATACGCTGTCGCTTCCGGGAAGCGCGACCAGCCCTTGAAACTGCGATCGGACATGCGCCCGTTGATCAGGATGAACGGGATCCGGCGCTCCCGGATCGCGACGAATATTCCGGGCCAGATCTCCGATTCCACGGTCATGGCCACATCCGGCCTCCAGTGATCAAGAAAGGAGCGCACGAAACCGGGACTGTCGAACGGCACGTACTGGTGCAGGGCGCGATCGGGCAGGCGTGCCGCGGCCAGTTCCGCCGACGTCCGGGTAACCGTGGTCAGGACGACGGCGAACCCGCGATAGCTGAGGGTCTCAATCAGAGGCAGGACCGAGTTCGTTTCGCCGACGCTTGCGGCATGGATCCAGACCAGGGGACCGGCCGGCCGGGGAATGGCGGGCCGCCCCCACTTTTCGTTGCCGCGGTCCGGATCGTCCTTGCCTGTCCGGCATCGCACCAGGTGAACCAGCCAGTAAACGGGGGCCGCCAGCCGCGCGAAGGCCAGATAGAGCGTCACCAGTGCGGGACGGGTCTCAGCCATCGCTCCGCCCGACGAGTTGATAGGCGCGCGCCGTCACCCGGTTCAGTCCGCCCTCCACCGCCTTGCGGGCATTTTCCAGTTCGGCCTCATCGGCTTCGGCCGGAACGTAGATCGGCTCGTCCACCACAACGGCTCCCCTGCCAAACGGCAGATTGACGCTTGCCTTGTCCCAGGTCGAAAGATCGAGGCTCCGGCTCGTCGCCACGGCAACCGGGACAATCGGACGCCCGGAGTGCTTCGCCAGCTGCACGATCCCGCTGCCCGAGACCCGCGCCGGCCCCTTCGGCACGTCCGCCGTCATCGCAATATTCTCGCCGTTCTTCAACGCCCTCAATGCCTCGATAAAGCCGCGCATGCCGCCGCGCTTGGCGATCTGGTGCTTCTTCTGGCTTCCCGACGCCCGGATCAGACCGATGCCAAGCTTGCGAATGACCGTCGCGTTGACCTCTCCGTCCGCGGACCGGGAAATCATAACCCGGGTCGGCCAGCCTTCGGGCGAAAAAAAGGGCACGATGAAATGCTGCCCGTGCCACATCGCGAAGATGACCGGCAGATGCGGATTGAGATCCCCGTACAGATCGGACGGATCGAACACGAACCGGTTGGTCCGATAGACGAATTTCAGATATCCGGCGAGGAAGGAACCGACACCCCTGACGACGGCGGGGTGGCGGCCGATTCGTTTGATCATGTCTTCGAAAGGTCCGAACAGGCCTTATGCCGTTGCATCGGGATCCAGAAGCCGGTGCATATGGACAATGAAATAGCGCATGTGCGCGTTGTCGACGGTGGCCTGCGCCTTCGCCTTCCAGGCCTCGTAGGCCTTGGCGTAATTGGGATAGATGCCGACGATATCCAGATTATCCAGATCGCGGAACGTCAGACCTTCCGGACTTTCCAGCTCGCCGCCGAACACAAGATGCAGAAGCTGCTTGGACGTATCGGTTTCGCTCATGGTTCAAATCCCGCTGTTTGGAGAGCCGTACCGGCTATTTGCCGACGGCTGCTGAAATGACATCGCACACTGGCCGGACAAGACGCTGCGCCGCCGCGATCAGGCTCGGATGCCGGGTGTTTGCCTCGTTGTAGGTAAGACCATTCCCTGCCAGGTCGGTCAACCTGCCGCCCGCTTCCTGCACCAAAAGATCGGCAGCCGCAAGGTCCCAGTCGCTCGGGCCGCCGCGAGCGGCCGCGACTTCCACCCGTCCGGCGGCGACAAGCGCGATCCGGTAGGCCAGCGACCGGATATTCGGCATGCGCCTGAACCCGGCGTCCAGGATCCGGTCGTTCGCCACGATGGAATGGGGACCCGACAGGCGCGCGCCTTCGATTGCGCCGTGTCTCGAAACGGAGATCGTTTCCCCGTTCAGCCTGGCGCCGCGGTTCACGGCGGCCGAAAACAGTTCGCGGCGGACGGGACAATAGACCACTCCGGCGACCGGCCGGCCGTGATCGACAACCGCAAGCGCCACCGTCCATTCGTCGCCGCCGGCGAGAAAGGCGCGGGTTCCGTCGATCGGATCGACGATGAAGGTGCGCGGGCGGGCGAGACGCTCCTTGCTGTCGGCGGATTCCTCCGACAGCCAGCCGTAGTCCGGCCGGGCCAGCTTGAGGACTTCCGCCAGATAGCCGTCGACTTCCATGTCGGCTTCGGAGACAGGCGACTTGTTGTCCTTGAACCACGTTCTCGGATCGCCGCCGAAAAAGGACAGCGCAATGTCCCCGGCCTGCCTTGCCGCGTCCTCCAGCAACACAAGGTCGTCCAGGTTCGGATCAGTCTCCGGCAAGGGCCAGTCCCTCGACAAGGATCGACGGGCTTGCCGTCGAGTAGCGGGCGTCGAGATCGCTCGCCGGCACCAGCCGGGCGAACATGTCCTTCAGGTTGCCAGCAATGGTGATCTCGCTGACCGCCTGGACCGGCTCGCCGTTCTCGAACCAGAAACCGGCGGCGCCGCGCGAATAATCTCCGGTCACGCTGTTGACCCCGTGGCCGATCAGGTCGGTGACCAGCAGGCCTTCGCCGACCTCCTTCATCAGGTCCTCCGGCGATTTGGTGCCGGGATTGAGCGTCAGGTTGGTCGGACCGGGCGCGGTACCGGATCCCCCGCGGTGTGCGCGCCCGTTCGGCTCCAGACCGAGTTCGCGGGCGGCGGCGCTGTCCAGGAACCAGTGGCGCAGGTAGCCGTCGTCGATCATGTTGAGGACATCCGCCCCCGTCCCTTCGCCGTCAAAGGGCCGGGTGGCCGCGCCGCGGGGCTTGAAGGGATCGTCGACAATGGTGATGCCCGGCGCAAAGACCCGCTCCCCCATCTTGTCGCGCAGAAAGCTGGAGCGGCGGGCGACGGACGCGCCGTTGATCGCGCCGGCCAGATGTCCGAGCAGGCTGCGCGCCGCTCGCGATTCATAAAGAACGTTCGTGGTCCGGGTCGAAATCTTTCTGGGATTGAGCCGGCGCACCGCCCGTTCGCCCGCCCGCCGGCCGATATCGGCCGGGCTTTCCATATCTTCAAGGAACGCCCGGTAATCGTAGTCGTAGTCGCGCTCCATGGCGGTGCCCTCACCGGCAACCGCGGTCATCGACAGTCCGTGGCGGGACGTCAGGTAGGAACCGGAAAACCCGTGGCTCGTCGCAAGCACGACACCGGCCAGGCGCCACGACGCGCTGGCGCCGCCCGACTTGGTGACGCCCGCGACCGCAAGTCCCGCCTCCTCCGCCTCACGGGCAAGCCTCGTCAGGGCGACGGCATCCAGTTCCGTCGCGTCGAGCATTTCCAGTTCCGGAAAGCCGGTCAGCAGCCGGTCCGCGTCCGCAAGTCCGGCAAAGGGATCTTCCGGGGCGACCCTGGCCATGGCGACCGCCCGCTCGGCCAGTCCTTGCGGATCATCCATGGTGTTCGCCGACACGGAGGCGGTCCGCCTGCCGACGAAAACGCGCAAGGTCACGTCGTCGCCTTCCGCGCGTTCGGTTTCCTCGACCTTGCCATCGCGCACATCGACGGAAAGGGACACGTCCGTGATCGCCACGGCGTCGCAGGCATCCGCACCCGCCTTCCTTGCAGCCTCGACAAGACGCGCCGCCCGGCTTTCCAGTTCGCTCTGGTCAATGATGTCTGACATGTCACTTAGTTCTCCTGATGCAGGGTTGTTTAGGACGATGTCCTGCCAAGGGCAAGCGGGCGTGCGGAGCTGCATGGTTCACGAACCATGAAACCAACGGTGAGAATTCGGTAACCCTCTTGAAAATCAGACTTTTTTAACTGTGCCTGTTAAGCGGATCGGTACATCCTGCTGCTAGATTGACCTCATTCGCGAGACCAAAAACAAAACAGGTCCGACGGAGAGGCACATTGGGACGTCAAACAGCATATGAGGCGGCCACCGACGCCGGGGCGAGCGCGGAATTCCCGCTCGACCCCGGCCGTTTGCCGCTTACCTTCCAAAGCAAGGCAGGCACGTTTTCAAACGACACTGCGGATGTCCGTACGGTCGAGGTCCATCTCGACCGCGAGCGTGTGACGATCACTTCCGCCGCCTCCGGCGCGCCGGCCGGTGCCGTGGTTCCCGTGGAAAACTTTGCCGGCGTGATGGTGCAGGTCGCTCCGGCCGACCGGAACGGGACCGTCTGCGCGAAACTGATCCTGAAACATCCGGCCGAAGGCCTGTCGGTGCTTCTGGCCGAAACCGGAAATCCGGAAGAACTCGCGGCCATCTGGCCGGCCTGGTCGAAATCCCTGAACCTGCCGATGCTGGTCTGCGACCTGGGCGGCAGGGTCAAGCCGATCGAAGCCTATTCCGCCCGTCCGTCCGCCGGGCCGTTGCCGCGGCGCAAGCTGGCGCTCCTGACCGGGCGCAGGCCCCGCTTCCTGGTTCGCCGCAAAACGGGTTCGCAATCGGCGGCCCGGCTGGTTCACAGCGGCGAGCGCGAGATCATCGCCCGGACCTGAGGCGACAGCCGATCCTGTAAAAATTATCAATACCGCAAGGTAAAATTCACATTTACCCGCTAAGCACAACCGGTCATTCCTCTCAACGGGCCCCGCACGCGCCCGATTCCGGGAAAATAACTGAATGCCAGTCGATGCATCCACAATGCTGATCGCCATTACCGTGGTGCATCTCGCGGGCGGTCTCCTGTTCTTTCTCGTCTGGCGACTGTTTTCCAACCGGTTCGAAGCCCAGGTTTGCAGCATAGGTCTCTGGTCGCTGACCCATCTCCTGTTCGGACTCGGGAACGTGATGGTCGGGCTGCGCACCCATATTCCGGACTGGGCGAGCATCGTGGCGGGCAATGCGCTCCTGCTTCTCGCGGTCGGACTCGCGCGGATGGCAATCAGCGTGTTTTTCGAGCGGAAACCCCACATGGCCCTGGCGGCGATTCCAGCCCTCCTCTGGCTGGCGCTGTGCGCCTATCCGCCGTTTCTGGAAAACATCACCGCGCGGATCATCGCCGCGCAGATTGCGATCGGCGGCAATCTGGTGTGGATCTCGCTGCTGTGTTTCACCCGCAACCGCGACAATCTCTATACGGCGCGCCTCAACGGGGCGACCACGTTGGTGCTGGCGGCCGCAGGCGCGTGCTACGCCATGAATGCCTATGCCGCGAGCGGCGGCCCGCTGCCTCCCACCTTCCAGAGCGACTTCGTCAAGATATACCTGCTGATCGCCCTGCTCTGCACGGTTGCGGCAATCATCCTCATGTTTGCGATGATCATCGAAAAGGAACAGCTTTTCTTCCGGACGCAGGCGCGGATCGATCCGCTTACGGGCCTGTCCAACCGCCGGGCCTTCCGGGAACTGATAGAGGCCTGGATCGGGACCCAGTCCGGCACGCACGCCCCCTTCGCCATCGCCATCTTCGACATCGACCGGTTCAAGGCCACCAACGACAGGTACGGCCACGTGCTCGGCGACGCCATGCTGCAGCTTCTGGGACGGATCTGCGATGAAAGCGCCAGGGACGAGAGGATTTTCGCAAGCCATCTGGGCGGCGACGGCTTTGCCGTCTTTTTCGGCGGCATACCCGTCGGCAAGGCAGCCCTCATGGCGGAAAAAATCCGCCACAAATACGCCAAGGCCAGCGAAAGCGCGACGGAAGGCCGCCTGCGGTCCACGCTCAGCGCGGGATTGAGCGGAGGGGATATCGGCGAGATCGATATTCAGGACGCGCTCAGAGCGGCCGACCTGGGCCTTGCCAACGCCAAGCGCCGCGGGCGCAACAGGCTGGCCATGTCCACGGCCGCCGGAGAAGACACGGCACCGGCCGGCAGGACGGACAAACAGCCGGCCTTTGCCCTGTCGCGGCAAGACGTTCCCCGCCCTTCAAGAGCGGCGTGACGTCCCTGCCGTCCCTGCCCGGTGCCGGGCCTTCCGCGGTTTCCAGCGGAGGTTCCACACCTAGAGCCAGTGGATCAGCCCGTCGGCGACGAAGCCCGCAAACAGGATCCAGCCGTAGGTGGTGTTGGAGCGGAACAGCTTCAGGCACTGGTCCGGATCGTCGATATCCAGAATGATGGCCTGCCACGCCAGATGCGCCGCCCCGATGACAATGCCGGCGAACGCGGCCGGGCCCGCATCGGCGAGGCTTGCCGCCAGGACGAACAGGACCGTCGCCGCGGCATAAAGCAGGAATATCGCCGGCTTCGTCCAGCGGCCGAACAGGCGGGCCGTCGAGCGGACGCCGACCAGGGCATCGTCCTCCTTGTCCTGATGGGCATAGATGGTGTCATAGCCGATGGTCCAGCAGATCCCGCCGATGTAAAGCACCACCGGCGCCCAGCTCAAGGACCCGAAGGCCGCGGCCCATCCCATCAGCGCGCCCCAGGAGAAGGCCAGGCCCAGGAAAAACTGCGGCCAGTTGGTGACGCGTTTCATGAACGGATAGATGGCCACCGGTATCAGCGCGGCCACGCCGAGCCCGATCGCGAAGGGATTGAACTGGACGAGCACCAGAAGCCCCGCCAGCGCCTGAAGCACGAGAAAGACCTTTGCCTGCAGGCGGCTGACCTGACCGGCGGGGATGGGCCGCGAACGGGTCCGCTCCACCTGTGCGTCGATGTCCTCGTCGACCAGATCGTTGTAGGTGCAGCCCGCGCCGCGCATGGCGACCGCGCCGATCAGAAAGAGCGCGAGGTGCCACGGATTGGGCCAGGGCGCCTCCTGTGCGATCGCGGCCAGCGCCGCCGACCACCAGCAGGGCCACAGCAGCAGCCACCAGCCGATCGGCCGCTCCCAGCGCGCAAGACGGGCGTAGGGCCGGGCCCAGGCCGGCAGGCGGGTATCGACCCAATGGCGTTTTACCGCATCCGCGACGGGACCGGTGTCTCTTGTCCTAAAAAACATGCGCTATGGTTTAACCTGACCGGTGCCCGGTTGCGAAGTCCTTGTCTTCAGGAAAAACGCCATATCCGACATCTGAGCGGTCATCCGGTCTCTGGAACGGCGGGTCCGACAACCTTGTTCCGTCCGGTTTCCTTTGCCTTGTAGAGGCGGCTGTCCGCCGTTTCGAACAAGGCCCTGATGGTCCGCCCGTCCTCCGGCGCGCTCGCAACGCCGATGCTGACCGTCACCTTTTCCGGCAGATAGATGATCGAAAACCGCTCGATGATCCTGCGGATCCGCTCCGCCAGGGCGAAAGCGGCGTCTCGGTCCATGCGGTCGCAGATCAGCACGAATTCCTCGCCGCCGTATCTGTAGAGATGGTCATCTGAGCGCAGGTTTTCCTGCAGAAGGCGGGCGATCGTCTTCAGGACCTCGTCTCCGGTCTGGTGCCCGAGCCGGTCGTTGATCGCCTTGAAGAAATCGATGTCGATGACCAGAAAGCTGACCGGATTGCTCCTTTCCAGTCCGGATTTCAGAACGTCGGGCGCGGACGTGTCGTAGTGCCGGCGGTGGAATGCGCCCGTCAGATGATCCCTGTTCACGACCTGCAGGAGATCTTCGTAACGTTCCCGTTAGGTGAGGATCTGGAAGGCATCCTTGAACGACCGGTTGGTCAGCCAGGACTTCTCGTCGTCGAAGAATTTCAGGTAGATCATGAAAAGCAGCGAGTAGACGAGGGCCGCCGCCATTTTCGCGGCCCAACCGCCCAAAAACACCTCAACCGGAACATGGGAGACGTATCGAAGCGCCAGGAAAAACCCGGCCTGGTCGAAGGTCAGCACGACGGCACCGCAGGCCAGGAACCTCAGGTACAGATGCCGGCCGAGCCATTTGCCCAGGCGCTCATAGAGCACGATGATGGCGATGGAATCGACGAACAGAAGGCTTGTTCCCCACACCATGAGCCAGCCCATCTCGTCGACAAAGCCGATATCCGGCAACCGGCCGCCGACCACGCCGACCGTCTCATGGTTCCTCAGGATCATCACAAGCGCGACGATCAGGAAATTGCCGATGAGCAGGCCGTAGATCGGCTGGCGCGCGACAAGCGCATCCTCGCGAATGTAAAGCAGCAGGATCATCAACAACTTGCCGGAAAACAGCACCGTGGAGCCGGGCGAGATAATTCCGACAGGCGTTTCAACGTAAAAAACGCTCGCCAGGTAGGTCTCCAGAAAATGCATGACCCCAAGCGCGCACATGAAGACGCCAATGCCGATCGTCCGGCGGGCATGCAGCAGTCCCATCATGACGGCGAAGTAAACGGCGGCCTGTGCCAAAAGAAGGAAGGTATTCGTGAGGACCATACGTTTCTGTAGCAACAATGCATTTTTACACAAGCCCCCGGCTGCACCTGAAGAGGGCACAGACTGCTTTTTGTGCAAATTCTTTCAAGAATGATGCAGGTTCCCGAACGGCACCACCCCGGCAACCGACCCTGGCAACCGGCCCGGGCTGTGGGCAGACCATAGCCGTCGCATTGCCGATCATGACCCGGCATGCTAGGTGACCGCCGACCTGAGCGCGCTGCGGGAACCGGACTTCCGGCAGTGCATCCGCAACGCATTGTCGGGAGGCTGCCAGCCCATGAACATCCTGCTGATCGGTTCCGGTGGCCGCGAGCACGCCCTGGCCTGGGCGATCGCCAATTCGCCGCTTGTGACGCGGCTTTACGCATCGCCGGGCAACGCGGGGATCGCGCAGGTCGCCGAACTCGTCTCCCTGGACATCGAAGACCATGGCGCCGTGATCGGCTTCTGCAGGGACAAGGCGGTCGATTTCGTCGTTGTCGGCCCGGAAGCGCCGCTCGTCGCCGGTCTTGTCGACGACTTGTCTGCCGCCGGCATCAAGGCCTTCGGCCCGACCAGGGCTGCCGCCCAACTTGAAGGATCCAAGGCCTTTACGAAGGGCGTCTGCGACGAGGCCGGCATTCCGACGGCGGCCTACGCCAGGTTTGATGCCAAGGATCCGGCGCTGGCCTATGTCCGTGAGAACGGCGCGCCGATCGTGGTCAAGGCGGACGGGCTGGCCGCCGGAAAGGGCGTTGTCGTGGCGATGACCCTGGAAGAGGCGGTCGCCGCCGTCGAGGCCTGTTTTGACGGCAGTTTCGGCGACGCCGGCGCTGAGGTCGTCATCGAGGAATTCCTGACCGGCGAAGAGGCCAGTTTCTTCGTGCTTGTCGACGGCACGACCGCGCTTCCGCTCGCGACGGCGCAGGATCACAAACGGGCCTTCGACGGCGACCAGGGCCCCAACACCGGAGGCATGGGCGCCTATTCGCCCGCTCCGGTCATGACCGAGGACCTCGTCGCCCGGACCCTGTCGGACATCATCGAGCCCACCGTCGCGACAATGGCCAGGCGCGGCACTCCGTTCAAGGGCGTTCTTTATGCCGGGCTCATGATTACCGACGAAGGGCCGAAACTGATCGAATACAATACCCGCTTCGGCGATCCGGAATGCCAGGTCCTGATGGTCAGGCTGAAAGACGACATCCTGACCCTGATGCTGGCGGCCGCGGACGGAACCCTGGACAAGGTCTCCGCCCGCTGGAAGGAGGACGTGGCCCTGACCGTGGTGATGGCCGCGGAGGGGTATCCCGGGGCCTACCGGAAGGGCACGGAGATCCGGAACCTGAAGGCGGCCGCGCAGGACCCCGGTATCGAGATCTTCCATGCGGGCACCAAAGCCGACGGGGACAGGATCCTCGCCAGCGGCGGCCGGGTCCTGAACGTCACCGCGGTGGGAAAAACCGTCAGCGAAGCCAGGGACAAGGCCTATGCGGCAATCGCGAAAATCGACTGGCCGGAGGGGTTCTGCCGTTCCGACATCGGATGGCGCGCGATCTGCCGGGAAAAGTCGTCCTGAGACGAATGCGGCCCTCCCGGGGCCCAGGCGACGCTGACTTGCGGGCCCCTTTCGCCCGTGCAACTCTCCGGACGCCCAAACAGCCCGAGGAAGCGTTCACATGGCCGACGCCGCATTGCCCGACCTGTTTCCCGACTTCGAAACACGGCAGGTGGAAACCCGGTCCGGCACTCTGTTCTGCCGCACGGGAGGCCGCGGGCTGCCGCTGCTCCTGGTCCATGGATATCCGCAGACCCACGCCATGTGGCACAAGGTGGCGCCGGAGCTGGCACAACGCTTCACGCTCGTGATCCCGGACCTTCCCGGCTACGGCCAATCCGCCATTCCGCCGCTTGGCGGCGACCACTCCGCCTATTCCAAGCGGGCGAGCGGCAACGCGATGGTCGACCTGATGTCGGCGCTCGGACATGACCGCTTCGCCCTTGCCGGACACGACCGGGGCGCCCGGGTGTCCTACCGCATGGCGCTCGATCACCCGGATCGGCTCACCAGGGTCGCGGTCCTCGATATCCTGCCGACCTACGATTACTGGCGGAGGATGGACCGGGCGTTCGCGCTGAAGATCTATCATTGGGCCTTCCTGGCGCAGCCCGCCCCCTTTCCCGAGACCCTGATTGCCGCTTCGGCCGGATATTTTCTGGAGCACACCCTGGCCAGCTGGACGGCGGCGAAGGACCTCTCCGCTTTTCATCCGGATGCGCTTGCCCATTATCACGCGTTCTTCGGCCAGCCGGAGCGGATCGCGGCGACCTGCGAAGACTATCGCGCCGGCGCGACCGTCGATCTCGACCATGACACCGCTGACGTCGGCTCGGGACGCAGGATCGACGTTCCGCTCCTTGCCCTGTGGGGCGGTGCGGGGATCGCCCAATCCGGAGAAACCCCGCTCGACGTCTGGCGGCGATGGGCAACCGATGTCCAGGGCTGCGCGATCGACGGCGGTCATTTCGTGGCCGAAGAAAACCCGAAAGAACTGCTGGAGAAGCTGCTGCCTTTTCTTGGAAAAGAAGCCTGACGGCCTGAGAAAAATATTCTAAGAAATGGCGATTTTCGCACCAATACGCCTGTGGCGATAACTTTGACACGCCGGCCCACGTCTTCCGGAACATCCGGAACAACCTGAAAAACACGGGTTACATCAGAAGGCGGTCTGCAGGCGCAGGCCTTACCGGCTTTACGCAAAACCCCAAGGTTTTCCCGGACATTCAACCTTCTCGCCTTGTTTTTCGGAGTTTTCATCCGGACCGCTCAACTGCACTTTCAGGCGACATATTATCGGGCACCGGAGTTTTTACTGACCACCCAATAAGTTACCAGCACATTAATCTTGAAAGATTCAATCCGGGTTAACTTGTATCGTGTAAATTGCTTGTCGTTGATGGTGCGTCGTCAGACCATTCGAGGAAACCAGAGACAAGAAATCCTCGATCGGACGGTTTGTGCTGATGCATCAACATCACAGGCAAAGCAGCGGAAAGCTGCCGGGGAGTTTAGTTGTGGGCGTCGAAAAACCATCGTCGAACACCAATGGCAATCGCTCGTATGGTGCGCGGTTTTCCGCACGCCTGGACCGGATATTGCGCGACTGGACTGCGGATGGCCGCCAGATCGCCAAGCCCCTGAAGGCTGTCTTTCTGCTTTTTCTCTTCCTCACGGTCGCGGCCCTGACGACCCAGAACTTCCTGAATGAGTATCGCAATCTGGAAGCGCCGCTGGATCAGGCAACCGAAACGGCGGAAAAACTGCTCCAGCATCAAAAGGCAATCAGCACTTCCGGGCTCGAACAGACGCTTCTGGGCATCACGACCAACAGCGCCATGATCGCTGCCATGAAAAGCGGCAGCACCGACAATATCCACTCGGCGGCCTCCAGGCTGCTGGAGGAGATGAAGACGTTTCACGACGTCTCCCAGTTCACAATTTACAACGCCAGGCTGACCCACGAGTACCAGGTGTTCGAAGCGGGGCTGTTCGAAAAGGCGGATACGAGCTATCTGGTCCGCCTCGCTAAAACGGTCGACCGGGTCACCAGGGGATTTGAACTGGATGACGTCGGCCAGACCGCGATCGCGGCGGTCCGCCCTTGGAAAGCGAACGGGGAACTGATCGGCTTCATCAAGCTCTCCATGAACCTGCGCCGCCCGCTGACGCTGATCGGATCATCGCTGAATGCCGAGGTTCTGGAGGTGTATTCGCGGGAGCACCTTGAGAACAACCCGAGGCTCAAACTGCGGCCGGGTGACTGGGGCAGCGGCGGCACCCATGCCTACCTCAAGGCGACCTCCGGACAGCTTCCGGATGATTTCCAGACGTCGCTGGAAAAGAGCCTCGGCGCAGACGCGCTGCTGTCCCGGATGTTCCTTGAACACGGACGCCTGAAAGTCCTGTCGAGAGTTCCGCTCACCATGGCCGACGGCAGCCAGCCGAGCACGCTGGTCCTTCTGCAGGATATCACAGGCAGCTTCCGTTCCTTTGTCGAGAGCACCGCCGTGTCGCTCCTGATCGGCATCGTTCTGGCGGCCCTGTCCTGGGTCATCTTCAAACGCCTGATCTTCTCGCTGCAGAACTCGATCCGCGAAACACGGCAAAAGCTGGAATGCGAAGTCGAGAGCAATACCAAGGAACTGGAGAACAGCCGGCACAGGCTCATCGAGGCGCAGAAGATCGCGGCCATCGGAAGCTGGGAACGCGACCTGACCGGCGGCGAGTTGCACTGGACCCAGGAAATGTTCCGGATCCTCGGCCTGCCCGGCGATACGGACCCGATCGTGGCCCGGCAGTACCTTTACCGGATTATCCCGCCCCCGGAACGGCCCTATGTGGAGACCTGTCTGGAAAAGGCGCTGAAGGAGTGCTCCGATTTCGACTTCGAGCACCAGATCGTCCGGCGCGACGGGTCCATCAGATACCTGCGCGTGCGCGGTTACGTCATCGCCGATGAAAACGGTATCGCGTCGCGGGTCATCGGAACGACCCACGACATCACGGACTGGCACTCCGCCCAGGAGCAGAACCAGCGTCTGGCGGGGATTCTCGAAGCCTCGCTGAACGAGGTCTACGTCTTCGACGCGAATACGTTCCTGTTCGAGCATGCAAACAAGTGCGCCCGCGAGAACCTCGGCTATTCGATGGACGAATTGATGGCCATGCATGCCTGGAGCATCAACACCGACTATTCGGAAGACTATTACCGCGATCTCATCAGACCTCTTCTGAGCGGCGAGAAGACGCTGTTGAACGTCGAGGGCGTTCTGAAAAGGAAAGACGGCTCCAGATATCCGGTCGAGGTGCGTCTGCAGGTTCACCGGGAGCGCAACAAGGATCTCATCGTTGCCATCGCCAACGACATTTCGGAGCGGATGGAGCGGGAACAGGAGACCCAGGCGGCCAGGGAAAAGGCGGAACGGATCGCCTATTTCGATGTCCTGACCCAACTGCCCAACCGTGCGGGGTGCCAGCGGGAAGCCGAACGCCTGTTCGACGCGGAAAATCCCGATCGCCCGGCCTTTATCATCCACCTGGATCTGGACAACTTCAAGCGTATCAACGACACCCTCGGTCACACCGCCGGCGACCATTGTCTTGAGGAAGTCGGCGAACGTCTCAAACTGTGCTGTGTCGGATTGGGCGCCGCCTACCGCTGGGGCGGCGACGAGTTCGTCGTCATTGCCGCGGCACCGGATTCGGACCCGGAGGAACTCTGCGAACGGCTGAATGTCGTGATGCGCGCGCCAATGGAGTTCGAAGGCAACCAGATCTGGCCCTCCGTCAGCATGGGCGTCGCCCGTTGCCCGGAAGACGGCGAAGACTTCGGTACCCTTCTGGTACATGCCGATCTGGCCCTGTACCGGTCGAAGGAAAACGGCAAGGATCGCTGGAGCTACTTCACCAGCGACATGAAAATCGACAGCGACGAAGAAGCCAGGATGGACAAGGAATTGCGCCAGGCCATCCGGCGCGACGAGTTCTTCCTGGTGTTCCAGCCGCAGGTCAACATCCGCACCCATCGGGTGACCGGCATCGAGGCGCTGGTGCGCTGGCAGCACCCGACGCGCGGCACGCTCGGGCCCGGCGCCTTCCTGCCCGTGGTGGAGAAATCCAATCTCGCCTCCACGCTCGGGGAAATCGTGATCAACAAGGCCCTGGCGGCGGCCCGGTCCTGGCAGGACAACGGCGTGGACTTCGGACGCATCGCGGTCAACCTGTCGCCGTCGCATCTCACTTCGGGCACCCTGCTTCACGACTTCAACAGGGCGATGGAGCGTCACGGGGTGGGGCCGGAAAAGATCACCGCGGAAGTGCTCGAATCGGTCTTCCTCGACGACAGCCGCACCGATAATGTCGAGGTCCTCGATGAGTTGCACAGACTCGGCGTGCATATCGAGCTGGACGATTTCGGCACCGGTTATGCGTCGCTGTCCCACGTCGCGGACCTGCCGATCAACGGGCTGAAAATCGATCGTTCCTTCACGGCCCAGATCCTCGACGACCACCGCAAGGAAATCGTGGTCAACCAGCTGATCCATCTGGCCAGGGCGCTCAATATCGGCCTGATCTGCGAGGGCGTCGAAACGGAAGCGCAAATCGACCGACTTCAGATGATGGGCGATTTTTCGGTCCAGGGTTACTTGATCGCCCGGCCGATGCCTTACGAGGACATTACGGACTGGCTCCAGGGTGCTCCCGAGGAACTTGTTTCCGTGATCTGAACCGCGTTCGCGGTCCGGACGGTTTTCTCCCGTCTCTCCCCGTCCAGATCATCGGCCGCCGGCTCCGATGCCGTTCAAACCCTGTGTTTCGAAGTTCCCGCGCCGGAACCGGGGCTCTTCCTTCCGCCCTGAATCATGCCGCATCCAAACTGACCGCTCGCGGGCTTTGACGATTGCCGGTTCCATCCCCACCTTGTACCCGGGCAGCAACGGAGAGAACGACCCATGACCGAGCCGCGCATCGGCCTTGCCCTCGGCGGTGGAGGCGCCCGGGGCATATCGCACATACCTGTGCTGGAGGCTTTCGACGACCTGGGCATTCGGCCCTATGCCATTACCGGGTCCTCGATCGGCGCGATCATGGGCGCGGCCTACGCGAGCGGCATGAGCGGCGCGGATATCCGGCGGATTGCCCTTCAGACGTTCGCCGACCGCAACACGGTGCTGTCCCATCTTTGGAAACTCAGGCCTAAACGCTTCGCCGAAGTGTTCAACGGCAACCTGGTCACTTTCGATCCGCTGAAAGTGCTCGGTGTCTTCATCGCCGAACACCTTCCCGATACGTTTGAGGACCTCGCCATACCGCTCCGTGTCATGGCGACGGATTTTTACGGCTGCTCGGAAGTGGTTATCGAAACCGGGGCCCTCCTGCCCGCCATCGCGGCCTCGATAGCCATTCCGGCTGTTTTCAGGCCGGTCGAGCTTCAGGGCCGGATCCTGATCGACGGCGGCGTCATCAATCCCCTGCCGTTCGACCGGCTGCCCGCCGAGTGCGACCTTGTCGTCGCGGTCGATGTGGTCGGTTCCCCGGTCAAACAGCCGGGGCGCAACTTTCCGACATCGATGGAATCCCTATTCGGCACATCCCAGATCCTGATGCAAAGTATTACCGCCGGAAAGCTGAAACAACAGCGTCCGGATATCCTTCTCCAGCCGGAACATGACAATGTCCGCGTGCTGGACTTCCTGAAAACAAAAGACATTCTGGAACGGGCGGCGCCTCTTCGAAGCCATTTGAGCACTCAGTTGAACGACCTGATCCTCAATGGCTCCTCCAGCGGGCGTAAAGAGCTATCGGAAATATAAATAATGACAGTACTACCTAGTTATTTTACCGAAGGACGCAATTAATAAAAAATTAATTCCGCAACGCGACTCTAGTCTCATGTCAACGGAGACTTTGATCGATGCTTCGGGCTTCTGGATCTATAGACATTGAGGGATGTCCGGTCGCTGAGGAATTTTTAAACACGCTCCTCAGCCTGACACCGATGGATGTTACCGAACAGACCAATGCCCTGCCGGACGAGCAGCGTGGCCGTCTCGCGGTCTACTGCTATCGGCGCTCTCACCTGCGCCGGCTCGGCCTCACGATCGCAAGCCAGTGCAGCCGGCGCAGCCTGGTCGAAGAAGCAGGCCATGCCGGCGAACTCATTCATTTCCAGGCGAAGAATATGGCAGCAACGCTGGCAAGCGATACCTACATGTCCGCCCGGTTTCCAAAACGGCAGGTCAGCCTGCACAAGATCTGAATTTCCGGGTTCTGAATTTCCGGGGCTGGTTCTTCCTCCCACCCGCCCCCACCTGGCAACCGTTCCGAATCATTGAAAGTTTCCCTCCCGGAGCGGTTGCCAATTCTTTCCATCTCCGCAAAGCGGCGGCCGTTCCCGTCCTGGTGACGCGAGAATAGGCTTGCAACCATCGGCGGCTGCCCTAGGGTATGGACTCATAATATTCTGCTTTCAGGTCGATCGGGAAACGGCTGTATCCAAGACGCAAAATCGCAGGATACCCGGAAGGTTTTCAAGATTTTGCAACGCAGGAGGCAGCCGTTTCCCGGTCGATCCAAAGGACGCCCATCCGGCCGCGGACAGCCGCGTCAAAGCCTTTGCACCATGCACACGCATGGTTCTGCAGGCTTTTCCTCGCTCTCCTTTGCCGGATGGGCGCCTGAAAATAGAATTTTATGGGTCCGTACCCTAAAGCGGATTGGCGAACCAGGCGTAGGCGATCAGGCCGGCGGCCCCTGCCGCGAGCCCGGCAATGAAGGCCCCGAACGCCGCGGGCCATGAAAACCGGGGCTTCGGCCGTTCGCCGCCGGCGGCCTCGACCGCCACCTGGCGAAGGCGGTTGTTCAGCCAGTCGCCCTCCAGCGCCTTTTCCCGCTCGAGGATCCGCTCCGCGATATATTCCGTCAGGCAGTCGGCCATGTCGTCGATTTCGGCGGTTTCGAGAATGACGACCCGGCCGAGCCGCGTGTCCTTCACGAACCGGTAGGTCCGCCGGTCGCCGGCGATGACCACATGTCCGGTGACGTCGATCCAGAACCGCGGCGTCGACCCGGCCACGATCTGCAGGGTGAACTGGTCGTCGTCTTCGGGGATTTCCTTGAAGACGTCCTTCATTTCGTCGGCGAGCATTTCCAGCCGGGCCCGTTCGGTGTCCTGCAGTTCGACCACGACATCGGACCGCTCCACCTCGCCAAGCTGAACCTTGCGGATGGCATCGCGCAACGATCTCACCCGCGTGTGCGGAACCACGTTATCCTGCATTTCAGACATGGCTGTCCGGCTCCATCCTTCACTCGTCGCTACTCGAACGATCAGTCTTAACCAATTCTTACCGCCATGGAACAGACAGGAGACGGGCTGTCACCGTCATCCACCGGCATTGCGGTAAAAATAGTTAACAACAATTAAGCTATTTCGGCCGGATTTGCCAGATCGCTGATGCTGGCGGTCGATCGGGTGATACGGTATGCAAACGGGAGCACAGTTTTACCGGAGACCGACGTCATGAATGTAAACGGGGAAAAGTACCGGACCATATGGGTCGCGGACGACGGACAATCCGTTGAAATCATCGACCAGACCAAATTCCCCTACGCATTCGAGACGACGCTGCTGCGCTCGATGGAGGATGCCGCCCATGCAATCCAGGTCATGCAGGTGCGCGGCGCGCCGCTGATCGGCGCCACCGCCGCTTACGGCGTTGCCCTGGCCATGCGCGAAAACCCGTCGGACGATGCGCTCGACGCCGCCTGCCAGGCGTTGCTGCAGACCCGGCCGACGGCGGTCAATCTTCGCTGGGCGTTGGACCTGGCGCGCAGGACGCTCATTCAGATCCCTCCGGAAAACCGCGTGGAAGCCGCGTACAAGCTGGCCGCGCAGGTCTGTGACGAGGACATCGCGATCAACATGGCCATCGGCATGCACGGAATGGAGCTGATCGCCGACATCGCCAGGACGAAATCGCCGGGAGAACCGGTCAACATTCTCACCCATTGCAACGCCGGCTGGCTTGCCACGGTCGACTGGGGAACGGCAACGGCGCCGATCTACATGTCCCACGATTCCGGCATTCCGGTTCATGTCTGGGTGGACGAAACCCGTCCGCGCAACCAGGGCGCCTTTCTGACCGCCTGGGAACTGGGCCATCACGGCGTGCCGCACACGGTCATCGTCGACAATGCCGGCGGCCACCTGATGCAGCACGGCCAGGTGGACATGGTCATCGTCGGCACGGACCGCACCACCGCCGACGGCGACGTCTGCAACAAGATCGGCACCTACCTGAAGGCGCTCGCGGCCAGGGACAACGGCGTGCCGTTCTACGTGGCCCTGCCCTCGCCGACCATCGACTTCACGCTGGGCGACGGCGTGCGCGAAATCCCGATCGAGGAACGCGCGCCCGCCGAGGTCAACCGGATGACCGGCCGGTCGGAGAACGGCACCATCGAAACCATCGAGATCGTCGCCGAAGGGTCTGACGTGGCCAACCCGGCGTTTGACGTCACCCCGGCGCGGCTCGTGACCGGGCTGATCACCGAACGCGGTGTTCTGGAGCCCAGCCGCCAGGGCATCGCCAAGGCCTTTCCCGAGCGCGCCAGGCCGGCGGCCTGAGACCAGGGTGTGGACCGGGGTGCGAGCCCGGGCTCATTGCCCTAACGGGCCAGAAACGGCACGTGCGGGCCCTTGTCCTTGCCCAGAAGGCCGGTAGCGCGCGGATCGTCCGCGACTTCAATGGCCCGCTTGTAGGGTTTGAAGCCGCAGGAGCGGTAAAAGCCGAGAGCCTGCGGGCTGTCTCCGGTACAGGTGTGCACCCAGAAGCGTTTTGTCTGCGCCCGCGCCCAGACCATCGCGGCGGCCTGCTGCATCAGCCAGCGGCCGAGGCCGGTGCCGACGGCGGACGGGATCAGGCCGAAATAGGCGAGCTCCGGGTTTTCCGCATCTTGGTAGTCGATTTCCAGAAGCCCCATCACGCGGCCGTCCATGACGGGTGTGAAAACCTCGTGGCCCGGCGCCGTCAGCCTGGCCTGCAGATCATCATCATCCAGCAAAAGCCTGCCGAACCAGAGCCAGTCCTCGCCGATTTCCCGGAAAAGCCGCTTGTAGTCCGCAAGATCGGGGGACCCCCACCGCTCCAGCGAGACATCCGACCGCTCCTCCGCAAGGGGACCGGCAGGCGGCGCGGTCATTTCCAGAAAGGTCACGACAAAGGCGACCTTGCCGTCGGGAAGGTCGGTGTAGCCATCGAGATCGAGCGAAACGGAAGACATGGATACTCCTGTGTTCCCTGCCGGTTACCAGCCACTGCCCGGCGGCTCAACCGGCTGGAACGAATTCCCGGCTCAAAATGCGAAAATTAAGTGCCTGTTAACCATAGTTGCTCGATATTTCGGGCATGGCTGCTATTGGAAACAATTACGCGAAGCGACACGAGGCACCGACCCGCAAGGAGATCAATCAGGCCTGGTCGAACCAGCGGCGCAAGGCGATCCAGCAATCGCAGAACATCCGCTCGCAGTTTTCCTCGGCCATCTTCACGACGGGCGTTCAGGTTTCCCAGAGGCAGACCGTCAACGCCATTCAGGGCGCCTATTCAAGCATGGCCAGCGCCATGGCGCGGGTCAACATTCTCGTCTGAATCCGAAGCCCGGCATTTCTCTCTAGATCGAGCTGATCGTCTTGAGCTTCACCCGCGGGTGGATCTCGCCCTGGCTCATGACGGTCGTATGCGCGCGGAAGCGTTCCACGATGGAGCGGACGAACGGGCGGTTCTGCGGTGACGTCAGCAGGACCGGCACCTCGCCTTCCTGGGCTGCCGCCTCGAAGCGGTCCCGGACCAGACCGACGAATTCCTGCAGTTTCGAGGGCTGCATCGCCAGCTGGCGGTCCTCCCCTTCGCCGACGACCGATTCCAGGAAGGCCTGTTCCCACTGGGGCGACAGGGCGACAAGCGGCAGGTACCCGCCGGGCGCCAGGTTTGCCGCGCAGATCTGCCGACCGAGCCGCATGCGCACGTGTTCGGCAATCGAATTGGTGTTGCGCGTCATGCCGACTGCCTCCGACACGCCTTCCAGGATGGTGCCCAGATCGCGCACGGACACCCGCTCGCTGAGCAGGGTCTGCAGGATCCGCTGGATCCCGGAAACCGTGATCTGGCCCGGGATGAGATCGTCGACCAGCTTGGCCTGTTCGCCCTGCAGTTCCTTCAAAAGCTTCTGCACGTCGCCATAGGTGAGAAGTTCGCTGATGTTGTTCTTGATGGTCTCGGTAAGATGGGTCGACAGCACCGTCGCCGGATCCACGACCGTGTAGCCGCGCAGCGAGGCGTCTTCCCGGTACTGGGCCTCCACCCAGGTCGCGGGAAGCCCGAAGGTGGGCTCCGTCGTATGCGTGCCGGGCAGCTTGACCTGCCCGCCGGCCGGATCCATCACCATGAAATGGTTCGGATAGAGCATGCCGCGTCCGGCCTCGACTTCCTTTACCTTGATCACGTAGTCGTTCGCGCCAAGCTGGATGTTGTCCAGAATGCGCACGGGAGGCATGATCACGCCCATGTCGCCGGCGATCTGCCGGCGCAGCGCCTTGATCTGCTCGGTCAGTTGATCGCCGCCCGTCTGATCCTTGCCGTTGATGAGCGGCAGAAGCGCATAGCCAAGCTCGATCCGCAGCTCGTCCATCTTCAGCGCGTCGGTAATCGGCGGTTCGGGCGGCGGCGCCGGTGCGGCCGCGATCGCCTTTTTCACCGCCTCCTTTTGCTCCGCCTGCTGCTTTTTCGATCCGGCCTTGTAGGCCAGATAGCCGGCGAGGCCGGCCATGCCCAGGAACGGGATCATCGGCATGCCCGGCAGAAAGGACAGGATCACCATCACCGCGGCCGACATGCCGAGCGCCTTGGGATAACCGGTGAACTGGCTCGCCAGCGCCTTGTCGGCGGCGCCCTGGACACCGGCCTTCGATACCAGAAGGCCCGCGGCGGTCGAAACGATCAGCGCCGGGATCTGGGAGACCAGCCCGTCGCCGATGGTCAGAAGCGTGTAGTTGTTGGCGGCTTCGGAGAACGACAGGTTCATCTGGGCGACGCCGATGAAGATACCGCCCAGGATATTGATGAAGGTGATCAGCAGGCCGGCAATCGCGTCGCCGCGAACGAATTTCGAGGCACCGTCCATTGCACCGAAGAAGGAGCTTTCGTCTTCCAGGGCCTTCCTGCGGGCCCGGGCCTCGCCCTCGTCGATCAGGCCGGCCGACAGATCCGCGTCGATCGCCATCTGCTTGCCGGGCATGGCGTCCAGGGTGAACCGCGCGGCCACTTCCGCGATACGGCCGGACCCCTTGGTGATGACCACGAAATTCACGATCACCAGGATGGCGAAGACGATGATCCCGATGACGAAATTGCCGCCCATCACCAGATTGCCGAACGTCTGGATCACCTGGCCGGCCGCGGCGGTGCCCTCGTGACCGTCGGCCAGGATCAGCCGGGTCGAGGCGAGGTTGAGGCCCAGCCGCAGCATGGTCGCAATCAGCAATACGGTCGGAAAGGACGAGAACTCCAGGGGCTTCTGGATGAACAGCCCGGTCATCAGGACCAGCACGGAAAAGGTGATCGAAACCGCCAGGAACACGTCCAGCAGCATCGGCGGAATGGGCAGGATCAGCAGCGTCAGGATGACGAGGATGCCGACGCCGAGACCGACGTCGCCGCGCTTCAGCGACTGCCAGAGCGTGCCCACGGAAAAAGACGGCCCGGCGCCGGCGGCTGCCTGCGGACCTGCGCCCTCACCGCCCTGGGGCGGTGCTGCGGCCGGCATTCCTTCGTCTGCTGTTGTGTCCGACATTATCCGCTCTTGATCAAACCGTCAGGGTGCCTGTGATCCGTTTCCCGCCCGTGGCGAACCGCCGCCTCATGTCGCGCGCATTTCACCGGGGCCGGGAACCCGGACCCCTTCGTCGGTATACTGATTGAGTTTGTTGCGCAGGGTCCGGATCGATATACCGAGGATCTTGGCCGCGTGGGTCCGGTTGCCCAGGCAGTGATCCAGCGTATCCAGGATCAGGTCCCGTTCGACATCGGCCACGGTCCGCCCGACGAAAGAGCGCGTCACGGCCTCGGCCGCAAGCGCGGCGCGTTCCGCCGGCCCCTTCGAAATGGTGATCGGGCTGCCGTCCGGCATCCGGATCGCCTCCACGCCGATTTCATCGCCGTTCGCCAGAAGCACCGCGCGGTGCATGGTGTTTTCAAGCTCCCGGACGTTGCCCGGCCACGGATTGACCATCAGCGCCTGGCGGGCGTCGCGCGACAGGTCCCGGACCGGCACCCCGTTGGCCTTGGAATAGTGATCGATGAAGAATTTGGCCAGTTCCAGGATATCCGCCGGCCGTTCCCGCAGCGCCGGGATCTTAAGATTGACCACGTTGAGCCGGAACAGGAGATCCTCGCGGAAGGTCCCCTGGCGCACGCTGTCGGCCAGGTCCCGGTTGGAGGTCGCCAGGATACGGATGTTGACCGGCACGGGCCGGGTTCCGCCCACCCGGTCGATCACCCGCTCCTGGATGGCGCGCAGGAGCTTGGCCTGGAGGCGGACGTCCATTTCCGAAATCTCGTCCAGAAGCAGCGTGCCGCCGTCGGCTTCCTCGAACTTGCCGATGCGGCGCGCGACCGCGCCGGTGAAGGCGCCTTTCTCGTGACCGAAGAGTTCCGACTCCAGAAGATGCTCGGGGATCGCCGCGCAGTTGATCGAGATGAACGGTTTCGACGCGCGGTTGGAACACTTGTGGACGTGGCGGGCAATCACTTCCTTGCCCGTGCCGGATTCACCGGTGATCAGCACGGACGCATCGGAGGGTGCCACCTGCTCGGCAAGCTTGACCACGGCCGCCATGGCCTCGTCCCGGTAGATCATGTCGCCCCGTTCCTGGGCGACGGCCGCAAGAACGGCCGCGATCAGTTCCGGATCCGGCGGCAGGGGGATGTATTCCTTCGCCCCGGCACGGATCGCCGACACGGCGGCCTGTGCGTCCGTTTCGACACCGCAGGCGACGATCGGCACATGCAGCCGCTCGTTCTGGAGCTTCTGCAGGAGCCCGGCGATATCCAGATGGACATCGACCATCAGCAGATCGGCTCCCTGCCCGGCGCGGAGCACCTTCAGCGCCCCTTCGATATCATTCGAGTGGGTGACCTTGGCCCCCCGCTTCATGGCGATCTGGGAGGCCGTCATCAACTGACCGCCCAATGACCCAACAATCAAGAGCCGCATGACTGTCTCCCCTAGCGATCGGTTTTGATGATTTCAGTCATGGTCACGCCGAGCTTGTCCTCGACAAGCACCACTTCGCCGCGGGCAACCAGACGGTCGTTGACATAGATGTCGATGGCCTCCCCGACCTTCCGGTCGAGTTCCAGGACCGTTCCCGACGCCAGCTTCAAAAGCTCCGAAACATGCATCCTGGAATGTCCGAGCACCGCGGAAATGCGGACGGGCACATCGAACACGGCTTCCAGGTCCGCGGCCGACTGCGGTCCGCTGGTTTCCTCTTGAAGACTGCTGTGGCGATCCGGTGCTTCCAGTTCGTCCAGCGGAATGCCTGCGTCCTGTTCGTCGCTCATGCGTCGGTTTCCTTTCCGCGGCCTGTTTCAGCCTGCGCCCTGTGCGCCTTCGCGCTGTCTGCCCGGGCCTGCAAATAGGCTCTGATGCTCGCATCGATCTGCCGTTCGAGCGCCTTGCGATCCCGGAGTATGCCCCCGTCCGCCCATTCGATATGGCAGTCCCCGCGGACGATAGCGGGTTCGCCGAGGATCACGAGACGGCCTTCGAAACCCTTTTCATGGACGATCGGGTCGACCCGTTTCTTCAGGCGTTCCACGTCCTTTTCGGCGACCCGGATCACCAGGTGCGGCGCCCGCCGGAGCGGCCCGAGACACTGCGTGACCAGGGCGATCGTCTCCGCCAGCGGCTGGCGGGCGATCAGGTGCGCGCACAGCCGGCGGGCGATCAGGAAGGCAAGGCCGACCGCATCCTTTTCCTGGGCCACCTGCTGCTCTTCCATCTGCGAAAGCACGGTCCCGACCGCGCCGACCAGACGGCCGACCTCCTCCGTCAGGAGTTTCTCCTGCGCGTTCAGGTGGTCCTGTGCCGCCTGGGCCTTGCCGTCCTCGAAAGCCTGTGCCCGCGCCTCGGCCAGCAGCCGCTCGTGGTCGCTGACCGGCATCATCGGGATTTCCGGTTCCACCGGGGCAACCACCTTCGGCTCCTCCGGAGCGGAGAAGTCGCGGTTGAACAGGAATTTGGACGGGTTTGTCATGTTGCCCATCGGATTATTGAATGTACCTGCCTGCATCAGTAGATGATTTCATCATCACTCTTCGATTTCGAGATCATGATCTCGCCCTTGGCCGCGAGATCCTTGGCGGTGTTGACCATGCCCGTCTGGGCTTCATCAACATCCCTGAGGCGGACGGGGCCGAGCGCGTCCATGTCGTCTTTCAGCAGTTTCGCCGCACGGGACGACATGTTGCCGAAGAAAAATTCCCGCGCCGCATCGGTCGAACCCTTGAGCGCGATTGCCAGACGGTCCTTTTCCACGTTGCGCAGGAGGGTCTGTGCGCTTGCCGCATCCAGCTTGATCAGGTCGTCGAAGGTGAACATCAACGTCTTGATACGGTCCGCGGCTTCCCGGTTTTCCTCTTCCAGGGCGGCAAGGAACCGGGCCTCGGTCTGACGGTCGAAGTTGTTGAAGATCTCGGCCATCATCTCGTGACTGTCCCGGCGTGAGGTATTCGTCAGGTTCGACATGAATTCCACACGCAGCGTCTGCTCGACCTTCTCCAGCACTTCCTTTTGAACCGCGTCCATGCGCAGCATGCGGCTGACCACCTCGAGCGCCAGTTCTTCCGGCAGGATCCCCAGGACGCGCGCGGCATGATCGGAATTGATTTTCGACAGGACCACCGCGACCGTCTGCGGATATTCGTTCTTCAGATAGTTCGCCAGGACGTTTTCCTGTACGTTCGACAGCTTCTCCCACATGTTGCGGCCGGCCGGACCGCGGATTTCCTCCATGATGATGTTGACCCGGTCGCCCGGCAGGAAGGAATTCAGCAGCCGCTCCGTGGCATCCACGTTCCCGGTCAGCGCGCCCTTGGAACTGATCTTGCGGACGAAGTCGACGAACAGGGCTTCCAGCATCGAGGGCGTGACCGGGCCGAGATTGGCCATGGCGGCCGAGACCTGCCGGACCTCGATCTCGTCGAGCTTGTCCCAGATCGGCTTGCCGTGGCTTTCCCCGAGCGCCAGCAGCAGAACGGCCGCCCGTTCCGCGCCTTTGAGCTCGCGCTCTTTCTCGTCCGAACTGACGGTAAGCTGTCGTTGAAGTTGGTCCGCCATGATCAGGCCGCCTCATCGAGCCAGCCGCGCACGATCGTGACGGCTTCCGTCGGATGGTCCGCAATCATCTCACCCACCTTGGCGATGGAGCTTGCCTGCAGCGCGCCCTCCTGCTTCGCCTCTTCGAGCCACTCGATTCTGAATTCGTCCTCGTCATCCTTTTCGTCCGCCGGCACCTCGGTTTCCGCCACCAGGGTGCCGTCCGGCCCGATCACCAGTTCCTGCGGCAGCGTTTCCTCCGGCGTCACGATCCGGCGCAGCAGCGGGCGGACCACAAAGAGCAGAAGCAGGAGCGAGATCAGCAGCAGGACACCGAGTTCGGAGAAGCGCAGGATGTCGTCCTTGGTGAACTCGAACAGTCCGCCGGTTTCCGTCGTCAGGTCATTCTGCGGCGGCACCGCGAACTGCAGATTGATCACCTCGACCACATCGCCGCGCGTTTCGTCGTAGCCGACGGCGGAGCGCACGAGAACCGCGATCCGGTCCAGTTCCTCCTGGCTGCGCGGAGAATAGACGATGTCGCCGTTCGCATCCGGGCCGTAGGTCCCGTCGACCAGGACGGCCACGGACAGCCGCTTGACCCGTCCGGCCTCGACAATTTCCGTCTTGGTAGACTTGGAGATCTCGTAGTTGACGATTTCCTCCGTCGAACTGGAATCGTCCCGCTGTCCGCCGTTGTTGTCGTTCGCCTGCGCGTTCGGCAGTTCGTTGCCGACTGTGACCTGACCTTGCTGGTCGGTGCTGGAAGAGGCCTCTTCCTTGGTTTGCGTCGAACGGACCACCTGCCCGTCGGGATCGAAGACCTCCTTCGTCTCCGTTGTCCGGTTGAAGTCCACATCCGCGGCCACGCGCACCCTGGCCCGGCCCGGACCGACGACGCTGTTGAGGATCTCCTCGACCTGATTGCGCAGCCGCGCCTCCACCCCGTGGACCCGTTCCTGCAGGTTCGTCGAAACCATTCCTTCCGCGTCGCCGTCGACGCCGTCGGCAAGCAGACGCCCGGCTTCGTCGACGATGGAGACCCGTTCCGGCTTCAGCCCCTCGACCGCGGTTGCCACCAGGTGCTGAACCGCCCGGATCTCGCCCGGGCCGAGGCCGCCGCGCACTTTCAGGACGATCGATGCGGACGGCGGACGCCGGTCACGCTGAAACAGCTGCCGCTCCGGGATCACCAGGTGAACGCGCGCCGCCTTGATCCGGTCGATGGCGGTGATCGTCCGCGACAGCTCCCCTTCGAGCGCGCGCAGGTGATTGATGTTCTGGACGAAGCTGGTCGCCCCCAGCGTGTCGGTCCGGTCGAAGATCTCGTAGCCGATCGAACCGCCGGTCGGCAGGCCGTCTTCGGCAAGCTGCATCCTGAGGCGGGCGACCTGCTCCTTGGGCACCAGGATCGTGCTGCCCTCCCGCGCCAGCTCATAAGGCGTGCCCAGGGATTCCAGCTGATTCACGATCGCCCCGGAATCATCAAGCGTCAGTTCCGAGTAGAGCGTCGTCATCTGCGGGGCCGTGACCCTGAAGATGATGAACGCAAACACCCCGATCAGAATTGCGGCGACCGCCCCCATTGCCGCAATTCTGGCCGGTCCCAAAGTCCTGATGAATTCGATTAATCCGTTCACGAATGCCCCGTTCGCATCTTTGCCCGAAATCGAATCTCGCGCGGATCCGATTTTGCCTGCTTCCAGCCGCAACCAATAGGCAAAATTTGCCGCGCAGAAGGTTAACAAGAAGTTAATGAAGCGAACGAGGGGTGCCGATATCGGCGGATTTCCGCCAAACTTGATTATGCAATTTGCAATTCAGGTGGGGAAAAACTGCCGACCGCGTTAACCTTTTATCCACGATAACATTCGGGCGAAAGCGGACAATGCGGCCCGGTCGGCCGGCGCGATCCGATGTGCGGACCAAAAGCAAAAAAGGCCGGCACTGCCGACCTTCACAGGACGCCATCACAGCGTCCTGTCATGCCCCTTTTTCGGGCGGTTAGTTGCGGTATTGCTGGATACGCGTGGCGCGCAGGCCGGCAAGGCCGTGCTTTTCGATGGAACTCTGCCAGGAGAGAAATTCCTCAACCGTCAGAGTATAGCGCTGACAGGCTTCCTCAAGGGACAGGAGCCCCCCGCGGACAGCGGCCACGACTTCTGCCTTCCTGCGGATCACCCAACGCTTCGTCGAGGTGGGCGGAAGATCCGAGATCGTCAACGGACTGCCGTCGGGACCGATTACATATTTTACACGCGAACGAATCTGTTCGGTCATTGTACTCTCACACTAACCATGACCAAGGTTGAGTTTGAGAATACGCCCCTCTGCTTAAAATTTACCTAAGCCGTCATAGAGATCTTGTTAACCAGAAAATGGCGAATTCATGAATGATATTTAAGATTCACCACCGCCTGAACTTTAAAACCTTAAACAAATTATTTGATTTTGTTAACCATACGGATTTTTCAATGCAAAATGCGATTCACCGCCGCCGGAGCCACCGGCTAAAATGACCGGCAGTCGAAAAATAAATTGGTACTGGAATCCGGGGGCGTTTTCCGTCAATTCAGTCAATTGACCGAAAACCGCTCTAGTTCGACACGGACAGCACCGAAGTGACCGGGATATTCACGTTGCCGACCTTCAGGTAGGGCGTGGAGCCGGAAAGGTCGACTTCATCGACCGTGCCGGTCACCTCGGTTTTCGCCAGAATGGAATTCCCGGCGCTGTTCTTGAGATCAAAACTGATCGTGTAGGCGCCGTCCGGAGACGTCCCGGAACTGCCGACCCCGTCCCATGAATAGGTCCCCTTCCCCTTGGAGAGGCTGACCTCGCCCGAATAGACCGTGCCGCCGGACGAATTCTTGATGGTCACGGTCCCGGAGGCGTCTTCCTGCAGGGTATAGGACCAGTTGGCGTTGCCGTCTTCCAGCATCGTCGTGCCGCCGGCGGCCGTAACCGTGGAACCGAGATAATTGACGTAGTTCGAGGCCTGGTTCGCCGCCATGCTTGCGACCAGCTGTTCCAGGTACTTGTTCGTCTGGATCGACTGTTCCACGGTTGAATACTGCACGAGCTGGCTGGTGTATTCCGACGAATCCATCGGATTGAGCGGATCCTGGTTCTGGACCTGCGTGGTCAGGATCGACAGGAACAGGTCGTAGTTGCCGAGCAAGGCATCGGAAGCCGCCGAAGAAGCGGACGCCCCGCTGGCGGATGTTGCAGAATTCACCGTGGTCATTACGCATACTCCTCAGTTCACCGGCACGCCCGAAAGGCGATCGGGCCGGCGTCAAATCCTGATATCAAGGCCGCCCTGTTGTGCGCCGACGGCCATCTGGATGGTCTGGCCGTCGTCCGGCTCCTGAACGGTGTCGGCAGCCGGACCGGCGGCTTCCCCGCCAGAGCCCTGTTCGCCGTCGCCCCATGAAAAGCCGGACTGCTGGCTGCCGTTGTCATTCAGCGAAAACGAGAGGTTTTCCGCATTCGTGTCGAGACCCGCGTGCTGCAACGCCCGTTCCAGTCCGCGCTGGTCGCGCATGAACAGGTCGAGGGTCTCCGGCCGTTCGACGATCAGATGGGCATGGACCCTGCCGTCGCTCGCGACCTTGAGATCCACGTCGACCCGGCCGAGTTCCGGCGGATCGAGCCGCATCTGGAACCGGGTCTGGCCGTTTTGAAGATGACGGACGATACCGGCGGCGACATGAGTTGCCACATGGGCGGCCTGCGCCTGTGTCGGGGTCTGCTGCATGTCGGCCCGTCCGGTGGCGATCTGGCCGCTGGTGCCGTCGGCGCGCATGTTGAGCGTGAAGCTCATCTGGCCATCCGGATCGGCCTCAGCATCGGCGGCCTGGCTTGCGGCACCGGGGTTCGCGGCCGCCGTGAGCGCATTGCGCTCCGCGGAAACGGATGCAGTGCCGGACTTCGCCGACGCCTTGTCGTCAGCCGCGTCCGCCGCGGCGGTTCCCCTGACGGTCTTGTCGGAAGCCGGCACCGGCTCGCCCGGATCGACCGCATCCGCATCGTCAACAACGACCTCATCGGCGGCGGCAGGAATTGCTTGGTCCTGCTGAGCGGCCTTCCCGGCGACCTGCTTGACTGCGGCTTCCAGGGCCGGAGAGCCGGCGGCCTTGCCGGCATCGGCGCCTGCGGGCTTCGCATCCGGTGTCTGCGGCTGAACCGGTTTGGCCGCGGCACTGTCCACCGCCTCTGCGGCATCACCCGCAACCGCCGGCGCGCCATCCGTCTGGCCGGAGACGGGGGCCGCTGCAATCTGCCGGGCTCCTTCCGCCCCTTGCGCGGCTCCGGAAGCGGCCTTGCCGGCATTCGAAACCGGCACTGCGGCAGGTTCACCTGCCGCCTTCGCCGTCTTTTTCAAAACGTCGGCAACCGGGCCGGCACCGTCTGCTCCCTTGGCGGGATCACCGCCGGCCTGCGGCACGTCCGCCGCATCCGCGGCAAGCGACTGCTTCAGCAGCGTGGAGCGGACGTCCTCGGGAAGTTCCGACTGCCAGCGGCGCCGGCGCTGCCCCTCGCCGGCCGGCTGAACAGCTTCCTTTACGGCTGCGGCCTGGGTTGCGGCAACGGCGGCCTCCTTGCCGCCGGAAGCCGCATTGACCGACGGCCGGACATCGGCGGAGACGCTTTTCGCAGGGACCGTGCCGCCTTCCGCATCCTCACCACCGGCGGCCCCGGCCTGGCCGCCGGCGTCATCCGGCACGACCGCCGCAACAGGCGCGGCAGCCGCACCGGCGGCCTTCGAAGCACCCTCCGGCGAAACGCCCTGGCCGGTCAGGCCGGCGGGAGACGCGGCCGGCACCGGCTGCCCGTTTCCGGCGGTGGAAGGACCGGCGGGCGCCTGCGGCGCACCATTCCCGAAACCAGTTGCCGGAAATTCGGGAGCAAAGCCGCCCTCGGACGGCACTCCGGCACCGGCCGCGCCGGTCGGCGCCCCGGTCTGGCCGCCCGCCCCGGCGGGCGCGGATGCGATTGCGGATGGATCGATATCAAGACCTCCGCCGTCCCCCTCGAGGTTCACTCCATTCGCCACAGGGGGCTGAACGGCGGGAACCGCCAGAAGCAGCGCCTCCAGCCCGGCCGGAAGGCCCTGCGTCCCGTCGGCAACCGTCTTCTGGCCTTTCAGGCCAAGGCCCGAGAATGCCTGACCGTCCGGCAGACCCGCCGCCTGGGCGGTGCCTCCCGATGCGCTCAGCGCCGCCGCAAAGGCGGACGGCGTCCCCGCCAGACCGGGAAACGGCCCGGCAGCCGGGCCGGCTCCGACGCCGAGCGCGCCGGCGGAAACTTCTGTAAACAGTCCGAAAGGCAGCAAACTCGCCCCCAATGCTCAAGCCCACACGGGCAAACCAGGTCACACAAGGTCAAAGCAATCGGCGCGCCAGTTCGGAAAGCAATTTTAGTTATTATATTTCATATACTTACATCAACAGCATGAATCAGCGTCGCAGCATCCACCCGGAATCCCTTGCCCAACCGGCAAAGCTTGCCGAGTCCGTCCTGCTGGAATTGGCAATGACAATGACTATCTGTATAGTGCGCCGACTTTCGCACCATTGCCGCGAGCGGCCGGCCCGCAGCGCAAGGGGCGCCTCGGGCAGCGGGCCTTGAGCAGCGGACCGGGACGCGATTAGACAAGACACAACAAGACATAAGTGGACAACACGCCAGCGGACATTCCCGAACCGGTTCCGCCCCGCCGATCCATAGAGTGATATCTGAGTGACACATTCAATGCGCAACAGTCTGGACCTTCCCGGCCGCCCCGAAGAGACCCGTGTCGTCGTTGCCATGTCCGGCGGCGTCGACAGTTCGGTTGTCGCGGCCGTGCTGAAAGACGAAGGCTATGACGTCATCGGCGTGACGCTGCAGCTTTACGACCATGGCGCGGCCGTGCAGCGCGCCAGGTCCTGCTGCGCGGGCCAGGACATTCACGACGCCCGCCGCGCCGCGGAAAAAATCGGCATTCCCCATTACGTGCTCGACTATGAAAGCCGCTTCAAGGAAGCGGTCATGGACCGGTTCGCCGACAGCTACATTGCCGGCGAAACGCCGATCCCCTGCGTGTCCTGTAACCAGACGGTCAAGTTCCACGACCTCCTGAAGACCGCGAAGGACCTGGGCGCCGACGTGCTGGCGACCGGCCACTATGTGCGCTCGCGCGCCTCCGGCAACAAGCGCAGCCTCTACCGCCCGGCCGACCTCGACCGGGACCAGAGCTATTTCCTGTTCGCCACCACCCAGGAACAGCTCGACTTCCTGCGCTTTCCCCTCGGCGGCCTGCCGAAGGCGGAAGTCCGCGCGCTTGCGCGCAAATACGGCCTTGCCATTGCCGACAAGCCGGACAGCCAGGACATCTGCTTCGTGCCGAACGGCAATTATGCCGACGTGATCCGCAAGCTGAGGCCCAACGCCGCCGAACCGGGCGAGATCGTCCACATGGACGGGCGGGTGCTGGGCACCCATCACGGCATCATCCATTTCACCATCGGCCAGCGCCGCGGCATCGGCATCGCCACCGGCGAGCCGCTCTACGTGGTCCGCCTGGACGCCGACCGGCGCCGCGTCGTCGTCGGCCCGCGCGAGGCGCTGGAAACCCGGAAGATCTTCCTGCGCGAGGTCAACTGGATCGGCGACCTGCCGCTGGAGGACGGCGCCGAGATCGACCTTTACGCCAAGGTCCGCTCCACCCGGCCGCCGGCGCCCGCCATCCTGCGCCGGACCGGTGACGCGGTGTCGGTCGAACTCGTCACCGGCGAGACCGGCGTCGCCCCCGGCCAGGCCTGCGTCTTTTTCGACAGCGACACGGGCACGGACACCGACGAGGCCCGCGTCCTCGGCGGCGGCTGGATCGACCGGGCGGAACGGGCCGGAAGCTGGACCCTGGACACGCCTGAAAGAGAGACGTTGACCGCATGAACAGAAGCGAGACATTTCCCGAGCGCCTTCGGTTCATCGCCAACCGGGTGAAATCCCGCCTGAAGAGCCTGCGCCGGGAGGTGGCCCGGCTCGACGAGACCGCGGTCCGCACCGCCTACGCCCGCTGGGCGCCCTATTACGACATCGTCTTCCGCGCGCCCCTCTACTGGGGCCGCCAGGCCGCGGTGAAGCACATCAACACCCTGTCCGGCCATGTGCTGGAAGCCGGTGTGGGCACCGGCATGTCCCTGCCCCATTACCGGGAAGACCTTCAGATCACCGGCATCGATCTGTCCGACGACATGCTGGAACGGGCCCGCCTCAGGGCCCGGGAGCTGCCGAATGTCCGGGAACTGACCACCATGGACGCCGGCGACCTTGCCTTTCCCGACGATCATTTCGACGTGGTCGTCGCCATGTACGTGATCACCGTGGTTCCCGATCCGGCACGGGTGATGCGGGAACTGGAACGGGTGACCAAACCCGGCGGAACGGTGATCCTGGTCAACCACTTTTCCGCCGACCGGGGCGTGCGTGCCCATGTGGAGCGGGCCCTGGAACGGTTCGCGGACCGTCTGGGCTGGAACGCGGATTTTCCCAAGTCCCGGCTTCTGGCCCGCACGGCCATGCCGCTCGAGCAGGAAACCACCCTGCCACCCTTCGGCCTGTTCACCCTTTTGACCTTCAAGAAGCCGGGACGTCCCGCCGCCGCGGACTGACCCGCCCGCCCCGGAAACCGACCCGCCGCGGCCGCAAAACCGGCCGGCTCCGGCCCTTCGCTGGTCTCCACCGTTTCCTGTCACGAGACCGCTTGACAGCCCGCCCCCTGCCTCACTATAAGCAGCCCACATTCGCAAGCGCGAAGACCTGTGGCGGAGTAGCTCAGCCGGTTAGAGCAGCGGAATCATAATCCGCGTGTCGGGGGTTCGAGTCCCTCCTCCGCTACCATTTCCTTCCCTTTACATTGCCGACAGTTAAATCTCCTACGTCACGATCCTATCCACGCGTGGAACGCACGGGATTGCATTCTGGGTTTCAAATGCGTGGGCTTGAATGCGATGAGGTGGAAGGGATTGAAGTTTCCAACTCCTCCCAAGAACAATTCTATTGCGCAGCGGTTCCCTAATTGCGCCGGATATTGGTTGCCGATCTGCGAGCGTCCGTAACTTGCACACGGAACTGGAACAGAGCTAACTTCTGAACGAGAACATTCAGGGGTGCAGGTCACTCGATATCGCGCAGAATGTCTCGTGCTTTGTCACGCGCATCAGCCAGCGACACGAGTGGATAAGCACCAATACGAATGCGTTTCATGCGCCCATTTACACGGCGCGTCACACCAAACGCTTTCCTACCCGTGGCTGACACACGCACATGGAGAACAGGCAGCAATTGGTCATGTACTTCGTACCGTTTATTAACCGCAGTTGGTAGAGCTTCGATGGTCTTGGGTGATAGGCGTCGGTTCATGACAACCAAGTTAAAAATCTGCGTGTCAGAAATTAATATTGAACTAAACCATTGAGGGGTATTGGCTTTGCGAGGGGTATCGGAGTAATCTTTCCGAAGATACAGTCCTTAGCTGATTTCTCATTGCCTATGCTGACCACTTTTAAGCTAATTGCCCTCGCCGCCCTATTTGTGGGAACTGGCGGCGTATTTTTTCCTGAAAAATTTAGGCGCCAACGTTTAATTGTCTTATTGACTGGCCTGATTGGATTGGTAGGCACGGCTTATCTTTTTCGCGACGTCTACGAAGATTTAAAAAGCGAGGTAGCGGCAGAACTCGTTCAAGCCGAACCTAATCAAAAGATAGAGCGGGATATATTCAACTTAACCCAAAAAATTGATGATATGCGAACCGAGAAAGCGGTTGCAGGTGAGTTCAAACAAGCCAAATTTTTAGCGCAACCAAATTCGGCATCTTGCCTGGATCTAGGAGATATGAATTTTATCTGCTTTGGCATTCGGTGCTCTGTCACGGAGATACCAAATTCTCCAAGCAACGAAGTTTATGAGTATTTTTTAAAGGTTAGCAACCCTTCAACAAGTAAAAATTATACTAATATATCAATATATCTAGGCGGAGAACTTAGCTTGGTAAGCGGATGGTTCAATAATTTTGATGGTAGCGGAAACTACGAATATGTGGGCACTGAAGAAACGATTACTGGCGGCGGCGGAACGCTTGAGAGTCGACTTCGCCAATATAACTATGCCCGTTTTTACTTAGGAGACGTCTCGCGAGGCGATGCTCCCGGCCCCTTTGATATATCGACTCGTAATTTTGCCGAAGAATTCTCGAGGATTAGCAAAGCCTGCAAAGCTTAGCTTTCACCTGGTGTCTCAAAACTAATCTGGGTTTCAGTGCTGACCCTTTGTGCCTGCAAGCATCAAAGTAGTAAAAAAGAAACCGCTGACCTTCGATACCGCTTTCCTTGTGAATACAATAAGACCGATATTTGCCTCAGACAACTAAGATACCTAACGGTTTTTTTTAAAGCCTAAACCATAATCCGCGTGTCGGGGGTTCGAGTCCCTCCTCCGCTACCATTTCCTGCAAAATTTCAAATGTCCGATCCGGAGACATAGGTAACAGTTTGTACCGGAGACATGGGTTACAACCTCGTGCCGAACGGGTTGTCGATTGTCTGTAGTGTTCTCTGCTCCAGGTCGATGTGTCCCAGATCATAGCTCATGAAGCTGATCAGCCAAATTCCATCGTCGACTTCCTTGGTCCCGGGCTTCTGACCGGCCAGGACGGTGGAGACGTTGATTTACTTGCGGTGCATGCATATCCGGCCGCAGGCAGTGACCAGCGCGTCCCTGCTGTGGAAGGGATAGTCCGGCACACCGCACTCATGCCGTCCCCATCCGGACGACGGCATGATCGTGAAGTCGTTCCTCCATGACGGACACCTCTTTCCACGGCATCGGCACCTCCCGCCAAGGCGAAAAGTGTTACCCATGTCTCCGGAACGGTTCGTCCCCTGTGTCTCAGGTCGGGCACTGAAAATCATTGTGACGCGCCCGCATGCATTGGCGGGCGACGGCCTCCGGTACATTATTCCCCGGCCCTTGAACACCAGCCCTCGCCTGTTTCGAGCCGTGCGCGCAAGTCTGTGCGCAGGATGACAGACCGGATTACGGAGAGCCCCCGAAATCGGTCACATATGTCCTGATCAACTCTTTTTGGTATCAGACCCGGAAATGTGATAATCGGCGGCAAAACACCATCAGGCCAGTGAAACACCATCAGGAAGTCACCAGTGAGCGAACTGACCGTAGCGGATGCGACGAACCGCATTTATCAATCCCTCGAGGCGGACAATGCGGACATCGACCTGCATATCGCGGCACTCAGGGAAGCCTTGAAGCGTGAGGGCCTGAAAGAGGTTCTCCTGGACCCGGCCAGGCTCGCCCAGAACAACCGGTCCGGCCGCAAGCTGTTGCAGGCCTACTTCCGCCAGCGCGGCGTGAAGGTCGCATTCGCGTCTTCGTGACGCGAAGCGGACATCGACCCGCCGTTCAACCTGCCGCCTTTTCCGGTGAATTTGTCACATCGTTTTAGAAGAAACGACCGGGGTCGGCATGCCTGCCGACCCGGGCGTGATGCGTGCCGATCGGCGCCGTGTTGGTACCGGATTTTATGGGCCGGTACCCGCGGCAAAGGTGCCGGCAAGTGAGGCCGGCGTTGCGGTCGACGTCGGGGTGCCCGCGCAGGCTTGATTGGCGGCCTTGGCGGACCCGGCAAGAACCTGCCGGCAGGTCTTGGGTTCAACAAAGCAGGGTGCAACAGGACACGGCATTCGGGGCGAAATCAGCGTCCCAGCACTTGCGGTGTTTCGGGCTCGGTCTCGTCCGGCCCTTCGCCGTCGTCATCGTCCTCGTCGTCGTCATCCCTGTCTTCGTCTATCTCGTCATCCTCTGAAATGGGAAGCGGTTCGTTGAGCGCGTCCTCAAGGTCGGAGGTATCGATGGATACCGACCACGCGTCAGGATCGGCGCCGGGCAACCTCTCCGGAAACCCCCAGTCACCGCCCGGCGGAACCGGACCCGGATCTGCCGGGCCTCCTTGCGGGGGGGAATGGCATTCACATGTCTCGTGAATGATAAACCCTTGCGGATCCACGCCGATTGCAATCGAATAGCCGGGTCCGGCACCAGGGGTCAATTCGCAACCTGCAGCCCGCAACCGCTCCTTGCATGAGGAACGCATCTCGTCGAAAATCCAGTCGATGGTGTCATCGTCGAGCGGCGGCTCGGATTCGCCTTTGCCGCGCAACGATCCGGCGGCCGTGACCCTGGCGTCCGCGGCATAGACTCCGGTGAACGAGACCTCGTCTCCAATGCGCCAGGAGGGCGTAAAATCACCGGTACGGAACGCTCCCGCCTTCGATTTCTCCGCCACCGCCCTGACCTTGCCCTTTGGCGTGAAATAGGTCGCCAGTGTGCCGAGCACCAGGCCTCGCAACACCACCTGGCCGGCGGATCGTTTGGAAATGTCCTTGCGAAGGCTGAAGAGTGCGGAAAAGTCGATTTGCCGGTTGAGGACACCGACTCGTGACAGGCCAATGCTTTTTGCCGTTGTGACGGAAGGGCCTACCCGGCAATGATAGCGGCCACCCGATGCGACAATACAGGCTGCCCCGATCTGCTGTCCGTTCCCATGCTTGAGTGCGCCGAACCCGCGGGCATCCGCGAACGCATGACCGGGATACGTCAACGCGACAGCAACGCAGACGATCCAGATGCGGAAACGCCTGACGGTCAAACGGATCGAATCGGACAACAAAAGAACCAAGAGATACAGATAAGAATGCATTCGACACCCCCCAATAACGCTTTTTTACAATACAATGAGAGTGTCATATCGGAGTAAATTTTCCAAGCCTGAAGATATTATGGTCCAACTTGGAATTTATTATCATAGATCTGTTTAAGGAAGGGTGATGCGCTCGCCTGAGATGTTTTCTCATGTGCATTCTCCTGTTCCTCAAGAAAGGAAACAGGCGATGAAACGATCCCGTTTTCAGACGAGCAGATCATCGTCTCTTGAAGCGAAAAACGCGGGAATTTCGCGTCCCGGACGTCTGTCCCGGCACGGATCGGCCCTACAATGAACAGCAGCCGGAGATCCGGTAAACAGGATCATACTTGACTTTACGTCAATTTCGATGGCACCCTCTATGCGTTTGTATTTTTTAATTTCTACTTTTGGAGGATTTTATGACCGGCACGCATCATGGCCTGACCCGGCTTGACCAGCTCATCAAGACCTGCATCGAAGGCGAAGGGCCTGCGCGCCCCTTCCCGCAGACCTTCGGGCGACTGTTCCCGGCAAACCCGGTCCAGATCAAGAACATCACCCATGCGGACGTCATTCAGGCGCTGCATAACCTGGCATCCGACATGGCTGCGACCGAGAACACGGACGGACCGGCCGATGCGGGACTGACCTTTCTTGGTCAATTCATCGACCACGACATCACCCTGGACGCAACCTCGGCCCTGGGAACCCGGATCGATCCGTCGACCATACCGAACGTGCGGACGCCGGGCCTTGACCTGGACTGTGTCTACGGCGCCGGACCGGAAGCCTCCCCGCATCTTTACGGTGCGGGAGACGCCGAACACTTTCTTGTATTCGGGCGAGAGGAGAACCCGCGCGACCTGGCCCGCACCTGTGCCGGCAAGGCCCTCATCGGCGACCCCCGGAATGACGAGAATGTTCTTGTCGCACAGGTTCAGGCCGTCTTCATCGAACTGCACAATCTGCTGATGAGCAAGCGGGTTGAAGGCGGGGAGACCGCCGAGGTTATCGGCACCTGCGCCCACGAGGGCATGGCGGCTCACACCTGGGACGCGCATGTTCATCCGAAGCTCCGCAGCTTCGAGGAAGTGCGGCGGTTCATTCGTCTGCATTACCAATGGGTCGTCTGGAACGAATTGCTGCCCTCCTTTGTTGCGCGGGAGTGCCTGGACTGGGCGCTGGACGGCAGCGGGTTCGGCTGGAATGCTCCCGTGATGCCCGTCGAATTCAGCGGCGCGTGTTATCGCTTCGGCCATGCCACGACCCAGTTCCAGTATGCCCTGCGCCGCGGCGAGGCCCCCAAGGGACTTTTTGCGCTGCCCGGCTTCGGACCACGTCCTGTCGATGGCAACATCGACTACGGCATGTTCTTTGACATGAACGGCGGCCCGACGGTGCAGAAGGCCCGGCCGGTCGGACCCAAATTGGGGTCGCCTTTGTTGAATCTCCCGTTCGTTCATGGCGGCATTACGCTGGCCGACATCGAAGAAACCCTGACGGAGGATCAGGCGCGCAACCTGGCGCTGCGGAACATGATCCGGGACCGGTACACCTATCAGCTGGCGAGCGGCCAGCACGTTGCCGCCCGGCTCGGCACACCGGGCGTTCCGGTTCCCGAGCAACTCGCCGAGAAAGGCTTCACCAAGACGCCTCTGTGGTTCTACAGTCTGCAGGAAGCGGAAGCGCACGGTTCGGGCAAACTGACCGGCGCGGGCGGACGCATTGTGGCTTCCGTGTTTGCCAATTTGCTGAAGCGGGATCCGACCACGTTCCTCCATATCCCCCATTTCAAACCATGGAACGGGTTCGACGGACAGCCCAGCGTCTTTGCCGGCATGATTGCTTATGTGGAAGCCAACCGGTCCGACATCCATCACGCCGATGCGCTGAGATGCGGTTGAAATCACATCGCAATTCTACAACTGTTCAGGCCGGTGAAATGCTGGCCTGAACAGGGTGGCTGGTGACCCGCGGATCAGCATGCACTGGATCGTGACCGGCCCCGGCTGGGGTTTGCGCCTGCCGGCGCAAGTCCGGCAAACGCCCGGCACGCGGAACGTCCGTCGCGCGCAGTGGGGCGGGGGATTGCGGCGCTCGGTTCAGCGCCGCAAATCACCATCTCCAGCAGGAATAGCCGCTTCGGTCTCCGGGCGCGGCGTCCATGAAACCAGTCCCCCGTTGGACGCCGAGGCCGGCAAGAGTTTCGCCGGCCCGGGACAGGGTGCCCCGACCAATCGGAACGCGACAGGGCGAACCCTTAAGCAGGTAGCCGGAACGCCTCACGCCGCGCTGTGCGATCGATTATCCGTCCCAGTTGTTGCCTTCCCATGTGATCGGTTTGCCGGCCAGCCAGTCATCTCCGGCGGCATAAAGGGATGCGACCTTGTCGCCCTTCAGGCCGGGCATGTCCGTCTTGACCGGATAACCGATGGAGGACTGCAGATAGGCAAGGTGACGGTACCCTTCCGGGAATTGAGCGAGGCGGTCCGGGTCCAGAGAAACGGTTGCTGCCGGATCGACCGGGTCCATGCGGTCCTTCTCATAGATCGGCTGGCGCAGGCACAGGCCCCAACGCCCGTCGCGTCGCGACCAGAAATCGTGGAAGCGCCCGGTGCATACCACATCCACCAGCACGTCATGCACCGGTGCGCGTTGCGAAATGGTCATCTTGGTCTGGGTGACCGCGCGATCGCCTGACACCTCGACCCAGCAGCCGCCCAGGAAGTGCAGGATGCTGACGCCCTTTTCCCATCCCTTCTTGTTCATGTCGATGAACTCGTCGGCCGTGCCCTGGGTCCAGGTGGCCATCATCCGGCCGTCGTCGTGCCAGACGGTCCTGAATTTCTCCCAGTACCCGGCATCACGCCACATCACCCATTTTTCGACGAGTTCGCGAAGCGTGCGAACGTCGTCAATGGTGTCTTGTCCGGTCACAGGTGAGGGGCTCATGAGGATCTCCTGATAGTGTATTTCGGTGATTATGTGTGTCGTCCGGCGTCGGCGGGCAGAGCGTCGCTCATCCCGGCCCGGTGCTGAAGGGAACGCACGGCCTTTTCAAGCGCCTCGAGGCCCTGGTGCTGAAGCCGGGTTGTGAATCGGGTCATCGGGACGGTGACGCTGACGGAGGCGACGGGAAACATGTCGGCATCAAGGATGGGGCGCGCCATGCCGCCGATGCCGGGGGTGAACTCTTCGTTCACCACCGAGAACCCCTGCTCCCTGATAGCGGTGAGTTTGGCCCGCACCGTGTCGGCATCCATCAGGGCGTTTTTCGCATATCGCTCGAAACGGGCCCGGCCGAGATAAGCATCCTGCTCGGCTTGCGGCAGATACGCCAGAATGACCTGACCGCCGGAAGTCGCGTGCAATGGCGCCATATCGCCCAGCCGCAGGTGCGCAACAATCCGGTTTGGGCTCAGGACCGTTGCCGACACTTCATGGCAGTCGCCGTTGCGGGTGTTGAATGCCGCGCTTTCGCCGGTCGCATCCGTCAGCCATTCCAGAACGGATTCAGCGACATCCGCCAGCTTTCGATTGGTCCGCGTCCGCGCCGCCAGGCTCTCTATCGCGGGCCCCAGGCTGTAGCCGCGGCTGTCGTGGTCATAGTCGAGGTAGTCATGCCGGACCAGGGTCTTGAGAATCTGGGTCAGGCTGGACCGCGGGATGTTGAGTTCTTCTGCAATTTGCACATGGGTTCGCGCGCCTGCCCAGCGCCCCAGCAGGTCCAGCACGTTCATCACACGCAGGGCGGATTTCACGTCCTGTCCGGCTGGTGTGCGTCTGGAGAACTGCGGCCGGTCAACGGATATCAGATCTTCACGCATGTCACTGTCCTTGTTGAACAAAGCGCAATTATGTTCATTTTCAATCCGCTGGGAACCAACCGTTATGCCGCAATTTCTTCTGCAAAAGCCTTGAGTTGACTTTCGATGACGTCACGGGTCGCCTGGTCGGCGATCCTGCCGTTTGTTTCGTCGAGTTTGGACTTGGCGAAGCTGACGAACACTTCCGGTTTGGTGAACACCCGGGCCTCAAGGAACACCATCACCTGTCGAAGATGATATTGCATGCGCGCGCCCCCGAGCATGCCGGCCGCAGCGGATTGCAACGCGACAGGTTTCTTCTTGAAAGGCTGGTCGGGCAGGCGCGAGATCCAGTCAAGCGCGTTCTTCAGGCCGCCCGGTATGGAGAAATTGTATTCGGGGCTCACAATGATGACACCATCAGCGCTCCTGATGGCATCTCCCATGGCGGTTACCTCCGCCGGGAAGCCGTCTTCCGCCTGCAGGTCGGCATCGTACAGAGGCAGTCCGGCAAAGTCTGGCGCCATTTTTACGGTGCAGTTTTCCGGCAGGAGTTCGGGCAGCGTGTTGCAGATCGCGCGATTGAAGGACGCCTTGCGCAGGCTTCCGCAAATAACAAGAAATTCCATGGTGACCCCAAAATTCATTGTGGTGCCGGCCCCCTCAGGAGGCCGGCATCCAGTGGTTTACTTTTGTGCGATGCCGGCATTCTCGCGGACAGTCTGCCAGGTGCTGATCGCACCACGGAACTTGTCGGTGAATGCCTGGGGCGAAGACGGTTCCATGATAAACCCGCGCGCTTCGAGGCCGGACGCGAAATCCGGATTCTTGATCGCTTCGGCAACCGCTTTGCTGGCCGCATCGAGAATGGCGGCGTCCGTGCCCGCAGGCGCTGCGACACCGTACCAGGTCGAGACATCAAGAGCGTATCCGGCCTCGGTGAAGGTCTCGACCGCCGGAATGGCGGAGTGACGCTCGGGGCTGGTCACGCCGACACCCTTGAGGTCGCCCGAACCGATCTGGCCGATCACGGTGGCGGCCACTTCCACCATGAAGTCAACCTCCCCTGACATCACTGCGGCGAGCCCCTCGGGCGTTTTGCCATACGGGATTTCAAGCAGCTCGATATCCAGTTCGGAGGCAATGAGTGCCGCGGTGAGGTGTTGAGTGGAACCGACGCCGACAGAGGCGATCGTCAAACCGCCCGGATCGGCCTTGGCGGCCTTTACCAGGTCCGCCACCGTGCTGATCTCGTGGTCGGGCCGCGTGATCAGAACCAGCGGCATGGTGGCAATTCCGGATACGCCCAGAAAATCGTTTGCCGGGTCGTAGGGCAGGTCCTTGTACATGGCGGCGGCCACGGTGTGCCCTGCGGCCATCATGTAGAGCGTGTAACCGTCGGGTTCAGCGGTGGCGACAGCCGCCGCACCGATCGTGCCACCCGCGCCGGCCTGATTCTTGATCACGACCGGCTGGCCGACGATTTCAGACATCGGCTCTGCCAATTGCCGGGCAATCGTGTCGGTGCCGCCGCCGGCGCCGTAGGCAACGACCATATCGATTGCCCGAGAGGGCCATTCCTCGGCCCGGGAAACCCCGGAAAACAACAAGGTTGCACCCAATGCGGCAGTAGCGCCGCAGCTCAGAATTTTAGTCAACATCCGACATCCTCCCATTGAATGTATCGAAAGTTGATAAGTGCAATTCCCTATCATGTAAACAAATATGTAAAAAGTTCACATATGTGAACAAATTTGTCCTTGACTTTGATGATGGCGATGACTGAGCATTTGCCAAATAAAGCCTCGTAAAACGATTGGCTGGTTGGGGGGGTAATGGCTTCAGCTTACGGTGACACCAAATGGCGTCGGATCGTTTCAGCACTCGGCATCGTTGCCCTGGGCGGATTTGGTGCCTACGAGGCGCTCGGTGACAGCCTGGGCGCGCTGCGCAATATCGGTCCGGGCGCATTTCCGTTGATCGTGAGCGTCCTGCTTATGGCGTCAGGCCTGATCATCTTGTTTGAAGATGCGGCGCCGGGCGGAAAGGGCGCCTCCTGGCGCGTTCTGGCCTTCGTGATTGCGAGCCTTTTGTCGTTCGCATTGCTGACGCCGATCATCGGATCCATGCCGGCAATAGCCACAAGCGTGTTTCTTGCCGCCTACGCCGATGGCAGCCTGAAAATCTGGCAGGTGGCGGCGCTGGCGGTACTGGTGGCGGTATTCTGCGCCATTGTTTTTGTGGGTCTTTTGAACCTGCCGCTGCCGCTGTTCAAATGGTGACGACGTGACCTTCATAGACAACATCATATTCGGTCTCTCAGTGGCGCTGAGCGTTTCGACCCTGCTTTACTGCATGCTTGGTGTGACCGTCGGCATGTTTATCGGAGTGCTTCCCGGCCTGGGGCCCCTGGCCACCGTCGGGATGCTTCTGCCGCTGACCTTTTACGTGCCTCAGACCGATGCCATCGTCATGCTGGCGGGCATCTATTGCGGCTCGATGTATGGCGGGTCCACGGCGGCCATTCTGCTCAATCTGCCGGGCACTGCCGGTGCCGCCGTCACCTGCCTGGACGGCAATCCGATGGCCAAGGCCGGCCGGGGCGGTGTCGCCCTGTTCACGGCGACGATTTCCTCCTTTTTCGGAGGAATGTTCGGACTGGTGATCGTCGCCGGATTCACGCCCCTGCTCGCGAAAGTGGCCCTGAGCTTCGGTTCGCCGGAGTACGCATCGCTGATCGTGCTCGGGCTTCTGGCGGCGGCCTTTGTCGGCAACGGGTCCAAAGGACGGTCTCTGGCCATGGCGCTGACCGGGTTGCTCCTGTCCATGGTGGGAGCGGATCCCAATTCCGGTGTGAACAGGATGACCTTCGGCCTGTTGCCCCTGGTCGACGGCCTCAATCTGGTGATCGTCACCACGGGCCTGTTCGGCATTGCCGAAGTGCTGTCCAACGTGGGACGCGTCAATCGCAGCGGTGCCGAGATCCTGAAGGTGCGGATACGCGACATGCTGCCGACCCGCAAGGAGGCGAAATCCGCCATCCTGCCCGCCTTGCGCGGCAGCACCATTGGGGCCGTGCTCGGAATTCTGCCTGGAACCGGTGCCGCCCTGTCGACTTTCGTGGCCTATGCGGTTGAACGGCGGTCATCGAAAACGCCGGAGCGATTTGGCAAGGGCGCCATCGAGGGCGTGGTTGCCCCGGAATCGGCCAACAATTCGGCGGCCCAGACAGCATTCGTGCCGACACTGAGCCTTGGAATTCCCGGTGATGCGATTGTCGCGATCATGCTGGGTGCCCTGATCATCCACGGCATCGTGCCGGGACCGCAACTCCTTCGCGATCATCCCGACCTGTTCTGGGGGCTTATCGCCAGCTTCTTTATCGGCAACCTGCTGCTGCTGTTTCTCAATCTGCCATTGATCGGACTCTGGGTCAGGATTTTGCGCATTCCCTATGCGGTGCTCTACCCGGCCATCCTGGTTTTCATCAGCGTCGGCGTGTTCTCGATCCGCAATTCGGTGTTTGACGTGGTCATGACAACCATTTTCGGCGTGGTCGGTTATGTGCTCCGGCGTTTCGACTTCCCGCCGGCGCCACTCCTGCTCGGACTCGTCCTCGGTCCCTTTCTTGAGCAGAATTTCCGGCGCTCGCTGATGCTCTCTCGCGGAGACCTGATGACGTTCGTCGAACGGCCGATCAGCGCATCCATCGTGGCCGTCACCGTTCTGGTGATCGTCTTCATCGTCTGGAGCGAATGGCGTCACAGGAAAACAATCAAAAGCACCTGATCGTTTCAGGAAAAAGCCCAGGGTCAGGACCCTATTGCAATTGACCCATTGCAAATCCTGCCGTCCGTCCGATCTCTGCCCGGCAGGACCGAGGTGGACACCACGTTTTCCCGGACCTGCCCGAGGATACACCGAAGCCGAAGTCCAAACGGCCGGAAGCCGGAATTGCCCGCCGTTCCGGTTGCCGGAACGGCCGTCTGCGGGGCCGTCATGCCGTGCCGGCGGACTTGTGCAGCGTTCCGATCCGGTAGCGGGTCCCCTCCTCGCCGGAACTGACCTCGACGGTGGCGTCAACCTGGGTGGCGAGCGCTCCGATCAGCTTGTGGCCCAGCGATCCGCCGTCGGCCTGCTGAACGAAGCCGACCCCGTTGTCCGAAACGTCCAGCGACCAGTCCTGGTCGGTGCCATGCATCCGCACCTCGATCACGCCGTTCGTTCTGCCCGCAAAGGCGTGCTTGTAGGAGTTCGTGACGAGCTCGTTGACCAGCAGACCGATGACGATGGCCCGGTCCCGGTCCCATATCAATTCCGGCACATCCGTCATGATCTTCACCGGCTTGTCCGAAACCGCGGTTCTCTCCAGATTGGCGCATAATTCGGCCAGGTATCCCGACAGGTTCACCGTGCCCGAATATCCCGATCCCCGGTAGAGGAACGAGTTCGCGATCGCATAGCTTTCCACGCGCCCCAGTGCCGCCTGAAGGGCAAGCATGATCGTGGAATCCTCGGCGTGCTCGCGCATCTGCAGGCGAAGCATGCTCGCAACCGAGGCGAAATTGTTCTTCACGCGATGCTCGATTTCCCTGAGCAGCATCTCCCGATCATCGAGCGCTTGCCACATGTTGCGCCTGAACAGTTCGGCAAGAGCGACGACGAAGAACGCGGCGGTGACGTTCACGACGACCCGCGGTCCGTCCCTGGGCACCTCGAAGGACCAGCTGGACCCGATCGGCAGCACGAAGTACCAGGCATAGAGCGACGACAGGACCGCCGTCAGCAGTCCGGCCTGCCACCGTCCGAACAGGGTGGCCACCAGCACGAAAGGCACCATCAGGGCGAACGGTCCGGCGCCGTCCCAGATCTGGTCGATGATCCAGCGCAGGCTGATGCCGGAAATCGTGCATGCGATGCCGAACAACGCCAGCACCAGCAACGGCGGCAGTGTTGGAAACGCCGACCCGATGTTGAAGGTCGCAACCGACCGGCTGGCGGCGTGGATGCTGCCGAGGAGCCTGCGAAAGCTTGGCGGAAATCTGCTTGAGGATTGGATAGCCATTCGCCTTTCCCGTCGGCTGCCGGTTGCGGCGCCCTGTTCGACAATCAATATCAGATTGCATGCGGGCGGGAACCCCAATTTGCGCGAGTGACGCAAGGTCAGAGAGTCCGCCCGCAAGACAAAGGTCCCGGTTTGTACCGGAGACATGGGTTACACCATCGTGCCGGACGGGGCGTCGATTGTCTGTCGTGTTGTCTGTACCGGAACGATCCTTCCCGGATCATGGCTGATGAAGCTGATCGGCCAGGTTTGCTCGTCCACCTCCTATGTCCCGGGCTTCCGGGCTGCCAGCACGGTAGAGACCCTGATCTTGTCGCGGTGCCTGCATATCCGCCCGCGGGCGCCGGCCAGCGCGTCCCTGTCGGGCCAACGAAAAACGCCTTGTCTCGCAAATGGACGAACCGACCCGCCAGTACGACCGCTACAGCACTGCAATTTACCGCTCAGCCCGTAGAGCAGTCCCATTGACACAGCAGAAAAAGACACGGCATCGAAAAAATTCGGTGGCTGGTATGATCCGATAGTAAAGCTTGATCGTAATGGTGTTGGTACTTGAAATCCAACCCAAGGAGAGCCCCCATGCTCCGTAGAACTTTTCTTGCCATGACTGCCGCTGTATTCATGGCCGCCCCGGCTTTTGCTGATGGTCACTCGAAAGATATTGTTGATACGGCTGTAGATGCAGGCAGTTTCAACACTTTGGTCGCGGCCGTCCAGGCTGCTGGCCTCGTCGATACTCTCAAAGGCGAAGGCCCCTTTACCGTTTTCGCCCCGACCGATGCTGCGTTCGAGGCCCTTCCCGATGGCACTGTTGAAGACCTGCTGAAACCGGAAAACAAGGACAAGCTTGTTTCGGTTCTGACCTATCACGTCGTTGCCGGCAAAGTGATGTCTTCTGACCTGAGCGAAGGCATGACGGCAACCACCGTCCAGGGCAGCGACATCACCATCACCCTCGAAGGCGGCCCGAAGGTCAACGGGGCGACAATTTCCGCCCCCGACATCCAGGCTTCCAACGGCGTGATTCACGTCATCGACTCGGTCATCCTGCCGTGACTTGATCGAATATTTGCGATTTCCGGCACCGGATCCGGCTATCGGGTCCGGTGCATTCTCCTTGCGCGATTGCCTTGTGAGTCGTCTGTTTGATCTTCGGCGAAATTTATCCGACCCTGAGACAAAGGCGACACGGTTCGCACCGGAACCACGGGTTACAGCCTCATGCCGATCGGCCAGGTTTCCGCGTCCGCCTACCTTGTTCCGCCCACGTCCTGGCAACAATCGATGAACCTGCCACGCGCAACCCTGTCCGGTCGCGTTATCTGCACAGCAAGCCGTATTGATGCGGCTGGCGATGAACCGCGAAATTGAAGATGTTGTCCTGAATTTCCCGGCACCGGTCGAGGTCGCATTCGGCGATCGCGAGTTCGTCGCCGAGCGTGGTGCATTTCGCGGCGATCTCGCCGGTCGGCGCGATGATGCAGGAACCGCCGATCAGGTCGCAGTCCTCCTCCCGCCCGGCCTTGGCGACGCCGACCACCCAGGTGCCGTTCTGATAGGCGCCGGCCTGCATCACCAGGTGATTGTGAAAATCCTGCAGGTGATCGTGCTCCGGCGCCTGCGGATAATGCACCGGGGTGTTGTATCCCAAAAGGACGAGTTCCGCCTTCTGCAGCCCGAGCATCCGGAAGGTTTCCGGCCAGCGCCGGTCGTTGCAAATGCACATGCCGACCCGGCCGCCGAAGGCCTCGGCGACCGGAAAACCGAGATCACCCAGTTCGAAATAGCGTTTCTCCAGATGCTGGAACGCCCGCCACGGCTCATGCTCCGCATGGCCCGGCAAATGGACCTTCCGGTATTTGCTCAGGATCGTTCCGTCCGGCCCGACGAGGATCGAGGTGTTGAAACGGCGGGTATTCCCGTCCGCATCTTTCGTCTTTTCCGCAAAACCGAGATAGAAACCGAGACCCAGCCGGATGGCGGCCTCAAACAGCGGCCGCGTTTCCGCAGACGGCATCTCGGTCTCGAAGAAGACATCGATCTCCGCCTGGTCTTCCATGTACCAGCGCGGGAAGAAGGTTGTCAGCGCCAGCTCGGGGAAGACCATGAGTTCGACCCCCTGCCCGGCGGCTTTCTCCATCATGGCAATCATCCGGTCGACGGCGGACCGGCGGGACTCGGCTCTGGCAATCGGGCCCATCTGGGCGGCGGCGATGATGAGGGATCTGGACATTCAGGGTCTCTTTTCTCGGAGAGGTCTCAGGCGGTTTGCGGGGACGCGAGCGCCAGGGCGACCTCGAGCAGGATCTGGGCTCCGGCCTCGATCTGGTCCGGAGCGGTGTATTCGCGGATGTTGTGGGACAGGCCGTCGCGGCTCGGCACGAAGATCATCGCCGTCGGGCAATTCGGGGCGAACATCTGGGCATCGTGACCGGCCCCGGAGGGCATGCGCCTGACGCTCATGCCATGGGACGTCGCGCTCGTCTCGATCAGGGAGACCACGTGCTCATCGAACACCACCGGTTCGAAACGGGCGAGCCTGCGCGACGTCACCGCAATGCCTTCGGCGCGCGCGGCCTCCTCGATCGCCGCGGCCATCAGGGCTTCGGCTCTCTGCAGCGCGGCCTCGTCCGTGTTGCGCAGGTCGACGGTGAAGACCGCCTTCTCCGGAACCACGTTCACCAGGTTCGGCTCCAGCGTGAGAAACCCGACGGTGGCGACCTGCGCCCCGCCGATCTCGCCGGCAATCCGGCGCGCGGCAACGATCGCCGCAGCCGCTGCCAGCCCCGCGTCGCACCGATAGGCCATCGGCGTGGTGCCGGCATGATTGGAAATGCCCGACAGCGTGTATTCGGTCCAGGAAATCCCCTGCACGCCCGTCACGGCGCCGACGGAAATGCCTTCCTGTTCGAGGACAGGGCCCTGCTCGACATGCAGTTCCAGGAAGGCGCGCGGATGCAGGCTGTCAGGCGCGACGGCACCGGCGTAGCCGATACATTCCAGCTCGTCGCCGACCTTCCGGCCGTCGATCCCGGTCACGGCGAGAGCCTCCTCAAGCGCGAGCGAACCCTGATGCACGGCGCTGCCCATCATGTCGGGCGCGAACCGCGCGCCCTCTTCATTTGTGAAGAAGGCAACCGCCACCGGATAGCGGGTGTCAACGCCGGCATCGTTCAGGCTTTCGACGACTTCCAGCCCCGCCAGAACGCCAAGGTTGCCGTCATAAAGACCACCGGTGGCGACCGTGTCGATATGGGAGCCGATCAGGACCGGTGCGCCGTCTTCATGACCGGCGCGCACACCCCAGACGTTGCCGATGCGGTCGACCGACACCTCCAGCCCCAGGTCGCGCATCCAGCCGACGACAAGGTCGCGTCCTTCCCGGTCTTCGGCGGTCAGGGCCAGCCGGCAGACACCCCCGCCCGGAAGCGCACCGATCTTTCCAAGCGCCTCGATGCGCCCCATCAGACGGTCGATATCGATCCTGACATTTGAAAGCCCTGACATCATGCGGCTCCGCCCGCGACTTCCCCGGGCGCCCTGCCGACGAGCTGCGCGTAAAGCTCGGGATCGGTCGCGCCTTCCGTGCCGAAAACAAGCACCCGGGACGTCTCATCGAGTTGCAATGCCGTTCGCGTTCCGGCGTCGTTTGCCACAAGCATCAGCGCCATGAGGCCGGCAACGGCGGATTCGCCCGCAACCAGCGGCGCATCCCCGTAGCGGCCTTCGGCGAGCAGGCGCATGCCGTCAACCGCCGCCTCGTCGGAGAGGCCGATCACCGCATCGGCGGAATGCTTGAGAATTGTCCAGGCAAGATCGGAAATCTCGCCACAGGCAAGGCCGGCCATCAGCGTGTCGAGGTCGCCCTCGACCGCGGTCGGTTCGCCGGAGCGGATCGTCTCCAGCCAGCACGCGGATTTGAGCGGGTCCGCCAGGATGATCGTCGGCCGCGCGGAACCGAACCGGCGCCAGAAATACGCCGTGACGGCGGCCGCCATGCCGCCGACACCGGTCTGCAGAAAGATGTGGCTCGGAGGCGCTGCCTCCGGCCACTGTTCCAGGGCCTCCGCCGCCATGAGCTCATAGCCCTGCATCACGTCCTTCGGAATATCCCGGTAGCCCTCGTAGGACGTATCGGAAACGACGATCCAGCCTTCGCGATCCGCCGTGGCCTGCGCTTCGCGGACGCTGTCGTCGTAGTTCCCGGCGCAGCGGACGACCCGCGCACCGTATTTTTCGATCGCCTGCTTGCGGCCCTCGCTGACCGTGGCGTGAATGAAGATCACGCAATTGCAGCCGAAGGTCTGCGCGCCCCAGGCGACCGAACGGCCGTGATTGCCGTCGGTCGCACAGCACACGGTCATGGTCTTCGCGAACTGCGCGAAGGCTTCGCGGTCGCTTGAGGAAATCCCCTTCCTGTCCGCCTCGCGGAGCAGGACCTGCCAGACCGCATAGGCACCGCCGAGCGCCTTGAAACTTCCAAGGCCGAACCGGGAGGCTTCGTCCTTGTAGTGAAGCGCACCGACACCTGCCTCCCTGGCGATACCGCTCAAGGGAACCAGGGGCGTCAGACCGTAACCGGGCCAGGACTCGATCGTCTTGCGGGCCCTGTCGAAGGCTGGGGCGTTCAGGACCTCTTCCTGTTCTGGACCATACCGCGCCGCCTTGCTGGCGAGCGGATTTGCGCAGAAACTGTAGTCGTCGGCCGATCCGGTCATGAGGCCTTGTCTCCCGTCATTCTTGTTTTCTTGATGGTTCTTGTGGTTCAGGGCTCTGCGGAATTCCGCGGCCTGCGCCGCGGAATTCCTTTTTTGAAGCTTTAAGCGTTACTTGTTGGCGCCGATATCGGCCAGCAGCGTATCCAGCATCGCCGTGCCTTCCTCGCCGTATTTTTCCTCGATCAGCTTGCGGACAGCCGGCTGCGCCGCAGCGGCGAACTTTTCCAGTTCCGCGGGCGGAATGGCGTTGACTTCCATTTTCCCGGCCAGCAGCGGCAGGCCCTTGTTCGAAGCCTCGATGACGCGGGACATGTTCCGGCCGGCTTCGGTGGCGACCTCCGAGGCCCAGTCGACGATGGCCTGATGCTCCGGCGTCAGGCCGGCGTAGAAATCCTGGTTCATGAACCAGACATAAGGCGTGATCACGTGGTTGGAGATCGAGAGGTACTTCTGCACTTCCTCGAACTTGGCAAAGGCGATGACCGGGATCGGGTTCATCTGGCCATCCGCGGTTCCGGTCTGCAGGGCGGTATAAACCTCCGCCCACGGCAGCGCGGTGGGCTTGCCGCCGAGCGAGGAGATGATCGCCTCGTGGGTCGGCAGTGTCATGGTGCGGATCTTGAGGCCGTTCATGTCCTCGACGGTCTTGATCGGGCGTTCGTTGTTGGAGAAGACGAAGAACCCGCCGCTGTCGATCAGCCCGAGCGTCTTCAGGCCGGTCTTCGCGTCCATGTCCGCAACGAATTTCTTGCCGAAGGTGCTGTCCTTGGTGATCACCTTGGAAGCGACGGCGATGTTGGGGAAGGCGAACGGCAGATCGAATACGCCGACGAGCGGGTAATGCTGCGCAACGCCGCCGGACGAGGAAATGCAGGATTCCAGCAGGCCGTTGCGTACCTGGTCGATGACTTCGTTGTCCTTGCCCAACTGGCCGTTCGGATAGAGCTTGACCTCGATCTCGCCGTTGGAGGCGGTCTCCACCAGGGACTTGAAGACCGCGGTCATCGCGCCGGAATGGCTCTGGAAAGGATCTTCAGGGTTCAGATGGCCGATGCGGATCGTCACGTCCGCAGCGAAGGCAGAGGTTGCCAGGAGTGTTCCAAGTGAAACGGCCGCGGCCGTTCTTCCGATTGATTTCAACAGCTTCATGTTCCCAACTCCGTTTGTTTGAAGGCCCTTTTTATGTGTTTTGATTTGCTCCGGCTCACAGTCCGAAGAAGCGCGGGACGGCAAGGGCGAGACCTTCCCAATAGGCGACCACAACCAGCACGAGCGCTTCGGCGATGATGAACGGCCAGAGCTCCTTTGCGATTGCTTCGATTTTTTCCCTGGTGACGGAGGCCAGCACGAACAGGCAGGCTCCCACCGGCGGTGTCATCAGCGAAATGTTCAGCGCGAGAATGATCACGATGCCCGCATGCACCGGGTTCATCCCGATCTGCAGCGTCAGGGGTGCCAGAACCGGGGCGAGAATGATCAGCGTCGCGTTGATGTCCATGAACAGACCGATGACGAGCAGCAGGCCGATGATCATGGCGATCACGACGGCGGGCTCGCTGGATATGGACAGGACGCCGGCGGCGATCATCTGCGGGATCTGGTTGTAAGCCATCCACCAGGTCAGGATCGAGGCCGAGGCGATGATCAGGAAGATGACGCCGGTAAGCCGCGCCGTGCGGGCGAGCATCTCGTAGAGCGACTGCCAGGTGAGCGCGCGGTAGATCACCCCGCCGACGAACAGCGAATAGGCGACGGCGATGGCGGCCGCTTCGGTCGGCGTCGCGATCCCGCCCAGGATCGACCCGAGGATGAAGACCGGAAGAATGACCGCGGCGATGCTCTCGCGCAGCATTGTGAGGATATAACGGACCGAAGGCCGCTCCGTTCCGCCGGGAAGATTCTTGCGCTTCGCCGTAAACGCGATCACCAGCATGCAGACACCGCAGATCAGCAGGCCGGGCAGCAATCCCGCCGCAAACAGACCGGCGATCGAGACGCCCATGATCGAACCGTAGATGACGGCCAGCGTCGACGGCGGAATGGTCGGACCGATGATCGATCCGGCCGCCGTCACCGCACAGGCGTAGGGTTTGGAATAGCCGCCCTTGACCATGGCGGGAACAAGCGTGTTGCCGAAGGCGGCGGCATCCGCGGTCGCGGAACCGGTGATGCCCGCAAACAGCACGGAGGCGACCATGTTGGAATGGGCCATGCCGCCGCGCAGCCAGCCGACAAGGGCCGAAGCCAGGCGGACCAGGGAATCCGTGATCCCGGTCTTGTTCATGATCTCGCCGGCGAGGATGAAGAACGGCATGGCGAGGAAGGGAAACAGGTCGAGCCCGGCGAAGAACCGGTCCGGGGCCATCATGAAAAAACGGCCGCCGCCCATGTCGTAGATCCCGACGAGCCCGGCGATACCAAGCACGAAACCGACGGGCATGCCGAGAATGAGAAGGCCGAAAAAGACGGCAGCGACAAGAAGCATCTCAGACCTCCGACCGGTCGGCGGCGGTGATACCATCGCCTGCAAACAGATCGTGGACCATCACCAGCACGAGCTGGATGCAGGCAAGCGCCGCCGCCACGGGAACCACGAAGAAGGGGTACCCCTTGGGGACCGAGAAAATCATCGTCAGGCGGCTGAAGCCGCGTTCGACGAAGCCGATGCCATAGACAAGGAGAAACGCGAAGAAGACAAAGGCGGAAATGTCGATCGCTACGGCAAGCCATCTGCGCAGGTTCGGCGGCAGACGCTCCACCAGGAACAGGACGCCGATGTGCTCGCGCCGAGAGATCCCGCACGAGATGGCAAGCAGGGCCACCCAGATCATGAGATAACGCGCGAGTTCCTCGGTGAAGGTCAACGGAAACGGAATGACGTAGCGCGCCAGGATGCCGAGCCAAACATCGAGGGTAAGCAGCACCAGGAGCAGAACGCAAAAGCGCTCGACCCAGCGGTTCAGGACGCGGCTTGCACGAATGGCGGAAAAAGCGAATTGCTGCATGTCGACCCCACCGGCGACTTCGGAACTGGGTCGATCTTGAAATTTTTGTTTCAAAATGTCAAGATAGATGAAATGAATGTTTTATAGGCACTGAGTGTCCAAAATTTGGGCTATAAGCTTCCCATGAACGACCACGACGAATCGGACTTGAAGCACGAACCGACACTGGAGAAACGCGTCCACGAGGCCTACGGTCAGATGCCGCCGGCCGAGCGCAAACTGGCGGATCTGGTGCTGCAGTTTCCAGGCGATCTGGCCGCCTATTCGGCGACGGAACTCGCGACCCTTGCAGGGGTCTCGAAAGCGGCGGCGACACGGTTCTTCCGGCGCATCGGCTTTTCCAGCTTCGACGAGGCCCGCCGCCTCTCGCGGGAAGCCAGGGACAGCGGATCGCCCATCTATCTGGCGTCATCCGACAAGAGCGGCGCTTCCGGCCGGACCGATCTGGAGGCTTTCCTGCAGGATGAAGTGCAGGCGTTGCAGCGGACACTCCGCCAGATCGACAACGACTGCATGGCGCGCATCGGCAGGCGCATCGCCGGCGCGCGCCGCGTCGTGGTGATGGGCTATCGCAACAGCTATTATCTGGCGGGCTATCTCCGCGGACTGCTCGTCCAGATGCGCCAGGACGTGCAGCTGTTTCCCGGGCCCGGAGAAGCGCCGGGCGATCATCTGGCGGAACTGGGACCCGAAGATCTTCTCATCCTGATCGCCATGCGCCGGCGGCGGGTTCAAATACCCAGGATCATGCAGAGCATGCACGACCTCGGCGTGCCGATTGTCCTCATCACCGACCCGACCGCGCGCGGACTGCCCGCCCTCGCGCAGGAAACCCTGATCTGCGAAACCGCGACCAGCTTTCTGTTCGACACCTACGCACCGTCGCAGTCGGTGCTCCGTTTGCTTGCGGTGGAAGTCAGCCGCCAGCTGGGGGAAACGGGGCGCACGCGCCTGCAGGCGATCGAGAATCTCCATGACGACCTCCACGAACTGGAACTCCAGATCACGGAGTCATAACGCCTGTGTCCGGCTCGATCCGAAGGACATCGTTGCAGCCGGTGCCATCGCGGCTCGGATCACATCCATCGGACAACGGATGGACCGGGAATAACCCGGTACGTCACACGGCCGGAAGCTGCGACCGGCGGCGCAGCCGGACCAGCCCGCCGAGGTCATCGCCGATCTTGATCAATGCCGGGACCAGCACCAGTACCAGCACGGTGGCCGTGCCGAGGCCGAAGACGATGGTGATCGCCATCGGCAGCAGGAACTGGGCCTGAAGGCTCGTCTCGAACATCAGCGGCAACAAACCGCCGATGGTGGTCAATGACGTCAGGAGAACGGCGCGCAACCGGTCGCAGCTGGAGCCGACCGCCGCCGTGTCGAGATCCTCACCCGCCGCCCGCCGCTCCTCGAACCTGGCCACCAGGATGATGGAATTGTTGACGAGGATGCCGGCAAGACCCAACAGCCCGATCATGCTGAGAATGGTCAGGTTGAAGCCCATCAGGTAATGGCCGACGATCGCCCCGACGACCCCGAAGGGGATGATCGACATGACCACGAGCGGGCGGGCATAACTGGCAAAGATCGCCGCCAGGATGATGTAGATGCCGATAACGGCCAGAACCACCCCGGTCAGCAGGTCCGAGAATGCGTTGGACTGCTCTTCCGCGCGGCCGGCGAAGGAATAGTCGAGGCCGTAGCGTTCCGCGAGCTCCGGCAGGAAGGCCTTGTTCAGCTCCGTGATGATCCGGGTGTTGGAGGTCACGGTGCTGTCGACATCGGCGACCACGCTCACCTCGGTCTTGCCGTCGCGGCGCAGGATCACCGAGAAGCCCTGGTCGTCCGTCAGGTTGACCACTTCGGTGAGCGGGACGAAGTCGCCACCAGGGGTTTTCAGCGACAGCTGGCGCAGGGCCGCCGTTCCGTCCTGGTCGAACACCTGCTTCACCCGGACCGCGACTTCCTCGTCGCCCTCGGCGAAACGCCGGGCAATGCTGCCTTCAAAGGCGTTTCTGATCTGACGGGCCGCGCCTTCCACAGTGAAGCCGAGCGCGCGGCCACGCGGGGTCAACTCCACCACGAGCTCCGGCTTGCCATAGGGAAGATCGTCCTCGACGCCGCTGGTGCCCGGAAATCCCGACAGTTCCTGCTGCAGTTCCTGGGCGGCGGCCTTCAGCTCGCCGAGCGGCGCGCCGGCCAGGCGGATGTCGAGATCGCGACCCGGAGGCCCGCCCCGGCGTTCGGCAATGGCGATCCGCTCGGTGCCGGGGATCGACGGCACCGCCGCGCGCCAGGCCCGTACGATGTCCGGCGTGCGGATCGTCCGATCCTCGGAGCGGGTCAGCTGCACGGTGATATTGGCGACATTGTCGCCGCGATTGTTGCCGGCGGTTCCCAGAGTGGCATAGCTCGCGACGAACAGTTGCTGATCGCTGCCCCCGGTCAGCTTTTTCTCGGCCTTGCTCAGGGCCGCTTCGATCATCAGAATTCCCTCGATCGCCTGATCCTCCGGAATGCCGGCATGGAAGAAGATCGATGCCGTCAGGTTTTCCGATTCCGGCGAGGGGAAGAAGGTGAAGCCGACCCGGCCGCCGCGCACCAGCCCGACCGCGAGGATCATGGAGGCCACCGCGATTGCCAGCGTGACATAGCGCCAGTTGACGGCGGCGGAAACAAATGCGCGGAAGGGGATATCGCGCAGCCGGTTGAACCCGGCATCGAAGCTGCGGCGGAACCAGCCCGGCCGTTCGAAGGTTCCGCTCCGCCGCCTGGACCGGCGCATGGCCATCAGCAGGACTTCCAGTCCGAGCGCCAGCACGAAGCAGACGACAACCACCACGAGCTCAAAGACGAACACGCCGGCGGTGTCCCGAACGCTCCGCAGAGGGTCGTCGAGGAAATCGAGATAGGGCGGCACGGACATGTCGGGCTGTGCGACCAGGCCGCTCAGAAAGAAGGCCGGCGCTCCGGCCACGAACACCACCCGCCACCAGATCCAGCCCGGACGGCTGCCAAGCGCATGGGAGAGATGTCCCGGCAGCACCAGGAAACACTCGATCAGCGATGCGATAACCACGGAGACGACCACCACGGGCAACGTGCCCATGATCTGGCCGAGCACATCGCCGACCAGCAGGATCGGCAGGAATGCGGCAATCGTGGTCAGGCTGGCGGCGAAGATCGGTGCCAGCATGGTGGTCGCACCGTTCACCGCCGCATCCTGCGGCGTGTCCCCCAGGCTCTGGCGGGTCGCGGTGTGTTCGCCGACCACGATGGCATCGTCGACGATCACGCCGAGCATCATGATCAGCGCGAACAGCGAGATCATGTTGATGCTCTCGCCCATCAGCCACATGATGCCGACCGTCGCCATCATCGCCACCGGGATACCCGCGGCGACCCACAGCGCAATCCGGGCGTTCAGGAACAGGAACAGGATGCCGACCACAAGCACGAGACCGGACAGGCCGTTTTCGAGCAGCAGCGTGATGCGGGCTTCGACCGCGTCCGCGCTGACATCATATTTGAGGATCTCCAGCGACCGCGGCAACCGCAGTTCGGCTTCCGCCAGATAATCGTCGACAATCTTCGCCGCCTTGATCGTGTCGGTGTTTTCCGTCCGGAGGATCTTGAGTTCCACCGCCCGGTCACCGCCGGAGAAGCCCTGGTTCTCGCCGGTGTCGAAATCCCGGCTGACGGTGCCGATATCCCTGAGAAGCGTTTTTTCACCGGAAGCAAATGACTTGACTTCGACGCGCCCGACGGCGTCCGGAGAGCGGTCTTCGGACAACACCCGGATCTGCCGTTCGACGGCACCGTCCAGATTGCCCGCCGGCAGGTCAATCGTGTTGCCGGCGATCTGGCCGGCAACATCGGCAATGGTCAGATCGAGGCGGCGGAGCTCCCGTTCGGGGATCTCGACCAGGTATTCCGGCGAGCGGTAGCCGTAGAGTTCGACCTTGTCGATGCCGCGCGCCAGGAGATCGTCGCGCATCTGCCGGGCGAAAACCTTGAGCGCCTGCTCGGTGAACGGCCCGCGCAGGGCCAGGGTCGCGACCCGGTCGGTGAAGGTCAGCGCGGACACCACCGGCGTTTCGGAATCCACCGGCAGCGTGGTAACGCCGGCAACCGCCTGCTCCACGTCGGACAGGGCCTGCTGCATGTTCGTACCTTCGACGAACTCCATCTGTACCGTGGCCGCGCCTTCGCGGGCATAGGAGACGATTTCATCCAGACCGTCGATGAAGCGCAGTTCCGGCTCGATCACCTCCAGGATATTGGCGGCGACATCCTCCGCGCTCGCCCCGGACCAGGAAATGGAGACGGAAATGCGGTCGGTCTTGATGGTCGGGAAGAACTGTGTGTTGAGTTTGGCAAAACCATAGGCACCGAAGAGCACCATCGCCGCCATGATGAGATTGGCCGCGTTGGCGTGGCGGACGATCAGTTCCAGAAAGCCGCGCGACCGGTTGGCGGTCATGTCCAAACGCTCCGTCACCGCTCTGCCCCGGCGCTGTCGGTACTGGCGCTGTCGGGAGCGGACTGCCCCCCGGACAGGTCCTTCACGAGCAGGCCTTCACCCGCTTCCGGGATTCGTGTCGTCAGGAGCACATCGCCATCCTGAAGGTCGCCTTCGACCAGGATGAAGCCGTCATCAATGGCGAGCGAGGTCACCTGACGCGGTTCCAGACGACTGTCTTTCACCACGTAGACCGTCCCGTCACCGTAATAGGCGGTTTCCGGAATGCGGAAGCTGTTTGCGTAACTGCGGTCCGACAGCGACACCTCGACAAAGGCGCCGGGACGCAGGGGCACGCGGGACTTGGAGCCGTCGATCCGGGCGATCAGGTCGACACCGCCGCGGCTGCTGGCAACATCCGCGCCGATGCGCGTGACGATCGCCGGAAAGGTGACCGGCTCACTGCCGAGATACCAGGTCACGTCCGCCCGTCGCCCCACCACTGTGCCGCTTTCCGCAAGCAGACGGCCATACTGGTTGTCGGACAATGTGAAGCGGACCTCGAAAGCATCGCTGCCGTAGAGTGAAACGACGGCGTCGTTGACGCTGACCAGCCGGCCGAGTTCAGCGGCCTCGGAGCGCACGATCGCGTCGAATGGCGCCTTCAGGATCGTGTTTTCCAGCTGGCGCTGTGCGTTCCGCAGACGCCACTCCAGGCGTTTGACCGCAGCGGTCTGCTGGTCGACCCGGGCTTCCTGGAGGGCAAGGGAATTCTGCGCCTGTTCCAGCGTCTGCCGGCGCTGCGACACGATCAGCTTGCGGTCGTCGAGCGTCCGTTCGGTGACCGCGCCTTTGCCGAGCAGGTCTTCGGCCCGTTCCAGATCCTTCTGGGCGAATTCCAGCTGCTCCCGGGCCCGGACCACATTGCCTTCTTGAAGCGCGACCCCGCCCTGGCTTTCGACCAGCGCGGCGCGGGCCTCCGCCAGGTTGGCCTCGGCCTCCGTCACGGCGCCCTCGTAGTCGAAGCGGTCGATGGCGACCAGCACCTCGCCCTGTCTGACCGCACCGCCGGCCTTGAGGCCTGGATGCACTTCCACCACTTCGCCGGCGACCAGCGCGCGCAGTTCGACCTCCCGCCCGGCGGTGGTTTCACCGTAGACATTCATTGTCGGGGCATGGTCGGCCGAGACGGCGGCGAGCGTTTCCACCGTATAGCTTTTTTCCCGAATGGGACCTTTGGGCACGTCCGGTTTCGTGGCAACCAGGACATTCATACCCTTGACCGCCCCGAACAGGATGGCCAGGGCGATCAGCATCTGCAGCAGTGCCTTCAGCACAAGCGGCCAGCGCCTGTTCGTTTCCTGCCGCCCCTCTTCTTCACGAGGCAGCGTTTCCGGGACGGGCTGTTTTCCCGGGTCGCTCTGTAAGGACTGCAACATATCCGCTTATCTGGGCCTTGGGCTGTTACGTGCACGCACGAGCAATAGATTTCCTTCTCGGCGCAATATTCAAGCCCGGCTTACCTTCCAAGGCAAATCCTGGCACGGCGAATTTTGTAACAGAATGTGACCGATGATCGCTGTCGCGACCGTTGGTTACCAGGAACCGGTCACACGAGCACACACGACGCCTGATCATGTGGCTCGCAAGGTTCAGTCGGGCGGTGCCTTCATGGTCGGCACCTGCGATTTGCTTTTTGCAAACGGGCTCTCGCGAACCCGCAAACGGCAGTCCTGTTTCCGGTCAGATCCGCCGTGTGCGGATCGCATGAAAATAGAATTTTATGGGTCCGTACCCTAAAGGCATGGCGGAGCCAGACGCAGCGTTTATTAATATATTATTA